>Cebus_capucinus_imitator_PRJNA485217_SSR118__coassemble_2639_pt1 | contig 2946 bp, 2 predicted proteins | sample Cebus_capucinus_imitator_PRJNA485217_SSR118__metabat2_high_PE_013 | metagenome-assembled genome bin Cebus_capucinus_imitator_PRJNA485217_SSR118 | reverse complement strand
TCATCTTCCTGACCGGCATCACCGCCGCGCTCACCGACACCACCGCCGAAGTCGTGCGCTACGCCGCAGAGGAAGCCGCCAAACGCGGCGTCGAAGTCATCCTCGATGTGAACTTCCGCCGCAAGCTGTGGAGCGGCGAAAAAGCCCGCGAAGTCCTCGAACCCATCGTCAGGACCGCGACCGTGCTGTTCTGCTCCATCGCCGACGCCGAAAAGGTCTTCGGCATCACCGGCACCCCCGAAGAGGTCACCGCCGAACTGCAGAACCGCTTCGGATGCAAATACATCGTCTCCACCAACCACACCGACGGCCCCTACCTGCGCGGCCGCGAAGGCTTCTACCCCTACCACACCACCCCGGTAGGCGTCATCGACCGTCCCGGCGCCGGCGACTCCTTCGTCTCCGCCACCATCCACGGATACCTCTCCGGCAACATCCGCGAAGGCGTCAAATGGGGCCAACACGCCTCCAAGGTCGCACTCACCCACAAAGGCGACCTCACCCGCGTGCGCCCCGGCGAACTCGACATTCCGCTCGGCACCGACATCGACCGCTGACGGGGAAAGACACGACCATGACGACCTCCGCCGCGTCCGCCAACCCCACCGCCTACGAACAGATCGACTCCCGCCCGCTCACCGGACACCAGAAAAGCCTCGTCGCGCTCGCCGTCGTCGGCAACATCGCCGAATTCTTCGACATCTTCATGGTCGGGTTCGTCATCGCCTTGCTCACCGGGGCATGGAACCTGACCGGCATGCAGGCCGGCGTCATCACCTCCTGCACCGGACTGGGCACCGTGGCCGGCTCCATCCTATGGGGCCGCATGTCCGACCGCATCGGCCGCCGGGCCTCGTTCCGCTGCTGCGTGATCTTCTTCCTCGTGTTCACCATCCTCACCCTGCTCATCCCCGACGGTGCTTGGTACCTGTATGCGGTCTGCCGCGTCGGCGTCGGCATGGGCGTCGGCGGCCTCAACATCACCTCCATCCCGTACGTGCAGGAGTTCGTGCCGTCCAAACAGCGCGGGCTGCTCACCGGGCTGGCCTCCGTGTTCATCCCGATGGGACTGCTGCTCGGGTCGGTATGCCAGCGCATCGTGGGCGACGACTGGCGTGTGCTGGTCTCGCTGAGTCTGGTGTCCGCGTTGCTGCTGATCTGGATTCACTTCGTACCCGAGTCGCCGCGCTTCCACCTCTTGCACGGACGGCCTGATGAAGCCCGCCGTTCGCTCGCCTGGGCGATGGAGATTCCCGAGGACGAGGTGGGCTCGCTGCCTGAGATCAAGGTCGAGCGCAAGGCCTCCTACGGCGAGCTGTTCGCCCGTCATCTCCGTCCGCTCGTCATCGTCTCGCTCGGCTCGTTCTGCTTCATCCTCGGCGGCTTCGCCATCCAATCGTGGGGGCAGACGCTGCTGAAGGACGGATTCGGCTTCGACACGGAAACGGTGGCCTACCTGTTCATGGGAGTCGCCGTGGCCGATTGCGTCGGCCGCTTCGGCTCCGCTTGGCTCGCCGACCGCATCGGACGGCGTTGGACGATGTTCATGTACGGCATGATCGGCGCCGCAGCCTGCTTCGCCGCCGCGATGTTCCACGGCTCCGGATGGGTGTTCTACGTCGAGGTGCTCGTCATCATGATGTTCGCCGACGGCGTGTTCGGCATCATCAACGCCTTCGGCTCCGAACAGTTCCCCAACGACGTGCGCTCCACCGGCATCGGCCTCGGCTACGGCCTCGGCGCGATCGCGAAGATCGTGGGCCCCTCCCTGATGGGCGTGCTCGTCGGCGGCGACGCGGTCTCTCAGAACATCAATCTGGGCGTGATCACCACCGCCTTCACCTTCTTCGGATGCTGCCTCGTGGTCGGCGCGATCATCTACCTGTTCGCGCGCGAGACCAAGGGCAGGAACCTCGAATCCCTCTGACGCGGGTCTTCCTCATCCCCGTACGCATCGAACTCATCGCAAAAGGACTTTCATCATGACCGTCAACGCCGTAGGCATCTACGAAAAGGCCCTGCCCACGGGCCTGACCTGGGAGGAGACCTTCGATCTCGTCCACGAACTGGGCTTCAACTTCCTCGAATTCTCCGTCGACGAAAGCGACGAACGTCTCGCCCGCCTCGACTGGACCGAGCGGGAACGGGCCGACTTCCGCAACGCCATGTGGAGGACCGGAAGCCGCATCAACACCCTCATGCTCTCCGGGCACCGCCGCTTCCCGCTCGGCTCCGCCGACCCCGCCGTGCGCGCCAAAGCGCTCGACATGATGGCCAAGGCCATCGACCTGGCCGTCGATCTGGGAGTGCGCAACATCCAGATGGCCGGATACGACGTGTATTACGAGCCGAAGACCGAATCCAGCCGCGAATGGTTCATCGAGAACCTGCGCACCTGCGTGGAAATGGCCGCCAAGAAGATGGTGATGCTCTCCATCGAAACCATGGACGATCCGTTCCTCAACTCACTGAGCAAGGTGGATTATCTCAAGACGCAGATCCACAGCCCCTTCCTGCAGGCCTACCCGGACGTGGGCAACCTCACCGCGTGGCCGGAGAACGACGTGGCGCACGACATCGAATCGAACATCGACAACATCGTCGCCGTGCATCTGAAGGACACCAAGCCGGTCACGGCGGACTTCCCCGGACAGTTCAAGGAAGTGCCGTTCGGCGACGGCACCGTGGACTTCGAGGCGGTGCTGCGTCTGTTCGACCGTCTCGGCTACAACGGCGGCTACACCGTGGAGATGTGGACCTCCAAGGCCGCAGACCCCATCGCCGAGGTCAAGGCCGCCAAGGCCTATTTCGACGGTCTCTTCGAGAAGATCGGCATCATCCAGGAGCCCGTCCTGTGCAAGGCCGTCTGAACTTTTTCTGCAAACAGAGCGAACCCCATCGGAAAGGAAGACAATATGGCAACCCTGGCTGATTACGGTCCCGAGG
>Cebus_capucinus_imitator_PRJNA485217_SSR118__coassemble_2263_pt1 | contig 3401 bp, 2 predicted proteins | sample Cebus_capucinus_imitator_PRJNA485217_SSR118__metabat2_high_PE_013 | metagenome-assembled genome bin Cebus_capucinus_imitator_PRJNA485217_SSR118 | reverse complement strand
GGCCGCCGAAGGCACCCCCTTCACCGGCATCCTCTACGCGGGCCTCATCGCCACCTCCGAAGGCCCCAAGGTCATCGAGTTCAACGCGCGCTTCGGCGACCCGGAGACCGAGGTCGTCCTGCCCAAGCTCACCTCCGATCTGGCCGCTGGCGTCCACGCCATCCTCAACGGCGAAACGCCCGAATTCACGTGGGATGAGGAAAACGCCACCCTCGGCGTGGTCCTCGCCGCCGAAGGCTATCCGGTCGAGGTCGTCAAGGGCGCCGTCATCCCCGCCATCGACGTCGACGAGGACAGCCACGTCTACTACGCGGGCGTCGCCACCGGCGACGAGGGCGGACTGGTCGCCTCCTCCGGCCGCGTCCTGTTCGTCGAAACGTCCGCGCCGACCATCAAGGACGCCCAGGACAAGGTCTACCGGATCATCGACGCGCTCGATACCACGGGCATGTTCTACCGTCACGACATCGGCTTCAAGGCGCTCAACGTCTGATGCCGGTCTGATGCCGTCCGGACGCGCATGCGCCCGGCCGGACGACGCCGTCGGGAGCGGGTCCCTCCAATGCCGGAGGGACCCGCTCCCCTTTTTTCGGACACGGACGTCCCGCCACGCCGCCACGCGCGTACCGGCCCGGACGTACCATAAGACGCGAGGGGGCCGCGCGGGGGACGCATGAACCATCGCTTCGCCGATCCCATCGAATACGGGCGCCATGCACGCCGCGACGGCTTGGACGCCACGGACGCCATGACCCGCCCAACCATGAAGTCAACGAAGGAGTTGCGTATGAGCACGAAGATCATCCTGGACTGCGATCCGGGACACGACGACGCGGTCGCCATCCTGCTGGCGGTCGGCAACCCGGCCATCGACCTGCTGGGCGTGACCACCGTGGGCGGCAACCAGAGCCTGGACAAGGTCACGTACAACGCGCGAGCGGTCCTGGAGAAGGCCCACGCCACCGACGTGCCCGTCCACGCGGGCTGCGACCGGCCCCTCGTGCGCCCCCAGGAGGTAGCCGCATCCATCCACGGCGAGACCGGCCTCGACGGCGTGGAGCTGCCCGAGCCGACCCGCCCGCTCGACCCGGGCCACGCGGTCAACTGGATCATCGACACGATCATGAGCCACGAGCCCGGCACCGTCACGCTCGTGCCGACCGGACCGCTGACCAACATCGCGATGGCCGCGCGCCTGGAGCCGCGCATCGTGGGACGCGTCAGGGAGGTCGTCCTCATGGGCGGCGGCTACCACGTGGGCAACTGGACCGCCATGGCCGAGTTCAACATCAAGGTCGACCCCGAGGCCGCGCGCATCGTGTTCGAGGAGTCCTGGCCGGTCACGATGGTGGGCCTGGACCTGACCCACCAGGCGCTGTGCACGCCCGAGGTGCAGCGGCGCATCGAGAACGTGGGCACGGACCTGGCGAGGTTCGTGTCCGGGCTGATGGACTTCTTCCGCGAGTCCTACCGGGACAACCAGGACTTCGACGACCCGCCCGTGCACGACCCGTGCACCGTGGCGTACCTCATCGACCCGTCCGTGGTCACGACCCGCCGCTGCCCGGTCCACGTCGAGACCCGGGGCGAGTTCACGCTCGCGATGACCGTCGCGGACCTGCGCGGCCCGGAACCGCCCGCCGACCAATGCCACACCCAGGTCGCGGTCAAGCTCGACTTCGACCGGTTCTGGGACCTCGTCACCGACGCCATCACCACCATCGGATAAGACACCAACACGGCGTGTCCGGTACCATACCCTGTTTGTACAACGCTCCCCACCGCCGAAATCACCGGCGCAAATACCCGTTCTCGGGAATTGACAGAGCCAAATGGACGTTTCGACCCCCTGAAAACGTCCATTTGCGCGGGTGAATTCCGAAGAACGGGTATTTGCGCACCCGCCCCCCCCTACGGCAGGTCCATGAAACCGGAGTCCTTGAGGTAGTTCCTGCCGGCCGTGATGTCGTATTGGATGAGGCGGTAGTCGGCCAGCAGCTGTCTGGTCTCCTCGTCGAAGTCCTCCTCGCTCATCGGCTCGCCTTGGGCGTTCAGATAGAGCGACTGGCCTTCGGGGATGCGGTCCCAGCCCTGGATCTTGTTGACCACGGGCGGTTCCATGGCGGCGATCTTGGCGTGCATGCGCGTCAGGAAGGCGAGGAAGGGCGAGACCTTCGCGTCCATGTGTTCGGCGGCCTGCGCCACGAAGAAGTTCGGCGACGTGTAGGCCGCGTCCTCGTCCGCGAGCTTGACGCCGTGGGAGGAGGACGCCCTGTTGGACCAGATGAAGTAGTCGGTCAGGTGCAGGTCGAGCGAATTGGATTCGTCCTCGCTGGCCGAGGAGTAGATGCCGGGCAGGTGGTCGCCGTAGAACACCACGGTGACGGGCTTGTCCACCTCGTCGAGGGCGTCGAGGAAGTCGGCGGTGGCCTCGTCGGTCAGGGCCTGTCCTTTCTGGTAGGTGCGGATCGATTCGAGCTCGTCCTCGCCCAAGGGCGTGCCGGTGGTGGATTCGGCGTCGAAGTCGTTGTCCTTGTACCAGTCGTGGTAGGGCATGTGGTTCTGCATGGTGATGACCTGGAGGAACTGCGCGCCGTCCGTTTTGCGCACCTCCTCCAGCGTGCTTTGGTACGTGGCCTCGTCCGAGACGTAGGGGCTGTCGTCGATGCGGTCCTGATGCGAGATGACGTCCGGGCCGGTGAGCGTGTAGAAGTGGGAGAAGCCGAACTTCTTGTAGTTCGTGGCGCGCGAGTACATGGACGACTCGTACGGGTGCAGGCCGATGGAGTTCTCCGAGGAGCCCCACAGCTGGTTGACCGTGGGCGTCCAATGCTGGCCGGGCACGAGCTGCTGGTAGGGGCTGGTGAGCGAGGAGTCGAAGTTCGCCATGGACATGCCGGTCAGGCCCATGTATTCGAGGTTCGCGGTGCCGCCGCCGTAGCCGGAGGACAGCATGAGGCCGGAGGTGGTCTCCTCCTTGACGGCGCGGATGTTGGGCATGGAGTCCTTGTTGACTTTGAGGCCGGGCACGCGTTCGGTGTCCGAGAACGATTCGGACAGCACGTAGATGACGGTGGAGTCGGTGAGGCTCGTCTCACGGGTCCCGTTGATCTCGTCCGCGGCCTTCGCGTAGCGTTGCGCAACCTGCTGCATGGTCTCTTCGGAGTAGTCGTCCGGCTTGTCCATGACCTTCGGATTGAGCTGTCTGGTGAACGCGACGAGCGGGCCGTTGCGTTGCGCGTCGTAGACGGAGTCCCACATGGAGGGTTTGTCGCCGAGAGCGGTGGCGAGGTTCTTCGCCCACGAGCCGACGGTGCTCACCTGCATGGCGTACATGCCGAAGGCGAGTCCGGGCAGGAGCACGAGCAGCAGGCGCGCCACGGCGTGCATGGAGCGTTCCT
>Cebus_capucinus_imitator_PRJNA485217_SSR118__coassemble_2064_pt1 | contig 3745 bp, 3 predicted proteins | sample Cebus_capucinus_imitator_PRJNA485217_SSR118__metabat2_high_PE_013 | metagenome-assembled genome bin Cebus_capucinus_imitator_PRJNA485217_SSR118 | reverse complement strand
AGCTGGGCGAGATCATCCCGATCGCGCAGGAGGACATCGACAGGCTCAACGACCGCTACCAGAACGTGTACGGCCAGCACTGAGCGCGCAGCGAACGGTTCTCAATAGGAAACGTGCGCTGCACGAGCGCGGAAACGCACAGGGCGCGTGAGGTGAAAACGCCGGAATCGCAATGATTCCGGCGTTTTTCTGGATGTGCGTTTCCGTACTATTGCGTGCGGAAGGCGCGCACTTTTCTTATTGAGAACGGTTCGCTGCGCGCCTACCTCACCTCAACGGACAGTCCTTCGGCCACATGCGCCGCCTTGGCGCGCGCTTCGGCCTCGTCGCCTCCCACGGCCAGCGCGACGGCCATGCGTCGGCGTCCATGCACTTCGGGCTTTGCGAAGACGCGCAGGTCGGTGCCGGGTTCGGCCAGAGCCTCGGCCAGTCCGGAGAATTCGGCCTCGCCCTCGCCGCTTATGACGATGGCGTGGCTGGCCGCGACGGAGCCTTCCGGCAGGCTCGACGCCACATGCCCTTCGGTGACGGGCAGTCCGAGGATGGCGCGCGCGTGCAGGGCGAATTCGCTCAGGCGCTGCGAGGACATGGTGACCATGCCGGTGTCGTGCGGGCGGGGGGAGACCTCGTTGAACAGGATGGTGCCGTCGGTGAGGACGAAGAGCTCCACGCCGAAGACGCCCCAGCCGGTCTCGCCGGCGGCCTTGGCTTTGGCGACGAGGCCTTCGACGGCGGCGCGCGCGATGCGTCCGGCCTCCTCGGGCGCGGCGGCGGGCTGCCAGGATTCGCGGTAGTCGCCGCTTTCCTGACGCTGTCCGATGGGCGCGCAGGTGACGATGCCGGCGCTGGAGGAGACGGTGAGGACGGTGAGTTCGCGTTCGAGCGGCGCGAGTGCTTCGACGATGACGCGGGAGACGTCGCCTTCGTCGTGCGCGCGGCGTCCTTCCTGCGCTTCGGTCCATGCCGCCTCGATGGCGCAGGCGTCGCGCACGACGGACTGGCCGTGTCCGGAGGAGCTCATGACGGGTTTGACGACGCACGGGTAGCCGACCGCTTCGGCGCCCGCGCGCAGCTCCTCAAGGGTGCCGGCGAAGCGGTAGGGGGTGGTGGGCAGGCCGAGTTCCTCGTGCGCGATGACGCGCAGGCGTTCGCGGTCCATGCAGATGGCGGCGATTTCGGCGCTGGGCACGACCTGCGCGCCGGATGCGGCCACGGCGGCGAGTTCGCCGGTGGCGATGGCCTCGACTTCGGGCACGATGATGTCGGGGCGTACTTCGGCGAACAGGGCGCGCAGCGCGTCGGCGTCGGCCATGTCGAGGACGCGCGCCTCGTGGGCGACCTGCTGGGCGGGCGCGCCGGCGTAGGAGTCGGCGGCGCACACCCACGCGCCCAGTCGCATGAGTTCGATGGCGATCTCTTTGCCGAGTTCGCCCGATCCGAGGAGCAGGACGCGTGTGGGGTGCGCTCCGAGGGGCGTGCCGAGGGTGCGGGTGACGTTGGGGTTTTGGCTCATGCGTCACATTCTATCCGCGTCCGCAGCGTGCCGTCGCGCCGGCGTCTACAGCAGTGCGATGAGCCGGTCGACCTCGTCCTCGGTGGTGCACCAGCTGGTGCAGATGCGCATGACGGTGTGCGCGTCGTCCGCCTTTTCGGTGAAGCCGAGCCGCACGTCCTTGGAGAGGCGTTCGATGGCGGGCTGGTCGAGGGTGACGAAGATCTGGTTGGTGGGGGTGTCGAAGGTGAGCGTGTAGCCTTTGGCGACGAGGGCCTCGCGGATGCGGTCGGCGGCCGTGTTGGCGTTGCGTGCGATGCGCAGGTAGAGGTCGTCGGTGAAGAGGGCGTCGAACTGCGCGCCGAGCGCGAAGCCTTTGGCGAGCAGCGCGCCGTGCTGTTTGATTTGGGTGAGGAAGCGTTTGGGCGTGTTGTTCTTGGTGAACACCACGGCTTCGCCGAAGAGCGCGCCGACTTTGGTGCCGCCGATGTAGAAGACGTCGCAGATGCGGGCGAGGTCTGGCAGGGTCAGGTCGCAGCCGGTGGCGGTGAGGCCATAGCCGAGGCGGGCGCCGTCCACGAAGAGCGGCATGTCGTATTTATGCGCGGTCTCGGCGAGGCGTTCGAGTTCGCGTTTGGTGTACATGGTGCCGTATTCGGTGGGCAGGGAGACGTACACCATGCCGGGGAAGACCATGTGTTCGTAGTTGCCGTCGGCGTAGAAGTCGGCGCAGTAGGCGTCGAGTTCGTCGGCGTCCATTTTGCCGTTGTGGTGGGGCAGGGTGAGGACCTTGTGTCCGCAGTATTCGATGGCGCCGGCCTCGTGCACGTTGGGGTGGCCGGATTCGACGGCCACGACGCCCGCATAGGCGGGGGTCATGGAGTCGATGACGACCTGGTTGGTCTGGGTGCCTCCGACGAGGAACCAGACGTCCGCTTCGTTCATGGCGCAGGCCCGGCGGATGCGTTCCTTGGCGCGGGCGGTGAGTTCGTCCGTGCCGTAGCCCGGGTAGAGGCGGTCGTTGGCGGCGGCGATGGCTTCGAGCACGGCGGGGTGCGCCGCGCGTGAGTAGTCGTTTTCGAATGCAAGCATGTCTTCGAGTGTATCGGCGTGGGGCGCGGGGAGGCGACCGCGTTCCGAAACCGTCCGTATGGCGGTCTGATATGGCGTCCGATGGCTGGGCGGTGGGATACTTGGAAAACGAAAAACCCGGACCGAGGTCCGGGTTTGACTGGGGTGGCTAACGCGGCTCGAACGCGCGACCTTCTGAACCACAATCAGATGCTCTACCAACTGAGCTATAGCCACCATGTTCGCTTGACTGCTTGGCGCTGTCAGGCAACGAGTGGTTACTATACACAGGTTTCGGCGGGCGTGCATCTTCGGCGTGTCGCTTTGTTGGAGTCGAGCGCTTCTGTGCTGTTTCAATGGATTTGATGGAGCTTATGTTCGATTGTGTTTGGTTTTGATGTTCCTGCTCAAGAGTTGCGAGCATTGGGATTTTCGGCGCTTGATTCGTCGTGTCGTGTGCGCTTGGAGGGGTATACTGCAAGTGAAGGCCGGAGTTTAAGATCGGCCGAGGATTCGGCAGGTCGCAACGAGGCGCGGAAGGCCGTAAGGCAGCAGGCGCAACGCCTTCGAAAAGTGAAGAACAACTGAAGAACAACTGAACAGGGGAGGGCGGTGCTCGCAGGACCGCGGCATGAGGCGATACGGCGCATGTGCCGGGCCGCATGACAAGGCGTCCGCACGTCGGAAACATGAGACCGCGCCATTGCGTGCGGGCGGTATGGGCTGGATAGGAGGTCGCGCAAGGCGGCGCGACGAACTGATGAACAGAAGCGAACCCCTCACCTCCTTCCCCATCGGCGGCCCCGGAACTTCTCCCTTCGGTTCCGGGGCCGTCTTCTTTTATGTCGGCGGCGGTCGTCCCGGGACGTTCGCCGGGGGCGTGTCGTTGTCCCGGGCGCACGTATTATAGATATCTGTGTGTGCCGGCGGTGCGCCTTATGTAACAGGCTCTCGCGCCGGGATATCCCGCGAATCGCATGGATCGCGCGCAGCAATGCGTCGGCGAAAGACAAGCGGGCCATCGGGCCGGTGGGCAGTGGCTTTCTTTTCCGATTCGGGCATGACCCGGAGGCTTAGGGGAAAAGTGTGGTCCACGCCGTCGCGGGCCCCACGAAGCCAAGAGATAACACTGAATCGGAGAATTCAAGTTGCCTACTATCGAACAGCTCGTCCGTAAGGGAC
>Cebus_capucinus_imitator_PRJNA485217_SSR118__coassemble_1880_pt1 | contig 4111 bp, 4 predicted proteins | sample Cebus_capucinus_imitator_PRJNA485217_SSR118__metabat2_high_PE_013 | metagenome-assembled genome bin Cebus_capucinus_imitator_PRJNA485217_SSR118 | reverse complement strand
CTTGGGAACAGCGTAAGTTGGGAGACTGCGGGTCTGCTTATGGTGGGCTGTCTGGCAAGACCAAGGAAGACTTTGGCCATGGTGCCGCTAGGTTTGTTCCATATACAAACGTTTTCGATAACCCAATCACCGACAGCAATCGGCTTGAATCCATCGAGAAAGACTCGAAGCAAAACGAAGTTAGATATGGCGATGCATTGTTTACCGTATCTTCCGAGACGCCAGAGGAAGTTGGCATGTCATCGGTTTGGCTTTCTGACCAGCCAAATGTTTACTTGAACAGCTTTTGCTTTGGCTATCGGCAAGACGGTAGCTTTGATTCGCGATACCTCGCCTATATGCTTAGATCCCAAGGCGTGCGAAGTGATTTGACTTTGCTGGCCCAAGGAATCTCGCGATTCAACATCTCGAAAAGCAAGGTTATGGAACTAGAGGTTCCTTACCCAGGGTTGAGAGAGCAAGCCCAGCTTGGCTTATTCTTCGAGCGACTTGACAACCTCATCACCCTTCATCAGCGTAAGCACATGCGATTCGCCTTTGCTTGAATTCAGATGAGGGTGGATAAGGCGCGCATCACGATGTCGACGTCTTTGTTCTCCAGTTCGCGGATGACATGCAGATACGTGTCCTGCGTGGTATTCATGCTTGCGTGTCCAAGTCGCTTGGAGACGCTGGCGACAGATACACCGGCGAAAAGAAGCAACGACGCATGTGTGTGTCGTAGTCCATGAATCGAGATCACAGGCACTTCGACTCGAGCGCAATGCCTCGCCAAAACGTTGTTTGCGGTTGAGTTGTACACCTTTCCGTTCACGAAGATGGGATCATTCTCAGGCAAATCCTTCAGCAATGCCGATAATTGCATGATGAGCTGCCAGTCAAGTTGCACCTTGCGGACAGAGGAGGCATTCTTCGTCGGCACGAATCCGCCACCGTTCTTGTAATCCCACGTCTTGCTGACCGAAAGCGTCTGATGGACGAAATCGAAGTCGGCAGGTGTGAGCCCCAACGCCTCGGAAAACCGCAGTCCTGTCTTGGCAATGAGCAGTATCAGCCAGTCCCAGCTCGGCGATGGCCCTAATTCAAGATCAGCAAGCAGCGCATGAAGCTCGAACTGGTTGAGATACTTCATCTTCTTGTCCCGCGGTTGCCGACCTTTGATGATGGCTTTGCGTGTCGGGTCACGCGGAATAAGGCCCTCGTCCACCGCATCGAGAATGGCCCCCTTGAGCTGGTGATGGAAATCCATCGTCGTCTGTCTCTCATGGTGCTCCGCATACCTGTTGATCAGTTTCTGATAGCTCACACGATTCATGTCGGCGAGTCTAAGATCAGGAACAAGCCTGCCGAGCCACGCTTGCGTGAGCTTGTACTTCTTCATCGTCACCTCACGGATTGCGCCTTCCTTGTAGACGCTGACCGATTGCGAGTAATAGTCGAGGAACAGCGTATCGCCGTTCGTGATGCTTCCGGTCATATGGTTCTCTTTCGGGTTGAATGCGCTTACGCCGATTCCGGATGTCATGCAACAGCCAACCAAGCGGAGGAGACACCGAGACGGAAGCCACCGATCATGAACCGGCAGACAATCGGACGTACCTCATTCTTCAAGAGAATCCCCTCGAAAATTGATTATGATCGATTCTCGATAAGGCATGAACACCGACCCTCCGAGCAAATGGGAGTGAGCACCAAGCGTCACGGCGCCGCTCAGATCAGGCCGAGTTCGCACAAGGCGTTGGCGATGCCGTCGTCGTGGATGTCGGTGGTCTGCATGTCGCACCATCGTTCGATGCCGTGCACGACGTTACCCATAGCGACGGAAGTGCCCGCAACCTTGAACATCGCCGTGTCGTTGTCGGAGTCGCCGACCGCGATTGCCTCGGAATCCATGAACCGCTGGAATAGAATCCCGTCGCCCATGCTCGCCTGTGCGCCCGCCACGGAGACCACGCCGTCGCGCCGGTCCCACCGGTTGCGCCGAACCGCCACCATCATACGTGGCTGGGTACCGCCGCCCCCCGAAATCCGCCGACGCCCCACAGCAACACAAGGCATAACTTCTCAAAGAGTTTAAGAAGTTATAATATTATCTTCTTAAGATTTTTAAGAAGCTATCATAGAAAGCGAAGAACAGCACATGCCGGACATCCTATCGACCATCAGCGCACCGGACTATGCCACATTGGTGCGGGAGATGCGGGAATATCGATTCCCGCGCCCCATACGGCGCACCCCCGTCATCGAGTCTCTGCCGAAGCCCGCCATGTTCAACCTCGTACACATCCTTACCGGTATGAGACGCAGCGGCAAAACGTTCCATCTGTTCCAGCTCATCAACGACCTGCTGGATCATGGCATACCGCGTGACGACATCTTCTATTTCAACTTCGCGGATGAACGGCTCCAGCCAATGCCCGACGACACACTCGACCAAGTAATCACCGAGTTCTGGCGCCAATGCCCCCGGCAACGGGATCAAGGCGTCTATCTCTTTCTCGACGAAGTGCAGGAGGCAGATCGCTGGCAGGGATTCTGCCAACGCCTCACCGAACACGAGCAGGTCACGCTGGTGATTACAGGCTCGTCATCCAAACTATCCAGCGAGAAGATTTCGACGAGCTTCCGAGGCCGCTCATACGCACATGAGGTACTCCCCCTCTCGTTCAGGGAATACTGCGATTTCCATGGAATCGACACCCCCGATCGCGATGACGACAGCTTCTCCCCACAGACGCGCACCGCCATGGAATCCGCCTTCGACCGTTACCTCATCGAGGGTGGGTTCCCAGGCGTACAGCAACTGCCCGACGCCGGCAGAATCGACATACTGCAAAGCTACATGAGGGACGTCGTAGCCAGAGACGTCGCCGAACGTCTCGGTCGCGGCGACATCTCGTTGGCGAATCAAATCGCCTTATACGCCCTGCGCAACACCGGATGCGGGCTTTCCGTCAACAAACTCACCGCACAGCTCGCACAGGTCGGGTACAAACTGTACTGGAGCAAGGCACGCCGCATCCTCGATCTCCTCGAACAGGCGTTCCTCTGCTATGAGCTCAACGAATACACCACATCGCTCAAACCGGACAACACCACCGTTCCCAAACTCTATGCGGAGGATCCGGGACTCGCATACGCCGTCTCCCGCGCGAACCAGCAGGATATCGGCAAAAGACTCGAAACCGCCGTATACCTTGAACTCCGTCGTCGACAATCCGGTAGACGAACCGATTCAATCACCTCGCTCACGCTGCCCACCGCAAAACAGGAGAAAGTGGACTTCCTCATCGGAGATGCGCTCGGAACGGAGCCCTATAGCGCCATTCAGGTCACCGTGGACATGACAGCCCCCCGTACCAGGAACCGGGAGATCGAAGGACTGCGGCAGACCATGCAACGCATGCCTGACGTCGAATCCACCATCATCACATTACGTGAACAGAACACCCTCAATACGGATGCCGGCACCATCGAAGTGGTGCCGGCATGGCGATGGGCGCTTTCATCGGGACTATAGCCTCCCGCGTTCCGCCTCACGCCTCGGCGAGCCGCGTCGTGGCGGCGGCGACCGGCGCGAGGCGGGCGCGCCGTATGCGGCCGAGCGGCGTCACCATGCGGCGGATGCCCAACGCGTACGGGTTCGCCTGCGAGGTCGTGACCGCGGAGATCGAGTAGCCCATCGCCATGAGGCATACCATGCCGAGCAGCGCACGGCGAAGACCGTCCGAGAGGCGCTTGAAGCGCGACCCGGGCGGCCTTCGCATGACGGTTTCCGTCACGCCCGTCTGAACGGACGGCTTACTCGACGGTGTTGTCCGGCACTTCGATGCCGTTGCCGAACTTGATGTCGCGGGCGGCGGCGACTCGGCTGGGCAGGCCGTAGATGTCGATGAAGCCGTTGGAGGACTTCTGGTCGAAGCTGTCGCCCGAATCGTAGGTGGCCAGGTTGTAGTCGTACAGCGAGGTGGAGGAGCGACGGCCCGTGACCACGGCGCGGCCGCCGTGCAGGGTCATGCGAATCTCGCCGGACACGTACCTCTGCGTGTCCTCGATGAACGCGTTGAGCGAGGCCACGGCCGGGGAGAACCACTGCGCGTCGTAGACCAGC
>Cebus_capucinus_imitator_PRJNA485217_SSR118__coassemble_1757_pt1 | contig 4452 bp, 1 predicted proteins | sample Cebus_capucinus_imitator_PRJNA485217_SSR118__metabat2_high_PE_013 | metagenome-assembled genome bin Cebus_capucinus_imitator_PRJNA485217_SSR118 | reverse complement strand
TGTTCTGCGTCGTGTTCTGCGTCGTGTTCTGCGCCTTGACGAGCGCCTTGTAGGCTTCGTCGAGATGGCGCAGCGCGTCCTTGACTTGCGTGGAGGTGGCGTTCTCGTCCCCGAGGACGCTCTTCGCCTTGGCGAGCGCGTCCGCGTACGCCTTCCATGAGGCTTCGGTGTACACCACGGAGGCGAGCTGCTTGCCCTCGTACTTGGCGATGGCCTGCTTGAGCTGCTCGCGCTCCTCCTTGGTGGCGGTTTCGGGCGGAACGGGTTCCGGCTCCTCCTCCTTGGTCAGGCCTTCCATGGCCTTGGTCAGGGCGGAGGCGGCCTGGTCCACGTCCTTCTGGGACAGGCCGGAGTCGAGGAACGCGCTCTTGGCTTCCTCGGCCGCGGAGAGCGCGGTTCGGAAGGCGTTCCAGGACTGTTCGGTGTAGCCGTCGTCGCCGATCTTGCCTGCCGCGTCGATGGCGCCGGTGAGGGCGGTCACGTCGGCCATGACGATGCTGACGCCTTCGTCGGTCGGATGCATGGTCTGCATGAGTCCGTCCTCGCCGAAGGTGATTTCGTCGATGGCGGTCTCGCGGTGGTATCCGAGGCCGGAGGTGAAGACGCCGAGCGGCGTGTAGTGGCGGTGGTAGGACATGAACCAGCGTTCGTTGCCGTCCGCGTCGGTGACGTGGACGTCGGACTGGTGCGCGGTGCCCTGCAGCTGCTTGGCGGTGTCCTTCTGCAGCAGGGTGCCCTTGTATTCGATGGCGCCGTCGATGGAGTCGGAGACGCCGTAGTTCACGTGGTAGTTGGCGGAGCCGGCGTCGTCGCACGACCAGGTCCAGTGGTATTTGCCTTCGCGGTAGGAGACGACGACGGATTCGCGGAAGTCGTTCAGTCCGTTGAGTCGGCGGACGGTGCCGGGCTTCACGCTCATCATGTCGTCGCCGAGTTCTGCGATGGCGGCCGAACCGTTGCCGTACAGGATGTACGACCTGCCGGTGTTCGGGTCGGTGAAGATGGACGGGTCGATGGCCTGGCCGACGGTCACGCCTTCCATGGATTGGGTGACGATCGGCTGGTCGGCGGCCTGGTACGGTCCGGCGGGATTGTCCGCGACGGCGACGCCGATGGCGGATTCGCCGTTCGGGTACTTCGCGCAGTAGTAGAAGAAGTACTTCGATTGGCCGTCGATGACCTTCTTTTCGATGGTGGGCGCCCATGCGGAGCCGACGGACCACGGCGAGACCGTGGTCCGTTCGGTCCAGTAGTCCTGCGGCTGGCCTTCGTGGCTCTTGTCCACGTCGAGGATCACGCCTTCATCGGTCCAGTTGACGAGGTCGGTGGAGCTGAACGCGTGGAAGTAGTTGCCGCTCCAGCCGGAGAAGCCGTCGGTGGTGGGGTACAGCCAGAACTTGCCGTCGAAGTAGTCGATGTCGGGGTCGGCGTACTGTCCGGGCAGGACCGGGTTGTTGGACACGGTCGCGGCCTTGATGGTCCACTGTTCCTCGTCGCCGTTCTCGTAGCGGATGACCAGGGTGTGCTTCTTGGTCATGTCCACGTCGGAGCCGTTGGCGAACGCCTCGCCGTCGAGCGTGAGGCTCACGCCGTCGGTGCGGTTGAAGTTGAGGGTCAGCGGGGATGCGGTGAGGTCCGCGCGGTTGTTGAGCACGGGGGCCGCGGTGCGCGTCTCCTCGTCCACGTCGACGCGCACGAGCGTGTGGTCGTCGGTGCCGCGCAGCGCGGAGGCCTCGTCGGAGGTCGGGGTCTTGCCGGCGGTGATGGACTGGAGGGCCACGGGGCTGGCCTTCATGATCTCGTCCGCGCCAAGGACGCGGTTCCAAATGGTCACGTTGTCGAACGCTCCCTTGAAGTACGGGTCGGAGTAGAAGGATTTGCCGAGGTACGCGATGAGGTTGCGGCCGAGGTCCGTGACCTTGGTGTTGGTGGCCGTGTTCTGCGCCACCTGCACGCCGTCGCAGTACAGGGTCATCACGTTGTCGTCGAGGGTGACGGTCACCTTGTGCCATGCGCCGTTGCCGGAGACGGAGGCGTTGGCGGCGGACTCGTTGTTGTACGACTGCGTGGTGATGCGGCTGGCGAGCTCACCGGAGTCGTTGTACTTGAGGAAATAGTACAGGTTGCTGTTCTTGCCGAACGTGAACGTGAAGTGGTTCGCGTTGATCTCGGACATGACGTCCATGGACACGGTGAGCTTGTTGCGTCCGTCGAACAGGCCCTTGGGGAATTCGGCGTACGCTTCGGAGGCGGTGGAGCCGCCGTCGAGGTAGAGCACGTTGCCCCGCTTCGCGTCGGTCTTCACGCTCGCCTTGCCTTTGAGGGTGAGCTGTCCGTTCTTACCGGCCACGTCCTTGCCGGGCTGGTCGGCGTCCTCGAAGTCGTACTGGGCGATGGGGCCGGCGCCTTCGGCGTCGGGTTCGACCGGCAGCGTCTCGTCGGTGGCGTAGGCGGCGAGCACGGCCTTCTGTTCGGCTTCGGTGAGTTCCACGACGGTGCCGTGGCGGAACTTCTCGCTGAACGTCACGCCGGAGGCGGCGGAGAAGGAGCGTCCCTTCTTGAGGTCGGACAGGCGGTCGATGACGAAGCCCTTGTAGCCGCCGTTGTCGCCCATGACCATCCACTTGCCGCTGTTGAGCTGGTAGACGGTGAGGCCTTCGATGTGGTTGCTCAGGCCGGAGGCGGTGGTGGAGCGCACGTCGTCGCCGGTCACCTTGGACTTGCCGGAGGCGATGTCGGCGTCGCGTTCGACGAGTCGCGTCCACTGGCCTTCCAGCGAGGAGGCCACGTCGATGGTGGTCCACCAGTCGGACGTGGAGAAGCGATAGTAGTCGCCCTCGTCTCCGCGCACGATGGTGGTGTCGATGATGTTGTGCATGTCGGCGGAGCTTTGGTCAAGCCACACGGTGGGATTCTGGAAGGACGTGAAGTCCGTGGTGTGGCCTTGTAGACCTTGAGCGCCGTGTTGCCGGTGGTGGGGCTGTCGCCGCCGGTGGACAGGTCGCGGCTGGACCAGTACACGAGGTAGTCGTTGGTCTCCTCGTCCCAGATGGCTTCGGGGGCCCACGCGTTGCCGACCTTGCCTTCGAGGCCGGTGGACACGAGCTGCGGTTCGGTCCATTTCACCAGGTCCTGCGACTTGGCGACGACCAGGTATTTGCTGGCGTTGATCTCGTCCCAGCTGCCGCCGGCGGCGGAGCCTTCGGCGTGCAGGTCGGTGCCGATCATGACGTACTTGTTGCCGTCGGCGTCCGGGGTCTGCAGCTTGATGAGGTGCGGGTCGCGGATGCCTTTGGTGCCTTCGTCGGAGTCCATCACGCAGTCGCCGTCGTTGAGCATCTTCCAGGCGTAGCCGTCGACGCTGTAGCCGAAGTTGACCTTCTCGTAGTCGGTGGCCTTGAAGTTGAGCCACAGGTAGCCGTTGTTGCCGTGCTCGCCGGCGCCGGGAATCTCGGCGGAGGCCCGCTTGGCTTCGGCGCGCTTGGCGGTGTCGGCCTTGGCCTCGGCGGCGGTGGCGGCCCAGTCAGCCACGGTGACGTTGTCGTACTGGCCGTCAAGCGTGAAGCTCGTCTGGAAGCCGTGTCCGATGTACGCCTGCGTGCCCTGCTGTTCGCTGAGCTTGAAGCCGATTTCGGTGGCTTCGAGCACCTGCTCGCCGTCCATGTAGACTTCGACGACGCCGCTCTTGTCGTTCTCCGTGTACACCACGGACACCGAGGCCCATTCGCCGGCGGTCGCCCGCTTGGACAGGTCCACGGTCTTGCCACTGTAGCCGTTGTCGGTGTTGCCGTAGCCGAACTTGCCGGCGCCGAGCAGCAGGTTCACGGCCTGGTCCTTCACGCCGACGGTGAACGCGTCCTTCTTGTTCCAATTGTCGGCGACGGAGTCGCCGTCGGTCACGCGCACGTCGGCGTTGAGCGTCCATTCGGTCTTGTTGAACATCGTCGGGTCGACGAACGAGGCCACGCCCTTGACCGGCACGCCGTCGGCCTGGCTGTTTTGGATCCAGCCGCCGGCGATGGTGACGACCTTGCCGAACTCGCCGTCGTCCACGATGGTCGCGTTCGTGTCGCCATCGGGGACCGTGACCGCGCCGGTCTCTTCCAGCACAGGCAGTTCCGGGCGGGTCGGACCATCGGTCTTGACCGTGCGGGCCTCATAGTCCGCCGCGATGCCTTCCGCGTCCAACGCGCCGTCCTGTGATCCGGCCGCCGTGGCCGTGACCGCCGGCAGCGCGGCCGCCAGCATGGGGACGGCTATCGCGGCCGCCACCAGTTTCTTCCAGTTACCCATTGCACTCCTCAATTTGTGGGGTAATCGATGTCCGATGCGTGGGGTGCGGGCGTTCCGGTCCGGCGTGCGGACGGTCGCCTCCCCCTGCCTTCGATGCGGGTGGCGACGGTTCGCGCGGTTTGCGCGTCGTTTTCGGTCGACGTGTTCGACGGGATCGAT
>Cebus_capucinus_imitator_PRJNA485217_SSR118__coassemble_1637_pt1 | contig 4799 bp, 3 predicted proteins | sample Cebus_capucinus_imitator_PRJNA485217_SSR118__metabat2_high_PE_013 | metagenome-assembled genome bin Cebus_capucinus_imitator_PRJNA485217_SSR118 | reverse complement strand
ACGAAGAGGGCAACTACAAGTACCCCGAAGGCTTCGACCCGAACACCAACGAGTGGATCGCCGGCTTCGAGCAGCAGCGCGAGGAGTGGGAGTCCCAGTACGCGGCCGCCCACCAGCTGTGGGAGGAGCACAAGGAGTTCGTGGCCAAGGAGCTCGAGCGCGCGGAGGAGTCCGCCGCCGCCGACGGCCAGGGCCCGAAGGAAGAGAAGGTCGAAGAGGTGTCCAACTACTCCTCCGAGTCCACTTCCACCGGTACGCTCGCCGATTCCGATCAGCTCGCCGCCCTGCGCGACCAGCTGCTCGGCAAGTGAGTCGAACGCCGCTCTGACGCCTAGCGTATGAAAAGCCCGGTCCCTGAGGGGCCGGGCTTTTCCGTATTGCTATCATGGCGGCATGATGATGAGAATCGGCCTGACCGGCGGCATCGCCGCGGGCAAAAGCACCGTGTCCGCCATACTGCGCGATCTGGGCGCGCGGATCGTCGACTACGACCTGCTGGCGCGCGAGGTCGTCGCGCCCGGGGGAGCGGCCCTGCCCGCCATCGTGGACGCGTTCGGACCGGACGCGCTGGACGCGGACGGTGCGCTGGACCGCGCGTGGATGGCCGAACACGTCTTCGGACGTGCAGCCGAACCCGGCGCGCGCGAACGGCTGGACGCCATCGAACATCCGCTCATCTATCAGGCGGCCGCGCGACTGGAGGATACGGATGCGGCCGTCGTCGTCCACGACGTGCCCCTGCTCGCCGAGGTCAGGGACTCCATGCCGTTCCGGTTCGACCGCATCGTCACCGTCGAAGCGCCCGAGGAGACGCGCGTGGCTCGCATGACGGACACGCGCGGCATGACGCGCGAACAGGCGCTGGACCGCATCCGCCACCAGTCGACGCGCGCCGAACGCGAGGCCTTGGCCGACGAGGTCATAGACTCCTCCCGGCCTTTGGGGGAGATGGCCGCCCGGGTGGAGGCCCTTTACCGAAATTGGCTTGCAGCGAACGGTTCTCATTAAAAAGCCTGCGCGCCCGTGAACGTTGCCAACGCCACGACACGCCGGCGGCCGCAGCGGTGCGCGGTGCGGAAACCGCGCACCTTGCTTAATGAGAACCGTTCGCTGCGACGAAGTCGGCTACCATGGGACGCATGGGATTCAACATCGTGCGCAAGGACCGGCCCTTCGTCGTCAAATCACCCTACAGGCCTTCGGGCGACCAGCCGGCCGCCATCGAGGAGCTCGCCGCCCGCATCGAGAACGGCGAGAACGACGTGGTGCTCATGGGCGCCACCGGCACCGGCAAGACCGCCACCACCGCATGGCTCATCGAACGGCTGCAGCGGCCCACGTTGATCATCGAGCCCAACAAGACGCTCGCCGCGCAGCTGTGCGCCGAATTCCGCGAGCTCATGCCGGACAACGCCGTCAGCTACTTCGTCTCCTATTATGACTATTACCAGCCCGAAGCGTACATCCCGCAGACGGACACGTACATCGAGAAGGACTCCAACATCAACGACGACGTGGAACGCCTGCGCCACGCCGCCACCGCCAACCTGCTCACCCGCCGCGACTGCGTGGTCGTCGCCACCGTCTCCTGCATCTACGGTCTGGGCACGCCCGAGGAGTACGCCGGCCGCATGGTCTTCCTCAAGGAGGGCCAGACCATCGAGCGCGACGACCTGCTGCGCGTCTTCGTGGACATGCAGTACAAGCGCAACGACATCGCCTTCACACGCGGCACGTTCCGCGTGCGCGGCGACACCGTCGAGATCATCCCCGTCTACGAGGAGCTGGCCGTGCGCATCGAGTTCTTCGGCGACGAGATCGACCGCATCTGCACGCTCCATCCGATCACCGGCGACGTCATCGCCCACGAGGAGGAGATCCACATCTTCCCCGCCTCGCACTACGTGGCCGGCCCCGAACGCATGGAACGCGCCCTGGACTCCATCCGCGCCGAACTCGACGAGCGCGTCGGCCAGCTGCGCGCGCAGGGACGCGAACTGGAGGCGCAGCGCCTGACCATGCGCACCACCTACGATCTGGAGATGCTCACCCAAGTGGGTTCGTGCGCTGGCGTGGAGAACTATTCGCGGCACTTCGACGGCCGTGCGGCCGGCACGCCGCCGCACACCCTCCTCGACTTCTTCCCGGACGACTTCCTGCTCGTCATCGACGAAAGCCATGTGACCGTCCCGCAGATCGGAGCGATGTACGAGGGCGACGCCTCACGCAAGCGCACGCTCGTGGAGCACGGATTCCGCCTGCCCTCCGCCATGGACAACCGTCCGCTCAAATGGCCCGAGTTCCTGCGCCGCGTGGGGCAGACCGTATACCTGTCCGCCACGCCGGGCGACTACGAGCTGGGCCTTTCGGACGGGGTCGTCGAACAGATCATCCGCCCCACCGGCCTGCTCGACCCGAAGGTCGAGGTGCGGCCCGTCGAGGGGCAGATCGACGACCTGCTCGCCGAGATCCGCGACCGCGTGGACAAGGGGGAGCGCGCCCTGGTCACCACGCTCACCAAGAAGATGGCCGAGGACCTCACCGACTATCTGCTCGAACACGGCGTGAAGGTGGAATACCTGCATTCGGACGTGGACACGCTGCGGCGCGTGGAACTGCTGCGCATGCTGCGCGAGGGCGCCATCGACGTGATCGTGGGCATCAACCTGCTGCGCGAGGGCCTCGACCTGCCCGAGGTGTCCCTCGTGGCGATCCTCGACGCGGACAAGGAGGGATTCCTGCGCTCCTACCGTTCGCTCATCCAGACCATCGGCCGCGCCGCGCGCAACGTGTCCGGCACGGTCGTCATGTACGCCGACGAGGTCACCGAGGCGATGCGCCGGGCCATCGACGAGACCGAACGCCGCCGCGAACGCCAGATCGCGTACAACGAGGAACACGGCATCGACCCCAAACCGCTCGTCAAGAAGATCAGCGACGTCAACGACATGCTCGCCAGGGAGGACGTGGACACCGCGGAACTGCTCGAAGGCGGCTACCGCGACGAGTCGCGCGCCGGCATGGGCGCGGCCCCGGACGGCGTCGGCGGCGTGTCGGGTATGGCCGGCGCGCCGACGGCGGGAGGCATGGCCTCCGAGGATCTGTCCGGTCTCATCCGAGAGCTCAGCGAACGGATGCACGCGGCCGCCGAACAGCTCCAGTTCGAGCTGGCCGCACGCCTGCGCGACGAAATCCGCGACCTGAAGAAGGAGCTGCGGCAGATGACCGAGGCGAACCGGTAGGGGAGCGCGCGGCGGACGGGCCGCGCGCGGCGCGCGTACTGTCAGAGGCTTTCCCTACATTGGTGCGCATGGCCGAAACCCCTCTTGCATTTGAAATCACCACGTTCGTGGTGCTCGCATTGTTCTTCATCGTCGACCTGTTCGTCATCGGACGCCGTCCGCACGTGCCCTCCACCAAGGAGTGCGTGCAGCACATCGCGTTCTTCGTGGCGATGGCTCTGATCTTCGGTGGTTGCATCTGGTACTTCGCCGGTTCCAAGCCAGCCATCGAGTTCTATTCCGGATGGCTGACCGAATATTCGCTGTCCATCGACAACCTGTTCGTGTTCGTCATCATCATGTCGAACTTCGCGGTGCCCAAGCAGCTGCAGAAGTTCGTGCTGTCCGTGGGCATCGCCATCGCGCTGGTGTTCCGCGGCGCGTTCATCCTCGTCGGCGCGGCGATCGTCACGCGCTTCACCTGGGTGTTCTTCCTGTTCGGCGCGTTCCTCATCTACACCGCGGTCAATCTGGTGCGCGGCGGCGACGAGGACGAGGAGTACCAGGAGAACGGCATGATCCGCGCGCTGCGCAAGGTCATCCGCATCACCGACGAGTACGACGGCGAGAAGCTGCGCGTCAAGCGCGACGGCGTGGGCTACTGGACGCCGATGCTCATGGTGTTCCTCGCCATCGGCACCACCGACGTGATGTTCGCGTTCGACTCCATCCCCGCCATCTTCGGACTGACCAAGGACCCGTTCCTCGTGTTCACGTCCAACGTGTTCGCCCTGCTGGGTCTGCAGCAGCTGTACTTCCTGCTCGGCGCCCTGCTGGACAAGCTGGTCTACCTGCCGCTGGGCCTGTCCGTGGTGCTGGGCTTCATCGGCGTCAAGCTCATCATGGAGGCCCTGCACGGCAACACGCTGCCGTTCATCAACGGCGGCGAGGGCCTGCATTGGGTGCCCGAGATCCCCACGTGGCTGTCCCTGGCCGTGATCGTCGTCGCCATCGGCGGCGCCGCGCTCGCCTCGGTGGCCAAGATGAGGTCCCTGGAGTCCGGGGCGAAGTCCGCCGAGTGATCCGCGGCCGGTCGGCCCCCGGCCGTCCCGTCCGCTTCGTTATCTGATCCAAGGTCCGTCCGGCGTCCATGCGCCGGGCAGGCCTTTCGCATCGTTGGCGTCCGATGGTGCGAGGACCGGATTGTGAGCGCTCACAACACACCGTCCGAAAAATTGGAAGGAGCGTGCTGCGGCGGGTAGACTGGTTCGTGGAGTGCGGAGCCAGTCCGCCCTCCATCCCCGTAACAGTTAGGAATAGGCAACATGCGCAAAGCCAAGATCGTCGATACCATCGGCCCCGCCACCGAATCGCTCGAAGGCATCACCAGCCTCGTCGAAGCCGGCATGGACGTGGCCCGTCTGAACCGTTCGCACGGCACCCCGGAGGACCACCTCCGCGTGTACAACAACGTGCGCGAGGGAGCCAAGGCCGCCGGCCGCAACGTCGCGGTGCTGGTCGATCTGCAGGGCCCGAAGATCCGCTGCGGCTGGTTCAAGAAGAACGCCGAGGGCGAGG
>Cebus_capucinus_imitator_PRJNA485217_SSR118__coassemble_1575_pt1 | contig 4992 bp, 3 predicted proteins | sample Cebus_capucinus_imitator_PRJNA485217_SSR118__metabat2_high_PE_013 | metagenome-assembled genome bin Cebus_capucinus_imitator_PRJNA485217_SSR118 | reverse complement strand
AGCACATGGTCGATCTGTTCGAGCGGGAGAACCCCGGATGCTTCGACGACCCGGACCTCACGTTCGCGGACCTGTACATGAAGTCGGGCCTGTTCATCACGGAAATCGTCAAACGACTGTACAACAGCGAGCGGATGCGTGAACTCCATCCCGATGGGAAGGAACGGCTGAAGCACATCTTCGAACATCAGGTGTACGGCATCGCACCCACGGAGATCATCTACCAGATCGCCACACATTACATCCTTGGGCCTCACAACGAGTTCGGCGGGGATTGCAGGACGCACTTCGTGATGGCCGACTCCGCGAGGCTCGCCAAGGAAGGCGGACTCGCCGACTACGTGAGCGAGACCTTCGGCATCGACGTCTGAATCATGTTCGGATGAATCATGTCGTGCGGTGCCTCATGTCGGGAAGATCGGCGGCGGCGGTGGCCGGTCAGCGGCGGGCGAGCGATCCGCGCACGAGCGCCGTGACCTGATCGACGGTCAGCCCGTAGCGTTCGTTGAGTTCGGCGAGAGGGACGCGGTCGGTGAACTCGGTGGCGCCGCCCACGGTGCGCACGCGCACGTCGGGACGGTGGTTCTGATACCAGGCGGCGACTTTCTGCCCCCAGCCACCGTCGAGTTGTCCGTCCTCCAAGGTGACGACCAGCCGATGCGAGTCGGCCAGCCTCTCCAGCGTCCGCTCGTCGAGTGTGGAGCAGCACAGCGGCGTGACCAGCGTCGCGTCGACGGCGTCGTCGGTCCCCTCGGCGCGCAACGCGTCGACGACCCGCAATCCCAGCGGATACGTGTTGCCCAAGGCGAGGACGGCTACCTCGGAACCGGCGTGGACGGTGCGGTAGCGTCCCCACGGCGAGACGGCGTCATCGTCATGATGATCGGCATCGGCGGCATCGGCGCCGTCGCCGGCGTCCGGCAGCAGGCCTGCGCGTTCGGCGGCGAGGATCGGATCGCCGGGCACGCGGATGACGACGGGACCCCGGTTCTCCGGACCGGTCGCCCACGCGAGCATGTCGAGGAACATGCGCTCGCCGGTGGGCGTCAGACAGGTCAGTCCGGGGATGTTGGCGAACATGACGATGTCGAACGCACCCGAATGCGTGTCGTCCGCGCCGGACAGGCCTCCTCCGAAGTCGAGCAGCGTCGCCGGGTTCGCGTTGAGCGACAGCTCCTGCTGCAGCTGGTCGAACGCGCGCTGGAAGAACGTGGCCGACGTGGCCAGCACGGGACGTCCGCCCGCCTTCGCCAGCGCGGAGACGAACGCGACCGCATGCTCCTCGGCGATGCCGGTGTCGACGTAGTGCGCGCCGGCCCGTGCGCGGAACGCGCGCGTGATGCCGTTCGATCCGGGCGTGGCGGGGGAGACGACGACCAGTCCCGGCTCGTCGGCGAAGCGGCGTTCGAGCGCCGCCATCGCCAGCCGCCCGTAATGCTTGCGCGCGCCCAACGGACGGCCCATGGCCGAGTCCGGATTCTGCCAGTGGTTCGCCTCGCAGCGCCCTTCGCGGATGTCCGCGTCCTCGGCGGCGACGGCCACGTCCGCGCCGATTAGTCCGTCGCCGCCATCGGACATGCCGGCCACGTCGGCCACGTCGGGCGCGCCCGCATCCGCCTGCGTCGTCGGCAGACCCAATCCCTTGCGCGTGTGGATGTGCACGACGACCGGATGGTCGCAGTCTCGCACCTCCTCGAACGCGGCGACGAGCGCGTCCACGTCGTTGCCTTCGCCGACGTAGCGGTAGTCGAGGCCGAACGCGCGGAACGGATTATGTTCGGCCTCGCCGTCCGTCTCGCGCAGGCGGGCGAGCGAGGCGTACATGCCGCCGAAATCCTCGGCGATGGACATCTCGTTGTCGTTGACGACGATGATCATATTGCCGCCCTGCTCGGCGGCGTTGTTGAGACCCTCGAACGCGACGGCCGAACTGAGCGAGCCGTCGCCGATGACCGCCACCACGCGCTCGTCGTCGCCGCGCATGTCGCGCATCTTCGCCAGTCCGCACGCCAGCGAGATGGACGTGCCCGTATGGCCCAGCACGAAGTGGTCGTGCTCGCTTTCATGCGGGTTCGTGAAGCCGGTCACGTCCCCGTAGCGCGCCGGATCGAGGTATGCTGCGGCGCGTCCGGTGAGCATCTTGTGCACGTAGCTTTGGTGCGATACGTCGAACACGATGCGGTCGCGCGGGGAGTCGAACACGCGATGGAGGGCGACGGTGGCCTCCACCATGCCGAGGTTGGAGCCGATGTGGCCGCCGTGCTCGTGGCCGTAGCGCAGCAGCACGGCGCGTATTTCGGCGCACAGGTCGCGCAGGCGATGCGCGGGCAGGGCCCTGACGTCGGCCGGTCCGGTGATGTGCGCCAGCATGCCGTCCGTCGTCGCTTCCGCCATGAGCCACAGCTCCTCTCCTCGATTGTTCCTGACGTGGATAGCCTAGACGCACGGGTGGCCCCTGCGTCCGCTTCGGCGGCAATGCCCCCAACATCTCCGTATTCGCCGGATGCGTCCGGCGGGCGCGCCGGTGTGTGGGAGAATGGATGCGGCGCGCCGACGCCGCCGGCGCATGAGGAAAGGAGTGGCCGATGAAGGCCGTATACGCCGCCGATGTGAATCCCGAAGACCCGATGTCCGCGCTGGCCGTGGGCGAACTGCCGGCCCCGGCGCCGATTCCGGGCTGGTGTCCGGTGTCCGTGCGCGCGGTGAGCGTGAACCACCATGATCTGTGGAGCCTCAGGGGAGTGGGCCTGTCCGCCGAGCGGACGCCGATGACGCTCGGCACGGACGCCGCGGGCGTCTTGGAGGAGGACATGCCGGGCAGGGGAGGCCTGAAGGCCGGCGACGAGGTGGTGCCGTACACGTTCGTGGGCACGGACGGCGCGGGCGTGCTGCCCGGCGAGCGCCGCACCATCCTGTCGGAGAAGTATGCGGGCACGATGGCCGAACGCGTGCAGGTGCCGTATGCGAACGTGTTCGCCAAGCCGGCGAATCTGACGATGGGGGAGGCTGCGGCGCTCGGCACGAGCTGGCTGACCGCCTATTCGATGCTGTTCACCGCCGCGGGCCTCAAGCCGGGCGATTCGGTGCTGATCCAGGGCGCGGGCGGCGGCGTGTCCACGGCGGCCACGCAGTTGGCGCATGCGGCCGGTCTGGAGGTGTTCGTCACGTCGCGTGAGGCGTCCAAGCGCGCGCGTGCGACGGCGTTGGGCGCGGACGCGGCGTTCGAGCCGGGCGCGCGTCTGCCGCGCAGGGTGGACGCGGTCGTCGAGTCCGTGGGCGCGGCCACGTGGTCGCATTCGGTCAGGTCGGTGCGTCCGGGCGGCGTGATCGCCGTGTGCGGCGCCACGACGGGCGACCAGCCGGGCGCGGAGCTCACGCGCGTGTTCTTCCAGGACATCCGCATCCAGGGCAATACGATGGGCTCGCGCGAGGATTTCGCCCGGCTGCTGCGGTTCGTGGAGCATATGGACCTGCATCCGGTCGTCGACGCGACGTATGCGGGTCTGGACGCCGCGCCGGACGCGTTCCGCCGAGTCCTGTCCGGCGAGGGGTTCGGCAAGGTGGTCGTCATCGTCTGACGCGTTGCAGCGAACCGTTCTCAATAAGAAACGTGCGCGGTCCGATGGGGGCCAATCGCACATCGTCGATGCCGGTCCGCGGCCGTATGGCGCGGAAAGTCTCCGATGCGGTCCGATGTGCGGTTGTGCGGTTTCTGTGCGACAGGTATGCACGTTCGGCGGTGGGCGCGGTTCGCTGCACGGAGTACAGTAAAACCGTATTCTCAATAACGGGAGGAAAACGATAATGACGGACATCAAGCCCGAAGTCGCCGTCGTCATGGGATCGTCCAGCGACTGGGAGACCATGAAGCGCGCCTGCGACGTCCTCGACCAGTTCGGCGTGGCCTACCACAAGCAGGTCATCTCCGCGCACCGTACGCCCGAGCTCATGGGCGAATTCGCCCACGGCGCCCGCGCCAACGGCTTCAAGGTCATCATCGCCGGTGCCGGCGGCGCCGCGCACCTGCCCGGCATGATCGCCGCGCAGACCACGCTGCCCGTCATCGGCGTGCCGGTGCGCTCCCACGCGCTGTCCGGCTGGGATTCGCTGCTGTCCATCGTGCAGATGCCCGGCGGCATCCCCGTCGCCACCACCGCCGTGGGCAATTCCGGCGCGACCAACGCCGGCCTGCTCGCCGTGCAGATGCTGTCCGCGTTCGAGCCGGAACTGGCGGACAAGCTGCAGGAATACCGTGACTCCCTCAAGGAAAAGGTGGCCGAATCCAATGCCCAGCTTGTCTGAGGAGACCCAGGGCCGCGTCGGGCGGCTCATGCCGGGCGCGACGATCGGCATCGTCGGCGGCGGCCAGCTGGGCCGTATGATGGCTCTGTCCGCCAAGTACATGGGATTTCGCGTGGGCGTGCTGGATCCGACGCCGGACTGCCCGACCGCGCAGGTGGGGGATTTCCAGATCGTCGCCGACTATGACGACAAGGCCGCGATCCGCGAACTGGCCGAACGCAGCGACGTGCTCACCTACGAGTTCGAGAACGTGGACGCGGACGCGCTGGACGAGGTGCGCGGCGAGACGGCGGTGCCGCAGGGCACCGACCTGCTGCGTGTGACCCGGAACCGCATCGCGGAGAAGACGTTCATCAACGGCCACGGCATCGAGACGGCGCCGTGGCGTGCGGTGTCCGACCGCGCCTCGCTGGAGGCGGCGTTGGAGGAGATCGGCTATCCGGCCGTGCTCAAGACCTGCGAGGGCGGCTACGACGGCCACGGCCAGATCGTGCTGCATGAGCCGGCCGACCTGGAGCGCGTGTGGGCGGACGACGGCTTCCCTCCGGCCATCCTCGAAGGCTTCGTGGACTTCGCGTTCGAGGCGTCGATCCTCGTGTCAGGCGACGGCGAACGGTATGTGACGTTCCCGATCGTGCGCAACGTGCACCGCAACAACATCCTGCATCTGACGATCGCTCCGGCCGAGGT
>Cebus_capucinus_imitator_PRJNA485217_SSR118__coassemble_1180_pt1 | contig 6745 bp, 4 predicted proteins | sample Cebus_capucinus_imitator_PRJNA485217_SSR118__metabat2_high_PE_013 | metagenome-assembled genome bin Cebus_capucinus_imitator_PRJNA485217_SSR118 | reverse complement strand
CCGCCTAAGATGGGCGTATGATTCCCACACTTGAACAGATCGACGAACTGCACCGCAACATCGCCCCCTCCAAGGAGGCATACGACCTCATCCACACGCACTGCGTGATCGTCGCGCGCATCGCCCGCGCGCTCGCCCACCGTCAGAACATGCTGTTCTCCCGCCGATGCACCCTGCCCAAAGATGCCAAGGAACTGCAATGGCTTTCCGGCGGCGTCGCGGCTGCGTCGGATGATGGTGAATGCGGGTATGCGCTTGGCGGCACGGACTGTGCGATGGCGGATGCTGCAATGGCGGACGGTATTCAAGAGACCGCTCCGGCCGGCAGTGGGTCGCTCCATATCGCGGCGGGTGTCGGATTGAACCGACCTGCGCACGCGCCGACATGGACCGTGCCGCCTTCGGACGGCATCGAGGGAGGCCGCGTGCCGGGCAGGCTCATCGACGAACGACTCGTGGTGATCGGCGGCCTGCTGCACGACATCGGCACCTACCGCGTGCTCAAACACGACGGCAGTGACGGCGAACCGCTGAAATTCAGCGGCAAACGGTACATTCTGCACGGACTGCTCGGCTATGAGTACCTCCTCGAACAGGGCGTGGACGAGGAGATCGCGCAGTTCGCGCGCAATCACACCGGCGTGGGATTGCGCCGCGAGGACGTGGAACGCCAGGGCTTGCCGCTGCCGCCGGACGACTACGTGCCGATGAACCTCGAACAGGAGACCGTCATGGTCGCGGACAAGTACCACAGCAAGTCGGTGCCGCCGAAGTTCGTGTCCGCGCAGGCGTATACGGCGCGTGCGGAACGGTTCGGCGAGGAGAACAAACGCCGATGGTTGGATGTCCTCGACCAGTACGGCACGCTCGATGTGGCTCCGCTCGCCGAGGAATACGGCATGCGGATGATTTGAGTGCGCTTGCGGCGGAGCGGCGGAGCGGCGGGCCGGCGGTGAAGCCGGCCCGCTTTTCCATGTTCAGTCGTCGAGGCGGTAGACCTTGTCCGCGACGGAGGCGACCCGGTCGGAGGCGGTGACGATGATGACGGCGCGCTTGGGATCGCGCGCGTGGGCGAGACGGGCGAGCAGCGCGAGCAGCTCTTCGGCGTCCGCCTCGTCCAGTCCCTTGACGGGTTCGTCGAGGATGAGCGTTTCCGCCTCGCAGCTGATGGCGCGCGCGAGGGCGACGCGCCGCCGTTCGAGGGGCGTCATCGCGGCGGTCTTCACGCCGCTGGTGGCGCTTTGGAAGCCGACCGTGTGGAGCATGTCGCGCGCGTAGATGGGTTTGGGTTTGAGGTAGGTGCGTCCCGACGCGTTCATGGCGTACAGCACGTTGCTTTCCGCATCCATGTCGCCGCGGACCGCGTAGCGTTGCGGCACGATGCCGAGCCGGTGTCCTCGCAGTTCGCCGATTTCGAGTTCGGCGACGTTGGAGCTGCGCACCATGACGTTGCCGGATGCGGAGAGCTGGTATCCGCCGAGGGTCTGCATGAGGGTGACGCGCTGTTCGGCGTCGTCCTCATCGGCCAAGACGCGTATGGCGTAGAGGTTGCCGACGTGGAATTCCATGCTGACGTCGTCGAGGATGTGGCGTCCGGTTTTGCGGTTGGTGGTGGTGACGTGGTTGAGGGAGAAGGCGGGGTATGCCTTGAGGAGGACGCGGTCGCCGAGTTGCGCGCCGAGTTTGGTGTTGGCCGTGGCGGCGGGTTTGGGTTTCGGGGCGGCGGCGTCCTGCGAGGCGAGGACGTCCGAGGCGAGGGCGATGGTGGCGTTGACGCGTCGCGCGTTGGCGGCGGTCGCGTCTGCGCTGGCGTCCTTGGGTACGGCGACGTCGGTTTCGGCGTCCGATGCGTCCGCCTGCGTCACGTCGTCGGAATCCGTGGCTTCGAGCGCGAGTTCGACGTTTTCTTCGATGTCTTCGCCCAGTCCGGGTTCTTCGGCGTCGTCGAAGGTGAAGCTGAACTCGACGCTTTCGGCTTCATCGTGCGTTTCTTCGGCGGGGTCGATGGTGGTGTTGGTGGGGTCGGTCATGCTGCCACCTCCTTGGTGGTCTGGTCGTCGGTCTGGTCGTCGGAACGTCCGTCGGACGACGTTTCGGACTGCTTATCGGATGTATCGGCATCGGTTTCGCCGGTCATATCGGAGCCGGTCATATCGGAGCCGGTCGCATCGGGCGCGGCAACGGCGCCGGTCGCATCTCCATCGGGCGCCGGAACGGAACCGGACACTCCCGCATCGGCCGCAGGCGCGAAGAGCGCGGCGAAACGGAACGTGGCGGGGCGCAGCATCGCCACGAGCGCGAGCGCGACCGCCAACGCGACCGCATCCCAAATGAGCGTCCACATGATGTCCGACGTGACGGGCGTGGCATGCCCGCCGGCCAGGGCGGCGCCGAGCGCGCCCGCGCCGAACCCGCCGGCGAGCAGGCCCACGGCGGTGGGGGCCACGGTGAGCATGAACGTTTCTACCATGAACTGCCAGCCGAGTCGCGGCTTGGTCACGCCGGAGACGAGCGCCATGCCGATCTCGTCGGTGCGGCCGAACCAGGTGCGGCCCACGGTGAGGGCGAGCAGGAGGAGCGCGCCGCCCACGGCGAGCGCCCACAGCAGGGGGCGCACCCAGCCGGCGGTGCGGTCGAGCGGAGCGACGGAGGCTTCGTAGTCGGCGAGGATGGGGGAGTCGAGCTCGTAGCCTTCGGGAAGCTTCGTCTTTTTGGCGAGCTTGGCGAACTGCTTGTAGGTGGCGGTGTCGGTGAACTCGAAAAGCACGTTGAGGTCGGGCACGGACCACGTGTTTTCGGCGGGCTCTTCGGGGTCGAGGCCGTACGTGTAGGCGGTGGCGTAGGCGGTGTAGATCACGTTGTCGCGGTTCTGCTTGGCGAGCGTGGCCTGATGCGCGGACGGGTCGGCGTAGGCGGGCGCGGTCTCGGATTCGCCCTCCTCGTATTCGTAGATGCCGCGGACCTTGAACTCGTAGGTTTTGGTCTTGTCGGTGGGGTCGCCGACCTTGAACGTGTCGCCGACCTTGAGGCCGTTCTCGTCGGCGAGGGCGCGGGAGATGAGCGCGCCGGTCGCTTCGGTGCTGGTGTAGCGCAGCGTCTTGCCTTCGACGACGCGGTATTTGCCGAGGTCGTTGGCGCGGGCGGCGGTGATGTCGTAGAAGCTGCGCAGGAGGAATTCGCCGCCGGTCTTGTCCGCGGAGGCGTCGTCGCTGCCCGCGATGGCGGTGATGGAGTCGGTTTGGCGTACGGGCAGCGTTTCGGTGAACGTGTACGTGAACGACACGTTCTTCTCCTGCGCGGCGACGGCGTACGGATTGTAGTCGGTGAAGGACAGGTGGTGCGAGACGGTGGATGCGGCGTCGTCGCCCTTCATGGCGGCGCGGAGTTTTTCGCCGGGGCGCATCTGCGCGTCGGGTGCGAGGGCTTCGTAGTCGGCGCCGTGCGCGTCGGAGTGTTCCTGCAGGATGGCCAGCGAGGCGACCGTGCCGAACGATACGAGGATCGCCACGAGCGCGGTCAGCGTGGATAGCGCCTTGCGCTGCGTGATGGCGCGCCAGGCGTTGGTGAGAACGAACATGCGTCTTCTCCAGTTCCCTATGCTTGATGTTCCGTGGCGTGCGGGCGTCGTCGTCCTGCGTGGGAACGGTGCCGTCGGCTCGTGGGCGGCTTTCGGATTTCGGTTCCGGGTTCCGGCGCTGACGGGTGCGCCGGGCACGCCGCACTGTTCAACAGTAAGACAGTACGCCGTGCTTGGTGTGCGTTGTCTTGCCTGTTGCTGAAAGCTGTCTGAAAGAATTTCGGGTATGGCGTCCGATGGAAGACACGCCGGATGCGCGGAACGCGGTACATATGGTCCGGGTGTGACGGCCTTGAGGGAGAATGAGGGCGGCACGCAAGGAAGGCGCGCGCATGGCGGGCTTGGCCGCGGACTCGGCCGCGGGCCCGGCCGTGGGCGCGAGCGGAGAGGAAGACACTGCTATGGAACCGTACCGACGTCCGGGCATCGACGACAGGCCCGACTATGAGAAGGCGCTCAGCGCCGAAGACAAGGCGTCGCTTGCCAGGCTCGCCTCGGAGGACCGGCGATTGCCGCCCGAAGCGTCCGCCGCGCAGCCCGGCGCGCAATCGGCCAGGCTCGCCGCGGACGGCGTGAGCGCCGTCGCCGCGGCCGCCGTCGACGCCGCCGTCCCCGACTACGCATCGTCCTTCATGGACATGCGCGACCCCATGGTGTCCGCGGACGGACGCCGGCCCTCCGCATCGGACATGCTGCGGTTGAAATGGGCGCTGCTGCTCGGCGCGCTGCTGTCCGTCGCGCCGTGGACCACGCTCACCATGATCGCCCTGCCCAATCAGGTGGCGCGCGTCCACGGCTTCGACACCGCCTCGGACGCGCTCGCCTCGCAGGACGCCGCCGCACTTGCCGCGCCGCTCGCATGGACCGTCGCCATCGGCGCGTTGTTCGCCGTCTTGTTCACCCCGTTCGTGTCCACCATCTCGGACCATACGCGCTTGCCCGTGGGTCGGCGCACGCCGTGGCTCGTGGGCGGCGGACTGCTTAGCGCGCTGTTCGCACTCGCCTTGGGCGCGACCAACGCGAGCGTGCTCGTCGGTCTCCTCTGGGTGCTCCTGCAATGCACGTACGCGATGGTGGCCGCGCCTCTGGCCGCCGCCATCGCCGAACGCGTGCCGGACAAGTTCCGCGACGAAACCGAACGATGGCATGCCGTCGGCGTGCTCGCCGGCCAGCTCGCCGGCGGCGTGGCGGGCGGCCTGTCCATCGCGTTCGGCGCGTTCGACCCGTTCCTGTGCGCCGCCGTCATGTTCGCACTGTCCGGCGTGGTCGTCGTACTGGTGTGGCCGCGCGAAGCGTCCAGCTCCTCCCAGCCGCTCGTGCGCTTCGCATGGGGGCAGGTCGGCGCCGCCCTGCGCCCGCCGCTGGGACGCGGCACGCGCGCGTTCCACACGCTCTACGCATCCCGCCTGTTCATGAGCGCCGCGGCGGGCACGACCGGCGCGTTCCTCTGGTACGTGGTGCGCTTCGCTGTCTACGGCGACATGCCCCGCTTCACGTCCGCGCCGGTCACTCTGCCGGCCGGCACGCTGCTGTCGCTGTTGGCCGTGGCCTCGTTCGCGGGCGCCCTGCTCGCCACCTGCTGCGGCGGCATGATCACGGACAAGTTCGCCGAAGGATTCGGCGCATGGTGGCGCGGCTCGCGTTCCGCCGTGGCGTTGGCTTGCGCGCTGTACGCGCTCGGCCTGTGCCTCGGACTGGCGATCGTGCTGTACGGTGGGGAGAAGAGCCTGACCGCGTTCTCGTTCGTTGCGGGATTCGCCGCGGGTATGTACGATGTGCTGGTCCAACCGTTGGTGGTGGACGCGCTGCCCGACCCGCGTTCCGCGGGGCGTGATCTGGGCGTGTACGCCACGGCCCGGCCGCTCGGCTTGGCCTTGGGCACGGCCGCGGGCGCATGGTCGGCCACGGAACTGGGCGATTGGACCCATCCGCTGTCCGCAGGCGCGTTCGGCTATATGGCGGTGTTCCCCGCGGGAATCGTCTGCGTGGCCTTGGCCGTGCTGTGCGTGGCGTTGACGCCGAAACGCGGGGCGTGAGACGCGGCTTTCGGACCCGTCCAAGGCGAGACGCGGGACCGAACGAAGACGAGACGAGGAGACGGACGATGGTCGGTATGCGCGACGTGGCCAAGAAGGCCGGAGTGTCGTTGAGCACGGTGTCGCTGGTGGTGAACGGCACCGGATACGTGTCCGCAGACATGCGCGAACGCGTGCGGGCCGCGATGCGCGAACTCGACTACATCCCCAACGAGCTGGCGCGCAACCTGGCGCGCAACCGCACGAACATCGTCGGCGTGATCGTGCCGACCATCCGCCACCCGTTCTTCGCCACGCTCACCGCCGCCCTGCAACGCGAATTCTCCGCGCGCGGCGTGCGCACCATGCTCTGCTCCACCGCGGACGCGGACAAAGGCGAAGCCGACTATGTGGACATGCTCCAACGGCACATGATGGACGGCATCGTCATGGCCTCGCACACCGAACATCCCGCGGGCTACTGGACCTCCATCGGACGGCCCGTGGTGGCGTTCGACCGGCATCTCGGAGAAGGCATCCCCTCCGTAGGCTCCGATCACGAGGAAGGCGGACGGCTCATCGCACGCACGCTCATCGCATCCGGCGTCCGGCATGTGGCGATGGTCGGCGGCCCGCGCGCGCAATTCCACGACGCGGCCTCCGGCACCACCTTCCCCACGGTCCGCTACTACCTCACCCTGGAACGCGAACTCGCCGCCGCCGGCGTGCGCTACGACTATGTGGAGGCAGGCGAGGTCTCCGACTTCGACGGCTACGCGCACGCCATGCGCGCCCTCTTCGACGACTCCTACGGAACCGGCACCGGTACGGGGGGCACGGATGCGGGATCGCCTCCCGTGGACGCGGTGGTCAGTTCGGACATGGGCGCGGCGATGTGCGTGCAGGAGGCGATGCGCCGCGGACTGCGCATTCCCGAGGACGTGCAGGTCGTGGCCTACGACGGCACCTATCTGGCCGACGCCGCCGGCGTGCGCCTGACCGCCGTCCGCCAGGACTTCGACGCCATCGCCTCCGTCATCGCCGCACGCATGACGGACCTGATCTCCGCCGGCGACTCCGCCGGCGTATCGGCCGCATCCAAAGCCGCCGCAGCTGACATCGTCGCGGCGTCCGCCGGCGCATCCGGCGCATC
>Cebus_capucinus_imitator_PRJNA485217_SSR118__coassemble_1024_pt1 | contig 7761 bp, 5 predicted proteins | sample Cebus_capucinus_imitator_PRJNA485217_SSR118__metabat2_high_PE_013 | metagenome-assembled genome bin Cebus_capucinus_imitator_PRJNA485217_SSR118 | reverse complement strand
CGGGCGAACAGGGCGTGCGCGGCCAGCGGGATGAGCTGGAGCGCCTCCACGTTCGGCCAGATGACCGGCCCGCCGGCGGAGAACGCGTAGGCGGTGGAGCCGGTGGGCGTGGACACGATGACGCCGTCCGCGCCGAACGAACTCATCTCCACACCGTCCACGCGGATGGACAGCTCCACCATCTTGCCGCGGTCGGCGCGCTCCACGGTGATGTCATTGAGCGCCCAATCCTCGATGGGCGCCTGCGCGCCCGGCAGCCATACGTCCACGTGCGCCACCATGCGCTCCTCGATCCGGTAGTCGCGCGCGGCCACGCGCCGGATGGCCTCGTCGATCTGGAAGCTCTCGAACTCGGCGAGGAATCCCACATGGCCCATGTTCACGCCCAGGATGGGCACGTCGGTGCAGTGGACCAGTTCCGCGGCCCGCAGGATGGTGCCGTCGCCGCCGAGCACCGCCACGATCTCCACGTCGTCGCCCACCGTCTCCGGACGCGCGCCGAACCCTGGCGGCGTCGAATTGTCCACGATGGAGACGTCGAACCCGCAGCCGCGCAGCTGCTCCACCACTTCGGACACCACGGTGCCGCTGTTGCGCAACCGCGTATGCGTGACCACGACCGCCTTGCGCACGTTCATGCGTCCCCTCCTCCATCGGACTGTCTTGACCGCACCATCTTAACCCAGCGCACTCCCGCCGCCTACCGTCTCGCCACCCGCGCAACCCCCGAGGCAACCCCCGCGGCAGACCCCGCACGGCCGCCCCCCCGTCGGACGCGATTTCCCACAACGGCCCGGCGCGACTACAATGGCAGCGAACCTGAGGCGGGCGTACCGGGGCGGGCGGGCGCTGACGCGTCTCCTCCGGCACGGGAGAATCACGAGGAGAACGCATGTCGATGCAAGCCGACGATACCGACGCCGGACGCGAAGGCGGACGCGCGGGCGCACGCGGCGGCAGGCGTCTGCCCTGGCGCCAAGGCAGACGCCTGCCCTGGCGCCAAGGCAGGCGTCTGCCTTGGCATGGCGGCAAACGCCTGTCATGGTGGGATTCCGAACGCGCGCCCGAACCCGCGAGCCAGTCGCGCGCCGCGATCCGTCGCATCAGCATCACGGACCGGCTGCTCAGCCATCCGGGACGCCTGTCCATCGTGTACCTGCTCGCGCTCATCCTGTTCGTGACGCTCCTGCTGCTGCTGCCCGTCTCCACCGTCGAATGGCGCAGCACCAACTTCCCCGTCGCCTTCTTCACCGCCGTGTCCGCGCTGTCCACGTGCGGCATCTCCATCGTGAACACCAACGACTACTGGTCCATGTTCGGCCAAGTCGTCATCCTGCTCGCCATCCAGTTCGGCGGACTCGGCGTCATGACGTTCACGTCCCTGGTCTCCCTGGGCGTCTCCCGGCGTCTCAAGGTCTCCCAACGCATGCTCACCGCCACCGAGCTCGGCACCACGAAGATGAGCGAGGTGAAGGCGGTGCTCGCCGTCGTGCTCGCCACCACGGCCATCGCGGAGGTCGTCACGTTCGTGATGCTGCTGCCCGAACTGTGGCGCGTCCACCACGGCGACCCCGGCACCACGCTCTGGCAGGCGCTCTTCTACGCCGTGTCCGCCTACAACAACACCGGCTTCACGCCCGACGCGGCCGGCCTGCACGTCAACCGCTGGGGCGTGGGTCTGCCCATCCTCATCAGCGCGTTCATCGGCACGCTGGGCTTCCCCGTCGTGTACGACATCGTGCGCTGCGCGCGCCGACGGCTCAATCCGAAGCGCTGGACGCTGCACACCAAGCTCACGCTCGCCACCACGGGCGTCCTCGTGGCGGTCTCGCTGGTGTGGTTCCTGCTCGTGGAATGGAACAACCCCGCCCTGTTCAAGGTGGACGACCCCTCGCTGCGCATCCGCCGCGCCCTGTCCGTGGCGGTCGCGCCGCGTTCGGCCGGCTTCGACATCAGCTGGGTGCCGGGCGTGAGCGACGTGACCAAGGTGTTCCTGAGCGCGCTCATGTTCATCGGCGCCGGTTCGGCGTCCACCGCTGGAGGTATCCGCGTGACCACGTTCGCGGTGGTGGTGCTCATCTGCGGCGCCGCGTTCACCGGCCACCGCGACGTGACCGTGTTCCGCCGCCGTATCCCGCGCCGCATCCGCATGATGGCCGTGTCCGTGACCACGGCGTGCGCCGCGCTGGTCATCGTATGCGCCATGATGCTCATGGCCGCGACCGGCTGCGATCTGGGCGACGCGATCTTCGAGACCACGTCCGCGTTTGCGTTGGGCGGCTATTCGGTGGGCGTGGCCGACGCGGACAACGCCGCCTCCCTGTTCATCCTGTGCGCGGCGATGATCGTGGGGCGTCTGGGCCCCATGACCATCGCGTACGCGTTGAGCCGGCCCCTGGCCCCCGAACCCATCCGATACCCGCAGGAGAGCATCATCGTGGGATGAGGGCCGGCGCGGCCCGCCGTCCCGTTCCCGGCTTTCCCCGGCTTTCCCTCATTCACATCCGATTCACATCCGACAAAGGAGCATCCCATGGCAAGATCGAAGGCGCACGGTTCCAAAAGCGTGCTCGTGGTGGGCCTGGGCCGTTTCGGCGGCGCCGTGGCGTCCACGTTGGACGCGCTCGGCCAGGACGTGCTCGCCGTGGACAAGGATCCCGAGATCGTGGCGCGATGGTCGGCGCACATCCCCGTCCTCCAGGCGGACATGACCGACGTGATGGCCATCGAACAGATCGACGCCTCCCAGTTCGACACGGCCGTGGTGGCCATCGGCGACAGCGTGGAGGCGTCCGTCATCGCCAGCGGCAACCTGCTCGACGCGGGCGTGACCGATTTGTGGGCCAAGTCCGTGTCCGTGCAGCACGCGCGCATCCTGCAGCGCATCGGCGCGCGTCACGTCATCAACGCGGAGACGGACGCGGGCCGCCGCATCGGACATCTGGTGTCCGGCAACTATCTGGACTACATCGAGATCGAGGGCCCGCACACCGTGGTGAAGGTGCACACGCCCTCGCATATGGTGGGCAAGTCCATCGCGGAGGCGCAGGTGCACGACCGCTACGGCATCGTGGTGGTGGGCGTCAAGTCGCCGGGCAAGGAGTTCCAGTACGCGGAGAACGAGATCGTCATGCACCGCAACGACGAGCTCATCCTGGCCGGCAAGCAGAGCCAGATCGACCAGTTCCTCGTCAAGTAGTTCCGCGGTTTCCGGTTTTCGCCCCTTGAAACCGCAAGGACCCCGTCGCCTTCGTCCCGGCGACGGGGTCCTCGCGGTTCTGCGACGTCCGACGGCGTCCGTTCAGCCGCGCACGCGCGCGTAGAGCAGCCATTCGGCGTTGCCGTGCGTGCCTTCGATGGGCGAGGGCGCGGTGGCCACGACGTCCAGTCCGTGGTCGCGCGCGCATGCGGCCACGTCGTCCAGGGCCTTGCGGCGCAGGGTCCCGTCCTCCACGATGCCGTTTTTGCCCAGTCCCTCGCGGCCGACTTCGAACTGCGGTTTGACGAGCAGCACGACGTGCGCGCCGGGCGCGGCGACGCGTGCGATGACGGGGATCACGAAACGCAGGGAGATGAAGGAGACGTCGGAGACGACGGTTCCGGGCCTGTAGGGCAGGTCGCCGGCGTCGACGTCGCGCACGTTGACGCCGCTCATTTCGATGACGCGCGGGTCGCCGGCGATGCGCGGGTCAAGTTGGCCATGGCCCACGTCGAGCGCGATGACGCGCGCCGCGCCGCGCCGCAGCAACACTTCGGTGAAGCCTCCGGTGGAGGCGCCGATGTCGAGGCAGTCGGCGCCTTGGGGCGCGTCCAGACCGTCCCGCGCGAAGCGTTCGTAGGCGCCGACGAGCTTGTAGGCGCCGCGGGAGACGTAGTCGTCGCCCTTGTCCACGGCGACGCGCGTGCGCGCCGCGTTGCCGATGGCGGCGGCGGGTTTGGTGACGACCGCGCCGTTGACGCGCACTTTGCCGGCTTTGATGAGGCGCTGCGCTTTGGAGCGTGAGTCGACCACTCCCCCGGCCACGAGCCACAGGTCCAGCCTGTCGGGCATGGCGGGCGCGTCGTCCGCGTCGTATTCGAGGACGTCCGGCCCGCCCGTCGTTTCGTCCCTCGGTTCCGTCACGTCGCCCATCATGCTCCTAGAGGGCGAACGACGGCAGTGCGGCGCAGGTCAGGTCCAGACCGGAGTCGGCGGCCTGCCATGCGGCGCAGACGGCGGCACGCAGCGCGTCGACGGAGGTCTCGTCGTCCACGCGCAGCGTGCGTGTCTGCGTGTCGTAGACGGCGTGCGCGCCGGCGCACTCCCAGCGGCCTTCGCCAAGATCATGCGGCCGGGGCATGGTCTCGCCCAAGGCGCGCAGGTCCTTGGCGATGTATGTGGGACGCAGGTGGGCGGGGGCGAGCATGAGCTCCGTCGGGTTCGTCACGCCGGTGAGTACGGCGAGCGAATCGTAGCCGCCGCGGTTGCCGGCCTCGATGTCCGTGTCGAGCCGGTCGCCGATGGCGATGGACTCCTCCTTGGGCACGAGCGCCTGCGCGCCGGTGGCGTTGAGTTCGCGCGCCTCGTCGTACATGTACGATTCGGGTTTGCCCGCGGAGGCGACGGGTTCGACGCCGGTGGCGGCGATGACGGCGCGCACCATGGAGCCGCAGCCGGGCGCGATGCCCAGTTCGCGCGGAATGGTCAGGTCGCGGTTGGTCACGAAGTAGGCGGCGCCCGCTTCGACGGCGAACGCGGCGTTGGCCATCATCTGCCAGGTCATTTCCGGATACCAGCCTTGGATGACGGCGACGGGCCCTGCCTGCGGGTCGTCGGTGACGACGAGTCCGGCGCGCGTCACCTCCTCACGCAGGTGTTCGGCGCCGATCACGAGGACCGTGGAGCCGGCCGGCACGGCCTTGGCTACCATGCGCGCGGCCACGACGGAGGATGTGATGACCTGCCACGGTTCCACGTCGAGGTCGAAGCCGCGCAGCTGTTCGGCGACGACGCTTTGGAAACGCGACGAATTGTTCGTCGTGTATTCGATGGTCATGCCGGCGCGTTCGGCGGCGCGGATGGACCCGGCGGCGTGTTCGACGGGGTTCTTGCCCCGGTACACCACGCCGTCGAGGTCCAGCAGCGCCAGACGGTAGGTTTCGGCCAGCGACGCGGCCGTGCCCTGCAGAAAACGCGTCATCCGGTTCAGGCCTCGGTCTCGGCTTCGACGGACTCCTCGGCGGTCTCGGTCTCGTCCGGCTCGTCCGCGGCCTCGGCCTCGGCGGTCTCCTCGGAGGCTTCGGAGGATTCCTCAACCGTCTCCCCGGACTCCTCGGAAGTGTCGGAGGTCCCCTCTTCGGAGGATTCCTCGGTCTCTTCGGCTTCTTCGGACTCGTCCTCGGATTCCTCGTCCTCATCCACGGGAGCGTACTGGGCGTCGTCCTCGGTGATGCCGATCTCGGCGAGCAGATCCGGATCGTCCAGCAGCTCCAGATCGTGATCGATGACCACGTCGTCGCCGTCCTCGTCCTCGTCGAAGTCGGCGTACCGGTCCTCCAGGCGTTCGATGACGTCGTCCAGCCTCATCGCCTCGTCGGAGCGGCCGGCCTCCTCCAGGAACAGCTGCTCGGCCTGCAGGGCGCGCATGCGATGGCCTCCGCCCAAGCCCTTGGAACGGCCCAGCGTATGCACGATCTCGATGGCCTTGTCCCAGCGTTCCAGATCGCCCAACGCGCCGGCGTACACGAGGAACATCTCGGCCTTGGCGTCGCCGCGCAGCAGCTTAGCGTCGTCGGACACGGCCAGTTCGATGGCCTTCTTCGGATTGCCCACGCCGCGCTCGCAGTCCGCGATGAACGGCAGGTAGTCCGGGTAGCCGTTCATGCGGTAGGCGGTGCGGAACTCGCGCAGGGCGAGCTTGTAGTCGCCGCAGCGGTACGCGATGAACGCGAGCGTCTCACGCGCGATGTCCACGCGCGACGCCTGGCGCGCCACCCACTTGGCGTGCTCCAAAGCGGCCTGCTCGTCCGTCTCGATGAGCGTGTACGCGGCCAGAATGTGCAGGCCGATGTTCTCCGCGTGTTCCTTGGACAGGCCGCGCAGACGCTCACGCTCGTCCGAGGAGAGCATCGACCAGGTCATGCCCTTCGGCATCTTCGGCTCGCCCGGGCGGCGGTCCGTGTACGGGTTCTGCGAGGGGAAGCTCATCGTGCCATCGGAGTTGCGGCGCGGACCGCGCTGCATGTACTCGCGGCGCTTCTGCTCGCGGTACTCGCGCTTCTCCTCGTCGTTGAACGCGCGACGCTCCTCACGGCGCTCCTCATGCTGGTAACGCGGGTTGGAGCCGTGACGGTCATCGCGGCGCGGACCCTTATGGAAGTCCTTGCGCTCCTCGCGGCGCTCGTCACGACGGAAACCGCCCTCACGGCGCTCGCCGTCACGACGGAAGTCACGACGCTCGCCGTCCTTGCGGAAGTCCTTGCGGAAACCACCCCTACCGCCGTCACGACGATCGTCGCGACGGAAACCGCCCTCGCGACGCTCACCGTCACGACGGAAGTCGCGACGCTCGCCGTCACGACGGAAGTCACGACGTTCGCCGTCACGACGCGGCCCCTTGTGGAAGTCCTTACGGAAACCGCCCTCACGGCGATCCTCGCCATCGCGGCGGAAACCGCCCTCGCGACGCTCACCGTCACGACGGAAGTCCTTGCGGAAACCACCCCTACCGCCGTCGCGGCGATCGTCGCGGCGGAAACCGCCCTCGCGACGCTCGCCGTCACGACGGAAGTCACGACGTTCGCCGTCGCGGCGCGGCCCCTTGTGGAAGTCCTTGCGGAAACCGCCCTCACGGCGATCCTCGCCATCGCGGCGGAATCCGCCCTCGCGGCGCTCGCCGTCCTTATGGAAGTCCTTGCGGAAACCGCCCTTGCCGCCGTCGCGGCGGAAGCCGCCGGACTTGCCGTAGCCGCCGCGGCCGCCCGGACGGCCCGAACCGCCGTGGCCGTAGCCCTTGCGTCCGCCGAAGGACTTGCCGGAACGCTCGTTGCCCTCTGCCATATGTCTTCTGCCTTTCCCTGACGCGCAAGCGCGCCAATCCACGTCATATCACTTGAAAACCAAAAAGAACGGCCCCTTCCGGCCGGACCGTCCGCACGGGCGACCTATCCGCCCGCAAAGCCCCGCCGGAAGGGGCGTAAACCTTGCGGCTCAGCGCTTCTCGACCGCGCCCAGAGCCTTCTTGCCGCGACGAAGCAGCGCGAAACGACCGGCCAGGAAATCATCCCCGCCGATCGTCGCCTCCTCGTCCTCCACACGCGCGTTGTTGAGGTACAGGCCGCCGGACTTGACCGCGCGGCGCGCCTCGGAGGCGGACTTGAACAGTCCGGCCGCCTGCGCGGCGTCGATCACGCGCACGCCCTCCTCCACGGAAGGGAAGGAACGCGAGCCGTCCTCGGCCACCACCATGAAGCCCTCCAGCACCGACTCCAATGTGGCCTCGTCGATGGCGTTCAGGTCGCCGCCGCGGCCGAACAGCGCGGCCGAAGCGTCGATCGCGGCCTGCGTGGCGGCCTCGCCGTGCACGAAGCTCGTCACCTCCCAGGCGAGCGTCTTCTGCGCCTCACGCGCGCCCGGATTGGCCTTCGACTCCTCCACCAGACGCTCGATCTGCGCCTTCGGCAGGAAGGTGAACACCTTGAGCAGGTTCTCCATCTCCACGTCCGGACGGTTGAACCAGAACTGGTAGAACTTGTACGGGCTGAGCATCGTGCCGTCGAGCC
>Cebus_capucinus_imitator_PRJNA485217_SSR118__coassemble_1009_pt1 | contig 7854 bp, 5 predicted proteins | sample Cebus_capucinus_imitator_PRJNA485217_SSR118__metabat2_high_PE_013 | metagenome-assembled genome bin Cebus_capucinus_imitator_PRJNA485217_SSR118 | reverse complement strand
GTCTTTGGGCATCCTCGTGTCCCTCTGTGAACTCTGTGCACTGATTTGTTGAGTCTTTGGGCATCCCCGCTGAGCCGCGAGGCCAACGCAAAGGGCGTTTCCCTGGAGGAGCTGGCCATCACCCCGGTCGCCGTGGCCGAGGTCGAGAAGCTCATCGCCGACGGCAAGCTCAACGACAAGCTGGCCAAGCAGACCGTCTCCGGCGTGCTCGCCGGCGAAGGCACCCCGGCCGAGGTCGTGGAGCGGCACGGCTACAAGATCGTGGAGGACACGGGCGCCATCGAAGCGGCCGTGGACGCCGCCTTCGAAGCCAACCCGGACGTGGTGGAGAAGCTCAAGGCCGGCAACATGAAGCCGATGGGCGTCATCATCGGAGCCGTGATGAAGGCCACGCGCGGCCAGGCCGACGCGAAGGCCGTCAACAAGGTCGTCATGGCCAAGATCAAGGGCTGACGCCGCCTCCGGGTCGCTTTCCGGGACGCTTTTCCGGGCCGCCCCGCAGACCGCTTCCGGTCCCGAAGGGAAGGCCGGAAGCCCCGACGGACGGGCCCCGCCGTGCGAACGGCGGGGCCCGTCCGCGTTTCCGTTCTTGGACGGTGTCGCTCCATGTGCGCCGCGCGACGGTGCGGTATGATGGTGGCCGTGGGCGAAGAGGCCGCGGACTTCCCAGCATTCATACAGCCGAGTACTATAATTTCGGCAATGTTTGGGCTGGCCCTCCGGCCTATCGAGCAGTGACACAAGGGACGACGAGACATGAATGAGAACACGGAAGCGACAGTGGACGAGCAGCCCAGGGAACTGCCGGCACGCATCGTGATTCCGCCCATTCGAGGCGAAATGGTGCATCTGCGTCCGGCCACGGTCGAGGACCTGAAGTATTTGGACAAGCTGGATGCCTACGCCGGCGCCACCCGTATCACCGGCAAGGACGAGACCGCCGAACGCTCCGTCGTGCACGCGTGGGTGCGCCGGAGCGTGGCGTGGACCGAAGGGCGCACCACCGTCGAATCCGGCGTGGGCGATCCCGAATTCCGCCGCACCATGGCGTGGGCCATCCTCACCGACGCGGACCATGACGACGACCATGAGGTCGACGCCGCATCCACCGACAACGTCATCGGCATGATCTTCCTCATCGACATCGACGGATGGTCGCGTTCGGCGCGCATCCAGGTCATCCTCGGCAAGGAATACCGCGGTCGCGGCTATTCGCGTGACGCCATGCCGCGCGTCATGACCTACGGCTTCGCGCCCGAACCGTCCGGTCTGGGCATGCACCGCATCTGGGTGGCCGTGCCGGAGCAGAACTCGCGCTCGGTGTCCGTGTACCAGTCGTTGGGCTTCGTGCCGTCCGGCACGTCGCGCGACGCGCTGTGGGACGCCGCCAACCACAAATACCAGGACCTCGTGGTCATGGACACGCTGGTGGACGAATACGATCCCATCCGTTCGCTGGAGGCGTTCGGCATGCACGTGCTGGAGGACAATCCGGGCGTGCGCGAGGCGTTGAGCGCCCGGCAGCACTCCATCGCCATCGCGCAGCGACTCAAGGAGGAAAGCCGTCCGGACGCGCCGCAGTCGGACGGACCGCGTAAGGCGGAGACGCCCACGGACGAGACCGTCCACCGCATGAGCGCCGAGCAGGCGCGCGAACGTCTCGGCCTGTCCTCCGAGGACACGCAGACGGGCGAGCCTCCGCACGGCTCGGACAAGGAAGGCAACGAAAGCAGCTGGCCGTACGGTCAGAGCGAGCGCAAGACGTCGAAGGAAGCGTGGTGGCGCACGCTGGGACGCGGGCGCAAGCGCGAAAGCGAGCGGTAGCCGGTCAGGCGGAGCCGGCGGCCGACGGCGTCGGCTTCCGTATGCGCGCCGTCGGCCGCGGCCGCGCGAGGCGTCGCGGACCATACAGGCATACAGGAATGAAAACGAAAGGGGGCGGCATGAGCGCCGAGGATCTCGACAACTACGAAACCGATGCGGAACTCTCGCTGTACAAGGAGTACCGCGACGTCATCAAACTGTTCACCTACGTGGTGGAGACCGAACGACGGTTCTACCTCGCCAACAAGGTCGACTTCAACGTGCGTTCGGCCGGACAGGACGTGTACTTCGACGTCCAGCTCACCGACGCATGGGTGTGGGACGTGTACCGTCCCAGCCGTTTCGTCAAGAACGTGCGCATCGTCACGTTCAAGGACGTGAACGTGGAGGAGGTTCAGAAGAGCGACATCGACATCCCGGACGACATCCACTGATCGGCGGATGAACCCGTCCGGCATGGCGCGGGTGCGCGGGAATCGTCGCTGAACGTTCACGTTCCGTCTGGGAAGCGTTCACCCGGTTCACGTTGACGGGGCGTGTCCCGTTCGTTTCGGGCCGATAGAACGGGGGACATGAGCATACAGCGAATCCACAGGGGAATCATGGGAACCGTCGCCGGCGTCGCCGCGCTGGCCACGTTGACGGCCGCCGGCGTGGCCGCGCCGGTCCCATCCGCCGCCGCGTTGTCCGCGGAGGGCCGGTACTACAGCAGCAAGCAGCCGTACGTGGCGCCCGATGACACCGTCACCGCCGCCTACAGCTCGCCGCCGGACGGTTACGAGCCGATATATACCGAGCTGATGGCACGCCATGGATCGCGTGGTCTGTCCAGCTACAAGTACGACGCGCTGCTGATGAAGATGGCCGAAGCCGCGGATGAGGTCGGCGGGTTCCGCTCCGACGCCGTCCGGGATGAGTTCATGAGGAACCTTACGGCCATCACCGCCGCGAACGTGGAGAACGGCTACGGCATGCTCACCGGACAAGGAGCCGACCAGCATCAGGGCATCGGCGCGCGTGCCTACCAACGCAACGAGACGCTCTTCGACGCGGCGGCCGGGAACGGCGGCGTGGTCTCCTACCAGTCCTCCGGAGAGGCGCGCGCCACCGAATCCGGCGAGAATTTCGCACGCGGATTCAACGAGGCCTCGAATGACGAACTCGCGAACAGCGTCGTGACGCCCGTGAATCCGGCCGGCGACGGCGAGGCGTCGATTTTCGACAAGACGCCGGACACGCTCTACTTCCACAAATCCGAGAATCCGGACGGCACCGAGAAGACCGGTGAAGCCAAACGCCTCGCCGACGACTACCAGAACTTCATCGACAACGACGAGGTCATCTCCGGAGCGGAACAGGCCATCGCCGACAACGAGGAGGTGAAGGCCGCATCGCACGACCTGTTGTCGCAGATCTTCACCGAGGACTTCCTCGGCAAACTCGCCGACGGCACATACACCTGGTACAACACCGCAGACGGCACCAAGACCGGCGGGGCCAACTGCGCGCCGGGCGCGGACCCGGACAAGGACGCCGATGCCTGCGGCGAAGCCAAGAAGAAGATCGCCTCCGAGTACGACGCCGCGATGGATTTGTACAACCTGTACATCATCGCCGCCGATATGGAGAACGAGAACACCGGCGTCCACACGTTCGACTTCGACCAGTACTTCCAAGGCGAGCAGGCCGGAGATGCCGAGTTGTTCGCATGGGCGCTCGATGCCGAGGACTTCTACGAAAAAGGTCCGAGCCGTTCCGGTCAGGATGAGACGTACAAGATCGCGCAGCCGCTGCTCGACGACTTCTTCAACGTCATCGACCAGCGGGTCTCCGGCGGTAAAACCGTCGCCACGTTCCGTTTCGCCCACGCCGAAACCATGATGCCGTTCGCCGCGCTCCTCGGTCTGCCCGGCTCCACCCGGCAGGCCGCGAACAGCGTGACGGACGTATACGCCTACGCCAACAACGAATGGCGCGGCGAATCGGTGACGCCCATGGCCGCCAATGTGCAGTGGGACGTGGTCGCCAAGCCCGGCAACGACCCGAAGACCGGCCGCGCCTACACGCCGCTCGTGCGCATGCTCTACAACGAAACCGAAATCCCGTTCCGCGCCGAATGCACGCCCATCGCCGACGGCTCCCACTGGTACAAACTCACCGAACTCAAGACCTGCCTCATCGCGGACGAACATGGTGGACACAACACCCTCGGCGAGGCCGCTCGACTGAATCAGACGGACGTCCCCGGCGATTCCGATACGGACGGCGGTTCCGACGGCGGTTCCGACGACGGGTCCGACGGAGAAGAGGGTGCTGGACAGACGGGAGGGGCGAACGGTCGTCCGCAAGACTCGAACTCGGCGCAGGCCGGTGCCACGGCCGGCGGTCACAGGCCCGCCGCTCTGTCTCGCACCGGTATCGACGTCACATGGTGTCCCATCGTGGCGATCGCGTTGGCGATCGCCGGCGTTTCGTGCCGTCTATGGCGTGATCGACGAAGCCGTCGCTGAAGGCGCGACAAGCCGATGCGACGATGCGGCCGTTTCGTCCCTGCGGGGACGGGGCGGCCGCTTTCGTTGCATCAGGGCGGAAAGCATGCCGGGAAGATGGGGATGATTCTGTGTGTATCCGCACACGCGCGGCGTGCGGTTCCGGGCGCTCCGGTAGGATATGCGTGATTTTGTTGTAAGGAGATGAACGTGACCGACAAGCAAACCGTGGTGATCATCGGCGGCGGCCCCGCGGGCCTCACCGCCGCATGGGAGCTCATCAAGGACGGCGGCGCCGACCACTACGACGTCACCGTATTGGAGGAGACCCGCGAATTCGGCGGAATCTCCCGTACCGTGAAGCACAACGGCAACCGCATGGACATCGGCGGCCACCGTTTCTTCTCGAAGGACGACCGCATCATGGACTGGTGGCAGCGGACCCTGCCGCTGCAGGGCGCCCCGTCCTACGACGACCGCAAGCTCGGACGCGAACACGACATGGAGGCCGGCGGCCCCGATCCGGAGACCGAGGACAAGGTGATGCTCAAGCGCCACCGCGTGTCCCGCATCTACTGGAACCGCCACTTCTTCGACTATCCGATCTCGCTGAGCCCCAACACGCTCAAGGCCATGGGCTTCAAGCTCACCATGGCCGCCGGATTCTCCTATCTGAAGTCCATGGTGCACAAGCTGCCCGAGGACAATCTGGAGAACTTCTACATCAACCGCTTCGGACGCAAGCTGTACTCCATGTTCTTCGAGGGCTACACCGAGAAGCTGTGGGGACGCCACCCCTCCCAGATCTCCGCGGACTGGGGCGCGCAGCGCGTCAAGGGTCTGTCCATCATGGGCGTGCTCAAGAACGCCTTCCAGAAGCTGCTGCCCAAGAAGCGCAGCAACGCCGAGGTCGAGACGTCCCTCATCGAGGAGTTCTGGTATCCGAAGTACGGTCCCGGACAGTTGTGGGAGACCGTCGAGGAGAACTGCGAAAAAGCCGGCGTGAAGGTCGTCACCGACGCGAAGGTGGTGGAGGTGCGCCAGGAGGGCGGCCGCATCACGTCCGTCGTGACCGAAAGCTCCGAAGGCGTGCGCGACGAGCTGACCGCCGACCAGTTCATCTCCTCCATGCCGGTCAAGGACCTCGTCAACGCCATCGACGCCGGCAAGGCCGCGCCGAAGGACATGGTCGAGGTGGCCAACGGCCTGCCCTACCGCGACTTCGTCACCGTGGGCCTGCTCGTCAAGCACCTGCGGCTGAAGAACACCACCGACATCCCCACCCTCGGCAACCCGCCCATCGTGCCGGACTGCTGGATCTATGTGCAGGACCCCGGCTACAAGGTCGGACGTCTCCAGATCTTCAACAACTGGAGCCCCTACCTGGTCAAGGACGTGGACGACACCGTGTGGATTGGCCTCGAATACTTCTGCGAGGAAGGCGACGCCTTCTGGAACATGAGCGAGGAGGAGGCCACCAAGTTCGCCATCTCCGAGCTGACCCGCATGCGTGTCATCTCCGGCCCGGCCGACGTGCTCGACTCGCACCGTGAACGCGTCAAGAAGGCGTATCCGGCCTACTTCGACACCTACGACCGTATGGACGAGCTCGTCGAATACCTCGACGGCTTCGGCAACCTGTACTGCGTGGGCCGCAACGGCCAGCACCGCTACAACAACATGGACCACTCCATGGCCACCGCCATCGAGGCCGTGGGCAACATCAGGAACGGCCGCACGTCCAAGAAGAACGTGTGGTCGGTCAACACCGACAAGTCCTACCACGAGCAGAAGTAGGGCGTGGCCCGCAGACCGTAGGCGCATGGAGCGCGGGCCTTGCACGCGCCCGCGCCGTGGACCCCGTTCGTCCGTTCCGGACGGGCGGGGCCCACGCGTTGGAGGACGGCGTTCCCCGATCGCAGAGGGGATGCGATAGGGGGCGGACAGCGCGTCATGACGGCGGATGCGGGGGAAACAAGCCGCGCATGATGGAGAACACGCCGAAAACGCAATGCTGCCTTGCGTTTGCGTTGGTCTTGCAGACGTTGTAAGGTGAACACCGTCCGCGGGCATGGATTTGCGGCGGACATTCGTACGCGGCGTGTAGCCGCAATCACTCTTCAGGCAATCGCCGGTGCGCCGCATTGGCAAATGCTGTGGAAAGGTATGAACGATCGTGGCCAATAGCCAGAATCTTGAGGATATGAAGCTGCCGGAGCTCAAAGAGCTCGCCAAGCAGATGGGACTGCGCGGCACCTCCACCATGCGCAAGCCGGAGCTGCTCGCCACGTTGCAGGCGGCGCGCAACGGCGGCGAGGCACCCGCCGGCGTCACCGTGCGTGCGCCGAGGTCCCGCAAGACCGAGGCCGCCGCACCGGTCGAATCGGCCCCCGCCTCCGACGCCGCGTCCAAAGGCAAGCAGACCCCCGAGCAGACCTCCGAACAGGCCCCCGACAACGAGAGCCATGCGCATGATCGCGCGCAGGAGCACACCCCCGTCGAGCCGGCCGTGGAAGAGCCGGTGAAGAGCGCCGGACACGACGTCTCCGGTCCGATGGCGAACGTGGACTTCCCCCCGGTGGACCGTCCCGTGCGTAAGAAGCGCCGTCGCGACGACGCCCAGACGGATGCTTCGGCGTCGCAGATCGATCCGTCCGACCTGCTGGAATCCCTCGACCTCGATGGCGATGCCAAGCGCGAACCGTCCCGCACCATCGAACGCGCGACCGGCCGTCGCCACGTCATCGACGAGAACGGCGACGAGATCATCGTCGCGAACGTGCGCCGTCGCCGCCGTCCGGAACCGCGTGAGGAACGCGAACAGGAGGTCGTGCGCGACCTCGACGACATCCTCGCCACCCTGCCCGGACAGCGCGCCGACCGCGTCATGGACGATGAACCGCGCCGCATGCGCGCCGACCGCGCCGACCGAGGCGACCGTCAGGACCGCGCGGACCGTTCCGATCGCGGACGTGACGACCGCGCCTCCCGTCGCGACGAGCGCGACGACCGCATGGACCGCCGCGGACGCCGACTGCGCGGCCGCAACCGAGACATGGACGAACGCGACGATCGCGCCTCCCGCCGTGACGACCATCGCGACGACCACGCGGACGTGCGCGAATCCTCCCGCGCCGCCGACCGCCGCGAGGAAGCCAACGACCTCGTGCCCGTCGCCGGCATCGTGGACGTGCTCGACTCCTACGCGTTCGTGCGCACCTCCGGCTACCTGCCCGGACCGAACGACGTGTACGTGTCCATGGGACAGGTCAAGAAGTACGGCCTGAGGAAGGGCGACGCCGTGCACGGCGCGATCCGCGCGCCGCGCGAAGGCGACCGCCGCAACCAGCGCCAGAAGTTCGTGCCGCTGCTGTCCATCGACTCCGTCAACGGCATGAGCGTGGAGGAATCGCTGAACCGACCGCAGTTCAACAAGCTCACCCCGCTGTACCCGCAGGAGCGCCTCAAGCAGGAGACCACGCCGAACAAGCTCACCGGCCGCATCATGGACATCGTCGCGCCGATCGGCAAGGGCCAGCGC
>Cebus_capucinus_imitator_PRJNA485217_SSR118__coassemble_972_pt1 | contig 8100 bp, 6 predicted proteins | sample Cebus_capucinus_imitator_PRJNA485217_SSR118__metabat2_high_PE_013 | metagenome-assembled genome bin Cebus_capucinus_imitator_PRJNA485217_SSR118 | reverse complement strand
GCGGCGGCGGGCTTGTACATGACCTCGTCGCGCTGCTGCGGGGCGATGAACTGGATGCCGGTGGGCAGGCCGTCGTCGGACAGGCCGGCCGGGATGCTCATCGCGGGCACGCCGGCGAGGTTCGCCGGAATCGTGGCGATGTCGTTCATGTACATGGCCAGCGGGTCGTCCATCTTCTCGCCGAACTTGAACGCGGTGGACGGGCTGGTCGGGGAGACGAGCACGTCGGCCTGCTCGAACGCCTTGTTGAAGTCGTTGATGATCAGCGTACGGACCTTCTGCGCGGAGCCGTACCAGGCGTCGTAGTAGCCGGCGGACAGCGCGTAGGTGCCGAGGATGATGCGGCGCTTGACCTCGTCGCCGAAGCCGGCCTCACGCGTGTAGGCCATCATGTTCGCGGCGGTGGCGGGCACGCCGGCCGGCGGCATGACGCGCATGCCGTAGCGCATGCCGTCGTAGCGGGCCAGGTTGGAGCTCACCTCGGAGGGCATGATGATGTAGTAGGCGCCCAGCGAGTACTCGAAGTGCGGGCAGGAGACCTCCACGATCTCGGCGCCCATGTCCTCAAGCAGCTTGACGGCCTCGTCGAAGCGGGCCTGCACGCCCGGCTGGAAGCCTTCGCCGCCCAGTTCCTTGACCAGGCCGACCTTGAGGCCCTTGAGGTCGCGCTTGGCGCCTTCGCGCGCGGCGGCGACCATCGGACGCGGACCCTCCGGGATGGAGGTGGAGTCGCGGCGGTCATGGCCGCCGATGACCTCCTGCAGCAGGGCGGAGTCCAGCACGGTGCGGGTGACGGGGCCGATCTGGTCCAGAGAGGACGCCATGGCGATGGCTCCGAAACGGCTCACGCCGCCGTAGGTGGGCTTGACGCCCACGGTGCCGGTCAGGGCGCCCGGCTGGCGGATGGAGCCGCCGGTGTCGGTGCCGAGGGCGAGCGGAGCCTCGAACGCGGCGACCGCGGAGGCGGAGCCGCCGCCGGAACCGCCCGGCACGCGCTCGGTGTCCCACGGGTTGTGGGTCGGACCGTAGGCGGAGTGCTCGGTGGAGGAGCCCTGCGCGAACTCGTCCAGATTGGTCTTGCCCAGGATGGGCATGCCGGCGGCCTTGAGCTTCTCGATGACGGTGGCGTCGTAGGGCGGAATCCAGCCTTCGAGAATCTTGGAGGCGGCGGTGGTCTCGATGCCCTTGGTGACGATCATGTCCTTGACGGCGATCGGCACGCCTGCCAGTTCGGGCAGCGCGGCCTTGTCTTCGGCGCTCTTGGCGTCGAAGGCGTCGGCCTGCTTGCGGGCCACGTCGCCGGACACCTTGAGGAAGGCGTTGATGGACGGCTCGGCGGCCTCGATGGCCTCAAGGTGCGCGTCCACCAGTTCACGGCTGGAGACCTCGCCGGCCTTGACCTTCGCGGCCATCTCGGCCGCGGACAGCTTCACCAGTTCGTTGGTTGCATTGCTCATAAGTCTCACTCCTCACCCAGGATGCGCGGCGCGACGAACATGCCGGACTCGGTCTTCGGGCCGCCGGCGGTCGCCTCGGCCTGGGTCAACGGGGTCTCCGGCACGTCGGGACGCAGGTACGCCTCCAGCGGAATCGGGTTGGCGGTCGGGGCGACGTCGTCGGAGGCCACTTCCTGCACCTTGTCGATGGAGTCGGCGATGACGTTCAGTTCGTCCTGCAGACGGACGATCTCCTCGTCGGTGAGCGCGATTCGGGCCAGATCGCCCAAATGCTCGATTTCTTCTCGTGTGAATGTAGGCATGGGCCTAACTATACGAGCGGTTTGTGACACGCAAAAGGCCGCATCCGAGGCTCGGATGCGGCCTTCGCCGTGCGTTCGGCGCCTGGCCGGCGCGCGTTGTTTCGGCGCGGACGGCAGTGTTCAGCGCGCCACCGCGTGCCGCGCGATCCACGAGTGCATGGCCACGGCGGCCGCGGCTCCGGCGTTGATGGAGCGTACGGAGCCGAACTGCGAGATGTAGACCACGTCGTCGGCCAGCTCCAAGGCCTTGTCGCTCAGTCCGGGGCCTTCGGCGCCGAACAGGAGCAGGCAGCGTTTGGGGAAGTCGTACGTCTCCATGGGCACCGCGCCGGGGATGATGTCCATGGCGATGATGCGGGCCGCTTCGAGTTCGCGGATGCGCGCCTCGATGGCGGCGATGCGCGCGAAGCCCTCGTCGGACAGGGCCGACGCCTCGCGGTGCGCCTCGTCCGCGGGCCGGCCGCTCGTGACGCCTTCCTGGATGACGCCGCGCACGCCCGCATACATGCGGTCGTTGACGGCGCGGGCTTCGGATCGGGCGGCGGCGATCTCGCCGGCGATGCGGTACCGCCAGCATTCCACGAGTTCGGCGATGCTGGGATGGTGTTCGACGTGCTGGTACAGCTCGGTCATGAGCGCGCCCTTGCGGTTCCACTTGTGCGGCCCGACGATGTGCACGCGTCTGGCCTGGAAGGCGTTCGCGGTACGCACCATGGAGCCGATGTTGAAGTCGTGCGTCCAATTCTCCACGGCGACTTCGAAGTCGTGGCGTCCACGGCGGTCAAGGTCGGCTTTGATGGCGGGCACGGACCAGTAGCGGTAGCGGTCGAGCACGTTGCGGCGGTCGCCCTCGTCCAGCAGTCGCGTGTCGAAGCGCGCGTCGAAGGCGGGCGAGGCGGGATCGTCCGGGCGAGGTTCGCCCGGATGCGTCTGCGCCCAGGGGCCTACGCCCACCTCACGAAAGACGGGTTCGCCGGAGCATTCCGCGGCGACGTCGATGGGGCTGCGCGGGTGCATCAGTCCAGATCCGACTCGTGGAAGACCTGCACGAACGGCACGGCGTGGCGTTCGCCGTCCACGGGGCTGACCACTTCGATGGCGTGCTCGTCCGCGCCTTCGCCGACGCCGCCTACCAGCGAGGCCACGGCCACCACGCTCGCGCCCTCGTGCTCGACGATGGAGAAGTCGAGGCTCAGCTCGTTGCCGTTGCGCAGCGTGACGAGGGAGCTGGTCTGCACGTAGGACTTCTCGGACAGCCAGGCGTCCAGCAGGAGCACGCGGCGTCCCTTGATGGACGGGCCCTTGACGGAGGGGAACACGAAATCCATGAGGAATCCGTCGAGGTCCTCGCCGCGGGAGGCGGCGGCCTGGATCATGGCGCCGACCATCGGCACCGCGGCGGCCGTGAGCGCGCCCACGGCATCGAAGTCGTCCACGGAGTAGCCGGCGTCCTCAAGGGCGTCGAGGAGCACGTGGCCGAGCACGGGCGCGACGCGATGGTCCATCGTGACGGCGTACATTTCGGAGAACGGGCGTCCCTTGACGTGTTCGCTCAGCAGCGCGCGCAGCTGCTCGCGGGGTTCCAGGGCGGCGAAGTCGATGGCGGCCGCCCGCTTTTCGGCGGGGCCGGTGGTGCGGAATCCGTTATCAGTCATGCGTCCAAGGGTACGGCCCGGTCTCGTCAGCCCTCCTCTCCCCCGGACACCTCCGGTGCGGTCAGCTCGCTGACGTTCGACTTGTCCGGGTCGAGCAGCGGCACCTCCTCGATGACCTTCGCCGGGTCGATCTTCTGCAGTTTGCGCGCCGTGGGCAGCACGCGGCGTTCCAGGCTGGAGGCGAAGGTGTTGTATGCGGCCACGGTACGGGTGATCTGCGTGCCGAGCTTGGTGGCGTGCTCGCCGAGTTTGGCGAAGCGAGCGTAGAGTTCGCGCGAAAGGTCGAAGAGGACCTTGGCGTCGTCCGTGAGGCTCTGCTGCTGCCAGGCGTAGGCCACGGACTTGAGCACGGCCCACAGGGTCACCGGCGAGGTGAGGGCCACCTTCTTGGCGAAGGCGTCGTCCAGCAACGTGGGGTCGGTCTCCAATGCGGCCTGCAGCAACGCCTCGTTGGGGATGAACGCCACCACGAAGTCCGGCGCGGTGCTGAACGCCTCCCAGTAGGCGCGGTCCCCCAGCACGCGCACATGCTCGCGCAGCGCCTTGGCGTGCGCTTTGAGCAGTTCGCCGCGCCGGGCCAGATCCTCCGGTCCGGCGGAGTCCGGGATGGCGCAGGCGCGCTGGTAGTCCGAGTATGGCACTTTGGCGTCGATGGGGATGGTCTTGCCGCCGGGCAGGTGCACCACCATGTCCGGGCGTTGTTCGCGTCCGTCCGCGTTGCGCACCGCCACCTGCACGTCGAAGTCGACGTGCTCCAGAAGGCCCGCGGATTCCACGATGTTGCGCAGCTGCGCCTCGCCCCACGCGCCGCGCACTTTATTGTTGGTGAGCGCCGCTGACAGCGCGCTGGTCTCGCGGTCCAGACGCGTCTGCTGCTCGTTGAGCCCCTTGAGCTGTTCGCCGAGGGCTCCCATCTCACGCTTGCGGCCTTCCTCGATCTGGCTGACCTTGGCCTGCAGGGCGTCCAGGTTCTTCTGCACGGGCGCGAGCGCGGCCAGTACGCGGCTCTCCTCCTCCAGACGCGTCTCCTGTTCGACGCGGCGGCGTTCCGCCTCCTCGCCTTCGCGCCGGCGACGCTCCTCGGCGGCTTCCAGCGCCTCGCGGCGACGCGTCTCCGCCTCTTCGGCGGCGCGATCGCGCTCACGGCGCATGCGTTCCTGTTCGGCCTGCTGCGCCTGCGCCAATTGGGATTTGACGAAGTCGAGCTGCTGGGCCATGCTCTCGTAGCGCGCGAGCGTGCCGGCATGCTCGGATGCAAGCCGCGACGCCTCGCGCTGGGCCTCCTCGGCGCGCAGCCGCGCCTCGTCCAATGCGGCGTCCCGCGCGCCGCGAGTCTCCTCACCGGCCTTGGCCTTGCCCATCGGGAATCCGGCGACCATGCCGACTGCCGCGCCGATCACCAGCGAGACCACAATCCATACTGCGTTTCCAAACATGACCCCAGTAAAGCACTCCCCGGGAACGCGATCGGAAGGTCAGGAGCGCACGAGCCGTCCGATCGCAGCCGAGGCCTCGGACAGCTTCTCGTCCGCGATTTCGCCGCCCTCGGCGGCGGCTTGGCGCACGCAATGGTTGAGGTGGTCGTCGAGCAGCAGCAACGCCACCGATTTCAGCGCCGAGGTGGACGCGGAAATCTGCGTGAGCACGTCGATGCAGTAGCGATCCGATTCCACCATCTGCTCGATGGCGCGCACCTGTCCTTCGATGCGCCGCAACCTCGCCAGCACCTTCGCCTTGTCGTCGCCGTATCCATGCATCGCAGCCGCCTTTCTTCTCAGAGGGAACACCTTGCAGTATACCCCATGGGGGTATATGGTATAAACAGTTATGCGGCGAGACTCCGGACATCCCCGCCCGGCGCGGAGAGCGCCGCACGGACCGGACCGCCCGGCAGCATCACGGAAAGCAAGGGAGAGAACGGACATGGAAACGAAACTGCTCATGGCGGCGGCCGTCTTGGCCGTCGCCGCGGCGCTCACCTGGGCCATACTGCGGTTCTTCTTCGGCGAGGGCCGGGCCGCGGCCGGGGTCATGGCGGACGGCGAACAGCGCGCGGACATCACGGTCAAGGGCGGCTACGCGCCCTCCGTGGTGAGCATGCGCTCCGGCGTGCCCATCACCCTGAACTTCGACCGGCGCGAAACCGGCGAATGCACGTCGCACGTGGTCTTCGCGGATCTCGGCGTCGACGCGATGCTGCCGGGCAACACCGCCACCGAGGTGCGTCTGCCGGCGCTGCCGCCGGGAGACTACCCGTTCGCCTGCGGCATGAACATGGTCCACGGCCTGCTGCGCGTCGAAGGCGCGGACGAGGCTGCCCTCTCCCCCGCCGATGCGGCCGTGCGCACGCAGCCGCATACGCGCACGCAGCCGCAATCCTCCTACGCGACCCACGGCGAGGACTTCGCCGCCGCCCAGTCGCGCGAGGAGGAGGAACGCCGCGCCGAAATCCGCTCCCTGACCAGGCTTGTCGCCATCGGCGCCGTACTCACCCTGCCGGTCTTCGCCGCGATGATGGTGCATATGGTCGACCACACGCTCGTGCCGGCATGGCTCATGAACCCGTGGCTGCACGCGCTGCTCGTCACCCCGGTGATGTTCTACTGCGGCGCGCCCATCCACCGCGTCGGCTTCCCCGCCTTGGCGCACCGCGCCCCGGACATGAACTCGCTGGTGTCGCTGGGCACGAGCGCCGCCTACCTGTACAGCCTCGTCGTCTGCGCCGCCCCCTGGCTGTTGCCCGAGGGGTCGCGCGAACCGTATTTCGAATCCGTGGGCGTGGTCATCACGCTGGTGCTCGTCGGACGACTGTTGGAGACGAAGGCCCGCGAAGGCACCGGCGAGGCGGTGCGCAGGCTCATCGGCCTGCGTCCGCGCGCCGCGCACCTGTTCGAGGGCGAATCCCCGGCGGCCGGAATCGCCAAGGACGACTGGCTCAATCCGGCATACCGCCGCGACGTGGACATTGACGACGTGCGCCCGGGCGACCTGCTCGTGGTGAAGGCCGGCGAGCGCGTGCCGGTGGACGGCGTCGTGGTCGCGGGCGAGGCTCTGGTGGATGAGTCGATGATCACGGGCGAGTCCGAGCCGGTGCGTCGTGCCGCGGCGCCCGATGCCGACGCGCTGACGGGCGCGACCATCGTGGGGCGTGGCGATCTGCTCATGCGCGCCACGCAGGTGGGCGACGATACGGTGCTCTCGCAGATCGTGGCGATGGTGGCGCGCGCCCAGGCGACGAAGGCGCCGGTGCAGCGTCTGGCGGATCGGATCGCGCGCGTGTTCGTGCCGGCGGTGTTCGTGGTGGCGGTGTGGACGTTCGCGTTGTGGTTCGCGTTTGGTCCGGATCCGGCGTTGGCGCATGCGTTGGTGACGGCGGTGAGCGTATTGATCATCGCATGCCCGTGCGCGTTGGGTTTGGCGACGCCGCTGTCGGTGACGGCGGCGACGGGCGTGGGCGCGACGAACGGCGTGCTGGTGACGAATGCGAAGGCGTTGGAGAGGGCGCGTGAGATCGGCGTGGTGGTGTTCGACAAGACCGGCACCATCACGCGCGGTGTGGCGGATGCGGATTCGGTCGACTGGTCGCGTCCGAGCTATGAGCGCGATACGGTCAAGGACGGTTCGCGTCAGGCGGTGGACGCGTTGCATGCGGCGGGCGTGCGTACCGTCATGCTGTCCGGGGATAAGGCGGAGACGGCGCGCGAGATCGCGCGCGAGGTCGGCATCGATACGGTCATCGCGCAGGTGCGTCCGGACGGCAAGGCGTATTGGATCGAGCGTCTGCAGCGCGAGCGCGACAGGTTGGTCTCGGAGGACGGCAAGGCCCGTGGCGGGCGTCGTCGTGACCTCATCGCGATGGTGGGCGACGGCATCAACGACGCTCCGGCGTTGGCGCGTGCGGATATCGGTTTCGCCATGGGTACGGGTACGGATGTGGCGATGGGCGCGGCGGATGTGACGTTGATGAGTGGCGACCTGCGTGGCGTGGTGCGTGCGATGAACCTGTCCGAGGCGACGATGCGCAATGTGCGGCAGAATCTCGGCTGGGCGTTCGGCTACAACATGGTGGGCATTCCGATTGCGGCGGGCGTGTTGTATCCGTTGACCGGATGGCTGCTCAGTCCGATGGTCGCGGGTGTGGCGATGGCGTTGAGTTCCGTGTGTCTGGTGTTGAACGCGAACCGTCTCAACCGCGTCATGCTGGCGGATGACGCGCTGCCCGCGCGCTTGAAGGATGCACCGGTTTCGGATTGCGTCATGTCTTTGTCGTCCGCGGGGGATGTCCCGCGCGACGATGGTCCCATGGTGATCGTCGACGACCGTACCGCGTTGTCGGTCGGCGCCGGCGGCACACGTCAACACACCGATCAGGATAAGGAGAACATTATGGGATGCTGCCATATGGAGATGCGCGAGGCTTCGCCCGAGGATACGAACACCGCCGTGGATCCGGTCTGCGGCATGAGCGTGTCCGTCAACGACGAGGCCGTCTCGCGCGAGTATGAGGGTAGGACCTACTACTTCTGCAACGAGCGTTGCGCGACGAACTTCGCCAAGGCTCCGCAGATGTTCCTCGACTGACGCCTATCGGCGCGGTCGGCGGAAACGACGGTGAGGGGCGCATGCCGTGCTTGAACCGCACCCCGATTGTTGGACCGAAGTAATTCGGATTCGATGATTGGAGGT
>Cebus_capucinus_imitator_PRJNA485217_SSR118__coassemble_943_pt1 | contig 8412 bp, 7 predicted proteins | sample Cebus_capucinus_imitator_PRJNA485217_SSR118__metabat2_high_PE_013 | metagenome-assembled genome bin Cebus_capucinus_imitator_PRJNA485217_SSR118 | reverse complement strand
TCGCACCGATGGTCTGGAGTTCGCCGCGCGCCAGCATCGGCTTGAGCATGTCGGAGGCGCCCAGCGCGCCGTCGGCGGAGCCGGCGCCCACGATGGTGTGGATCTCGTCGATGAACAGCACGATGTCGCCGCGCGTCTTGATCTCCTTGAGCACCTTCTTGAGGCGTTCCTCGAAGTCGCCGCGGTAGCGCGAGCCGGCCACCATGGAGCCGAGGTCGAGCGAATACACCTGCTTGCCCTTGAGGGTCTCCGGCACGTCGCCGGACTGGATCTTCTGCGCCAGCCCCTCGACCACGGCGGTCTTGCCCACGCCGGGTTCGCCGATGAGCACGGGGTTGTTCTTGGTGCGGCGCGACAGCACCACCATCACGCGTTCGATCTCCTGCGTGCGGCCGATGACCGGGTCCAGCTTGCCCGCGGCCGCCTCGGCGGTCAGGTTGCGGCCGAACTGGTCGAGGATCGCGGAGCCGGACTTGTTGGACTTGTCCGCCATGCCGCCGGCGTTGGCCAGCTCGCCCTTGCCTTCGGCGGAGCCGGAGTTGCCGCGGATCATGTCGATGGTGGTGGAGCGCAGCTCGCCCAAGTCCACGTCCATCTTGATGAGCACCTGCGTGCCCACGCCCTCGCCCTCGCGGATCAGGCCGAGCAGGATGTGCTCGGTGCCGATGTAGCTGTGGCCGAGCTGCAGCGCCTCGCGCAGGCTGAGTTCCAGCACCTGCTTGGCGTGCGTGGTGAAAGGTATGTGGCCGCTGGTCGACGCGTTGCCCTTGCCGATCATCTCCTCCACCTGCTTGCGGGTGGCGTCCAGCTCCACGCCCTTGGCGGCGAGCGCCTTGGCGGCCACTCCCTCGCCCTCGCGGATCAGACCGAGCAGGAGATGTTCGGTGCCGATGTAGTTGTGCTGGAGGGAGCGTGCCTCCTCCTGCGCCAACACGATCACACGCCGTGCACGGTCTGTGAACCGTTCGAACATACTAGTCCTTCCTCATTTGACACTGTGGTTCACTTTAGCGATTCGCGGTGACGTTTGGCCGTTCGCGCCCGTTTTTTCCGCTGTGGACGTATGCGTTGCCGCTATGCTGGTGGGTAGGGATTTACCGAAGGAGGTAATCATGGTTGCGATACGGTTCGATGCGGACATCGTGGTCGGCGTGGACGGTTCGGATGAGTCGTTCGCCGCGTTGCGTTGGGCGTTGCGTGAGGCTGCGCTGACGGGGCAGCGGGTGAATGCGGTGTTCGGGTGGACGCGTTCGTGGGAGTTGGGCGCGGAGCCCGATTCCGACGAGGCGTGGGAGCGTGCGCGCGAGGAGATGTCGTCCAGGCTGCGCGAGTGGGTCTCCGAGGCCTGCCGGGGTTTGGAGTTCGACATGGACCGGCTGACGCTCACGTCGGTGCAGGCTTCTGGAGCGGCGGCCCTGCTGCGTTTGGGCGACGACGCGCAGCGCATCGTGGTGGGTCGGCGTTCGTTGGGTCCGGTGGCGCGTTGGTTCCTGGGCTCCACGTCGGCTTCGCTGGTGGAGGCTTCGCATACTCCGGTGACGGTGGTGCGTGTGCCCGGCGGCGAGGAGGATACGGTGGCGGACGCCATCGCGGCGGCTTTGGCTTCGGGTTCTTCGGATGGTGCGTCCGATGGCGCGGGCGGCGTGGCCGCGCGTGCGACGGAGGCGTCCGAGGACGCGCGTCCCGTGGTGGTGGGCGTGGACGGTTCGGACACGTCGCGCCGGGCGTTGGAGTTCGCGGCGCGGCAGGCATGGACGCATCGGGTGCCGTTGCACGTGCTGTTCTGCTGGCAGTTGCGCGATCTGGGCACGGTGCCGGGGTATGAGAACGCGGTCGCGCCCATCGAGGCGGGCCAGCGGCGCGCCGTGGAGGTGCTGGAGAGGTTGTTGGCCGAGGCGGACGTGCCTCAGGATGTGGAGGTGCGTGCGCACGCCTTCCATATCGGCGCGGCGAAGGGATTGTCGGAGGCGTCGCGTCATGCCTCGCATCTGGTGGTCGGCTCGCGTGGTCTGAGCGGTCTGGATGCGCGTCTGCTCGGTTCGGTGTCGAAGCATGTGGTGAATTTCGCCGAGTGCACGGTCACCGTCGTGCATTGACGCGTGTGCTGGCCGGATTGTCCGATGGCGGTACGGTCGTCCGCGGGTGTGACGTGCCCGCATGGGCGTGAGGGGCGGTTCCCGTTCGGGGCCGCCCCTCACGCGTGGTCATCGCGGATCCGATGGCGTATGGCGTGTCGGCGCCGTCCTCACTCGTCCGTGCCGGCGTGCGCGGTCAGTCCGCTGATGCGGGTTCGTCGCCCTCGCCGTGGGACGGATTCTCTCCCCCGTCGTCCGCGACCGGCTGCGCACTCGTCTCGTCCGTCGTCTCTTCGACGGCCGCCGGTTCCTGCCCGTCGTCCGCGTCCCCATCGGACTCCCCGGACGGTTCGGCTGCTTCCTCGGGTTCGCCGGACGGTTCGCCATCCGCTTCGTCGGCGTCGTCCGTATCTTCGGACTCATCCTCCGCGGATTCCTCCGCTTCCCCCTCGTCCGTCTCCTCGGAGGCGACGGCGAGGTCGACGACGGCTTCGAGTTCCGGCTCCTCGTCCGGTTCGACGGTGTTGCTGGCCACGTCCTCGGATTCGGCGTCGATCTCGGTGTTCTCCTCGATGTCGAGTTCGGTGGCGAGATCTTCGTTCTCGTCCTTCGACTCATCCTCGAGGTCCTCGATGAACTCCACCTGTCCGCGTTCGGGGCGCGGCTGCTGGGCTATGATGTCGATGTGCAGGTCGTCGAAGGCGGGCTTGGACTGCACCCACAGGCGGCTCGGCTCCGGCGGTTCGATCTCCGAATGCTCGCCGCAGCCGTGGTCCAGGGAGACCACGCGGCCGTCATCCGGGCTCCACTTGTTCGCGCACACGCCGAACATGAGGTTCAGCTCGCCCTGCAGCGGCACGAAGAAGCCGCAGGTGGAGCAGGGGTTGCCCGCCGCGGTCTTCGTGGACATGGCCTTGGGGCCGCGCGGCCCCTCATACCAGCGTTTCGCGGTCTGTGCGCGTCCCAACGGGGACAGGACGTGGCGGCGCGTCAGCTGGAACTCCTCCGCGGTCTCCTCGATCTGCGCGCGCTCCATCGCGGCCTCGTCCATCGGCTCGGACGCGGTCTCGCCGGATTCGGCCGCACCGGTGCCATCGGACGCCTCGCCGTCTTCCGCGGCGGGCCGCGCCGCACCGTCGGACGGTTCGGCGGCGACGCCATCGGAGTGCATGGCGGACGCGATGGCGGACGGCATATCCACCGAGACGTCGCCGCACGGCCCTTCACCCTCGGACGCCTCGCCCGTCTCGCCGGCGACTCCGGCCTCACCATCGGACGGCGTCTCTTCGGACGGGGCCGGCGCTTCGACGGGTGCGGACGGTTCGACGGGACGGAACCCCTCCTCCAGGCGCGGATCGTCCGGATCGGTGCCGATGGAATCGGTGGGGGCGAGGTCCGTGGGCTCCAAACGGTCCTTCCACGGAATCCACGCCGGCGGCATCAGCGCCTCATCCGTGGGAATCAGGGAGGATTCGTTGACGGTCCAGGCACCCGCATCCTCATCGTGGTACAAGGTCACCGACCACTGCCATCCCTCGTATCCGCGGATGCGCGCGGCGAGACGGAAGTCGGTCACGCCGTCGCCCAACGGCACGGCGGCCACCGGGTCGCCGACCTGCTCGGGCTCTTCGGCGACCTCAACGGCCACGGCATGGGCCAGGGCGAACGGCTCGGCGAGCCGGGCGACCTCGGCCTCGATGATCTCGGGACGCGGCTCGTCGCCCGGAAGGATTGCGGTCATATCGCTCATGAAAGCATCAGTCCTCCACGTCGAACTGGTCGGCCACGGCACGCAGCACGGTGGCGAGCTTCCTGCTCTCCGCGGAGGAGGGGTAGCGGTGGCGGCGCAGCGTATTGCCCGCCGAATCCAACAGTTTGATGAGGTCCTCGCAGATGGCGGCCATGTCGTCCGGCTTGGGGCGCGTGGCCTTGACCAGCGACGGCGCCGAGGCTACGAGACGCACGTCCGAGGCCTGCTGCCCCTTGCGCGCGGGCATCACGGAATACTCGACCTTGGCGCCCTTGCGCAGCGTGGTGACGCCGGTCGGCAACGCGGACGCGGGCAGGAACGCATCATCGCCTTCATCACTGGTGATGAAGCCATATCCCTTGGCGGCATCGAACCAACGAACTCGACCGGTGGGCATCGTACACCTTCTCTTTCCTACTCATGGTCATTGCACTAAACCGAACCATTCTACCGCATGGCCCCGCCGCGCGCGTTCGCCGCGGGCGTGAGACGACGACGGCCGCCCCGCCGATACGGCGGAGGCGGCCGGCACGGTCGCATCATTTGGAGAACCAGGAGCGCTTGGTCCGGCCGCGGGCCTTGGACCAGCCCTTCGCCCGGCCCGTCCGGCCGTTCGCCTCGCCTTCCAGGACGACGGGCTCCTGGAAGGACGGCTCCACCGGTCCCACCGGCAGCACGATGGTGAACGTCAGACCTCCGCCCGGGGTGCCGGTGGCGCAGATGAAGCCGTGATGCGCGCGCACCACGGACTGCGCGATGGCCAGTCCCAGACCGGTGCCGCCCTTGTCGCGGGCGCGCGACGGGTCGGCGGTGTAGAAGCGTTCGAAGATCTGCGAGCGCTTCTCGTCGGGCACGCCGGGGCCGTGGTCCTCGAAGCGCACCACCGCGTAGTTGGTGCCCACGTGCATGGAGCGCCCCACCTCCACGGCGTCGAGGAAGGCTCGCAGGGATTCATCCGTGGATGGCATGGCGGCCAGCTGGTCGGGGGCGACGGAGGCGGGCACCATGCCGACGCCGACGCATGCGGGCGAATCGACGGGCGTGTAGCGGTGGATGTTGCCGATGATGTTGGTGACGACCTGGCGCAGGCGCGAGGCGTCGCCGGTGAGCGTGACCTGTTCCATGTCGCCTTCGGCCACGTCCAGCGCGGCGGGATGGTCGAGACCTTGGGCGGGCGTGTAGGCCACGGCGCCGCGGGTGAGCGGGCGTTCCGGATCGAGGGCGTGCAGGTCGTCGAGCGCGTCCGCCACGAGCGTGGTCAGCGAGACGGTCTGCGTCATGTCGATGCCGCGGCCCTCGTCCAGACGGGCGAGGGAGAGCAGGTCCTCCACCAATACGGTCATGCGTTGGCTGGAGCGTTCGATATGCGCGATGGATTCGTCGGCGCGTTCCAAGGCGCCCGGCATGCCGCGCTGCATGGCGTACAGTTCGGCGTATCCGTGGATGGCGGCGAGCGGGGTGCGCAGTTCGTGGCTGGCGTCGGAGACGAAGCGTTTCATCTTCTCCGTGGTCTGCTCCTGCTCGTGGAAGCTGTGCTCGATGCGTGCGAGCATCGTGTTGAGCGAAGCGGACAGCGAGCCGATCTCCGTGTTCTCGGGCGCTTTGGGGATGCGCTGGCTCAGGTCGCCGGCCGCGATCTTGGCGGCGGTCTTCTCGATGCGTTTGAGCGGGTCGAGCGTGCGCTGGATGATGAGCGCGGCGAGCGAGCCGCCGAGCAGGACGAGTGCGATGCCTACGGTCGCGCAGTAGCGGGTGAGCGTGCTGATGATGTCGATCTGGTCGCACAGGGACAGTCCGATGAACACGACGCCCTTGTACACGTCCTCGCCGGTCTCCTCATCCGGTTCCACGAGCTGGAAGGCGGCCACGCGCCACGGCGCGGAGGCGTTCTGCAGGGTTTTGCGGCTGGGTGTGGAGGATGAGGAGCCGAGGGCGGGCGCATGGTCGGAGGAGCCGTCCGATGCGTCCCCCGAGCTTGACCCGCTTGACCCGCTTGAGCCGTCGCCGGCGCCGCCCGTGCCGCTTTGGGACATGACGTCGGCCACGGTGCTGACGACGGCGCTGGTGGTGAACGGTTTGCCGATCATGTCGTCGCTCACCTCGCTGTTGGAGGGCAGGCGGGGTTCGGACACGACGCTGCCGTCCAGGATGGGGTACAGCAGGGTGGTGCTTTTGCCGGTGAGCTTGCCGTCCTTGACGTAGCGCACCTGCAGGAAATAGCTGTTGAGGCCGTTGTTCTGCTGGTTGCGCAGCAGGTCGATGTTGCGCACCACGAGGGTGCGCTGCGAGGTGAGCTGGGCGTCGGTCTTCTGCAGCAGGTAGCCGCCGACGAGCTGGCGGATGGACGTGGTCACGCCGATCATGCCCACGATGAGCACGACCAGCGTGCACGCCACGATCTTGGCGCCCAGGGAGACGCGGTCCACCTTGCCGAAGACGAACCCGACGAACCGCCGCCAGGGCGAGGGTTTCCTGCTCGTCTCCGCCTGCGGTTCGGCCGGGGCGCAGGTCATGACTTCGGTTCCCTGATCATGTAGCCGATGCCGCGCTTCGTCTCGATGAGCGGGACGACCTTGCGCGTTTCGCCGTGCTCGTCCGTGAAGGTCACGCCGTCCACCTTCTTGCGCAGGTAGGAGATGTAGCTTTCCACGATGGCGGCGTCGCCGCCCCAGTCGTACTGCCAGACGTGGTCGAGGATCTGCGCCTTGGACAGCACTCGTCCGGAGTTGTCCATGAGGTAGCGCAGCAGCTTGTATTCGGTGGGGCTCAGGTCCACGGTCTGTCCGGCGCGGGTCACGTCGTGGGAATCCTCGTTGATCTCCAGGTCGGCCACGCGGATGATGGGGTCGTCCTCCACCTGTTCGCGGGTGCGGCGCAGGATGGCGCGGATGCGGGCCACGACCTCCTCCAGGCTGAACGGCTTGGTCACGTAGTCGTCGCCGCCGACCGTCAGTCCCATCACCTTGTCCTGCGTGTCGTCACGGGCGGTGAGGAACAGGACCGGCGCGTCGATGCCCTCCTGCCGGATGCGGCGGGTGACGGTGAACCCGTCGATGTCCGGCAGCATGACGTCGAGCACGATGAGGTCGGGCCGGACCTGCTCTATGACCTCGATGGCCTCGGAACCGGAGGCCGCGGTGTTCACCTCGAATCCCGCGAAGTGCAGGGAGGCGACGAGCAGTTCGCGGATGGACGGTTCGTCGTCCACGACGACGATGGATGCTTCGATGGGCTTACTCATGCCCACCAGCATGGATGCGGCCGCTGGACGTTTCCTGAAAGCCCGCTGGGCGTTCGCGCCGCTCAGGCCTTGCGTTTCCTGCGCGGGGCGCTGTGGCGTCCGCCTTTGCCGGACCGCTTGTTGACGATGACGAGGACCGCCACCACCGCGCCGGCTACCACGACGATGGCCACGGCCGCGCCGATGGCGATGCGCCGGACGCGCAGCATGTCCTCGCGGCGTTGCGCCAATGCGTCCATCATGCCGATGGCGGCGCCGGACCAGTTCTGCTTGCCCTGCGTGGTGAGCGGGTCGAGCGCGGCCTGGCTGAGCGCGTCCACGGTGTCCTGGTTGCGCAGCCACGAATCGGAGTTGGAGGAGACCACCACCACCAGGCTGCCGTCGCCGGAGGCCACGGCCAACAGCACGGTGTTGGGGTCGGGGTCGGTGGATTCCAGCACCGTGGTGGCCCACTTCACCGGCTTGGCGTTCTCCCCGAAGCTGTCCACGTAGAGCAGACGCACGTGCACGCCCTGGTCCCGTTCCACCTGCTTCATGCGGTCGGTCACGGTGGACACGTTGGAGCCGAGCAGGTTCTGCGTGTCGGTGATGTCGTTGGTCAGCGTGCCCGCCGCGTACGCCGGCAGGGCGCCCGCCAGCAGCGCGCATGATACGAGCAGTCCCGCGAACCATGCCGCCATGCGGGACGCGGCGCATGGGGCGCCGTGAAGGGGGGATTCGTCCACAAGGGTCGTTTTTCGCACGATGCGCTGTTGCAAACTCATAGGCTCCACATTAGCGGCCGGTTGGCCCAACTTCCGGCCGCGGGCATGACGCACTATGGAAAGGAGACGACGATGCCCCAATATCAGGTCGATCCGGAACGGATCCAATCCTCGGGAGCGGCGGTGCAGGCCTCGGTGGACCAGATCAGGCAGGCGGTGGAAGGCATGTACGCCAATCTCAACGCCCTGCAGGACGCGTGGCGCGGTTCGGCGGCCACGCAGTTCACCGCGGTGGCGGCGCAGTGGCGCGCGGCGCAGCAGCAGATGGAGGTCTCGCTGGAATCCATCCAGCAGGCGCTCACGCAGGCCTCCGTGCTGTACGCGGACGCCGAGGCCTCGGCCTCGCGCCTGTTCGCGCAGTAAGCGCGTCGGGACCGTGCCGCGCCTGTTCGCACCTCCCGGACGCCTGTATGCGCACGCAGGGCCGCGGATACGGCGAAACGCCGCCCTCCCGAAGGAGCGGCGGCGTTTCGTCACGGTCTCACCGGCCAATGCCGGCGTGCGCCTTGGGATGGAATCCGATTGGATTTAGTAGCCCATGTCGGCGCCGGCCGGGGCGGCCGGGGCCGGCTCCGGCTTGTT
>Cebus_capucinus_imitator_PRJNA485217_SSR118__coassemble_912_pt1 | contig 8620 bp, 9 predicted proteins | sample Cebus_capucinus_imitator_PRJNA485217_SSR118__metabat2_high_PE_013 | metagenome-assembled genome bin Cebus_capucinus_imitator_PRJNA485217_SSR118 | reverse complement strand
CCGTCGGCCACGTAGAACTGGAAGAGGGCGTGGCAGGGCGGCAGGGCCATGTGCTCCACTTCGGCGGGGTTCCATGCGGACACGACCATGCGGCGCGAGTCGGGATGGTTGCGGATGAGGTCCAGCACGTTGGAGATCTGGTCGATGGTGCGGTTGGGGTCCTCGGGCGTGGGCGCCGGCCAGGAGCGCCATTGCGCGCCGTAGACGGGGCCAAGGTTGCCGTCCTCGTCGGCCCATTCGTCCCAGATGTGCACGTTGTTCTCCTGCAGCCAGCGCACGTTGGTGGAGCCTTTGAGGAACCAGAGTAGTTCGTACGCCATGCCCTTGAAGTACACGGTCTTGGTGGTCAGCAGCGGGAAGGATTCCTTGAGGTCGAAGCGCATCTGCTGTCCGAACAGGGAGATGGTGCCGGTGCCGGTGCGGTCGGATTTGAGGGTGCCCTCGGTCAGGATGCGGCGCACGAGGTCCTCGTAGGGCATGGGGATGTCCGTTTCGGGACGTGCGGGGATGCGCGAGCGGATGTCGGCGAGTTGTTCTTCTGTCAAAGCCATGCGCCCAGTGTAGCGTGCGGCGCGGTCCTGCGGAGGGGCGAGTCCTTGGCCGCTGCATGGTCCGTCCGCGGTTTCGCCGTATGCCGAAACCTTCGCGGCCCGGGGCGCGTCTTGGGCTAGATTGGTGTGTGGTGCGACGCGGCGGACGCGTCGCCGCGGGCTTCCGTCCGGAGGCCCGAAAATTCGGACACGAGGAGGCCTCATGGGCAAGCGACTGTGGGTGGAGCGTAACAAGGACGGTTCCTGGGACGCGTTCGGCGACGACGGCGCGCATATCAAGTTCGGCAAGGACCGCGGCCAGTTCACGCCGGGCGATCTCATGAAGATCGCGCTGGCGGGCTGCGCGGCGCTGTCCAGCCAGTTCGCCATCGAGCATACGCTGGGCGAGGGCAAGGGCGCGAAGATCGTGGTGGACGGCACGTACGACGCCGACCATGACGCCTACATCAACTTCAACGAGCAGCTGGTCGTGGACGCCACGGACGCCGGTCTGAGCGAGGAGGACGCGGCCAAGCTCAAGGAGCGCATCACCCGTCATGTGGACAAGGGCTGCACCGTCAAGCACACGTACGTGCAGGAGACGCCCTGCCGTATGGACGTGACGATCCGCCGCTGACGCGCGTGTGCGTGCGTACGTGCGTGCGCACGCCGCATTCGGGCGCGCATAACGCAAGGAAGGCTCCCCGCGACCGGGGAGCCTTCCTTGCGTTATGCGGCGCCTTCGGCGTCATGACGCGTCATGGCGTCCGATGGGAGCCGGTTGCCTCTACTTGCGTTCGGGGTCGATGGTCGCCTCGATCTCCTCCGCGACCTCGGCGGTGGCGGTGGGCACCGCGATCTCCTCCACGCCGGAGATGTCGTCCAGCGGCTTCGGCTTGACCTCGGCCGGCGAGGACGGCACGGTGTCCAGACGCGTTTCGGCGGCCTCCACGTACTTGCGCGGCACCACGTAGACGGGTCCGACGGCATGCTGCAGCAGTCCCTGGCTGGTGGAGCCGAGCAGCAGGCCGGTGAAGCCGCCGCGGCCGCGGGAGCCGACGACCACCACGTCATGGTCGTAGCTGGCCTTGGTCAGGGCGTTCACGGCGGAGCCGGGCACGATGCGCTTGTTGACGGTCAGTTCGGGGTGCTTCTCCTCCAATGGCTTGACGCGTGTCTCCAGATCCTCCAAGTAGGATTCGTACACGCTTTCGTCGGCGCCCTTGACCTGCGGGGCGGCGGAGATGACGTCGAGTTCGGCGCCCCATGTGCCGGCGAAGTCGGCGGCGATCTCCAAGGCCTTGAGGCCCCACTTGGATTCGTCGGAGCCGACGGCCACCTTGGTGATGGTGTTGCTCAGGTGCATGAGGTTGCCGTCGTCGTCGGTGTAGGGCACGACCACGATGGGGCAGTACGCGTATGCGGGCAGTGAGGACGAGGTGGTGCCGAGCAGACGTTCGGCGAGACCGCCCTTGCCGCGGTTGCCGATGACGATGAGGTTGTAGTTGCGGCTCAGCTCCACGAACACGGAGGCGGGGTCGCCGGTCACGATGAGCGTGGCGGCCTCCACGCCCTGATCGTCCGCGATGGCCTTGGCGCGGGAGAGGATCTCCTGCGCGTCCGAATGTGCGGCGTCGTCGTCGCCCATCGCGGTGTAGGTGGCGTCGAAGCTGACCGCGGCGTAGCTCGGCAGCGAGTACGCGCAGACGATCTGCAATGTCAGTCCGGCGTGCTTGGCGTAGTTCGCGGCCCACCAAGTGGCCTTGTAGCTGGCGTTCGACCCGTCAACACCGACGAGTATGGCCTTGTCGTTGATCATCACGACCTCCTTCAAGTAGTAGCGACGGCGGTGACGCCGTCGCCCCTGTCCCCTCAAGAATACCCCGCGTCATGCGCTTCGGCCCCGCCTCGACACGGAAAACTCGCAAAACCGTGCCCGGATACGGCAAAACGCGCCCCTCCGCCGTGGGCGGAATGGCGCGTTTGCGGGGCCGGGACCTTGATGCCGGCCGGACACGGACGGTGCCGCGTGAGGAAGCGGACAGGCTGTCCGCCGATTACAGCAGACGGCGGATCACGTACGATCCGGTGAAGTACGGCGGGGACACCTGCGTGCCCTGCCCCACGTTGAGCGCGTTGATGACCATGCCGTTGCCGATGTAGATGGCGGCGTGTCCCGAATTGCACAGGATGTCTCCGGGCTGGGCCTCGGCGAGGCTGGAGACGGCGCGTCCCATGCTCATCATGGCGCCGGAGCTGTGCGGCAGGGAGATGCCGAACTGCGCGTACACGTACATGACGAAGCCGGAGCAGTCCCAACCGTCGGGCGTGGTGCCGCCCCACAGGTAGGGACGTCCCACGAACTGCATGGCGTAGTTGACGAGGTCGGAGGCGGTCTGTCCGTCGGGCGGCGTGGTCGTGAACGATTCGCCGCTGGAGATGGATGAGCGGGAGGCGGAACGCGAGGCTGCCTGGGCCTGCGCGGCGGCTTCGGCCTGCGCGGCGGCCTCGGCGGCCTCCTGGGCTGCCTTCTCGGCGTCCTTTTCGGCCTGCGATTTGGTCTGCGGCACGTCGAGCGATTCGATGCCGCCCCAGTTGGAGTCCTGCTCCACGTCGGTGGAGGTGGATTCGCTGAGGAGGTCCTTGCGCGCGGACGTGGTCTTCGGGAAGGATCGGACGGAGGACACGACGCCCGGCTCCTCGGCCGCGAGGGCGGCGGGGGCCATGGCGACGAGCGTGGCGCCGACGGCGGCCACGGCGACGATGGCGGTTATGGTTTGTTTCAAGGTCTTCATCGACTCACCACATTAGCATCGGCGCCGGATGTAGGACGTCCCTTCAGCGCATACGGCGAACGCGCCGCGGAACGAGGTTCCCCTCCCCCGCCCGCGGCGCCGGCGTGTCGGCGATGCCGACGGCATCGCCGGTTTCGGAGGCGTCCGCGCGCCGCCCTGTCAGTAGTGGATGTATTCGAAGTCGGAGACGTTCGTGTAGGTGCGCGAATACGTCTTGCCGTTCATGGAGGAGCCGCATTCGGAGGTGGTGATGGAACCGTCCGGGTTGATGCTCTCCACGATGGCCACGTGGCCGTAGGTGGAGTCGGAGCCTTCCTGTCCGGCGCGGAACACCATGATGTCGCCCACGTGGCGCGGGGTGTTGTCCACCCAGTAGCCGAGGGAGCGGGCGGTGCTGGCCCACATGTTGCCGTTGCCCATGTAGGAGCCGGCGGGCAGACCCAGCTCATGGCGGCGCACGTACACCCACCAGGTGCACTGGCTGTATTCGTAGGCGTTGCCGGTGTCGCCGTCGGCGTGGTTGGGGTCGAACCCAGCGGGCAGCGCATCGGCGTCCTCGTCCATGAGCTTGGCCACGTTGGGGTTGTTGGCCAGCGAGCGGGACATCTGCGAGGTGTCCAGGGTGGTCTCGGACTCGCCGAGCGACCAGGTGCCTTCGTTGACGGTCTGCTGGGTGTCGCCGTCGGTGATGACGCCGTTGGTGGTTTCGTCCGAGGAGGCGTCGGCCAGGGGCGCGCGGTAGTCGGAACGGGAGGCGGCGCCGGCGACGGTCTGGATGTGCGTGGTGGTCACTGCGGCGTCCTCGGCGAGGGACAGCAGGTCGTCGCCGGGGCGCGCGAGCGCCATGGCGGTGGCCGCGGTGCCGGCGAGCGCGGCGAGGGACGCGGATCCGACGACGAAGTTGCGGCGTTCGGCGGCGCGCTCCGCCTCACGCATGGCGCGGCGGGTCATGGGCGCGAGTTCGTTGATCTTGTCCGCGACGGCGGCCTCCAGACCGACGACGGAGCCGTTGTTGGCGGCCATCTGCGCCGCCACGACGGACTTGTGCGAATGGGTGCCGCGCACTGCGGCGAACAAATCGACCGGGCTGCTCGACGCGGCGCCGAAACGGGTGTATACGGCGGCCTTGGGTGCGGCATGCCTCATAAAGAATCACTCCTTGTGTGTTGGAGGACGCCCCTGCAGCGGGCGTCGCATCACGATCACAATGTGCCACTGTACATCATTCCCCGGTCTTTGCCGCCGTTTTCCCCGATTCGCAATCAGGGGACGCCCTGAGCGGACACCCGAAAAGTCCCGTCCGCGCCGCCCGCCATGTGGGCGGCGCGGCGCGCCATCCGCACGGTTGGCTAGATTGGGGGCATGGCCAATTCAGTGAACATTCCCACCGATATGCTGCCCGAGGACGGTCGCTTCGGTTCCGGACCGAGCAAGATCCGCTCCGAGCAGGTCGCCGCGCTGCAAGCCGGCGCCACGACGCTGCTGGGCACGTCCCACAGGCAGACCCCGGTGCGTCAGATCGTCGGTTCCATTCGCGAGGGCCTCGCCTCCTTCTTCCGTCTGCCGGACGGCTATGAGGTAGCGCTCGGCAACGGCGGCGCGAGCTGTTTCTGGGAGATCGCGTGCGCCTCGCTCATCACCAGACAGGCGGCGTTCGGCTCCTATGGCTCGTTCAGCGCGAAGTTCGCGCAGTCGGCGACGAAGGCGCCGTTCCTGGAGGAACCGGTGGTGTTCAAGGGCGAGCCCGGCACGTACCGTCTGCCGGAGCGCACCGAATACGTGGACAGCTATTGTTGGGCGCACAACGAGACCTCGACGGGCGCGGCCGCTCCGGTCCGCCGCATCGAGGGCACGGCGGAGCAGGGCGCGCTGATGCTGGTGGACGGCACGAGCGCGGCGGGCGCGATGCCGGTGGACGTCTCGCAGACGGACGCCTACTATTTCTCCCCGCAGAAGGCGTTCGGCTCGGACGGCGGCCTGTGGATCGCGGTGCTCTCCCCCGCCGCCGTGGAGCGTGCGGAGCGCGTGGAGTCGAACGCGTCGCTGCCGGGCGTGTGCCGTTGGATTCCGCCGTTCCTGTCGTTGACGTCCGCGGTGGAGAACTCTCGTAAGGACCAGACGTTGAACACGCCGGCCGTGGCGACGCTGGTCATGCTGGAGAACCAGATCCGCTGGCTGAACGGCAACGGCGGCATGGATTGGGCGACGGCACGCTGCGCGAAGTCCGCCTCGGTCCTGTACTCGTGGGCGGAGCGCTCGGACTACGCGCGCCCGTTCGTCTCGGATCCGAAGGCGCGTTCGCGCTCCGTGGTCACGATCGACCTGGACGATGAGGTGAACGCTTCGGCCGTGGTGTCCGCGCTGCGAGACAACGGCATCATGGATACGTCCGGCTACCGCAAGCTGGGCCGCAACCAGCTGCGCATCGGCGTGTTCCCATCGGTGGAGCCTTCGGACGTGGTGGCGCTGACCGAATGCATCGACTATGTGGTCGAGCATCAGCGTACGGTGGGGCGGGCATGAGGTTCGCCCCGATCGTCGATCCGTCGCAGCGCCGTCCAGCCCCCAAGCCGGTGCGCGTGGACCTGCGCACCGTGTTTCTGGTGGGGACCGGACTGTGGTCGCTGGCGCTCATCGTATGTCTCGTCATGTCCGCGATGGGCGTGGCGGTGCCCGAGGCGCAGGCCGTGTGCGCTTCGGGCGTGGTCGTCGGCGTGCTCATGCTCATCTGGGAGCATTTCGACCGCTGGAACTACCGCCGTCTGGGCCAGTAGACTCCCCACCCCATCGGCCTCCGACCGCGGACGGGACGGGACGACACCGGCCCGGTCCCGTCCGCGGCAAGGCATCAACCGGCCGTGGGCAGGGTGAGGCTGAACGTGCTGCCCTGTCCCGGCGCGGACCAGACGCCCACGGTGCCGTGGTGCGTCAACGCGACGTGTTTGACGATGGACAGCCCCAATCCCACGCCGTCGCCTTCGCGGCCTTTCTGGTCGGACCCGCGGTAGAAGCGCTCGAAGATGCGCTCCTGCTCCGCCTTGGGGATGCCCCGTCCTTGGTCGATCACGCGCACCACGGCTTCGCGGCCGCCGTTCTCCGCCCCCACGGAAACGCCCACCGTGCCTCCGCGCGGCGAATATTCCACGGCGTTCTCCAACAGTTTCGTCAACGCGGTGCGGATCTGTCCGGCCTCGCCGTTGACGTCCAACGTGCGGTCGCCGTCGGCGCGCACCGTCACGCCGGATCGCGCGCACAGGTCCCGTAGGGAGGCGCAGACAGCCTCGACCTGTTCCATGAGGTTGAGCCGGTTCGCCGCCGAGGGCGTGACGGGCTCCTGCGCCTTGATGAGCAGCAGCAGGTCCGAGACCATGTGGTTGAGGTGCGCGCCGGCCGTCCGCACCTCGCCGGCCGCCCGCCGCACGCGCGCCGGGTCGGGATGGTCGCCGCCGCGGTCGAGTTCGTCGGCGAGCGCTCCCAGTGCCTCGGTCGGCCCCAACAGTTGCTCCGAGACGTTCACGATGAACGAGTCGCGGATCTGGGAGAATCGTATGGCTTCGCTCACATCGTCGATGAGGACGACGACGAAGCGTCGGTCGAGACGTCCCACGGTGACTTTGAGCCAGTTCGGACGTCTGACGCCGGCGGGCGGCGCGAGGACGGGACCGTCGGCGGGCAGGTAGCGTTCGGGGGTTTCGGTTTCGAGGTCGAACCGTCTGCGCACGCCGTCCAGACGCGTCCGTTCGACGGCGTGCGCGACGGCGTCCTCCACGATGCTGTCGTCGCGTACGATGCCAAGCCTGTAGGCCTGCGGGTTGGCGCGGACGACTTCGCCGTGCGCGTCGATGATGAGCGAGGCGCTGGGCAGGATGGCGAGCAGCGACTGGACGGATTGGTCGAGGGTCTCGTCCTCGTCGTCCGCGATGCGGCGGCGCAGTTGACGCGCGCCGCCGCCGAAGCGCGCGGCGAGCCAGTCGGTGGGGGCCATGCCTCCGAGAAGGCGTTCGGCCAACGGTTCGAGGCGTTCGAGGAGGAAGAGGATCAGGGCCGCGGCGACGGCGAATCCCATCACGGCGAAGACGATGGAGACGAGCAGCGACGGCACGGGTGAGTCATACATACCGCCCATTGTTCCACACGGGCGCCCGTACGTCGGCATCGATGGTGAACGGCGGGTGAACGTTGGCGTGCCGGACGGCCAACTTCCGATGTCCATCGCCTTGTTTGGGGCGCGCAGGGCCGTTCGTCTCGCTAGACTGGAAACGTTAGGGCCGCAGGGCTTCGATTTGCGATAGGAAGGCGATACGATGCGCGTGATCTTTAACGAGGAGATGAAGGCGGTGGCCGACGATCTCGATCGTATGGCGCAAGGGGTGCGTCGCGCGATCCGCGGTGCCGGCAGGGCGCTGTTGGAGACGGATGTGGAGGCCGCGCAGGCGGTCATCGACGGTGACATCGAGTTGGACGCGCTGGAGGAGAGCGTCATCGATCAGTGCGTGCGCCTGCTGGCGAAGCAGACGCCGGTGGCCACCGATCTGCGCGTCGTGGTGTCCACGATGCGTCTGGCGTCCACGTTCGAGCGTATGGGCGATTTGGCCAAACATGTGGCGGAGACGGCGCGACGCGCGTACCCCGCGTCGGCGCTGCCGGCGGAGACCATGGACGTGTTCCGTGACATGCACGAGTTCCTCGACGCCACGGCGGACGATTTGGTGAGCATGCTCGCGGACCGCGACGCCAGGACCGCCGAGCGCATCATCGCGGCCGACGACCGTCTCGACGCGATGCACCAGCGCACCTTCGAACTGGCGTTGGACGAGCATATCGAACTGACTCGCCAGCAGATGATCGACGTGGTGCTCATGGGCCGTTTCCTGGAGCGTCTGGGCGACCATGCGGTGTCCGCGGCGAGGCGCGTGGTGTTCATCGTGTCCGGTTTCGATCCGTCGAAGGAGCCGAGCCGTGACGAGGAGGGCATGATCGACTGATTTTCCGGGTCCATGTCCCTCCGTCGCGTTTCGGAGGGGCGTGGACGGACGGATGTCCGATGGTATGGAAAAGGGAGGGCGTTCCATGAGGAACGTCCTCCCTTTTTCCATGAAGCGATGGTGGCGGACGCCTCGGCAGAGGCGTCCGCCGGAACTCACTTCTGGCCCTGGGCGGCGACGGCGGCGGCACCGGCGGCTGCGGCCTCCGGGTCCAGGTATTCGCCGCGCGGCTTGACGGGCTTGAAGTTCTCGTCAAGCTCGTACAGCAGCGGCATCGCGGTCGGGATGTTGACCTTGGCGATCTCCTCTT
>Cebus_capucinus_imitator_PRJNA485217_SSR118__coassemble_865_pt1 | contig 9030 bp, 9 predicted proteins | sample Cebus_capucinus_imitator_PRJNA485217_SSR118__metabat2_high_PE_013 | metagenome-assembled genome bin Cebus_capucinus_imitator_PRJNA485217_SSR118 | reverse complement strand
CGAACACCACGCACACCCGATCGCTCATACGCCCCACTCTAACCCGCCGCCCGACGTCGGACGCGCCTGCCGAGCACGGGACATAAGACACGACGGGCGCGCCGCGGCGCACGGTGGTAACGTGCCCATAGCGGGCCGTACGCACGGCCCGGCACCGACGCGACGGCGCCAAGGGCCCGCCGCACGCACGACGCGCAAGGAGCGACAATGGCGAAGGCGACCGAAGCCGTGGCCCGCAGGCCCATACTCACCTCCAAAGCCTTCCTCTACATCACCGAATTCCTCTAACGTCCTCTTCGGCATCCAATCCGTCACCATGCGCGAACCCGGCCTCACCGGCATGTACTACGACACCGCGCTCGCCGACCACGCGGACAGCGCCCTCATCCTCGGCATGGGCACCGGCACCTACGCGCGCCAGCCGCGCCAATACTATCCCGACATGGACGTGCGGGGCGTGGAGATCGACGCGAGGATCACCGAACTGGCCGGAGCGTACTTCGGCGAACCCGCCGACGTGCCCGGCACCACCAACCGAGAGCTGCTGCGCGAGGAGGGCGTCGGCGGGCTGCCGCGCGCCCTGCGCTGAACACGCCATGAGCCACCCCCGTCTACCCTGATTCTTCCCCGGTTCCTCCGCTTGCGCGCACAAGCTTCACACCGCGTTGGCTAGGCTATGATGGCAGTTCAGAAGCATAAGGAGAGCAGAACCACATGTGCGGAATCGCCGGATTCGTCAACGACGCTCCGATCGACGTCAAATGCCCCGTCCTCAAACGCATGACGGACGCCATCGCCCACCGAGGTCCCGACGCCGAAGGCTCGTACGTGGACGAGCATGCGGCGCTCGGCCACCGCCGACTGAGCATCATCGACCTCGAAGGAGGCAGACAGCCCATCGCCAACGAGGACGGCAACCTCGTCATCACGTTCAACGGCGAGATCTACAACTACCGTCCGCTGCGCGAGGAGCTCGTCGCGGCCGGACACACGTTCGCCACCGCCTCGGACACCGAGGTGCTGCTGCACGGCTACGAGGAGTGGGGCGAGGACCTGCTCAAGCGGATCCGCGGCATGTTCACCTTCGTCATCTGGGACAGGGCGAAGCGCGAGCTGTTCGGCGCGCGCGACCACTTCGGCATCAAGCCCTTCTACTACGCCGTCATGAACGGCACCTTCATGTACGCCTCCGAGATCAAAAGCCTGCTGCCCCATCCCGACTTCGTCAAGGAGCTCAACAAGGAGGCCCTCAGGCCGTACATGACCTTCCAGTATCCGCCGTTCGCGCAGACCTTCTTCAAAGGCGTGTTCAAACTGCCCGAAGGCCACTGCTTCACCTACCGCGGAGGCGAGCTGGACGTCAGGCGCTACTACGACGAGGACTTCCGCGAGTCGGACGCATCGCTCGAAGAACTCGTCGAGGAGATCGACGAGACGGTCGTCGGCTCCGTCAAGGCCCATCAGATCGCGGACGTGGAGGTCGGCTCCTTCCTCTCCTCCGGCGTGGACTCCAGCTACGTGGCCGCCGTGGCCCGTCCCCAGCACACCTACTCCATCGGCTTCGGCCCGGACACGTACAACGAAAGCCAGCAGGCCGGCGAACTGGCCGGGATCCTCGGCCTGAACAACACCGCCGAGTCGTTGAGCGACGAGGAGGCGTTCAGCGCCTTCCCGCGCATCCAATGGCATCTGGACGAGCCGGACTCCAACCCCAGCTGCGTGCCGCTGTACTTCCTCTCGCGTCTGGCCGCGCAGGACGTCAAGGTCGTGCTCAGCGGCGAGGGCGCGGACGAACTGTTCGCCGGATACATCGACTACGGCGTGCACACGCGCTCCAAGGCCATCAAGACGCTCACCCGTTGGCTCGCCCACCTGCCCGCCGGCGCGCGCCATGCCATCGCCCGCTTCTGCAAGGGCAGGACGTTCCACGGCGCCTGGCACCTGTACGCCAACCTCGCGCCCGCCGAGGAGAGCTTCATCGGGCAGGCGCGCGTCTTCGAGGAGGACGAATCGGACCGTCTGCTCAAACCCGCCTACCGCAAGGCTCCCAGCGTGCGCTCCCTGACCGACCGCATCTACGCGCGCGTGGCCGGCAGGGGATTGAGCGAGCTCAAGAAGAAGCAGTATCTGGACATGCACCAGTGGATGCCCGGCGACATCCTGCTCAAGGCGGACAAGCTCACCATGGCGCACTCGCTGGAGCTGCGCGTGCCGCTGCTGGACAAGGAGCTCATGGCCGTGGCCGAACGCACGCCCACCAAGTGGCTCATCACCGACGAGAACACCAAATACGCGTTCCGCCAGGCCGCCGGACGCCACCTGCCCGAGGAGTGGAAGAGCCGCGAGAAGCTCGGCTTCCCCACACCCATCAAGCAGTGGCTGCGCGAGGAGAAGTACTGCGCCGTGGTGCGCGACATGTTCGAGCGCGAATGGGTGGAGGAGTTCTTCGACCGCAAGGCCCTGCTGCGCATGCTGGACGACAACCTCCACGGCGTGACCGACGACCGCCGCCGCATCTGGACCGTGTACACGTTCCTGACCTGGTACGACGTGTATTTCATCCACGACGGCGCCAAGCCGGACCTGCTGGACCTGTCCGAGTAGGCGGGCGGGCCGGGCGTCGCGGGCGCGGGCACGGCCCGGCCGCGTCTGCGACACGCGGCCGCGAGTCCGGACGGGCCTGTGGTACACTTTCCACTTGGCTTGAGAAATCAAGAAAGCGGGGCAACCCCACCTGGAAGCCTTTCAGGGCTTCGGGTTCAAGGCATACGCCTGACCCGCGCGGGTTCCGGAATCGTTGTGGAACGCAGGCGCGGGGGAGCGGGGCGGCGCGAGGACGCCGTCCGCGCATGACGCGTGGAAGCCGCATGGCGGCCCGTGCGCCGGTATGTCATGGAACCGAAACGCTGAACGCCTCCGAGTGGTCCCGCGCAGGAGAACCTTTGAGGATTGGAGTCATCATCAGCGACGAACCACGCATTAACGACGAGATTCGCGTCTCACAGGTGCGCCTGATCGGCCCGAACGGCGAGCAGGTGGGAGTCATCGCGACCTCGGTCGCCCTCAACCTGGCGAAGGAAGCGAACCTCGATCTCGTCGAGGTGGCGCCGAACGCGAAGCCTCCGGTCGCCAAGCTCATCGATTACGGCAAGTTCAAGTACAACGAGAAGATCAAGGCCCGCGAGGCCCGCCGTAACCAGAACACCGCGGAGATCAAGGAGATTCGTTTCCGCCTCAAGATCGACGACCACGACTTCGAAGTGAAGAAGGGCCATGTGGTGCGCTTCCTCAACGGCGGAGACAAGGTCAAGGTCACCATCATGCTGCGCGGCCGCGAGCAGTCCCGACCGATCGGCGGCGTGGAACTGCTCCAGCGTCTCGCCGCGGACGTGGAGGAGTACGGCACCGTCGAGGCCAAGCCGAAGCAGGAGGGCCGCAACATCATCATGACGCTTGCGCCCAAGGGCAAGAAGGTGCACACCCAGTCCGAGCAGCGTCGTCGCGGCGCCGAGTCGCGCGCCGAGCGCCAGGCCCGTCAGGCCGCCCGCCTCGCCGCCAAGCAGGAGGCGCAGGCCCAGGCCGCGGCCGAGGCGAAGGCCACGATCTCGACCGAGACTTCCAACAAGAAGCAGATCAACAAGGAGGGCAGCAATGCCGAAGATGAAAAGTAATTCCGCCGCTTCCAAGCGCGTCCGTCGCACCGGCACGGGCAAGCTGATGCAGGTCGGCAGCGCCATGCGCCACAACCTTGAGCACAAGTCGTCCCGCAAGCGCCGCGCCCTGTCCAACGACGCCGTGCTGGCGACCCCGCAGGCCAAGAAGCTCCGCCGCCTGCTCGCCAAGTGAGCCCCGTTTCGAGATAAGACCTAAGAAAAGAGGAAATAGAATATGGCACGTGTCAAGCGCGCAGTGAACGCCCACAAGAAGCGTCGCGTCGTTCTCGAGAGGGCCTCGGGCTACCGCGGCCAGCGCTCCCGCCTGTACCGCAAGGCCAAGGAGCAGCTGCTCCACTCCTTCAACTACAACTTCCGCGACCGCAAGGCCCGCAAGGGTGACTTCCGCAAGCTGTGGATCCAGCGCATCAACGCCGCCGTCCGCGCCGAAGGCATCACCTATAACCGCTTCATCCAGGGTCTGAAGCTGGCCGGCATCGAGCTGGACCGCCGCGCCCTCGCCGAGCTCGCCGTCTCCGACGCCGAGACCTTCAAGGCCATCGTGGAGGCCGCCAAGGCCGCCCTGCCGGAGGACGTCAACGCTCCGGTCGAGGCCTGAGCCGCGATTGCATGACCGGTCCGCCTCGCATATGACGCCGGACCGGTGAAGACAAGGACCCCAGCAGCCGCTGGGGTCCTTCTGCGTTGCGCCGGCCACGCCGGCGAAGGAGGGAACGGCCCATGGCCATCGAAGGGGGACCGGACGGATTCGACCGTCAGCTCGGCCTGTTCCTTGCGCACATCGACGTGGAACGGGGACTGTCCGCGGCCACGGTCGCGGCCTACGAGTCGGACCTGCGCCGCTACGTCGAATGGCTGCGCGCCCGAGGCCGCGCGGGACTGGCGGACGTGACCCGTCGTGACGTCGAGGAATACGTCGCCTGGATGGACGACATCGGCGAAAGCGCCAGGTCGAAGGCTCGCCGTCTCGCCTCCGCGCACGAACTGCACCGTTTCGCGCTGATGCGCCGAGACGTGGCGGACGACGTGTCCGCGTCGGTCAAAGCGCCCAAAGGCGCCGAAACGCTGCCGGACGTGCTCACCGTGGACGAGGTCTCGCGTCTGTTGGACGCGACGCCGGCGCCTCCGCCCGACGCCGCCGTCCTCGGCAGGCAGGAGGCGGTCCTGCTGCGCGACCGCGCGCTGCTGGAATTCCTCTACGCCACCGGCTGCCGCGTCTCCGAAGCCGTGGGCGTGAACCTCGACGACCTCGACCTCGACGACGAGCACGTCGCTCGCCTGACTGGCAAAGGCTCCAAACAGCGTCTCGTGCCCGTCGGCACGTACGCCAGGAACGCGATGGCGCGATACCTGCGGCTGGGGCGTCCCGTCCTCGAATCGGCCTACCGGCCCTCCGCGTGCGCAGGAGATCCGGGCCCGGAACGCCGCGCCGCGTTCCTCAACAAGCGCGGACGGCGGCTGTCGCGCCAGTCGGTGTGGGAGATCGTGCGGCTGGCGGGGGAACGCGCGCATCTGGACGTGCCCCTGCATCCGCACACGCTGCGCCACTCGTTCGCCACGCACCTCATCCAGGGCGGCGCGGACGTGCGCACCGTGCAGGAGCTGCTGGGGCATGCGAGCGTGACCACCACGCAGATCTACACGCACATCAGCCCCGAAACGCTCATCGAGACGTATGTGAACGCGCATCCGCGCGCCAGATAGGGCGCGGTCGTGACGCGCAGGCGGAATCGCGGCGTGAAAAACCGCGCCCGCGCATGTCGTTGGACGGCGCGGGCGCATGGATGTTGATAAGGTGAACAGTATGCCTACGGATATGCTTGGACGTGAATACGAGACGTACCCCGCCCCCGAACCGCTGCATCAGCACGGTCCGGCGCGGGTCATTGCCATGTGCAATCAGAAGGGCGGCGTCGGCAAGACCACCAGTTCCATCAACATCGCCGGCGCGCTCAGCCAGTACGGGCGCCGCTGCCTCATCGTGGACTTCGACCCGCAGGGTGCCGCCACCGTGGGATTGGGCATCAACGCCAACACGGTGGAACGCACGATCTACAACGCGCTCTTCGACTTCCGCATGGACGTGCATGAGGTGGTGCACCACACCGAGTTCGAGAACCTGGACATCATCCCGGCGAACATCGACCTGTCCGCCGCGGAGGTGCAGCTCGTCACCGAGGTGGGCCGCGAGCAGATTCTGGCGAACGTGCTGCGCCCGCTGCGCGACGAGTACGACGTCATCATCGTGGACTGCCAGCCTTCCTTGGGCCTGCTTACCGTGAACGCGCTGACCGCCGCGGACGGCGTCATCATCCCCGTGGCGGCGGAGTTCTTCGCGCTGCGCGGCGTGGCGCTGCTCATGCAGTCCATCGAGAAGGTGCAGAGCCGCATCAATCCGGGTCTGAAGGTGTACGGCGTGCTGGTGACGATGTTCACGCGCACCCTGCACTGCGAGGAGGTCATGCAGCGCATCTACGAGGCGTTCCGCGACAAGGTCTTCCACACGGTCATCTCGCGTTCCATCAAACTGCCGGATTCCACCGTGGCCGCGGCGCCCATCACCATCTTCGCGCCGCAGCACAAGACCAGCAAGGAGTATCGCGCGGTGGCGCGCGAGCTCGTCGCGCACGGCGTCATCGCGTGACGATGGGGTTCGGCAATGTGAGCGAGCGGCTGGCGCAGCCGCCGCGCGTGGGCGTGTCCGTGGTGATCGTGGCGTTGGGGCCGGCCGGCTCGGAGGGCGGGCGCAGCCGCCTGTGGCTGCCGTTGGTGCGGCGTGTGCGCCAGCCGCATCTGGGGCGTTGGGCGCTGCCGGGCGGCGACCTGCGTGCGGACCGTTCGCTGCGCGAATCGGCGTATCTGGCGTTGGAGTCCACCACGGATCTGCATCCGCGTTGTCTGGAGCAGCTGCACGCCTTCGGCGATCCGGACCGTTCGCGCGGCGGGCTGCCGATGGTGTCCATCGTGTATTGGGCGATGGTGGACCGCGGCGAGGCGCGCGATTTCGCCGAACGCGACAATGTGCGCTGGTTTCCCGAGGATGCCCTGCCCGAACTGGCGTTCGACCATCGGCGCATCGTGGACCATGCGCTGCGGCGTCTGCGCGAGCGCATCGCCTACCCGGAGCTGGTGACGCGTCTGGTCGGCCCCGAGTTCACTCTGCGCGAGCTGCATGCGGTGGCCGAGGCCGTGTCGGGAGCGGACGTGGATCTGGCGAACTTCCGCCGCCGCATGCTTGCGGGCGGCTGCTTGGAGGAGACCGGGGAGAAGCGCCGCGAGGGCCGTCAGCGTCCGGCCGCCGTCTACCGGTACGTGCGTGCGGGGGAGCGCTCCTTCGAGGACGGTCCGATGGGCGGCGCTCCGGCGGCGTCGGACGATTCGTCCGACGTCTCCGGCCGCGTCGCGGACGCGATGGCGCCGTTGACGCCGTCCGCGTAGCCGGCGTCCGACCGCTTCCGGGGAAGCGACACGACTTATAGTCATTGTGACTATAAATGGTGCTAAGGTGATGCACGCAACGCAACAGGCCCGCGCGAACCCAAACGCGGACGCATCGCCTACAGAAAGCGACGGCACCATCATGAGCGCAGCACAACCCACGCGCAACGAACGACTCGACAGGCTCCCCTTCAACAAAGCGCACCGCAGACTGCTCGTCGCGTCCGGCATCGGCTGGGCCTTCGACGCCATGGACGTCGGCCTCGTCTCCTTCGTCGTCGCCGCCATCGCCGCCGACCCCCACTTCAACCTCGACCCCACGGAGAAAAGCTGGGTCCTCTCCATCGGATTCGTCGGCATGGCCATCGGCGCCGCCCTCGGCGGATACCTCGCCGACCGCATCGGACGCAAAACCGTCTTCACCATCACCCTCATCGTCTTCGGCCTCGCCAACGGCGCCATGGCCCTCTCCTGGACCCTTGGCATGCTGCTCGGCGCACGCCTCGTCATCGGCCTCGGCCTCGGCGCCGAACTGCCCGTCGCCTCCACCCTCGTCTCCGAATTCTCCCCGACCAGGCATCGCGGCCGCATGACCGTCCTGCTCGAATCCTTCTGGGCCGTCGGATGGATCGTCGCCGCCATGATCGGCTACTTCGTCATCCCCAACACCGGCGACCGGGGCTGGCGCTGGGCGCTCGCCATCGGCGCGCTCCCGCTGCTGTACGCCGTCGTCACCCGCGCGCACATCCCCGAATCCGTCCGCTTCCTCGAATCCAAGGGACGCGAGGAGGAGGCCGAGCGGGCCGTGCGCTGGTTCGAGGCCGCGGGCGGCGTCGAACCCGTTTCCAGCCCCAAAGGCCACCCCCTGCCGAGAATCTCCGCGCGCGAACTGTTCGGAAGCCGCTACCTCGCCCGCACCATCGCCATCTGGGGCACCTGGTTCTTCGTCAACTTCTCCTACTACGGCGCCTTCACCTGGATGCCGTCCCTGCTCGCCGACCAGTTCGGATCCCTCACCAAATCCTTCGGATACACGCTCGCCATCTCCATCGCCCAGCTGCCCGGATACTTCCTCGCCGCATGGCTTGTGGAGGTCTGGGGGCGCCGACGCACCCTCGCCGCGTTCCTCGCCGTCTCCGCGCTCGCCGCGTTCGCCTTCTCCCAGGCCGGCTCCGCGGGGCAGGTGCTCGCCTTCGGCATGCTGCTGAGCGCCTCCAACCTCGGCGCGTGGGGCGTGCTGTACGCGGTTACGCCCGAGATCTACCCGACCCGCCTGCGCGGCGCCGCGGCCGGGGCCGCCGCCGCGGTCGGACGCGTCGCCGCCATCATCGCCCCGCTGCTCGTGCCGTGGTTCCTGAACCTGGCCGGCGGCGACAAGAGCGTCGCGTTCGTGGTGTTCGCCGCCGCGTTCGTCCTCGCCTGCCTCGCCGCGCTGCGTCTGCCCGAACGCAAGGGCCTCGAACTGGAGGACTGAACCCTAGCGTCCGGACGGCGCATCCGTCCCCGCCGATCCGTCCCGCCGCCCGTCCTCGCCCCGATTCCCATACAGGCGCGCGGACGGGCGGCGGGATGCGTTTTTCCATGCTTGCGACTAACATTGGGCCGGTTTGCGGGGGAGCTCCCGGACGGACGCGCCGCGTCCCACGTTCCGGTGACGCGCCGTATCGACGCCGGACCCGGCGCAGACGTCAACACAGTCAACTAAGAGAGGTTTTCATGGCGGTTCGCGGTGATATCCGTAATGTGGCGATCGTGGCCCACGTCGACCACGGCAAGACCACGCTGGTGAATGCTATGCTGCAGCAGTCCCACGTGTTCAACGAGCGTGAGGAAGTCCCGGATCGTGTGATGGACTCCAACGATCTGGAGCGCGAGAAGGGCATCACCATCCTCGCCAAGAACACGGCCGTCGAATACA
>Cebus_capucinus_imitator_PRJNA485217_SSR118__coassemble_837_pt1 | contig 9269 bp, 8 predicted proteins | sample Cebus_capucinus_imitator_PRJNA485217_SSR118__metabat2_high_PE_013 | metagenome-assembled genome bin Cebus_capucinus_imitator_PRJNA485217_SSR118 | reverse complement strand
GTGCCGGACGAGGCGTACGTGACCATGCCGAACCAGCTCGGCATCGACGAGTTCGACCTGGAAGACGCGTTGGGCGAGCAGTGCGAACACATGTGCTCCGCCGACCTGGCCGAGTTCATCGCCCGCAACCATCTCGACCTCGCCGTGGAAGGCAACTCGCCGCTCAACCCGCGCGACGTGTTCGGCTCCCACTCCGACTCCGACCACGTGTACAACACGCCGCGCGCATGGTGGATGCAGCGCTTCCTCAACCCGTACGACGAGGCATGGGACGGTCCCGACGCCGACCACAGGCCGGAAAGCAACGACATTCCGTGGGCGCGCCAGCCGGAGCGCAAGATCACCATCGAGGACGTCAAGTACGTGCTGTCCGGCCACTATCAGGGCACCCCGTACGATCCGTACGGCAAGCTCGGCGACGAGCGCACGCGCGGCATGTACCGCACCATCGGCATCAACCGCCAAAGCCAGCTCGCCGTGCTGCAGATCCGCCCGTACCGTCCGCAGGCGGCGCGCGCCGTGCAGTGGATGGCGTACGGTTCCAACCCGTTCAACACGCTCGTCCCGTTCTATCCGAACGTGGACGCCACGCCCGCCTACCTCGCGGACACCACCACGCGTGTTACCACGGAGAACTTCTACTGGGCGAACCGCGTCATCGCCGCCCTGTGCGACGGCGCGTTCGCGGACACCTCCAACGCGGTGGAGCGCTATCAGCAGAAGACCGGAGCGTTCGGCCACCGTCTCATCGCGGACACGGACGCGAAGATCGCCAGGCTGCTGTCCTTCGACCTGGACGCGGAGTTCGACCTGGACGACGAGACGCGCGACGTGCAGCCGATGGAGCCGGAGGAGATCATCGAGGCGGTGCGCGACGAGCGCGTGCGTCTCGTGCTGGCCGAGGCGAACCGCACGATGGCGGACATGCTGCGTGAGGAGACCGACGCCCTGCTCGATTCCGTGCTCTACACGCGCAGCATGGCGATGAAGAACGGCTTCCACATGTCCGACTTCTGATGTGGGATATGCCGGATCGTGGCGCTGCCTGCAGTGCGTGGATGCGGTCGATGGTGGTCGCATCCGACGGTGCCGTAGGCGGCACGGCGGCACGGCGGCACGGCGGCACGGCGGGACTGCCGGGGCGGTCGGGACGGTTGCGGTGAGCGCAATCTGCGATGAGTGGCGGGAAGACGCGGAAAGTCGTCTTTCCGCCGCTTGTTTTGGTTTCATAGCAAGCTTCTTATCTGATATTGTGAGTCCTGTGTAAGCGCGCACTTTATTATCACTGCCGTGTGGAATGTCCTCGTCGGGAATTATCATGTAACAAATTCACAAGTGGCGTGATTTTGGAAAGCGGTTTTATGACTAAGACAAAGAAGTCTGTGTTGGCATTTATCTGTTTGGTGATGTCGATATTTTTTATATGTAGTATGTCTTTACCGGCAACTGCAGTATCAATGGTCTCGGATGTGGACGCTTCTGTTGTGTCTCCTGTGGGTGTGGATTCTGCAGGTAATCCTATTGATGTCGCTATGTCGTTTGCAGATGATTCTTCAGATTCCATTTCAAAAAATAAGCAAGGGGGAAGTTCTCCGGCTTATGCGGGAGAACTTCCTAATCCGCGTATTGTCATTGGTTCTGATGATCGTAGCTATGTAAAAGACACTACTGTCTTTCCCTATCGTGCGATAGTGAAGATTTTTTTCAGTGGAGGTGCCTGTACTGGAAGTTTGATTTCTTCAGATACAGTGCTTACTGCCGGTCATTGTGTTGCTAATTCAAAGACTCATCAATGGTATAGTGATTTTTGGGTTGCTCCGGGATATGATGGCAACAGAGCGCCTTATGGTGCTGCGTCTAATGCGCAGCTTTATACTGACAAAACATGGATTGAAAGTGGTAATCCTCAGCAAGATTGGGGTATACTCAAGCTGAGTAAGTCATTTAATGTCGGATGGTTTGGTTATTCTTGGCGTTCTTTGTCATATTTTATGACTGATGTTTGGATTTGTGGATATCCTGCTGATAAAAATGATGATCGACAATGGAAAGATTCTGGGAAAATTCTTATAGATACAGTGAATGGGCTGAATTATCGCATTGATACAGCAGCGGGTCAAAGTGGCTCTGGTATTGTGCAGTCCGAAAATAGAATAATCGGCATTCATACAGAAGGGCATGACAATATAGTCGATTATAATTCTGGCACGAGAATCACTGAATCACTTTTTAATTTCATTGAAAGTGTTAAGTGAATTCAGGAAGGCGGCGCTGGCGCTGCTGATCGTCGCGGCCGTGGCCGTCGAGATGGTTCCGGCGCGGTCGGGGTCTATTGCGGTTTCGGTGGTCGATGGTCGGGGGAGGCCTGTGGAGGGATGCGTGGTCGAAAGGCGTCCGCTCGGCATGGCGGCTTCCGTACTGGAATACGCCGCCGTGACCGATGGCGCGGGAACGGCGACGCTGCACTCGTTGAAGAGCGGCTGGTGGCTCATCTCCTGCGATTGCGAAGACGCCGCGGGCCCGCCGCACATGGTCTACGTCACCGAGGCCGATGCGACGCTCACCTTGCAGGTGAACGGTTCGTCGCCGCGGTAACGACCGCCGCCATCCGCATGGCGTGTGCGGTCGATGGTGTGGTGTGGCGGTGATGAGGGAAGGGGCGTGCGGCACGAAGCGGAGGCGACGCGTGGGGGAGCGGCGGGAGCGATGGTGCAGAACGGGTCGTTGTAGGCTGGAGGGGTTGCGAAATCATCGTATACGCCGCCATTGGAAACAGTGAGGAGAAACATGACCATCGCAGACTTCACCAGCCGCTACGGACTGGTAGAGAAGATCGACGCGTTCGGCTACCTCGACCATCTGAAGAACAATCCCGAAACCCCTCGCAAGCACGGCAAGATCGTGCTCGTCACGGCGGACACGCCGCTCAAGGCGAGCCGCGGCGAAGGCAAGACCACCACCACCATCGCCCTCATCGACGCGCTCAACGCGCGCGGCATCGACGCGGCCGCCGTGCTGCGCCAGCCGAGCATGGGCATCACCGCAGCCGGTTCCAAGGGCGGCGCGTCGGGCGGTGGCAAGGCCTCCCTGACCCACCCCGAACTCATCGACTGGGGTCTGACCGGCGAGATGGCCTCCATCGCCGCGGCGCAGAACCTGCTGGTCTCCTTCGCGGAGAAGGCCGTGGACGAGGGACGCATCGACACCATCCTCGTGCCGCGCGTCTCCGAGGTCCCGTCCCGTTCCCTGCGTTCCATCGCCGTGGACTACGGCAAGGGCAACGTGGCGGAGAAGGTCGTGCTCACGCCCACGTCCGAGATGATGCAGATCGTGTGCCTGTCCCGTTCGATGGAGGAGCTGGGCCGCCGCGTGGCCGCGATGATCGCCGGCACCAAGGACGGCGAGCCGGTCACGTTCGGCGAGTTCATCGACCTGTGGCGCATCACCGACATGCTTTCCGGCGCGGTGCAGCCGGTGCGCACCCAGACCGTGAACGGTTCGACGGTGTACGTGCACGGCGGTCCGTTCGCCAACGTGTCCATCGGCATCCCGACGCTGGTGAGCGTGGAGATGGCGTGCGCCCTGCACGACGTGGTCATCGTCGAGGCCGGCTACGGCACCGACGCCGGCGCGCAGAAGTGGCTCGACATCGCCTGCCGTGAGTACGGCGCGCAGTGGCCGTCCGCCGCGGTGGTCGTGACCCGCGCCTCCACGTGGCGCGACGATCCGGAACTCGCCTGGCGCTACCCGTTCCACGTGGAACATCTGGAGCACCTCGACATTCCGGCCTTCCCGCTCGTGAACCTGTGGGACGGCGAGGACGACCAGATCCCCGAACTCAAGGACACCGCCGCCAAGCTCGGCTTCCGCGACCCGATCATCGGCAACCTGTTCCGTGACGGCGGCGATGCGCTCGCCCCGCAGCTCGACGCGTTCGTGGAGGCCCTCACCTGCGCCTCCATGCCGGCCGCCCCGCACAGCCATAAGGGCATGTCCGTGGTGGAGAACGTCAAGTGGGTGGCCGAACACTCCTACGGCGTGCCCGCCGAGCGCGTACTGCTCAAGGAAGGCTTCGTCGAGTCCCTGGCCGCGGCGAACGACCTGTGCGCCAAGGCCGGCCTCTCCCTGTCCGACATGGCGCTGGTCGCGGTCAAGTCCCCGGCCACGATGACGGACGACGACCGCGCGCCCGAGGCCGAGCGCACCGTGACCCTCAAGAAGGTCGAGGTGCACGCCGGCGCCGGACTGGTCCACGTGAACCTCACCACGTCCCTGACCACCCCGATGCCGAAGATCGTCTGATTCGATCTGAACAGGCCCGGTCGGTCCGGCAGGCTGCCCGGTCCGGCGGTCCGGCTGATATGCCGATGGCGACGCTCACCGGCCAAGTGGCGTCGCCGTCCGCATATGCTGGACCGAGCGGCTGCCGATGGCGACGCGAACGGCTGGGGCGGCTCAGAAGTTGCCGCCGTTCCAGCCCCAGTCGGAGGTGGCGGTGTAGCGGATGTAGGTGCGGTCGGCGGGAACGCCGAGCGCACCTTCCAGTGCGGCCATGATGTCGCGGCTCAGCCGCTCCCAGACGCCGCGGTCCACGGCGCCGCGGCCGAGGATGTTGACCTCCACGTAGGCGGCCGGCCGCGAGTCGTCGCCGCCGAAGTAGATGGGCATCTCATCCTCGAACGGGCACATGAGCCAGCTTTCGGTCTTGCCGGGAACGGCGGTGATGGCCTTGCCGTAGGCGGCTTTGAGGGCTTCGCGCTGTTCCTTGGTGGTCTTGACGGAGACGTGCGTGTGGATGACGGGCATGGTTGCGTCCTTTCTGTCTTCGATGGATGACGGCCGGCTTCCGTGCGGCTCCGTCTGAAGCTGCACGGCCCGCGCCGTCCTGTCGTCGTCCAGTCTAAGCCGCGCTTCGATGGCTGCGCGCGTATGCCGTCCGATGCCGTCCGGCGTCATCCGAGGTCGCCGTGGCGCTTGCGGAGATTGCGGGGGAAAGGCGTTCCGCACGGCCGTATGGTCATCGCGGTGGTGTTAGATACCGAATGTGAAGAAACTGATTGCGCAGCTTATGAAATTCGGCATCGTGGGGGTCGTCGCCTTCGTCATCGACTGGGGCATCCTCAACCTGCTGGTCGGCCTGTTCCATATGCACAACGTGCTCGCGGCCACCATCTCCTTCATCATCTCCCTGATCTTCAACTATCTGGCGAGCATGAAGTTCGTGTTCAAGCACCGTTCCGACATGGCCCGTTGGATGGAAATCGTGATCTTCGTGGCCGGTGCCGTGGTCGGCCTGCTCATGAACGACGCCATCATCTGGATCTCCACCTACGGCATGAACCGCGACGCGTTCGTCTCGCAGCACGCCGAATACCTGCTGCGCACGAACGTGGGCAAGCTCGTCGCCACCGCCGTGGTGATGGTGTGGAACTTCCTCATCCGCAAGTGGCTGCTCGACGACACGCGCACCAACGCGATGAACCGTCTCAAGTCCGCCGAGAACCGCCTCACCGCCGAACAGTTGGAGGAGAAGTGGGAGCGCAGCTTCTCCCACCGTCTCGGCGTCTGGTCCCTGGAGCACACCCCCAAGGGCTGGCCCAGGTAGGCCCGGTTCGTCTCGGTTGTCCGGGCTCCCGGAAGCCTCGGCCGCGCCGACGGCAAGGGGCGATGACGTATTTCCGTCATCGCCCCTTATTCGTATCCGACCCTATCCGGACACGCACGTCAGCATGGTTCGACCGCTCCGGACGTATACGTTCGCGTGGCTCTACCCTTACAGTTCGACCGGCTTCTTGTTTGGATCGTCCTTGACATGCGCGAACTTGGCGGCGAGCGCCTCCTTGTTGCGCCGTTCGTCCTCTTCCTTGGCCTGCTTCTTGGCCGCTTCGGGGTCCCAGAGGACGTCTTCGCGGTGGCGTTCCCATTCGCGTGCGGCGAGCGGGGCGATGAGTGCGGCGACGGCGTCCGTGGTGGGGAGTCCGTCGCGGCGGGCGTGTTCGCGCGCTTCGAGCAGGGCCGCGACGTCCGTGTCTTCGAGGGCGATGCGGGGTACGCCGATGCGTTCGCGCAGTTCGTTCACGGCGAGCAGGACGGGCAGTACGGCGAGCGCTCCGTCGGTGGTGCCGTCGGACGGTGCGACCGTGTCGAAGAGCGCGTCGCATACGGTGAGTGCGACGGCGAAGCGTCGCGCGATCGCCTCCGCCGCACCATCGGACGCCGTGTCTCCATCGGATGCCGTGTCTCCATCGGACGTCATGCCGTCATCCGCACCATCGGACATGCCGTCCGATTCGGTCGCGTCCACGGCGGACAGCACCTCGTCCACGCGCGCGGCGGCCGATGCGGACCAGCCGGCGCCGAGCAGGTCGGCGGCTTCGCGCACGAGCGAGACGTCGCCGGTCTCGCCGTAGGTGAGGAGCAGATCGTAGGCGTCGTTGGCGGCGAGGAGCGCGTCCACGACGTTCTGGGGGCGTCCGGGGATCTCGTCGGCGCCTTCGTATACGAATTCCGCGTCGGGCACGGTCACGTCGTCATGGGTGAGGATGCGTGCGAGCGTGCGGGTGAGGCGCACCTGCAGGTTCTCCGCGTATTTGGCGTCGTTGTCCAACCGTTCGGCGTCGGTCAGCGGCCACAACGCGATGAGCGCGGCCCCGGCCCGTGCGGCTTCGCGTACGGCCGGCATGGCGGACAGTCGGGCCACGGCGGTCCCGTCGATGGCGAATCCCATACTCACTCCTTCGTGTCTGCCCCGTGGGGGCGGAACGTTCGTATTCCGGTTCGATTGGTTCGATTGGTTCGATTGTAGTGCGCCTGCGGCATGCGTTCATTCGATTCCGGCGGCCGGATCGGCATACGTGATGGACATCACACGTCCGGTGGCGTTGTCGTAGGTGATGGAGGTGACGGATGCGAGCGCGGTGCGGCGCAGGAACATCCAATGTTCGGCGTGGCCGGTTTCGAGCAGGTGGCGGTATGACCAGATGGGTGATTCGTGGCTGACGACGACGACCTGTTCGCCGGGGTGGCGTGCGGTGAGGTCGCGTGCGACGGCGTCCATGCGCGCGGCGATGCTGCGGTAGGATTCGCCCCAGCTGGGTTTCCACAGGTTGAGGACGAGCTTCCAGTTGCCGTTGCGCCAGAGGGCGCCTTCGCCGTGGCCGATGCGTGTGCCGCGGAATTCGTTGCGCGCTTCGATGGCGCGGTCCTCGACGGTGAGCGTGAGGGGGGCCTGGCCGCGTTGGGCGCGTACGGCGTTGAGGGCTTCGATGATGGCGCCGGCGGTCTCACGCGTGCGGTCGAGGGGGGAGGAGTAGACGGCGGCGATGGTGTTGGTCTGCGGGTTGGCGGCGAGGTAGGCGCCGGTGGCTTGGGCCATGCGCAGGCCGCGTGCGGAGAGGTGGAAGTCGGGGAGTCGTTCGTAGAGCAGGTGGTCCGGGTTGTGGACTTTGCCGTGGCGGACGAAGTGGATGGTGGTGGCGGTCATGCTGCCTCCTTGTTCCGGTGGATGGTATGCCGATGGATGGTATGCCGGATGGTTCGGCGTCTACCGCCCAATCTACCGCGTGTCGCGGAGCGTGCGCGCGTAGAGTTGCGCTCCGACGCAAACGCGTGCGGGCCGATCCGCGCGCACCCTTTGCGCGACCAAGGACAAGCACATCAGTATCGATGAGGGCTCCGTCGGCAACGCCACGCCGTCGGGGGACATCCAATCGGGAGCGGAAAGGAGCAGATGCTGTCATGTCCACACGTATGAACCACACCGCGGGGAGCGCGGTCCGGGATGTGTTCGGGAAGGTGTTCGGCGGATACGCGCAGCTGCTGCGCCTGCCGCACACCGCCCGCTACTCCATCGGATCGGTGGTCGCCTGCATGCCGTTCCCCATGGTCGGCATGACCATCACCATCTCGGTGCAGTACTATTACGGCAATTATTCGCTGGCCGGCATGCTGACCGCCATCCAGGCCATCGCCCTGGCCGTCGCCACGCCGCTGCTGGGACGTCTTACGGACAAATTCGGCCAACGACAGGTGTCCATCCCCACCATCGTGGTGTGGGTCGTGGCGGCCGTGGCGCTGACCACGGCCATCACGAACCGGGCGCCCGAATGGGTGCTGTACTGTCTGACGCCGTTCCTGGCGGCCATCCCGCCGTGGGGCGCGATGAGCCGCGCGCGTTGGACGCGCCTGCTCAAAGGCGACCGCGAGGCCACGAACCGCGCCCTGTCGTTGTGCGGCGTGCTTGACGAATGCATGTGGGTGGTCGGCAATCCGCTCGCCTCCACATTGGCCGTGATCTCCGGTCTGCTGGCGTTCTCGTTCACCGGCATGTGCGTGGTGGTGGGCGCGCTCATGTTCCTCACCGAACGCAGTACGGAACCGCCGTCCCAGTCCGATCTGGCGCGTGCCGAAGGCATCACGCGCAAGGAGTATCGTGCGCGCGAGGCAGCGAAGGCCGAGGCGTTGAAGGTGCGCGTCGCCGAGGAGGAGACGCGCGCGCGTCTGAGCGCTGCGGGCGTCAACGATCCGGCCGTGGTGGAACGCGAGGTCGCCGCCGCCGTGGTCGAAGCGAAATCTGGTAAGAAGGCGTCCATTTGGGGGCCGGGCCTCATCGCCGTGTGCGTCACCTGGTTCGGTCTGGGCGCGTTCCAGTCCGCGGCGAACATCTCCATCATCGCGTTCGCCACCGAGGCCGGCATGAAGCAGTACACGGGATTCGTATTCGCCTGCTTCTCGTTCAGCTCGCTCGTGGGCGCGCTCGTGTACGGCGCGAAGAACTGGAGCATCGCCTTGTGGAAGCGGTTCTACTTCTGTCTGGCGGTGGTGAACATCGGCGTGGGGTCGTTCCTGTTCGCCGGACACCTGTGGGCCATCATGATCATCTACCTTGTGATCGGCGTCTGCCAGGCGCCCACGTGGATCAACGGCAACCAGCTTATGCTGCATCTGGTGCCGCCCTCGCGTCTGACCGAAGGCATGGCGCTCATGGGTGCGATGAACTCCATCGGCGCTTCGGCTGGTTCGGCCATTGCCGGCCAGTTCATCGACCGCATGGGCTCGCACGGCGGCTTCCTCGTGGTCACCACGCTGGCGTTGACGTCGTTGGCGTTGGCGTTGGTGGGCTTTAAGCAGATCAAATCCTCCACCGAACAGCCCACCCTCACCGAAGTCTCCGTCTGAGCCGCCTCTGCGGGCTGTGGCGGGCCGAGCCGTAACGGGACGGACTGGGTCGAACCGGGCCGCAGCAGGACGGACTGGGTCGAACCGGGCCG
>Cebus_capucinus_imitator_PRJNA485217_SSR118__coassemble_799_pt1 | contig 9689 bp, 4 predicted proteins | sample Cebus_capucinus_imitator_PRJNA485217_SSR118__metabat2_high_PE_013 | metagenome-assembled genome bin Cebus_capucinus_imitator_PRJNA485217_SSR118 | reverse complement strand
ACAATCGGGGTGCGGCTCACCCTCGGGGCCCTCGTGCAGGGCATGCTCGTGCGGCTGGGCGAGAGGCTCTCGCCCGGGTGCGTCGTCCACTCCGACCGTGGCCGGCGCTACCGCACCCCGGACTGGGTGTCGGGCTGCGGGGCGGCCGGCATCGTGCGCTCGATGTCGAGGCGCGGCCACTCGCCCGACAACGCGGCGATGGAGGCCTTCTTCGGGAGGCTCAAGGTCGAGCTCTTCCACGGGCGGGACTGGTCCGGTTGGACCGTCGGGCGGTTCGCGGGTGAGCCGGGGTCGTACATCTCCTGGTACAACTCGGAGAGGCTCAAGTCGTTCCCGGAGGGCTACGACACGATCGACGACAGGAGGACGGCGCTGGGCCTCTCGGCCTAGCCCGTCCAAGCAATCGTCCGCATCCTCGATTGGGGGATTTCCTGCACTGTTTGGGGCAACAAGTGCGCGTTTTGGACATCACCTGCGCACCCACTCTCCCAAACAGCACCCCATCAGGCGTCCCCACATCGGCGCCAGCTAAGCTCAGCCTTGGAAAATAGCGGTTTTGCAAAGCCGAGATTGACACTGAAAACCTGAATTCCTCGGCTCTTCAGAGAGCGGGTGCGCACGAGACGCCCAGAAAGCGCACTTGTTGCCCCAAACGGCGCAGGAACCACCACAACAACGCAGGAAACCACCGGAGCAACGCGGGAATCACCGGAACGACGCAGGAAAACACCGGAACAACACACGAAACAGGAACAATGCCGGAGACCTTCACACAGCAAGCCGGCATGCCATCAGCAGCACCGATACGCATGCCACGAAACCGGCGTCGCACGCGCTTTCAGCACCATCAGACGCCACAGCACCCGCCCGAAGCCCACCAAACCGCTCCAGGCCAGACGTCAGCATCGAACGATGCATAGCAGAGGCGTTCCAACCCACTACATCAAAAAGCCTGATTCCCTCTCTTACGGCAGGTTCTGCCGTAAGAGAGGGAATCAGGCCATGCGTCAAATGCCGATCAAAGGTCACGCACTATGCCGACGGCGCCGCAGCACAAGTGCGGTTCCGGCTGCGAGCAACGCGACCGTCGCCGTGACGCCCATCATAATCACGGAGGCGCCAGTTGAGGCCATCCGGCGGTGAGAACTGCTGGAAGTCGGCTTATGGCCGGACTGGGACGTCGATCCCTCACCGGACATACCGTCGTTTCCGGTCTGGGAACCGTCACCGGTCCCATTTCCGGAACCCGGCTGTCCCGCTTCTCCGGAACCGCCGGTTCCTTCACCGGAACCATCGGAGCCACCTTCAGACGCTGTTTTAACCGTAACGATGTAGCTTTCACTGACGTTCGGATTGGATGCAAGGCTGACCGTGACCTGTGCGGCATCGGAGGGCGCGGTGAAATCGTACGAGAGCGTGAACTGCTCGGGGGTGAGCGTCACGTCGCCCATACCCGCGGAATAGTTGCCCACGACGGTGAGGTCCGCGGACGAATCAATGCTATCTCCCACGCGGTAGACGGTCTTCTTCGGCGTGATGGTCAGACTGGAGACTTCCTTCTCTTTCAAGGATGCGATGGCATGATCGATGAGCGCGGCGACATCGGTGACATCTTGTTCACCATACGTGCTGCCGGAAAGCAGGATGTCGGCGGCTGCGAGCGCTTGGTCGAGTCGCGTCAGGGACGCGTTGTCGTACTTGGTTCGATCCACGGCATCCGCACGTTTATGCGCCGATTCGACGGCTTCAACGGATGGCAGCTGCACGTCTTCGGATTTCTCGGTCAAGGCGACTTGGTCGACGTTGCCCCACGCCCCGCCCGGCAGGTCTCCGGCGATGGTGATGGTCACGGTGCCGTCTTCGCCTACGGTGACGGGGACGGTGGCGGTGTGGAATTTCACCCATCCGTTGAGTTCGAGCGCCGCGGATGCGGTCGTGCCGTTCGCCGTGGCGGAGAGCGTCAGTCCATCCGCGATGGCGGCGTTGTCTCCTGCCGCGCCCTGGCTGGTCGCGGAGAGTTCGTACTCGCCGGGTTTGAGTCCGGTGATGGTCTGCGCGGCGGTGAAGGTGTAGTCTTTGGCGGCCCAGAATTTCAGTGCGCGTGTGCCGTCGGGGGTGTTGCCGTCATCTTTGGTGATGGAGGCTCCGGTACCGGCAACGGTCCAGTCCGCGTCATGCTCGGGGTTTTCGAAGCTGCCGTCGGCGATGTGGTTTTGAGCCGGTGTGGCGGTAACGGTGATGGTGGCGGTGGTTTCGTGTCCGGCGTCGGTGGTGCCGCTGATGGTGTAGGTGCCGGCTCCCCTGACCCAGTCAAGAAGGTCCGACTGCCAAGTGACGTGTTCGGTTTCGTCCACGCCGTCCTTGTATCGTGCGGTCACGGTTTCGGGCAGTTGCGCCTTGATGTCTTCAATGGAGGTTGTGTCCGAGGCCGTGATGGTCACCGCTTCGATTTTGGTGAAGACATGGTCGGTGACGGCGCCGGTGTGAATGTAGGAGAAGATGGGCAGTGAGGCGAGGGCCTTGCCGTCGAAGTCGAACAGAGCTTGATTGTCCACGCCGGAGCCTCCCCAGTAGAGCCCTGCGTCGTTCGGATCGTATTCTCCGGCGGCTTCCGTGGCCCAACCGCCGCCGTATTCGTTCCATGCGGTCACGAGGTCGGCGTTGCTCTTACCACCGGTCCCGACTGGAATCCATGCGGGCTCCCAATAGAACACGCCGAGGCCATCATTGGTACCGTCGTTGTCGTTGTCGCCGACGTTGTTGACGGCTTCGGCAACGGCACGGATTTCATCCGCTTGTCCTTGTGGACTGATGTCGTATTTGTTGAGGTCGGAAGCCGCAACTTTGTCCGGTACGGTGTTGGAGTCGTCGTCACCGTCTTCAAGCGTATAGGCCCAGGAGGTTTCAGCCACCATCACGTCCTTGCCGTAGGTGGAGGCGACGTTTTTGAGCACGCTGGTGAGGTTTTCGGTAGTGCCGTGCCAGAACGGATAGTAGGAGCTGGCGAACACGTCGTAGTCGACGTGGTGGCCGTCGAGCTGTTTCGCATAGTTGGCGTAGGCGCCGGCCTTTTCGGGATTGGTGAAGTGGATGGCGACCTTGGCTTCGGGCAGGACTTCGCGCACGGCTTTGGATCCGGCGGAGAACACCTTGCCCATGCCGTCCCATCCAGAAATGCCAGCGATTTTCGAGGTGGTCTCATTGCCGATCTGTACCATGCCCACGTCCACGCCGGCATCTTTGAAATCGGAAAGCGTTTCCTTGGTGTAGTCGTAAACCGCCTGAGAGGTCTTATCCGCATCTCCAGCGAAGGATTTCCATGTCTTGGGAACCTGCTGTTTGCTGGGATCGGCCCAAAAATCGGAATAATGGAAATCGACCAGCACTTTGAGGCCGGCTTGAGTGGCGCGCTTGGCCATGACGAGGGCACGGTCCGCGTTCACATTGCCACCGCCATAGCCTTGACCGTCGGCCGTGAACGGATCGTTCCAGACACGCAGTCGGACCCAGTTCACTCCGTTCTCTTTCAGTAGTGTGAAGAGATCCTCGGTCTGACCTTGAGCGTTTTTGAAGGTGACACCGCTCTCCTCCAACGACAGCATGGAGGAGACGTCCATGCCGCCGATGAAATCATCGCTCAAATCTTCGATGGCTTTGACCGCCACATCCGCTTTGACGGGGCTTTGGGATTCCGATGCGTGGGCCGGAACCGCGGCTCCGACGCACATCGACGCGACCGCGAGGACGGCCATCATCGAGGCTGACTTTCTTCTGCGGAAGGCTCGTTCCATAATGCTCCTTGTTCTTCATTGAATCATTCGCCGTGACTCGGCCGCATCGAATGCCACCATCATCGCAACGGTACGACATCATCGCAACAGTACGACGACAATTGGTACAGCCGTGTATCACGGTTTTAACCTACCATTGGAGATTGTTTTGGTCAACCGGTGTACCACCAGTTTTGACAGATAAGGCAGCACAATGAAGGTACATGGAAATTCCACGCGTTCCAGAGAGAATTATTCGTATGCCTCTCCTGAACCATCCGGATTAAGATGTCAGCGTATGCAACGCCGGAAACTTACAAACGCTTCCAAGCCGCTATGAATCTGATTCGCCTTATGGCAGTTCGAATAATCCCATGCACCGTATACGGAGGGTGTCCCGCGCGGATTGAGCCTGCGCGGATTGAGCCTGCGCGGATTGAGGGATTCCTGCGCTGTTTGAGACAACAAGTGCGCGTTTCAGAGAACTCGTGCGCACCCACCCTCCCAAAAGACCAACCAATCAGGCGCCTCCACATCCGCACCAACCGAGCTCAGCCTTGGAAAACAGCGGTTTTGCAAAGCCGAAGTTGATGCCGAAAACCGCAATCCCCCGGCTCTTCAGCAAGCAGGTGCGCAGGTGACGCCCCAAACGCGCACTTGTCACCCCAAACAACGCACGAAACTACCCAAACAACGCACGAAACCACCCAAACAACACAGGAAACCCATGAACCGGCAGGTAAGTATGTGATCGGCGACGCGCGTCACGGCCCCCGCCCGAAGCACCGCCCGGGATCCCGCCATAGCCGACCCAGAGGCGTCGCCCCCGAGCTACGAACTCCGAGCCCCAAGCCTCAAACCCCAAGACTCTCCGGCCCCAAGCCTCAAGCCCCAAGACTCTCCGGCCCCGAACCTCTCCAAGCTCCTCCCCCGAACCCAAACCCCGAACCCTGAGCCCACTTCCGAGCCCACACTCCAAGCCCGAGAGAGCCCCGAGAGAGCCCCGAGAGCGCCCCATCCCTCTACCGGGTGCTGCGACGGGGAACGACCTCGGTGTGGACGGTGAGGAGTTCGGGGCTGGACACGGTGCCGCGGATGCGTCCGAGGATGCGCTCCACGGCGGTGGGCGCGGTCCATTCGAGGCGTGAGGCCATGGTGGTGAGGGGCACTTGGAGGTATTGCGCCTCCTCGATGTTGTCGAATCCGATGACCTGGACTTCGCCGGGCACGTCGCGGCCCGCGGCGAGGAGGGTGGTGAGCGCGCCGATGGCGAGCTGGTCGTTGAGCGCGACGACGCCGTCGAAGGGCACGCCGTCGTCGAGGAGCCGTTGGGTGACGCGCGCGCCGGCGCCGATGGTCCAGTCCTGGTCGGTGTTGCCCATGAGGCGCGGATCGAGGCGGATGCCGCGTCGGGCGCTTTCCTCGATCACGCCGCGCATGCGCAGCTCGGCGTTGCCTTCCTTGGCGGCGAGGAGTCGGGTTTCGTTCCAATCGCCGCGCGCGCCCACGACGGCGAGCCGTGTGGATCCGCGGTCGTAGAGGTAGGCCGCTGCGGTGGCGGCGGCGTGGACGTCGTCGGGGGTGACGTGGTCGGCGACCCCCCAGGTGCTTCGTGCGCCGACCACGACGAGCGGGAAGTCCGCGTCGAGGTCTTCGGGGGTGATGTCCTCCACTTCGCTCATGGAGAGGATCATGCCGTCCGAGACGGTGGTGTTGAAGTGTTCGAGCAGGTCGCGCGCGCCTTTCGCGGAGCCTTCGGCGTAGGTGGTGACGTAGACGGAGTAGTCGCGTTGGCGGGCGGCGTCGATGGTGCGGTTGGCGAGTTCCGCCAGGTAGGGCGGGGTGAGCGAGGGTACGGCGAGGGTGATGAAACCGGTGTGGTGGCGGTTGAGGTTGCGTGCGGCCACGTTGACCTGGTAGCCGAGGTCCGCGATGACGCGTTCGACCTTCGCACGCGTCTGCGCGCTCATGCGTCCGTTGTTGTTGATGACGTTCGATGCGGTTTTGAGCGAGACCCCCGCGGCTTGGGCGACGTCGCGCAGGGTGACGCGTCGTTTGTCGGGTTTGGTCTCACTCATGCTGCACCTTCCGTTGCGCCGGTTCCCGCCGGGCTGTGCCGGGGTCGTCCCGGCCATTCTACCCGTTCCGTGTCAGGCCCATGGGACGGGCCCGATCGGGACGGGAGCGACGGGGTCGGGGCGACATGCATGGGACCACGCCCCGCCCCGCGCTTCGGCCTTTCCGCCCATGCTAGGCGGCGCAAGCGGTTTCCGTCACGGTTTTGGTGATGAGGATCGCATTGCGTTCCAGCGTCCACACGCCGGAATCGGCGGGGACGGCGGAGTCGGCGGAGCAGCGGTGCGCGATGACTGGCGCGCCTTCCACGCCTTCGACGGTGATGGCCTCGCGTTCGCGGTTGAGGTAGAAGTCGAAGCGGGTCAGGCCGTCCGTGGATTCGCGCACGGTGTGGATGACGCGCGAGGCCTCTCCCCCGGCCGGCGCGCCTTCAGCGTCCGTTTCGCCGGAGGCACGCCGGACGGCGGGTTCCAGCGTGCGCATGAGGCTGGCGATATCGTTCCGGCCCAGATCGCAGCCCACGTACACGCCTTCGCCGGCGCCGTAGGGGTGGCGGACGATGGCGGGCGTGCCGTCGAGCTCCCAGTCGCGTGCGGCTTCACCCGCGTAGGAGGCGAGGACGACGGCGTCGGGTGCGGTGGAGGTGACGTCGTTCTGCCAGAGCGTGGTGGTCATGCCGTTGGACAGCTCGACGGCGTCGCTTTCGCCTTCCGCTTCGGGGCCGAGGATGTTGAATTCCTCGGATCGCACGCCGAGCAGGTCGCGCAGCAGTCCGTCTCCTGCGCCGGGATAGCCGCCGAGCCAGGTGTGGAAGCGTTCGTCGACGAGTCCGGTGGCGTATCCGACGATGACGCGTCCGCCGTCGCGTGCGAAGTCGGCGATGCGCCGCGCGTCTTCGGAGGAGAGGACGAGCACGGTGGGCAGGACGATGGTGCGGTAGCCGCTCCAGTCGTAGGCGAGCGGGACGACGTCGGCGCGTTCGCCCGCGTCGAGCAGTCCGCGGTACCAGTCGCGCACGTCGTGCCAGTGGTTGAGTTTCATGCTGGGCAGGGTTTCGCTGCGCGTGGCCCATTCGGATTCGGCGCTGAAGAGGACGGCCGTTTCGGCGGGGCGCAGTCTGGTGCCCTGCACGCCCGCCGCGGACAGGTCGGCGAGCGCCTGTCCGAGTTCGCATACGCCGCGGAAGAGTTTGGTGTCTTCGCCGGCGTGGGGGACCATGGCGGAGTGGAAGGCCTCGGCTCCGGCGGCGGATTGGCGCCATTGGAAGAAGTTGATGGCGTCGGCGCCCATGGCGATGTGGGCGAGGGAGTCGCGCAGGAGTTCGCCGTGGCGTTTGCGGGCGTTGAGGGGTTTCCATTGGACGGCGGAGGTGCTGTGTTCCATGACGTACCAAGGCTGGTTGAGGGCGAGGGCGTCCATGAGGGCGTCGGAGCAGATGAGTTCGTCGAGGTGGGATTCGCCTTCGTGGAAGTAGTGGTCGTTGGAGACGAAGTCGACTTCCTTGGCCCATTGGGCGTAGTCCATGCAGCATTGGTCGGTGGAGACCATGAAGTTGGTGGTGAAGGGTTTGTCGGGGCAGATGGCTTCGATGGCGTCGCGTTCGGCTTTGTAGAAGTCGAGGAGCATGTCGTTGCCGAAGCGTTCGTAGTCGAGTTGCTGGGAGGGGTTGACCATGCTGTCGCCGCCCATGTGTCGCGGCAGGAGGATTTCGTCGAAGCCGTTGACGTGTTGGGACCAGAAGGCGGTGCCCCATGCTTCGTTGAGGGTGTCGATGTCGCCGTATTTGGCTTGGCACCAGCGGCGGAAGGCGGCGAGCGCGTCGTCCGAGTAGTCGTGGCGGTTGTTCCAGCCGTATTCGTTGCCCATGTGCCATGCGGTGACGGTGGGGTTGTCTTTGTAGTGTTCGGCGAGGCGGCGGCACATGTCGAGCGCGTAGCGTTTGAAGACGGGGCTGGTGGGGCGCCAGGATTGGCGGCTGCCGGCGTTGATGACGTGGCCGTATTTGTCGCGCGGGAGGACTTCGGGGTGGCGTTCGTAGAGCCAGAGGGGTGCGGATGCGGTGGCGGAGGCGAGGTCGACGGCGATGCCGGCTTGGCCGAGGCGTTCGATGACGGAGTCGAGCCAGTCGAAGGTCCATCGGTCTTCGGCGGGTTGGATGCGGTCCCAGCTGAAGATGGCGAGGGCGACGGTGTTGACGTGGGCCTTGCGCATGAGGCTGATGTCTTCTTCGATGGTGGCGTCGGGCCATTGGTCGGGGTTGTAGTCGCCGCCGTAGGCGATGCCGCGGCGGTCGGGGGTGAGCAGCTGCGGCCATGTCATGGTTCTGCGTGCGGTGTGGTTCATGGTGTTTGGTCCTTTGATGGGAAAGGCTCCCTTGTCGGCGGGCCGATGGAGGGAGCCTTGCGTGCGGGGTTTTCCGTCTGGGGTCCGTCATTCCTTGACGGCGCCGGCGGCGAGGCCGGACTGCCAGTATTTCTGCAGGCACAGGAACGCGATGACCAGCGGGATGATGGTGACGAGCGAGCCGGTGATGACGAGGTTCTGGATGGCTTGGCCGCCTGCGGTGGAGGCCTGGTCCTTCCACTGGTTGAGGCCGATGGTGAGCGGGTACCAGTTGGCGTCCTTGAGCATGATGAGCGGCAGGAAGTAGTTGTTCCAGGTGGCCACGATGGCGAACAGGGCGGTGGTGACGATGCCGGGGGCGAGCAGCGGCAGCGAGATCTGGAAGAAGGTGCGGAATTCGCCGGCGCCGTCGACGCGGGCGGCTTCGAGCAGTTCGTCCGGGACGGCCTGGTCGGAGAAGATCCACATGAGGTACAGGCCGAAGGTGGAGACGAGGCTGGGGATGATCATGGACCATGGCGTGTTGGTCAGGCCCATTTTGGCGAACAGCAGGAATTGGGGGACGGCGAGGGCGATGCCGGGCACGCTGATGGCGCCGATGATGATGGCGAAGCACAGGTTGCGTCCGGGGAAGCGGAATTTGGCGAGCGCGTAGCCGCCCATGATGGCGAGCAGGGTGGCGCCGCCGGCGCCGACGACCACGTAGAGGATGGTGTTGAGGAACCAGCGTCCGAAGATGCCGTCCTGATAGGTGAACACGGTGACGATGTTGTCCCACAGGGCGAAGGTCTTGCCGAAGCCGAGTCCGAACGTGGACGTGAAGTCGGCCTGCGTCTTGGTGGCGTTGATGAGCAGGTAGACGAACGGGAAGAGGCAGTAGATGGCGAAGATCGCGCACACCACGGTCAGCGCGATGGAGCGGGTCGGGTTGGCCGGGTTGGAGAAGCCGGTTTTGGCGGCGCGGCGGCGTTCGGCCCTTTCGTCTTGGGCGATGCGCTTCTGGCGTGCCTTTTCGGCGGCTTTGGCGGCTTTTTCCTGGGCTTTGAGCTCGGCGGGGGTGAGGGTGCCTGCGGTGTCGGTTGCGGCGGTCATGTTACTTCATCTGCTCCTTCATGCTCTTGAGCTGCACCACGTAGGCGATGGCCATGGTGATGACGGCCATGGTGATGGCGAGGGCGGCGGCGTAGTTGCTCTGGTTGCCGCTGAAGCTCAGGTTGTAGGCGTACATGTTCGGCGTGTAGTACGTGGTGATGGCGTTGCCCGGCACCATGTTCTGCAGGATGGAGGGTTCGTTGAACAGCTGGAACGAGCCGATGATGGAGAAGATCACGGTGATGGCCAGCGAGCCCTTGAGCTCGGGCAGTTTGATCTTCTTGACGATCTGCCATTCGGATGCGCCGTCGATGGACGCGGCCTCGTACAGCGAATGCGGGATGGTGCTCAGGGAGCTGTAGAAGATGAGCATGTTGTAGCCGGTGAACTCCCACGTGTTGATGTTGC
>Cebus_capucinus_imitator_PRJNA485217_SSR118__coassemble_761_pt1 | contig 10204 bp, 8 predicted proteins | sample Cebus_capucinus_imitator_PRJNA485217_SSR118__metabat2_high_PE_013 | metagenome-assembled genome bin Cebus_capucinus_imitator_PRJNA485217_SSR118 | reverse complement strand
TCAGGCCAGGGCGCCCATCGGGTCCCAGGCAGGCAGGGAGATGGCGTCCTCGGCGAGCGCCTGCAGGTACTCCTCCGGAAGCATCGCCTTCGGCACGGCCACCTCGTACACGTACTCGGTGAACCAATCGTCGCTCATGGTGAAATAGCCCTTGTCCGCGATGTCGGCGCCCCAGGAGTTCTCCACACGCCAACGACGGGTCGTCACGCCGTCATCCGCCACGTCCACGCCGGCGAACGCCATCGCGTGGTTCATCGCGGAATCGCCGAAGCGCACGCGCTGCTCCTTGTCGAGGTCGAAGTCGTAGTCGTAGACGGAACCGTACTCGAACAGGTCCGTGGCCCACGCGCCGGAGACGCGGTCCATGAACGGATGGCAGTCGGCGCCGAACCACACCGGGATGCCCTCCTCCACGAGGATGCGCCTGACGCAGTCCTTCATGAACTGGTTCGGCACGTTGAGGTATTCGGTCGCGTCGCCGCCGGCCACGTTGCCCAGATGCTCGATGGCGATCTTACGGCCCTTCGGATGCTCGCGGCGCGGATCGTCCACCAGGCACACGTAGCTCTCCAGATCCGCCGAACCCACGTACTTCGCCCAGAACTCCTGCGGCGTCACCTCGCCGTCACGATGGAACACGCCGTCCTTGTCCGTCCATTCCCAATCGAACGACACCGGCGGCTCACCCAGATGAATCGTCAGGATGCGATGGCCGGCGGCGCGCCCCTCGGCCACGGCGGCGTCGATGGCGGCGTCGTCGCCCGCTGCGAACGCGGCGAACATGCGGGCCACGGCGGTGTGCAGCATGTGGCGCAGCTGCGTGTTCATCTCACCGGTGTTCTTGGAGGAGGCGGTCTCCGGGTACAGGTCCTTCGGCACGGCGCCGTACTTCTTGTACACGTTCATCGCCATGGTCCACTGGCCGCCGTCGCCCATCACGTCGGCGAGCAGATGCTGCACCAGGCGGGAGTCGGAGGGTTCGCCCGCGCGCACGAGCGCCGCCACGTCCTGCAGGAAGTAGTTGACGCGCTCCAGCTTGTCGTAGTACATCGCGTAGTTCTGCGAGAACTCGAACTCCTTGAGCCCCATGTTCCGCTTCGCCACGAAACGCGCCACGTTCAACGAGCTGAACAGCCAGCAACGACCCGAACGATCCTGATGCGTCGCCTCGCCGTTGTCCACGACCGTGGAGAAACGACGCTGCAGCAGACGCGCGCGATCATAGTTCTTCGCCACCTTATCGATACCGGCGACCGTCACGGCGTTCATCGCCATGCGGTTCGTGCCGTCGGCCTGGAATTCCTCACGCAGGGCGGACAGGGCGTCCTCGCCCAGCGGCTGCAGTTCAGTCATGCTGTGCTCCTTCATCGGCACTCGTGGTGCCTCGTCTGCGGATATTGCCACACCTACCTTACTCGCCTTCCGTCAGGCGCGGGACGTGCGAGGACACGCAAAGACACGCAGGAACGTGCAAGGGCGCGTCCGCCTGCCCCGGCCTGCACGAACACGATGCAGACACGATTCCGCCGGCCCGATCCCGCCGATACGCCTCATCCGACACGTCCCGTCCGTCATACGGCGACGGCCCGCCAAAGGAAGGCGGGCCGTCGGTCGGGCATCAAGAAATCGAGGGGAACGGGGCGGTCAGTCCTGACGCTCCTGGTCGAAGGGGACGTCGTCCCCGCCCTCGGTGTGCTCGGACGCGCCATCGGACGCATCGGACGCACCGTCGGCCTCGTCAGGCTCGGAGAAGGTCTGGCCGGGACCGTCGAAGTCGTTGTCCGCGTCGTCGAACGAGACGACCGGCTCGGACGGGACGTCGGCGGAGGAAGCGTCTGGCGTTCCGTCCGCGGCGTCTTCGGAGCCGGCGACGGCATTGCGCACCGGCACGTCCGGGGCGGCGGGCGACTGGCCGCCGAGGAATCCGGCGAACGCGTTGGAGAACATGGCGCGCAGTTCGCTCACTCGCTGCGTGATCTGCGCCTCGCGCTGCTGCAGCTGCGCGATGCGCGCCTGCAGGCCGTCGAGTTCGATCTGGGCCGCGGCGCGGCGTTCGCCGACCTGCGCGTCCGCGTCCTCGCCGGCCTTCTTCACGATGGCGGCCGCCTGCGCGTCGGCATCCTCGCGCTTGGACGCGGCGTAGGAGTCGGCCTCCTCACGCACGATGCGCGCCTGTTCGATGAGCGCGTCGGCCTCCTCCTTGGCGGCGGTGCGGCGCTCCTCCAAGCTGTCGAGCAGTTCGCCTACCTTCTTGGTGGCCTCCTCCTGCTGGGCGGCGATGTCGATGCGGATCTGTTCGACTTCGGCGTTGACCTGGCTGGTGGTACGCGTGCGGTACACCTCGGCGTCGTCGGTGATCTCCTGGGCGCGCGACTTGGCCTCGTCGGTGATCTCGCCGGCCTTGCGCTGCGCGTCGGTCATGAGCTTGGAGACCTGTTCGCGCACGTCGGCGAGCTTCTTGTTCGCGTCCGCAAGGGCGGTTTCGATCTGGTCGTTCGCTTCGGACTTGAGGCGGGAGAGCTCTTCGTTGGTGCTGCGGCGCTGTTCGGCGATCTGCGCGGTGGCTTCGGCCTTCAGGTCGGACAGTTCGCGTTCCTGGCTGGCGCGTTCGGAGGCGAGGCGCTTGTCATGCTCCTCGCGCGAGTTGCTGAGTTCCAGTTCCACGGTCTGGCGCTGTTCGGTGACGTATTTGGCGGTTTCGGCGCGCAGTTGGGCGGCGTCGTTGTTGGCCGTGGTGGTGATGGTTTCGGCTTCGTTGTTGGCCTGTTCGAGGATGGAGGATGCTTTCTGGTTGGCGTCGTCGAGGATGTGGCGGGCGTCGAGCTTCGCGTTGTTGATGAGCGTCTGGGCCTGCGCCTGCGCGCTGGTGCGCGTGGAGGACGCGTCGGCCTTGGCTCGTTCGAGCAGTTCGGAGCTGGTCTGTTCGGCGGAGGCGAGCATCTGCTGCGCGTTCGCGCCGAGGGAGGCGAAGCTGCTGGTCTGCGGCTTGCGGTTGCGTTCCTCCTCCAACTGGGCCTGCAGTTGCAGGATGCGGTCGTCGTTGGCGGCGATCTGTTCGCGCATGGCCGCCAGGGTGCGCTGCGCCTGACGGACGCTGGCCTGCGCCTGGGCGAACGCCTCGTCCACCTTGTCCTTGTCGTAACCCCTCAACACGACCGGGAACTGATCCATGGTCCCTTATCCTTTCCGGCCGTTCCGCGCGGTTCGGCCGCTTGACGCTCCCGCCCCGACCGCTGCGGGGCGCACTCAGCATCGTAGCCGATGGCGCGTGCGAACAGGCGGTGTGCACGAGGTATTCACACAGCTTCATTTCAGGCGCGGGACGGCGCGGGATGGCGCGGACGACGGCACGGGCGGTGTCGCGGACGACGGCGCGGGCGACGGCACGGGCGACGCCTCGGATGCGCCCGCCCGGTTCCGCGCGTTCAGGCGATGAGGATGTCGCCGGAGCTGGGGCGCAGATAGTAGCGCACGGCTTCGCGCACCACGTCCTCGCCGGCGCGCGTCATCTGTTCCAGGGGCAGGCCGCGCTGGGGGTGGGGCGCTTCGTTGACGAGGGGCAGGCTCATGAAGCCCACGGTGGCGCGCTCCTGTCCGCAGGACCAGTCGAGCAGGTTGTAGAAGAGGGAGTTGCAGACGAAGGTGCCGGCGTCGGAGCTGAGCGTGGCGGGGATGCCGTCCCGGGTGAAGTCCTTGAGGATGGCGCGCAGCGGCAGTCGTGTCCAGTAGGCGGCGGGGCCGTTCGGGTCGATGGGCGTGGGCCGTGCGGGCGCGCCGTCCGTTGCGGGTTCGCGCGCCTGCATGAGGTTGGTGGCGCAGCGTTCGAGCATCACGCCGCGGGCCGTGTGTTTGAGGCCGGTGGCGATGACGATGTGCGGCCGGACGCGTTCGATGACGTCGAGCAGGGTTGGCCAGGCTTCGGCGAAGCTGACGGGCAGGCTCGCCGAGTGGATGGACGGTTCCACGCCGTCGAGCCCGTCCACGCCGCGTGCGGCGAGGGCGCGGGGCACTTCCAGGGAGGGGTTGACGTCCACGCCGTCGTAATGGTCGAAGCCGGAGATCACCACGTTGAGCTGTTGCATGGTGTTCAGTCTACCGCCGTCCGGCGGCGTGGCGCGGGCGCGCGCATCCCCGCGTCCCACGTCCGGGGAACGCCCCTCCTTCGGCTCACATGCGCGAGGCGGCCCGCATGAGGATCTCGTGCATGCGTGCGCGTGCCTCCTCCTTGCCCATGCCGCCTTCGCCGGGCGCCGCGACGGCGGTCGCGCCGGGACGGCCGGCGAGGTCCGCGGCGATGCGTTCGGCGGTGGGCATGTCCGCGAGGGTGGTGATTTTGAGGTTCGTTTCGGAGCCTTCCACGATGGCGACCGGCTCTTCGGGCAGGTAGTCCACCACGACGCGCGTGTCGTCGGTGGGGTGGAAGTCCGGGTCGGAGGCGGCGAGCGCGTAGGCGCGTCGGATGAGGCCGAAGCGGAAGGACTGCGGGGTCTGCGCACGGAAGGTGTGGGGCCGTTCGGGGACGGCGCGCACGGTTTCGTCGTCTCCGAGCGTGTGGGTGAGGAGGATGGTGTCGGTGGAGGGTACGGCGACGGTGGCGGCGTGGTAGCGGTCGAGCGCGTCGATGGAGCCTTCGATGGAGGATGCCGCGACGAACGGCCGGACCGCGTCGTGGATGAGGATCTTGGCGTCTTCGGGGATGCCCGCGGCGGCGAGCGTGTCGAGGGCGGCGGCGGTGCTGTCCACGCGTTCGGCGCCGCCGTCGATGACGACGCGCACCTTCGCGTAGCCGCGTGCCGCGATGAGCGTTTCGACTTCGGCGCGGACCTTGGGGTTGACGACCACGACGATGTCGGTGACGCGCGGGGTGCGCTCGAACGCCTCGATGCTCCAGCAGACGATGGGACGTCCGCCCACGGAGACGAGCTGTTTGGGGTTGTCCGGGTCGAAGCGTGTGCCGAATCCGGCGGCGAGCACCACGGCCACGACGGGGACCACGGGCGCGGCTTCGGCGGTCTCGTTGATTTCATTCGCTTCGCGCAGATTTTCCTCGGGCATGGTGCGGTCTCTGTTTCTCTCTCGTTTTTGTGGACTGTTTCACCATACCGCGCCGGCCCGTCCCCTTCATGCGGGGGCGGGCCGGATGGACGGTTTTGGCCGAGCCTCGGGGACATGCGGCCGACGCGAGGATGTTCAGTGGCGCACGATGAGGGCGAGCATGCGTCCCTCGTGCGTCTTGCCGGCGAGCGCGGCGCGGCGGTGGGAGTACCACAGCGGGTTTTCGAGGGTGCACATGCTGTGGCGGATGCCTTCCATGCGGGTGAAGAGGTCCTGGTCGCCTTCTCCGTCGGTGCGGCAGAGTTCGGCGAGTTCGGGGTCGCCGTCGAGGTATTGGGTGGCGGCGCGCACGCGGGGCATGGAGTCGGCGATCCGGTGGACGCCGGCGAAGGCGAGGTCGATCATGGCGGCTTCGGCGAGGTCCACTCCGGCGCCGCCGAAGCGGGTGGCGGTTTTGGTCAGGGGGAAGCGCTTTTGGAAGGTTTCGGCCACGTCGTCGCCGGTTTCGTAGCATTCGCCGCAGATGCGGGGGCCGAGGGTGGCGATGATGTTTTCGGCTTTGGCGCCTTTGGCTTCCATGAGTTCGACGGTGGTGCCGATGACGCCTTGTTCGAGGCCGCGGCGTCCGCAGTGGGCGGCTCCGATGACGCCGGTTTCCGGGTCGGCGAGGAGGACGGGCAGGCAGTCGGCGGAGAACATGCCGAGGGCGATGCCGGTGCGGCCGGTGACTTGGGCGTCGGCTTCGACGACGGCGGGCGAGTCGGCGGCGCCGGAGGCGTCGTAGCCGTAGCCGGTGTTGTCTTCGTGGAGGCCGTCGATGTCGACGGCGGTGCCGGAGTGGATTTGGCTGATGAGCGAGAGGCGCGCGTTGACGGCTTCGGCGAGGGCGGTCCTGTTGGACAGGACCGCTTCGGGCGCGTCGCCGCCTTTGCCGCCGAGGTTGCAGTTGCCGAAGTCGCCGGCGCTGAGGCCGCCGAGGCGGGTGGTGTAGACGGCGGTGATGCCGGGGGCGAGGGCGATGGGGATGGTCACGGGGATGGGTCTGCCGTCGCGGTCGGTGCTGCTGATGGCGTTGGAGTCGATGATCGCGTCGTCGTATTCGGTCATGGTGGTTCCTTGTTTCGGGATCTGCGGTGTCTATTCGGCTTTGAGGGTGGGGCGTTTGGTGCGCGAGCGGATGGCCGCGTTGACGGGCACTTCGTGCGGGCAGGGCAGGGAGAAGACGTGCGCGGGGTTGTTGACGGCTTCGACGGGGTTGCCGTCGGCGTCTTCGAGGCCTTCCGCCGGGACGGTGTAGGCGAGGGGTTCGGCGCCGGGCAGGAGGAATTCGACGAGTTGTCCGGGTTCGATCTTGTTGCGGCTCATGATGGTGACGCGTCCGCCGCGTTCGGGGGTCCATGCGAGCGTTTCGCCCACGACGAGCCATGCGCGGAAGTAGGCGGAGCGGTCGGTGTTCTGTCCGACTTTGTCCTGCGGGTAGTAGAAGCCGGTGGAGTAGTCGCGGTGGGCTACCTTGTCCGGTTCCTCCAGGAGCCATGCGGGCAGTTCGACGCGGGGTGCGGGGCGCACGCGCGCGTGGCGCCAGCCTTCGGGGAGCACTTCGACGGAGGTGTTGGATTTGCGTCGCGCGCTGCGCGCGCGGTAGCTCAGGTCGTCGAGGTGGGCGCCGCCGGCGGAGCGTGCGGCCGCGTCCTCGGTATGTCCGCCGCGGGCGCAGGCGCGTTCGTTCCCGTCCCGGTCTTCGATGGCGGTCGGCGCCTCCCCGGGCACGCCGGAGAACGCCTTATCCGCGTTCAGGTCGATGGAGTCGTCCGCGTAGTCGTCGAAGTCGGGGTCCTCGGGGCGGACCACGAGGTCGCGGAACGGTTTGAGGATCTCGCCTTCGCGGGTTTCGAAGCCGCGCTGGACCATGTATTCGTTGACGGCGGTCTTGTACGCGTTGGTCATGGCGGCGATGTAGTAGGCGCTCTTGGAACGGCCTTCGATTTTGAGGCTGGTGGCGCCGGAGTCGATGAGCGCGTCCACGTGGGCGAGCATGTTCATGTCCTGCGAGTTGAACAGGTACGCGCCTTCCTCGGTCTGTTCGATGGGATAGTACCTGCCGGGACGCTTCTCCTCCACGATGGAGTATTTCCAACGGCACGGCTGGGCGCATTCGCCGTGGTTGCCGTCGCGGCCGGTCAGGTAGTTGGAGAACAGGCAGCGTCCGGAGAACGCCATGCACATGGCGCCGTGGACGAAGCATTCGACGTCCATGTCCTCGGGGATGCGGGCGCGGATGTCGCGCACGGCCTGCAGGTCCATCTCGCGGGCGAGCACCACGCGTCTGGCGCCCAGCTCGTATAGGGCGCGCGCGGCGCCGTAGTTGGTCACGCCGGCCTGCGTGGACACGTGCAGTTCGAGGTTCGGGGCGACCTGGCGGGCCATCATCATCACGCCGATGTCGGTGACGATGAGCGCGTCCACGCCGGTGTCCTTGAGCTGTCCGACGTATTCGCGCATCGCCTCGACCTCGCCGTTGCGGGGCAGCACGTTGAGGGTGACGTACACGCGGGCGCCGCGTTCGTGCGCGTAGCGCGAGCCCTCCTCGAAGTCCTCGAGGCTGAGGTTCTTCGGCGCGCTTCGCATGCCGAACGCCTTGCCGCCGCAGTAGACGGCGTCCGCGCCGTAGTCCACGGCGGTTTTGAGTCCCCGCAGGTTGCCGGCGGGGGCGAGCACCTCGGGCTTGGTGCGGGTGCGCAGGTTCACATTGCCATTCGTATTCATCACCCCAACAGTGTAGCGGCGAGGCGCGAAGGGGCCGGGCGGGGCGCACTCCCGGCTCAGAGCACGGCGAGCGCGAAGTCCGCGAGGAGTTTGAGGCCGTACAGGATGATGACGGCGCCGCACACGCGGTTGAGCGTCTCGATGATGCGGTCGTTGAACTTGTGTGCGAAGGCGTTGACCAACAGGGTGATGGTGAGGAACCACAGCACGGACGCGGTCTGCACTCCGGTGATGAACGGCGCGCTGTCCCGCGCGTTGAGCGTGGCCGCGAACGCGCCGAGCATCAACGTGCCGTCCACGATGGCCTGCGGATTGCACCAGGTGACCACGCACGCGGTGGACACGGTCTTCCACCATCCGCCGTCGCCCGTCCCGTCCCCGCGCCGCGTACCGGACGCTCCCCCATCGGACGCCTCTTCCTTGCGGAAGAAGCGGGGGAACAGCAGTCCGGCGCCGATGCGCAGCACGACCAGACCGCCCACGGCCAGCACGCCCAGACGCAGGCCGTCGTAGCGTTGGATGAGCGCGCCGATGCCGAAGAAGCACGCCAGGGACAGCAGGATGTCGAACACGATGACGACGAGCGCGGTCAGCACCGCCTTGCGGCGCGTCTTGGTAAGCGCCGAATTGATGACGAACAGATTCTGCATGCCGATGGGCGCGACGTACGCCAGCCCCATCGTCAGCCCCTGCAGGTAGAAGCCCATAACGCTCCCCTTCCACACCTCACGTTTGGCTGGATGCCACTCACCCAACCAAATCCAGCCAAACATCATTGACCAATTGACGAACACGCAACACAAAGCGCGCGATTTCCAACGCTTTGCCTTATCATAAAACGCTCGCTACACTTGGCAACCAGCCAATACACCACAGGAGGAACCAGCCAAACCGGACCGTCCTCCATCGAACGGAACACAGGACACCATGCCGCGCAGCACCCCACTGGACATCGACTGGACGCCGGACCGCACCTCGCCCACGCCCCTCACCGACCAAATCGTCGCCTACATATGCTCGCGCGTCTCCACCGGCGCATGGCCCATCGGCTCGCGCCTGCCCAGCCAACGCGCCCTCGCCGAACGCTTCGGCGTCAACCGCTCCACCATCATCGCCGCCATAGAGGAACTCGCCGACTACGGCATCGTCGAAGGACGACGCGGCGCCGGCACGCGCATCGTCAGCAACACCTGGTCGCTCATGCTGCCCGGCGCGCCAGACTGGGCCGACTACCTCTCCTCCGGATTCTTCCGCGCCAACAACGCCACCATCCAAGCCATCAACCGCTACGAATTCGAACCGGGCATGACCAGACTCGGCACCGGCGAACTCGACCCGCGCCTCTTCCCGCGCGACATGTGGCGCGTCATCGCCGCCGAAGCCGCCACCAGCATCGACTCGCTCGGCTACCTGCCGCCCGAAGGCCTCGGCATGCTGCGCGAAGCCGTCGCAGACCACATGCGCGAAGCATGGGACGTCCGCTGCACCCCCTCGCAGGTCCTCATCTCCTCCGGCGCCCTCCAAGCGCTCCAGATGATCTCCGTCAGCCTCCTCTCCGCCGGATCCACCGTCTACGCCGAAGCGCCCAGCTACATCAAATCGCTCCAACTCTTCCAATCCGCCGGCATGAGACTCGCCGGCATCCCCATGGACGCGCACGGCATCCGCGCCGACGCGCTCCACGAGGCGGCCGCACGCGCGCAGGACGCCGTCCTCTACACCATCCCCACCAACCACAACCCCACCGGCATCGTCATGACCGACGAACGCCGGCGCGCCCTCATCGAGACCTGCACCGCGGACCGGCTCCCCATCATCGAGGACTGCGCCTACCAGGACCTCGTCTACGAAGGCGACACCCCCAAACCGCTCAAACACTACGACGAACACGGCATGGTCATCGCCCTCGGCAGCGCGTCCAAAGCGCTCGCGCCCGGACTGCGCATCGGATGGGCCGTCGCCGACGAACGCATCGTGCAGCGTCTCGCCGACGTCAAAATGCAGATGGACTACGGCGCCAGCACCCTCGGCCAATGGGTCTTCGCCCGATTCCTCACCAGCGGCATGTACGAAGAGTACCTCCAAGGCCTGCGCGCCGAACTGCGCCGACGCCGCGACCGCGCGCTGGAGACCATCGACCGCCTCTTCGCCGGACGCGCCCATTGGAACACGCCCCGCGGCGGCTTCTACATCTGGCTCACCTTCGACGAACCCGTCCGACTGGGGCGGCTCTTCCGCGACGCCCTCAAACGCGGCATCCTCCTCAACCCCGGCGACATCTACGACTTCGAAGGCGACAACTCCCTGCGCCTGAGCTACTCCTACACCACTCCGGAGGAGTTCGCCCGGGCCGCTCAGGTCCTGGCGAAGTTGGTGTGAGCGC
>Cebus_capucinus_imitator_PRJNA485217_SSR118__coassemble_751_pt1 | contig 10302 bp, 9 predicted proteins | sample Cebus_capucinus_imitator_PRJNA485217_SSR118__metabat2_high_PE_013 | metagenome-assembled genome bin Cebus_capucinus_imitator_PRJNA485217_SSR118 | reverse complement strand
GGCATACAGCCGTTTACACACCGGTTAGCGACCGCAAGCCCGCAGCCCCACACCCTCCGTGCGGGCATACGGCAGCCCACACCCCGGTTAGCGACTGCGTGCCCGCACAGGCGCCGCGTTCCTCTACGCCCCGTCGTTACAATGGCGTGCTATGACCGATAGTCCGATCTCGATCCCCTCCACCCAGACTCCCAAGTCACCCGCAGTCTCCGCCCCGTCCGCAATCTCCGCCTCGCCCGCAGACTCCGCTTCGCCCGCGGCCACGGCGACCCCCAAGGCCCACGCATCCTCCACGAAGTCCGCGACCGCCGGGCCGCGGCTGGAGCGTGCGGGCGCCGTGGCGCGCTGGACGCTGGCGGTGGCGGCGTGCCTGTGGCTGGCATGGTGTACGGCGGTGGGACCGTTGTATCGGGCGGATTCGTCGCTGGCGCGGTTCGGGTGGTTCAACGCCGTGTGCGGCGTGGGCGCGTTCACGGCGTATCTGGCGGTGGTGGTCGCGTTGGCGTGCTATCCGCGCAATCCGCTGCCGCGCCGCGTGCGCGCGTGGTTCGCCCGTCGTGCGGCCGCGTTCGGCGGGAGGTCCGCCGCGGCCTCCGATGCGGACGCGGACGGCGGCCCCTCCGACTCCCCGGCTCCATCCTCCCGGCTTTCCCGCCTGCGGGAGGCGCTGCTGCGTCTCAGGGTGCGCGCCGGACGCATGGTGGTGCATGGCACGGATCGGCGTTGGAAAATCTGGCTGGTGTTGTTCGTGGGATGGCTGTGGGTGCCGACCACGTTGTTGGCGGCGTTCGGCGCGGACATCCGCAGCCAGGCGCGCGAGTTCAGTTGGGCGTGGAACCAGTGGACGGGCATGCGTCAGCCGTATATCGGGTTCTTTTCCTTCGTGCCGATGGACATCTATCCGACGGCGCATTATCTGTGGCCGGACGATCCCACGTATCTGTCCGATCAGCACAATATCGTGCTCACGCTGCTGTATGGCGCCACGATGGCGGCTTCGCGCTATCTGACGGGGTCGAATGATGCGGGCATCGTGCTGTTGGCGGCCGCGCAGTTCCTGTTCGCGGTGTCCTGTGTGGCGGCGACGGCGCACCGCGTGTTGAATCTGCCGTGGCTGCATCGGTTCGGCCAGGTGGATTTGGCGCATCCGGAGCGCAGCGTGCGGTTCACGACGCGCCGGTTCGGCCGTCCGGAGACGCGCGTGCGCGCGGTGCTGCCGCCGCAGGCGGCGCATGCGACGATGCGCGTGCGCGCGGTGCTGCCGCCGCAGGCGGCGCATGCGACGATGCGCGTGTGCGTGTTCGTGTTTTTCCTGTGTTGTCCGCTGGCGGTGTTTTCCACGATTTCGTTGACGAAGTCTCCGTTGTTCGCGTTCGCGTTCACGTGGGCGTTCGGTTTTTGGTATGAGTTGTATGCCACGTCCGGGGACCGGCGTGCGGCCGCGCACGGCTGCCGTCTGACGATGGAGGGCGATGGCGCTTTGACGCGTCTGCCGTGGCGTTCGGTGGCGACGTTCGGCGCGGCGAACGTGGTGATGTTGGTTTCGGCGAAGTACGCATGGTATGTGTTGGCGTTCGAGTTCGTATCGGCGTTGTTGGCGGATCGGCGTCGGTGGCGCGTGTATGCGGCGGCGGTGCTGCTGCCGACGGTGCTGGTGCATGGCGGTATCGCGGCGGCCACATCGCAGGGGCTGATCATCGGCGGCGATCCGATCGAGAGCCGTGGCGTGCAGCTGCAGATGATCGCGCGTGTGGCGCAGCGCGATCCGGAGTCGATTCCGGATGAGGCGCGTGAGTTGTTGGCACCGGTGTTCAATCTCGATCAGATGGCGGACGCGTATAATCCGCAGGATGCCGATCCGGTGAAGTCGTCCGGCATTCAGTCGAAGAAGGTGAGCTACCGGTGGCGTACGGTCGAAGCGGATGATATGGACGGCTTCAATCGGGCGTGGCTGTTGATCGTGGAGGCGAATCCGACGGTGGCATTGGACGCATTGTTCGCCAAATGCTATGGCTATTTCGATGTGGCGGACGTGCCGTATGTGGCGATGGGCTATTACGTGGACAGCGATTACGTGCAGAAGAACAGTACGTGGATCAAATACTACAATCACGATTGGCGTGGGTTCGTGGCGTGGTTCGCGGATGCCTGGGGTTCGATTCCGGTGTTGGGTTGGGTGACGCACGGCAACTGCTATGTGGTGGCGACGTTGCTGGTGGGCGCCGCGGAGGTGGTGCGCCGCCGTTGGCGCGCGCTGGCGTGGCATCTGCCGTTGCTGTTGCTGATGGGTGTGATGATCACGGCTCCGGCGAATAATTTCGAACGCCATATGCTGCCGGTCGCGTTCTGTTTCGCGTTCCTCGCCTTGGTCTTCCACCGCGATTCCATCCGCGAGTGAGCGGGGCCGAGCCTGCGTCCGATGGTGGTCATCCATTCTCGCGTCCGATGGTCTTCCAGCCGATGCCGTCCGTGGATTCCGATGGAAGGATCCGGCTAGCATTTATTCCGCCAATGTGACGTCTATGAGCGGTATGGAAGCGTGCAGCGTCCACAGCGCTTCTTGTCGCTCGTATGACATCTCCCCGTGAATGAGACGGATGCGGTCGGCGTAGAGTCCGATTCCTTTGCCGCCGAGCGAAGGCGCGTCATCCGATCGGATGCGGTTGGTCTGGATGATTTCGATGCGGTCGTCGTACAGGGTGACGCTCAACTGGTAGGGTTCAGCCGCCGAAGCGTGCTTGCCGATATTGACGAACATCTCGTCGAGCAGTTCGACGACCAGTCGGATGCGGCTTTCCAGAGGTTTGCAGATCAGTCCCCAGTCCTTGATGGCAGTATGCCCCGTCAATCCTTGTTCCGTTAGTCTGTTCTCTTGCCGACTGCAGGTGTCTTTCAGTCGGTGAAGCAGTATGTTCGCCTGGACGGAGGCGCCCGGTTCGGATTCGTCGCCGTTCAGCATGTCGATGATGGCATGCAGTTCGTCCAGGGCGCTTTGCGCTTCCTGCCGGACCGTGTCCCAATCATCCTGCGAGACATGTGAGGGCTGCTGCGCATACATGATGATGTTGGCGAGTCTGCCGGAAAGCGCGTCGTGCATGCGCGAAGCGAGTTCGAGCCGTTGGGACTGACGTTCATACTCTTGTTCATGCAGTTCCAGCAGGTGCCGTCGTTCGTCTTTGCGTCGCAGTTCGATGTTGGACCGTGCGGCGTATCCGAGGAGTGCGGCCACCAGCATGGTGGAGATGAGGAACACGGTTGCTCCGGCGGACATTCCGTCATACCTCGGCGTTTGCGGCACGATGTATTGCAGCAGTTGCAGGGTGCTGTAGATGGCGGTGGCGAGCAGGACGGCGCCGAGCGCACCTCCCAGATAGGAGGTCACGCCCACGGCCAGGCAGATACCCCACAGTCGGCTGGGGCCTCCGATCATCTGATGGAAGCAGCAGCACAATTCGATGAGCGCAATGCCCGCGGCGCCAAGTCGCGGCGCCACCGCGATGAGTGCGATCGACATCAGATGCGCGATGCCCATGATGAGCGAATAGGAATCTCCCGTGGGGCTCGCAGCCCAATCGAAACCGCTGAGCATGAGCGCCGCCCCAACCAAAGCCCAACGGGCCGGATGGTCCTGAGGCCGCATCTGCCTGCGACGTATTCCGACCCTTGCCCATGCGACGAAAGCCCGCCATGCGTTACGCATCGGCTTCTCCCATCCATATCGCGACCGCCTCACGCAGCGAAACGGCCCCCAGCTTGCGCTTCGCTCGTGAAGTCAGCGTCTTCACCGTGGATGCGCTGACGTCCAATCGTATGGCGATGTCGTTGATGCTCCTGCCCGCCGCCAGCAGGTTCATGATGTCGATCTCACGTTCGGAAAGGGGTTGCTTCGGCTGACGTTCCCGCATTCGGATATGCGCGATCGGAGAAGTGTCGAACATTTCTCCCCACGTGCCGCCGGCGGCGACCGTACGCAAGGCGTGCGTCATGCCCTCGCGGTCGGTTTTGGATATGACGCCCTGAGCTCCGCTGATCGCGGCGTCCTTCCGGTAGTAGCTGAGCGCGAAGGAGGTCATCGCCAGTATCGGCACCGACGCCGTGGCGGAACGGATGCGCCGGCAAACGGCCGCACCGGAGGAACCGGTCCCCAACGACATGTCCAACAACAATACGTCAGGGCGAGCATCCGGCGCGAGGCATCGTTCGACGGTCTCCTTGGCAAGACGTGAAGTCCATGCCACATGGAACCCTTCCATTCCATCCAACACAGCCGCCAATGATTCCAATGCGAACGGGTCGTCATCGAGAATCGCTATGGTGCGCTCGCACAAATCGCTCATGCAACCGGATTATAGGCCGGCGCACACGTCCGACGACGGACGGCATCGCCTGACGAACGCGCCCTCATCGGATGATTCCTCTTCCAACCCATTCACCGACACCAATTCGGCGGCAAGAACGGCGGGCACTCCGCCATCCCATACGCCGATGACACCTGCCCCTTGAAACGTTCCGAATCCATCGAAACCGCCATGGAAAGCAGTAGGACGCAAATGCAAAGGGCGGAAGAGCATACTTTCGTGAGACTCATACAACTCACACTAGAACATGTGTCCACTCATTCCGTTGCCGTATTCCGGTTTCGTAGACCTCAGGTTGACAAAACCGTACGTTAGGCCATCCAAAGCATTGCACCCGGCCGTCAACCTGAGGTCTACAAAACCGTCTTTCACTCCATATTCCACAGTGATTGATGTCTACAATGAAACCGTCCCGCAAAACAGTGGGGACAACAGTTCAAAGGAGAACATCATGAAAACCAACTTCAAGAAGGCAGCTTGTGGCGCGGCACTTGCCGCAAGCTTGGCAGTCGGAGGAGCCCTGCTACCAGCAACCGCCCTAGCCGATTCCGACCCGTATGGTCGTGGATACTATTTCCTCGAATACTCCTACGCCACTACGGGCCATTCCACCGCTCATCAGCGCAAAGGTTACGACGCTAACGGGTTCGCTGTCTGGCGCACCGGAGCTTGGGCCGCCAATGGCACTTTCTCCAGGGCCAACGTCTATGGCTTGTACTCCGCCAATACCTATTCGGCTCTGTTCAAGTAGTTCCACTAACAGCTTGGCGGTTGGTAACTTCAACCGCCAAGCCTTCCTTTGTACAAGAGGAGCAATCATGCGCAATCGTCGTTTGCTTATCGCAGCAACCGCTGTCACACTCGCAGTCCTTGGGGCGTGTGGCCAAAACAACGGACGAACCTCAGCAACCGATTTCACCGGCCCTTACGCCTCCGAGTTCAAGCGTAATTATGAAGAGGTCGATAATAAGTTGGTCAAAGGTATTCTTCAGGATTCTCAAATCACCGATACCGAATTTGAGGAGTTCAAAGATACCTATACTTCATGCTTGGAGCAATACGACGTTCAATGGCAGTATCTTGACGGTCAAGGCGAGCAGTTCAACCCCATCGGCAAAGCCGATCTCAGCCAAGATGACATCAACAAAGCAACAGATGCCTGCCAGATTGAGACCGGATACATGTACATCGTTCCTCTATACGATTCCCTACATAATAACCCTGACAATCTAAGCTCGGATGACTTGTCTCAGCTCTCGCTGTCATGTCTGGAAAAGTATGGTTTCATACAGCAGGGCACCACATTGCAGGAGTACAAGGACATCCTCAACGACCCGGATAAATACCAGTCGGTATTTGGAGCATACGAAGACAGCGCTTCTCCAAACTATCAACAGTTCTACAGCTGCATCGCTGATCCTGTCAATGCAGAATGAAGAACACCTTACCTCCATGGCTTGTGGTAGGGGGGTGCGGATGTTTTTTTGGACGGTCAGGTGGCCAGTCCAAAAAAAAACATCCGCACCCCCCTTATCGGTAAAGATGATATCAAAGATCATGCAATGATTGTCACTCAGGCAGATGGAAGCTATCTTAACGGACAGATGATCTTCAATACCTATATTTCCCAGAAAACAAACAACCGTCACAGCATTCCATTAAGCGTTGAGATGGGAATGGCACATCAGTCACACCCCAATGCAAAATGGTACGGACTGGGGCTACGCTGGTCATGATGTGTCGTCATCCATTGCCGCGGGAGATGGTCTTCCAGCCGGTTCCGTCCGTGGATTCCGATGGACTGTACATCAGATACCAGGTGAAGGAATCGACCGGAGACATCGACATGGTCCGGGGATTGAACGTGGAACAGGCGTATTCCATGATGAAGCTCGTCTGGGTGCCTTCGACGTCTTTGATGGATTGCGCGAAGTCGCCATAGTAGTCGCGCTCGGTGTGGGATATCGCCTTGATCTCGCATCCTCGCATGGATGAGGAATCGTTGACGATGTGCCGCACGCCTTCATGCAGCGTCTTGTCGGTGAACAGTTTGGATTCGGATATCGCCACGCGCATGTTCGACGTATCGACAGGCGGCTGGAACAGGGCGAAACCCATCCGATGGCATATCAGACAGCCGAGCATCACCGCCATAACAGCCGCAGCCAACGGATAGACGGCCACCGGCACCCTACGTTTCACTCGCATACCATCACCTTACTGGCAATCCTGCCGTTCAAGCATCATTAAGCCACCCTTATCTTCTAGCATCGAAGGTGCTTCCGCTCTTCCGACCGCCAATAGGCCGGCTGCCCGATGCGGGTGCATGTCCGCCGGATGAAGGCGTTGTGTCGTCAGCCGTGTATGCCGGCCTATAATACGGCTCCATGAGCGATTTGGACGGCCATACCATAGTGCTTCTCGATGACGACCCGTTCGCATTGGAATCGATGGCGTTGATCATTGACTCCTTCCCCGATTGTCGGGTGCTTTGGAGGACGCAAGACGCCAAACAGGCGATCGACCGTTGTCTGACTCCCTCCGACCGGCCCGACGTATTGCTGCTGGATATGTCTTTGGGATTGGGGTGGAGCGGCGTCGATGTCTGTGCGAGCATCCGCAGACGAACCGATGCCGTGCCTGTGCTGGCGATCACTTCGTTTCCCGTCCATCGCTACTCGAAAACCGCCGCATTGGCCGGCGCACAGGGCATAGTCTCCAAATCGGACAGGACGCAGATGGCATCCGCGTTACGCACCGTCGCCAATGGAGGCACGTGGGGCGACATGTTCGACAACGCGCTCATATCCCATATTCGCCTACGCCAACAGCCGCAGCAGGCGATGCTGTCGCAGAAGGAATCCACCGTGATGAACATGCTGGTCACCGGTTCGAGCGTTTCGGACGTGGCCGAGACCATGCAGTGCAGCGAGTCCACGGTGAAGTCGTTCCTTTCTCGCGCGAAGAAGAAACTGGGCGCTTCGACCTTGCGCAAAGCCATCGCCTTATGGACGGGGGAATCCAATGAGTGAGCGATCTGACGTAAACGCCATGTCTTCGTTCCGAAATCGTATGCATCCGTTGGCGGAATTGCTGCGGCATCGGGCGCGAACCATACTCGTCATCATGACGCTCGCGATGACCGTCTGCGATTGGATCACCCGCCCGGCCGCCGACCTGCCGTCCATGCTCGTCGGGCTGCTGCATGTCTGCGGCATAGTCTGTATGCTATGGATGCCGAGAGCCGGAGCATTATCAGTGACAGCCGTGGAGATTATATGCTGCCTCCATCCCATAGGCACGGGAGCGAGCCGCATGTGGGGAGGCTGCCTGGCCGCGGGCCTGTTCGTGTACACGGAGGGCACGTTCAGCTCGGCGGTCGTGTGGCTCTTCATGAACCTGCTCATCCAATTGCTACAGACCTCGTTCTCCATGACGGATACCCCCATGCCGGGCAAACTCAGTCTCCACGGAACCGCCTTCATCATGTCCTGTCTCACCATAGCGGAGGCCATAGGATGCGCATGCCGCCGCTATCAGGACCATGCGCGGAGCAAAGAACAGGAATACCGGAACCTGCTGCGCCAGCAGGACAGCGAACGGCGATTGGCCAACCTGCATTACGCGGCGGAATTGCATGATTCCGTGACGGGGAGTCTGGCCGACATGGCGCTCATAGCGCAACAGCGGCTCGTAGGCATCAAAATCGATGAAACCAAAGCTTGGGAATATGTCAACCGCGAATCGCAGAAAGCGCTCTCCCAAACACACCGTATCATCGATCTGCTGTCGGAAGAACAGGAACACATCGAGAAGAAATACGGCGCGGACCTCAGACGGACGTTGGCGACGCTGTGCTCGAAACACGACGAGGCGCTGCCGCAACGGCTTTCCGGCAAAAGCGTCGTCCGTGATTTCGGTTTGACCGTCGAACCGCAGAACCGCAACGTTCAGGCGCTGACCTCGCTCATCGACGAACTCTACAGCAATATGGCCAAGTACGCCGGCTCCTCCAAACCCTACGAGCTCTCCATCATCCTTTGCGACGACTATGCCGAAATCATCCTCACCAATGCGGTCGATGAGCAACGTTCCCTTTCTTTCGGTGGCAAAGGATTGCAGGTGCACAACAAGCAGATCCACCAGCTCAATGGAACCTATTCCGTCAATGAGAAACACGGCAGGTGGATCTACTCCGCCCACCTGCCGCTCCGGTGAGTCCGCTAGCAGAACACCACCGGAATCCATGCCGGACAGGTATACGAAACCATATCCTGTCCACCTGTCCGTTGGAACCGTCCCACCGTTCCGACAGTGAAGGTCTGCCCCGTCAAGATCATCGACAACAGGATTAGAGACAACGCAATCCTGCACCAGAGTTTTTTCGACATACCGTCTCCTTCCAAAAAGCTAACCTCCCCTACCCTAAGCAGACACAACCATCGGAAAACACCGCTCTTCCCCTTGATGTAGTCCTCAGGACTACAAAATCGCATGAGCGAACATCCCAGAGCACAACGCCCCCTTATGATGGAAGCACCCCGCAAAACAGTGGGGGCAACAGTTCAAAGGAGAACATCATGAAAACCAACTTCAAGAAGGCGTTCGCCGCCGCCGGGGCCGCCACGGCTCTGGCTGGCCGGCACACTCGCTTTCCCTGCTGCAGCGTCGTCCTACTATGAGCCGGGTAAGGGCACTGTTGCTTGGGACTACTCACTTTCCTTGTATTCCAATTACAAATCTCAGCATCTCCGTTTCGGCTACGGCAGCGATGGTCATACCACGGTGCGCTACGGTGACTGGGCTGGAGAAGGTCATAAATCTGTTGCTCCACTGACGAATTTCTACTCCCAATATAGCTACGGTGCGAATTGGAGGCAGTTGTGGTGACACACAGCTTTAGCTACCAGCATTGACTTGCAGTGCCTCCGCGGGAAGACCACAACATTGTTTTCCCGCGGATGGTTTACCGTGTCAAAAATCATTTTTCATCGTCGCTCTAGTGGAGGAGATGGAAATACGATAAGGATAAGGGCGGGCACCACACCGGAGCGGTGCCCGCAGGGGAAGGGGTTCATCATGTGCAAGGCCCGAACCGTCGTCGCCGCGCTCGCCGTCGTGTCGCTTGCCGCATTCGCGGGATGCGGCGCGGGTGGAGCCGACTCCGAAGAGGACAACCCGTGGGCCGCGGACATCCAACGCCAATACGAGCGGACGGACCATGCGCTCGTCAAAAGCATCCTCGAGGACGGCAAGATCACCGATGCTGAAATCGAGGAGTTCATGGCGGAATACAATACTTGCCTCGCGGAATACGGGCTCTTCGCTACCTACGACCGTGAGAACCGCTACGAGACGCTCGTGGACCAGTATTCACGCCACACGGGGGAGGAAATGCAGCAGTACAACGAGGAGTGCCGCGAGTCCAGCGGCTATTACGATCTCATCCCCTTGGACGAGGAGATCCTAGGCAATCCCGAACATCTCAGCGTCGATGAGCAGCACAGACTCATCTACGATTGCCGCAAACGCCATGGCCTCATCGATGAGGGCATGACCTTCGAGGAATACAAGGACATCCTCATGCCGCAATGGGACGGAACCGGCGAGAATCCCTTCGAGAACGGCGTGTTCGGCAAATACTACACGGACGCGGACAGCGAGGCCACCCAACAGTGGGATGCTTGTGAGAGCGACCCAAGCAACTAAGTTATAAGACCTCAGGTTGACAAAACCGTATGTTAGGTCATCCGCCTAAAGCATTGCACCCGGCCGTCAACCTGAGGTCTACAAAACCGTTCTTTCATCCACATCCCACGGTGTTTGCCATCTACAATGAAACCGTCCCGCAAAACAGTGGGGGCAACAGTTCAAAGGAGAACATCATGAAAAACCAACTTCAAGAAGGCGTTCGCCGCCGCCGGGGCCGCCACGGCCCTGGCCG
>Cebus_capucinus_imitator_PRJNA485217_SSR118__coassemble_749_pt1 | contig 10332 bp, 5 predicted proteins | sample Cebus_capucinus_imitator_PRJNA485217_SSR118__metabat2_high_PE_013 | metagenome-assembled genome bin Cebus_capucinus_imitator_PRJNA485217_SSR118 | reverse complement strand
CGAGGCCACCGGCTACGGCGTCTGCTACTACACCCAGGAGGCCCTGCGCGTGCTGCGCGACGACTCCTTCGAGGGTAAGACCGTCGTGATCTCCGGCTCCGGCAACGTGGCTACCTACGCCGCGCAGAAGGCCCAGCAGCTGGGCGCCAAGGTCGTCACCGTCTCCGACTCCAACGGCTACGTGTACGATCCGAACGGCATTGACGTCGACGTGGTCAAGCAGATCAAGGAGGTCGAGCGCGGCCGCATCAAGGAGTACGCGGAGCGCGTCGAGGGCGCCGAATACCACGAGGGCTGCAAGGGCGTGTGGACCGTGCCGTGCGACATCGCCCTGCCGTGCGCCACCCAGAACGAGATCGACGAGGAGTCCGCCAAGGCGCTGGTCGCCGGCGGCTGCACCGTGGTGTGCGAGGGCGCGAACATGCCGTCCACCCCGGAGGCCATCGCCGTGTACCAGCAGAACAACTTCCTGTACGGCCCGGCCAAGGCCGCGAACGCGGGCGGCGTGGCCGTCTCCGGCCTGGAGATGAGCCAGAACAGCTACCGTCTGTCCTGGACCTTCGAGGAGGTCGACGCCAAGCTGAAGAACATCATGGAGACCATCGTCGCCAACTCGCTGGCCGCCGCCAAGGAGTACGGCCACGAGGGCGACCTCATGCTCGGCGCCAACGCCGCCGGCTTCGTCAAGGTAGCCAACGCGATGGTCGCCCAGGGCGTCCTCTGACCCTCCGCTCGGTCGGCCGACCTGTCGGTCGGTCGACCAGCTACTCGGCCGCCGACTGACCGGCCGATCTGCTGAAACGGGACGAAACGCAAGTCACCTCCGTCGCCGGCTTGCGTTTCGTCCCGTCGACGTCTCCCTTCGGACGGGTTCTGACACAAAGATGCATACGGAATCGAACATCCTCACCCCACGAACGGCCAGGTGATGGACAGACGGAACACTCCCTCCGCGGCATTGACGTCCATGACGCCGTCGTGGGCTGAGACGATGCGTTCCATGGAACGCATGCCGAAGCCGTGGTAACGTTCGTCCCCTTTCGTGGTGAGCGGCAGACCGTCGCGCATGCGCGGTTCGCCTTCGTAATAGTTGCAGGATTCCACCAGCACCAGCCCGCCGATGGCGCGTACCGTCAAATCGATGGTGCGACGCCGTTCGTCCGCAAGGCTCTCGGTCGCTTCGATGGCATTATCAAGCAGATTGGTGAAGAGCGCATAAATCTCCACGTCGTCCAGGAAGGACAGCGCTGAACCGTCCGCCATACAGGTGAGCGTAATGCCTTTTGCCTCGCATAGCAGGCTTTTCTCCGTGAGTATCACATCCAACGGTTCGCTACCGGTATGGAATATCGACTCGTAGATGCGGATGTCGTGTTCCAAACGACGAACCGCTTCCTCCGTGGGACGATGATGCTCGGCTCGCACCATGTCTCCCACGGTTTTACGGAAATCGTGGCATTTGATGTTGATGAGATCGATGGTTTCCTTGGCCAACGCGTAATGCTCCACCTGCAGCTGTTCGGACCGGCGCAGCACGGCCAGGTCGGCGGCGAGCACGTCGTTGGAGGAGACGAGCATGAGCACGGCCAGTGCGAGCACGGTACACAGCAGATCGTACGGATAGCAGTAGCGCCGGATGGAGATCGGCTCACGTTCCACCAACAGGTTGGCCACGATGACCAAGGCTAGGATGCCCATGCCCATCGTGATCCAGGCGCGACCATTGCGAATCTTCGTATGGTCGATGACCATACGACGGCCCACCAGCAGATAGGCGGCAAGCATGAAGGGCACATAGCCTCCGACACCGACGAGCATCCAAATTCCCTGCATCCCTCTCGGGGGAACGTCAGGATTCACCGTCAAGCACAGCACGATGATGAGCTCGACGTCTATGGTGATGTGCTGCAACGCATATCCGGCGACGACGGTCACCAACGCTTCGAGCCACCGCATGGGGAACGTCCAGCGCAGCACGCACACCATCACGGCAACGCAAGCGCAGTAGTAGAGCGCGAAGCCCACGACGGGAAACGGAAGAGAGCCGTTCCTCCACGGTGTGACGCAAGCGTAGAGCGGCGTCAACGCACATGCCGCGAGAGGAAGCGCCAACAGTCCCCACGGCGAGCGGGGGCGCCTGCGCCCAAGGAAAACCAGTATGCCGAACAACAGTCCCACCGTGAAGTGGACCGCAGTGAACGCATCCATGATGAAGGCATCCATCTTCCGACGTTCCTCCTTGCTGTGTCCGCCGCCTACGATGCCATGTGGAGAGCGGTCATCGATCGACGCCGCCGTGGTAACGCACGAGCGTCTGCATGAGTGCACGGCGTTTCGATTTGCTGACGTCGATGCGCGTTCCAGCCACCGTAACCTCGTCGCGTGACACCGTACTCACCCATGCGGGGTTGATGAGGCAATATCGGTTGCATTGCACGAATCCGGCCGGCGCAAGATCCTCCGCAGCGTCGCGCAGACGCCCCCACACCTTCCATATCCCTTGGGTCATGTGATAGATGAGCGCATGGTCGCGCACTTCGACGTAGTGGATGTCCTTCGATGAGACGTAGATGGTTTCCCCGTCCGAGGCCAGTCCGATGGTGATGTTGCGCTTCGTGGCTGCAAGCCGTTCCGCTTTGCCCATCTTCAGTGCGAACGCGTAGTAGTCGACCGGTTTGACGAGGTATCCGATGGCGTCCACGTCGTATCCGCTGGCCGCATACTGAGTCACTTTGGTGGTGAAGACGAGTATGACGTCCATGTCTTTGTCCCGGAGACGACGTGCTACGGTCATGCCGTCGTCTCCGGGCATCTCGATGTCGAGGAACACCATGTCGAAACCCGCGCCGTATCCGTCGAGAAAGGTCTCTCCGTCCTTGAAGCGTCGCAGCGCATACCGTGCACGGTCATCGGCGAAATAGCGTTCGATGATGCGTTGCAGACGTTCGGCGTCGGCATCGTCGTCATCCACGACGGCAATGGATATCATGCGTTCCATCCCATTCATCATAGATGGTTCGTTATGGATCGGCCATCGTGGACGAACGTCATGGACCGGACGTCCGATGGTCGTGTGGTCCGATGGCATATGTCCGATGGCATAGGAAAACGCCCGGACGGGAGAGGAGCGCCGTCCGGACGTCGATGGCGCCGTGACTTCAGATGGTCGAGACCGGGACAGCGGTCATCCGACGTGTCGGAGCGAAGCCCGATGTGTCACGGACGTTTCTTGGGGTCGTCGGCGTCTGCGGCCGCGAACGCTCGACGGGATTTGCGGATGCGGTGGTCGCGGATCAGCCCCCGGATGGACAATGCGGCGAACAGCAGGAAGACCACATCCACAAGGAGCAGGATCTGACGCCATCCGAACCAGCCCGGCGTACGGTATTCGACGGCAGTCAAGGAGTCGTCGCCGGAAGCTTCCACATAGTCGCGGTTCAGCGTCTTGACGCGCATCTGCATGTACAGCGTGCCCTTGGCCGCCTCACGCAGTTTGGCTAGCGTCGCGGGGCTCTTGGCGTCCTGTTCGAGGGTGCCGCCGAACATGCCGCTCATCCACAGGGTGCCGCCCGCGTCGAGCGCATGGTCGCCGTTCATGTATTCGTGATGGTCGCAGTAGTCGGTGATGACGGCGCCGTCGAAGCCCCATTCACCGCGCAGCACATCGGTCAGCAGTGCATGGCTGCCGCCCGACCACACGCCGCCGAGACGGTTGTAGGAGGTCATCAGACCGACCGCCTCGTAGTCTTCGACGATCATGCGGAACGGTTCCAGATACGTTTCACGCAGCGTCTGCTCGGTCATCCACGTGTAGGCGGAATCGCGGTAGATGCCGTTTTCGGAATCGTTGCCGACGAAGTGCTTGACGAACGTGTACACGCCGGCCTCACCGGCGCCCAGCACGGTCTCGCCGCAGAGACGACCGGACAGCGACTCGTCCTCACCATAGTATTCGTAGTTGCGGCCGCCGAACGGCGTGCGATGCAGGTTCACGGCGGGCGCGTACCATCCGGCGAAGCCGTTCTCCAGTGCCTGATGGCCGATGGTCCGTCCCACTTCGCGCGCGAGATCCGTGTTCCAGGTCTGTGCGAGCGTGATGGATGCGGGGAAGCCGGTACCCGCTCCGAATCCGGTCAAGCTGCCGATCTGCGAGGGGCCGTCGGCGTTCTTGTCTTGCATCTTGCCCACCGATTTGACCGGCATGATGGAGCTGTAGGCGTTGGTGAACAGGCTTTTCATCTCCGAAGCGGTCATTTGGTCGAGCAGTGACTCCCAGCGTTCGTCATCCGCGTCCGAACCCAGGTCGTAGCCCAGTTCCGTGACTTTGCCATGCTCTTCGAGCTTCAGTCCGTTCCTCGCACCGGTGACGACGGTCTTCCCGTCATCACCAGCATCGGTTCCGTCCGCATCCTCGGACGGCTCATACAGATTCGTCTCCTTGAGCTTGTCCGCCATCTCACGACCGTCCGTCCGCTCCTTCGGGAAGGTGCCAGTGCAGTCCGCGCGCGTCAGGTAGGTGACATCCTGTCCGGTGTCGGAGCCGTCCACGCTGATGCCGTCGAGCGCGTCTTCGCCAGTGAATTTGTTGTCCACGGTCTCACCGGTCACGGCGTCCTTCGCATACCGCACGTCCTTCGCCAGACGCAGCGTGAAACGCGCATCGGGAGCGGAGTCCACCGTATGCGCGTCACGGCGCAGGGACAGTTCATAGTCGCCGGATTCCAGTTCGTAGCCGGTGAAGCCGTTGTCGTTCGCGTCATAGCAGTCGTAGCTGGCCATGTCGCGCACGTCGAAGGACAATGTCACGGTCTCGCTCTCCCCCGGCTGCAGCTCCTTGGTTTTGGCGAACGCCGCGAGGGATACGGCGCTCTTCTCGATCCCGCCCGGCGTATAGGGGGCCGTATAGTACAGCTCCACCACATCCTTGCCTGCCACGTCGCCCACGTTCGTGACCTTGACCTTCACGTCCACCGTGCCGTCAGCATCGGGCATGGCGGAGGGACGCTCCTCCACGTTCCAGTCGAAGTCGGTGTAGGACAGACCGTATCCGAACGGATACTGCACCACACCCGCATAACCGTCACCGTGCACGTTGGACGTCGCGTCCCAATATCCTTCCACATCGGCGGTTTCATACCACTTGTAGCCCAGATAGATGCCTTCCGCATAGTCCACGTAGGGCACGCGGTCGAACGTGTCGTTCTGTCCGGAATTGCCGTTCGTCACACCCACCGGATAGGCGTCGCCCGCATTCACGTAGGCTCCCGTGCCTTCCAGACCGGAATTCGCATAACTGGCGGCGGTGGCGAAATCGTACGCCCAGGTGTCGGTCAGACGTCCGCTGGGAGCGGTGCGTCCCCACAGCAGGTCGGGAATCGCCTGCGCGCCGACCTGACCGCTCAGACCGGCCTGCACGCACGCGTCCACGCCGTCGATGGTTTCCAACGCGCCCACACCCATCGGATTGCCGGTGTTGAGGATGACCACCACACGCTCATAGTGCGCGCCCACATAGGCGAGCAACGCCTCTTCCTCGGAGGACAGATCAAGGCTGGTACGGGACTTGTCCACCACGATTTCCCCGTCCTTGGCCACACGCTTGTACTGTTGGCGGGGCATGTCGCTGCTTTCGCCGGACAGTCGTCCAAACACCACGAACGCGGTGTCGGAATACGCCTGCGCTTCATCCAACAGGTCCGCGGAATAGTAGTCGGCATCGTCGATGCTCGGCTCATACAGACGCGACGACTGCTCGGGCGTACTGCGCAGCGTGGCCGTGTATTCACGGCCATCCTGGAAGTCGCGGTACATGTCCGTCAACTTCGCGTTGGTTTCGATGCCGGCATCATGCAACGCATCCAGCAATCCATCGGACCGTCCGATCACGCCGCCGGAACCGGATCCGGCGGACAGCCATGCCGTGGACGCCCACCCGAACACGTTCACTCGCTTCACTTCATCATTCAACGGCAGCGTATGGTTCTCGTTACGCAGCAACACCACGCCTTCCGACTCGACCTGTTTGGCCAAGTCCTCCGCCTTGGCTGCGGTCTTCGCCTTCTGCGCGTCTGTAGCCTGCGACGGATTCAAGAACAGCGTGCCGTCCAGCGTGTTTCCTATGTGGAATGTGAACACGGTCGCCGCCACCAATGCGATGGACAGCAGACCGGAGAAGAACAGCGCGATGCCGTGCAGTATCGTGTGCGGCCTACGCTCCTTCGCCTTACGCATCCTGATCTCCTTTGCTCTTTCGCTCTTCGCTGATTTTCGACGCCGTTCCTTGGCGCCGGAATCGGAAGACCGCTTCGCCTTCCGATCCGATGGAGACCAGACTAGGGATGTGGGCGTGTCAACTCGTCGTCGATTACGCGAACCGCCCATTCCGTTACGTGAATCGACCTTCATCGGCCGATCCTGCCTCATCCGACCACTGAAACGGGACGACACGCAAGTCCCACACACTTTGACTTGCGTTTCGTCCCGTCGTACGGGTTCCGTCGGACGGGGAGGCCGATGGATATCGATCTGACGGCGGTCCTACGGCGGTCCTACGGCGGTCCTACGGCGGCGAGTATGGAAGAGGCCCGCCGAAGCGGGCCTTGCGTGGATTGGATGTCCGATGGCGGACGGTCCGGTCGAGACGGTCGAGACGGTCGGGCGGATCAGTCGTCGCCGAGGGTGATGTGGAGGCCTCCGACGAGCGAGCTGACGACGTTGTAGATCGCGGCGACGATCACCGCAAGCAACGTGAGCAGCACGATCTCCACGATGGAGAAGATGGTCGTGGCGGACATCACCGTGGGCAGGGACAGCACCTGCGCGAGGCTGAATCCGTCGGTGTTGAGGCCGGTGGAGGAGACGATCTGGTTGATCTGGTCGAACAGGCCCACGGCGTACAGCATGCCGTAGATGAGGGCCACGGCCACGATCTGGATGATCGCTCCGGCCACGCCCATCATGAACGACACCTTCGCCACGCTCCACACGTTGAGGTGGGTGAGCGACAGGTTCATGCGGCGGGCGCGCGGGGTGCCGCGGCGCACGGCCGGACGGACCTTCACGCCGCTCTGCTCGCTCTGCCCGGCGGACGTGGTCTTGCTGGATGCGGAACGCGCCACGCGCGGCGAGTGCGCGGCCTCGGCGGGGGACGGCTTGGACTCCGCGCCCTCGTTGATTTCGGGCAGCTTCACCTCAGTCATGTGCTCCTCGTGTTGTTCTTCGTGGTTGTCGCTCATGATGCTCCTTCAAGGATTCGCCGATCTCCTGCCGAGACTAGCAATCTTCGCAGACGATTACTCGCCCTGTTCCGCCGTGTTCACATTCTCGACGTCGGCGGTCCGGTCGGCGGTCTCTCCGACGGTGTCACCGGCGGTCTCGTCCGCGGTCCGGTCCGAGGCCGGCGCCGCGTCCGTCACGGTCGGGATCGTGGCTTCGCCGTCGTGTCCGATGGCGTCCGCCTCCTGCTCGTCGTCCTTCTCCGCATTGCGTGCGATGGAGATGATCTCGTCGCCCTTGTCGGGCTTGGCGAGCGTCACGCCCTGCGTGTTGCGGCCGGTGCGCTTGACCTCGGACACATTGGAGCGGATGACCTTGCCGGACTTCATGATGGCCATGACCTGGTCGTCCTCGGACACGACGAGCGCGCCGACGAGTTCGCCGCGGCCTTCGGCCAGCTGCACGGCCTTGACGCCGTAGCCGTTGCGGCCCTGCAGGCGGTATTCGGAGATGGCGGAGCGCTTGGCGAAGCCTTCGTCGGTGACGACGAGCAGGTCCTGGTCGGAGTCGCCGGGCACCACGTCCATGGCGAGCAGCTCGTCGCCTTCGCGGAACTTCATGCCCTGCACGCCGGCGGTCTGACGGCCCATCGGGCGCAGCTGGGCGTCGTCGGCCTGGAACTTGAGGCTCATGCCGAGCTTGGAGACGAGCACGATGTCGTCCTCGGCGTTGCACAACGCGGCGCCGATGAGCTCGTCGGCGTTCTCGCCGTTCTCGCCGGCCATGAGGCGCACGGCGATGAGGCCTCCCTGGCGCGGCGAATCGTATTCGGCCAGCGACGTCTTCTTCACCTTGCCGGAGCGGGTGGCGAGCACGAGGTACTTGGCTACCTCGTAGTTCGGAATGGACAGCACGGCCTGGATGCTTTCGTCGGGGCCGAACTGCAGCAGGTTCGCCACATGCTGGCCCTTGGAGTCGCGCGAGCCTTCGGGCAGCTCGTACGCCTTGATGCGGTACACGCGGCCCTTGTCGGTGAAGAACAGCAGCCAGTTGTGCGTGGAGGTGAGGAAGAAGTGGTCCACCACGTCGTCCTCGCGCAGGCGGGCGCCCTTGACGCCCTTGCCGCCGCGGTGCTGGGCGCGGTATTCGTCGGCCTTGGTGCGCTTGATGAAGCCGGAGTGGGTGACGGTGACGACGACGTTCTCCTCGGGGATGAGGTCCTCCACGTTCATCTCGCCGGAGAACGGCAGGATGCGCGTGCGGCGTTCGTCGCCGTACTTGGCCACGACCTCGTCGAGCTCCTCGCCCACGATGCGGCGCTGGCGTTCCGGCTTGGCGAGGATGTCGTCGTAGTCGGCGATGCGGCGGCGCAGCTCGTTGTGCTCGTCGATGATCTTCTGCGCCTCCATGTTGGCCAGACGCACCAGCTGCATGGAAAGGATGGCGTCGGCCTGCACCTGGTCGATGTCCAGGAACTCCATGAGCCTGGGTCGGGCGTCCTCGCGGCCCTGGCTGGCGCGGATGAGGCGGATGACCTCGTCGATGGCGTCGAGCGCCTTGAGCAGGCCCTGCAGGATGTGGTCGCGCTCCTCGGCCTCACGCTTGAGGTAGGCGGTGCGACGGGCCACGACGTCGAGCTGATGGCTCACCCAGTGGCGCACGAACGCGTCGAGGGAGAGGGTGCGCGGCACGCCGTCGACGAGCGCGAGCATGTTCGCGCCGAACGTCTGCTGCAGCTGGGAGTGCTTGTACAGGTTGTTGAGCACGACCTTCGGCACGGCGTCGCGCTTGAGCACGAGCACGAGGCGCTGGCCGGTGCGGCCGGAGGTCTCGTCGCGCATGTCCGCGATGCCTTGGATCTTGCCGTCGCGCACGGCCTCGCGGATGGAGACGACGAGACGGTCGGGGTTCACCTGGTACGGCAGTTCGGTGACGACCAGGCACATGCGGCCCTTGATCTCCTCGGTGTTGACCACGGCGCGCATGGTGATGAGGCCGCGGCCGGTGCGGTAGGCCTGTTCGATGCCCTTGTGGCCGAGGATGGTGGCACCGGTCGGGAAGTCGGGTCCCTTGATGCGCGCGATGAGCGCTTCGAGGAGTTCCTCGCGGCTCGCGTCGGGGTGGTCGAGCGCCCAGTGGACGCCGTCGGCTACCTCGCGCATGTTGTGCGGCGGGATGTTGGTGGCCATGCCCACGGCGATGCCGGACGAGCCGTTGCACAGCAGGTTCGGGAAGCGTGCGGGCAGCACGGTCGGCTCCTGCGTCTTGCCGTCGTAGTTGGGCAGGAAGTCGACGGTGTCCTTGTCGATGTCGCGCACCATTTCCATGGACAGCGGCGCCATACGGCATTCGGTGTATCGCATGGCGGCGGCCGGGTCGTCGCCGGGCGAGCCGAAGTTGCCCTGGCCGTCCACGAGCATGTAGCGCATGGACCACGACTGGGCCATGCGCACGAGGGTGTCGTAGATGGCGGAGTCGCCGTGCGGATGGTATTTGCCCATCACGTCGCCGACGACGCGCGAGCATTTGTTGTAGCCGCGGTCGGGGCGGTAGCCGCCGTCGTACATCGCGTAGATCACGCGGCGGTGCACCGGCTTGAGGCCGTCACGCACGTCCGGAAGGGCGCGGTCCACGATGACGCTCATGGCGTACGCGAGGTACGATTCGCGCATTTCGGTGCGCAGGTCGCGTTTGCGGATACGCTCTCCGGTCATCAGGCCGTAGTCGGTGTTGTCGGCCTCCTGCGGGCTCAACGGCTCCATGGAGCCGCCGTTCAGTTCGTCTGCCACTGTTTCGTTCCTTTTGCTTGTTCAGGTCGTAGGCCGCCGATGGCCGCCGCCCCCGCGCGGTGCGCGTGGAGGGGCGGCGGGCCGATGGCGTTCGTCAGGCGTCGATCCAGCTGACGTTGCGGGCGTTGCGCTGGATGAAGAGGCGGCGCGGTTCGACTTCGTCGCCCATGAGCATGGAGAAGGTCTCGTCGGCCGCGGCGGCGTCCTCGATCTGCACCTGCTTGAGGATGCGGCGCTCCGGGTCCATGGTGGTCTCCCACAGTTCCTGGTAGCTCATCTCGCCCAGACCCTTGTAGCGCTGGATGCCTTCGCCCTTGGGCAGCTGGCG
>Cebus_capucinus_imitator_PRJNA485217_SSR118__coassemble_714_pt1 | contig 10804 bp, 4 predicted proteins | sample Cebus_capucinus_imitator_PRJNA485217_SSR118__metabat2_high_PE_013 | metagenome-assembled genome bin Cebus_capucinus_imitator_PRJNA485217_SSR118 | reverse complement strand
TGACCTCGTCCCACTTCGCCTGCAGCGCGGACTTGTCCACCACATCCGGCGTGGGGACATCACCGCCGGTGACGGTGACGGTCGCCTCGACCGGCATGCGGGACGCGTCCTGGGCCACGCCCTTGACTGTGAACTCGCCGGCCTTGGCGTAGTCGTCGGCGGACACCTCGTCCCAGACCACGGCCACGTCCTCGGAGGAGCCGTCGGCCTTGGTGAGATGGGCGGTCTGCGGCAGGGCGGGCGCCTCGCCGACCGTGGTGGTGACGTCCATCGCGTCCACGGAGCTGACGGCCACGTTCTTGGCGTACGCCTCCAGGACCTTCTGGTACTGGGCGCGGGTCACGCCGAGGACGGTGCCGTGGCGCGGCTTGCCGCCGTCGGAGTTGGTCGGGAAGTTGGCTTCCGGCATCTGGTCGCCGATCACCTTCCACGCGGAGGCGTCGGAGATGTCGTTCGTGGCCATCGGCACGTAGTGGTTCGGTCCGCCGTGGTAGTTCGGCTGGTCGGCGAACAGGTAGTACTGGTAGCCGTTGACGTCGCCTTCGTTGGCCTTGAACAGGGACGGGCCTTCGCCGGCGCTGAACGTGCCGCCGTAGCCGTTAGACTGGCCGTTGCCGATCTTCTCGCCGACGGTGGTCCACTGGTCCGCGTCGCCGGAGGCGCCCGGGTAGGAGCCCTTGACGGCGGCGAGCAGGTCGGTGGACTTCTCCTGACGCAGGGTCATGGAGTTCTCGTCCTTGTAGATGCGGTAGTAGACGTCGCCTTCCTTCTGCACGGTCACGTCGATGGATCCGGCGCCGTCCTGGCCGCCCTGGCCGCGACGGTCCACGTCGATCCACACGGTCGGCTCGGAGAAGTTCACGAAGTCGTCGGTGGTGACGTAGATCATCCGGTTGTAGCTGGGCTTGGTGCGGTTGCTTTCGTCGGCGTCGTCGTACATGTTCGAGGCCCAGTAGACCACGTACTTGCCGATCTCCTCGTCGTAGTACGCCTCGGGCGCCCAGGTGTTGCCGGCCAGGTCGGAGTTGACCTTGACGTGGCTTTGCTTGGACCAGTTGACGAGGTCGTCGGACTTCCAGATCTCGATGTACTTGGAGCCGTTGCGCTGCGCGGAGTTGAAGCTGCCGGGGCGGCCGTTGATCTTGAGGTCGGTGGCGAGCATGTAGAACTTGTCGCCGTCCTTGGACTTGAAGATGAACGGGTCGCGCAGGCCCTGCTCGCCGAATTCGGACGTGAACAGCGGGGTGCCGCCGTTGAGCGTGTTCCAGTCGAGGGCGTTGTTGCCCTTGGAGGCCGCGAGGCTGATCTTCTCGCCGCCCACGCCTTCACCGGTGAAGAACGCCCAGATGTAGGCTTCGTCCTTCTCCTCGGAGGAGGGCATCGGCTGGATGGTCACGGTGAACTCCTTGGTCAGCGTGGCCGTGCCGTTCTTCACGGTGGCGGTCAGCGTGACCTTGACGGCGTCCTTGCCGGAGGCCGGACGTTTGACGGTCACGGTCCGCGACTTGCTGTTGACGCCTTCGCCCACGGTGGCGTGGTCTTCGCCCTTGGCGACGGTCCAGCCGATCTCGGAGCCCTTCGCGCCCTTGGCGGACACGGAGAAGTTGCCGCGGATGTCGTCCGCGGATTCGATCTCCAGGGCATCCAGGTCGGCTTGGGCCTTCTCCTGGTCGGTGAGCTGGCGGGGCACGGTCACCTGGTACGTCTTCGTCTTGGTCTTGTCGCCGATGGTGAAGACGGCGGTGAGGGTCACGGTCGCGTCCTGCTTGTCGGAGGCGGGACGGGTGACGGCGGCGTTGCCCTTGGCGTCCACGGCGATGGCGTCGTTGTCGGACTTCCATGCGATGGAGGCGCCGGCGGACTCGACCGCGAGGGTGAAGTCCTTGGTGGCCTTCTCGGGCACGCTCACGCCGGCGACGGCCTTGGCGAACGCCTGGTCGGCGTAGACGGCGCCGACCTGTTCGGCGGTGAGGGCGCCGTCGTACACGGCGTAGTCGTCCACGTCGATCTTGGTGTTCGGATCGGAGTAGGAGGACTTGCCGATGTACGCGACGAGGTCGCCGTAGTTGGTCAGGCCGCCCTGCGGGATGGCGTACGTGGCGTCGCCGACCTGCCTGCCGTTGAGGTAGAAGGTCATGGTGCCGGCGGAACCGTTGATGACCATGGTGTACAGCGCCATGTCCTTGGTGGACTTGGAACCGGACGTGGGCTTGCCGGTCGAGCCGGGGCCGACCTCGGTGCTCCACGGGTTGCCGTTCGGCTTGGCGGCCGTGGCGGTGGTCATGACGGACTTGACGTAGCCGCTCGGGTTGGACGGGTTGAGCAGCCAGTAGCCGTTGGACGGGTAGCTGCCGGTCTTGGCGGAGCCGATGTAGGCCGCGGCGACGTCGCCGTTGCCGTAGTTGTTCTTCAGCCACATGGAGACGGTCAGGTCCTGCTTGCCGGCGATGGCGGTGGTGGGCACGGTGACGGACTGCGAGCCGGTGAGCTTGAGCTGTCCGTCCTCGATGGCCGCGTCGCCTTCGATGGTGGCGTCGGAGCCTGCGGCGGTGCCTTCGTTCCTGACGACGCCGTTCTCGGCGGCGTTGTCGAAGGAGTAGTGGAGCACCGGGTCGGAGACGGTCGGGGCCGGCGGTTCGACCTCGCCGTTCTGCAGGTCGTAGACCGTGGAGGAGGCCTTGACGAGGCCGTCGGTGTAGCCGTCGTAGGCGACGGTGACCTCGCCCTTGACACTCTCAGGCACGGTCACGGTGGCCTTGCCCTTCTCGCCGAGCGTCTCGGTCTTGCTCCAATCGCCGGCGCTGAAGGTCACGGAACCGGCCACGTTGCCCTTATCCGCGGCCGTGACGGCTGCGGTGAGCCCGCGGGAGTCCTTGTCGTATTCGACGGAGACGGTGGAGTCGGCCGCGTCGACGGTGGTCGGGTTGTCCGTGGTCCAACGGTGCATGTTGCTCGCGATGGCGGCGGACACGTTCACGAACGCGCCGTGTCGGGTCGGGGTCGGCATGTTGGTCGGGGTGACCTTGCCGGTGACGCCCGGACCCCACTGCTTCTCCGTATGCCAGCCTTCGGTCTGCGACAGGCGGCTGGTCCAGCTGGAGTTCGTCAGCGCGGATTCGGAGGTCATGTACGGCTTATAGCCGCCGGAGTCGGCCATGATGATCATGGCGTCGCCGGCCTCGTTCTGGTTCGGGTCGCCTTCGTTGAGCTTGATGGACTCCGGTCCCTCGAACGGCAGGATGTTCTGGTCGACGAGCTGCCAGGTGGTGTTCACGTCAGCGTTCGGATCGGAGGAGGTCGTCTCGCACGTCAGGCACTTGGAGCGCTCCAGGAAGGTGGACTTGCCGTCGGTGACGTAGTCGCCGGCCGCGCCGCCTTCCTCGTTCTTGGTGAGGCGGTAGTACATGTCGCCGATCTTGAACACCGTGGAGTCGATGCGCGAGTACTGCGTGTTCTGCCACTGCTCCACCGGGGTGTAGCTCTTGAAGTCACGCGTGATGCTCATCATCACGATGTTGTAGTCGTTGCCGGTCTTCTCGCTCTTGACGGCGGTGGAACGCGTGTCGTCGGTGAACTCACGCGAGGAGAAGAACACCACGTAGGCGTTGAGCTCGTCGTCCCAGAAGGCTTCCGGAGCCCAGGTCATGCCGTAGTTGTCGGCGTTGACCTTGATGCCGGTGTCGCCGTCCTCGGCGTTGGTGCGCGTCCAGTTGACCATGTCGGTGGACTCCCACGCCTCCAGCTTGAGGGAGCCGTACTGCTGGTTCTGGCCCCATCCCTGCTGGGAGACCTTGAGGTCCGTGGCGATCATGTAGAACTTGTCGCCGTCGTGGGACTTGAGCACGTACGGGTCGCGCAGGCCGGTGGTGTCCGTGGTGGACGTGATGACCGGGTTGGTGTTGTTGATCTCGCTGAAGGAGAAGAAGTCGTTGCCGTCGGTGGCGGACTCGTACAGGGCCTCGCCGATCTTGCCGTCGGTGGTGTGCGCGTCGGACAGGAACGTGACGGCCGCGTACGCGCCGTCCGGCACGGTGCGGGTCCGCTCCTTGACGGTGATCTCCACGGTCTTGGTGACGGATTCGCCGCCTTCGTAGGAGGCGGTGGCGGTCAGGGTGACGGGTTGCGCGTCGCCCTTGCCGTAGGCGGGGCGGGTGATGACGCCGGCGCCGCGGTACGGGTCGGCCGCGCCGTGCTCCGGAGCCTTGTAGTCCTTGTCCGTGCCGGTGATGACGCCTTCATCGGAGGATTCCCACACGATGTCGGAACCGTGCTTGGTGCCTTCGGCGATGAGCGGGAGGTTCTCGGTGGTCTGCGTCTTCAGCGCGCTGATCGCCGAGTCGAGGTCGGCGGTGGCGGCGGTCCGCGCATCCATGGGGGTGACGGTGACGGGCAGTTCGGCCTTGACGCCGCCCATCTCGGTGGCGGCGGTGATGACCGCGTCGCCGGCCTTGACGGCGGTGACCTTGCCTTCGGCGTTCACCGTGGCCACGCTCTCGTCGGAGGAGGTCCACGTGACCTTGGATCCGATGGCGCTGGCCGGTTCCACCGCGGCGCTCAGCTGCGCCTCGTCGGATTCCACGAGGGCGAGCTTGCCGTCCACCACGCCGTCGCCGGAGATGGCCACGCTGGTGGGCAGGGTGAGGTCGGCGCCCTTGTAGACCTTGATGTCGTCCATCGCGCCGTTCCAGTACTTGTCGCCGTTGGCGAGGTAGAACGAGCGTCCGATGAACGCGGTGGTGGCGCCCAGATCGCTCATCTTGAGGCCGGTGTCGGCCTTGAAGATGATGAGCTGGTTGTCGCGCCAGACGGCGAGCTTCGTACCGTCCACCACGAGCTTGTACTCGTGCCAGATGTTGTTGTTGTTCGAGACGCTGACCTTCTCGCCCTGCTCGTTGCCCCAGTTGTTGTCCGAGATGACGGTCTTCACGGTGCCGATGCTGTCGTAGAACATCAGGTATTTGTTGGCGTTGTCGGGTTTGTCGGTGCCGGTGTCGTAGTCGCCGTCCTGGCCGATACCGAGCGTGAAGTAGTTGCCTTTGTCTTCGTGGCGGGACTTGGCTGCGAACTCCATGGTGAAGGAGTCGCCGGCTTCGGCGAACAGCTGGTCGTCGAACTGGGCGTACTCCTGGTTGCCCTTGAGCTGTAGGGCCTCGTTGTTGCTGCGGTCGCGGAACTCCTCGATGTAGGCGTTGTTGTGCAGGGTAAGCTTGTGCTTGCCGGTCGAATCGGTCAGCTCGCCGTTCTGCGATTGGTATGCTCCGGTGAAATCCCAGCTGGCCAGCAGCTGGAGGTTGCTGTTGTCGGACGCTTCCTGCGGGGTGGATGCCGCCACCGGCGTGGCCGCCGCCGCGCCGTCGTCCGCCATGGCGGTCGCGGGCATCAGCGAGGCCAGCATCGGCACGGCAACTGCCGCGGCGAGCGCCTTCTTCAATCCGTGTTTCATTATGCTCCTAAGGCTCCTCAATACCTTATTCGCGGCGCACCGCCGGCCCTTCGGCGACCATGATGGTTCGAAATTCGCCTCCGTTGCCGTTTGTCGCGCCGCGCACACCGCACCTTAGACCTCGGTTCCTCATCGGGCCGATCCTCGTCCTCGGATTGGATCTCCGTACGCGTCCCGGCACCCAACCATGGATGCCGATACGCAAATCCCCATCGTACCAGCGAGTCATGGTAGCGCTCACAGTCCTTCTCGCGCCGTTCCTCATCCCATCCCCGCCACCGGCCAATCCCCGCCGCAAACTCCCCGCTCACCCTTGAAAAATGTTATGGAATCGTTATCTCCGCCACCACCTGCCCGCCGACCCATTGCATCCGCCGACCGCCCTCAACCTCAACCCGCAGAACCCGCATCCTGCCCGCGCGGGAACCCCTTCCGGGCGTCCCACAGCCGCATCCCCGAAATCCCCCGCACCCCGCCCGCGCGGGAAGTCCTCCATCCCGTGCAGGCATCCTCACACAGCGCAGGTGTACTTGCAGGCCGGCCAGGCGCTGCACCCGTAGAAACGGTTCGAGGGATCCTTGTGGGAGGCGCGCAGCCTCAGCGCTTCGCCGCATTGCGGGCATTGCGGGGGCAAGGCCAAACCGCGGAACGCCTCCGGACACGCCGTCCGACTCAGTTCGTACATGAACCGCGAGGGGCGTTCCGTGTCCACCACGAGGAACAGGCCGCGCATGCATCGGGTCATGGCCACGTAGCACAGCCGCCGCTCCTCCGCGTACGGGTAGCGTTCCGCTTCGGGCAGAAGCAACCCCATCAGCGGTTCCTCGCCGATGGAGCTGGGGAATCCGCCGATGCCACCCGATCCGGACAGCAGGAACACGTAGTCGCGCTGCAGCCCCTTCGACCGGTGGATGGTCATGAAGGTGATGTCGAGGTCGGGCCGCTCGTGGAACACGATGCGCGGCACGCTCCCATCCTCCACGGAGAACCGTCGCGTCACGTTCGCTTTCCGGCCCGCTTTCCCGACACGTCCGGCCGTCGCGCCCGTCGCACGCGTCCCACGACGCTCCTTGCCCCCGCGAGCGCCATCCGCGCTCCCCTCATCGTTGCGGATGAGGTTCAGGTCGCTGCGGTAGCGTCCGAGCAGCAGCACGCTCGCCTCCTGCGGCAGCGCCCGCAGCGCCTCCGCGACGGCATCGACCCGCGCCGCACGGTCCGCGCCGCCGACGGCCCGAATCGTCCTGCGCTTCCCCAAAGCCTCGGCGGCGCTCTCCCCCATCGACCGCAGCGCCTTCCTGTACAGATGCGGATCGGCCATCACGAACGCGCCGCTGGCCGCGATGACTTCCCGGTCGAATCGACGGGTCACGGTGATGTGGAACATGCGCGACGGCCCCCACGCCCGCCACGTCCGGTCGAAGTCGAGGATGAGTCCGATGTCGCTGCCCGCGAACCGGTAGATGGACTGCCAGTCGTCGCCGACGCAGAACAGGTTGAAGTCGCGCTGTTCGCGCAGCGCGCGGACGAGCGCGTATCGCGGCCGTGACATGTCCTGGTATTCGTCGATGAGCACGTACCGGTAGGGGTGCCGGTAGCGTCCGGCTTGGATGCAGCGGATCGCTTCGGTGATCATGCCCGCGAAGTCGACGCCTTGATGGTCGCGCAGGTGCTGTTGGTAGGCGTCGTGGAGCGGGGCGATGAGGTCGATGACGTCGTCGTTGCGTCCGAAGTGGGCGCCGCCGTGCATGCGGTTGCGTTCGCGTAATGCCGCGATGTCGAGGCCTTGGGAGCGCATGTGTTGGATGACGGTGTTGGCGGTGTCGAGGAGGTGGGTGACGTGTTGGCGGTAGGCGTAGTCCTCGAAGGGCGGTTCGACGTCGGGGTCGGTGGTGTAGTCGCGGTGTTTGTCGCGCAGGTCGGCGGGCATGAGGGCGCTGGCGAGACGCCGGTAGGCCATGTCGTGCCGAAGGAGCCGCTGCAGGGCCTCCTCCACGATGCGTCCGGTTTCGTTGCCGTCGATGACGTTGGGTTTGGCGGCGGATGATCCGGCGATGATTTCGAGCCCGAGGCTGTGGAAGGTGGAGGCGTGGATGCGTTGGCCGGTCTGGCGTTCGATGCGTGCGGCCATGTCGGCGGCGGACGCTTTGGTGTAGGAGAGGACGAGGATTTCCGAAGGTTCGGCCTGGCCGGTTTCGAGCAGCCAGGTGACGTAGCCGTTGACGGTGGTGGTTTTGCCGGTTCCGGCGCCGGCGAGGACGAGGGTGTTGTGTGCGGCGCCGACGATGGCGGTGATCTGTTCGTCGCTGAGCGCGTGTCCTTCGACGTCGCCGACGATGCGCCGTCCGGCCGCGATGGTTTCGGCCGGCATGAGCTTTTCCGCCGTCATGCGTGTCCTTCCTGCGACCAATCCGTCCTCCTTCGCCGTGAGACCCACGCCATTGTATCGTCCGAAGTCCGATGGTGGAGGGAACGCCCTCACGCTGCGGGAGCACGCCGAAGTCGCCTTCGTGTTCGCCGGACCGCCTTCGCCGATCTCCGACCTGCTGAACGCGAAGGTGCTTACGTTCCTCCGTCGGGCTTCGATCAAGGAACTTGGAGACGTGCCTCTGCCGGAAGTCCGCGAGGCGTTCGATTCCACGATTCACGGAGCGTCTGGCCGAGAGCATGGACTATGCGAACATCTACCGTCAAAGGCTCCTTGACGAGCATGTCATCACGGCCCCCGCTCGCGGCAAGGTGGACTTCGCCATCCCGTTCCTGCGCGAATATCTACGTAACCGCCCCGGCAACTGACCTTTCCCCAGGCTTCCTTCATCAGACGCTTTCCGGGTGGTATTAAACATCCCACCCGGAAAGCGCCCTTACCTGATCTTCCAACGACTCAGCGCCGAACCGGCAGGACCGGCTTACAAGCCTTACCTCGCCGATTACACGCTGGAGGTCAGCGTCGTACGCGGGGTCAGATGTTCTCGGAAGAAGGCGACCATCGCATCGTTCAATTGCGCACTGCCGGAGTCCCAAGTCATCAGAGGATAATCATGCGGGATTCGTCTCCCATTCATGGATCGCATATTATGCAGCTCATGGTCCACGCCCAGTACACGCAGACGCATCGCCGCATAAAGCGAGTCGCATTCCAGAAAATCGTCAGTACTGGTGGAAAGCCATACCGGAGGGTAGGCGATGTCTTCCATCAACGCCGAAGTCCGTTCATAGCGAGTATCCGACAACCTGTCCATCAGAGGACGGAACATCGGACGCAAACGATCGAACAGCTCACCGGAATCCGGGTACTGGGAATCGAACAGATGGTCGTACACCAACATGCCCGAGACGAATCCCACGGCATTGAACTTTGTTCCACTGCTCGGCGTCCCCAGCAGTGAGGCCAACGCATCGTTGGTCTCGCAGGCCAAGAGGAACGTGCCCAACAATGCTCCCGCGGAATCACAGACGAGATACGTCTGTTCTCGGGACAACTGCCAGTCCGCCGCATGCTCCCGCAGCCAACCCAACGCCTGCGAGACGTCCGCGAGCTGCGTCAGAAAATCACCGCCCGGAGCCAGTGTGTAGTTGGGACAGACCACAGCGAACCCGCGTTCCGCCAAAACGGTGACGTATGCCTGCTGGATTTCCTTAAACGAGTAGAAGAACGCACCGCCGTGAATGTTGAAGATAACGGGGATGTCGCCGTCTCCACGTAGGTAGGCCTCTTTGGGAAGATACACGTCCAGGCGGTGCGGACGAGCGCCGTCGTCGCAGTAGTCAATGTCCGCGAATCTCACCACGCGGTCGGACGAGCGGCTGCGGTGGTCCAATCGGCGGATGTCACTATACGCATAACTCAACCGATGTTCCCTGATATAGGAGATGAAGGCCTGATATTCAGCATCCGAGATCGTCGTGTTGGCGACAGTTTCGTCGGTAGTTTCGCCTGCTGCCGTGCGAGGAGGAAGATCCTCATCCAGATACGTCCAGGTTCGAGCCAACTCCGCTTGCAGACTGTTCAGACGTCGATTCCTGTCCGAAGCGTACAAATCCCGCAGAGTGAAGGCGATGCCTTCGACCTGATAGGTCGCCGAGCCCGTACCGCAAGTTTCGGCTGGCTTATAATCGATGTGCTCCATTGCGTTCCTTATCGTAAGCGTTCTATAGGCAATATGCTTGCCCTCTTCAAATGATGCGCTCATTGCGCTCGCCATGTCTATCGTACAAATGGTCTTACAGTTCGGCCTTCATGTCCTCCAGTTCCACACCGTTGGTTTCCGGCAGGAATTTGACGACGAAGAAGAACCCCAACAGAGCCATCACGGTGTAGAAGCCATAAGTCCATCCCAGACCGATGCCGTCGCGCATGGGCGGATAGATGGTGGTGATGAGGAAGTTGAACAGCCAGTTCGCCGCCGTAGCCACGGCGGCCAAAGTCGCGCGGACGACCGCAATGGTCAGTGAGGCCTGCTCGCTGAATCCAAGCATGTTCCAGAGACTGGAGTCATACAGCATGATGATATTCTGTCCGTTGGCTTGGGCAAGCAAGACGAAGATGATGGCGATCCAGACCACGCTTTTCAGACCGAATGTCTTGCCTCTCAGCTCGGAGAAACTGACCTTTCGTTCATCGGCGTCGCTGATGAACGATTGACGAATACGCGCGATGGTGGCGTCGGCGTCATCGTCGCCGATAACGTCCACCAGCACTTCCTTGGCTTTGACGACCTCGCCTTTCATCACCAAATATCGCGGCGTTTCAGGCAATGCGAAACACAGGAAGAACATGGCCATACCCGGAAGCGCCGTGGTGACCAGCATCCACCGCCAGGCGTCGATTCCCATCCACAACGGCATTTCAGCGCCGCCCGAAAGCGCGACGTAGATGTCGTTCACCACCAAGGAGGCGATGATGCCCAACGCGATGGCCATTTGCTGGAAGCTGGTGAAGAATCCCCGCCGCGCGGCCGGCGCTATCTCAGAAATATAGGCGGGGCCGATGGCGGAAGTGAGTCCCACACCCAAGCCCCATCGAATGCACCGCCATCCCTCATCGGATGTCGCCCGAGACGCCAAACGGACGGCGAAGGCCGCCGCCCGCATAAGGGGCGACGGCCTTGCCGTATCGTACATCGCACGCGGCGTCAAAGCGTGCCGGAGGGAAAAGGAGGTTCGGAAAGACCCTACCGGCCTCACGCGGCGACGTACGACGTCACTGGACCTGGGTGCGGGCGATCTTGCCGTTGAAGGATTCGGCCTCGTCGGCGTCCGCGGCCGGGCCGTTGTTCCAGGAGAACATGCCGCGCAGCTTCGGGCCCACGGTCTCCAGATGCGGGTGGCTGTACTCCTCCTGCAGCTCCTTGAAGTGCGGGG
>Cebus_capucinus_imitator_PRJNA485217_SSR118__coassemble_669_pt1 | contig 11365 bp, 6 predicted proteins | sample Cebus_capucinus_imitator_PRJNA485217_SSR118__metabat2_high_PE_013 | metagenome-assembled genome bin Cebus_capucinus_imitator_PRJNA485217_SSR118 | reverse complement strand
TCCTCCGCATCCTCCGCATCCTCCACGTCCTCCACGTCCTCTGCACCCTCCGCATCCTCCCCCGGCGTGACGCGACGCATGCGAGCCAAGACGTTCGCCGCACGCTTCGGCCTGGACGCGGACGTGCTCGACGCGTTGGCCCGCGAGGCCGACCGTGCGGCCTTCTCCGGCGAACCGTGCTCCGAGCGGGATGCGCAACGGTATTGGCGGGATGTGGACGGCGTGCGCGCCGCGATGCTCGCCGCGTTGCCGCGCGGCGGGCGTTGGCTCGCCCGGTTGAGCCTGTCCGGATGCCGCGGACCGTTGCTTCGCGCGGACGCGGCCGGGGAAGCCGGTACCGCTTCCGCCGGACCTGCGGGTATAGTGTCCAATGTCCGTAACCGGTTCCTGCGCCGCGATGGCGGCGGCGATGCGATCGGAGGCCGGTCGGCACGCTCCCGCGCCGCGCGCGCTTCGAGGACCGACCGGACGTCATCCACGAACGGACGATTCCCGCAAGGGCCGAAAGGACGAAGCTCATGACCATAGGACGTCTCTCCGCAGCCTTCGTCACCGACGTGGGTCTTCGCCGCCGCAACAATCAGGATGCGGCCTTGGCCGAGGACGGCGTGGTGCTGGTGTGCGACGGCATGGGCGGCGGGGTGGCCGGCGAGCGCGCGAGCGCGTCCGCGGTGGAGCGTATGCGTGCCTTGGCCTCTTTGGATTCCCGCAGGCGCGCGGATATCGAACGTGCGCTGGTGGCGGCGCAGCATGAGGTGCTGGCGTTGGGCCGTTCGTTGGGCGGCGTGGCCGGCACGACGGTCAGCGGCGTGGTGTTGGCGGGCGGCGAGGTGACGACGCGTGAGGGTCGCGTGTTGTCCGCGGAGCATCTGGCGTATGTGCTGAATGTGGGTGATTCGCGCACGTATCATATGGATCCGATGCCGGATGGTTCGGGTTGGGACGCGGGTTCGCTGATCCGCATCACGCGTGACCATTCGCAGCGTCAGGAGATGATCGATTCGGGCGAGCTGCTGCCGGATATGGCGCGTGAGCTGGTGCCGCGCAATGTGATCACGCAGTGTGTGGGCGCGCCGGAGGGCATCGCGCCGGATCTGTTCCTGGCGGATGCGACGGGCCGGTTCATCGTCTGTTCGGACGGTCTGCATGCGGAGTTGGGCGATGACGAGCGTATAGCCCGGGTCGCGGCGGCATGCGACGATCCGCGTGAGGCGGCGCATGCGTTGGTGCGCGCGGCGTTGGAGGCGGGCGGTTCGGACAACGTCACGGTGGCGGTGGCGGACATGCCGGTCGCGTTCCCCGCCAGGCACGCGTGGAGCGTCACTAAGCTGGATGACGGTGAGGATATCGGCAATATCGCCGACGGCACGTTGGAAACCCTACGCACGATACATCAAGGAGGCCATGATGGTCGATTATGACGACGCGGTGGCGGCCGTGCAGGATCCGCAGGCGGATCCGATCTTTTTGGCGAAGATCGCGTATGAGAATCCGGAGTTCGGCGCGAATGTGGCGGCGAATCCGCGCGCCTATCCGGGTCTGCTGCGTTGGTTGGCCGAGTTCGGCGACGACAGGGCGCGTGATGTGGTGGCGCAGTTGGGTTATGCGGTGCCGTCCGATGCGTTGGGGTCGAGTCAGCCGGAGGTGCGTTCGGAGTATGACGGACGCTCCGGTGCGGTGCGTGTGGTGGAGGCCGTGACCGAGCCCGAGCGTCCGATGGCGCGGGCGACGCAGACCGCGCAGGCAGCGCAGACCGCGCAGACCACATCCGATGGCGTCTCCTCCTCCGTGTCCGGTGTGGATGGACGTACGCCGGATGCCGTGATGTCCGATGGCTTCGCGGACGCGTCCGCGAGGGAGCCCTCGCAGGGTTCGTTGGGTGCGTTCGCGCAGGCGTACGCGCAGTCCGCGTATGTGCGTCCGGCGCAGAATCCGTATGGCTTCTCCGCCGAGTTGGCGGCTTCCACCACCGATCAGATGCAGATGGCTGAGATCGCGCAGAAGGCACCGGAACTGCATGCGGCGTTGGCGGGCAATCCGAACCTGTATCCGGCGTTGGTGGATTGGCTGGCGCAGTTGGGCGATCCGGCGGTCGATGCGGCGTTGGCCGCGCGTCGGTGAACGGGAGGCCTGGTCGTGTCTCGTTTGATTCCTTTCCCGCCCATGCCGGAACCGGGCTGGTATCCGGATGATCCGAAGTGCGCGCCCGTGGACGTGGACATGCCGTCGGAGCCGTCGTCGGAGACCATGCCGATGGCGGTCGCGCGCGCGGAGGATAGGTCGCCGCGCCATGTCATGCCGGAAACGGTCGCTCCCGCATCGAACGCCGGCTCCTCCCCCATGCCGGCATCCCCGTCTGTCGCATCGCCCATCATCGTCCCATCGAACACGGTCCCGTCAAACGCCGCCACGGCCCTGTCCGATGGGACGGACGGGCACGATTGGGATGGCACGGTGCTGTCCACCGCGTTCACCGCGGCGCAACCGCGACGCGTCTACCAGCTGCACAACGAGTCCACCGGGCAGACCATCCTCATCGACCGGGCCACGCTGTTGGGACGGCGTCCCTCGCAGTCGTTGCCGGAGGGGGCCGTGGCCGTACGCGTCGAGGATCCCACGCGCACCACGTCGCGCAACCATGCGGCGGTGAGCATCGACCGTCAGGGGCGTTTGTGGATCGAGGATTACGGTTCGCTCAACGGCACGTTCATCATTCATGAGGCCGAGGAGCTGCAGGTCCTTCAGGGCGCTCCGTGCCTGTTGGACGCGCCCGCCACGCTGCGCATCGGCGACCAGTTCTTCACCCTCACCGAACGTGCCGCACCTCCTGCGTCCGCCATACCGGCGTCGCGGACGCGGCCGACGCAGGCATAGCCAAGCAGATCAGGGTCATAGGCCAAAACAGACACACCTTTGGCCTATGACCCAAAGCATCATGATTTCCCCGTATCATGCGGGGTCGTCCGTCTCTCAAGTTTTTTCAGCGGCTCGTCATACTGCTCGAAAAGCACCTTTCCCCGTTCCCGCACGGTACGACGGCGAACCTGTCGCAGGGCAGCGGCGGCTCCATGCGAAACCGGCCGTCCCCCGGGGGAAGGGGACGGCCGGTTTGGCCTGTCAGGGATGCCGTCGGCTTAGTAGTAGCCGGTCCACTGCACGTCGTCCTCGGTGAGGTCGTCGGAGGGCTTGTCCGAACCGCCGTCGGTCGGCTTATCTCCGGCGTCGTCCGAAGCGTCGCCGGAACCGCCGTCGGACGCGTCGGACGAATCCGACGAATCGACGGAGGCACCGCCGTTCGCATGGGACGAAGCGGAACCGGAGGACTTCGCGCCGGCTGTACCGGACGTACCGGACGCATCATCCTGCTCCTCGCCTTCCTGCGCCGCCTCGCCGCCGAAGACCTGCGCGGAAGACAGGTCGTTGTCTGCGGCGTCGGTGCGCCAGGAGAGCGGCGTGGGGCCTTCGGTGATGATATGGAGTGCGGCATTGCGCCACACGCCGTAGGAGAGCGCGCCCACGGCCATGATGACGGCGACGACGAGCGCGGCCACGGCGGCCTTGGCACGCCAGTCGAGCGTCCACCAGGTCATGCGCAGACGCGCCGCCATGCCGGATGCGACCTCGACGTCCGCTTCGGCCGAGCCGCCGTCCTCACCATCCGCGCCTTCGGGGGCGACGGCGGTGAGGACGGGGGCGACGGTAGGCGCGTTGGGGACGAATTCCGTGCCCTCGCCGGAACGGCGGGGCGCGTCATCCGAAGCGGCGTTCCGCACAGCGGGTTTTACGGCCTCCGCATCGACCTGATCGGTCGGGGCTTCCGGCGTCACCGGCGTGGTCGGAGGAACGGCCGGCGTCACCGGTGCGGGTGCCGCATCCGGCGTCCGGTCTTCGCGGGGATCCTGTGCTGCCATGATCTTCCCTCCCACTCAGCGCTTGGCGATTGCTTCGGCCAGGGAACGTTCGCGCGTGCTGGCGTGGGCGGACGTCTGGATGTTGTCCGCCACACCGTCGACGCTGCGCGAGTTGGCCACGGCGGAGACGATCTGCTTCTCCTCACCGTCCAGCGTGTAGGTGAGTTTGGCGCGGGCGTAGAGGATGACGTCGTATTGGTCGGCGGGCACGTCGGTGACCACGAGGTTGGCGATGTGGCCGTCCTTGTAGGCGAAGTGCTTGTCCACGCTGCGGAAGCCGGCCGCGACGTCCGCGGTCTTGCCGTAGTCCCATCCGGTCTTGGACCAGACGATGCTGGCGCCCTTGGGCACGGTGAAGCGGAAGCCGAGGCGCAGACCTTCAAGCGACTGGTCCGCCGACTGCGAGTAGCGCAGGCCGCCGCCGAGGAATTCGATGCTGCCTTCGCTGGTGTCTTTGGCGCGCAGCTTCTTCTCCGCTTCTTCCAGCTGGCTCTTGATGGTTTCGGTGGCTTCGCCGGAAGCCACGCCGTTGATGAGCTGCTTGCGCGCGCGTTCGATGACGGCCCGTGCGGCAGTGAGGGACCGTTCGGTGTACATGCCGCTTTCGACCTTCTGGGACAGCGCGTTGATGGCCTGTTCGAGTTCCGTGTTGTAGGTGAGGCGGCCCATGAGCTGGAATTCGATGATGTGGTTGGTGCCCTTCTTGTCGCTGCTGTTCATGTAGACGCGCGCCTTGGACGCCTTGGCTCCGGTCCCCTGATGGATCTTGAGGCCGTCGGCGGATTCCTGATACAGCTCATCCGTGCCGGCTCCGAAGCCGTACGTGTTCTCCTTGTCGGAGTTGTAGAGCACGGTGTAGTCGCCTTCCTTGAAGGTGCCTTTCTCGGAGACCACGACGACCGTGGCGTTGTAGGTGCGCTTGTCGGGGTAGTACCGCCAGAGACGCGCGATGTAGCTGTCCGTGTCCGAGGCGTCCTCCGTGGACTCCTCCAGCTGATAGGTGCCGCCGAGGTCGAATTCGGCGTAGCTGGACTGGCTGGACTCGTTCACGTTGGAGGTGACGCCGAAGTCGGCGTACCTGTTGGTGTCCGTGTGGTTGCCGTCCACGGCGTTCTTCATGGCGCGGTTGTCGCCGCCGCGCACGAAGGCGGCCTTGCCGTCCTCGGTCTTGTACGCGTTCACGGTGGAGCCGAGCGCAATGTTGCCGAGCGCGTTCGCCTCGGCGTCCTTGCGCGCGGTGTAGGTGATGGTGAGGTCGGTCTGGCCCACGGTCACGGTGGCCGGTGCTTCGACCGCATAGCCCCTGGCCACGGTGAAGTCCGAGGCGGCGGGCGTGATCTCGGTGCCGATGGCCACGCGTTCGCTCTTCTTCTGGATCTCCAGACCGTTCGTGTCCACGAGTCGGCGCGTCAGCTGCACGGACGCCTGACGGTAGTAGCGCACGATCTGCTGCGTCTTGCCTTCCTCGGCGACCCACTTGCTTTCGTCGATGCTGGAGTGCGAGTAGGTGTAGCCGTAGACCTCGGGCACGGAGGCGAGGGTGTTGGTGCCGGTGAGCACGCGCTGGTCCACGTCGCCCATGTCCGGCATGGCGCCGATGGGCTGGTTGTTCGCGTCCACGAGCTGGTAGGTGATGTGGGCGGTGCCGTAGGTGATGTTCGCATCGGTGCCCATGAGCTCGTTGTTGTACAGCACCTTCGCCTCGATCTGGTCGCCGGCCTCCAGATCGTTCAGCGTACCGGTCGTGAGCACGAGCGACTTGGCGCCGGCCATGCGGATGTCCGTGATCTTGACGTTGTTGCCGGTCACGGTCTCGGGCGAGACGTTGAAGGACTTCTGCGTGTTCGGATGGACGGAGAACTCCTCGTCTTTGTTGAACTTCACGGTGCCATCGGCGCCGGTGATCTTCAGATGCAGCGTGACCTTCTGGTCCGTGTCCAGATAGTTGCTCACCACGGTGCGGTATTGGAGCTGGCGTCCGTTGGCGGTCTGGATGTTCGATTCGTCGATGACCGGACCGGCGTCCCACTTCTTGGCGCTCTTGGCGTTGTCCACCGTGGCGTTGCCGGTGCCGGTACCGTCCGTCTTCTCCTGCTCCGTGCGCACCTGGGTGAGTTCGGGCTGGGCCACGTACATGGGGTTCTTCTTGCCCGCGGGGAGCATGTCGTTGAGCTTGCGGAAGATGCTCTCACGGCAGATCTCGCAGAAGATGTTGGTGCCGTAATGGTTCATGAGGCAGTCGCCGGTGGGGTTGGACACGTTGAAGTCACCCACCTTGCCCGCGCTTTCGATGGTGACCTTGCGGTGTCCGAGGAATTCCTTCCAGCGGATGGTCTCCGGATCGTCGTTCGCGGTCTGGTTGGTGCCGGACACGTCGCCGCGGAACACGTTGGCGTTGGTGTAGTGGTCCACGAGCGAGGCGAACATGTGCGCGCCCTCATGCACCGCCATCTTGTAGCCGGCGGAGAGCGAGGCGGTGGAGGTGCCGTTGCCCTGGCCGAAGTAGTCGTAGGTGTTCACGATGGCGGTGGCGTGCATGATCTTGCCGCCCTCGTCCAGATAGTTCTTGGTGATCCAATCCCTCGCCAGATTGCAGCGGGTCTGGTCGGAGCCGCCGTTCACGTTGCCGTTGGCGCTGTTGTAGTAGGACTTGAAGAACGTGTCCTTGGTCACGGAGGGCGTGCTGTAGCCGCTTTCGTTCGATTCGGCGCAGTACGCGTAGATGTTCATGTAGGGGGCCATGGCGCGGAAGGGTTCCATGTTGAGGATGTCCTGCACGCGTTCGGTGATGTCCTCCTTGAACTTCTCGATCTCGTCGGAACGGTAGCCGGAGGCGAGGAACACCCAGACGGCGCGTTCGGAGTCGGGTCCGGTCTTCTGGATGACGTGCACGGGCCAGTCGAAGCGGTCGTTCTGGTCGAACACCTGGCCGCGGTACACGGCCCAGGCGCGGTTCATGTCCTTGGCGTACGTGTCCTTGAGGGGGTGCGCGTCCAGCAGTTTCTGGAGTTCGTCGAGCTTCTCCTCGGAATTGTAGGCGTCCTTGAGCGCGGCCTGCTTGGTGTCCGTGAAGAGGTCGGTGAGCTGGTCCACCAGCGGATCCTCGCGCAGGAACTTGAACTCCGCGGCCACCACGCCGCCTGGGGTCTTCACATACTCGAATTTGATGCTCTTGGCCTTGACCGCCTGGGACAGGGTGAACGTAACCGGGCCGCTCGGACGCTGGTTCTGGTCGATGTCGTAGTCCACGATCTGCTTGTAGCTGTTCGCCTCACCCGTTTCGGAAACGTAGAGCTTGAAGTGGATGGGGAAGCCGGAGCCGTTGGTGTTGGTGAAGTGACGGAAGAGGATACGCGAGAGCATCTCCTCCTTCTCGAAGTTGACGGTGAGCGTAGCGTCATCCGGCGTCTTCTGTGCCATGAAGACGGAGTTCCAGTCACCATCGAAGGCATTGCGGAGAGGATAATTCGGACGTTCCGGTTGCGTAATGCTGTAATCGGTCTTGATGGGAATCTGGTACTGACTCAGATACGCCGGAGTGTCGAATCCCTGTCCCACGGTGAGGTTCTCACGCTTCAGGGTGAGCAGTTCCGCGTTCGTTTCCCCGGCATTCTGCCCGTCGTCCGCCGCGGAGGAGGCGTCCCCATCCTGCTGCGCTTCGCCGCCCGTGGTCGCTTCGGCGTCGGAGGATTCGGATGCGCCGTCCGACGCGCTGCCGGCCGCGGTGTCCGTGGAGGCGCCGTCCGCGGCCGCCTCCTCATTGGCGAGATCGGCGGCCAATGCCTCGGCGTCGATGAAGGTGTCGGTCTGGTCGAAGGACACGCCGGAGGCGGCTTCGTCCGTCTCCGCGGCGTGGACGTGGGGTGCGGGCAGCGTCAGCACCGCGGCGCCCAGGAACAGGGATGCGATGGTCGCCACGGCAACGGTCCGGCGTGCGGAACCGAGCGGCGACTTCGTACGCCTGAGAAGCGTCACTTGGTATTCTCCTTACGAGATCGGGATTATGGGATGTCCGAAGGATGCGATGATGCATCGCCGGAACATGAAAGCACGTCATTGTACCCCCCCCCCGATATTCCGCCGGCGGACGAACCGTCCCCCTCGGAGCCGCCGCGGGCGACACGCCGCCGCCCGGATACGACGGAACGGCCCCCCCCATCGTACGCGAGGCACGAGGGAAGGGCCGTTCCGTTCCGCCGCCATCGGACGGCGCGCCTGAGTCAGGCGGTGATCGAAGCGTAGCCGAGATCGTTGTCGCCGAGCTCGACGGGCATGGGGGCGTCGCCGCTGGTACGGACCACGTCGGAGGCGGAGAACCTCACCACGTCCATGCTGGCGGTTTCGTATTCCTTACGGAAGTCGGTCATGGTTTGCCTTTCGTAGGGCCGGAACGTTCCGGCGATGCGCGCGCCTCCCCTATGGTGAAGGCACGCGCCGCGATTGCCGGCCCATCGTATCACGGGCCGCAGATGGGGAGCCGGAACCGGCCCGGCTCCCCGCAGGGGCGGAATCAGACGGTGCCGTCCGTATCCTCGCCCGGCTCGCCGAGGCCGGCGTTCAGATCGCCCATGTCGGCGCCCATGTCGGCGCCGAAATCGACGCCGAACGCGGAAGAGAGGTCGCCCTCGATGCCCTCGCCCAAGGCGGCCAGTCCGCCCTCGCCGAGGAACTCGTCCGGGTCGAAGTCCTCGCCGAGCTTGAGGTCGCCGAAGTCGATGTTGGTGAAGTCCACATCGGTCATGTCGCCGTCGGTGAAGTCGAGGCCTTCGCCGTCCATGTCGCCGCCCAGGCCGAAGCTCGGGTAGATGGTGTCGCGGATGGCCTTGTCCGGCTCGACCACCGCGTTGCGGTAGCGGGCCAGACCGGTGCCGGCCGGGATGAGCTTGCCGATGATGACGTTCTCCTTGAGGCCCTTCAGGTCGTCGACCTTCTGGTTCAGGGCGGCGTCGGTGAGCACGCGGGTCGTCTCCTGGAAGGAGGCGGCGGACAGCCACGAGTCGGTGGCCAGGGAGGCCTTCGTGATGCCCATGAGCTCCGGACGGCCGGAGGCGGGCTTGCGTCCCTCCTGCACGGCGAGCTTGTTGACCTCGCGGAAGCGCTGCTGGTCCACGAGCTCGCCCGGCAGCAGCTCGGTCTCGCCGGAGTCGATGACCGTGATGCGGCGGCTCATCTGATGGACGATGACCTCGATGTGCTTGTCGTGGATGTCCACGCCCTGGGAGCGGTACACGTTGTGCACCTCCTCCACGATGTTCATCTGCGCGGCGCGCTTGTTGAGGATGCGCAGGATCTTCTTCGGATCGACGGAACCCTCGACGAGCTGGGTGCCGGTGGCGACGTGCTCGCCGTCCTTGACCAGCAGCGGCACGCGGCGGGACACGCTGTAGACAATCGGCTTGATCTCGCCGTCCTCCACCGGGGCGCCGGAGTCGGAGTCCGGGGTGAGCACGACCTGACGGCCGCGGTCGGTCTCCGTGATGCGGATGGTGCCCGCGAACTCGGCGATCGGGGACTCGCCCTTCGGGGTGCGGGCCTCGAAGAGCTCCGTGACTCGCGGCAGACCCTGGGTGATGTCGGAGGCGGAGGCGACGCCGCCGGAGTGGAAGGAACGCAGGGTAAGCTGCGTACCGGGCTCGCCGATGGACTGGGCCGCGACGATGCCGACGGTCTCGCCGACGTCCACGAGCTTGTTGGTGGCCATGGACCAGCCGTAGCACTTGGCGCACACGCCGCGGCGGGACTGGCAGGACAGCACGGAACGGCACTTGACGAACTCCACGCCGTGGGCCACGAGGTCTTCGAGCACGTCCATGGACAGGGCGTCGTCGCGCTTGTAGAGCACGGTCTCGCCGTCTGCCGGATCGATGACGTCGGCCGCGAGCAGACGGGAGTACGGACCGCCGTCGGCGGCCTTGACGAGCACGAGGTTGCCTTCGGCGTCACGGTCGGCGACGCGCATCTCGATGCCCTGCTTGGTGCCGCAGTCCTCCTCGCGCACGATGACGTCCTGGGAGACGTCCACCAGACGACGGGTCAGGTAGCCCGACTCGGCGGTACGCAGTGCGGTATCGGCCAGACCCTTGCGGGCGCCGTGCTGGGAGATGAAGTACTCCAGCACGGACAGGCCGTCGCGGTAGTTGGACTTGACCGGTCGGGGGATGATCTCGCCCTTCGGGTTCGCCACGAGGCCTCGCATGCCGGCGATCTGGTTGATCTGCATCATGTTGCCTCGCGCGCCCGACTGGACGATGATGGCGAGGTTGTTCGACGGGTCGAAGTCGCGCTCGACGGCCTTGGAGACCTCGGCGGTGCACTTCGTCCACAGGTCGATGAGCTCCTGGCGGCGCTCCTCCTCGGTCATGAGGCCCATCTCGTAGTTGTCGTTGACGGTCGCGGCCTCCTCCTCGTACTGGTTGACGAGCTGCTCGCGCGCGTCCGGCTCGATGACGTCGGAGAACGCGAAGGAGACGCCGGACCACGGGGCGCGGGTGAAGCCCATGTCCTTGAGGGCGTCCAGCGAGGCGGCCACCTGGGCGGTGGAGTAGCGGGTCGCGATGTCGTCCACGATCTTGGACAGGCGCTTCTTGCCGACCTGGTCGTTGACGAACGGGTAGTCGACCGGCAGGGTCTCGTTGAACAGGATGCGGCCGTAGGAGGTGGCGAACAGCGTGGAGCCGTCCTGGAAACGCTCCTCGCGCACGATCTCCTGGCCGTTCTGCGCGGCCGGGTCCACGACCTTGACCTCGCCCGGCTCCCAGCCCTCGGGCAGGGTGAAGCTGGCGGGCATGCGGATGAGGACCTTGGCCTGCATGTCGATCTCGTGCAGGTCGAGCGCCATCTCGGCCTCGGCCAGCGAGGAGAACACGCGGCCCTGGCCCTTGACGCCCTCGGTCACGGTGGACAGCCAGTACAGGCCCAGGATCATGTCCTGGGACGGCATGGTCACAGTGTGGCCGTCGGCCGGCTTGAGGATGTTATCCGAAGCCATCATCATGGAGCGGGCCTCGGCCTGGGCTTCGGCGGACAGCGGCAGGTGCACGGCCATCTGGTCGCCGTCGAAGTCGGCGTTGAAGGCGGCGCAGGACAGCGGCGGCAGGTGGATGGCCTTGCCCTCGACCAGGATCGGCTCGAAGGCCTGGATGCCCAGACGGTGCAGCGTGGGGGCTCGGTTGAGGAGCACCGGATGCTCGGAGATGACCTCCTCAAGCACGCCCCACACCTCGGAGTCGCCGCGGTCCACGAGACGCTTCGCGCTCTTCATGTTCTGCGCGTAGTTCATGTCCACGAGACGCTTGATGACGAACGGCTTGAACAGCTCCAGCGCCATCGGCTTCGGCAGGCCGCACTGGTGCATGCGCAGCTCCGGGCCGACGACGATCACGGAACGGCCGGAGTAGTCCACGCGCTTGCCGAGCAGGTTCTGACGGAAGCGGCCCTGCTTGCCCTTGAGCATG
>Cebus_capucinus_imitator_PRJNA485217_SSR118__coassemble_644_pt1 | contig 11642 bp, 9 predicted proteins | sample Cebus_capucinus_imitator_PRJNA485217_SSR118__metabat2_high_PE_013 | metagenome-assembled genome bin Cebus_capucinus_imitator_PRJNA485217_SSR118 | reverse complement strand
AGAACGGCAAGACCGTGCCGGTGTGGATGGGCTGCTACGGCATCGGCGTGAGCCGCGTGCTCGCGTGCATCGCCGAGACGCATCACGACGAGCGCGGTCTGGCGTGGCCTTCGATCATCGCGCCCGCGCAGGTGCATGTGGTGGCCACCGGCAAGGACGAGCAGGCGTTCGATGGCGCCGAACGTCTGGTGGCGGACCTGGAGGCGAAGGGCGTGGAGGTCATCTACGACGACCGCAGGAAGGTCTCCCCGGGCGTGAAGTTCAAGGACGCCGAGCTCATCGGCGTGCCGACCATCGCCGTGGTGGGCCGCGACTACGTCAACGACGGCACCATCGAGGTGCGTGGGCGCGACGGCGGCGACAAGGTGGTCGTGCCGGCCGCCGAGGCCGTCGACACGCTCATGGCGCGTCTGTGAGTGCTGCGCGGCTGACGTCTGCCTTGTCACGGCATGCGTCATGGCGTGCGTCGTTGAGATGAGATGACGCGATTGCGGGGCGTCGGATCGGTTCGCCGGTCCGACGCCCCGTTTCTTGTTTCTTTCCGTCTTTGCCGTCTGCGTCCGCTTTGCCGGTGGGCGGGCCGGCGTGTGTTTCGTGCGCGGTTTCGGTGGATGAGGTACAAGGCCATCCACAATACGTCCGGCGGCGGGGCTTCGTCCACATACCCCGTTTTTCCGTGGGCGTTCGACGCGTGCGGTGCAGTCTGGAGACACCGGGGAACGGACCGGCCGCGGGCCGCTGGCGCGGGGCCGGCGGCCGGTCCGGTTCCTCCGGGCCACATGTCAGGGACGTCCGGCGCAGGGGCGCACGGACGGTAGGAAAGGAACGGTCATGGGTATGCAGCAGATGCAGGTGACGGTCACGGGCAACCTCGGCGCCGAACCGGTTTCGTTCGGCAAGGACCTCGATTCGCCGGCCTGTTCGTTCAGGGTGGGCGTGACGCCGCGGTATTTCGATGCGCGCGAGGGCGCGTGGAAGGACCGCGAGACCTCATGGGTGGGCGTGCGCGCCTACCGCACGCTGGCGGTGAACGTGCTCGGCTCGCTGCACAAGGGCGATCCGGTCATCGTGACGGGCACGCTCCATACGGAACGGTGGCGCAAGGAGGGCGTGGACCGCATCACGCCGGTGGTGGAGGCGAGCGCCGTGGGCTGCGATCTCAGCCAGGGCACGTGCCGGTTCCGCCGCGTGGGGCGCGAACAGCCCGCCCTCTCGCCGTCCTGTGAGGCGCAGTCGTCCGATGGCGCGGCCGGCGTGCAGACGGGGGTCGACGCGACGCCCGGCATCGCTTCGGCCGTGATGCCGGGCACGATGTCCGAGGCGGCGTCCGGCATCACGGCCGATGGCGGTGCGGGCACGGTCGGCGGGGCGGCCGCCGGGACTATGGCCGCACCTGCGGACGGTGCGGCCACGGGCAACGTGCCGGCGTTCCTTGCGGATGCGGGAGGTGCGCCGGGAGGCGCCGCCGCGCCCGGGCCGTCCGGTCCTGCGGCAGGCGAGGCCTCCGACGGGTTCGACGGGGCGGAGTTCTGACGCTCGTTACCAGATGCGCACGCGCTCGGCGGGAGCGAGCCACATGGGGTCGCCCTCGTGCACGTCGAACGCCTGGTGGAACAGGTCCACGTTGCGTGCGATGCCGTTGGTGCGGCATTCGGCGGGGGAGTGCGGGTCGATCTGCAGGTACTGTTCGGCCAGTTCGTCGCGGTTCTTCGTGCGCCAGATGGAGGCGTAGCTCAGGAAGAAGCGCTGCGCGCCGGTGAAGCCGTCCAGTACGGGCGCTTCGGCCAGGGACGCCGCGATGCCTTCGGGCGAGGCGTCGCGTTCGCGGCCGGCGGCCTCGTCCAACGCGAACGCGTACGCCTTGAGCGCGATGTTCACGCCGCCCAGGTCTCCGATGTTCTCGCCGATGGTGAGCGCGCCGTTGACGTGCGGGGCGCGTTGCGGCTCGTCGGCGTACTTCTCCGCCAGCTGCGCGGGCACGAACGCGTCGTATTGGGCGATGAGCGCCTTGGTGCGCACCTCGAAGTTCGCCTTGTCCTCGGCGGTCCACCAGTCGTGCAGGCGTCCGTCGCCGTCGTACTGGGAGCCCTGGTCGTCGAAGCCGTGGCCGATCTCATGGCCGATGACCGCGCCGATGCCGCCGTAGTTGGCCGCGTCCTCCGCATCCGGGTTGAAGAACGGCGGCTGCAGGATGGCCGCGGGGAACACGATGACGTTCATGGTGGGCTCATAGTAGGCGTTCACGGTCTGCGGGTTCATGAGCCATTCGTCGCGGTCCACGTTCCGTCCGACCTTCGCCAGCTGGTAGCCGGTCTCGTACAGGGACACGGCCATCATGTTCGAGGCCAGGGGGAGCTCCGCGTCCACGTCCAGAGCCGTGTAGTCGCGCCAATGGTTCGTGTAGCCGATCTTCGGCGTGAACTTGGAGAGCTTCTCCAACGCCTTGGCCTTGGTCTGTTCGCCCAGCCAGTCCGAACGTTCGATGGACGCGCGGTAGGCGTCGATGAGGTTCGCCACGAGCCGTTCCATGCGCGTCTTGGAGCTTTCCGGGAAGTGGCGGCGCACGTATTCGCGGCCCACGTCCTCGCCGCATGCGCCGTTGACGAGGCTCACGGCGCGCTTCCAGCGGGCGCGCTGCCTGCGCTGGCCGGACAGCGTGGAACCGTAGAACTCGAAGTTCGTCTTGTCGAAACGTTCGCCCAACGCGGATGCGAAGCCCACGATGAGATGCGTGCGCGCCCACAGCTTGAGGTCCTCAAGGTCGGCGTCGTTCCAGAACGCGTCGAGTCCGGTCAGGAAGCTCGGCTCGTGCACGACGACGCGCGCGAACACGGCGCGCAGGTCGACCGGCTGCGTCTTGGCGGCGCCGGTGGCGTCGTACGCCTCCTGCCATGCCTCGATCCACGCGTCCAGATCGAAGTGCGCGAGCGTGGCGGACAGGTCCGCATAGGAGGTGGGATTGTAGGTCTTCACCGAATCGCGCGTGGCCACGTTGTCCCAATGCAGGGAGGCGATGCGCGTCTCCACGTCGAGCAGACGGCGGGCCATGCCCTCGCCCTCCGCCTCGTTTGCCGCGTAGCCGGCGTTGGCGAGCTGCCGGGCCGCCATGGCCAGATAGGCTTCGCGAATCGGCGCGTAATGGTCCTCACGGTAGTACGCCTCGTCCGGCAGGCCCAATCCGGCCTGCTCCACATGCGCCACGTTGACGTCCGGATCGCCCGGATCGCCGTAGACCGCCAAGGCGAACAGGTCCGGGCCTCCGATGGGGTTGACGGCGCCGAGCGCGCGCGTGAGCGCCGCCTTGTCCCGCGCGGCGTCGACGGCGTCCAACGCGGGGCGGATGGGGTCGAGGCCCGCGTTCTCGATGGCCTCCACGTTCAGGAAGGAACGGTACAGCGCGCGCGACTTGGCCGCGGGGCAGTCCTCCTCCTCGAGGATGTCATGGATGCGGTTCTCCGCATCCTCGGCGAGCTTGTCGAAGGAGCCGTAGCGGGAACGGTCGTCCGGCAGACGGTAGGTGTCGATCCACGGGCCGTTGACGTAGCGGAACAGGTCCTTGGCCGGGCCGGTGACGGATGAGAACGATGCCGGGTCCAGCCCGGACTGCAACAGTGCTTCACTCATGGCCACCAGCCTAGCCGACGTGGACGAACGACGCCGCGTTCGCCCACGGCATGCCCGCGCTATCCGCGCACGAGCGTCAGACGCTGGAAGTCCACATGCGGGTTGCGCTTGGCCGGCACGAGGCTCCAGCGGGCCACGCCGAACGAGCCGCGGCCCTCATGACGGTCCGTCTGACGGCGCATCCATTCGAGGCACTGATGCGTCTGGACGGCGTCGCTCAACGCGCGGTGCTCCTCGTTGTCCGCGATGCCGAAGCGGCGGATGAGATCCAGCAGACGGTGATGGCGTTCCTCGGGGTACAACGCGCGGCTGATCTGCATGGTGTCCACGGCGCGGGCCGGGAACGCCTCGCCGGTCAGACGTCGGGTCTCGTAGTCGAGGAAATGCAGGTCGAAGGTCACGTTATGGCCCACGATCGGCTCACGGCCGTTTTGCGCGCCCTCGTCCAGCCAGTCAAGGAACCGGGGGAGCACCTCCTCGATGGCGGGGCAATCCTCGACGAGCGCGTCGTCGATGCCGGTGAGCTCCGTGACCGCGCGCGGAATGGGCTTGAGCGGGTTCACCAACCGCTGGAACCGGTCCACGATCTCATGGCCGCGCACGCGCACGGCGCCGATCTCCGTGATGCCGCAGCTGTTGGGATAGAAGCCGGTCGTCTCCAAATCGAGCGCGACATAATCGGCGGGGAAGCCGAGGGGAGCGTTGGGGGCGCTGCCGGCGCCCCCGGATCCGATGGTGTCCGAAGCGAGCATGGTTCCTCCTGCGGGATACGTCCTTCGCGCCGGAACCGTTCCGGCGCCACGTCACCATCGTACGGGCGACACGGCGGCACCGGACCATATGTACCGCGCGCCCGGCGCGTCCTCTATAGTCGTGACACGACAAGGCAACGGAAGGAGCACACCCATGAAACGGATCACGGCGGGCATCGTGGCGCATGTGGACGCCGGCAAGACCACCCTGTCCGAAGCGCTCCTCTACCGTTGCGGCGCCGTCCGCCGCCTGGGGCGCGTCGACCACGGCGACGCCTTCCTCGACACCGCCGGCGTGGAGAAGGAACGCGGCATCACCGTCTTCGCCCATCAGACCACCGTGGACCACGCCGGCATGCGCCTGACCCTCCTGGACACCCCCGGACACGTCGACTTCGCCGCGGAAACCGAACGCGTCCTGAACGTCCTCGACTACGCCGTCCTCGTCGTCTCCGGCACGGACGGCGTGCAGGGACACACCGAAACCCTCTGGCGGCTTCTGGAACGCTACCGGGTGCCGGTTCTTCTGTTCGTCAACAAATGCGACGCCGCCGGATTCGACCGCGAGGCGGCGCTCGCCGACCTGCGCGCGCGCCTGTCCGAGGCGGTGACGCCGCTGCCGGGAATGGATTCGGACGCCGCGGAGGACGCCGTGGCGCCGTTCGGCGAGGACGTGGAGGACGTGGCCGTTCTGGACGAGGAGGCGATGGAGGAATATCTGACGCATGGCGGCGTCACGCTCGGACGCGTACGGCGGATGGTCGCCTCGCGCCGCCTGTTCCCCGTATGGTTCGGCTCCGCCCTGCGCTTGGACGGCGTGGACGAGTTCCTTGACGCTCTGGCCCTCTACACGCGCGAACCCGCATGGCCGGAGGAGTTCGGCGCGCGCGTGTTCAAGATCTCGCACGACGAACGCCATGCGCGCCTGACCTGGCTGCGCGTCACCGGCGGAACGCTCAAAGCCAAATCCCAGCTGACGGTGCGCGGCGAGACGGAGAAGATCGACCAGGTGCGCGTCTACAACGGCGCGCGCCATGAGATCGCCACGGAACTGCCGGCCGGTTCGGTATGCGCCGTGACCGGACTGGAACGCACCTTCCCCGGCTGCGGCCTGGGGATGGAGGAGGACGCCGGCTCGCCCTCCCTGCAGCCGGTGCTCACCTACAGCGTCATGCCGGACCTGCCGGACGAGGACGGGGAGCACCCCCGCTTCGACGATCTCGCCCTGCACAAGGCCGTGGCCGCCCTGCGCGAACTGGAGGACGAGGATCCGCTCCTGCACGTGGCGTGGGTGGAACGCCTGCGCGAACTGCACGTGCAGCTCATGGGCGAGGTGCAGTTGGAGATCGTCCAACGCGAACTGCGCGAACGCTTCGGTCTGGCCGTGCGCTTCGGCGCCGGCTCCGTCCTCTACCGCGAGACCATCACCGAACCCATCGAAGGCGTGGGGCATTTCGAACCGTTGCGCCACTACGCCGAAGCGCACATTCTTCTGGAACCGGGGGAGCCGGGCAGCGGCGTCACGGTGGGCACGAACGTGCCGGAGAACGACCTCGACCGCAACTGGCAGCGGCTCGTCCTCACGCATCTTGAGGAGCGCGAGCATCTCGGCGTGCTCACCGGCTCCCCGCTCACGGACGTCCGCATGACGCTCGTCGCCGGCCGCGCCCACCTCAAACACACCGAGGGCGGCGACTTCCGCCAGGCCGTCTACCGTGCCGTGCGCCAGGGCCTCATGGAGGCGCGCCAAGGCGTGAGGGGGCGTCCCGCCGTCGGCGAGGACACCGCCGCGCCCTCCTATGAGCCGCCCGAAGAGCCGGAGGAACACGGCAGGGGCGATGCCGGAGCCGCGGGCGGCGAAGAGGTTCGGGACGTGGACGCCATGGTGAAGGCCGTGGCCGCCGATCCGGGCCACTGCCTTCTGCTCGAACCCTGGTACCGGTTCCGTCTCGAAGTGCCCTCGGACATGGTCGGACGCGCCATGGCGGACATCCAACGCATGAGCGGCGACTTCGACGCCCCCGAGGACGACGGAGCGCACGCCGTCGTCGAAGGCCATGCCCCCGTGAGCGAGATGCGCGACTACGCCATGGACGTCAACGCGTACACGCACGGACGCGGACGGTTCAGCGCCACCTTCGGCGGCTACCGCCCCTGCCACGACCAAAGCGAGGTCGTCCGCGCCGTCGCCTACGACCCGGAAGGCGACCTCGACCACACGCCGGACTCCGTGTTCTGCGCGCACGGCGCCGGATACCCCGTCAAATGGTACAAGGTCCCCGAATTCGCGCACGTGCCCTACGCGGCGCGCTGACCCGTCAATCGGGTCGCATGCCCTCCCTGAGCCCGCCCGCATGCCCCAAGGCGGCGCGGCGGGGCGCGAAGGCCTCATCGGATGTCCCGCCTCGCCCGCCGTCCGGCCCCGCGCTACCAGATGCGCGGGCGGATGATGCCGTGGCGTTCCAGGAAACGCTGCACGTCGCGCATCTCCTCCATGTTCACCGCATGGCCCATGCCCGGATAGATGTGCTCGCTGAGCGTGCCGTGCGCGCGCCAGAACTCGCCCGTGGCGGCCACCTCCTCATCGGAGAAGACGTCGTCCGCCGCGCCGTGCCCGTAGAAGACCGGCGGCTGCGACTCCTCCAACGCCTTGTCGCCCGGCATCGCTCCGGGAGCCGTCCATCCCGACCAACTGACCGCCGCACGGTAGCGCGTGGGATCGAAACGCAGCATATGCGCCGCCAGCAGGCCGCCCTGCGAAAAGCCCATCGGCACCACCGGACGCGTCTGCTCCACATGCGAGCGCACCCAACGGTCCACGCACGCGGCCGCCTCATACGCCTGCTCGTCCAACGACTCGCCCTCCGGCACGCCCTCATGCGCCCAATCGCCGAACCAGGTGAACCCCATGCCGTAGGGGATGGGCGCGCGCAGGCTCGCGTAATCCGCCGAACCCGCGCCGCAATAGCCCAACAGGTCCGGCAGGTCGTACTCGTTGGCTCCCCAGCCGTGCAGCAGCACGAACACCGGATCGTCGCCCGAACCGTTCAAACGCGTCAAAGCCTTCGTGATATCCATCCCACCAGTGTAGACCCGCACGCCCAATGTCCACATATCGGAACGAAGCGCGATGGCGGACCCGCCTGTCCGCCTATCGGACATACCCGCCGTTCCAAGCGAGGCAACGCATCGGCAACCTCCCATAACCAACGCCTATAGCGAAACCCTTCCCACACCATCGACCGCACCCTACAATCGCCAACAATGCACAGGAGGGACGCGGCGCGCACCCATGCGCCGCACGCCACACGGAGAAAGGAGGGGACGATGACCTTCGACTGGGAATTCACGCAACGCTACGCGCCGTTCTTCATCAACGGCACCATCACCACACTGGTGATCTCCTCGTTCGGCATACTGCTCGCGCTCGCCGTCGGCGCCGCCTGCGCGGCCGTCGAAACCGCACGCATACCGGTAGCGCGCCGCATCGCACGCGTCTACATCGAAATCAGCCGCAACACCCCGCTTCTCGTCCAGCTCTACTTCCTCTACTTCGGCCTGCCCAAACTCGGCGTGGTCTGGTCCGCCCGGACCTGCGCCGTCGTGGGACTCGGCTTCCTCGGCGGCTCCTACATGGCCGAAGCCATGCGCGCCGGACTCCAGGCCGTACCCGAAACGCAGCGCGAGAGCGCCTACGTCCTCGGCCTCACCCCCGCGCAGACCCTCACCAAAGTCGTCCTGCCGCAGGCCGTATCCACCGCCGTGCCCGGCGTCGTGGCCAACGTCATCTTCCTCATCAAGGAATCCAGCGTCGTGTCCGCCATCGCGCTCGCCGACGTCATGTACATGGCCAAGGACCTCATCGGCATGTACTACAGCACCTACGAGTCGCTGTTCCTGCTGGTCGCGTCCTATCTGGTGATACTCCTGCCGATCTCCCTGTTCGGCACCTGGCTGGAACGGAGGTTCGACTATGCAAGGCGCTGAGATCCTGCTGCAGCCGGGCGTGCTCGGACGCCTCCTGCAGGGCCTGTGGGTAAGCGTGTGGATCGCGGGCGTGTCCGTGGGGCTGTCCGTGCCGCTGGGGCTGCTCGTCGGATGGCTCATGACCGTGCGCAGCCGCGTGGTGCGCGCCGTGCTGCGCGTCTACCTCGACTTCATCCGCATCATGCCCCAACTGGCGCTCCTCTTCCTCGCCTACTACGGGTTCGCCCGCTGGTTCGACTGGAACCTCGACGCCACCGGAGCCTGCGTGCTCGTGTTCGTGCTCTGGGGCGCCGCCGAACTCGGCGACCTGACGCGCGGCGCGCTCCAATCCATCCCCGAGGCGCAGTACGAGGCCGCCTACGTGCTGGGATTGGGACCGTGGCAGACGTTCACGCGCGTCATCCTGCCCCAGGCGGTGCGCCGGATGCTGCCCGCGAGCGTGAACCTCGCCACGCGCATCGTGAAGACCACCTCGCTGGCCGTATTGCTCGGCGTGGTCGAGGTCATCAAGGTCGGCCAGCAGATCATCGACGCGAACCGATTCCAATACCCGACCGGCACCCTGTGGGTGTACGGCGCCATCTTCCTCATGTACTTCATCGTGTGCTGGCCGCTGTCCATCGCGGCCCGCCGACTCGAAAAGAGGTGGTCGAATGACTGAACGCACCGCAACCACGCCCGCGGACCAGGACTCAACGCTCGGATTCGACGACCTGCACCCCGGCGGCAACCCCGGATGCAGCGGATTCGAGGCGAGCCACCTGACCAAACGCTATCCGAACGCGGACAGGCCCGTATTGGACGACGTGTCCTTCACAGTGCCCCACGGCCAGGTGCTCGTCGTGCTCGGCCCCTCCGGCTCCGGCAAATCCACGCTCCTGCGCGCCATCGCCGGACTGGAGCCCATCCAAGGCGGACGCATCGCCATCGGCGGACAGGTCGTGGACGAAGGCAGGCCCGGCAGCGAGCGGGCCGGGCGCTCCGCACGCTCCAGCGAGCTGCGCACGCGCATCGGCATGGTGTTCCAAAGCTACGACCTGTTCCCCAACCGCACCGTGCTCGGCAACCTCACCCTTGCGCCCACGCTCGTGCGGGGACGCGACAAGGCCGACGCCGAACGCGAGGCGCGCGAACTGCTCGCACGCGTGGGACTGGCCGACAAGGCCGACGCATGGCCGCACGAACTGTCCGGAGGGCAACGCCAACGCGTGGCCATCTGCCGTGCGCTCATCCTCCACCCCGAAGTGCTGCTGCTCGACGAGATCACCGCGGCGCTCGACCCGGAGATGGTGCGCGAGGTGCTGGACGTCGTGCTCGAACTGGCCCGCGCCGGACAGACCATGATGATCGTCACGCACGAGATGCGCTTCGCGCGCGCCGTCGCCGACCGCATCATCCTGCTGGAGGACGGACGCATCGTGGAGGAATCGCACGACGCGCGCCGCTTCTTCGACGAACCCGAAACCGAACGCGCGCGACGCTTCCTGCGCACCTTCGACTTCGACTGAGCGCTGACGGCGATCGTCGTCCCCGCCATCGGACGACGTTCCTCCCATTCCTCCATCGGACCGCGCATCCGCACGCCGGCCCGCCATCGGATCGTGCCCTTACGCCGGCCCGCCATCGACTTGCCATGAAAGCAAACCAACCATCCAGAAGAAGGAGATACCGATGACCATTCGCATCGGAGCACCGTTCAAAGCACTCGTCGCGGCCGGAGCCGCGCTCGTCATGACCGCCTCCATCGCCGCCTGCGGACCGTCCGCGGCCACCCCGAGCGACGTCGCGTCCGACTCCGGCTCCACCACCTCGTCCGCCAACGCCGCCGCGCGCACGCTCGACGAGATCAAGGACAGCGGCGTCATCAAGATCGCCGTCTTCTCCGACAAGGCCCCCTTCGGCTACGTGGACGCCGACGGCGACTACCAGGGCTACGACGTCTACTTCGCCGAACGCCTCGCCAAGGACCTCGGCGTGAAGGCCGAATACACGTCCGTCGACCCGTCCGCGCGCGTGGACGTGCTCACCTCCAACAAGGTCGACCTCGTGCTCGCCAACTTCACCGTCACCGACGAACGCAAGGAGAAGGTCGACTTCGCCGAGCCGTACATGAAGGTCTCGCTCGGCGTGGTCTCCCCGGAAGACGCCGAGATCACCGACGTGAGCCAGCTCGACGGCAAGACCCTCATCATCGCCAAGGGCACCACCGCCGAAACGTACTTCGAGAACAACTATCCGAACGTGAAGCTCCAGAAGTACGACCAGTACGCCGACGCGTACAACGCGCTGCTCGACGGCCGCGGCGACGCCTTCTCCACCGACAACACCGAGGTGCTCGCCTGGGCCAAGTCCAACAAGGGCTTCAAGGTGGGCGTCACCAAGCTCGGCGACGAGGACACCATCGCCCCCGCCGTGCAGAAGGGCAACAGGGAGCTGCTCGACTTCGTCAACGACGAGATCGACAAGCTCGCCGACGAGAACTTCTTCCACAAGGACTTCGAGGAGACCCTCAAGCCGGTCTACGGCGACGAGGTCGACCCCGACGACATCGTCGTGGAAGGCGGACAGCTCTGACCCACGGGCGGCCGCGGCCGGACCGGACCTCGAAACGGGACCGGCCCGGCCGCGCTGGTAGGATGGTGGAAGGTCAGGCCATGCGGCCATCGGAGGCCGCGGCCGCTTCAAGGAAGGAAAGCGGGGAGCGACATGGCATTCCACGCATTCGGATTCATCCTGATGACTATGATCCTCGTCATCGTCCTCATCCTGCTGTTGTGCTGCGTCTTCGTGGTGCCGCAGCAGCAGGCGTACATCATCGAACGCTTCGGCAAATTCCACAAAGTGCAGTTCGCCGGCATCCACATGCGCATCCCGCTCGTGGACCGCATCGCCACCAAAACCAACATGCGCGTCAGCCAGCTCAACGTGCAGCTGGAGACCAAGACGCTGGACAACGTGTTCGTCACCGTCGTCGCCTCCACGCAGTTCCGCGTCAACCCCGAAAACGTCGCCACCGCCTACTACGAGCTGCGCGATCCCGCCGGACAGCTGCGCAGCTACATGGAGGACGCGCTGCGCTCCGCCATCCCCGCCCTCACCCTCGACGACGCCTTCGCACGCAAGGACGACGTCGCCTTCGACGTGCAGAAGACCGTCGGCAACGAGATGAGCCGCTTCGGCTTCACCGTGGTCAAGACGCTCATCACCGCCATCGACCCCTCGCCGCAGGTCAAGAACGCCATGGACTCCATCAACGCCGCACAGCGTGAGAAGGAGGCC
>Cebus_capucinus_imitator_PRJNA485217_SSR118__coassemble_634_pt1 | contig 11796 bp, 9 predicted proteins | sample Cebus_capucinus_imitator_PRJNA485217_SSR118__metabat2_high_PE_013 | metagenome-assembled genome bin Cebus_capucinus_imitator_PRJNA485217_SSR118 | reverse complement strand
CGGACTCCATCCTGTCCGGCGCGTTCACCGGCGATTTCGCCGTGGCGATGGACCGGGCCGCGGTGTTCACCGACGTAGTCGCGTTGGGACTGCGCGTCGAGGCCGCGGCGATCGCCAAACGTGCCGCGAAGCGCGGCGAGGCCGATTCCATGGAGCACACCGATGACGCGCGCACCAAGTCGGCGCGTCTCATGCATACGGCGGCGAACCTGTTCGTCACGGCCAAGGATTTCAAGCACGCGGCCGAACTGTGGCGCCGCGGCAAGCTCGAATAGTTCCACGGCAGACCTGAATGGTTCCGCGGCAGACCCGAACCGCGCCAAGGCATACTCGAAGGGCACGGCGGCGCGCCCAGCCGCGCCACACGCTATACTGAAAGCCGCGTCGGGCCGTGCTTAAGCCCCGGGCTCCATTTTTTGCCGCCGCGAGCGGCCCTTGCGCCGACAGGCGCTTTCGCGGTCCGACGCCCTCACTTCTCTTTGACCGTCCCCTTCCTCGCCTCTCCTCGCCTCTCCTCGCCGCTTTCCCGCTCCGACGCCCCATCCTTGCTTCTGCCTCCATCCTCGCCGCTTTTCCGTCGCGCGAGACGCGTCCCGCGCGACGGGCGAGAAGGCTCGCCTCCGCGCCGGATAACGGGTAGGGTAGGAACCATGGAATTGCATGTTTTGAATCATCCGCTCGTGGAGCACAAGCTGACCGTGCTGCGCGACAAGAACACCGCCTCCTCCACGTTCCGTGAACTCGTCACCGAGCTGGTCATGCTCGAAGCCTACGAGGCCACCCGCAATCTCGACGTCGTCGACAAGCCCATCGAGACCCCGGTCGCCCCGATGGTCGGCAAGCATATCGCCGAGCCCCGTCCGATCATCGTGCCCGTGCTGCGCGCCGGCCTGGGCATGCTCGACGGCATGACCAAGATGATCCCGTCCGCCGAAGTCGGTTTCCTCGGCATGAAGCGCGACGAGGAGAATCCCACCCAGCAGATCACCTATGCGAACCGTCTGCCCGACGACCTGTCCGGCCGTCAGTGCTTCCTCATCGACCCGATGCTCGCCACCGGCGGCACGCTGGTCGCGGCCGCGCACTATCTGGCCGAACGCGGCGCGAAGGACATCACCGCCGTGTGCATCCTCGCCGCGCCGGAGGGTGTGGAGTTCGTCGAAAAGCACGTGGACCCGTCCATCGACTTCAAGGTCGTGCTGTGCGCGGTCGACGAGCGCCTCAACGAGCAGGCGTACATCGTGCCGGGCCTGGGCGACGCCGGCGACCGTCTGTATGGCGTGATCGACTGATGCAGATCGACGTCATCGCGCCGGGCCGCGTGAAGGAACGCTACCTGCGCGACGCCATCGACGAATACTCGAAGCGTCTGTCGCGCTACTGCCGGCTGAACGTCATCGAGGTCGCGGACGAGAAGACGCCCGACCATGCCTCCGAAGGCATGGAGCGTCTCATCAAGGCGAAGGAGGGCGAACGCATAGCGAAGCATCTGCGCGATGGCGCGTTCGTCATCGCCCTCGCCATCGACGGCAGGCAGCTGTCCAGCGAGGAGCTTGCCGCGAAGATCGACGATCTGGGCATACGCGGCGTCAGCCATATCCAGTTCGTCATCGGCGGCTCCATCGGATTGGATGACGCGATTCTGCGCCGCGCGGACTTCAAGCTCAGCTTCTCCAGGATGACGTTCCCGCATCAGCTGATGCGCGTCATCCTGTTGGAGCAGGTGTACCGCGCGTACAAGATCAACGCGCACGAGCCGTACCACAAGTAGCGTCGCCGTGTACCGCCGCGCCGTCTTCCTGCGCGGCGACGGCACGGCGATCGCGCACCATACGGACTATGCGGCAACACGCGGGAGGGTCGGAACCCCTCGGTGCCGACCCTCCGCTTATAGGGCTTGGAGGCCGCGCGTCCCTACCTCGCGTCCGGCACGAACGCCTCGAAGATGTGGTGGTCGAAGTAGCGTTCGCTTTCCGCAAGCTCGTCGCTGCTGCGCACGGTCCATGAGACGGTGGCGGCGCCCATGGCCCGGGCCAGCCGCACCTGCGGCAAGGGGCCTCCGGTCCAGTCGTAGGCCACGAAGTCGGGGCGGGAGAGCCAGTCGAAGGCGAGGAGTCCGGCGAGCCAGGGCAGCGGTCCGCCTTCGCCGCCGCCGGATCCATTGGGACGGACCTGCATGGGGGCGGGCCAGCTGAGCTGTCCTCGGCAGGTTTCGGGATGGTGGTCGCGGTACCAGTTCATGGCGCCGGGGTGGAACGATTCCACCACGTATGCGCCCTGATAGGCGGCGAGGAGCGCGTGCCCCTTCTCCATGAGTTCCTCGTCGCGTTCGTCCCACGTACGGTTGTCGTCGAATTTGTATTCCACGATGATCGGCACGCGTCCCGCGACGGTTTTGAGCACGTCGGCGAACAGCGGCACGTGCTGGTGGTAGCCGGAGGGTGCGACGGACGGGGTGACGACCAGCGGCGGCCGTTCCTGCGAGCCGGGCAGCGGAGCCGCCTTGAGGTCGCCCGGTCGGCTCGAAGGTCCGGGGAACAGGGGGATGCGGGTGAGTTCGTCGTAGGTGAGGTCTTCGATGCGTCTCGGGTCGCCGGCCACGCGCATGAGGTCCGAGTCGTGCACCACCACGACCTGCCCGTCGGCGGTGAGCTGCACGTCCAGTTCGATGCCGTATCCGGCTTCGCATGCGGCTGCGAACGCGGCGAGCGAGTTCTCCGGGGCGATGGGTCCCTCCACCCCGGGATGTCCGTATCCGGCCTTCATGGCCATGCGTCGGGCGAGCGCCACGTAGGCTCCGTTCTCCGCGATGGAGGCGGACGTGGCGTCCATGCGCGCGCTGGCGGGGTTGTCGCCGTGGTAGTCGGCGAGGTCGTCCGCGTCGACGAGGCCGGAGCCGGCGTCGTGCAGGCCGCGGTGCGCGTACCACACGTCGGGGATGGACGGCACGTAGTTGCGGCGCTGGTCGTTGAACGAGCGCGGGGCGAGCGCCCACGCCGCGACGCCCGCGATGGCGGCGGCGCCGAGCAGCGCGTTCCTCAGGGTTTTGGACATGATGATCCTTCCGTTGGGTTGGTATCAGCCTACCGCTTCGGCGAGCCATCGCGGGGTGCGCGCATCGTCGGGGTCGATGGCCCTGTCCTCGTGCGAGGCGTGCAGCGGCTCCCAGTCGAAGTCCGTGAGCAGGTCTTGGGCGCGGCATGGTTCGGGGGTGGGGGTGAGCCGCAGCAGCCAGGCGCAGTAGCCGACGACCTGTTCGGCGGCGACGCCGCGCGAGCGCAGCGCGCCCATGTCGAGGGAGCGCTCGCGTTTGGCGAGCCGGCGTCCGGCCGCGTTGTCCACGAGGGGAATGTGCGCGTAGGCGGGGTGTGCGGGGGAAGGTTCGATGGCGGACGGTTCCGCCGCGCTTCCCGCCGCTGCTCCATCGCCCGTACGGGAGCGGTCCTCCGCTTGGCCGCCGTCATCCGTTCGGGCGAGTCCCGCATGGATGAGCCGGTCGCGGATCCAGGCCTGCAATGCGGTGGAGCGCAGCAGGTCGCGGCCGCGCACGATGGAGTCGATGCCGCCGGTCAGATCGTCCACGGTGACGACGAACTGGTAGCCGAACAGGCCGTCCGATCGGCGGATGACGCAGTCGCCGATCTCTCGTGAGGCGTCGTAGGAGCATGCGCCGAAGACCCGGTCCGAGAAGGTCACGCGCGTGGTTTCGGGCAGGGCGATGCGTAGGGAATGCCGCTCTCCCCGTGCGAGCCGTTCGCGTACGAGGTCGGGACGTTCCGCGGCGAGCCGACGGCAGGTGCCGGGATAGATTTGGAATCCGTCGCCTTCCTGCGGAGCGGAGGCGGCGCGGATGTCGGCGCGCGAGCAGAAGCAGGGGTAGATGAGGGGCGTGCCGTCCGCGAGGGTGAGGTCCGTCAGGGCGCGCAGGGCCCGCTCGTAGAGGTCGAGCCGCCGCGACTGGTAGACCGGTTCGCCGTCCCAGTCCATGCCGAGCCAGTGCAGGTCGTCCATGATCCAACGGTCGGCGTCGGGCAGCACGCGGGGCGTGTCGATGTCTTCGATGCGCAGCGTCATGCGCCGGCCGTGCGCTTTGGAGTCCAGCCATGCGGCCAGCATCGCGGTCGTGTTGCCGATGTGCATGCGCCCGGAGGGCGTGGGGGCGAATCGTCCTGTCATGCCTTCCGAGCGTACCCGACCCGTCCGATGCGATGTCCTCATGAACATCCCGGTAGGGCATCCGCGGTGTGCAACGCATACGCGAACGTCCCGCGACCCTTCCGCTCGAAAAGGGCGGGGCACGGGACGTTCCGGTGGGGGTGTGGTCCGCCCCGGTCCGACACGACCCGACACAGCCCCACCCTGTCTGCCCCGGCTTACGCGGGATTACCTGGCCTGCTCGGCCTCACCCGCCTTATTCGGCCGGCGACGGATCGTCCGGCATGACCGACAGCACGAGCCGGTCGCCGCCTTCGTGGTCCACGAGCACGGCGTCGCCGTCATGGACCTGGCCGGCGAGCAGCATGCGGGCGAGGCGGTCGCCCACTTCGGTCTGCACGAGGCGGCGCAGCGGACGCGCGCCGTAGGCCGGGTCGTAGCCCATGTCCGCGAGCCATGCGCGGGCGGCATCGGTCACGTCGAGCGTGATGCGGCGTTCGGCCAGTCGCTCGGACACGGAGGCGACCTGGATGTCCACGATGCCGGCGAGTTCGTCGCGGGTGAGCGGGTGGAACATGACGGTGTCGTCGAGACGGTTGAGGAACTCCGGCTTGAAGTTGCGGTGCACCGCATCCATGACGGCCTTGGAGCGCGCATCCTCGTCCATGTCCTCGTTGACGAGGTACTGGGAGCCGAGGTTCGAGGTCATGATGAGGATGGTGTTCTTGAAGTCCACGGTGCGGCCTTGGCCGTCGGTGAGGCGTCCGTCGTCGAGGACCTGCAGCAGCACGTCGAAGATCTCGGGGTTGGCCTTCTCCACTTCGTCGAACAGGACCACGGAGTACGGACGGCGGCGGACGGCCTCGGTGAGCTGGCCGCCCTGCTCGTAGCCCACGTAGCCGGGGGCGGCGCCGATGAGGCGGGATACGCTCGACTTCTCCATGTATTCGGACATGTCGATGCGCACCATGGCGCGTTCATCGTCGAAGAGGAAGTCGGCGAGCGCCTTGGCGAGTTCGGTTTTGCCCACGCCGGTGGGGCCGAGGAACAGGAAGGAGCCGGTGGGGCGGTTCGGGTCGGCGATGCCGGCGCGGGAGCGGCGCACCGCGTCGGATACGGCGGCGATGGCTTCCCGTTGTCCGATGACGCGTTTGCCGAGGTGGTCTTCCATGTGGAGCAGTTTTTCGTTTTCGCCCTGCATGAGGCGTCCGACGGGGATGCCGGTCCAGTCGGACACGATTTCCGCGACGGAGTCGGCGTCGACGCGTTCCGGCACCATCGGTTCGCCCGCCGGGCCGTAGGCGTCGCCGGACGTTCCGTCCGTGCCGGCGCCTTCTGCACCGCGTTTGGACGCTTCGGCGGCCTGTTCGGCTTGGTCGAGTTCCTTTTGGATGGCGGGGATTTCGCCGTAGAGGATGCGGGACGCTTCGGCGAGGTTGCCTTCGAGCGTGTAGCGGTCGGCCTTCACGCGCAGATCGTCCAGTTGGGCGCGCAGGTCGCCGACTTTGTTGTGTCCGGCCTGTTCGGCGTCCCAGCGGGCTTTGAGGCCGCCGAGGCGTTCGCGGGCGTCGGCGAGTTCCGCGCGCAGTTTTTCGAGGCGTTCCTTGGAGGCGGGGTCTTCGGCTTTCTTGAGCTGCATCTCCTCCATTTCGAGGCGGGTGACGCGGCGTTGCAGTTCGTCGATCTCCTCCGGGGAGGAATCGAGTTCCATGCGCAGGTGCGCGGCGGCTTCGTCCACGAGGTCGATGGCCTTGTCGGGCAGTTGGCGTCCGGAGATGTAGCGGTTGGAGAGCGTGGCAGCCGCGACGAGCGCGTCGTCGCCGATGGTGACCTTGTGGTGGGCTTCGTAGCGCTGTTTGAGGCCGCGCAGGATGGCGATGGTGTCCTCCACGGACGGTTCGCCGACGAAGACCTGCTGGAAGCGGCGTTCGAGCGCGGGGTCCTTTTCGATGTTCTCGCGGTATTCGTCGAGGGTGGTGGCGCCGACGAGGCGCAGTTCGCCTCGGGCGAGCATGGGCTTGAGCATGTTGCCGGCGTCCATGGAGCCTTCGGCGGCGCCGGCGCCTACGACGGTGTGGATTTCATCGATGAACGTGATGATCTGGCCGTCGGCGTTTTTGATTTCGTTGAGGACGGCCTTGAGGCGTTCCTCGAATTCGCCGCGGTATTTGGAGCCTGCGACCATGGAGCCGAGGTCGAGGGAGATGAGGCGTTTGCCTTGCAGGGTGGTGGGCACGTCGCCGGCGACGATGCGCTGGGCGAGGCCTTCCACGACGGCGGTTTTGCCCACGCCGGGCTCTCCGATGAGGACGGGGTTGTTCTTGGTGCGGCGCGAGAGGATCTGCACCACGCGGCGGATCTCCTGGTCGCGTCCGATGACGGGGTCGAGTTTGCCTTCGCGGGCGGCGGCGGTGAGGTCGGTGGAGTATTTCTCCAACGCCTTGTAGCTGCCTTCGGCGTCCGGGCTGGTGACTTTGGCGCCGCCGCGCACGCCGGGCACGGCCTTGCGCAGCGCTTCGGGGGTGACGCCGTGCTGGTTGAGGATGTCGGCGGTCTGGTTCGGCGTCGCGGCGGCGATGCCGATGAGCAGGTGTTCGGTGGAGACGTAGTCGTCGCCCATGTCGCGCATTTCCTGTTCGGCGCGCACGAGCGCGGCGCTGAGTTGGCGGCTGGCCTGCGGCTGCGCGGTGCTGGAGCCGGATGCGCTCGGCAGGGCGACCAGCGCGTTCCTGACGGCAGCGCCGACGGCGCGCGGGTCGGCGCCGACGGCTTCGACGAGTGCGCGTACGACGCCCTGTTCCTGACGCAGCAGCGCGTCCATGACGTGCAGGGTCTCGATCTGCGCGTTGCCTGCGGCGGCGGCGCTCTGCACGGCGTCCGATATGGCCTCCTGGGCCATGGTGGTGAACTTCTGTTCCATGGTGTCCTCCGGTTTCCGGCGTCCGGGGTGGTTCCCCGGACGCCCGTGTCATGTCCTGACACGCTCAACCGGACCAGACGGGAGTTTATTCCCAAAAGTTGAGTGCCTTCGACTCAACTTTTGTTTTCGCCGTTCGTTCGGCATGCGTTCGGCAGTCGGCGTTCAGCCGCGCACCACCACGTTGCGCAGCGAGCCGATGCCCTCCACATGCACCACGGCCTCGTCGCCCGGGTCGAGGTGGCCGGAGGCGTTCGGCGTGCCGGTGAGGATCACGTCGCCGGGCAGCAGCGTGGAGAAGGAGGAGATCGCGGCGATCTGCTCCGGGATGCCGTGGATGAGGTTCGCGGTGGTGCCGGACGCCATCTCCACGCCCTCGCCGTTGAGCGTGAACGAGATCTTCGCGTCGCGCCAGTTGAGGTCGTCGCGCATCACGATCCACGGCCCCAGCGGGCAGGAGGTGTCGAAGCCCTTGGCGCGCGTCCACGTGGGGTCCATGCCCTGCAGGTCGCGCAGCGTCACGTCATTGACGCAGGTGAAGCCGAGCACGTAGTCCATCGCCTGCTCCACACTCACGTTCTTGGCCACGCGTCCCATGACCACGGCCACTTCGGGCTCGAAGTTCATGTCCTCGGAGCCGGAAGGGTAGACGATGGGATCGTCCGGGCCGATGACGGACGTGGACGGCTTGGTGAAGATGACCATGTCCTCCGGAGCGTGCTTGATCTCGGAATGGCCGGCCTCGTGCATGAACCGCGCGTGCGCCTCGTAGTTCTTGGCCAGGCCGAAGACCTTCGAGGGGATGACTGGCGCGAGCAGGCGCACGCCGTCCGCGTCCAGCGCGTAGCGGTTGCCGGTGGGGGTGACGCGGCCGCCCAGCAGCGGATGGCCGTCGAGTTCGACGAGGTAGTCCTTGCCGTCGTGCTCGTCCGTCTGCACGAACGCGTAGCGCGGCGAATCATTCAAAGAAAAACGTGCGATTCTCATGCGCACCAGTCTATCCCGTCCGCCGTCGGCGAACGCCGCCACGTCCGCCCGAAGACACCGTCGCCCCGGGCGGACGGAACGTCTCACAGGCGAGCGTAGGCCTGCGCGACCAACCCGTCGATCCGACCGGTCTCCCCCGTCGCGGAGGCCGGGCTTCCCTGCTCCATGTAGTATCCGTAATCGTCGTCATACACGGCGTAGCGGTAGGAGACCTCATCGATGGCGACGCCGATCACATGCACGACGAACACGACGACCAACACGCTCAGCACGGTGTTGACCGCGCCGATGACGATGCCCGCGATGGCGAGTCCCCGCCCACGCTCGCCGGTCTCGTTGACCTGCTTCAGTCCGATGATGCTGAGCACCAGTCCCACGACGCACGCGAAGAACGAGCATACGAACCCGGCGATAGCCATACCGTTCCATCTTGCGGCCGGAACCGGCCCATACCCCATCGGCGGATATCCGGGGGCCGGGGCGTACCCCATCGGCGGATATCCGGGGGCCGGGGCATACCCCGGCGTTGCGGGCCGACCGGAAGCGGGGGCACAACCGCCCTCCATCGGGGCGGCCCCCATGCCTCCCGCAGACCCGGCCGCGGCCGGAACGCCCTCCGGCGCATCCGACCAACGTTCCCGACCGGCGTCGCCACCGATATTGCCGTCGACCATCGCGTCCTCCTTGTCGTCGATTCCGCACGCCGAACGGCGCACCGCCGCCAGAATACGGGAACAGGCATAAGAAAAGCTGGGAAGACGCGGCCGACGCGCCATACGTCGCGGCCGTCAGACGAAGTCGCGCGGTCCGAAGATGGCGGTGCCCACGCGCACGATGGTGGACCCCTCCGCGATGGCGGCGGCCATGTCCCCCGTCATGCCCATGGACAGCTCCTCACAGCGTTCCGTGCCGGGCGCGCCGGAGGCGAGGATCTGGTCGCGCGTGCGCCGCAGATGCGCGAAGCCGCCGCGCACGACGCGCTCGTCGTCCACATGCGCGCCCACGGTCATCAGTCCGCGCAGTTCCAGCCCGCCCATCGCGCCGATGCGCTTCGCCAGGTCGATGGCATGGCTCGGCTCGCATCCCGACTTGGACGTCTCGCCGGATTCGTTGACCTCCAACAGCACGCCGACGCTCACGCCGCGCATGACGGCGCGGCGCGCGATCTTCTCCGCCAGTTCGATGGAATCCACGGATTCGATGGCGTCCACATACGGCAGCACCTTGCCAATCTTGTTCGACTGCAGCTGTCCGATGAGGTGGAACGGAACGTGCCCGTCCGAGGAATCACCGTCCACGGACGCCCCCAACGTCAGGCCTCGCTCCGCCAGACGCAGCCCCAGACGCTCCGCCTTGGCCTGCACCTCCTGGGGACGGTTCTCGCCGATCATGCGCACGCCGGCGTCGACGGCGGCGAGGATCTCGCCCACGTCGCGCGTCTTGGTCGCGGCGAGCAGCCGCACCGCACCGTGCGCGCGGCCGGCGTCGGCCTCCGCGCTCGCCACGGCGTCCAAGACGCGCCGCACGCCGTCCGCGATCTGACGCGCGCGGACTTCGCCGATGGTCTCGTTCGCCAGATCCTTATGCTCCATATACGCCGTCATGCCGCCGCCCTCCCCTGCTGTTCCTCGTTCCGCGGCCCCGCCGCCGCGGACGCCGCCCATGTCCCCACCACCATAGCGCGACGCCGTCGCATCGCACGCGCGTCGTCCGCGCATCGTGCGAACATCACGGACCGCAACCGTCCGCCAGCATCGCGCCCGCAGAGGAAAGACCACCGCCCCGCTGCGAAACACACTCATCTCACCACACATATCGGACGCCGATGCAAAACGATTGACGCACCATCGAATTTCGCATTCTTTCATTACTCACATCGAACATTTCACAAGATTGAAACAGTGCGAAAGAAACTCGAGCGATACACCCCTACACAACTTTCGCAAAACCGGTCCCGCCGCTACAATGAAACAAGGCAGAAACCACACGCGAAACAAAGGGCACCGAACATGAGCTCCGACACGGCATACCCGAACACCGCACGCAAAAGCACGCTCGCGGACGTCGCGGCCGCGGCCGGGGTCTCCCTCGCCACCGCCTCCAAAGCGCTCAACAACCAGCCGCGCGTCAGCGAAAGCACCCGGACCAAAGTCATGGCCGCCGCACGCCACATCGGCTACACCACCGCCGCGCAGACCGCGGACCTGCCCGTCACCCGCCGCAGCGACTCCATCGGCGTCATCACCTCCGACCTCGTCGGACGCTGGAGCATCCCCATCCTCATCGGAGCCGAAGACGAACTCGGCGGCACCTCCAACACCGTCCTGCTCAACAACGCGCGCGGCGACTCGCAACTCGAACGCCGCGGCATCGAATCGCTCGCAGCCAAAAACGTCGACGGATTCCTCATCGCCGGACAGGAGACCAACCCGCGCCCCTCGCTCAAGAGCATGGTCAAAGCGCCGCTCGTCTACGCGCTCGCCCCCAGCGAGGACCCGGACGAATGCTCCATCACCTGCGACAACGTCCAGGCCGGACGCCTCGCCGTCGAGCACCTCCTGTCCTGCGGCAAACGCAAGATCGCCGTCATCGGGGGCAACGATACCTTCGACGCGGCCACCGACCGGCTCAAAGGCACCCTGCAGGCCCTGCACGAGGTCGGGCTCGAACCCGTCGGCCCCGTGCGCTTCAACGAATGGTCCGAATCATGGGGACGCGCCGCCACCCGACTGCTCATCGACCAGCGCGTCGACTTCAACGGCGTCGTCTGCCAGAACGACCAGATCGCGCGCGGATGCCTCACCGTGCTGCGTCAGGAAGGATTGGAGACGCCGCGAGACGTGGCCGTCATCGGACATGACGACTGGCAGGTCCTCACACTCGACTCCATCCCGCCGCTCACGTCCATCGTGAACCCCGTGGAGGAGATCGGGCACATCGCCGCACGCAGGCTCCTCGACGCCATCAACGGACACCCGCACCACGGCGTCGAATACGTGCCCTGCCGCCTCGTCCAAAGGGAATCCACCCTGCCCCTGCGCTGAGTTCGGAGCGAGCCGCACCCAGGCCCCGACGGCGCGAGAGCATGCCGTTTCCGCACGCTTTGGGAAAATCACGGCTCCCCTCGCCGGCTTTCCCACCCACGTACGCCGTTCCCGCCTGCTCTGAGGCAAGATCCGCACGCTTTTACGACATTCCTGCACGGTTCGGGGCAACAAGTGCGCGATGCAGTCATCACGTGCGCGCCCTCCCCTCCAAAGCACGGCTTTCAACAAAAGCCGGCTTTGCCCAAAATCCTTGGAAACATTGGATTTTGGGCAAAGCCGGCGTTGCTGTTTCAGGCTCAATCCTCCGGTTCTTCAGAGGCGGGGTGCGCACATGACGCCCGCATCGCGCACTTGTTGCGCAGAACGACGCACAATCGCCAGCGAACGACGCACACGACCCGCGTCAGCGGCGGCGGGCACGCCCGCGCAGCAGCGCGACGCCGCATCCGGCGCACGCGGACAGCAGTCCGGCCGCGAGGACCGCGCCGACGGCGACACCCGTCTTGGACAGCGTCGCTCCGGAAGCGCCCGCACCGGCACCGGCACCGGAGGCACCGGCGGCCTTGAGGCCCTTGACGGCCTCGTCCAGCGCCTGGACGGCGGCGTCGACCTGCTGCTGGGTGGCGTTCTCGTCAGCGGCGGCCACGGCGCCTATGGACGCCAGCCACCGTTTCTTCGTTGATGTACGCA
>Cebus_capucinus_imitator_PRJNA485217_SSR118__coassemble_599_pt1 | contig 12442 bp, 8 predicted proteins | sample Cebus_capucinus_imitator_PRJNA485217_SSR118__metabat2_high_PE_013 | metagenome-assembled genome bin Cebus_capucinus_imitator_PRJNA485217_SSR118 | reverse complement strand
GGGGAGAAGTGCCACGAGGGGCGCGGGCCAGGGGAGAAGCGTGGCGAGGGGCGCGGGCCGAAGAGGAAGCGTGGCGAGGGGCACGGGTGAGGGCGTGCAGCGGCGAGGGGCGCGGGCGCGGTACAGTGACGTAGGAACGAACGTGAAAGGCAGACCTCAATGACCATCGACAACGTCAGCACCCCATGCGCCGCGAACGCGACAACCCCCGCGGCCCCCGCGAATCCCGCGAATCCCGCGACCCCCTCAACCTCCGTGAATGTGAACTCCCCAATCCCCGCGACCCCCGCGAATCCCGCAAATGCCGCAATCCCAGCGAATGCGAACTCCTTGAACCACTTGACCTCTGCACCCCAGTCGTCCTCCGCGCCCCGCACCATCCATGTGCCGCAGATCACGCTCGCGGACGGGCATCTCATCCCGCAGATCGGCTTGGGTGTGCTGCGCATCGACGACGAGGGCGTCACGCCCGTCGTGGAGAGCGCGCTGGAGCAGGGATACCGTCACATCGACGGCGCCGCCGGCTATGAGAACGAGGGCGGCGTGGGCCGTGCGCTCGCCGCGACGGGCTTCAATACGGGCAAGGCGCGTGAGAGCCTGTGGCTGACCACGAAGCTCAAGGATTCCGAGCAGGGCTACGATTCGGCGTTGCGCGCGTTCGACCGTCAGCAGGCCCTGCTGCAGGTGGATTATGTGGACATGTACATGCTGCATTGGCCCACGCCGTTCGACTGGCGCAGCGGCGAGACGTGGAAGGCGTTCGTTCGTCTGCGCGAGGAGGGGCGCGTGCGCACGCTGGGCGTGTGCAATTTCCTGCCGGAGCATTTGGAGCGTCTGCATGAGGAGACGGGCGAATGGCCTACGGTGAATCAGATCGAGCTGCATCCCACGTGGCAGCAGCGTGAGGTGACGGCGTTCTGCAGGGCGCACGGCATTGCGGTGGAGGCGTATTCGCCGATGGCGCGCGGTGCGGATCTCGATGCGGGCGATGGTGTGGTGGAGCGTATCGCCGGGGTCCATGGCGTGAGCGCGGCGCAGGCGATTCTGCGTTGGCATGTGGAGAACGGTACGATCATCATTCCGAAGTCGGTGCATGCGGAGCGTCAGCGTGAGAATCTGGACCTGTTCGGGTTCGTGTTGGACCCCGCGGAGCATGCGGCGATGGATGCGTTGGACGGTCCGACGCGCGCCGGCCATGATCCGATGACGTTCACGTACGCCTGATCCGCGAGATCGGACGGCAGACGAGTCGGGACGGCGGCGTGGCGGGGCAGCAGAAACGTCGGGACGCCGGACGCGTCGAGATGCCGGACACGTCGGACATGACGGCGCGGCAGCGGTCGCGGCGGGAATGAACGGTACGAACAGTACGAACGGTACGAACGGTACGAACGAGACAAAGGACGATATGGCAAGCAGACGCAGCGGCGGAAGAAGCGGCGGGAGCGGCGGCAGGGGCAAGGGCCGCGGCTCCGCCTCTTCCGCCCGATTCCGCAAACGGTGGCTTTCCGGCACGACCCTGCTGGAGCGCATCCTCATCCTCATCGTGTTGGCGGTGGTGGGCGGCACGTCCGCGGGCGTGGCGCTTCCGGAGCTGAGCGACACGGTGGACAGGTTCACGGGCGGCACGGCGGCGTCGGGGCCGGCGGTGGACGTGCTGAACACGCTTACGGTGGATGACGCGCAGAGCGCCGACGGCTACGACCGTGATTCCTTCGGCTACCGTGAGACGGACGACGACGGCAACGGCTGCGACATCCGCGAGGACATCCTCGCGCGCGACATGACGGAGGTGACGTACCGTGGTCTGACGGGCCAGTCGGCGTGTCAGGTGAAGTCGGGCACGTTGCAGGATCCGTACACGGGCAAGACGATTCATTTCACGCGCGGCGTGCAGACGAGCACGGCGGTGCAGATCGACCATGTGGTCGCTTTGGAGAACGCGTGGCAGTCGGGCGCGAAGAGCTGGGATACGGCGAAACGCTACCGGTTCGGCAACGATCCGTACAATCTGCTGGCGGTGGACGGTCCGGCCAATCAGGAGAAGAGCTCCTCCTCGGCCGCGTATTGGCTGCCGACGAACGGCGACTACCGTTGCGAGTATGTGGCGCGTCAGATCGGCGTGAAGGCGAAGTACGGTCTTTCGGTCACGTCGCAGGAGAAGGACGCGATGCTGTCCGTGCTGCATTCCTGTCCGGCGCAGTCCGTTCCGGAGGACGGTCAGTAGAGCACGGCGTTCGACGGATGCCGGTTCCGTCCGACTCAGGTACGTTATGACGTAAGTCCGATGGCGTAGGGCCGGCAACGGGTTCTGCGGAGGTCGTGCCCGGCGTCCGATGGCGTCCGGTTCTGCCGAGAGCCAACGGGGACGAGGAAGCGAAAAAAGGGGAGGCCTACGGTAGATGAACTGCTTCCCCTTTGTCCGGTCGTTCGGCGTGTCCGCGTTCGGGGCGGCCTGATGGCGGGGCACGCCGGCCGAACGCCCGTCGAATCGGCGGATGGCCGGGCGGCTCAGTAGCTGTGGTTGGCCAACCAGTAGTTGTAGGCGCCGGTGATGCCGCCGTAGCGGCTGTTGCAGTAGCCCACGAACCAGATGAACTGCGTCTGGTAGTTGGTCTGCCAGTCGCTGCCGGCGGACGCCATCTTGGAGCCGGGCAGGGCCTGCGGCAGTCCGTACGCGCCGGAGGAGGGGTTGGTGGCGCTGGGGTTCCAGCCCGATTCGTGGTTGATGATGTATACGGCGGCGGTGAAGTCGGCTTCGGTGTAGCCGTTGGAGATGAGGTAGTCGTGCGCCCAGCTCTGCATTTCGGAGGCGGGCACGGTGGTGCCGAGGGAGCCGCCGGAGGATGAGGACGACGAACCGGACGCGGTGGAGCCGGTGCCCACGAGGATGATCTCGTCCGTGGGGGCTTCCTTCACGTAGGAGGCGAACACGTTGGAGGATACGACCTTGCCGCCCGCGCGCGTGACGAGGCTGGTGGTCTCCATGACGCCGTTCCTGCCTTCCTGCTCGACCTTCTCCTGGCCTTGGGGCAGGTCGGCGGTCTCCTTGCGCACGGTGTTGTATGCGATGTCCGTGTCGCTGGTCTCCAGTTCGGCGCCCGCGCGTTCGATGGTGATGACGGTGGCTTCGGTGACTTTCTCGGTCAGGGCCGGCTGGACGTCGTCGCCGGGTTCGAGGACGATGTCGCCCGCGTCGAGCACGGATTTGACGTCGGTGAAGTCGGTGCCGAGCACGGTGCGGGATTTGCCGTTGATCTTGACGGTCACGTAGGTGGTGCCTTCGACGGCGCCGCGCTCGCCGCCTCGGGAGACGCCGAGGGCGTTCGAGTCGGTGGCGGAGAAGGCGGTGACGCCGGTTTCGGTCGGCTGTTGGGCCTGATACAGGTTGTGGGATACGATTCCGGCTCCCGCAAGCATGCCCACGGCCGCCACGGTCGCGGCGATCTTCATCCACTGGCGCTTGCTGAGGGATCGGAGAGTGGGCGTGTTCTTGCGATGGTTCGCCATGTTGCTCCTTACTGCGTCGCACGTACCGGCGATCGCGTGGCACTCATCGGTCACCAGTATATGAGACGGACGGAACATCGGGCCAGGATGCCGAAGATCCGACGATGGTCCGACGACGGTCCGACGTCCGCCCGCCGCCGAACGCCGACGTCCGCCGCCGATCCGTGCGCACGGCCCGTCGCAACGGGGATGAAGGGGGTATTCGGAGCGGTTCGCCGGGGGATACGGGATATGGACGTTCCGGGCGTGCGGCGTCCCCTGCGGGTAGACTTGGCCCGGTGCGCTTCGCGCGTGAACGTTGGAGAGCCGTCCGCATCGGCGGATGATGCCGTTCGCCCCGCCGAGCGTGTGAGTGAAGAGCATGGCGTCCGATGGGACGCGTCGAGGCAGAGGAGTGATGTGGCAATGCGCAGCAGTGGGGACCGTGACGAGTCGAGGACGGTGCGAGGAAGCGCCGGTCCGCGGTCCGGGCCGAAGGCCGATGGCGCCGTCCCCTTCGACGGCGCCGCCGGAGCCGCGGCCGAGTCCGGCACGGGCTCCGCCACGGAGACGATGACCGAACGGCTGAGACAACTCAACGAGATGCGCCAACGGCAGTGGTCGCGGGTGATGTATTGGCGCTTCTTCGTGAACCTGGGACTGATGCTGCTGGACGCAGCGATGTTCCTCATCGCCGGCGCGACGGTGCTGGGCCTGCGCGGCGAGGACTCGCCCACGTTCTCGGTGCGTTTCGGCTTCGAGATGCACGAGGCGGTGCTCATGCTGCTGTTCGCCCTGCTGTGGGTGTGGTGCCTGCGCTCGTCGGGCGTCTACCACCGCCATGTGATGGGCGACGGCTACCAGCTCAACGTGAAGCTGTTCTACGGCATGCTCCGCTGCTGGGTGGGCCTGTGCGCGACGACCTTCGTGCTGGACCTGCGCCCCACGCTGGTGTCGCTTACCTGCATCGCGGCGCTCGCGTTCCTGCTGACGATGGTGGAACGCTGGCTGGCCCGCCTGTTCATCACACGCGGACGACGCGACGGCGCCTACTCGTACGGCACGGCCGTGGTGGGCTCCCCGGAGGGCATCGCACGCACCCTGCGCTTCCTCGGCAAACGCGGACAGCTCAACTACCGTCCCGTGGCCGTATGCCCGGTACGCTTCAATCCGCGGACGGAACTCATCGAAGCCGACTCGGACGAGGCGGAACTGCGCCGTCTGGTGTTGGATCGTTGGCCGGACGTGAAGGTCATCCCCTACAACGCATACGACCTGGCGGAACGTTTCGTGCGCTCGCAGGTGCAGGTGGTGATGGTCGCGGACGTGTACAAGCGTTTCTCGGACAATTTCAACACGTTCGCGGTGCGCATGGAGTCGCTGGGATTGGAGATCGCGCTCATCGCCTCCGCGGCGGATACGGGCGGCCATGAGACGCAGGTGCGTTCCATCCAGGACGCCACCATCATCACGCTGCGTCTGCCGCAGTATTCGGTGATGTCGAAGTTCGTCAAGCGCGCCTTCGACCTGGCGGTGTCCTCGCTGGCCATCGTATGCTCGCTCATCCTGACGCTGCCGGTGGCGCTCGCCATCAAGCTCACGGACGGCGGCCCCGTGTTCTACACGCAGACGCGCATCGGCCTGCGCGGCAAACCGTTCCAGATGATCAAGTTCCGTTCCATGGTGACCAACGCGGACGAGCTCAAGGCGAAGCTGGCCGCGCAGACCGGTCAGGAGGACCGTTTCATCTTCAAGATGAAGGACGATCCGCGCATCACCAAGGTGGGCAAGTTCATCCGCCGCTTCTCCATCGACGAGCTGCCGCAGTTCCTCAACGTGTTCAAGGGGGACATGTCCGTGGTGGGGCCGCGTCCGCCGCTGCCGGAGGAGTACGCCCGCTACAACCAGGTGTATGCCACGCGCATGCTGGTCAAGCCGGGCATCACCGGCCCGTGGCAGGTGTCCGGCCGTTCCGATCTGACCGAGGAGGAGAGCGAGCGTCTGGATGTGGCGTACGTGCAGGACTGGTCCATCATGGGCGATGTGGTGCTCATGTTCCGCACCGTGGGCGCGGTGCTGGGGCATAAGGGCGCGTACTGAGGGTTCCCGCGGAGGGGTCGTTTCAGCCCCTCCGCGACGTGAGGTATACGCTCCCTTCTACTATGGTCCGGAGGGACGCCCGGAGGAACGGACCGGAACCGGCCGGAAGACGGCGAGTCCGGAAGACGATGAGTAAGGAACGAATGTGACGGGTCAGGAGACGAACAGGGACGGCGGTTCCGGCATGCCGGACGCCGGCCCCGTGGCCGCGCCGGACCTCAGCCGGGTTCCGGAGGGTTCGCATCGGCGTCGCCGTCGCCGGCGTATGAGCGAGGAGCATATCGCCCGGTTGAAGCGTCGCCGCAGGAACCGGCGCATCGCCTGGTGCGTGGCGGCGCTGTTGGTCGCCTTGGCTGCGTGGGGCGCGTTCCTGACGTTTTCGGCGTTGAGCGCCAAGCGGGAGATCCAGGCCGCGGTGCAGTCCGTCTCCGGGCTGCCGGCCGCGTTGGTTTCGGGCGACGCCGCTTCGGCGGACGCGGCGATGGCTCAGCTCGGCGAGCACATCGACGCCGCGTACCGTCAGACCTCGAATCCGTTGTGGGTGCCGTTGGAGTTCGTGCCCTACTACGGTGCGGACGTGCATGCGGCGCGTGCCGCCGTGGGCGTGATGGAGGATGTGGCGAACAACGCGCTGCCGCAGCTGCGCAAGGCCGTCACCGGCATGGACGTGCGGGATTTCGGCGTGAGCGGGGGCCGCATCTTTCTGCCAGGGTTGGCTCAGAGCGCGGAGCCGCTGCGGCTGGCGAACGAGGCGTGCACCAAGGCGAATGTGGAGCTGGGGCAGTTGGACGGCACGCATGTGCGCGTGCTCACGGACGCGTTGGATGCGGCGAAGACGAAGTTCTCCGATCTGGCCGGTCTGGTGGATGCGGTCGCTCGGTTCGCGCAGATCGCGCCCACGATGTTCGATCTGGACGATTCCGGCCCGCACACGTATCTGGTCATCGGCGAGAACAACGCGGAGCTACGCGCCAGCGGCGGACTGCCGGCCTCGTGGGGCACCATGCGTGTGGAGGACGGCGTGCTGGAGGTGTCCGATTTCATCGCGGACACGGCCATCGCGCGGCAGTCGGAGCCGGTGACGGCGCTCACCCTGGAAGAGGGTTCGCTGTTCGGCGACAAGCTGGCCACCATCGCGCATGACGTGAACATCACGCCCGATTTCCCGCGCACCGGCCAGATCGCCAAGGCTCTGTGGGAGAAGACGCAGGGGCAGGAGGTGGACGGCGTGCTGGCCGTGGATCCGTTGTTCCTGCAGGCCCTGCTCAAAGTGACCGGTTCGGTGCGGTTGGAGGACGGTACCGTGTTGGACGGCTCGAACACGGCCGACCTGCTGCTGCATGACGAGTACTACCGCACCGACGACCACGCCGTGCAGGACGCGTTCTTCGCGGACGCGGCGGGCGCCGCCTTCCGCCATGCCATGAACGTGGAACGTTTCGACGCGGCCCAACTGCTTGAGGTGCTGTCCGAAAGCGCCTCGCAGGGCCATGTGAAGATGTGGTTCGCCTCCGCATCGCTGCAGCGGCAGGTGGAGAACACGCCGATCGGCGCCACGTTGGGCAAGACCGCGGGCACGCCGCGCGTGGGCGTGTACCTCAACAACGCCGCGCAGTCCAAGATGGACTGGTATTTGGAACGTTCGGTGAAGGCCTCGCATGTGCGGACCCTGGCGTCCGGGGCCAGCGACTACGATGTGCATGTCACGTTGACGAACGCCTTCGATGTCTCCGAACTGGATTCCACCCCGCAGTACGTGCTGGGGGACGGCATCGACGGGTTGGAAGACGGCCAGACCGCCACGCTGCTGTATGTGACGGCGCCGGCGGACGGTCGCCTGGTCTCCTGGGAGTTCCCGGACGGCACTTCCTTCGACAACGTCCTGACCTTGGACGGCCTGACCGTGGGCGTCAAACGCGTGGTGCTGGACCCGGGCCAAAGCTGGGAGGCCACCATACGCGTGCGCACCTCGGACATGGCGGGGGAGAACGGCGCCTCGGAGCTCATCGTGCAGCAGACGCCGCTCATCAGACAGGACGATCAGTAGCCTTGCGGCGGGCTCCCATCCCGGTCCGCGCGCCGGCATGCCCGGCGCGTCCGGCGTGAACGACGTGAACGACACCAACCATCGCTTTTCCTATGAGACACAACAGAACAAGCAGCACACACCACACAACCGACGGCAACCCCATGCGGAGTAAGGAGCGTACCATGACCGTGGCGGATATTCTTGAGGCGCTGAAGAAGCACCTCATAGCGGAGCTCGCCCTGCTGCTGCTGGTGATGGTCGGCGGCTTCGCCTACATCAGCCAGCAGACCCCGCAGTACGTGGCCACCGCGCAGATGTTCGCCAGCTTCAACCGCAATCCCGGCGGCGAGGCCGAGGAGGTCGGAACGCCCGGCTACGCCGAGATCCAGAGCGAGACCACGTATGTGACCGCGCAGCTGGGCACCCTGCCCACGCTGGTCACCACGCCCGCGGTCCTGCAGCCGGTGATCGACGACCTGGGCCTGAACACGTCCGTGGACGCGTTGGCCGGCAAGATCACCATCAGCACGTCCTCCACGTACTTCGTGAACATCGCGGTGAGCGACGCGAACCCGAAGCAGGCCGCGGAGATCGCCAACGAGGTGGGCCAGAGCCTCAAGGAGCAGCTGTCCGCGGACTCGTACTCCTCGGAGAAGACGTACGTGCTGCGCTACCTCAACCTGTCCGTGATCCGTCAGGCGCAGGTGCCGAGCGCCCCGAGCTCGCCGAACGTGAAGTCGTTCATGTTCAAGATGCTGCTGGTGGCCCTGGTGGCCGCCGTGTGCGCCGGCCTCGTGCTGGAGCTGATGGACAAGCGCCTGCGCCAGCTCGCCGACCTGCAGCGCATCACCGGCGTGCCCACGTTGGGCATGATCCTCAAGGACAACGCCTTCCAGGGCAGCGCGCCCGTGGTGGTGTCCGCCCCGTCCGGCTCCGCCGCGGAAAGCATCCGCCGACTGGCGTTGAACATGGCGTTCATCGCGCCCGACCGCACCGAACAGTCCAATGTGGTGGTCATCACCTCCGCGGGCCAGAACGAAGGCAAGACCACCATCTCCGTGAACCTCGCGGCCGCATTGGCGGAGAACGGCGAGAAGGTGCTGCTGGTGGACACCGACCTGCGCAAGCCCTCCGTGGCGAAGGCGCTGGGACTCAACGGCAAGGTGGGCCTGAGCCATCTGCTGGCCGGCCAGGTAAGCTCCAAGGACGCCATCCAGCCGTATTGGAAGCAGAACTTCCACGTGCTGCCCGCCGGCGAGCAGACCGCGAACCCGAGCATCCTCATCAATTCCAACGCCATGCAGGAACTGCTCACGCAGGTGGCCGGCATGTACGACCATGTGGTCATCGACACCACGCCCATGCGCGTGGCGAACGACGCCGTGGTGTTCGCCAAGGGCGGCGCCCGTCTGCTGCTGGTGGCCAGCCAGAGCGTGACCTTGAAGAAGCAGCTCAAGGACACCGTGCAGGAGTTCGAGATGGTGGACGTGCCGGTGGTGGGCACCGTGTTCAACCAGGAGCGCTCCACGGGCAAGAAGCAGGGCTACTACTACTATTACGGCAACTACGGCAAGAACGGCAAGAAGAACAAGGGCGGCCACAGGGAGTAGGCCCTCCGGTTCGGTACGGAAGCGAGTGAGGTGGCACGGTGAGGAGACGCGTATTGCTCATCCAGGAGGCCATGGGCGGCTGCGGCCGTCATGTGGCGGACCTGGTGAACGGCTTGGACCCGGAACGGTTCGAGGTGACGTTGATGTACGGCACGTCACGTTTGGACGACTTCTACCGTGAGGCGCTGCCGGGCATGGCCGAGCATGCGCGTCTCATCCCGTGCGACGACCTGGTCCGTCCCATCAGCCCCGCGCATGAGCTGCGCGCCCTGCGCGCCGTGATGCGCGTGATGCGCGAGGTCCGCCCCGAAGTGGTCCACTGCCACAGTTCCAAGGCGGGCGTCATAGGGCGCATGGCCGTGAAGCTGTGCGGACGCGCGTGCGGGGTGCGGCGCGTGTTCTACACGCCGCACGCCTACTCGTTCCAGGCGCCGGAGTTCGGCGGCCGCAAGCGCATGGTGTTCGTGGGGTTGGAACGGTGGATGAGCCGCCATGCCACGGATCTGACGTTCAACGTGTCCGGCGGGGAGCGTGACGCGGCCCTTGCGGAACGTTTGGACGTGCCGGGGAAGTTCGAGGCGGTGTACAACGGCGTGGCCGACGTGCCCGTGCCGTCCAAGGAGGAGGCGCGCCGTCTGCTGGGATTGGACGCGTTGGGCGTTCCCGCGGGCGCTCCCGTGGTGGGTGTGACCGCGCGTCTGGTGGAGCAGAAGGATCCGATGACCGCCGTCAAGGTGATGGCGGAGGTCATCAAGGCCCGTCCCGAAACGCATATGGTGTTCGTGGGCGACGGCGAACTGGAGGCACCGTTGCGCGAGTTCGTCGCCTCCCGGGGATTGGAGCGCAACGTGCATCTGCTGGGATACCGTGCGGATGCGGAACGCATCGTGGGCGCGTTCGACGTCTACCTGCTGACCTCCCTGTATGAGGGCATGCCGTACTCCCTGGTGGAGGCGCTGCGTGCAGGCGTGCCCATCGCGGCCACGGACACCACCGGCAACAACGAGGTGGTGGAGCCGGGCGTGAACGGCGCCCTGTTCCCGGTGGGCGACGTCCCTTCCGGCGTCCGATGCGTGTTGGACCTGTTGGCCGATCCGCCGGCGCCGTCCGCGGTGCGCGGCACGTATCTGGAACGCTTCACTTTGGACGCGATGTTGGCGACGGTGTCCGCACGGTATGAGGGCAAGGCCCCGGTCCGTGAGGGCGATGCCGCGGAGAGCGGTAAGGAGAGCGAAGAACGATGATGCTCATCAAAGTCTGGTACCGGTTCACCGGCCTGCTGCTCAAGGCCGTGTACAAGGTGGTGTACGGACGCCACATGCGTTGGGGCAGGGGCTTCCATATGCGCAAGGGCTTCCAGGCCACCGTGGAGCACGGCGGCGTAATCACGTTGGGCAACAACGTGTTCTTCAACAACGGCTGCGGCCTGCACGCGCGCAAGGCCATCACCATCGGAGACGAGACCATCTTCGGTGAGAACGTGCACGTGTACGACCACAATCACCGGTTCGCCGACCCCACTCTCGCCATCAAGGACCAGGGTTATACGGAGGCGCCGGTCACCATCGGACGCCACTGCTGGATCGGCTCCAACGTGACCATCCTCAAAGGCGCCACCATCGGGGACAACACCGTCATCGGCGCCGGCTGCGTCATTTCCGGCGATATCCCCGCGAATTCGGTGGTGCGGATGGAGTCGTCGCTGCATGTCGATCCGATCCGGCGTACCGATGCGGGTGCACCGGTCGCGGCCGTTTCGGCGCTCGCTGATGCGGACGGCCATGATACGGCCGGGGAAGCGGCGGCGCTTGCGACTGACGGTGACGGTGACGGTGACGCGCCGACCCGCGTGCTGGTCTTGGACACCGTGATGGACCGCGGCGGCGCCGAAACCATGATGATGAACTACTTGCGTCACATGGACCGCGGCAAGGTTATCTACGATTTCCTCGTGAACCGCGACTACCGTGCCGCCTACGAGGACGAGATCGAGGCGCTGGGCGGGCGTATCTACCGCATGTGCCCCATGTACCCGCAGTATTTCGGCCGCTACAAGAAGGAGTTCCGCGCGTTCCTCACGGCGCATCCGGAGTATCGGATCATCCATTCCAATCTGGAGGAGCGCAGCTATTTCGGACTGCGTGAGGCCGCGAAGCTGGGCGTGCCGGTGCGCATCGCGCACGCGCACAACCGTCCGGTGGGCTTCGACCTGAAATCCGTCTTCCGTGAGTACTTCCGTCTGCGGCTGCCCAAGTACACGACGCACATGTTCGCGTGCGGCGAGGAGGCGGGCGACTGGCTGTTCGGCGTGAAGCGCCGCTCCCGCGTCATCCAGCAGCGCAACGCCATCGACACCGCCCTCTACCGCTATGACGAGGCGGTGCGCGCCCAGGTGCGCGCCGAATTCGGCACGCCGGGGGAGGGCACCTTCGTGCTGGGGCATGTGGGACGGTTCTTCCCGCAGAAGAACCACACGTTCCTCATCGACATCTTCGCCGCGGTGCACCGCGCTCAGCCGGACAGCGAACTGTGGCTCGTGGGCGGCGGCGAACTCAACGACGAATTGAAGAACCAGATTCGTGCGAAGGCGGACGAGCTCGGTCTGCATGACGCGGTGAAGTTCCTCGGCGTGCGTGCGGACGTGCACCGCATCATGCAGGGCATGGACGCGTTCGTGCTGCCGAGCCTGTTCGAGGGGCTGCCGGTGACGATGGTGGAGGCGCAGGCCGCCGGCCTGCCGTGCACCATCTCCGACCGCGTGCCGGGCCAGTGCGCCATCACCGGCAACGTGCAGGTGGTCGCCTTGGATACCGCCCCGGAGGAGTGGGCGCGCCGCATTCTCGCCCAAGCGGCACGGCCTGCGGTGGCGGACCGTGCGCAGGGGCCGGAGTTGGTCGCCAAGGCCGGTTTCGACATCACCGCCAACGCGGCGTGGCTGCAGCGTTTCTACTTGGATGCGCTGGCGAAGGCCGAAGGCAAGGCGCCGTCCGGCAGGCCGGAGGCCCGATGAATCCCATCACCCCGGCCAAGGTGTCCAAGATGAGCCGCAAGGAGCGCCGCCGGCGCCGTCTTGCGCTCGAACTGCGCAATAAGAACGCCCTGCTGGCGTTGATCTTCCCGGTCATGATCGCCGCGAAGATCATGGTGGCGTATATTCTCCCGCCCAAGTATTTCTATGACAACAACCGCATGTTGGGCATGACGAACGTCACTT
>Cebus_capucinus_imitator_PRJNA485217_SSR118__coassemble_512_pt1 | contig 13944 bp, 9 predicted proteins | sample Cebus_capucinus_imitator_PRJNA485217_SSR118__metabat2_high_PE_013 | metagenome-assembled genome bin Cebus_capucinus_imitator_PRJNA485217_SSR118 | reverse complement strand
CAGCATGCTCGGCATCGTCAACGGCACCACCAACTACATCCTCGACGAAATGACCCTCAAGGGCCTCCAATTCGAGGACGTGCTCAAGGACGCCCAGGCCAAGGGCTACGCCGAAGCCGACCCGACCGGCGACATCGAAGGCCACGACGCGGCCAACAAGGCCGCCATCATGGCCACGCTCGGCTTCCACACCAACATCACCATCGACGACGTGTCCGTCGAAGGCATCACCAGAATCACCGCCGACGACATCGCCGCGGCCGCCGCCGAACACAAGGTCATCAAACTGCTCGCCGTCGTCGAGAACGGCGAAGCCGGCGTCTCCGCACGCGTCTACCCGGCGCTCATCGCCGACACCCACCCGCTCGCCTCCGTGCACGGCTCCTTCAACGCCGTGTTCGTCAAGGCCGAAGCGGCCGACGACCTCATGTTCTACGGCCGCGGCGCAGGCGGCGCGCCCACCGCCTCCGCCGTCGTGGGAGACGTGGTCACCGTGGCCCGCCACATCGCCGCCGGCTGCACCGGCCCGTCCATCCCGCTGTACAAGGACCTGCCCAAGGCGCCCGTCAACGCGTCCAAGGCCGCCTTCGCCGTGCGCTTCCTCATCCACGACAAGCCGGGCGTGCTGGCCGCCATCGCCAGCGAGTTCGCCGCGCGCGGCGTGTCCATCAACGGCGTCAACCAGGATCTGAAGCCCACCCTCACCGACCCGGGCTACGACGGCGAGATCCAGCAGCTGCGCCTCGTCACCCATCAGACCGACGAGGTCACGCTGCGCGAAACCGTGGAGGCGGTCTGCGGGCTCGACTTCGTCACCGGCGAACCGTCCATCCTGAGGGTCCTGTGATGCCGATGCGCCCCGTATGCCATGCGGTCACGGTGCGCGTGCCCGCCACCAGCGCCAACCTCGGCTCCGGGTTCGACACCGTGGGCCTCGCCCTCGACTACCACGACGAGCTCACCTTCACGCTCGCGGACGATCCGGCGGACACCGCCGCGCACGTCGTCATCCACGGCGAGGGCGAGGACACGCTGCCGCGCGACGAAACGCATCTCGTGGTGTCCACGTTCCGCCGCGCATGCGCCACGTTCGGCCTGGGACGCGTCGGCTTCACGCTGGAGGCGTGGAACCGCATCCCGCAGGCGCGCGGCATGGGCTCCTCCGCCGAGGCCATCGTGGCGGGCATCGCCGCGGCCGCCGCGTTCGCGCAGGACGGCTACCTCAACCGCGATGCGGTCTTCGAGATGGCCGCGCGTCTGGAAGGCCATCCCGACAACGTGGCCCCCGCGGTCTACGGCGGCCTCACCGTCTCCTGGGATATGGAGACCGCCGAAGGCGTGGGCTCCGTGGCCATTCCCGGCGGCGAACCGCTCCACGGCGGCTTCCACACGGTGAACTATCCCGTGGACCCGCAGGTGCGCGCCGCCGTGTTCGTGCCGGACTACGAGCTGTCCACCGAGAAGGCGCGCCGCGCCCTGCCCGGCGAGCTGCCCTACCGCGACGCCGTGCACAACATCTCGCGCGTGGGGTTGCTGCCCGCGGCCATGAACCCCGGCATGCTCGTCGGTTCCGGCGCCGGAACCGACTTCGGCACCGGTTCCGGCACCGATGCCGCTTCCGCCTCCGCGTCCGGCGGGCGCGGCGCGGATTCCGGCATGGCGGCGCAGGCCAACGCGCTGCTGTACACCGCCACGCAGGACCGGCTCCACCAGCCCTACCGCGCCGCTCTCATGCCGCCGTCCACCGAACTCATCGCCATGTTCCGCGCCAAAGGCTACGCGGCCGCCGTCTCCGGCGCCGGCCCGTGCGTGCTCGTCCTGCACTACGGGGACGCGCGCGGGGCCATAGACGAGCTTGCCGCGCGGCAGCTCGCCTCCGGCCGTTGGAAGGTGCTGCACCTGCCCGTGAACACGGCGGGCGTGGAAGTGGCCCGCAGCTAAGCCAAGCGCGCGACCGAGCAGCCTCAAAGACCTAAGGATTCAAGGAGAAGGATGTCCGTTTCACTGATTCTGGCCTCGCAGTCGAAGCCGCGCCGCGACGTGCTGTACGCGGCCGGCGTCTGCCCCACCATCCGCGTCTCGCATGTGGACGAGCCGGGCGCGTTGGAGGCGGCCGCGCGTGAATCCGGCCGCACCGTGGACGAGCTGACCGTCGCCGAACGCGTGGCGATCCTCGCCACGGCCAAAGCCGAGGCCGTGCATCGCGCCTACCGTGAGGTGGCCGCCACGGCCTCCGCCGCGACGGGCGAGCGCGTCACCGCGTATCCGCTGCGCGCCGCGCAGTTCGCGCCGGAACCCTCCGGCGCGTCCGAGGCGGGCACGGCATCCGTGGAAAACACGGTTGGCGTCGCATCCGCCGCCGAGGCGGACGGAAACGTTTCGTCCTCCGCCACGGTCGCGCCCTCCGCCACGGTCGCGCCCGCAGGCTCCGCCGCATCGGGCGCGCGTGACGGCGTGGACTATTCGCGCGCGTCGGAGGCGACGACGCGCGACTTCTCCGGCGTGGACATGCCGACCGAAACGGCGTCCATCGACGCTCCGGTCGCAGCCTGCGCCGAAGGCGAAATCGAAGGCGAAGGCGAAGGCACCGCCGCGTCCCCGGCCGGTCTGACCGCATCGTCCGTGGGACCGCTCATCCTCGGCTGCGATTCCATCTTCCTGTTCGAGGGCGAATGCCACGGCAAGCCGCACAGCGCCGAGGTGGCGCGCGAACGCCTGCGCCGTATGCGCGGCGCGAGCGGCGAACTGTGGACCGGCCATTGCCTCATCGACTTCGCCACCGGGCGCACGGTGAGCGGCGCGAGCCGTGCCGTGCTGCATTTCGGCGATTTCGACGACGACGACATCGAACGCTACATCGCCACCGGGGAGCCGCTTGAAGTGGCCGGCTCGTTCACGTTGGAGGGCTTCGGCGGCGCGTTCATCGACGGCATCGAAGGCGACCCGCACGGCATCATCGGCCTGAGCCTGCCGTTGGCGCGCCGTCTGGCCGGCGAACTGGGCGTGCGTTGGACGGACCTGTGGAACGTGGACGCTTCCGGCGCGCCCACGGAAGGCAAGGCCGAGGGCAACGCGCATGCGGGCATCACGCCGCCCAAGGAGAACGTGCGCCAACCCGGCGACGGCTGGGTGGACTGCGCGTGCGGCCGCAAGCATTGGGGACTCAACGGCGCGTCCGGCGTGCTGCTGGCCCGCCGGGACGAGGCCGGCGAGGTCACGCACGTGGTCATGCAGCATCGCGCCGCGTGGAGCGCCGAAGGCGGCACGTGGGGCATTCCCGGAGGCGCCACGGCGGACGGCGAATCCACCATCGAGGGCGCGCTGCGCGAAAGTTTCGAGGAGGCGAACGTCACGCCCGAGGACATCGAGGTGGTGGGCGCCTACCGCGAGGAGCATGGTCCGTGGGCGTACACCACGGTGTTCGCGTTCGAGAAGCCGGGCCATACGGTGCACCCGCGCGCCAACGACGATGAGAGCATGGAAATCGAATGGGTGCCCATCGATGAGGTGCCGAACCGTCGTCTCCTGACCGCGATGCGCACCGACTGGCCGCGTTTCGAGGCGCGTCTGCGCGCCCTCGCCGAGGAGCATAGGGGCCGGTAGCGTCCTTTCGCCCGTGGGCGCGTCCGTCCGAAAGGCTGGCGCGCCCGGGACTATTTGGGCGGGGCGACGACGCTTTCGCGCACCGTCACGACGGTGGGCAGGATGACGTGCCGTTCCGGACTCGCGCCCTCGCGCGTCTGCACGATCATGCGCACCGCATGGCGGGCGATGTCGCTGAACGGCTGGCGTACGCTGGTGAGGGCCGGCATGAGCTGTTCGGCGGGGAAGATGTCGTCGAAGCCCATGACGGACAGTTGTCTGGGCAGGTGGATGCGCCGTTCGCGCGCCGCGCGGTAGGCGGCGACGGCGGACAGGTCGTTGCAGCAGAACAGTGCGGTGGGGCGTTCGGGCAGGTCGAGGAGCGCGCATGCGGCCCGGTGGCTTTCCTCGGCGGGGAAGTAGTCGCCTTCGCGCACGTATTCGGCCGGCAGCGGCACGCGCGCCTGCTGCAGGGCGGCCGCGAATCCGCTGTAGCGTGCGATGGCGCTTTGCATTTCCAGCGGTCCTTGGATGACGCCGATGCGCCGGTGGCCGAGGGCGAGCAGGTGGCGTCCGGCCTGATAGCCGGCGGTCCAATTGTCGATGGCGACGCTCATCACGTCCTCGTCCACGGAGGTGATGGGGTCGATGACCACGATGGGTATGCCGCGCGTTTTGAGCAGCGTCTTGGCCTGTTCGTTGAGTCCGCCCATCTGCTGCATGATGACGCCGAGCGGATTGCGGTCGATGATGCCTCGGAAACATTCCTCCGTGGCTTCGCCGTGGTTCGTCTGGGTGACGGTGACGGCCAGTCCGGCCTGCTGCGCCCAGTGCGAGGCGTATTTGATGAGTTCCATCGTGCCGTTGTGTTCGATGTATTCCACGACCAGTTCGATGGTGGGGGAGATCTTCGTGCTCACCAGCGGCCGCGAGTAGCCGTGTTCGTGCAGGACGCGTTCGACGAGCCGCCGCGTCTCGTCCGAGATGCCGGAGCGCCCGTTGATTACCTTGGACACGGTGGATGCGGAGACGCCCGCGATGCGCGCCAGTTCGCTCACTTTGACCTTTGCTGCGGGCGTGGCGCGTGGTGCGGCGTCGCGGTCGCCGGCCGGGGATGCGGAAGAGGGGGCGGTCCATGCCTCGCGTTCGGCCATGATTCCTCCTTGACTGCCTGTCTGCCGTCCCGTCGCCGCAGACGGCGTCCATGCCGTTCCGGCTCGTGCGGGAGTTTCGTTGCGTCTCCCATTATGGCCCATCGGATGGAAATTTTTCGTTCCGATGTCCGACGACGGCGGAAATTGGAAAATAAAAATTCGTTGCGCGCGTTGCATTTTTCGTAAAGCGATGGTTAGTCTGAAACCACGAGAACCACATGATACGACGGCGAAGGAGCCTGTCCATGACCACCATCACCCAAGTCAAAACCTACGATTTCCGATTCCCCACCTCACAGACGCTGTCCGGCTCGGACGCGATGAACCCCGACCCCGACTACTCGTCCGCCTACGTGGAGATCTCCACCAGCGCCGACGACGGCATCAAGGGCGTCGGATTCGTGTTCACCATCGGCCGCGGCAACGACGTGGTCTGCAAGGCCATCGAATCCATGTCCCAAGTGCTCGTGGGACGCGACCTCGAAGCGCTCCTGGACAACATGCGCCTGGCGTGGGACCTGTTCGTCCATGACTCCCAGCTGCGTTGGCTCGGCCCCGAAAAGGGCGTGGAGCACATGGCCATAGGCGCGGTGCTCTCCGCGCTGTGGGACATCAAAGCCAAGCGCGCCGGCAAGCCGCTGTGGCTGCTGCTGAGCGAGATGGAACCCGAAGAGCTCGTCTCCACCCTCGACTTCCGCTACATGACCGACGCGCTGCGCCCCGAAGAGGCCGTCGAGATCCTGCGCGCCGGGCAGCAGGGCAAGGCCGAGCGCATCAAACACCTGCTCGAAGTAGGCTACCCCGGATACTCCACCGCCCCCGGCTGGCTCGGCTACTCCGACGAGAAGATGGTCGCCCTCGCCAAGGAGGAGACCCAGGTCAAGGGATTCAAGCAGATCAAGCTCAAGGTCGGACGGAACGTCGAGGACGATCTGCGCCGTCTCGCCAAGGCCCGCGAGGCCATCGGCCCGGACGTGCGCCTCGCCGTGGACGCCAATCAGGTGTGGGACGTGCCCACCGCCATCGCATGGATCAACAGATTCCACGACTTCGACCTGGCGTGGGTGGAGGAGCCGACCAGCCCGGATGACGTCATCGGCCACGCCACCATCGCACGCGCCATCAACCCGATCCCCGTAGCCACCGGCGAGCAGATGCAGAGCCGCATCCTGTACAAGCAGTACCTGCAGGCCAACGCGTTCGGCATCATGCAGATCGACGCCACCCGCGTGGCCGGACCGCAGGAGATCGTGCTCGAATACCTGCTGGCCAGGAAGTTCAACAAGCCCGTCTGCCCGCACGCCGGCGGCGTGGGCCTATGCGAGGCGGTCTGCCACTTCGCGATGTTCGACTACGTGTCCGTGTCCGGCACCATGGACGGGCGCATGATCGAATACGTGGACAACCAGCACGAGCACTTCGTGCACCCCACCGAGATCCGCGACGGCAACTACGTGGCGCCCACCGCCCCCGGCAACGGCACCGAAATGACGCTCGAAAGCGCCGAAAAGTACCTCTACCGCGGCTGACTCCCGCGGTCGCGCCGCAGGCGCGGGTCCCCGGTCCGTTCAGGGGCCGGGGGCCGGAACAACCACACCAACCCACCAACCCATCAACCACAGGCCCGTTCATGGAGGAGCGGGCGAACGAAGGAGTTCATCATGGATCTGCATCTGGCAGGCAAGGTCATCATCATCACCGGAGGCTTCAAGGGCATCGGCAAGGGCATCACGCTGCAGTTGGCGCGCGAAGGCGCCATCCCCGTGGTCATCAACCGCTCCGACAATGCCCTGGAGGAGTTCAAGGCGGACATCGAACGGTACACCACCACATACGACGTGCACCTGCTCGACCTCAACGACACCGACAAGATCGCCGGCATCGTGGAGGAGACGTACCGCAAGTACGGACACATCGACGGCATCGTCAACAACGCCGGCAAGAACGACAACAAGGATCTGGAGACCACCACCTGGCGCGAATTCGAGGAATCGCTGCACGGCAACCTCACCCACTACTACGAGCTCGTCCACGCGGCCGTGCCCTACCTCAAGGAAAGCCACGGCTCCATCGTGAACATCTCCTCCAAGACCGCGCTCACCGGCCAAGGCAAGACCAGCGCGTACGCCGCCGCCAAGGGCGCCATCCTCGGCCTGACCCGCGAATGGGCCGCGGCCCTCGTCAAAGACCGGGTGCGCGTCAACGCCATCGTCGTCTCCGAATGCTGGACCCCGCTGTACGCCGACTGGATCAAGACCTTCGGCGACGAGGAGGCGCAGCAGGCGCGCCTGGCCGTCATCACGGACAAGATCCCGCTGGAGCACCGCATGACCACCACCGAGGAGATCGGCAACGAAGCCGCCTTCCTGCTCTCCGACCGCTCCTCGCACACCACCGGCCAGTGGGTGTACGTGGACGGCGGCTACGTGCACCTCGACCGCGCGCTCAGCTGACCCACCGGCGTGCGGGACGCCCCGCGCCCCGCATTCCGCGAACGCACACGCCGCGCCGCCTCCCGACGGGGAAGGAGGCGGTGCGGCACCAACCATCAGGGAACCTGCCCGGCGAGAACGCCGGACGACCAAGGAGTCGAAGATGACATCCAACACCACAACCACCGGCACCACCAATACGAAAGGCTCGAAGGCGACCGTCGCCATCGTGCTCGTCACCTCCCTGTTCTTCATCTGGGGACTGACGATGAACCTCGTGAACGCGCTCAACTCGCCGTTCGCCAACTACATGGAACTCAGCAGCACCGAGGCCTCGCTGCTGCAGGTCGCCTACTACGGCGCCTACTTCGTCATGGCCGTTCCCGCCGGCATCATCGCCAAACGCTTCGGCTACAAGGGCGGCGTGATCTCCGGCCTGTTCCTGTTCGCGCTCGGCGCGTTCACGGTCATCCCGGCCACCACCATGGCCAGCTACGGCCTGTTCCTGTTCGCCATGTTCGTCATCGCGCTCGGCGCGGCCTCGCTGGAAACCAACTGCAATCCGTACATCACCAAGCTCGGCGACGAAAAGGGCGAATCGTTCCGCCTCAACATGGCGCAGAGCTTCAACGGCGTGGGCAACATCGTGGGCCCGCTCATCCTCGGCCAGATCCTCGGCACGACCGTCGCGCCGGGCGGCGAGGGATTCGAGGCGGCCAAGACGCAGTTCCTCGGCGACACCCGCATGATCTACATCGTCATCGGCATCGTGCTCGTGGCGGTGCTCGCCGTGTTCGCGTTGTTCAAACTGCCCACCCCTCCGGGCGACGAGGAGGAGGCCGCGGCGGGGGAGAGCGGCGATGCGTCCTTCGCGGGACTGCTCAAGCGCCCCTACTTCGCCCTCGGCGTGCTCGCCGAATTCATCTTCATCGGCCTGCAGGTAGCCGGCATGGCCATGTTCTCCGCCTACGCGCTCAAGCATTGGGGAGCCGGCATCACCGCCGGAACCGCCGCGATGATGCTGTCCGTGCTCTCCCTGCTGTTCACCATCGGACGCTTCGCCACCACGCCGCTCATGGCGCGCTTCGACCCGGCGAAGATCCTCGGCGTGTACATGACCCTCTCCGCGGCGCTCATGTTCGTGGTGTTCCTCGGACTGGGCAAGGTTTCCGTCATCGCGTTCATGGTCGCCTACCTGTTCATCTCCATCGGATACCCGACCGTCTTCTCCCTGACGCTCAAAGGCATCAAGGGCTCCGCCGCCAAGACCGGCTCCTCCGCGCTCGTCATGAGCATCGTGGGCGCCGCGCTCATCCCGCTGCTGCTCGGCGTCATCCAGGACGCCGCCGGCATCGAAATCGCCGTGCTCGTCATGGTGCCCGGCTTCCTGTACGTGGCCTGGTACGCGTTCCGCGGCTCCAAGATCGGACTCAAGGAAGGAAGGTGATCGCATGGCATTGCAGGTGATCGACTCGCATTTCCACATCTGGGACCCCGCCGTGCAGGACCTGCCGTGGCTGACCGGACTGCCCGCACTGCAACACCGCTACACCGTGGACGACCTCGCCGCCGCATACGCGAAGTTCGGCGTGGAATTCCTCGGAGGCGTCTACGTGGAGGTGGATGCGGCGGACCATGAGCTGGAGGACCGGCTCATCCACGAGAACCCCAGCCCGCTCATCCTCAAACGCATGCTGCAAGGCCGCGTCAGCCCGTGGATGCGCGTGCCACTCAACGCGGACGGCATCCGCGAGCCGCTCCACGTGGACTCCGAGCCGCGCGGACGCTGCCTCGAACCGTCCTTCATCGAAGGACTGCACGCCCTCGCCGCCCGCCGCATGCCGTTCGAACTGTGCAACCGCGGCGAGGAGCTGCCGGACATGGCCAAGGCGTTCGCGCAGGCGAGCGAAGAGACCGTCATCATCGACCATCTCGGCAACGTGCCGGGACTCGACGCCGACTCGCGCGCCGCGCTCGAAGCGATGGCCGCGCTGCCGAACTCCTACATCAAGATCTCCGGCGACAACCCCGTGGATCCGGACGTCGTGCGGTTCGTGCGCGACACGTTCGGCCCCAAGAAGGTGCTGTACTCCTCCAACTGGCCCGTCGTGGAACTCAACACCACCTTCGAGACGCACTTCGGTCTCATGCTGGACCTCTTCGGCGAGGACGAGGACTTCTTCATGAACAACGCGCGCCGCGCCTACGGCATCGGGGCGTAGACCGCGCACACGCCCCGTCCCGCATGTCGGCTCCCCTCGGGCACGGGGGGAGCCTTCCGCATGACACCTGAACATCCCGGCGAAACGCATGGGGACCTCGAACGAAAGGAAAATCCAATGGCAAGCAACGCCGTGTTCTCCGGCATCATCTGCCCGTCCATCACCATCACCAAGGACGACGGTTCCATCGACTACGAACAGTGGGGCAGACACCTCGACCATCTCATCGAAGCGGGCCTCGACGGAGTGCTCGTCTTCGGCAGCATCGGCGAGTTCTACGCCTTCCCGCTGGACGTGAAGAAGCAGGTCGTGGAATTCGCGGTCAAGCACGTGGCCGGACGCATGAAGGTGTTCGTCGGCGTGGGCGACACGAACCTGGACAAGGTGGTGGACTTCGCCCTCTTCGCCGAGCGGGCCGGCGCGGACGCGCTCGTCGCGGTCAGCCCCTACTACTTCGGACCCAGCGCGGACGGCGCGAAGGCGTATTTCGCCGCGGTCGCCGAAGCCGTGGACATGCCCGTGGTGCTTTACAACTTCCCGCCGCGCACCGGCAGCAACCTCACGCCCGAGCTCGTCGCCGACCTCGCCGCCGCGCATCCGAACATCGTGGGCATCAAGGACACCGTGGACACCATCAGCCATACGCGCAAGGTGATCCGCGCCGTCAAAGCCGTCAACCCGCGTTTCGCCGTATTCTCCGGATTCGACGAATACTATCTCGTCAACCGCGTCTCCGGCGGCGACGGCGTCATCTGCGGCATGACCAACGTGGAGCCGGAAACGTTCGTGGAACTCCACCACGCCTACGAAACCGGCGACTATGCGACCGCCATCCGTGCCGCCGAACGCATCAGCCGGCTCATGGCGCTCTACGACCAGTCCGACCTGTTCATCTCCGCCATCAAGGGCGCGGTCAAAGCCAAGGGCTTGGACATCTCCACCCTGATCCGCGAACCCGCCGTCCAGCTCACCGACGAGCAGTACCGGGCGGTGCGGGACATCCTCGCCTAAACGGGTCTCAATGAAAGGACCTCCCTCTGACGAGGGAGGTCCTTTCATTGGGGGCCGAGCTGCGGCCCGGCCCTCCTACGGGGAGGCGGCGCGGCGAAACCGTGGCGAAAAGAGGGCCCGGCATATGCAGGGTTTCCCGCTCCTCGGTCAGGCTTCGCCTGATGTGGCGGCTCCCCTTGGCCGGGGAGCCGCCAGGGGCCGTCAGCCTTCGTGGCGGCGGGAGACGCCGAAGGCGAGGGCGCCCATCATCGCGCTGACGGCCGCGGCGGCCGCGGCGGCCTCGGCGGAGGCGTCACCGGTCTTGGCGAGCTTCTTGGACTCGGCCTTCTTGGACTCGGCCTTCTTGGAAGACTGGTTCTGCTTGGACCCGTTGGAGGACTCGTCCTTCTTGGAGTCGTCGGTGTCGTCCTTGTCGGTGTCGTCCTTGTCTTCCTGGCCCTTGTTGTAGGCGTCGATGGCGGCCTTGCACAGGTCGTAGTCGCGCTGGGCGTCGCTCAAGGCCTGCTGCGCGTCCGCAACCTTCTGGTCGGCTTCGTCGGCCTTGGCGGAGGCGTCGTCATAGGCGTTCTGCGCGGCGGCGGCCTCCTCACCGGCCTGCACGGCGGCGCCCTTGGCTTCGTCGAGCTTGGCTTCGGTGTCCGCGGCCTCCTGCTCGGCCTTCGTCACTTCGTCCTTGGCGGCGGCGAGGGCGTCGGTAGCGTCCTCGTAGGCCTGCTTGGCTGCCGCGAGGGTGTCGTTCGCGGCGTCGAGGTCGGCGAGGGCCTTGGCGTACGCTTCGGCGGCCTCGACGGCCGCGGCGTGCGCGTCGTCCCAATCGCGCTGCGCGCGGGCGAGCGCGGCGCGGGCTTCGGCGTCGGCCTTGATGGCCTCGTTGAGCGCGGCCTTCGCCGCGGCCTCGTTGGCCTTGGCCTGGTCGAGCGCCTCATGCGCGGCTGCGGCCTTGGCGGCGGCGTGCTCCGCGTCCTCCTGGGCGGCGTTGCTCTTGTCCTTGGCGAGCTCGGCGGTGACGCGTGCGGCCTCGGCCACACGGTCAGCGGCGTCCTTGGCCACGCCCAGACCCAGCATCTCCGCCTTGGCGAGGATGACGTTGCCGGAGGCGAGCACGTACGCGCCTTCGGAGGCGAGCCATGCGGCCTTGGCGGTGTTCTTGGCGGCGACGCTGGTGTCATAGGCGCTCTTGGCAAGGTCGGTGGCGTCCTGCTTGGTGATGACGTCGAGCTTGCTCGCGGTCTGTGCGAGACCGCCGTTCAGGCTCAGGTTCCACTTGTCGAGCGCATCCTCGGCATTTTTGGCGGCGGTCTTGGCGTCGCTCTCGGCCTGCTTGGCGCTCTCGAGCGTCTTGCCGGCTTCGGCGGCGGCGCTGTTGAGCGTGGTCAGCTCGGCGTTCTTGGTCTCCAGCTGCCTCTTGGCCTCTGCAAGCTGCGCCTTGAGCTGTTCGAGGTTCTCCACGTTCTGGATCTTCTCGGACAGGGCATCGACTTCCTGCTGCTTGGCGTCGCGCTGCTTGACGAGTTCCGCGAGCGTGGCATTGGCGGAGGTGAGCTTTTCGGAAGCGGCGTTCTTGCCGGATTCCAGCGTGCTGAGGGCGGTGGCGAAGTCCGGGGCGGAGAGCGAGGCGGCGAAGTCGTCGCAGGCCTGCTGGGCGACGGTCACGGCGGAGGCGCGGTTGTCGTAGTCGGCGGCGGCCTCGCCATGGATGGCGACGGCACCGTCATAGATGCCCTTCTGGATGCCGGTGTTGGTCTTGGCGCCGGCAAGCTTGGTTTTCGCTACGCCGAGCTTGACGAACGCCTGAGATTTCTCCGAGAACGGATTCAGCAGGGAGCCGCTCGCATTATCGTACTCCTTCTGTGCCTCATCCACCGCGGTCTGGGCGGCTGCCTCATCGGCCACGGCCTTGTCGTAGTCGGCCTCGGCGTCCGCGATCTTCTGCTTGGCGGTCTCGGACTCGGCCAGCCGGCTCTTCGCGTCGTTGAGCGCGGTGTTGAGCTCGGTGGCCTTGGCGTACTTGGCGTCGGCCTCGCTGTAGGCGGCCTGGGCCTTGTCCGCCTCGGTCTGGGCGTTCGTCACCTGCTGCTTCAGCGAGGCAAGCTCGGTCTGCGCCTTGTCGAGGTCGGCCTTGAGCTGGTCCAGCGCGCTGGAGTCGGTGCCGTTCTCCAACTTCTCGGCTTCCTCGATCTTCGCGTTCAGATCGGCGATCTTCGCGTTCAGGTCGGCCACGGCCTGCCGGGCTTCGTCGGCCTTGGATTGGGCGGCGTCATAATCCTGCTGCGCGGTCTCGCGCTTGGCGGTGGCGGCGGCGGAGGCGGCGTCCGCCTCATCCTTGGCCTGCTGCAGCGCGGCCTGTTCGCCGTTGAGCTGGTCCAGCTTGGCCTGCGCCTGGGCGAGCGCCTCCTTGGCCTCGATGTATTTGCCGTTCAGATTGTGGGAGATCTGGACGGTCCACAGGTAGGCATCCTTCAGGCCCTTGCGGGTGGCATCCGCGACCTGCTGGGCCTGGACGGCGGCATTGTAGTTCTTCACGGACGCGTCATAGGCGGCGTCGGCCATGTCCGCCACGGACTTGAGGGTCTTGTAGGCCTGCTGCGCGGTCTCGTACGCGGACTGTGCGAGCTTGGCGACCTGCTGGGCGAGCTTGGCGGCGGCGTCCGCGACATCCGCCTTGACGGAAGCCTGCTTGAGCTCCTTCATGGCGGTCTTGTGGGCCGCGGTCTTGGCATGCAGATCCGCCAGCTTGGCGTCCGCCTCGGCCTGGGCCGCGTCAAGCGCGGTCTTGGCGTCCGCCTCGGCCTGATCGGCGGCGGTCTTGGCGTCCGCGGCAGCCTGCTTGGCCTGCTCTGCGTTGTCCACGGCCTGCTGGGCCTCGGACTGGGCCTTGTCCGCATCCGCGACGGCCTGCTCGGCCTTGGCGAGCTCGGCCTTGGCCTCCTCGACCTTCTGCTGGGACGCCTCATGGGCCTGCTGCGCCGCATCCAACGCCTGCTCGGCGGCGGTCAGCCGCTCCTGGGCGGCCTTGAGCGCCGCCTCGGCCTCGGCCTTGGCCTCATCCGTCTCGGCCTTGTCCGCCTTGGCCTGTTCGAGGGCCTGACGGGCCTCCTCGACCTTGTCCGCGCACTGCCGGAGCGCGTCCGCGTCACCTGCGGCGCAGGCGGTGTACCAATCCTCCTGCAGACCCGCGGCCGCGCCCTCCTGGGCGAACGCCACCGTCTGCATGATGGGCGAGAACGACAGACCCGCCGCCAGCGTGACGGCGGCCGCGGCCACGCCGCCCTTGGCGGCGCGCTGCTTCATGATCTCCCACTGCGACAACGAACCGTCCGCAGCGTTGTGGTGTGTATGAGCGTTCATACAACGACCTTTCTGTTTCCCCGATTCTTGACGTCCATAATCTTCGGAACGTCGCCCGCCGTCCCCGGCACGGGCCGCGGACGGAGAATCTCATGCGGTTCTCTTTCGGGGGGGGGGGGGGGGCATTCGGGGGCAATCCCCCCTTCATGATGGGGTGGGGAAGGCCCCCAAAACCCCCGGGAGCAAACCCCCCCC
>Cebus_capucinus_imitator_PRJNA485217_SSR118__coassemble_418_pt1 | contig 16231 bp, 4 predicted proteins | sample Cebus_capucinus_imitator_PRJNA485217_SSR118__metabat2_high_PE_013 | metagenome-assembled genome bin Cebus_capucinus_imitator_PRJNA485217_SSR118 | reverse complement strand
TGCCGGGGGTGAGGGTGAGCTTGTAGCTCAGCGTGTCCTTGGTGCCGTTCGCGCCTGCGTAGAGGCCGGATTCGTACGGGTCGGCGTCGCCGGAGGACTTGTCGCCGTAGTTGTCGGAGGCGTTGCCCCAGCCGTCGGTTTCGTTGTAGGTCTGGTCGGCCTTCGCGTTCCTCAGTCCGCCTTCGGTGAGGGCCGCGGCCGCCTGGTAGGTGGCGGACGCGTCGCCGCCGTTCACGTCGATGAAATAGTCGAGGTGCTTTTCGACGCGTTGGACGGTGGCGGTGGCGGGCAGGGTGGTGCCGTCCACGACGCCCTGCACGGTGGCGGGCGCGTAGGCTTTGGCTTTGGCGAGGGTGGCGGCGTCGGTCTTCCAGGTCACCTTGCGCCGTTCGGTTGTGCCTGCGGCGGTGGTCACGTCGACCTGCTCGGGCAGGTCGGGCTCGGTGCCGTCAAGGTAGGCGACGGTGCCTTCGACGGGGGCGACGGAGGCGATGTCGCCGGGTTCGGCGCGCGAGACGCTGATCCAGCTGAGGACGGGGTCGAGCGAGGTGCCGGCGTTGGAGGCCACGAAGCTGATGGATGCTGCTTCTTCGAGGGTGAAGGTGATGGGGGACGTGGACTGCTGGCCGTTCTTGAGGTTCACCGTGGCGCTGCCGAGTTCGACGTCTCCGTTGTTGACGGCGAACCGGACGGTGCGGTCGTTCCACTGCGCCCACCAGTCCTTGCATCCGGCCTGCACGGTGTAGACGCCGGGTTCGAGGTCGGCCTGGTAGGTGATGGCCTTGCCGTTGTTGGCCCACAGGCCGGTCTCGTACACGTCGTTGCTGTCGGTGCCGTAGATTTGGGCGTCGCCGTCGGCGCCGAGCGTGCTGACCAGTCCCCAGCCGCTTGCGGCGTCATAGGCTTGGTCGCTGTGCCGCTGGCGGGAGGCGATGCCTTCGGAGGCGGCGCGCAGCGCGGTGAAGTGGTCGGACTCGTGCTTGGGGTCGGAGCCGGCGTCGATGTACAGGTACGTGTTCTTCGGGTAGATGGTTGCGGTGGCGGTGACCTGCACGTTGTTGAGTTCGGTCAGGCGTCCGGTGATGGTGACGTCGCCGGAGGGCTGGTCGTCGCCGAAGTACGTGTCCCAGACGACGGGCGTGGTGAGCGTGCCGGTTTCGCCGCCGCGTTGGATCTCCAGCTTGTTCGGCAGCTTCTTGAGCAGTTCGCTCACGGAGCCGGCGGTGGAGGGCAGTTCGGTGACGATGTCGACGGCCTCGTACTGGTCGAGCTCGTCGAGGGTCCAGTCGGCGGCGGGCAGCACGCGCAGTTCGCCGTTGATGAGCTGCATGGGGGTCATCACGTAGCGCGACTGGCTGATGTCGTTGCCGGTGTCGGGGTTGAACCAACGGTCGCCCCAGTAGATGAACAGGCCTTTTTCGGCGTCCACGGGGATGATGGAGCTGGACTGCGTGTAGAACGAGTTGGTGTGGCTCTGCTCGTAGCCGTCGCCGTCCACGAACGGGGTGCCGACCTCATGGTAGGGGCCCATGATGTTGTCGCCTTCGCTCTTGGTGTATTCGTTCTCGTTGGGCGCCCATCCGGTGGTGTGCGAGTAGATGAAGTAGTAGTGGCCGTCCCATTTGACCGGGGCGGGCGACTCCTTCGAGTTGGTGGCGATGATGTTGTACGTGTCGCCGTCCTTGACGCTCGTACCCTGCCGCTGTTCGGCGACGGGCACGACGAGCTTGGTGTAGGTCGGGTCGAGCAGGGAGATGGTCAGGTCGCGGTTCTCGTTGCTCGCGTAGATGAGGTACGCGTCGTCCGCGCCGTCGCCGTTCTCGTCCTTGCCTTCGTCCACGTACAGGTTCATGTCGCGGGCCATGCCGGGGTTGGACGTGTTGGAGCCGGGGCTCATGCGGAACGAGCCGAGGTATTTGTACGGGCCGGCCGGGTCGCCGGTGACGCTCACGGCCACGCCCGCCTTGGCCTTGGAATAGGTGGCGGTGTCCTCGTTGCCGTATTGGGGTCCGTCGGCGTGGAACCAGATGACCCAGCGTCCGGTGTGCTCGTTGTACGCCATCTTGGGGCGTTCGAACACGCAGCTGGTCTTGGTGGCGTCGGAGCCGTCGCCGTAGAGCGCCTTCAGGTCCCACAGGAGCTTGTCGAGGGCCTCCTGCGGGCTGGAGATGTTGTAGTTGGAGGCGTCGTGCGCGAAGGTGGAGAAGTCCTCGCCGTAGATGTTGGTGTAGTCGGGGTCCTGGGCGATGTTGTCCACGTTGTAGTACTTCCGGTACACCTCGTCGCCGCCGGCGAGCTTGTCCTTGAGGTCGGCGTCGCCGAGATAGGTCTGGAAGCCGAGGCCCTTGTCCGTCCAGTTGAGCAGGTCGTCGGAGTAGTAGATGCGCACGCCGTGGGCCACGAGGCGGTCGGTTTTGTCCTCGCCGCACCAGATGTACACGTAGCCGTCGCCGTCGGCGTCGAGCGCGCGGTCCGCTTCGGCGAGCGTCGAGGTCTTGGCTTTGACGATGCCGGCGCCGTGCGCCTGGATGAGGTCGCCCTTGTCGTCGAAGATGCGGGCGCCGTTGGTGCCGGTGATGCCGGTGTAGTGGTAGATGAAGCGCACGCTCTCGAAGGCGGAGCGCAACGCGTCCGCCGCGTCGCTCACCTGGTCGGCGTCGGCCTGATCGTCGGCGGCGACGGCCTGGGCGGCTTCGCGGGCCGCATGCAGCTTGTCCAAATCGTCCGCGTTGGCCTTCCACGAATCGTAGGGAGCGGTGCCGGAGTCGTCGGCGCGGTAGCCGGAGGCGAGCGGCTTGAGGTCGTCGTCCCTGGTGGCGTCGATGAGCGCGTTCAGCGCGCTCTTGTCCGCGACGGCGGTCGGCGTGGTCTCGTCCGAAGAGGCCTGCAGCCGTTCGTCGGTGTCGGCGGAGTCGTTCAGCGCGTCTTCGACGGCGCTCGTGCCGTCCGATGCGTCGGCGTCCGTAGTATCGTTCGCCGCGTCGGCGGTCGTATCGCCGACGAGCTGGGCGATGGCGGCCTGGTCTTCGGCCGCGGGCGCGGTCTCGTCGGCCATGGCGACGCCCGGCGCGATGGCGGCGCACAACAGCATTGATGCCGTCAGCGCGCCTATCGTTCGTGTGGTGGGTTTCCTCAATTGAACCTCCATGACGTTCCCGAAGGGGGACGACGCCGCGCGACGTCGATGTGCGCCGCACCGTCCCCCGTCGGACCTTCTTCTTGTTTCTTTCGTCGCACGGCCTTGCGGGCCGCGACGCATCGTGGGGCGCGCCGCCTTCGATGGCGCGCCGAAGGGGCCGGACCGTCCGATGGGGACCGGTCCGGCCCGTGGGATTCAGCCGCGACGCTTGCGGGTGATGAGCATCACGCCGGCGGCGGCGATCAGCAGGGCCACGACGCCCACCGCTGCGGACACGTCGGCGCCGGTCGCGCTCAGCGTGCCCTTGCCGGGCTTGGCGGCGGGCTTGGACGGCGTGTCTCCGGACGAACCGTCGGACGATTCATCGCCTTCGCCGGGCTTCGGCTTGTCCTGCTCGTCCGGTCCGGGCGTGACCTCGTCGGCCTTGACCGTGACCTTGAACTCGGCGGACCTGCCGCGGTAGGAGACGCGGACGGTCTTCTCCCCCGCCACGGCGGAGTCGAAGCCCTCCACGGACAGCTGCGCGTCGTCGAGCGCGATCTCACGCTCCTGCATCGTGCCGTCGGCGCGCCGGTACGTGGCCGTGACCTTCATGCCGGTCGTGTCCAGCTTGTCGCCGATCCGGTATTCGGTCTTGGCCGGGGCCGTGACCTTGAGCGCATCGTATTCGGCCACGTCGAACGCGACCGTGTATTCGCGCGTCTCGGAACCGTCGGCGGAGGTCACGCGAATCGTGGCCTTACCGCCCAACGCGCCGTCCTTGACGGCCGTGCCGGTCACCTTGACCGTGGCGTCCTCGTCGGAGGCGTACGCGTGGAGCGTCGGGTTCGCTTCGGCGTCGAGCGGCAGCCTGACCGTGTAGTCGGTCTTGTCCGCGTCGAAGCCTTCGACGGTCACGCCGCCCACGCGCAGGTCGCCGAGCGTCGCGTCGGACGCGGCGGCCGCGGTCTGGTCCGCCTCATAGATGCGCACTTCGGAGATCTTCGCATAGTAGTTCGCGTCGTCACGGTAGGTGAGCTTGAGACGCACGCCGCGCGTGGCCGGCAGCGAGGAAAGGTCCGCGCGGGTCACGTCGCCGCGGTTGACGTTCGCGCCGGTCTCGGCGGACACGCCGGAATCGACCCACGAGTCGGACGCGTCGAGGTACTGCACGTCGAAACGCTTCGGCGTGGCCTCGCCGAACGACACGAAGTCGAGCGAGTTGAGACGGCGGACGGCGTCGAACGTGTAGCTCACCCACGGATCCTTGTCGTCAGCGGAGGCTTCGCTCTTCCAATTGGACCACGCCTTGCCGTCGGTCTTGCCGTCGCACGTGTTCGCCACGATGTTCGAGCCTTCGGTGGAGGAGGCCTGCGCGTTCGCGCAGAACGTCATGGCCAGGTTCTCGCCGTCCGTCACGGACGTCTCGGTCACGTACACGCTCAGACGGGCCTTGATCTCGCCGTCCGCGCCGTCGCCCGCCGTGCCTTCGACCACGACCTTGCCGGTCTTGGCGAAGTCGGCGTCGGACAGGCCGGACCAATCCCATGTCACGGCGGAGCCGAACGTGGCGGAATCGCCCACATGCACGTTCACCATCATCGGGGCGAGGGCCTGCACGTCGGCCAGCGACGCGCCCTCGCCCACGGTCATGGACGCCGGGTCGGACACGGTGAACGCGCCCACGACCACCGTCGCGGACACTTCGACGGCGTTGCCGTACACGTCCTTCGCGGTGCCCTTGACCTCGTAGGTGCCCGCGGTCTTCACCTGCTCGGCGAGCGCGGCGTCATCCCACGTCACCGAAGTCTCGGAGCCCTCACCCCACGCGTAGTAGGGGGTGACGGTATCGGGCAGGGTCGGCATCTCCCCCACGGCGGTCTGCACGTGCACGTCCTTGACGCCGGTCGGCTTGGTGGAGCGCATCGTCCACGTCTGGTTCGCGCCCGCGTTGGAGTTCCACAGGCCCACCTTGGTGCCCACGGCGCTGGACTGGCCGTTCACGTCGAGCGACTGCTTCGCGGCGGCGTTGACGAGCTGCCACTGTTCGCCGTCCTCGGTGTTCACGATCCAACGGGCGGACGCGTCGGCCTTCGCCTCGTCCAGGGACATGTCCTTGAGGGCGTTCGTGCCGTTCTGCGCGACGAGGACCTTGCCGTTGCCGTTGCGCACCACGTACACGGGCAGGGTGGGACGGTCCGTGCCGGACATGTCCACCTTGGTGAAGGACCACGTCTGGGCGGCGACGGTCTCCTCGTCCGCGCCTGCGGAGGCCTGGGCGGCCAGGGACAGCGCCGAATCGTCCGAGGCGACGGCGGCGAGCGCCTTGCCGGACTGCTTGCCGATGAGCTGGTAGGAGGCGTCTTCGGTGACGGCGGCCGCGTCGTCGGCGGCGCCGGTCACGCCGGTCAGCTGGATGGAGGCGATGGAGCGGGCCGGGATGGTGACGGTCGCGGTCTTGGCTTCCTTGTCGATGACGACGGAGGCGGCGTCCTGTTCGACGTTGCTGTACCGGTTCATGTAGTCGAGCGTGGCGGCGTAGGTGTCGTCCTGCGCTTCGGGCGCGGTGGTCAGGTAGAGCGTGCCGGCCGCGTCGTCGGCGATGTCGCCGTACTTGGACAGGTCGATGACGAGCGTCTGGTCCGAGGAGCCGCTGTTGCGGTGGATGACGGTCTGGGTGAGGCCGTCGGCGCTGGTGGCGGTCATGTTGTCGGCGGTGGCGTTGTTGGCGATGATGGCGTCGCCTTCGTGGATGAACTTCGTGTAGGCGCGCACGGCGTTGTATTTGGAGTTCGCGACCACGGAGCAGGCTTTGATGCCTTCGGTGGAGCCGTTGTTGTTGTCCACGGTGCGTTCGGAGTAGAGCTTGCCGTCCTTGCCGGCGACGGTGCAGTCGAAGTCGATGAGCACGGCGCCCCAGTTCCCGGCGTTCCGGTCGGTGTTGTTCTCGCCGGCCGGGTTGGCGGTGTTGCCGTTGATGTCCTCGGTGCCGGTGGACATGTTGTACAGGTCTTCGACCACCTGCCAGAAGTTGAAGTCCTTGGACTGCAGCGCGTACACGTCGGAGTTGATCTTGCCCGCCATGCCGAGGCCGTTGTCGAAGCCGTAGGGGTTGAAGCCTCCCGACTGCCAGGAGCCGTCCACTTCGCTTTGGCTGATCTTCTTGGAGTCGCCTTGGGCGATGTCGCGGGCCACGCGCTGGTTGTTGGTGCCGTAGGAGTGGGTGTTGTACTGGCCGATGGCGTCGCGCACTTCCTGCGAGTACTTGTTGTACGACTCGACGAACTGGCCGGAGTCGGTCGCGTCCGTGGCGGTGATGTCCACGGTGTCGTCGAGGCCGAGGCTTTGGAGGGCCTGCTGGAGGGCGAGCACGGTCTTCTGCGCGGTGGCGGAGTCGACGTGCATGCCTTCCTGCGGTTTCTTCACCGCGGTGCTGTACGGGGTGACGGACTTGTCCTTGGCGTCGTTTTCGTAGTAGCGGGTCCAGTAGCGGTTGATGAGTTCCGTGTTGGACGCGTCGTAGGAGGCGTCCGCCTTGAAGGACGGGGTGCCCCAGTAGTTGGTTTCGGATTCGTTGAACGGTTCGACGGTGTCCACGCTCACCTTGTTGCCGTTCTCCGCCTGCAGGGTGTTGAGGTGGGCCACGACCTTGGCGAGGTATTGGGCGAATTTCTCGGAGTCCTTGAGGTTGTTGTTTCCGGACTCGTAGCCGCCGGTCGCGTAGCCGCTTTCGGTCATGAACCAGGGCGCGGAGTTGGCGAACGCCTCCACGTGCGTGATGTCGCCGTCCTTCGCGGCGCGGGTGAGCCACCATTCCTGGGCTTTGACGGCCTTCGCGTTGGCGTCGTCGCCGTTGCCTTCCCCCCACACGTAGGAGGAGTCGGAGGATGCGTCGAACGCCTCGTCCAGCGCCTCCTTGTCCTTTTGGGTGGTGGTCGCGCCGTCGTACAGGTTCTTGGAGCCGTCGGCGTCCTCCGCCCAATAGCCGGGCACGTTCGCGCCCTGGCGCATGAACGGATAGCCGTACGCCACGTCGGAGGCGTTGCCGCCGCCCACGTTGTAGCGCGCCATGTTCAGATCCAGGCCGTTTGCGCCGAAGATCGACTGGTAGAACTCCTCACGCAGCGCCTTGCCGTATTCCAACGCCTTCGCGTCCGCTTCGGCGTCGCCGCTCGAACGGGTGATGGACCCTTCCTCGCCGTAGTTGCCCGTGGCGTTCGCCAGCCAGGCGAGCGAGGTGCCCCAACCCTCGAACGGGCCGTTGGCGTACCACGGGTTGGGTGTGACCGTGGTGACGTTGCCGCCGGCGGCCCAGGCCGTGCCGGTCGAGACGAACGCGCCGCCCGTCACCAACATGGCGGCGGCGGCCGTCGCGGCGAGAGATCTCCTCAATGCTCTCATGCCATTCCTTTCATCCTGCGATGGATGGTTTCCTCAATGTGTGCACGCCCCTTGTGGAACGGCGGCGGGACGCCGGGCAGAGGTTGGGGCACGTGGCCGCGGGGCGTTTTCGGATCTGCGTCCGAAGTCCCGTTGCCGAGGCCCGCGATGCGCTCGACGGTGATGCGCCGTTCCCGCGACGTCGCCGTCGCTTTCGGGTCGTGTTATCCATGGCGTCCGTGCCTTCGATGCCGGACACCGGGGATGTTTACGCAAACATCCCCATCGCCACCATCGTACCATCCGCACTGCCCGACCGAGGACGACGCCGCATCGGGCGAGGCCGACGGATGACGCCGGACGGCACCTCCCGCATGTTTGCACAACGTCTCAGAATGTGACTTAGCTTACAAAACACGGAACGGGTGGCGCGTCGCACGTCCGAGGGCCGCGAAAACGGCTAAGTTGTCAAGATACGTAAAGGGCAGCGATGCCGTGGCCCGAGGAGGGGAAGTATGGAAAGACGTCTTTGCACCATAGCCGGATGCACACACGAGGCGGAGGAGGCCGGACTGTGCTGTTCGCACTACACCTCGGCCCTCGTCCACGGCACGCTGCAGTACACCATGCTCGGCGCCAGGCCCGCGCAGCATAGGACGCCCGTCGCCCAGTCCTGAACTCCATATCCCGAAGACTGCGCAGAGGCGAGGACCCGGCATCCGATGACGGTATGCCGAAAGTCCGCAGCCGCGGCCGCACCGTTCGGAGACCAAGGCCGTTCGGAGACCAAGGGATTCGTCCGGAAGAAATCAGAGGTCCGACCAGACCGGACTCCGACCAAGGCTCCGCCGCCAACGTCTCACGGACGTCGCCGCAGGAAATCGCCGTGACGACTCCCCTACCGCCATCCGGCGGTTTTCCATTCCCCCAGCGTCAATCGATTGACGTTTTCCGTCGTTCCTTCCGCCCTCGCGCCCCATCATTTACCCGGCTCCACACCCCCGCGCCCTGATGCACGGCATCACATGGACGTCCAGCCCCTCAAACGTCCATTTGACGCTATGCTTCGACGACAATGTCTGCCCGGCTCCCCTATGGAGCCGGGCAGACGTTATACGGGAGTCGAGCCGCCGACGGTCGGCCACGGCACGCGGTCATGGCGGACCGACCGGCGGACCGGTCGGCGGACCGTCAGCGACGGCGACGGACCAGCGTGGCACAGACCGCGCCGCACATCAGCAGCACCAGCCCGGATGCCACGGCCCACACGACCGAGACGCCCGTCTTGGCGGTCGAACCGTGCGTACCCGGCCGCTGGGTTCCCGAACCGGCGTCGCCCTTCGCCTTCACCGTGACCACGGCGACCACCGGGAACGACGCCGTTGCCGTGGAACCGCCGACCGCGTCCGCGTCATCGCCCGCATCGGACGCATCGGACGCGTCGATGGGCATGGCGCCGGAACCGTCGGCGGGCACCGTCACCGTGCCGGACACCGAGAACGTGCCCGCACGCTTCACCGATGCGGCGTCATAGTCGTCCCAGACCACCGCGGCATCCTCGACGTCGCCGTTCGACCATCGCACCGGCATGGTCTCCGGCAGCTGCGGACGTTCGCCCACCGTGACGGTGCGCTTCACCGTGCCGCCCTCGGCCAGCCCCGTCGGTTTGGCCGGATTGACGCTCACCGCCACTTCCACGACGCCGTCCCATCCGGAGACGGAACCGTTCAACGTGTAGCACGCGCCTTCGCGGGCCCGGTTGGCTGCGGCGATCTCCGGGGAGTCGAGGCCGTCCCAGGAGACCGTCGCCTGCGTGGTCTCGCCGTTGTTCCAATGCGCCGTCACCGTGGAGGGCAAAGCCGGGGCCACGCCGGATTCCGTGACCACCATCGCCGGCGCGTCGACGCCGATGATGGAGGCCGCGAGCACGCGCACGTCGAGCGCGACGGGCAGGCCGCACGCCTCACCCGTCACCCGCACGGTGGTGCCGGCCGTGCCGTAGGCGTCCGCGTCCGGCTCATCCCATACGACCGGCTCCTGGGAGCTCTCGCCGTTCGACCAGGTCACGGCCACCGTTGCCGGCAGCTCGGGCGCGACGCGCTCCAAGGTGGCGATCGCTTCGGGGTCGGCGGCCGATTCGGCCTTGGCGGCGCGCACCGTCACGGCGAACGGAACGTCGCCGTCCCAACCGTCGACGCGACCGCTCAGCGACAGCGTATGTTCGGTCCGCGGATGGTTCCAACCTGCGGGCAGTTCCAGCGGAACTTCGGTTTCGGTGACGGAACCGTCGCTCCACGTGACCGAAACCCGACCGGAGACTTTCGGCGTCGGCGCGTCGTCACGCGCGGAGTCCACCTCGATGGCTTCGCCGGACGGCTCGACCGCCATGACGACGGGCGCGCCCACCGTCACCCGCACGCTCACCTCGCCCTCGTATCCCTCGCAGGTCACGACGCCCTTCACCGTGAACGAGGCGCCGGCTTCCGCATAGTCGCCCTCGTCGAAGGAGTCGGCGTCCCAGCTGACGGGCACGTCCTCGGTGGACTGTCCGTTGGACCAGCGGACGACGGCGGTCTTCGGCAGCGCGTCGGTCGGGTCGATGCCCGCGGGCGTCTCCACGGTCCCCGGCTCGACGGAGACGGAGGCGATGGTGGCGTGCTTCACCGTGACCTTGGCCGTGGCGCGCGTGTCCGGCACGCCGTCCAATGCGGCGCCGACGACGGTGAACTCGCCGCCGTGGTAGTCCTTCCAGGTTTCGGCTACCTCGCCCCAGGTGACGGCCGCGTCACGGCTCAGTCCGTTGTCCAAGGCGACGCGCACGGTCTGCGGCAGTTTCGGCGTGGGGTCCTCACCGGATTCGACGGTGATCGCCACGGGTTCCACCTGCGTGATGGAGGCCGCGCCCACGGTCCAGTATCCGTCCGAACCTTGGATGAAGGTCTGGTCGTCGCGGATGAAGTCCTGGCTGGGGCGCGTGCCGAAGCGTCCGCCGGTGATGGTGACGTCGGCGTCCGCGACCGTGGACCAGTCGTCCACGTCGAAGGTGCCGGATTCGATGATGAGCGTGGGTTTGCCCGTACCGCCCGTGGAGCCGTCTTCGCCCGGTCCTGCAATGATGGTTCCGGCCACGCCGCCCGTGCCGTCCGCGCCGGCGTCCTTGACGGTGAGGGAGCCGTGGTCCACGATGGCGTCCGTCTTCGGCTCCGCGCCTCCGGCCAGCGTATGGCCGTTGAGGTCCAGGATGAGGGATTTGTCCGCGGGGACGGTCAGCGGTCCGGTCACGTCCTGTCGCAGGGTGAGCGTCGCGCCGGATTCCGCCGCCGCGACGGCCTTGTCCAACGACGTGTACCAAACGGAAACGTCGGTGCCCGCGGCTCCCGATGCGGCGACGGAGACCACGTAGGTTTCGGGCAGCGTCATGCCGCTGTTGCCGCCCATGGTCACGCCTTCGTCGGCGAGCGCGGGTCCTGCGGCGTCCTGCACGTAGATGCCGGCTCGTGAGGTGCTGGTGTTGTCCTCGATGGTGACGTGGCGTGTGGGCGCCATGTCCTTGCCTCCGGTCAGTCCCAGCGCGATCATGCCTTCGAACCGGTTGCCGCGCACGGTGAGCGTGTCCACGTTGCGTAGCCAGGCGCCGTAGGCGTAGGCGTTGGCGGCGGAGTTGACGGCATTGTCCTCGATGGTGAGGTCGGTGATGCCGTAGGAGCCGTCGGTGGCGGCGCCGCCGCCGATGACGAGGTAGGTGCCGCCGGGGGTGGCGATGTCCGGGTGGCCCATGGCGTTGAGCGTGTTGCCGGCGATGGTCACGTCCGTGGCCTTGAGGTCGGCGGTGTAGGCGAAGCCGATGCATTGGATGGAGTTGCCGGTGGTGATCGGTGCGGACACGTTGAACGTGTTGTTGCGGATGGTCAAGCCGGTGGTGGTTTTCTGTACGTAGATGACGGCCCAGCTTGCGGCGCCGGTCACGTCGTAGACGTTGTCCTCGATGGTGATGCGGTCGTTGCGCTGGCCGTTGACCTCCGTTTGGATCGCGCCGCCGGTGAAGGTCAGGCCGCGGAGGGTGACGGTGTCGTTGTCGCCGTCGAAGCTGGCTTTGGCGATGGTGTGTCCGTGGCCTTCGATGGTGAGGTTCGTTTTTTTGCTGATGCCGATGGTTTCGGCGGTGTCGGCGAGCAGGTCGATGACGTCGCCGTCGCCGGCTGCGTTGACGGCCGCGGCGAGGGTGGCGTATGCCGTGTCTCCGATGGAGGCGACGGACTGCGTCTCGGCCTGCGCTTCGGCCTGCGTGGTCTCGTCCGGCGCGCCAGCCGAGGCCTTCTCGATCGGCGAGACGGTCGGCGCGTCCGATGACGTGTCGACTGCCGTTCCGCCCGACGGTTCGTCCTGCGCCGTGACGACGTCCGGCTCCTCGACGGTCACAAGGCCGACGTCCGCGGCGGGGGCTTCGGTGCCGGAAGCGTCGGCGAGCGCCGCGGCGGGCAGTCCCATGCCGAGCGTGGCGGTGGCCGATATGACCGCGATGGCGGTCTTCCAAGGGTGTTTCAGTGGTATGGTCATGGCGGTTCGTCCTCGATCCTGCCCGCCGCTTTGCGGGCTTCAGAACCCGCGTCGATCGCGGGTCGCCTGCGTCCCATGCTACCGCGCGGCGTCCCCGGAACCTGCCCGGCCGTATGCCCGCACCATCGCGAACCATCTGCTGGCATACAGTCGCAAACGGGGCGGTTTCCGACTGCATGCCCGCAAGGCCGCCGACGCGCTGCGGGCATACGGCCGCGGGGCGAAGGCTACCTGCCCAAGGAGGCCTTGAGGTCGCGGTTGACGAAACGCTCGTGCAGCAGACAGTAGCCGCCGAACAGCGCCAGCCACACCAGACCGGCGATGGCGGAACCGCGCGTGTCGTCCGCCAGGAACAGCGTGCAGTACACGAACACGAAGAACGCGATGGTCAACGTGTTCGTCACCCGCCATGCGGGCATCACGAAACCGTCCGCAATGAAATCGCGGGAACGGCGGTAACAGCGGTGCGCCACCATCGTCAGCACGTAGATGAAGATGATGACCGCCGAGGAGGCGGACGCGAACAGCACGAACGCGCTCGACATGCCCGGCAGCGCGTTGATGGCCGGGGACAGCAGGATGAGCGCCGCGGAGATGAGGATCGCGCGCGCCGGCACCTGACGGCGGGACACGACGCCCACCTTGCGGAACGCGGGCGAAGGCGACACGGCGGCCAGCTGGTACAGGTGGCGTCCGGCCGAATACAGCAGCGAGTTCAACGCGCTGGACGCGGCCGTGATGACCACGAAGAACACGAGCGCCGCCGCCCACTTCAATCCCGCGAACTGGAACACCATGATGAACGGCGAGGCGAACGAACCGTCCGCGTTCGGCCGGAACGTGGTCCACGGCACGATGGCCATGATGGCCACGAGCGCGCCCACGTAGAAGATGAGCACGCGCACGATGATCTCGTTCACGGCCTTGGGCAGCACCTTGCGCGGATTCTGCGTCTCGGACACGGTCACGCCCACGAATTCGATCATCTCGTAGGCGTAGAACACCATCTGGAAGCTCATGAGGAAGCTCAGCCAGCCGTTGGGCGCGAGGGAGAAGCCGTCCGTGATGTTGTCGAGGCCGGCGTGGCCGGCGGGCGAGAGCGCGTCCTGGCCGGCGACCTGCACGGCGTCGTAATGGTAGCCGACCACGACCATGACCACGGCGGTGGCGATGAGCGCGCAGATGAGCGTGATCTTGATCATCGAGAACCAGAACTCGGCCTCGCCGAACGCCTTGACGGCGATGAGGTTGATGGTGACGAGCGCGGCGAGGAAGCAGGTCTCTATCAGCCATTCCCATCCCGAAAGGTCGATGCCGAACGTGTTGAAGAACGTCACGAAATACGTGGACACGGCGGTGATCTCGCTCATGCCGATGAGCACGAGCACGATCCAGTAGGTCCACCCGGCGAACGTGCCCCAGCCGTTGCCGAGATAGCGGGTGATGAAGTTGATGAACGTGTGCTGGCTGGGATCTCGGTACATGAGTTCGCCGATGGCGCGCATGAGCAGGAACATGATGACGCCCACGGCGATGTAGACGAGCACGATGCTCGGTCCGGTCAGGGCGATGGACTTGCCCGAGCCGAGGAACAGTCCCGTGCCGATGGTGCCTCCGATGGCGATGAACTGCACGTGGCGGTTGTTCAGGCCGCGCGCCATCTCATTGTCGCCGTCGAGGCTTTCCACCGATTGCAGTCCCGATTGCAGACCGCCCGGCGACGCGGTGCCGTGCCCTCCTTGGACGTCGCTCATATCCTTCCTCCGATTCCCGCCGATTCCGGCGTCCTGGTCTCCGTATCGCAAAACAAGTTCAAACTGTATCACCGTACGTTTCGCGCACGTCGGCGAAGTTCAAACTTCCGTCACCGTATGCACACACCCACGCCGAAAAGTTCAATTTCAACGTCCAACAGAGGCATGAAATTGAACTTTTGGGGTCACTCCACGCTTTTGAGGGAGCTGACCGGGTCGATGCGGTCGAGGACGGGATTGGTGAGCAGCTGGACGAGCAGGGAGAAGACGAGGGTGACGCCGGCCGCGATGAGGTAGCTGGTCCAGCGCACCTCGACCTCGAAGTAGATGCCGGGCATGGCGAGGGCCGTGGTGAGCAGTCCTCCGATCCAGCGTCCCAGCGGCAGTCCCACGAGGATGCCGAGCGCGGTGAGGATCATCATCTCCTTGTTCACGTACGTGTGGATCTCCTTGTCGTGGAATCCGAGGACCTTGAGCGTGGCCATCTCGCGCACGCGTTCGGACACGTTGGTGTTGGAGAGGGTGAAGAGCACCACGAGCGCAAGTCCTCCGGCGAGGCCCACGATGAGCGCGACCACGGCGGCCATGAGCTCGAATTGGAAACTCCGTTGGAGGCGCGCGGTGCTGGTGGCGCTGAGCACGGCGGGGTCGCGGGCGAGGTCGGCGGCATAGTCGATGTTCGCGTCGTCATCGTCGCCTTCGAGGACGGCGAGGCGCGCGTTGAGCGTGACGGCGTCGTCGTCGCGCATGCCGAAGATGTGCCGGTAGGCGCTGACGCTCATGGTGACGTTGGAGCCGATGAGGTTGCGGGTGACGGCGCTCACGGTCGCTTCGCCGGTACGCATGGAGCCGTCGCGCAGGGTGACGACGTCGCCGGCGCGCACGTCGAGCGCGTTGGCCGCCGACTGGTCCAGAATCACCCCGGACGACGCGGAGCCGGACGAGGAGCCCAGCGCGATCTCCTCATGCACCCCATACGCGTCGCGCAAGTCCACCATGGCGGACAGGTCGTCCCCCGCGTCGTCGGGCACGACGAGCAGCTGCACGGATTCGCCGGCGTCCCCGGCGTCGAGTTCGCCGTTCTCGATGCGCGCGTCGAGCGTGCGCACGGTCCGCCCGTCCTCGTCGAGGCGCGCGCGCATCGCGTCCGCGTCGTCGTCTCCGGCGACGACCATGAGATCGTAGTGGACGATGTCCTGATACTGTTTGACGCCGATGGTGTCGACGGAATCGTTGATGGCCAGTCCGCACACGATGAGCGCGGTGCATCCGGCCACGCCGCCCACGGTCATGATGAGACGGCTTTTGAAGCGGGCGATGTTGCGTACGGTGACTTTGTTGAGGAAGCTCATCCGCCGCCACAGGGGCCGGACGCGTTCCAGCAGCACGCGCGTGCCCGCCTTGGGCGCTTTGGGACGCATGAGCGCGGCGGGCGTCTGGCGCAGTTCGCCCATGCACGCGACGGCGGTGGCCGCGACCACGCCCACGACGAACAGCGCGACGCCGCCGGTGCCGTACACCCAGTCGTAGGCGAGACGCAGGTCGGGGATCATGTAGAGCCCTTCGAGCACGACGAGCAGGAACGCGGGGATGCCGACGAATCCGGCGATCAGTCCGACGCCCCCGCCCATGAGGCAGGCGAGCAGGGCGAAGAGCACGTAGCGCGCGGCGATGGCCGCATGGCCGTAGCCGAGGCCCACGTAGGTGCCGATGAGGCCTCGTTCCTCCTCGACCATGCGCGTCATGGAGGTGAGGCTCATGAGGACGGCGACGAGCAGGAACACGATGGGGAACGCGCGTCCGATGGATTCGATGGAGCTGACGTCCGCGTCGAGCGAGCTGAACCCGTCGATGGAGGAGCGCGTCTGCACATACCAGCGCGCATCCTCGACGGCGTCGATGTCCTGCTGACGTTCGTCGAAGGTCGCAGCGGCCTCGTCGCGGCTGTCGTCGAGCGTGCGTTGGGCGTCGTCGATGCGGGCGAGGGCATCCGCGAGCCGGGCGGAGGCCGCGTCGGCGCCGACCGCGGCGGCGAGCGCGGCGCGCTGCGCGTCGAGTTCGGCGCGATTGGCGTCGATGTCGTCCTGCGCGGCGGCGAACCGTGCGTCGGCGTCGGCGCACGCCCGGTCGAGCGCGTCCTGCGCGTCGGCGACGAGTTGGTCGCGTCGGGCGCGTTGGCGTTCTTTCATCACCGTGTCTTCGATGCGGTCGGCCACTTCGTTCACGAGATCGTCGTAGTCGTCGGAGAAGGAGTCCTCGCCTTTCGCGCCTTCGACGGCGATGCCGACGGCCGTGTACACGTCGCCCTCCACCCCGTCCGATGGCGCGAAGAACGTGTAGTCGGACGTCGCGGAGCTGCGGAACGCTTCGGTGCCGATGCCGTCGGGGTTGCTCAGGTCCTTCGGGTCGATGACCTCGCCCA
>Cebus_capucinus_imitator_PRJNA485217_SSR118__coassemble_299_pt1 | contig 20627 bp, 18 predicted proteins | sample Cebus_capucinus_imitator_PRJNA485217_SSR118__metabat2_high_PE_013 | metagenome-assembled genome bin Cebus_capucinus_imitator_PRJNA485217_SSR118 | reverse complement strand
AAGGAGGCGAGCAGCGTGTTGCCGGCGCGCACCGCGGTGAACACGGCCGCGTTCGCTCCGGACACGTTCACGTCGTCGTTCATCGCGGCGACGAAGTCCGCCGGCAGCTCGTCGGCGCCGACGGCCATGACCTCCGTGCGCGAGGGCTGCGCGCCGAGGGCGGCGCCCGCGCGTTCGATGAAGTTCATGATGCGCTCGTAGGCGGCCTGCGCCTCCACGAGCGCCTGATCGGACCATTCGAGCATGGAGCGGTACTGGACGGATCCGAGCGCGTAGCGCACCACCCAGGCGCTGTGTGCGGCGAGCACGCTCGGCACGGACAGGCCGGTGCCCAGCGACTTCGACATCTTCTCGCCCTTGGCGGTGACCCACGCGGAGTGCATCCACAGCGCGGCGGAATCGTAGCCGGCGGCGCGGGTCTGCGCCATCTCGTTCTCATGGTGGGGGAATCGCAGGTCGAGTCCGCCGCCGTGGATGTCGAAGCCGTCCTTGAGGTAGCGGTGGCTCATGGCGGAGCACTCGATGTGCCAGCCGGGGCGTCCGACGCCGAACGGCGTGTTCCAGCGCGCGTCGACGGGGTCGGTGTCCTTGGGCGCCTTCCACAGGGCGAAGTCGCGCGGGTCGCGCTTGTCGGGGGAGGCGTCGGCGGGGTCGACGGGGTTGTATTTGTCGTCGCCGGCGGCGTCGACGCTCGGTCCCATGCGGTCGGCGACGGCGGCCGCCTCGTCCGCGGCGTCGGTGCGCTTCTGGTGGGTGAGGTCGCCGTAGTGCGGCCAGCTGGCGACGTCGAAGTAGACGTTGCCGGTGGGTTCGCCGTGTTCGTCGCGTACGACGTAGCCGTGGCCGTTGGCGATGATGCGTTCGATGAGGTCCACCATGTCGGACATGTGGCCGGTGGCGCGCGGTTCGACGGTGGGCGGCAGCACGCCGAGCGTGTCGTAGGCGTGGGTGAATTCGCGCTCGTAGTAGTAGGCGCGCGCCCACCAGTCCTGTCCTGCGGCCGCGGCCTTGTCGAGGATCTTGTCGTCGATGTCGGTCACGTTGCGCACGAAGGTGACCTGGTAGCCAAGGCGCAGGAACCAGCGGCGCACCACGTCGAAGGCGACGGCGGCGCGGATGTGGCCGATGTGCGGCGAGGACTGCACGGTGGCGCCGCACACGTACATGCCGACGCGTCCGGGTTTGACGGGGCGGAATGCTCGCGTGGCGTGCGCGGCCGTGTCGTAGAGCCTCAGGCCGGCGGCGGCCTTGGCTACCTGCGCCGCATCGAAGGCGGAGGGCATCACGGAAGTGCTGAAATCATGCGGTTCTTGGCTGTTTCCCATGGGATACAGGGTAGGGGCGAAAGCCGACAACGCCAAACGGCGTCCGATGGTGCGCGGCCGGTTCGCGCGTGGGCTCGCGCGCCCGTCGCGCGGTCGTTCCGTTCCGTGCGGGGCCTCCCCGTGCGACAATGGTGGGCATGACAGCGCAAGTGCTCGTATTGCAGCATGTGCCGTGGGAGAGGCCGGGGCGCATCGTGACGTATCTGGAGGATCTCGGGGTGGACTATGAGATCCTGTCCATCGCGGACGTGAGGAAGCCGGACCTGCCGGACTTCGCCGACGTCGCCGGAGTGGTCATCATGGGCGGTCCGATGGGCGCCCTCGACTATGACGCGCATCCGGGGCTGAAGACCGAGGCGAAGCTGGCGCGCGCCTCGGTGGCCGTGGGCAAGCCGGTGCTCGGCGTGTGCCTCGGCCATCAGATCATCGCCACGGCGTTGGGGGCGAAGCTGAAGAAGGGCGACGGTCCGGAAATCGGCTTCGCACCGGTCAAACGCGTGGACAAGCACGACTATTTCTCCATGTGGGACAAGCAGATCGACGTGCTCCACTGGCATAACGACGTGGTCGGCCTGCCCGAGGGCGCGCAGCTGCTCGCCAGGTCGCCGCTCACCAAGGTGCAGGCGTTCCGCGCGGGTTCCGCCTTGGGACTCCAGTTCCATCTCGAAGTGACGGCGTCCGTGCTTGAGGAGTGGCTGGACGAGCCTTCCATGGTGAAGGCCCTGAAGGCGTCGGGCGGTTCCAAGTCGCGGCTGCGCGACGACTTCGCGCTCTACGGTCCGCGGCTCATGCCGCTCGCCGACCAAGTGTTCGCCGGTTTCGCGGCCCGCTGCAAGTCATACGCGCGTTCCCTCGCCCAATGATCTTCCATGGTGCGGTGATCCTCCCATGGTGCGGTAGGCGGAAACGGCTTGGTTGCGCCATTGTGGAGGAACTGTGTTGCCGCACGATGGGGAGTTGCCGCACCATGGGTGATGGTTCCGGTAAGTTGGTGGCTTATGCCGACTTACGATATTGGATTGGAACGTGTTTCGCTCGCCTTCGCCACGAAGACCATCTTCACCGACGTCACGCAGGGCGTCTTCGAAGGCGACCGCATCGGCATCGTCGGCCGTAACGGCGACGGCAAGTCCACGCTGCTGCACCTGTTCAACGGCACGCAGGAGCCCGATTCGGGCCGCGTCACCAAACGCGGCGGACTCACCTTCGGCATGCTGGACCAGCGCGATCCGCTCGACGACGACGCCACGGTGCGTCAAGCCGCGTTGGAGGGCCGCGCCGACTACGAGTGGGCGGCCGAAACGCGTTCGCGCGAGATCGTCGAGGCGCTGCTCGGCGGCATTTCGCTCGACGCGAGGATCGGCTCCCTGTCCGGCGGCCAGCGCCGTCGCGCCGACCTGGCGCGTCTGCTGCTGCGCGAATGGGACATCCTCGCGCTCGACGAGCCCACCAACCATTTGGACGTGGTGACGATCCACTGGCTCGCCGAACATCTGAAAAACCGTTGGTCGAAGGGGCAGGGAGCGCTGCTGCTCGTCACCCACGACCGTTGGTTCCTGGACGAGGTGTGCGAGTCGATGTGGGAGGTGCACGACGGCCTCATCGAACCGTTCGAGGGCGGCTATTCGGCGTACATGCTCCAGCGTGTGGAACGCGACCGCCAAGCGGACGTGCGCGAGACGAAGCGCCGCAATCTGGCGCGCAAGGAGCTCGCATGGCTGACGCGCGGCGCGCGTGCCCGCTCCACCAAACAGAAGTTCCACGTCAAGGCGGCCACGGCGCTCATCGCGGACGTTCCTCCGGTGCGCAACACTTTGGAACTCAAACAGATGGCCACGTCGCGTCTGGGCAAGCAGGTGGTGGACCTCGTCGACGTGACCCAGATCTTCACCAACCCCCAGGGCGAGGCCATGCCGTCCTCCGTCGAATCCATCGGCGGCGGCGCGGCGACGTCGCCGGACGTGGTCAACGCGATGTACGCCGAACCGCAGCTGCACGGCTCCGTCGAGGTAGCCGTCACGGATATGACCGACCGTCGTCTCGTGGACGCCGGCGTGCCCGAAGCGGTCGAGGCGTGGCGCGAGGAGCAGGCGAGGCTCGAAGCCGAAGGCGGTGCGAACGCCTCCGGCGACGACCGCTCCGTGCGCCGCGCGAACACCGGCGGCGAGACCATCGGCGGCGACGTCGAGACCGAAGCGACGAGCCCGGCGCGCAGAATCACCGTCTCCGGACGCAAGATCCTGGACGACGCCACCTGGCTCATCGGCCCCGGCGACCGCTTCGGCATCGTCGGCGCGAACGGCGCCGGCAAGTCCACGCTGCTCAAACTCATCGACGGCACGCTCACGCCCACGCAGGGCCATGTGAACATCGGCAAGACCGTGCGCTTCGCGGTCCTCTCGCAGCGTCTCGACGAACTGGAGCGGCTCGGCAAGTACAAGATCAAGGAAGTGCTTTCGCGCTACAAGCCGAGCTACGTCGTGGACGGTAAGGAGGTCACGCCCGGCCAGCTCATGGAGCGTCTCGGCTTCGAGTCCGCGCAGCTCATGACGCCCATCCGCGACCTGTCCGGCGGCCAGAAGCGCCGCATGCAGCTGCTGCTCATCCTCCTCGACGAGCCGAACGTGCTCATCATGGACGAGCCCGGCAACGATCTCGACACGGACATGCTCGCCGTGATGGAGGACCTGCTGGACACGTGGCCCGGCACGCTCATCGTCGTCTCCCACGACCGCTATCTGCTCGAACGCGTCACCGACCAGCAGTTCGCGCTCCTCGGCGGCAAGGTGCGCCACCTGCCCGGCGGCGTGCAGGACTATCTGGACATGGTCGAGGCCGTGAGGAACGGCAGGGGACTGCCGCAGGACGTGGCCGGATTCGCCGGCACCGGCGGCTCCGCCCCGCGCAGGCGTTCCGGCGACGCCCCCGCGTCGAACGTGCCGGACGCTTCGGCCGTCGCCTCCGCGTCGGACCTTTCCGCCCCGGTCGCATCGGCCGCCGATTCGCCCAAACTCACCGGCAAGGCGTTCCACGAGGCCAGCAAGCGTGTGAAGGCCATCGAACGCAAACTCGCCAAACTGGAGGAGCGCAAGGCGGAACTGGAAGCGCGGATGGCCGCGCATGACCCATCCGACTACACGGGGCTCAACGAGCTCAACCAGCAGCTCCGGACCGTCGCGGACGAAACCGACGAGCTGGAACTGGAGTGGATGGAACTGTCCGAACAGCTCGACTGAACCGGCTCAGTCGGACCGGCTCAGTCGGACCGGTCCGACTCGGGGCGAAAGCCCTTCGGCCGGACCGGTCTCGTGTCTTACGCGACCCGCTCCCACGGGTCCACTACTTCGACGCCCGTGCCGTCGAAGTCCTTGACGTTGCGCGTGGCCAGCACGGCCCCGCGCGAACGCGCGATGGCCGCGATCATCGCGTCCTGCACCCCGATGGGGCGGCCCTGCGCCCGGCGCGAGGCGACGATGTCCGCATAATGCGCGGCCGCGAGGCAGTCGAAGTTCAATGTACGCGTCGCATACGTCGCCACGAACGCCCGAACCGTCCGAGATAGGGCGTCGCGTCGGTGCCCCATCGGCAGCAGCGCGACGCCGTACATCAGTTCGGCCACGTTGATGGATGTGGTCCGGCAGTCCTCCGCGGGCAAGGAGATGAACCAATCCACGACGCGAGGGTCCTTGTGTTCCCTTTTGAGGATTTCACTGATGACGTTGGTGTCAAAGACGAACATCATGCTCCTCCTCTCCGAAATCGACATGACGGACGTCGGCATCGTAGCTCATGCGGGGCGGGCACAGCTCCTCGTCTTCCTCAAGTCCTTCGCCGTCAAGCAGACGACGCATCTCTTCGACGAGATCCGCGTTGGAGACGACATGCCGCGCGATGAGGCCGGCGGTGAAATCCTCCAGCAGCGAACGTGCCTCCGCTTCGGCGGAGCGGTTGTGGCTTTTGGCGATGGCCTTGAACTTGTCCAGCACGTCGTCGTCGATCCTGCGAATGGTCATGCTTCCCATACGGTGCCTCCTTTACGGTTCCGAATGCAATCAAAATGCTAGCATAACTTCGATGGGTGCGGGGCGAGCCGCGAAGCCCGTCGCTCGTTCGTGCTCATGCAATTCGTGCCCATACACGAGGAGGGGACGCATCACGTGGATGCGTCCCCTCCATGGCAACGAACGTCGAGGCCCCGGTCCGGTCAGCGGCCGGTGATCTCCGAGCCGAGGACCTTGTCGCTCAGGGCTTTCGGACCGCGTGTGACGGCGACGGTGCCGGAGCGCACCAGTTCGATGACGCCGTAGTGCTCCAGCAGACCCAGCAGGGCGTCGATCTTGCCTTCGGCGCCGGTGGCCTCGATGGTCATCGATTCGGTGTTCACGTCCACCACGCGCACGCGGAACAGGCGCACGATCTCCAGCACGTCGGAACGGGTGGCCTGGGTGGCGGCTACCTTGATGAGCACCAGTTCGCGTTCCACGGTGGTGTTCGGATCGAGCTCCACGATCTTGAGCACGTGCAGCAGCTTGTTGAGCTGCTTGATGATCTGTTCGAGCGGTACGGCGTCCACGTCGGCGGTGACCGTCACGCGGGAGATGTCGGGCCGCTCGGTGGGGGAGACGGACAGCGAGTTGATGTTGAACGCGCGTCGGGCGAATAGGCCGGCGATGCGCGACAGCACGCCGGGGCGGTTCTCCACCAGCACGGACAGCGTATGACGTTCGGAGCCCGGTTGGGAGGCGGGGTAGTTGGCCATGGGGTTGCTCTCCTTCAAATCCTGTGTGCGTTGACTACGACCGGCCGCAATGCGTTCCGGCCGAAATGCCTCCGGCCGGAACGCGGCCGACCGAAATATCCTCAGCCGGCCGGACGCGCATATCCGGCCGCGATGCGTCGGAATGCGTCCGGTCAGAATCCGGCGCTGCTGGACAGGTCCACGCCCTGGTCCGCGGCGGCCTCGGGCATGAGCGGCCTGACGCCGGGACGGTAGGTGACGGCGTCGTTGGAGTCGCCGGCGGCTACCATCGGCCACACCATCGCGTCCCTCCACACGCGGAAGTCGACGAGCACCGGACGGTCGTCGATCGCGTTGGCCTTGCGGATGCAGTCGAGCGCCTCCTCTTCGGTGAACGCGCGAAGACCCACGCAGCCGTACGCTTCGGCGAGCTTGACGAAGTCGGGCACGTCGAAGCATCCGCCGTCGCCGTCGAGGGCGCCGGGCCTTTCGGCGCTTTCCTTGGCGTCGCCGTCGAGCAGGTTGGTCTGCGAATAGTGCCTGCCGTAGAACAGGGTCTGCCATTGGCGGACCATGCCGTACACGGAGTTGTTGAGGATGGCGATCTTCACGGGCGTGCGTTCGAGGAACGCGGTGGCGAGCTCTTCGGAGCACATCTGGAAGGAGCCGTCGCCGTCGATGAGCCACACGGGCTTCCTGGCGTCGAAGTCGCGCGCCGAGCCGATCGCTGCGCCGATGGCGGCGGGCAGGCCGAATCCCATGGTGCCGAGGCCGCCGGAGGAGATCCACGAACGCGGCCGTTCGAAGTCGACGAGCTGCGCGGCCCACATCTGGTGCTGGCCCACGCCCGTCACCCAGATGGTCTTCGGGTCTGCCTCCTCGGAGAGACGCTCCACGACCCACTGCGGGGAGAGGGAGCCGTCGGTGGGCCGGTCCTCGGGTTCGTCGTAGCTGATGGTGTAGCGTTCGCGCAACGCGTTCAGGTAGTCCCACCACGGTGTGAGGTTCGGCCTGCCGAGGCTTTCCCGGGCCTGCCTGATCTGCGGGATGAGGTCGTTGATCACGGTGGCCGCGTCGCCCACGATGGGCACGTCGGGCGTGCGGTTCTTGCCGATTTCCGCCGGGTCGATGTCGATGTGGATGACGCGCGCGCCGGCGGCGAACGCGTCGAGTCGGCCGGTGACGCGGTCGTCGAAGCGGGCGCCGATGGCGACGAGCAGGTCGCAGCGTTGCGCGGCCGCGGTGGCGGCGACGGTGCCGTGCATGCCGAGCATGCCGAGGTTGCGCGCGTCGGAGTCGGGGACGATGCCGCGCGCGGGCAGCGTGGTGACGATGGGCGCGTCGGTCAGCTCGGCGAGTGCGGCGACCTCCTTGGAGGCGTTGGAGCGTGCGGCGCCGCCGCCCACGTACAGCAGCGGACGGTACGACTTGGCGAACAGCCTGGCCGCGTCGGACAGCACGCGCCCGTGCGCCTTGGTGGTGGGGTTGTAGCCGGGCAGGATCATGCGCTGCGGCCACGAGTAGTACATCTCGCCGGTCTGCGCGGTCTTGGTGAGGTCCACCACGACGGGGCCGGGACGGCCGGTGCGCGCGATGTAGTGCGCTTCGGCGATGACGCGCGGGATGTCCTGCGCGCGCGTGACGAGGTAGGAGTGCTTGACGACGGGGTAGGTGGCGCCCACGATGTCCGCCTCCTGGAAGGCGTCGGTGCCGATGGCGTTGACGCCGACCTGTCCGGTGATGACGACGAGCGGCACGGAGTCCATGTTGGCGTCCGCGATGGGGGTGATCATGTTGGTCGCGGCGGGGCCGGACGTGACGATGCATACGCCCACGCGTCCGGTGGCCACGGCGTAGCCTTCGGCTGCGTGGCCGGCGGCCTGCTCGTGGCGCACGAGCGTGAAGCGGAACTTCGTGTCCTCGTTGATGGCGTGGTAGACGGGCAGGATGGCGCCGCCGGGCAGTCCGAAGACGTCCTGGACCCCCAGATCCTCCAGCGCGCGGACCAGCGCCTGCGCGCCGGTCATCTTCTCGCCGTCGGTGGTCTGCTTGTCGTGGTTCGCGTGCGTCTTGGGCACGGCGCTGAATGCCTGCAGGGGCGTTGGTGTCGCCATGGTTCCTCTCAACTTCACTGGTATCTTCACTGGTGGGCGTGCGGAGGTCGCGTCTTCCCGTCTCCGATGACGCGGAGGTTCGCCGCGAAACCGGCGACGGAGCTGCCCGGGCGCGCTTGTGGCGTGCGAAGGACCGACGTCCGTCCGTGGTTCGTGTCGTCCATCCTAGTGAGCGTGTTCCATGACGAGGCCCCTGCGCCCATATAGTGGTGAGGGCGTGGGGGCCGTTTGGCGTTCGATGGCGTTGGGGGGGGGCCGGAGGGCGCCTTCGTCAGCCGGCGAGGTGGTGCCAGGCGATTTCGGCGGCGGCCAGCTGCGCCTTGCGTTTGCTGGATCCCTGCGCCTTGCCGATGACGGTCTCGTCGTCGCCGAGGGTGACGCGCGCGGTGAACACCTGCGCGTATTCGGGACCGGACACGGACATGTGGTAGACGGGTTCGGGCTTGCCGAGCTCGTGGGCCTTGACGGTCAGCGAGGTCTTCCAGTCGAGGGCGGGGCCTTCCGTGGCGACTTCGCTGAGCGTGTCGTCGATGAGGCGGTGGACCACTTCGCGCGCGCCCTCGATGCCGTGTTCGACGAACGTCGCGCCGATGAGCGATTCGACGATGTCGCACAGGATGGAGCTTTTGTTCGCGCCGCCCTGCGCTGCTTCGCCGCGTCCGAGCAGGATGTACGGCTCCACGTGGAGCTTGGTGCGCGCGATGGCGCTCAGCGACTCCTCGCTGACGGCCTTGGCGCGCATCTTCGCCAACTGTCCTTCGGACATGTCCGGGTGGAGGCGGAAGAGGGTTTCGGTGGCGACGAGTTCGAGCACGGCGTCGCCGAGGAATTCGAGACGTTCGTAGTGTTTGACGCCGGGATGCTCGTGCGCGAACGAACGGTGCGTGAGCGCCTGGACGAGCATGTCCGGGGCGATGGTGGTGCCGAGTCGTTCGAGCAGTTCGTTGGCGGGCTGGTCGTCCGGGCCGGAAGTGCGCACGACGTGCCTGTTGCTGCGGTGTTCGTTTGCGGTCATGATGTGGTTTCCCCGATTCGTTGGTGCGATCGACGGTGCGTGCGGCTATGCGGCCGAAGCTCCTGGAACTGCCGGCGCGGCCGGCGTGTGAGGCCTGCGGCGCAATGAGAAAGCCCCGCCACCCGTCGATGGCAGGGCTTTCCTATTCATGCCGTTGATCCTGCGGATTCAGCGAACTCACTTGGCGTGAGGAGCGCGGATCGCTTCACGGTAGATGCGGCCGCGGAAGTTGCCGCAGGTCGGGCAGGCCACGTGCGGCAGGGACGCGGCACCGCAGTTGGTGCAGGTCACGGTCGCCGTAGCGGTCGCCTTCCAGTTCGCGCGACGCGAGTGCGTGTTGGCGCGCGAGGTCTTGTACTTAGGCAGTGCCATTTCAGTATCCTCTGTTTCGTTCGAACATTTGAGCTTAAGCGTTGGTCACTTTAGCGCAATGTCCGTACAAAGTCCATCGGAGGGTGCGTGCGACGCGCCGTGTGTGGCGTGCCGCACGCACCCCGAGGGTCAGGCCTGTTCGGCCTCCAGCTTCGCCTTGAAGTCGGCGAGCGCCGCGAAGCGCAGGTCGGTGACGTCGTGGCGGTGGTCGGGTTCCTCGTTGAGGTCGGCGCCGCATTGGGAGCACAGGCCGCGGCAGTCGGGGCGGCAGAGGGGCTGGAGGGGGAGGGCTTCGACGAGCGTGTCGCGCAGGAGGTCCTCGATGTCGGCGAAGGCGCCGTTGGAGAGCAGCGGGTAGGTGTCTTCGGATTCCTCCTCGCCGGCGATGATGTCCACCTCCTCTTCCTTTTTCCTGCCGTTTTTGCCGTTGGTTTTGGCGTGTTTGGCGTCGCGTTCGCTTTCGTAGGGGAAGAACGCGGTGATGGTGGCCTGCCAGTCGTGTTCGATGGGCGTCAGGCAGCGGGTGCATTCGGTGCTGACGGGTGCGGTGACGCGTGCGGTGAGGATGAGGCCGTCGACGATGGAGTCGATGGAGCCGCTCACGTGGACGGGGTCGCCTTCCTTGATGCCGACGATGCTGTCGCCGATGCCGCCGGGGGCGGGGAAGTCGGCGTCGATGGTCTTGGTCTGTCCGGCGCGCGATGCGGTCTGCGCCACCGGGATGGCCCAGGGGGAGTCTTCCGGTCGTGCCATGGGGTTCCTTCCTGTGTTGCTTACGTGCTGTCCGTGCGTTGCCAGCGTAGCGGGCGGTGTGCCGCGGGCTGGTTCAGCGCGATTCGGGGTAGTCGTCTTGGTTGAGGTGGGGCAGGTCGCGGGCGGCTTCCTTGCGGCGTTCGTAGAGCACGTTGAGGCCGGCGTCCACGTCGCCGGTCATTTTGGCGAGTTGGGCGCGCAGGGATTCCATGACTTTGGTGGAGTAGTCGTCGGCGCCGTGGGTGAGATGGTCGGCCTTGGCCTGGGCGGCGTTGAGGATGGCGCGCGCCTTCTGGCGGGCCAGTTCGGTGACGTTCTCCTGTCCGGCGAGGAATTGGGCCTGTTCGTTGGCTTCCTTGACGATGTCGGCGGCCTGGCTTTGCGCGGAGGCGACGATGGCGTTGGCCTGCGTCTGGGCGCTTTCGAGGCGGCGTTCGGCCTCGCGCATGAGGGCGGAGGCGCGTTCGAGCTGCACGGGGAGCATTTTCTTGAGCTCTTCGATGTCGTTGGCGAAGGAGTCGCGGTCCACTTTGACCTGGCCGGGGGTGAAGATGCCGCCTTTGGCGTTGGCGAGCTCCTCCTCCATGCGGTCGATGATGTCGTAGACGGTGGTGAATTCCTCGCGGCTCTGGTCCTCGCCGTCCGCGTGGACGCCGTCGCGCAGGTCGGGCAGGGGGAAGGGAGTTTTGAGGATGGTCGGATCGTCGTCCGCTTCGTCCTCGTCGGAAGCGTCGGACGTCGCGTCGCCGGACGGGACGGACTCGTCCGGCGACGGGCCATCGAACGGGACGTTGTCGCGCACGTCGGGCAGGTCGGTGACGAACGGCGAGGGCGCCGCCGGCACGCCCGTCTCGGCGGCGGGCGGCATGGGCGCCTCGGCGGCCTCCGCCGCACCATCGGACATACCCTGCGCGGCGAACGGACGGGACTGCGCGTCGGGCCGGGACTCCTCCCGCGCCGTGTTCGGATCGTAGGCCTCGCTCATCGCGCGACTCCCTCCAGACGTTCGCGTTCGCGGCGCAGCGCCTCGCCCATCATGGGCACCACGCACGGCGGGACCATGCCGGTCACATCGCCGCCGTGGCGGGCCACGTCCTTGACGATGGAACTGGAGATGTGCTCCAGCACGGGGTCGGCGGGCAGGAACAGGGTCTCCACGTCGCCGATCTTGCGGTTCACCAACGCCATGCCGAGCTCGGCCTCATAGTCGCCGTTCTGGCGCAGGCCCTTCACGATGACGGTGGCGCCCACCTTGCGGCAGTAGTCGGTGATGAGCCCGTCCGTGGAGGACACCACCACGTTCGTGCAGCCGTCCTTGGCGAGGGCTCGGCGGATGATGTCGACGCGCGTCTCGGTGGGGAACATCGGTGTCTTCGCGGCGTTGACCGCCACCACCACATGCACCTCGTCGAAGAGGCGCGCGCTGCGTTCGATTACGTCAAGATGTCCGGCCGTCACTGGATCGAAGGAGCCGGGGCACACTGCTTTGGTCATACGCAATAGACTACCGCGTGCCGGCCGCGTCCGCCGCCCCGGTGCCGACGGTCGTACGGGCGCGCGCGTCTATGATGGTGAGCAGTCCATTTCGGCGCCCGCGCCGAACACGAAGGAGAAAGCCATGACGCATATGTTCGCCGACGACGCCGATCCGGTGTCCCCGCTGTCCGACCCCGATTCCCAGACCGGCACCGCGGTGCTGGAGCGCCCCGAGACGCGCGAGGAGACGAGCCGTTCCGACAACGGCGACGCGGACCGCTTCGCCCACTACGTCTCACGCGACCGCATCGCCGAATCCCGCATGACGGGCCGTCCCGTGGTCGCCCTGTGCGGCAAGGTGTGGGTGCCCAAGCACGATCCGGCCAAATTCCCCGTCTGCCCCGACTGCAAGCGCATCTACGACGAGATGCGCGGCTGGCAGGAGTAGCCATGCTGGAACCGACCTCCCCCTACGCTCCCGCCGAGAACCGCTACGAGGCCATGGACTACCGCCGCTGCGGCGCGTCCGGGCTCATCCTGCCCGCCGTCTCGCTCGGCTTCTGGCATAATTTCGGCGACCTCACGCCCTTCGAGGACATGCGCCGGCTCGTGTGCGCCGCCTTCGACAACGGCGTCACCCACTTCGACCTCGCCAACAACTACGGGCCGGAACCGGGCCGGGCGGAAACCAACTGCGGCCTCCTGCTCGCCACGGACCTCAAAGCGCACCGCGACGAACTCGTCGTCTCCACGAAGGCCGGCTACGAAATGTGGCCGGGGCCGTACGGCGACGGCGGCGGACGCAAGTATCTCATCGCCTCGCTCGACCGGTCGCTGGAACGCCTCGGCCTCGACTACGTGGACGTCTTCTACCATCACCGTCCCGACCCGTCCACGCCGCTTGAGGAGACGATGGGCGCGCTCGCGCACGTCGTCGCCCAAGGCAAGGCGTTGTACGTGGGCCTGTCCAACTACGACGGTCCCGCCATGGAGCGGGCCTCGGCCATCCTGGACGAACTGCACGTGTCGTTCGTCATCAGCCAGAACCGGTACAACATCTTCGACCGCACCATCGAACGCAACGGACTCAAAGAGACGGCCGCACGCCTGGGCAAAGGCATCATCGCCTTCTCGCCGCTCGCGCAGGGACTGCTCACCGACCGCTACCTCCACGGCGTGCCCTCCGACAGCCGCATCGCCCGCGACCCGCGTTTCCTCAACGGTTCCGCGCTCACGCCCCAACGGCTCGCCCAGATCCGCGAACTCAACGACGTCGCGGCCGCGCGCGGCCAGACGCTCGCCGAAATGAGCCTCGCCTGGCTGCTGCATGACGGCGTCGTCACCTCCGTGCTCGCCGGAGCCTCGCGGCCGGGCCAGCTCCTCGACAACATCGGCGCGCTGGCGAACACCACGTTCGGCGACGAGGAACTCGCCCGCATCGACGAGATCTCCCAACGCTGACAAGCCCGGTTCGTCGGAGTCGGAAGTGTGAGCCCGAACGGGCGTCGGACGGTCGAGGTCGTGGGATTGCGACTTCGACGTCCGACGCCCGTTCCGCCCCGTCTCCCGTCAGAATTCGCGGGGATTGACGCGGCACTCCTGCAGCCATGTGCTTTTATTCGCGTCATAGTTCGGGTCGGATCCGTTACCCGAAAACCATGAGAAGCCGGTCATGGAGTTCAGCTCTTGTATGACTTGATCGTCACTCATGGAATCGTCCACGACCTCGTGTCGACGCAGGCAGTCGACGATCATGGATGTATCGTTCTCGCCGTCGGGGTTGACACGCTCAGTATGATACAAGCCGTTCAGGTACTCGACTCCGGACTCCTTCTGACAGGCGGATTGGTCGTTGTCCATCCGTTTCGTCCAAGCCTCGTCGAGGGTTTGGTCGGGATGATAGACGGTACTTGACCCGTCTGCGTCCATGCTTGCGCTGTAGCCTTTGTCCGTCATGCACTGCACGAAACGATCTGCGGCCTCCTGCGCTTCCGCTTCGGTGACTTTGCCGTCGGAGAGCGCCTGCGTCGCGAAGTCATTACCGGAGGCCTTCGCTCGTTCGTATTCGGATGAATAGATTTCCGCATAATATCCGGTGAACGACGGCTCGTCCGATGCGTCCGACTGCCCGGGAGCGGATGGGGCGCACGAAGCCAGCATGGCGATGAGCAACACCACGCCACCAGCGCATATGCCGTAATGTCTGCTCATGATGTCCAGCTCCTTTGCCGAAGATCGTCTCAATCGATGTCCAATTAAGGGTGGGGGCGGACGAAAAGTTGGATGTTTTGTCGTCCGCACCCCCTTATCTGCTTAATTGAACGGTTTCATGATATCGCGTACTGCATGTGCGACGGACAATTGTGTAGTCGTCTGGATGACAAACGGCATAGATGGACTCAGGTGCGAGCGAAGTGCAAAAGTGATATGAGGACATCCTGTTTCCCGTTCATTCCGGGATGGGAGATATCGTTGGGCACGATAAAGACGAACGGGCGTCGGTCGGTCGAGGTCGTGGGATTGCGACTTCGACGTCCGACGCCCGTCCGGACCCGATGCGTTACAGCACGGTCACTTCGGTGGGGATGACCGGCTCTCCGCGCATGAGGCTCTGCGCCGCGATGGGCAGTTCGGCGAGCGAGGCCGCATGATGCTCGTGCGCGGCGGTGATGGCGTCGTGTCCGATCCAACGCGGGTCCACCTCGCCATGTTCGACGAACGGGACGAGCAGGTTCTTCCATCCCTCTTCGGGCGTGAACGCGGCGAGCCGCTCCTCATTGCCGGAGACGACGTGCTCGCAGTCGGCGAGCGCGTACTCGTAGGAGCGGTAGGCGAGTTTGCGTCCGGGGACGGTGGCTTTGTTCTTGGATTTCTTCATGACGGGGGCCATGCGTCCGTCGGCGCCTTCGCGTTCGGAGAGCTTGTAGACCATGGCGCAGGTGGGCGCGCCGGAGCCGGTGACGAGCATGGTGCCCACGCCGTAGGAGTCGACGGGCGCGGTCTGGAGGGAGGCGATGGCGTATTCGTCGAGGTCGTTGGTGACGGTGATGCGCGTGTTGGTGGCGCCGAGGGCGTCGAGCTGGTTGCGCACGCGTTGGGCGAGGGAGGCGAGGTCGCCGGAGTCGATGCGTACGCCGCCGAGTTCGGGTCCTGCGACTTCGACGGCGGTTTTGACGGCTTCTTCGATGTTGTACGTGTCGACGAGGAGGGTGGTGTTGCGTCCGAGGGCGGCGATCTGGGATTCGAAGGCCTGACGTTCGCTGTCGTGGACGAGGGTGAAGCAGTGGGCGGCGGTGCCGATGGCGGTCAGGCCGTAGCGTTGGGCGGCGAGGAGGTTGGCGGTGCCTTGGAATCCGCCCACGACGGCGGCGCGTGCGGCGGCGACGGCGGCCCATTCGTTGGTGCGGCGTCCGCCCATGTCCATGCAGGGGCGGTTGTTGGCGGCGACGCTCATGCGGCTGGCGGCGGAGGCGACGGCGGAGTCGTAGTTCATGACGGACAGGATGAGGGTCTCCAGCAGGGTGCATTCGCCGAAGGTGCCTTCGATCTGGAGGATGGGGGAGTTGGGGAAGAAGGCTTCGCCTTCGCGGTAGCCGGTGATGTTGCCGGTGAAGCGGAAGTTCTCCAGCCACTTGATGGTGTCCTTGCCGACGATCTTGCGGTCGGCGAGGAAGCGCAGGTCCTCGTCGCGCAGGCGGAAGTCCTTGAGCGCTTCGAGGATGCGTCCGGTGCCGGCGACGACGCCGTAGCGGCGTCCTTCGGGCAGGTGGCGGGTGAATACCTCGAACACGCATCGGCGTCCGGCCGTGCCGTCCTTGAGGCAGGCGTCGAGCATGGTGTATTCGTACATGTCGGTCATCATCGCCGGCGAGTGGTCCATGTGTTCTCCTCGGTTCGTTGCGTCCCGGTCCGGTCCGGCCCGGCGTCCGGCCGTCCGCCGATGGCGTGGCGGCGGTCGTGCAATCGATAATAGTCCCGATGACCATATTTCGATGGTGTCGGTGTCGGTGTCGGTGTCGGTGTCGGTGTCGGCGGCGTCCGCGTTCCCGTCCGCGCCCGACGTCGCGGACCGTGCGGACGGTGGTTCGCCGGCTGGTGCTAGGTTGATGGGCATGACTCAAATCAAGGACCTGCTGGATTCCCGGACCACCATTCGCCTTGACGGGCGTGCCGTCGACGAGTTGCGTCCGGTGCGCATCACCCGTCATTTCACCGACGCCCCGGAGGGTTCGGTGCTCATCGAATGCGGCGCGACGCGCGTGATGTGCACGGCGACGTTCACGCCTTCGGTGCCGCGTTGGCGCAAGGATTCCGGCTTGGGATGGGTGACGGCGGAGTATGCGATGCTGCCGCGCGCCACGAAGGAGCGCACGGACCGTGAGGCGGTGCGCGGCAAGGTCGGCGGGCGCACGCATGAGATCAGCCGTCTCATCGGACGCGTGCTGCGCGGCGTGGTGGACATGAAGGCGTTGGGTGAGAACCAGATCCAGATCGACTGCGACGTGCTGCAGGCGGACGGCGGCACGCGCACCGCGTCCGTGACGGGCGCGTACGTGGCGATGGTGGACGCGCTGCATTGGGCGCGCAGGCACCGTTACATCCGCCCGGTGGACAAGGTGCTGAAGGACAGCGTGTCCGCGGTGTCCGTGGGCGTCATCGACGGCGTGCCGATGCTGGACCTGCCGTATGCGGAGGACAGCAACGCCATGACGGACATGAACGTGGCGATGACGGGTTCCGGCGAGTTCATCGAACTGCAGGGCACCGCCGAACACCGCCCCTTCACCCGCGCCGAACTCAACGCGCTCCTGGACCTCGCCGAAAAGGGCAACCGCGAACTCCAGGACGCCCAGCGGGCCGCCCTCGCCCAGGACTGACCGCGTCGCGTCCCCGACCTGCGTCGGGGACGCCGTCCCCTGCCGACAAGGGCTTCCGGTGGAGCCGGGGCGCTACCGGCGCCGCGCCATCGGACATCGGCTCCGATACACTCGTGTCGTCCGCCGCGCCCGTACGGCGCGCCGGGCGACGTCGAACATCCATCGCACTTCGATGCGACGCACGGAAAGGACCGTATGAAACTCGTAGTCGCCACGCACAACGAAGGCAAGCTGGCGGAGATCCGCCGCATTCTGGAGGAACGCCTCGGCGCCGACGCCGCCGGCGTCGAACTGGTGTCCGCGGGCAGCCTGAACCTGCCCGACCCCGTCGAGGACGGCGTCACCTTCGCCGAAAACGCGCTGCTCAAAGCGCGCGACGTGGCCCGACGCACCGGCCTGCCCGCCGTCGCCGACGATTCCGGCCTCATCGTGGACGTCATGGGCAACGCGCCCGGCATCCTGTCCGCCCGCTGGGCTGGACGCCATGGCGACGACGCCGCCAACAACGCGCTGCTGCTCGCGCAGATCGCGGACATTCCGGACGCCAAGCGCACCGCGCGTTTCCGCTGCGCCGCCGCGCTCGTCGTGCCGCGCAACGACGCCGACCCGCGCTTCGAGGGCACGGACGCGACGTTCGCCCGCGCGCCGTACGAGATCGCGTCCGAACAGGCCGTGAGCGGCGAGATGGCGGGCGTGGTGCTGCGCGAGGCGCGCGGCGCCAACGGCTTCGGCTACGATCCGCTGTTCGTGCCGGACGACCAGCCCGACCACGCCAGCCAGGAGCCGGGCCATGAGGGCGAACCGCTCACCAGCGCCGAGATGACCCCGGCCGAGAAGAACGCCATCTCGCATCGAGGCAAGGCGCTGCGCGAGCTCGCCGCCGCCATCGAACCCCTGGTGCGCTGACCTGCACGAGAGCGGAAGGGGCGCCGTCGAACGGATTCGACGGCGCCCCTTCCTTTTTCGTCCTTCGTATCCTTTTTCCTTCGCGCTACGCGGCCGCGCCGATGAGCAGATGCGCGCCGGTCATGAGCACGAGGCCGATGACGGCGCTCACGGCGAGGGTGAAGCCGGCGAGCTTCGCGTTGCCGAGCACGCGGTCGGTGAACAGGGTGGAGAAGACCGCGGTGGGGGCGAGGCAGCACAGCACGACGGTCTCGCGTACGAGCGGGTCGAACGGCAGCAGGAACCAGGCTCCGAGCGCGAACAGCACGCCGAAGGGCACGCGCCAGGCGACCACTTCGAGCAGGTCGCGCACGTCGCGGCGCGAGGCGGGCAGGTCCATGAGCATGCCGACCATGAGCATGGAACAGCAGGCGTTCGCGTTGGACAACGGTTGGGCGACTTGTGCGACGAGGTCGGGAAGCCGCACGTCGAACAGCATGAGCGCGATCATCACCAGATAGGTGTCGAAGGGCACGGAGCCGAGGAAGCCCTTGGCGATGTTGCGCGCCAAGGCGTGGCGGGCGAGACGGCGCGCGTCGCGGTCCTTGGGCTTGGAGTAGGGGAGCGTGGGCGCGCTGCCCGCATGCTGTTCGGCGAGCGTGCGGCCGGGCTGGATGTGCAGCAGGGTCTGCGTGAGCACGTTGGTGCCGGCGGCGACCATCACGCAGTTGCCCACGTCGAACATGGCGGCGGGCACCACGGCGGCGCTGCCGAGGAACGCGGCCGCGACGGGGAAGCAGAAGCAGCCCACGTTGAAGCCGCCGCCGTTGAGCATGATGAACGCGCGTTCGGTGACGGGACGGCGGCGTGTGGCGAGGAAGATGAGCAGGGGCGGCAGGAACGCGATGGCGAACGCGAACGCGGACACCCACAGCAGGCTGACGTCGTGCGGGTTCGTGGCGAACGAGTAGACGATGGCGCCGGGCAGGATGAGGTTGAATTCTGCGGCCTGCAGGATGCGGTAGTCGCGTGCGCCGAACAGTCCGAACCGTTTGAACAGGTATCCGGCGATGATGATGAGCAGCAGGGTGACGGGTTGGATGATCGCCGACATGCGTGTGGTCGCTTCTTCCTCTGATGTGTGGTGGCCCTCTTGATGGTGTCCTCCCGCAGTCTACTGCGAAGCGGGGAGGCGCGGCGGCGCGAGTCCGACGCGTGGAAGGGGCGGGACGGACGAGGCGGTTGAGACGGACGGGGCGGATGGGGCGGACGGGGCCGGCGAGGCGATTGGGACGATGGCTCGCGTCATGACCGTCAGGTGCGCGTGGCCGCGGTCCGGGGGGTGAAAGTGCGCGCGATGGGACTCGAACCCACACGTCCGAAGACACAGGAACCTAAATCCTGCGCGGCTACCATTACGCCACTCGCGCGCAAGCACACAATCTAGCATAGGGGCGGCCCGAGGGCGAGGAGACGGCATGGTCGTTTCCCTCAGGGGCGGTCCCGTCCGCTTCCCGTCCGTTCGCGTCCGCGTTCGATGGCGGTAGACGGTTGGGCGGTTGTGCGGGCGGAAACGAAGAAGACCCGGACCTGACGGTCCGGGTCTTGGTGGAGCCACTTGTCAGAATCGAACTGACGACCTGCTCATTACGAGTGAGCCGCTCTACCGACTGAGCTAAAGTGGCTTGAGCCCGGATTGCATACGCGATCCGCGCACAAGACAGAGATGATACGGCATGTTCACCCAACGTGCAACATGACGTCGTGTCGCGTGTTGTGGGCGTGCGAGGGGCGGGTCGCGCGGCGTATCCCTCCCGTGTCCGCGCGCGCCTTGGCGGGTGCCGTGCAGGTTGTGAACGGAGATGTTCATTTTGTGTCATTGTGTCCGCTTTTGTGAGTATCTTGTGTGATGATATGAGACCTATCCGAAGCCGGACGAACGGACGCGGACGGGCCTTAATCAATGTATGAAAGGAATGGAATCCATGGCCATCAATCCTCCCGTTGACGCCACCCAGACCCCCGAGTGGGCGGCGCTGCAGAAGCACTACGACGAGCTTCAGGCCGAGGGCATCAGCCTCAAGCAGTGGTTCGTCGACGACGCGGACCGTGTCGAGGAGCTGTCCTTCGAGGCCGGCGACCTGCACTTCGATCTGTCCAAGAACCTGATCAAGCCGGAGACCCTCCAGCTGTTCGCCGACCTGGCCAAGGCCGTCAAGCTCGACGAGCGCACCAAGGCCATGTACTCCGGTGTCCACATCAACAACACCGAGGACCGCGCCGTGCTGCACACCGCGCTGCGCCGTCCGGCCGAGGACGCCGGCAAGTTCGTCGTCGACGGCCAGGACACCGTCAAGGACGTGCGCGAGGTCCTCGAACGCATCTACGCCTTCGCCGACGACGTGCGTTCCGGCAAGTGGACCGGCGTGACCGGCAAGAAGATCGAGACCGTCGTCAACATCGGCATCGGCGGTTCCGACCTGGGTCCCGTCATGGTGTACGAGGCGCTCAAGCCGTACGCGGACGCCGGCATCGCCGCCCGCTACGTCTCCAACATCGACCCCAACGACATGGCCGAGAAGACCAAGGGCCTCGACCCGGAGACCACCCTGTTCATCGTCGTCTCCAAGACCTTCACCACCCTGGAGACCCTCACCAACGCCCGCTCCGCCCGCACCTGGCTGCTCGACCGGCTCAAGGCCGCCGGCGCCGTGGACGGCTCCGACGAGCAGAACGCCGAAGCGGTCAAGAAGCACTTCGTGGCCGTCTCCACCAACCTGGAGAAGGTCGCCGAGTTCGGCATCGACCCGTCCAACGCCTTCGGCTTCTGGAACTGGGTCGGCGGCCGCTACTCCGTCGACTCCGCCGTCGGCACCTCCCTCGCCGTCGTGTTCGGCAAGGAGCGCTTCGAGGAGTTCCTCGCCGGCTTCCACGCCATCGACGAATACTTCGAGCAGACCCCGTTCGAGAAGAACGTCGTCGTGCTCATGGGCATGCTGAACGTCTGGTACCGCAACTTCTTCAAGGTCGCCTCCCATGCCGTGCTCCCGTACGACCAGTACCTGCACCGCT
>Cebus_capucinus_imitator_PRJNA485217_SSR118__coassemble_258_pt1 | contig 23607 bp, 17 predicted proteins | sample Cebus_capucinus_imitator_PRJNA485217_SSR118__metabat2_high_PE_013 | metagenome-assembled genome bin Cebus_capucinus_imitator_PRJNA485217_SSR118 | reverse complement strand
CCATCGGCTCACCCACCAACAACACACGACCCGGACGAACACCATCGATCATGAAGGCTGCATCCTGCGACATGGAACCTACCTCTTTCGTCATCGTCTTCGGTGAGCGGCCCTCCCCCGCCACCTTGTAGGGGTTACGGTCCCGCCATTTGCCTCAAATGTAGACCGGCGCGCGCACGCCGCGGCAACATGTTGCCATCGGTTTCATCACGCGCCCGTCGCGCCCGAGACGTCCAACGTGTCCAATTCGCCGTTGCCCAGACGCGAATGGCGGTATCCGTACGCGAAGTAGATGGCGAAGCCCACCGCCAGCCATACCACGAAACGCACCCACGTCAGCACGGACAGGTTCAGCATCAGCCACACGTTCGCCGCCGCGATGAGCAGCGGCACCCACGGATTGCCCGGCATCCTGAACGAGCGAGGCAGCTCCGGACGCTTGCGGCGCATGATCGGAACGGACACCGCCACCAGCGTGAACGCGGACAGCGTGCCGATGTTCACCATGTCCGAAAGCACGCCCACATCGAACAGGGCCGCGACCACCGCGACCAGCACGCCCGTGCCGATCTGCAGCGCAGCCGGCGTGCCGTGCCTGCCGGTGCAGGACAGGCCCCGCGGCAGCAGACCGTCGCGGCTCATCGCGAACACGATGCGCGTCAGCCCCAACAGCAGCACCATCACCACCGTGGCCAGGCCGAGCACGATGCCGAAGCTGATGATGCGCGCCGCCCAATCCGCGCCGACCAGTTCGAACGCCGTCGCCAACGAGGGGCTCGACTGCTTGGCCAATTCCTTATACGAGACCATGCCCGTCGTCACGATGGCCACCAGCGTGTACATCACCACGATGAGGCCCATGCCCACGCCGATGCCCAGCGGCACGTTGCGCTTCGGGTCGACCGTCTCCTCGGAGGCGGTGGCTACCACATCGAAGCCGAGGAACGCGAAGAACACCAGCGCCGCGCCGGACAGGATGCCCGGCACGCCGTACACGCTCGGCGTCATGCCCGTCGCCCACTGCCACAACGGCTGGTTGAGCACGTCGCCCGCCACGGCGCTGCCCTCCACCGCGGACGCCGGCTCGGCCGGAGGAATGAACGGGGAGAAGTTCGAAGCCTTCACATAGAAGAAGCCCACGACCACCACGAACAACACGATGGCGATCTTCAGCACGGTCATCGCGCCGTCCACACGCGCGCCGATCTTCGTGCCGAACACGAGCAGCGTGGTGAAGAACGCGACGATGACGATCGGCGCCACATCCACGTGGAACGAGCCCAACGCGAGATTAGTGTCGAAGTCCCAGCCCATGAGACGCATGAACTCGTTGAGGTACACGCCCCAATACTTCGAGATCACCGAGCCGGCCATCATCATCTCCAGGATGAGGTCCCAGCCGATGATCCACGCCACGACCTCGCCCACCGTGGTGTACGTGAACGTGTACGCCGAACCGGCCACGGGGATCATCGAGGCGAACTCCGCATAGCACATGACCGCCGCGCCGCACACGAGGCCCGCGATGATGAAGCTCAGAATCACGGCGGGACCCGCATGGAAGGCCGCCGCCTGCGCGCCCACCGAGAAGATGCCCGCGCCCACGGCGACGGCCACGCCCATGATGGACAGGTCCCACCACGTCAGGCTGCGCTTCAGCGCCCGACCTTCCTCGCCGGTTTCGGCTATGGTCTGTTCGACTGATTTCGTTCGGAATAACTGCATGACGGCCCTCGTGCTCTCCTGCCTGCTCACCCGCCTCGCGCGGGACCCGCCCGTATGGGAAGGCTTGGTTCCGTATGGATGGACTCCCATATGGTACAGGCGTCAAGTATAGGCCGGGCGTGTTGCGGGAGGACCGGACGTTCAAGGTCCGGGCCTCCGGCTCAGGGGCGCAGATCCAGTCCGATGCAGACCGGTTCGGGAACGAGGTCCACGCCGTACGCGGCCTTCACGCCGCGTTGGACGGCCTTCGCCAAGGCGACGACGTCCTCGGCGCGCGCATGGCCGCGGTTCGTCAACGCGAGCGTGTGCAGCGTGGACAGGCTCGCCTCCTCGTGGCCTTCGAGCGTGTAGCCCTTGTGGAATCCGGCATGGTCGATGAGCCATGCGGCGGACGTCTTCACGCCCGGCATGCCGTCCGGTAGTCGGGCCGGGAAGCGCGGCGCGTCCTCGGGAAGGGCTTCGGCGGATTCCTCGTCCAGGACGGGGTTCATGAAGAAGGAGCCGCAGCTGTGGCGGTCCCAATCCGGTTCCGGCAGGCCGGAGGGCGCGTGGGACGGCTCGCCGGTTTCGGCGACGTTGGGGCGCGACGCGGCGAGGCGGCGCAGATCGGCCAGGATGTTCGTCTCGCGTTTGACGTCCGTCATGTCCAGGACGGTGTAGCGGGTGGGGTCCTCCAACATGCCCTTGGAGGCGCGCACGCGCAGCACCGCCTCGCGGATGGCGGTCACGGCCATGCGGTCGCCGACCTCGACGCCGAGCGCCTTGGCGAGCTGGCCGAAGCCGACCGTGCCGGTGGGCGAGTGTCGCAGGGCGAACGTGACGGACAGCACCACGTAGCGCGGCGAGGGGAAGTATTTGGCGTCCGGGACGGCCGGAGCCTCGTACATGCTGCTCTTCAGGGCGCTGGAACGGTAGCCGAAGGCGAGTTCGTCGCGCGTCAGGTCGCGCGTGGTCTTCGTCTCGCGGTCCCATACCTCCACGCTTTCCACGCTGGAGGCTACCTCCTGCCCGTAGGCGCCGATGTTCTGCACCACGGACGCGCCCACGGTGCCGGGAATGCCGGACAGGCCCTCCACGCCCTCCAGGCCCAGATCCACGGTGAAGGCGACGAAATCGTCCCAGTTCGCTCCGGATTCCGCGTTCACATGCACGGTGCGGTCCGCGCCCTCCACCGGGGCGGCCTCGTCCGGGACGGTGATGCGGCGGCGCGAATCGCGCACCACCACGCCCGGGAACGGTTCGTCCGAGACGAGCATGTTGGAGCCTCCGCCGATGACGCACAGGGGAAGGCCGCGTTCGTCGGCCTCCTCGACGGCTTCGATGACGCCGACGCGCGTGGTCGGTTCGAGGAAACGGGCGATGGGGCCGCCCACGCCGATGGTGGTGATATCTGCAAAACTGGTCATACGAGCCATCCTAAAACAAAAAACCCGGCCGTATGGGCCGGGTTCAAAGCTTGTGCCGTGAAATCAACGGGTCTCGCGGTGAGCGGTCTGCTTGCCGCAACGGGAGCAGAACTTCTTCAGTTCGAGGCGATCGGGCGTGTTGCGACGGTTCTTCGTCGTGATGTAGTTACGCTCCTTGCACTCGGTGCATGCCAGCGTGATGCCGGGACGGATGTCGGCGCTCTTAGCCATGGTTCATTCACCTCTGTAGTCTAAACGTTGCGCCCGCCATTTGGCGGGCGCGATTTGTAGCGAGGAAGAGGCTCGAACTCTTGACCTTACGATTATGAGTCGTACGCTCTAGCCAGCTGAGCTACCCCGCCAGAGAGCCCCGAGTGAGAATCGGACTCACGACCTCTTCCTTACCAAGGAAGTGCTCTACCACTGAGCTATCGGGGCGTGGCGGATAGTGGATTCGAACCACTGAAGCACGAAGCGGCTGATTTACAGTCAGCTCCCTTTGACCGCTTGGGAAATCCGCCAGTCTGTCTCCTTCCGGGCTTGACCCCGTCAGGCAACTCGCTTATATAAACATGAATCCGAACCTTACGCAAATCCGAGGCCCCCATCGGCGTGTCGCATCAATGCGCAACATGCTGAAAACACTGCTATTCCAACGATGATCAGCCTTTCTGCACATCAACGCGGACTCACGCGGAAAACACGCCCCAACACCTCCACCAGCGTCTCCGCAGACTCCGGACGACCCGAAAAAGCCGCCGCATCGGCGTTTCGCGCAAGCCTGAGCAAATCGTCGCGAAGCGTCGGCACGCGTCCCCCGGCATCGCGGACGCCGCGGGAAGCGTTGTCGGACGAGACGTCAAAACCGCCCGCCGGCGTGTCGTCGGAAGAGGACGCTCCGGCTCCGAACGCGTCGGCCACGGCTTCCCCGGCCGGCACGCCGGACGTCGAACCTTCAGGCGGGACGGCGCTCCCCGCCCCACCGTCCGATTCGGAGCCCATCGCACGCCACAGAGCCTCGGCGATCATCCCATCCGTGGCCGAGGCGTCCCATCGCACGCCGGCACGTCGGCCCTCACGACACACCAGCCGCCACGCCTCACGCCACGCCCGAGCCGACGAATCCCCGTCATCGGGCGAGCCGGCCGCACGCCGCGCCGTCGCCAGCACGCGGCCACGGGCGCGGCGACGCAGCCAACGCATCGGACGCCCTCGGACATATCCTCCCCGAAGCCCGGCGCCGGCACGACGCCCACGACGGACGAACGCCGCCATCGAGGCCACGGCGGCGAGCGCGGCCACGACCCAGGCCATCCGCCACCAGAGCGGCATCGCACGGAAACGGTCGACGAAGACGCCGAGTCCGTTCCGTATGACGGAGACGAATCCGTCACGGGACACCCCCGCGTCGGACACGCCGGCGCCGGCGTCAACATCGTCGGAGGGACGGGGCATGGACTCGATACGGAACTCCGGCACGCCCGCACCATCCACGCCGCCCGCATCATCCACGCCGTCCGCACCGTCCTCGGTGGACGCGGCGTCCCCGCCCCCATCGGACGTCGGTTCCGAAGACGCGTCGAAGGACGGCGTCACGTCGAACGGCACCCAACCCACGCCGTCCAGATACGCCTCCGTCCACGCATGCAGATCCCCCTCGGACACCACATAACGGCGTTCGTCGGCGTCGGCGGATGCGCCCCGCGAACGTCCGGGCGCGTATCCCAACACGATGCGCGTGGGCACGCCCATCGCGCGCCCCAACACCGCCAACGCCGAAGCGTAATGCTGGCAGTAGCCGCGGCGGCCGTCCCGCGCCAGGAAATCGTCCACCACCTGCAAGTTCGAGCGGCCCTCGCCGTCCGGCGCGGACAAGTCATAGACGAACCCGTTCGAGGCGGACGTGAACCAGGAAACCAGCCAACGCATCGCCTGCGACTGCGACGCATAATCCCCGCCTCCCAACGAAACGCCGTCCGCCCGCGCCTCCTCCACCACGGCGCGCACATGCTCCGGCAGACGGTCCGGCAGCCACAGGTAACGTTCATCATGCGCCTGACGGTCCGAGGAATCGACCGTGCGGCGCAGGTCATCCGCCGCGGCGGCACGGCGCGCGGCGCCGCCTCCGGCCAAGTCGCCGCTCTCCGCATCCGCCGCATCCGCACCGGACGTTCCAGCCAACGCATCCTCCAACGCATCCTCCAACGCCCCATGCGCCGCATCCACCATGGCGAACCCGGACACGCCGCGCACCGGATCGAACGCCACGCCGGACGCCATATAGGACGTCCCCTCCTCCGCCACCGCGGCACGGCGGTACACCGTGCCGTCTCGGTAGCTCAGCCAGTCGCCGCCAAGACCGGACACCGAACCCACATCCGAAGGCACCGGCAGGAAACGCGAACGCAGCGACCCCACCCTCACCTCCACGTCGGCGGACAGCTCGTACAGCACCGAAGACAGCTCCTCCGGCCACACGCCGGAGGAATCCCACGACGACGCCTCACGCAACGGGCTCACATACCGGCGCTCACGGTCGCGCAGCGTGTTGGAACGGTCAAGTCCCAAACGCAGGCCCGAACCGTACAGGCCCGCATCCACGGCGAAATCGCGGTCATAGCCCCACACATCGCCGTCGAACCGGTCCAGGGAGGTCAGCCGCAGATACAACGGGCGATCGGAACGGTACGTGAGCGCGGTCCTCGAGGACCGCTCGGCGAGGGCGTCGGCCGACAGGGAACGCCGCAGATCCACCAACGGCTCAACGGTGTTCGAGGAGAACAGGCCGGACGTCGTCGCTCCCCCGTTTCCACCCAACACGCCGGATATGCCCGATAGCCCAGGCATGTCCAAGGTCAACGGCGTACGGTACGCCCAACGTTCCGCGGCAGGCGCGCATGCCACCGTCAATGCCACGGCCAATACCGCGGCCAAGACGGCGAGGGGGAAGTCGGGCGTGCGGAGGGAACGGGAGATCTCGGGCCGGGCGGGACGCGAGCTCCGGGTGCGCGGGGTTTCGCGGCGTTGCGCGAACGGATGGGCAACGCGGGCAATCCGGATGGGCCGGGAGGCAGTGACGGACCACAACAACGCAGGCCAAAGGCACACCGTCAGACACACCATCGACCACGACGGCGTTTCACCCAACAACAGGGCGTTCACGCAAAGCGCGGCCACGGGAAACACCACGGCGAAAGAAGACAGAGCGCGCACGCCCACCACGGCCCGCACAGCGAGGGCCACGACGGCGACCACGAGAACGAGGAACAGGTCGGCGCTTCCCTCCACCGTCAAAGGCGGCAATTGGAGATACAGCGCGTCGAAGCCTTCACGCAACGCACCGAGGAGGCTCCGTTTGACGGGACCGGACGCGGAGAGACCGGACGCGGAGGGACCGGACGCGGATTGGGCGAAGACCTCATCGAAGAGCGCCTCGACGCACCTGCCGGACACTCCGCCGACCCTGCACACACGGGGGCTGATGGGCCATGCGCCGTACAACCCACGGAAACGCAGGAGCATCGCCGGGATGACGGAGGCGAGGACCAGCAACGGATAGCGCAGACGTCCCCAGATTCCCCGGAACGCCCGGAACGCCCGTTTTCCGTTTCTTGGGAGCGGCGGGAAAGCGTCGTCGAGGACGGCGAGCGCGAGGAGGGCCACGGCGAAGGGGAACCAGATGCCGTCCGGCGAGACGAGGCCGACGAGCGCGCGCAGAGTCAGGGCGAAGCATCCCGTCAGGGCCGTCGCGCGGATGAGGCGCGGGAGCGTATGCCCTGGAGAATGGGCTTTCTGTGCGGTTTCGGGGAACGAGTGCGCGCTCTGAGGGGTTTCCTGCGTTGTTTCGGGGAACAAGTGCGCGCTCTGAGGGGTTTCCTGCGCGGTGGGGTTGAGTATACGGGCCTTATGCGCGAGCGGGGTGCGGAGCAGGGCTTGGCGCAAACCCTTGGAAACACTGGCATCCGCGACGACGACCGTTACGGGGTTGGGCAGTGTGGAGGCGGTTCTACTCAAGGCCTGTGCGCACGTGATGGCCGAAACAGCGCACTTGTTGGGCGAAACGATGCAGGAATCCCCGGAGACGGCGCATACGGCGGCCAGAAAACGCAGCGCGTCGTATCCCTCATGGATCGTATGCCCGTCGGTGACGAACACGCGTCTCCCCAAACCGCCATGCAGACCGCGACGTAGACCATAGCGCGGCTCCTGACGCAGATACGGCATCAGCGCGGCTACCTCTGCGTCCATGCCGGCCTCGTCCAATCCGCATTCGCCGCAGGTGTTGAGGGCCAGCAGCAGTGTGGGTTCCCGTTCACGCGTGGTCTCCCATGACATGAGCCGTCCGCGTGCCGCGGTGTGCTTCCACGAGATGCCGCGCAGCGGGTCGCCCGGCACGTAGTCGCGCACCCCGCCTTCGCGTTCCCCGCCGAACCCCGGCATGGTCTTGGACGTGCCCCGCTCCCGCGGCGTCACGGATGACGTAAGGCCCGGCAGCATCCGGCGCTCCTCCCCCTCGCCGGGGATGATGTGCCGGGCCGTGAACAGCCCGAGGGGACTGCGCCATCGCACGCGCGTGCCGCGCGGCATGTAGAGGCCTCGCCGCCGCGGGATGTCTCCCTCATGCCAGGAGACGTGTTCGCCGTGCTGGTCGACGCGTTCGTACAGCGCGGTCCGTTCCGTGTATGCCGGTGTGAGGAGACGTTTCAGCGCGGACGTCGTCGTTCCGGCGCCGCGCGCGACCATCCATTGTCCAAGGAAGGCCAGCAGGTCCGTGATGCTCATGGCCACCGTCATGACCGCGGCGGCCATGAGCGTGCGTTCGTCGAGCAGCAGCCCCAGCAAACAGCACACGGCGCCGACCGCCAGCAGTCCGGCCAGCGTTCCCGTGGGGCGTGCACACGAGGTGACGCGAATGGGTCGGCGCGCCGCGGAACGTCCGACGTCGGGGAATCCCGAACGCCGCTCATGCCTCATGCCGGAGGTGCCGCCGCAGGCGACGTTGTCCGATGGGGCGTGCTGCGCGCGGACGGGGCTGGGGACGGTCATGGCGGGATACCGTTCTAGGCCCGGGGCGCGGGGGTGGTGCGGAGGATGTCTTCGATCACGACACGCGCGGCCTCGTATCTTCCTCCATCGCTGAGAACGCCGAGAACGCCGAAACCATCCATGCCGAAGTCCGTTCCCGACTCTCCCCCATCACCGGACATGCCGACTCCCGTCATGCCGACTCCCGTCATGCCCCAATCCGTGAGGACGAGCCGGTGCGCGAGGGCCGCCACGGCGTTGGCGCGCACATCGTCCGGCGTCACCCAGCCGCGTCCGTCCATGAGGGCCGTGGCTCGGGCGAGGGCGGCGAGTTGGAGCGAGGCGCGCGGTGAGGCGCCGTAGCGGATGCCGCGACGTTCGCGTGTGGCGGTCGTGATGGCGACGAGGTAGGCGGCCACGGGTTCGGCGAGGGTGACGTTTCGTACGGTACGGCGCAGCGTCATGGCTTCGTCGCGCGTGCAGACGCGGTGGATGCGGTCCAGGGGATGCGCCCAGTCCTTGGCCGTGAGCATGGCGGTTTCCGTATGCGCGTCGGGATAGCCGAACGCGGTGCGGGCCGTGAAACGGTCGAGTTGCGCTTCGGGCAGCGCGTAGGTGCCTTCGAGTTCGATGGGGTTCTGTGTGGCGATGACGAAGTAGGCGTGCGGCAGCGTGTGGGTGACGCCGTCGATGCTGATGCGTCCCTCGCTCATCGCCTCAAGCATGGCCGACTGTGTTTTGGGCGTGGTGCGGTTGATTTCATCGGCGATGACGATGTCCGCGAACAACGGTCCGCGATGAAGGACGAAGCGTTCCTCGGCCTGCGACCAGACGTTCACGCCGGTCAGGTCTGCGGGCGTGACGTCCGGCGTGCATTGGATGCGTGAGACGTCCAGATCGAACGCGCGTCCGATGGCGCGCGCCAGCGTGGTTTTGCCGACGCCCGGCACGTCTTCGAGCAGGAGGTGGCCGCCCGCGATGAAGGTGGCCACGGCCAGTTCCACGACATTCCGGGGACAGGCGAGCGCGGCGTCCAGTTCGTCGATGATGCGGATGGCGATGCGTGCGGCGTCGGCCGGCGTCATGTCCGTCGCGGCGGGCGCGGCAGGCGCGGCGTCCGGCGATGCCACGGATGCGACGACGGGTGAGGGCCGCGATGCGATGCGGCGTCGCGGCTCGGCTTCGGACGAGGCCCGCTTCGCGTCCGGCGTGTGCTGCATGTCCATGTGCGTCCTCGCTTCGTCGTATGTCCGGACGGCCCCTGCCTCGTCCGAAGTCCCTACCGGCCAGTCTACCGGCGGAGCCGTCGCCGTACGCGGCGTTTCACTCCTCGATGAGAGGATTGCCATGAGCGTTGTGGAGCCTATCCTGCATCCACGGACACGGCAGGAACGGACGGAATGGCCGGAACGTTCGCATCGTTCTTCCTCCGTCACGCATCGATGCGACGGGCGATATGCGAAGGCCCCGCGCATACGGTGCGCGGGGCCTTCTGCGGTGATGCGGCCGCGGTTCGTTCCTCGGACCGCGGCCGTGACGCCGGATGGGCTCAGCCGAGGATGGCGAGGATGTCGCGGGCGCCGACGATGAGGTAGTCCTCACCCTCGTAGTGGACTTCGGTGCCGCCGTACTTGGAGTACAGGACCTTGTCGCCGACCTTGACGTCCATCGGGATGCGCTCGCCCTTGTCGTCACGGCGGCCCGGGCCGACGGCCAGGACTTCGCCCTGCTGCGGCTTCTCCTTGGCGTTGTCCGGGATGTACAGACCGGAGGCGGTCTGAGTCTCGGCCGCGGCCTGCTTGATGATGATCTTATCCTCCAGCGGAGTGAGCTTGATCGACACTGTGGGTCACCTCGTATTTCTCGTAGTTCGATGTGTCCGCGCCAGGACTGCCCAAGAGGCTGACGATCACTTGCGCGATCCCAAGCACTAGGTCACATGGTAGCGCGATTTTTAGCACTCTGCCAACTTGAGTGCTAACGCTGTGAGTGAAACGTGCCGGCCTTGCGCGCGCAGGCGGAGGATCACGGCCCGTAAACGCGCGATGCGGACGCCCGTATGGACGTCCGCATCGTTTCGACGGCGGTCGTTTCAGGCTCCGCGGCGCGCGAGGATGGCCTGCAGGTCTCGTCCGAGCGAGTCGGATGTGGCGGCGGGCACGGCGACCTTGGCCTGTTCCTCGGACTGGTGGAAGGAGGCGACGTCGGTCACGTCGTCGCGCATGGTCTGCGCCATGACGTCGTCGTCGCGCCCATCGCCCGCGGTCTTCTCATGCGGTTCGGCGTCCTTGTCCTTCGCTTCGGCGGCGGCCGGTTCGGTTTCCATGACGGCTTCGGCGGCCAGGGAACGCTGTTCGGCGGTGTCGACGGGCGTGGCCTTGGCGACCTGGCGCGCGGATTTGATTTCGCGGCTTTCGGGCGCTTCCGACTCGGAGGCGATGTTGCGGGCCTCGCCGAGGGAGAAGGAGATGAGTTCGGGCGAGGTGGCCATGTCGAACGCGTCGAGGGCGCGTGCGGGGCGCACTTCGGTCAGTTCGGCGGTGGAGTCGGAGGCCTGCGTTTCGGTTTGCGCGGCGGCCGTGTCCCCGACGCGGCGTTCGGCGGCGTCCGCTTCCTTGGGCGGCGCGACGGCGACCGGCGTGGACGGGGATGCGACGGCCGGGGCGACGGGAATCGCTTCGGCTTCGACGGACGGCGCGGCATCGCGTGCGGCGGCTTGGGCGCGTTCGGCCAAGGCGCGCGCCTGTTCGGCCTGCGCCTCGCGCAGGACGCGGCGGATCTCCCTGCGTTCCATCTCATAGGTGGGGGAATCGTCCATGTCGGCGCGTTCCCCGTCGTTCGTGGCTGACGCCTGCCGTGCGGCCTCGGCCTGCACGCGTGCGGCGGCGGATCTGCGGCTGCGCGCCTTGGCTTCGGACACCTTGCGTTCCCATTCGCGCGCCTGGCGTGCGGCGTGCGCGCCGAGGGCGAGCACGGCCGCGGTCATGGCGGCGGGGATGAGCGCGAACAGCGGGCTGTAGTGCAGTCCGAAGGCGAGCGCGAGGACGACGACGGTGACGACGACCAGGGCCGCGACGATGATCTGGCGACGACGGACCGCCTGGCGGCGTTCGTGCCGCACCTGCGCTACGTATGCGGGGCTGAGCGTGGTCACGCGCCTCTCGTTCGGCTGCATCGATACCCCTTTCGAGTTGTTCCGTTCGTCGCTGAACCGCGTGCCGCTGTCGGCATCGATCAGCCGCAGCGACGTGGAATAGCGGTCTTCACGATGCTCCTCCACGTGGCGCATGCTGTTGATCGTACTGACCGGCAGCCATGCCACGATTCCTATGAGTACGATGATGAGCACGATGACCGTGCTCAGATACTCATAACCCATACCCACCAAGAATAGGAGAGGGGTGGCACAACACACGGATGATGTCCTTGCGTGTCGCCTCCGATGGTACGACACGCCGCGGAACACACCGTAAAACAGCCCGTGAAACATCAGGGGTGGCGCGGTCCGAACCCCCTAGCGAACGAGTGCGGAGGTTTCATGCCCTCCCCTGCGCGTTCGCGGAGAGCAGACGGGCGGTGAAGCCCTCCCCCATGTCCTCGGCGAGGAGGCTGAACGTCTCGTGTTCGCGCCAGCGTCCGGCCACATACATGTAGTGTTCCCGCCGCCCTTCGTGGCGGGCGCCCACTTTGCGCGCCACGGCCAGCGAGCGCTCGTTTTCCGGCAGGATGGCGATTTCGATGCGGTGCAGGCGCGGTCCTTCCGGATCAGCGATGGCCCAGTCGGCGAGCATGGCGAGCGCGGTGGGGGCGATGCCTTCGCCGGCGTGCATGCGGTCCACCCAGTATCCGACGACGCCGGTGCGCATGGCCCCGTAGGCGATGGCGCCGAGGGATATCTGCCCCACGATGCGGGTTTCGCGTTCGATGAGCAGGGTGATGCCGGTGCCGCGGCGTTCGTTGCGGCGTTGGTTGATCATCCACTGGTTGAACGTGATGCCGGAGCCGTGCATCGGGTCGCCGGATTCCCAGGGTTTGAGCCATTCGTCGTTGGCCCATCGCACGCGGTTCCATTCCTCCTGGTCGTCCATGGTCATGGTGCGCAGGATGATGGGGAGCGCTCCGGAGGGTGCGGCGAGGAACACGGGTGTGGCGATGGCGTTCGGTTCGTCGGGGGCGAACGCGTTGCGGATGGTCTGCAGAACCGACATGGCTTCCATTGTGCCACGCGCGTTTGCGTCCTGGGCGGGGACGACCGGCGATGGGAGGGTGTCTGGGCGGCGATTAGGATATGAACGGTTGCATACGCATATATGACGTCTTGTTCTGGAGGTTTACGTTGCCTACCTATCATTACCGTTGCAGGAACTGCGGATACGATTTCACCGAGCACCAGTCGTTCGAGGACGACCCGATCATCGTGTGCCCCGAATGCCATGAGGAGCAGGTGCGCAAGGTGTTCTCCGCCGTGCCCATTTCGTTCAAGGGCAGCGGCTTCTACCGTACCGACGGCGCCAAGGGCTGACTTTCCTTCCTTGCGGAGCGTTTCCGATCCGCCGTGGTCGCGGCGGGGCTGAGGCGGCGGGACTCCCGCCGCCTTGTTCATAGTTCCGCTGTCTTCATGCCCTTCCCGTCCGTTATTGCGTTTCCACGGTGACGATGGCGCCCAAAGGGGCCGCGGCCATGACGCGCAGCGCCTCGTCCGGGCTGAGGGCCAGGGTGACCGTGCCGCCCGTCGCGCCGTCCGACGCGGGCGTGGCGCGTCCCATGGCCAGGGCTTCGGCGGCCAGCAGGCAGAACGTGGTCGGTCCGGCGGCGGAATCGTCCGCTTCGCCGGGGCGCGGCGCATCAAGGTCTTCGGTGTCCATGCCGCCGGCCTCTCCCCTCTCCATCGCAAGCGCGGATGGGGAGAGGCCGCCTTCCGAAGGCGGGGAGCCGTCGCAGCCGACGGCGGAGACGAGGGAGACGCGGTCGCCCGCCACGAGCGATGACACGTCGTTGGCTACCGTCACCTCCAGCACCGTGTTTCCGGGAGGCACCGCCGGGGCGTCTCTCACCAACGTGGGGTACAGGGGCTGCCCGCGGTCCAGATCCGCTTGGGCCACCTTGCCCGAGACCGCGTCCACGGATGTCACGGCGCCTTCCAACACGGCGGAGGCGGGCACGGACGCCGCACGCACGTCGCCGTCATGCAGCGTCTCGCCGCGCTCCGCGTCCCGCGTCATGACCACCACGTCCACGCGCGCCGTGCGAGCCTCCGCCGCCGTCCATGCCGTGAGCGCGGCGACCGCCACCGCGCAGGCGCATACGCCGCGCCGCAACCGCACGCGCAGCCGCCGCGCGGCCAAGGTGGGGGCCGTCAGCCGGGCCCAAGGCGCATCGAACCGTCTCATACCGCCATCATGCGCCATGGCGACCACCGGGGCAAGACGGAACGGACCCTGTGGACGAAGCTCCCCTCCGCACCCACTTCACCGCCCCGTCATATCCGCCCTACGAACGCTCGGAGAACACCGCCCAATGCGGCGGCAGCTCGCCGAGGATGCGCTTGTCGTCGTCCGCGGCGCGCTGCCCGTCCGTGAGCTTGTCCGAGGGTTCCGGCTTCACGCCGTCCGCGTCGAACAGTTCCGTGCCCTGACGCACCACGCGCCGATGCGATCCGCGGGGCGTGCGGCGCGTGGCCGAATACTCGCTCATCGCCCCTCCCCGTACAGTTCGCCGACCTTCTCCACGATCCGGTCGACCTCCTTCTCCGGATTCACGAACGAGCCGACGCTCCACACGGTGATCACGGACCAGCCGAGCGTCATCAGATTCGCGGCCAGCGTGCGGTGGCGTTCGCGCGTGGACTGGATGGACATGTAGCCGGCGTCGTCGGTGAGCACGGCCAACGCGTACGGTTCGCCCCGGACGCCCACCACCATCGGAATGGTCGGGCCGTCCTTGAAGCCGTAGTTGACGGCCACGTCCAGACCGCGGGCGCGGATGCGGTCGGCCAAATCGTTGAACAGCGTGTTCTGACCGTATTCCTCGGACGAGGGCATCACGGACGCCTCGCCCGAAGCCGCGGCGGAGTCCTTGACCGACGCTTCGCCCGAAGCCCCGCCGGACGCGTCCGCCGGCACCGGACCAAGCCCCAATCCCCCGGCCTCCAGGCCTTCGGCCCACTGCAGCAGTTCGCGCAGCAGACGCACGCCGTCGGAGTGGATGCGCGTCTCGTCCACCTCCTGCGAGGAGAACGCGGACACCAGATCCACATGCCGTTCGGACAGCGCCAACGCGTCCAGCAGCATGCCGCGTCCGCCCGGCTCCTCCAAGGCGCCGAACTGCTGGAGCATCCTGCCGTGCACCGTCTTCGCATAGCACATCGCCACGATCACGTCCGTGGCCTGCACGCCGGCTACCTCGCGAATGCCCATGATGCGCACATGGCGCAGGAACGTGTTCATCGACTTGCTGCGCGCGGCGAGCGACTTGAGCTCGGCGCCCAGACGGATGCGGAACGCGTCCGTCAGCGTGACCACGGTGAGCATGTAGCCGGCGGGCACGATGGTGAATCCGGCGGCGCGCTCCTTGATGATGCGCACCACCTCGTCGATCTCCTGCTGGCTGGATTCGACCAGTCCGGTGGCGAACACGGGCGTGCCGTTCGCCTCGACCTTATGGTAGGCGACGCGCCCGCGCGAACCGTCCGTGCACACGTCGCCGCGCAGGTCGCCGTAGCCTGCGGCTTCGAGGAAGGCGGCCAGACGGGCCGGGCGACGCACCGGATGCGAACGCACCCGCACGGCGGGCAGCATGCCCGCGAGCCTGGTCAGCGCCTCGCAGGTGACGGTGCCGCGGTGTGCGATGACCACGATCTGGCGCACGCGCGTGAGCACGCTGAGCAGTTGGATGGCCGGAACGTGCGCGCACGCGTCGAGGATGGCGACGTCGGCGAGCTGGCGCGGCTCGGTGAGCGAGGCGAGCGTGTCCGGCGTGGCCATGAGGATCGGCTTGGCGGCGGCGAGGATCTCGGGATGGTCTCGGCGGATGCGGTCGAGGGAGACGTGCGAGGCGCCGGCGAGCTGCGTATGCAGCAGGTTCGCCTCCTGAGTGCGCGAGTAGAGCATGTCGCTCAGACGCTTGGTCATCTCATGCGTGACCATGGGGCCGATGGAGCGCACATGCTCCACGTCCACCTGCTCGAAACGGTCGGTGGCATTGGCGAGCACGGAGCCGTCCTGGTTGGAGATGATGGGCGAGGAACGCACGATGTCCTCGAACACGGTGGTCCACCACGCCAGCAGCAGCTCATGGCCCACGGCCTCGGGTTCGACGCGGCGGTTGGTGAGGTCCGCGACGAGGTCGCCGAGGCCGGCTGCGCGCAGTTCGTTCTCCAGCCGGCAGCGTTCGGGCAGGGTGTCGAGGGCCTTGTGGTCCTCAAGCAGGGACTTGAGCCGATCCTCGACCTCGTTGAGGTCGCGCGTTTCGAGCTCGCCGCCGGCCGGCGTGGTGTTGAGCACCGCGTCCAGGGCGGTCATGTCCGCGGACATGGTCTCCTGCACGGCAATCATCTGGTCGAGCTTGGGCGGCAGGACGGGCCATCCGCCGTGCGGCACGAGCGCATGCCACTGGTCGGCCTGCTTCTTGACCACGACGAGCGCGCCGTGCAGGTCCTCCACCTGCGCTCCGGCGCGCAGCAGCGACTTGGCCTCGCGCACGTGGCGGCGACGCTCCCAGAAGCCCATGTCGCTGCCTTCGGCCTTGCGGTCGGCCTTGGGTTTGCTCGCCTCGATCATGGAGTCCACGTCGCGTTCGAAGATCTCCGGCTGGAACACGTCGAGCACGCGGCGCAGGTTCTTGAGCACGATGATCTGGCGTCCCCATTCGCGCGCGGTGGACGGCACGGGGAATCCGCAGTGCTTGGCGGTGGCGGCGACGTGTTCGCGCACGGCCGGCAGGACCTTCTCCAACAGGTCCACCACGCGCTGGTAGGCGTTCACGGCCTCCTTCTCGCTGGTGAGCGAGGCCTGGTACCAGGCGGTGTCGTCCGGGCCGATGGTGTATTCGCCGACCTCGCCGGCGCGTTCCAGCTTCTCGATCCACTCCTCCAGATGTCCGCCGAGCCGGCGCGCGGCCGATTCGCTCAGACGCACGCGCGTGGAGGGGTGCGTGGGCGCCACGGAGATGGCGGCGAGGTTCTGGATGGTCTGGTAGGCGGACACGCCCCATTTCTCGCTCACGCCGTGCAGGTCGCCCAAGTAGCGGGTGAGACGGGAGCGCACGCCGACGAGTTCGTCCGCAAGCTGTTCGAAATGCTGGGCGGCCACGCCGGGCTGGAATCCGACGGCGGCGATGAGCTGGCGGTCGATGCTCGCGTTCGCGTCCTCGTCGGCCACGTCCAGCACGAGACCCTGCATCTCGTTGGCGCGGACGACCTGGCGGAAGCGGCGCTTCTGCTCGGCCACGCCGGGCACGTACAGTACGGAGCGTCCGTTCATCATGCAGCGGGAGGCGATGGCCGCGGCCTGTTCGGCGGTGTCCTTGCCGAGCGCGCCGTCCACCACGATGGAGTGGCCGGAGGCGGCGAGCTGCGCCGCGTAACGCACGGTGTTGTCCACGTCGCCGACCTCGTATTCGGTGTGCGGGTCGGCGTCGAAGGGACTGTAGTCGGGGATGGCGTCGCCGGTGAGCGCGTTCGCGGACTGTTCGTCGCCGGCGAGCGCGTCCAGCAGCGTGTTGCCGCTGGGTCCGTTGGCGAGATCGTCGATGATGCGCTGCGTTTCGGCGAGCATCTGGGCGGCGGGTTCCATGAAGCATCCTAGGATGATGCGGCGTTCGATGGAGAAGTCGCCGATGGCGTTCTTGACGCGGGAGGTGATCTGCGCGAACACGGCGGACGTTTCGGGCGTGCCGGAGGCGTAGTGGGAGCCGTCGAACAGGTCGCGTTCGTCGAGTTCGACGCCGATGGAGCGCATGACGGCCACGAAGGAGGCGTTGAGACGAACGCTGCCGGTGAACACGATGGTGGATTCGCCGGGTTTTTCGCCGGCGGCGGCTTCGACCGGGTAGAGCAGCACGGGCAGCGCGTTGCCCTTCCAGGTGGCGACGCCCACGACGAGGGAGAGTTCGGCCACGCCGCTGAAGCGTTTGCGTGCGGCGCGGTCTTCGAGGACGCGGCCGAGGCGGCGTTCGGCGGCGCGCAGCACGCCGTTGTCTCGGAACAGCGAGTCGAGGGTGACGTGTCCGGAGGCGAACAGCTGCGCGATGCCCGAGGGGTGCGCGTGGGTCAGGTCGAGTTGTGCGGCGAGCTGGTTGATGTCCTCCAGCGGGGAGGGCGCCAGCGAGGACCGGTAGCGGTCGTGCCATTCCTGAAGACGGTCGAGCGAGGGTTGTGCACTCATCGTCCGCTCACTTTCCTACCGCGGCGCGGTAATCCTGGTAGCCCGCGTTGCGCGCGAGCGCTTCGTCGATGTCGCGGTTGCCCTGGGCCGCGAGCCATGCGTACAGGTCGTCGTAGAGCGACGTGTTCATGGCGAGGAAGGGCAGCAGTTCCGGGTGGCGGGCCATTTCGAACTGTCTGGTCATGTCGGTGGTGCGGCTTGCCTCGTCCGAGGTCATGTCGCCGATGACGACGGCGGGTTCGGCGGGCTTGTCGAATTCGCCGCGGGAGACTTTCTCGAAGACGGATCCGGGTTCGAAGGCGGGCGTGAACGCGCCGGCCACGGCGTATTCGCCGGCTTCGCGGTCCGGTTCGACGGCCTGCACGGCGTATGGGGAGGCGGTCCCGTCGGCGGTGTCGGCCGCGGCGGCGGACAACGGGGTGAAGGCGACGACGCGTGCGGCGCCCTGCGTCATGGGACGGGTGCCGTCCTGCGCGGGTTCGCGGTCGATGCGGCCGGCATGGTCGGCGTGCGCCGTCTCCTCCTGTCCGACGGCGTCCGGTTCCGTGTTCGCGGCGGCCTCCATTTCGGCTTGGGCGGCCTTCGCGTCGGCGAACAGGTCTCGCGGCAGGCTCGGTTTGATGGGTTCGACGATGCGCAGCGGCATGGAGTCGGTCGAGGGTTCCGTGGCTTCGGCCGGCTCCTCGTCCGCGGCGGCGGCCAGTTCGGCGGCCAGCGGCGCGACGGGTTCGATGTCGGAGGATTCGGCCAGTTCCCGCGCCAGCGGGGATTCGACGGCGGTCGCGACGTTCGCCACGCCCATGCCGGCGGGTTGCGAGGCGAGGATGAAGTCGGGGATCGATGCGGCGACGTCGTCGGCCGCTTCGGACATGGACACTACGTTCGTGACCGGGGACATCGCCATGACGGGCGCCGCCAGCGACGCCGGTTCGACGGCCGGTTCCGCCATCGGTTCCATAACCGGTTCCACGACGGGTTCCACGGACGGTTCCGTGACGGGTTCCATCGTCGGTTCCACGGACGGTTCCGTGGACGGGAGCGCTTCCGGTCCGGCGGAGGTCATGACCACGTCGGCCAGATCCGCAACGTCGGCCGGCGCTGCCTCTCCGGTCGCTTCGGGCGTGACGGAAGGCGCCTCATCGGACGCCTCGACGGACGACGCCGGAACGGACGGCATCGGATCTTCCGCTGCCGCCGGCGCCACGACCGCCGGCATGGCCGCATCGGACGCCATGGCCTCCCGCTCCACCGGCCACGCCTCCGCGGGCGACCCGGCGAACGCGTCCGCGGACGGCTCCTCCGTTGTGCCCGCCAACACCGCGTGACGCGTTTGCTGGGACCGGAACACCGCCGTCGGCTCGCCCGCACGCAGGTCCAGAATGTCGTCCACCGACATGTCCGCCGCATCCGGCTCCTGGCGCGTCGGCGAGGCCGTCGCGTAATCGAACAGGTCCGGCACCTTCAGGAACGGACGGATATCCGGCTCGATACGCACGAAATCCACCGGCACATCACCGAACTGCAGACGCATCGGCGAGGAAGGCAACGTGAAATCACGGTCGTCGGGCAGACGCATCAGCTCCGCACGCTCATTGACCACATACGAACCGTTCGTGGACTTCAGATCGCGCAGCACGGCACGACCGTCCTCCGTCACCTGGAAATACGCGTGACGCTTCGACATCGACTTCGTGGCGTCATCCACCTCAAGACGGGCCACGCCGGTATCCGCCAACGGGCGCAACGGCTTGCGGCCGATCTCCACGCCTTCGCCCGGACGCACATTCACCTGATCGCCGCCATGTACCTTCACACGCCACTGGCTCGCCACCTGGACACTCACCGCGTCGGCCTTCCTTTCCTGCACCGTTGAACCACGCCATCCCCGCGTCCGAAGGACGCACTCCTTATATTCTGTCATGGAACGAGAGTCACCCCACGCATTATCACGCCACGAATTGACATCATCCATCAATCCCGCGCATTCCCCACGCGCACGGCGTCGCACGTACGCCGCGCGACGCCGTGCCCGCGGGCGTACGGTCGCGCAGAATACGGGAAACCCCGCGTCCGAACGAACGGACACGGGGTTCCTCCACGCTGTGTTGAGCGATGATCGGCGGCTTCAAGCCGCGCGAATCACTTGAGCTCGACGGAAGCGCCAGCCTCTTCCAGCTGAGCCTTGGCCTTCTCGGCGTCTTCCTTCTTGGCCTTCTCCAGGATGGCCTTCGGAGCGCCGTCAACCATGGCCTTGGCCTCAGCCAGACCAGCGTTGGTGATGGCCTTGACGGCCTTGATGACCTGGATCTTCTTGTCGCCGGCAGCGGTCAGGACGACGTCGAACTCGGTCTGCTCCTCTTCCTCAGCGGCAGCGGCGCCCGGGGCGGCGGCAACGGCGACGGCGGCCGGAGCGGCGGCCTCGACGTCGAACTTCTCCTCGAAGGCCTTGACGAACTCGGAGAGCTCGACGAGGGTCATTTCACCGAAAGCTTCCAGCAGCTCTTCGTTGGTGTACTTAGCCATGATGGCTTCCTTTCATTCTGGAACGGTCCTTAACGGGCCGAACCTGATGTGTATTGTTTTCCGAATGGGTCATGCGGCGAGCCGCATGGGATTCAGGCTGCCTTCTCCTGCTTTTCGCGCAGCGCGTCGATCGTACGCACGGCCTTGGTCGGCAGAGCGTTGAACAGGTACGCGGCCTTGGACATCGTAGCCTTGATGTCGCCGGCGAACTCGGCGAGCAGCTGCGGGCGGGACTTGAGGTCCGCCAGCTTGGTCGCGCCTTCGGCGTCGTAGACGGTGCCGTCGGCGTAGCCGCCCTTGACGACGAGCGCTTTGTTTTCCTTGGCGAAGTCACGGATGACCTTCGCAGCCTCGATGAAGTCGCCCTTCACGAAGGTGATGGCGGTCGGGCCGGCGAGAATCTCGTCGAGACCCTCGATGCCCGCTTCCTTGGCGGCGATGCGTGCCAGCGTGTTCTTAGCCACGGTGTAGGAAGTATCGCGGCCTAGCTTTTCGCGCAGATCGGAGATCTGCGGAACGGTAAGCCCGCGGTACTCGGTGAGGTAGATCGCGTCAGCGTCACGGAACTGAGCCGTAAGCTGGGCAACCACCGCTTCCTTTTCGGGCCTCTTCATGGCGTTCCTTCCTAGATCGGCCGTTGATCTCGGCAGGCGCCTTCCAGCTTCGCAGGGCAATAAAAAAGCCCTGCGCACAGGCAGAGCAACATTCGCCGGTTTCACGGCGACCCGCGGACGGGCGACTATCTCTCAACCTGCGCTGGCTTGGCGAACCAAACTTCGGGAGCACTCGCGCGCTCCAACCAACGGTCTGTGGTTTACGAGTGGATAATGTACGCCCGGAACACGACAGAGTGCAATCCGGGCGTGTCGCAATACGTCGCGGTGCATCACGCGGACGAACGGGGTGCGGCGCGCGCCACGCGTCGACCGCTCCCCCGCCCGAACGCACCACGCTACGCGGCGTAGTCCTTATCGCGGCTCTCCTTGATCAGCAGCAGCGCCACCAACGCGACCGCGGCCATCGCGGCCATATACCAGCCCACCGAGATCACGCCGTGATGCTCGACCAGCCACGTCGCCAGCGACGGGGCGAACGCGCCGCCGAAGATCGCCGCCAGGTTGTAGCTCAGCCCCGCACCCGAATAGCGCACATGCGTCGGGAACAACTCCGGCAGATACGCGCCGGACGGGCCGAACAGGCCGCCCATCAGCACGAAGCCGACGCACAGGAACGTCATGATCGACGCGACGTCATGCGACAGCAGCGACGGGGCGACGAAACTGAACACGAGCGTCACCGCCGTGAACGCGATCAGCACCTTCTTACGGCCATACCGGTCGGCCGACAGGCAGCCCACCAGGATGAACGCGGCGAAGAACACCACCGACGTCATCTGCATCGCCAGATACTGCGGCTGGGTGAACCCGAGGGCGCTCACGCCATAGCTGAGCGACCACGTGCCCAGAATGTAGAACAGCGTGTACGTCACGCCCATCGCCACCGTGCCCAGCACGACCTCCTTCCAGTACGGCAGCAGGTCGCGCAGCGGCTGCTTCGACGTGCGGTTCTCCGCCGCCGCCTTCGCGAACACCGGCGTCTCGCTCATGCGCTCGCGCACGTACAGGCCGACGATCACCAGCACCGCCGACATGAGGAACGGCACACGCCAGCCCCACGCGACCATCTGATCATGGCTCAGCAGGCTCGTCAGCAGCAGGTTGATGCCATACGCGCAGAAGAAGCCGATCGGCGCACCCAGATTCGGGAATGCGCCGTACAGCGCCCTGCGGTTCGCCGGCGCATTCTCGGTGGCGACCAGCGCCGCGCCCGACCATTCGCCGGCCAAGCCCACGCCCTGGCATGCACGGCACAGGCACAGGATCACCACGGCCCACGCGCCGATCTGCTCATAACCGGGCAGCACGCCCACGAGGAACGTCGAGATGCCCATCGTCAGCAGCGCGACCACCAGCGTCTTCTTGCGGCCCAGCTTGTCGCCGAAATGGCCGAACAGCAGCGAGCCGAACGGACGCGCCAGGAACGAGACGGCGAACGTGACGAACGACATGAGCGTCGCCAGCGCCGGATTCGACTTGGCCACGTCGGTGAAGAAGATCACGCCGAAATAGCTCGCGGCGGCGATCGAATAGCAGTAGTTGTCGTAGAACTCGATGGCCGTGCCGATCATCGACGCGGCGATGATCTCCGGCACGGAATCCCGGCGTTCGGCGGTCTGACCCGACGCCGGCACGGTTGCGGCGGTTGCGCCTGCTGCGCTTGCGGACATGAATCTCCCCTCCATGCTCGACGGCGGCGCCCCACGGAGAACGCCCGTGGACATCATGCGCCGCCTGTGATGGACACCGGCGCGCCCGTCTCGCGGATCTCCCGCGGGCGCGCCGGAAAGCGCGGCGCGCATCCGATACAGGCGGCCTCCGGCCGATGACGGCGCGCACCGCTTGCGACGAGGACCAAGTGTGACCGAACGGGAGGCGACATGCGGTCGAACGTCCGCATAGTGGGCCCATCCGTCCTGCGCGGGCGGCATCGTCCGCCCGTCGCGGCGGGCCGGCGAGGCCGCCCAAAAAACGCGGCGGCCCCCGCCGGAAAGGACGGGGGCCGCCACAAGAAACCGCTACGGGGCCGGCAGGACCGTTACAGGACCGGCACAGGCCGTTACAGGACGGCGTTGAGGATGAAGTCGAGAACGAACAGGACCGCCACGGTCCAAATGACCGGATGCACCTGGTTCGCCTTCTTCTTGCAGGTCATCACGATGCAGTACATGATGAAGCCGCCGGCGATGCCGTAGGAGATGGAGTAGGAGAACGCCATGAACACGGCGGCGAAGAACGCCGGGATGGCCTCGGTGATGTCCGTCCAATCGACGTCCTTCAGGGAGGCGGCCATCATGCAGCCGACGATCACCAGCACGCCTGCGGTCGCCGACGAGGGCACGGCGGAGACAATCGGGGACAGGAACGCGGACAGGGCGAAGCAGACCGCCACGACCACGGACGTCAGACCCGTGCGGCCGCCCGCGGCGATGCCGGCGGAGGACTCCACGTAGGTGGTGGTGTTCGACGTGCCGCAGATCGCGCCGATCGACGTGGCGATCGAATCGGCGAACAGCGCCTTGTCCATCTTCGAGGAGAAGCCGGAGCCGTTCTCCAGGGCCTTCTCATCCTCGGCGGAGAAGATGCCGGTGCGGCGGCCGGTGCCGATGAACGTGCCGAGCGTGTCGAACGTGTCGGACATGGAGAACGCGAAGATCGTCACCAGCACCAGCGGCAGACGGGACACGTCGGAGAACAGAGCCGGGAAGCCTTCGGAGGAGAAGATCGCGCCGAAGGTCTGCGGCAGCTGGGAGAAGGTCTCGCCGATGGACACGGACGAGCCGAAGTTCGTCTCGCCGAACGGAATGCCCACCACCGTGGTGATGGCGATGGCCAGCAGCATGCCACCCTTGACCTTGAGCACGGTGAACACCACGGCCAGCAGCAGGCCGATGAGGAACACCCACAGCGTCTTGTTGTCGAACGTGG
>Cebus_capucinus_imitator_PRJNA485217_SSR118__coassemble_253_pt1 | contig 24011 bp, 20 predicted proteins | sample Cebus_capucinus_imitator_PRJNA485217_SSR118__metabat2_high_PE_013 | metagenome-assembled genome bin Cebus_capucinus_imitator_PRJNA485217_SSR118 | reverse complement strand
CGTCCAGGGCGCAGCGTGAGGGTGATTGGGACGCCATCGCCAAGGCGTGCGAGGACTCCCGCGCGCTCGTCGAACGCGTCCGCGCCGCCAAAGCCTGAACCAGGCCGTCCCCGCGTCGCCCTCCGGCGACCGGCCAGACCAGAACCCAACCAACGGAACCATCCGGGACAAGACTAAGGAGTCCATCATGGAGAAGCTCAACATCAACGTCGCGATCGAGAACGGCCTCGTCGCGTCCGGCGCCGCCGACCGACCCATCAAGGTCATCCAGTTCGGCGAAGGCAACTTCCTGCGCGCGTTCGTCGACTGGATCATCCAGCGCATGAACGACGCCGGCCGCTTCAACGGCAACGTGGCCATCGTGCAGCCGCTGCCCTTCGGCCGCGTCAAGGAGATCGAGGAGCAGGACCGCCTGTACACCGTCATCCTCGAAGGCCTGAAGAACGGCGCCGAAGTGCAGAGCCGCGAGGTCATCGACTCCATCGGCAAGACCGTCAACGTGTACGAGGATTGGGAGGGCTACCTCGCCCTCGCGGACGATCCGGAGACCCGCATCATCGTCTCCAACACCACCGAGGCCGGCATCGCGCTGAGCGACGAGGATGCCGAGACCGCCTGCCCGCCCAAGAGCTACCCGGCCAAGCTGGCCCAGCTGCTCAAGCGCCGCTTCGACAACGGCCTGCCCGGCTTCCTCATCATCCCGTGCGAGCTCATCGGCGACAACGGCAACGCGCTCAAGCGCTGCCTCGTCGAAACCGCCCGCAACTTCGGCTGGGGCGAGGACTTCATCGCCTGGCTGGAGGCCGAGAACACCTTCGTCAACACGCTCGTCGACCGCATCGTGCCGGGCTTCCCGCGCGACAACGCCGAGGCACTGTGGGAGGAGATGGGCTACCGCGACGACAACATGGTCAAGGCCGAGCCGTTCCTGCTGTGGGTGCTCGCCGGCGACGAGGCCGCCAAGGCCAAGGTGCGCGAGCTCCTGCCGGTCGAAGGCCTGGACATCGACATGGTCGTCGCCGATGAGGTGCAGCCGTACCGCGAGCGCAAGGTCTACCTGCTCAACGCCCCGCACACCACGATGGCCCAGGTGGCCCGTCAGGCCGGCCTGACCACCGTCGGCGAGGTCATGAACGACAAGACCATGCGCGCGTTCATCGAGCGTGAGATGCACGAGGAGATCATCCCGGTGCTCTCCCTGCCCCAGGAGGAGCTTGAGGCGTTCGCGAACGCCGTGCTGGAGCGTTTCGCCAACCCGTTCGTCAAGCACTCCCTCGACTCCATCGCGCTGAACTCCGTCGCCAAGTACGTGGCCCGCATCATGCCGGCCGTGCACGGCAACATCGAGCAGGGCCACGGCGTGCCGCGCCGTATGGCGCTCGCCCTGGCCGCGCTCATCGCCTCCTATGCGGGCTTCGCCGGCGTGCAGGTCGCCGTCTCCGACACGGACGAGGCCGTCGCCCGCCTGTCCTCGGTGACCGCCGAGTCCGAGTCCGTGCGCGCCGCCCTCGCGGACGAGTCGCTGTGGGGCGAGGATCTCACCGCGCTCGAAGGCCTGGCCGACGAGGTCGTCGCCGACGTCGCCGCCATCGCCGAGGGCCGCATCGCCGAGCTTATCTCCGAGCTGGCGTGACCCGGCCGGTTCCGGCCGCCGCACGTTTGTCGTCATGGGCGTGCGGTGGCCGGAACCGGTAGGGGAACGCCGTTTCCCGGGTGCGGCGGCCGTGGGGCCGCGGTTGCCGCACCGTGACGGGGTCGTGTCCCCGCGTCTTCGGACGTGGGGACACGACCCCGTTTTTTCGTAGCGTCGGCGTACGCTATGTGTTTGGGAATCAGAGACATGGGGGTGTGACCATGCCGAACAAGGGAGCGGGAGCGAAAGGCTCCCGGACGAAAGTCACGATCCGTGACGTGGCGGCCGCGGCGGGAGTGTCCCCGTCGACGGTGTCGCGTGCCTTCGCGCGCCCGGATAGGGTGAGCGCGGAGACGTCGCAGCTCATTTTCGATGCGGCGGAGGCGTTGGGCTATCACAGCGAGCCGGTCAAGACGGTGCCGTCGCGTGAGGTGAAGCACCTCATAGGCGTGATCGTGCCGGACGTTTCCAACCAGTTCTTCTCCGACCTCATCCGTTCCGTGCAGCAGCGCTGCATGCAGTCCGGGGTGACGCTCATCATCCACGAGTCGCGTGAGAGCGCGTCGTTGGAGCGTGAGGCGTTCGACCGTATGGCGCCCCATGTGGACGGCATGATTCTCGCCTCCTCCCGTATGCCGGACGCGATGATCCGCAAATGCGCGCAGACGCGTCCGACGGTGGTGACGAACCGTCAGGTGCGCGGCGTGGGCAGCGTGGTGTTCGACGTGTCCGGCGGGGTGCGCCAGCTGGTGGACTACATGTCGTCCGCCGGGTTCGGCACGGTGACGTATCTGGACGGTCCGGCGATGTCGTGGTCGGTGGGGGTGCGTTGGAACGCGTTCTCGCGCGCGTGCGCCAAGGCCGGCATCTCCGCGACGCGCCTGTGGCCCGGTTCGCCCACGTTCGAGGGCGGGTTCGCGTTCGCGCAGCGGTATATGGAGCATCCCACCCCGATGGTGGTGGCCCACAACGATCTCATGGCGGTGGGTTTCATGGCGGCGATGCGCCAGTTGGGCATGGAGTGCCCCAAGGATTATTCGATAGCGGGGTTCGACAACGACGCCGTCGCGCAGATCACGAAGCCGTCCCTGACCACGATCCGCCAGCAGTCCACGCAGTTGGGCGCGAAGGCGGCGGACATCCTGTTGACGCGCCTGCGCGACGGGCGCGCCGACGCCCAGGTGATCACCGTCCCCACCACGCTCATCGTGAGGGAAAGCACCCAGCGTCTCTGACCTACCTTGACCGGACGAACCGTCCCTCGCCGCTCCAACGCCTCCAAACGCATTCGCGGCGCCGCCCATGCCGCTTTGCGTGGGGCGGTGCCGCGAATGCGCTCTTCCTCTTGACGTCCGGCGCGCCGGACGTCGTGCCTTAGTTGAGATGCTCGGTGATGCGGTTGGCGATCTCCGCGTACTGGTCGTCGTCGAGGGTGACGCGGCCCGGGTTCATGGCGAAGACGCCGCCCCACTCGAAGGAATCGTCGGCGTACTTGGGCACGAGGTGGAAGTGCAGGTGGTGGCCGGTGTCGCCGTAGGCGCCGTAGTTGATCTTGTCCGGGTGGAAGGCGGCGTGCAGGGCGTTGGCTACCTGGTTCACGTCGTCGAAGAACGCGTCGCGCTCCTCCACGGTGAGCTCCACGATCTCGCTGACGTGGTGCTTGGACGCCACGATGACGCGGCCCTTGTGGCTCTGCTCCTTGAACAGCACCACCTTGCTGGCGGGCAGCTCGTAGATCTTGATGCCGAACTCGTCGAGGAGTTCGCCTTCGTCGCAGTACGAACAGGCTTCGTTGCTCATGTTGTTCCTTTCCGTTAAGGTGTGCGTCCACGATATCCCGGTCCCGCCGATGCGGCCCGTTTGTTGCCGCCTGTTGCCGTGCGCGGCCCCGTTCGTTTCCCGTGCGTTCGCGGCGCTGCGAACGTTCGCAAACTTTGGCAACAAAACAATGTGATGCGGCTCACACGGCCTAGCTTAGGGATACAGGTACGAGCCGCGAAGGCGCGACCAGTAATGAAGGCAAACATAGGGTCACCGAAGGAGGTAACCACAATGGCGTTCATGGATGATGACTATCTGCTGACCACCGATCTGGCCAAGGAACTGTTCCACGGCTACGCGGAGAAGATGCCGATCGTCGACTACCACTGCCATCTGCATCCGGAAGAGATCTACCAGGATCCGAACTTCAAGGACATCGTCGAGGCCTGGCTGACCGACGGCAACAACTACGGCGACCACTACAAGTGGCGTCTGGAGCGCGCCAACGGCGTGCCGGAGGAGCTCATCACCGGCAACGGCGACCCGTGGGACAAGTTCCTCGCCTACGCCAAGACCATGGAGAAGGCCATCGGCTCCCCGGTCTACATGTGGACCCACCAGGAGCTGCGCCGCTATTTCGGCATCACCGAGGAGCTCAACTCCCGCACCGCCAAGGCCATCTACGAGCAGACCAACGAGATGCTCGCCACCCCGGATTTCTCCCGCCGCGCGCTGCTGCGCCGCATGAACCTCGACACCATCTGCACCACCGACGATCCGGTCGACTCCCTGGAATACCACATCGCATTCAAGGCCGAGGGCGGCGACACCTTCGACATGATCCCGGCCATGCGCCCGGACAAGGCCCTGAACCCGGACAAGGCCGGCTTCCCGGAGTGGGTGGACCAGCTTGAGCAGGTCACCGGCGACACCATCAACTCCTTCGACGACATGATGGCCGCCATCAACAAGCGCGTCGACTTCTTCCACGAGCACGGCTCCCGCCTGTCCGACCACGCCGCCGACCTCATGGTGTACGCCGAGTCCACCGCCGCCGAGCGCGACGCGATCCTGGCCAAGGCCCGCGCCGGCCAGCCGCTGACCTTCGAGGAGGTCACCAAGTACCGCACCCAGCTGTTCCTGGACCTCATGAAGATCTACCATGCGCACGGCTGGACCATGCAGCTGCACCTGCACGCCATGCGCAACGTCAACGACCGCGAGTTCGGCATCCACGGCGCCGACACCGGCTACGACGCCATCAACGACCGTTCCATCGCCGAGCCGCTGGCCGCCCTGCTCAACGAGGCCGCCAAGACCGATTCCATCCCGAGGATGCTCATCTACTCGCTCAACCCGAACGACTACCTGGCCATCACCACCATCATGGGATGCTTCCAGGGCGGCGGCATGAAGCAGCGCATGGCCCTCGGCAACGCCTGGTGGTTCAACGACACCCGCACCGGCATCCGCAAGCAGATCCAGACCATGGCCGAAGGCTCCCTGCTGGGCAACTTCGTGGGCATGACCACGGACTCCCGCAGCTTCCTGAGCTTCCCGCGCCACGAGTTCTTCCGCCGCATCCTGTGCGAGCAGCTGGGCGAGTGGGCCGAGCGCGGCGAGATCACCTCGGACATCGAGACCCTCGCCCCGCTGGTGCAGGACGTGTCCTTCAACAACGCCAAGGAGCTGTTCGCCTGATAGGCCCAGCCCGTCACAAGCGATATTGAGCAGATAAGGAAAGGGGAAAGGATATGGCTTCCGCAGCGGCGCAGCAGCCGGTGACGACCGCCGAAGGGCAGAAGAAGCTGAGCTGGAAGGAGAAGATCTCCTACGGCTTCGGCGATTTGGGCAACGGCTTCATGTTCGACCTCGGTCAGGCGTACCTGACCAAGTTCTTCACGGACGTGGCGCTCATCGCCCCGGCCATGGTGAGCGCGATCTTCGCCATCACGAAGATCTACGACGCCTTCATGGACCCAATCGCGGGCGTCTTCGTCGACGCGCGCAAGGTCGGCAAGCAGGGCAAGTTCCGTCCGGTCATGATGGTCGGCGCCATCGTGCTGTCCATCCTGACGGTCGTGACGTTCACCATGCCGAACTTCCCCATGTGGGGCAAGATCGCATACGCGTTCGCCACCTACATGGCCTGGGGCACGGTCTACTCGTTCACCAACCTGCCGTACGTGGGTCTGGCGAACGTGATGACCCGCGATGTGGACGAGCGCGCCCAGCTGGCCACCACGCGCCAGGCCGGCTCTCTCGGCGCGCAGTGGATCACCGGCGTGGCCTTCATCCCGATCGTGCTGCTGTTCTCCGACGCGCACGGCAACGCCTCCGCCCACGGCTACACCATCGCCGCGGCGATCATGGCCCTGTGCGGCGTGGCCTGCTTCGCGGTGACCTACTTCAACTGCCGTGAGCACATCCAGGTGAACCGCACCAAGAGCGGCGGCAAGGAGAAGGAAGGCGCCAAGGCGTACCTTAAGGTGGTCTTCACCAACAAGCCGCTGCTGGCGATCATCCTGATGACCCTGTTCACCATCTCCGCGATGAACACCAACAACGCGATGATGCTGTACTTCGCGCAGTACAACCTGGGCAACCAGGGCCTGCAGCCGGTCATCAACTTCATCCAGATGGGCTGCTCGGTCGTGGCCGTGTTCTCCATCCCGTTCCTGGTGAAGAAGTTCGGCAAGAAGCCGGTCGCGGTGGTCTGCTTCGTGGTGGGCGCCGTGGCGAACCTCATCAACTTCATCCTGCCGACCAACCTGGTGACCTTCATCATCTTCGTGACCATCGGCTACGTGTGCCTCGCCATCCCGAACGGCATCACGTGGGCGTTCGTCAACGACGTGATCGACTACGGCGAGTGGCACACCGGCATCCGCAAGGAGGGCGTGACCGTGGCCGCGTTCAACTTCTCGCGCAAGCTGGCCCAGTCCCTGGCCGCGGTCATCACCGGCGGCATCCTCGCCGTGACCGGCTACGTGGCCAACCAGACCCAGTCCGCCGCCACGCTGGCCGGCATCAAGGGCGCGATGACGCTCTACCCGGCCATCGCACTGTTCGCCGCGATGATCATCCTCTTCTTCCTGTATGGCATCACGGACGACAAGTTCCGCCAGATCGCCAAGGACCTCGACGAGGGCCGCTGGGAGAAGGGCGAACTGAAGTAGCCTGACGCCGCGGCGGAACGCGTATCGCTCCTCGAAGCCGCCGCGGAGCCATAAACGGGACGGGCGGGACCGCGCCATCGCGCGAGGTCCCGCCCGTCTTTTCGTCGTCCGCGGACGCATCCGGCCCGCATCGGACGCCGTGGATGCACCGTCGAATCCGCCGTTGAAACGATTGGCAACAAAACCGCACGCCGTTTTCCGCGGACCGTACCATGAAGCCATGAGCGCGATGAAGCCTAACGAGAACAGCACCTTGAACACCGAAGACTGCGCGGGCCGTGCGGCCGCGGCCGGATTCCGCCCCACCTGCGGCGAACACGGCGCGAAGGTCCACGACTACGTGCAGGACCTTCCCGACAAGACCGGCAGGGACACCATCTACCTGTCCGAAGGCGACATGGTCGCCGTGGCGGCCCACCCCATCGCCGCCGGCGAAACGGTCGAAGTGGACGGCCACGACCCGGTCACCGTGGTCGAGGACGTGCCTCGCGGCCATAAGATCGCCCTGCGCGACATCGCCGAAGGCGAGGACGTCATCAAGTACGGCTTCGCCATCGGACACGCCAAGCGCGACATCAAGCGCGGCGAATGGGTGCACACGCACAACATCGCCACCAACCTCGGCTCCAACCTCGAATACCGCTACGAGCCCACGGACGACACCGTCAAGCCGGGCGAATCGGACCTGACATTCAAGGGATACTGCCGCGCCAACGGCCTCGTCGGCATCCGCAACGACCTGTACATCGTGCCGACCGTCGGCTGCATCTCCGGCATCTGCGAGACCATGGCCCGCACGTTCAAGTCGCGCCACAACGGCTGCGGCAACTTCACGTCCGTGGTCGTCACCCGCCACCCCTACGGCTGCTCCCAGCTGGGCGGCGACTTCGAGTGGACGCAGAACATCCTGCGCAACATCGCGCAGCATCCGAACGCGGGCGGCGTGCTGCTCGTCGGCCTCGGCTGCGAGAACAACCAGATGGCGCTCATGCAGGCCAAGATGGACGACTACGATCCCGAACGCGTGCGCTTCATGATCTGCCAGGAGGAGGACGACGAGTTCGACAAGGCCGCCGACCTGCTGGAGGAGCTCAACGACGCCGCCGCGGGCGACGCGCGCGTGGACGTGCCGATCAGCGAACTGCGCGTGGCCGTGGAATGCGGCGGCTCCGACGGCATGAGCGGCATCACCGCCAACCCGATGGTGGGCCGCTTCGCCGAATGGCTCGTCGCCCAGGGCGGCACCGTGGTCATGTCCGAGGTGCCGGAGATGTTCGGCGCCGAGACCGTGCTCATGAGCCAGGCGCGCGACGAGGGCGTGTTCCACGACATCGTGGACCTCATCAACGACTTCAAGGACTTCTTCCGCAAGTACGGCGAAATCATCTCCGACAACCCGTCCCCGGGCAACAAGGCCGGCGGCATCACCACGCTGGAGGACAAGTCCCTGGGCTGCATCCGCAAGGTCGGCCGCTGCCAGGTGGAGGACGTCATCCAATACGGCGAGCGCATCCGCCGCAACGGCTGCGCGCTCATGCAGACGCCGGGCAACGACATGGTCTCGACCACCGCGAAGGCGGCCGCGGGCTGCAACATCATCCTGTTCACCACCGGCCGCGGCACGCCGTTCGGCTGCTTCGTGCCGACGATGAAGATCGCGACGAACACGCCGCTGGCCACGAAGAAGCGTCGTTGGATCGACTTCGACGCGGGCCGTCTGCTCAACGAGCCGGCGGACGTGGTGGACGCGGACTTCCGCGAGCTGGTGATGAGCGTGGTCAACGGCGAGCGCCAGGCGAAGAACGAGATCAACGCCATGCAGGAGGTCGCGATCTTCAAGGACGGTCCGACCGAGTAGTCGGTTCCGTTTTGCGCAAAGTCTTACGTATTCCTTTCCTTCCTACCGGGCCCGTGCGTCGTTTCGGCGTGCGGGCCCGGTTTTTTCGTTGCGCGCGTGCGGCGGATGCGCCTCTCATCCGCGGTGGCGCGTAGTCTGAAAGGAGCGTTAGGACCGTTGCAAGGAGGTTTTTCATGCCGTACGTGATTGCCCAGCCCTGTGTGGACGTCAGGGACAAGGCCTGTGTGGACGAGTGTCCGGTGGACTGCATCTACGAGGGCGCCCGCTCGCTGTACATCAATCCGAACGAGTGCGTCGACTGCGGCGCGTGCGAGCCGGTCTGCCCGACCGAGGCCATCTTCTACGAGGACGACCTGCCGGAGGAGTGGGCTTGGTACAAGGATGCGGCCGTGAGCTTCTTCGAGGAGGTCGGCGACCTGGGCGGCGCATCCGCGAACGGTCCGATCGGCAAGGATCCGGAGCAGGTCGCCGCGCTGCCCCCGCAGAACGCCTGATCATGGGGTTCCACGCGTATTCCTCGCCGTACGATTGGTCGCGCATCGCCGGCTATAAGGCCGTGGCGAAGGCGGCCGAAGGCGGCATGGTGGATCTGTCGGTCGGCTCTCCGGTCGACCCGACGCCGGCCTCGGTGCGCGAGGCGCTGTGTGCCGCCGCGGACGCACCGGACGCGCACGGCTATCCGGTGACGGCCGGTTCAACCGAACTGCAGCGTGCGATGCACGACTGGTTCCGCGACCTGCGCGGCGTGGACCTGCGTGAGGTCAACGCCGCGGTGGTGCCGACGGTCGGTTCCAAGGAGGGCGTGGCGCTCATGGCGTCGCTGCTGCATCTGGGGCCGGGCGACGTGGTGGTCCAGCCGAAGGTGTCGTATCCGACGTATGAGATCGGCACGCAGCTGGCCGGCGCGACCGTGTTGAAGGTGGACGACGTCGCGGACGTCGATTCGTGGCGTCGCGTGCCGAACGTGAAGGCCGTGTGGGTCAATTCGCCGTGCAATCCGTCCGGCGAGGTGCTGGGCGCGGATTGGATGGCCGGCATCGTGGCCGCGGCGCGCGCGATCGGCGCGACGGTCCTGTCCGACGAATGCTACGCCCTGATGGATTGGCGTCCGACGGGGGAGGGGCCCCTGTCGGCTTCGCCGTGCATGTTGGATCCGCGCGTCTGCGAGGGGCGCGCCGACGGCGTGCTGGTGCTGTATTCGCTGTCCAAGCAGAGCAACATGGCCGGATACCGCACCGCGTTCGTCGCGGGAGACTACCGTCTGGTCACCCGGATGGCGGAATACCGCAAGCAGATCGGACAGATCATTCCCGGCCCCGTGCAGGCCGCGATGGCCGCGGGCCTGAGGGACGTGGACGCGGTGCGCGAGCAGCGCGAACGCTACCATGCGCGTCTGCGCCGTCTGACGGACGCGCTGCGTGCCTACGGCTATGACGCCTCGATGCCGGGCGGCGCGCTCTACGTGTGGGTGAAGGCCAAGTCCGGCGACTGCTGGAAGGATATGGCCGTATTGGCCGAATCGGGCATCATCGCCAGCCCGGGCGAATTCTACGGCGCCCCGGACCATCTGCGCCTCTCCGCCACCGCATCGGACGCCCTCATCGACGCCGCCTGCGAACGCCTGACCCGCTGAACCGTCGCTACGCGCCGAAGCCCGCCGCGTCGTCGCCGAACCTGCGACGCACCGCATCGAGCGCGGCTTCGGCGCTGCGCATACGAGCGCTCGCCGTACGCCGGTCGCGGCTGTCCATCTCCTCCAACACGTCGTCCAACGACGGCTGCACCGCCGTACGCGATGCATCGGACAGGGAACTGACGCTCATGCCTGCCAGGCGGACCATCCTGGGCAACGGCGCCGTCTCCGGCGCTTCCTCGTCCATGCCGAGCATCGCATGCAGCAGCGCCATGCACTGCGGATACAGGTCGCTGCACGCGTCGGTGGGACGCTCCATCGTATGCGCCCTCGTACGGTAGCTGAGGTCCGCGAACCGCAGCTTGACGGTCACGGTGCGCGCCATGAGGCCGCGTCGGCGCAACGTGGCCGCGACCTCGTCGCACGCGTGGAGCAGCAGACGCCGCACCACACGCTGGTCCGTGGTGTCCTGCGCCAGCGTCTCCTCCGATCCGACGGACTTCTCCGGGCGGTCCGGCGTGACGGCACTCCCGTCCACGCCGCGCGACGCCAGATAGAGGTGCTTTGCCAACACGGACGAACCGGTCGCCCGCGTCAGGGCCTGTTCGCTCATCATGGCCAGATCGCGCACGGAGCGGACGCCCCACTGGTTGAGTCTGCGTTCCAATGCGGGGCCGATGCCGGGAATGCCGCGCAACGGCATCATCTGCACGAATTCGGCCGACCTTCCCCGGGGGATGAGGAGCATGCCGTCCGGTTTGGCGTTCGTGGACGCCATCTTCGCCACGAGCTTGTTGACCGCCACGCCCACCGAGCAGGTCACGTGGAAACGGCGCGCGACCTGCTCGCGGATCCATGCGCCCGCACGGGTGGGACGCCCCCACAGGCGCAGCGCGCCGGACACGTCCATATAGGCCTCGTCCACGGACACCTGTTCCACGCGGTCGGTGACCTCGTGGAGGACCTCGGTCATGATGCGGTGCGAGACGTGACGGTAGTAGTCCATGTCCACGGGCAGGAACACGCCGTCCGGGCATAGTTGGCGGGCACGGGCGGTGGACATGGCGGAATTGACGCCGTAGCGGCGCGCCTCATAGCTCGCCGCGGACACCACGGACCGCGCCCCGGTGCCGATGATGACGGGAATCCCGCGCAGTTCGGGCCTGCGCGCCGTTTCCAAGGAGGCGTAGAACGCGTCCATGTCGATGTGCAGCACCGTGCATCCGGTCTCGTCATGTCCCCAATCGCGTTTGGCCGCCGCCATCCTCGGTGCGTTGCTCATGCCTTCATTCTAGGGCGAAGATTCCTTGATTCGGTCGCCGGGACCGTCGCAGTCATATGGTCTGAAGCAAGCCGCGATTGGTTGGGTTACAGGGCGCGACGTCCGATGGGATGCCGCGCCCGTTATGACCGCTACACGAGCATGCGCAGCAGCTGGTAGAGCTGCCACAGGCTCCGCACGTTGAAGTGCGTGCCGTCCACCGTGGCGGTGGCCTCGTGGTCGCCCAGATGGACGATCACCGTTCGTCCGTTCACGGTGAGCGTGCCGTGCATCGTGATATGATTCATCCGTAACCCTTTGTTGATTAGGGCGTAAGCCGGTAATCAACGTAAAGCCCCGATGTTGGTAGCGTCGGGGCTTTCTCATACCGGCTATACGCCGGTTGGCCCCGTCATATCAACGGGAACGCCGCATGCCGCGGCGTCGCGTCTCACTGTATCAGGATGTGGGAACGACGCCGTTTTCGGTATGAAAAAAGGGTTTCCGGTCAATCCCGGAAACCCTTGGCGGCGGAGTGAGGGGGATTCGAACCCCCGAGCCGCTAACGCAGCTAACACCTTAGCAGGGTGCCCCTTTCGGCCACTCAGGCATCACTCCAGTTGTGTCTTGCGACGCAACGGTACATTACTGTACACCACTTTCTCGATAAGGGAGGCCATATGGTCCGTCCGGCGTGTCCCGTGTCTCGCGTCCTGTGCCTCGTGCTCCGTTTCGGTGACGTGCGGTGCGACGTGCGCCGATGCCTGTGGTTCGCGGAGCCTGAGGGTAGCCGATATCAGTGGGCAGGTGATGCCTGCGGATAGGCGGAGCCGGAGGTACGCCATTGTCCTTCCGTCTCCAGCGAATCATTCTAGTACTGTGAACGGTCACGACACCCGTGGTGGTCCACCGGTTTCCGCGGCGCGCGTCCACGGCGTCGCCTGCGCGGCGTGGACGGTAAGGTGGGACGCATGAGCGAGATCTCCGAAAACCGACCCGAACCCACGGACCTGCCTTCGTCGGCGAGGCCGGCCGTCCCGGACATGGCGGCCGCATCCGTCGAGCCGAGGTTCCTGAAACCGTACGACGCCGCGCAAGCCTTCCTCATCGGCGGGAAGACGCACGCGCACGCCGCGGAGCGTGGCTGATGCGTACGATTCTCGACGCGACGGCGAATCCGGCGCACGACGCGTTCGTGGAGAAGAAGTCGGAGTTCATCGGCGACGCGGCGCACGTTGATTCGCTCGACGAGGCGCTCGCCTTCGTGGAGCGCATCCGTCAGGCGCATCCGAAGTCGCGGCATGTGGCGTATGCGGCGGTGTGCGGCGGTGCGGACGGGCAGGTGTCCGAGCGGATGAGCGACGACGGCGAACCGTCCGGCACGGCGGGCAAGCCCATTTTGGACGTGTTGCGCGCGAACGACCTGACCGACTGCGTGGTGGCGGTGACGCGCTATTTCGGCGGCGTCCTGCTGGGCTCGGGCGGTCTGATCCGCGCGTATTCGACGGGCGCGTCAATCGCGCTGAAGGCGGCGCGCATGGCGGCAATCGTGCCGTGCCGGCGTTATCTGGTGGCGTTGGACTACGCGCAGCTGCGCCAGTTCCAGCGGATTCTGGCTTCGGTGGACGGGAGCCGGTCGGATGAGGAGTATGCGGCGGACGTGACGTTGGTGGCGTCGATGCCGCAGGAACGGTGCAAGCGTTTCGAGGAGATGGTGCGGGAGGCGTTCAACGCCACGGTGGTGCCGGAGCCGTTGGATATGGTGAACCGCGCGGTGGAGATGGATTGACGCCTTCGGCGCATGGCGTCCGATGGCGGTCGCGGTCGGCAGGAGCGCGCCGAAGGACGTGTGGCGTGCGCGCGGGGCGTCCGATGGTGCCCGCGCGGCTATGCTGGTGCGTATGAGCGAATTCGAACCGTTGACCGTGACCTACGAGCGTCTGCGCCATTCCACGGATTCCGCCGAACTGTCCGAGTTCGCGCGCCGTGAGCTGCCGGACCGTGCCGATCAGGCGGGATTCTCCCGCGCTACCGCGTTGTTGGAGGCGGTGGGCGGCAATCCGCATACGCCGGTGGAGGACCGCGTCTTCCTGGCCAGGACGATGCCGTTCCCGAACGTGCTGGTGAAGCTGGCGCAGGATCCGCAGGCGGAGGTGCGCAAGGCCGTCGCCGCGAACGAGGACGACAAGAACTGGCTGGTGGGGCGTCTGACGAAGGACGAGGATCCGGAGGTGCGCGACATCGCGCTGCATAATCCGCGTACGTCGTGGAAGATGCGTCTGGAGGGCGCGCAGAATCCCGAGGTGGGTGCGGGCACGCTCGCGTTCCTCGCCTCCTTGGGCACGGAGCGTGAGGAGAAGGCGCCGCCGGTGCTGTCCTCGATGGTGCGCCGCGCCGTGGCGTTGCATCCGAACACGTCCCCGGAGACGTTGTCCAAACTCGCGGACGACCCTTCGCCCGAGGTGCGCCATGCCGTGGAGCGTCGCCGTGGATGATGGACGATCGTCCGCATTGCAAGACTGTTAGCGCTAACGGCCAGGGGAGGGGCCTCATCCCTCTCCCCAAGTCCTGCCCCACGCGTGGCCGAAGTGCGCTCAGACGCGTCGTTCCGCCGTTTCACGATGCGTCCGTCGATGCTCGTCGTGTCCATGTTTGCGGGTTAAACTGGACGGCATGACAGAGAGAACGGAAAGTGAGGAACGCCTTGAGCGCCCGCTGGTCAAACTGGCCAAGCTCGTAGGCATCGCCACCAGCTACGTCGGCATGAGCGACGACTACCACGAGATCGAAGACGATGTCCTGGTCGCCGTGCTCGAAGCCCTCGGAGTGGCCGCCTCCAATGAGGAAACCATCATCGCATCGACCAAGCGCATCAAGGACGAGCGCCGTCGCCGCCTCGTGGCCCCCACCCTGCTGCACACCGTAGGCGAGGAAAGCCGCGTGCTGGTCAACGTGGGCGTCTTCGACGTGCCCCGCGCCACCATCACGCTGGAGAACGACGAAGCCTATGAGGGCGTCGTCGAGGCCACTTCGGGAGACGGCTCCAAGGCGTACGTGCTGGACGACAGGTTCGTCACCACCGCCGGCCTCGTCATCCCCGCGGACCTGCCCGCCGGATACCATACGCTGCACGTGTCCGTGGGCGACCGCATCCAGGACGCCGCGCTCATCAGCGCCCCCTCGCGCGTGGAGCTGCTTGAGGAGATGAAGGGCGGACACCTGTGGGGCTGGATGGCGCAGCTGTACTCCATCCGTTCCACCGATTCGTGGGGCGTGGGCGACTTCGAGGACCTCGCCCGCCTGCTGGAGGGAGCCAAGGCCCACGGCGGCGCCGACTTCACGCTCATCAACCCCGTGCACGCGGCCGAGCCCGTCTCGCCGCTCACCCCCTCGCCCTATCTGCCCGTCAGCCGCTCCCTGGTGAACTTCACCTACATCCGCCCCGAATCCATCGAGGAGTACGGGCTGCTCGGCAAGGAGAGCCTGGCGCAGGTGGAGCAGCTGCATGCCTCGGTCGAACCGCTCAACGGCGACCCGCAGGTGGTGGACCGCGACGCGATGTGGCGTGCGAAGATGCACGCCCTGTGGATCATCTTCAAACTCGGCCGCACCCCCGAACGCCAGCAGGCGTTCGCCGACTACGTGGAACGCGCCGGCGACGACCTCGAAGCCTACGCCACCTGGTGCCTGTGCTACGACAAGTGGGGCGCCCCCGAGGATTCCGCCGACAACTGGGTGCGCCGCCTGACGAAGGATTCGCCCGAGGTGGAGGCCCTGCGCTCCCAGTTCCCGGACACGCTGAACTTCTACCGATGGCTGGAATGGATCGCCGTCGAACAGCTCGACGCCGCCCAGCGCCGCGCCCGCGAGGCCGGCATGCGCGTGGGCGTCATGGCGGACATGGCCGTGGGCGTCCATCCGCTCGGCTCCGAAGTGTGGTGGAACCCGACGGACTTCGCCAAGGGCGCCACGGTCGGCGCTCCGCCGGACATGTTCAACCAGCAGGGGCAGGATTGGAGCCAGCCGCCGCTCAACCCGCTCACGCTGCAGCGCACCGGCTTCGCCGCGTACCGCAGGCTCGTGCACAACATGTTCGCCCATGCCGGCGCCGTGCGCATCGACCACATCCTGGGCCTGTTCCGCCTGTGGTGGGTGCCCGCCGGACGCAAGCCGCTGGACGGCGCGTACGTCCACTACGACTCCGACGTGATGCTCGGCATCCTCGCATTGGAGGCCTCCCGCGCCGACGGCGTGGTGGTGGGCGAGGACCTCGGCGTCGTGCCCGACTACGTGGCCGACTCCCTGTCCCGCCACGGCCTGCTCGGCTGCGCCGTGGAATGGTTCGAGCAGCGCGACGGCGAGTTCCGCGCCCCCATCGACTGGCGTGAATACGCGCTCGCCTCGGTCAACACGCACGACCTGCCGCCGGCGTCCGGCTACCTCGACCTGGAGCATGTGGCGCTGCGTGAGCGCCTCGGCCTGCTCGCCGGTCCCAAGGAGGACTTCGAACGCTCCGCCATGGCAGAACAGGACGCCATGGTGCGCATGCTCGTGGAGCACGGCTATCTGGACGCCGACCTCGCCGAGGACCGCAAGGCCAACCAGGGCGCCATCATCGAGGCGCAGTACCGAGCGCTGCGAGGCTCGCGCTGCAAGCTGCTCGCAGCCTCCATCACGGACGCCGTGGGGGAGAGGCGCGCGCAGAACCAGCCCGGCACCAACAACGAATACCCGAACTGGCGCATCCCGCTCGCGGACGCCGAAGGCAACGTCGTGCCGGTCGAGGGTCTGTTCGAGCGTGAGTCGGTGCGCCGCATCGCCTCCATCATGAACGACTAGCGCGGTACGGGTGCCCTCTGCGGGCGAACCGGCGAAGACCCGCCGCGACGGCTCCGACACGCCGTGTCGATGTCGGAGCCGTCGATATACTAGTGGATTGTTGTGTTTCCCTAAGGGGTCCTTCAAAGCGCTTTCCCACTCGCCATCGAGGACTTTCAGGGAGCCCACGGATAAAGAGGTCTGAGGCCTCTCGAACCGCGCGCCCTAACCAAGCGCACGTCGAGCAGCCGAAGCCCGGAACACAATATAGAAAAGGTAGAACAGTGAAGACTTTCACTCCGAAGCCAGCCGATCTGACTCATGACTGGTACATCGTGGACGCCTCCGACGTGGTGCTCGGTCGCTTGGCCTCCCAGGTCGCGACCCTGCTGCGCGGCAAGAACAAGCCGACCTACGCGCCCCACGCCGATTCCGGCAACTACGTCATCGTGGTCAACGCCTCCAAGATCGCGCTGACCGGCAACAAGATGGGCAAGGAGCTGTACGCTCACTCCGGTCGTCCCGGCGGCCTGCGTCGTGACTCCTACGCCCAGCTGCTCGAGAACAACCCCGAGCGCATCATCACCGCCGCCGTCAAGGGCATGCTGCCGAAGAACCGTCTTGCCAAGGTGCAGCTCGGTCGTCTGCGCGTGTTCGCCGGCGAGGAGCATCCGCACACCCCGCAGAAGCCGCAGGTCTTCGAGATCCAGCAGGTTTCTCAGCAGGCTAAGTGAACCGAAGGGAGATAGAGAACATGGCTGAAAACACCAACAACTCCGCGGTTCAGGAAACCGAAGAGGAGCTCACCAGCTACACCACCGAGACCAACGCCGGCGCCGGCACCGGCACCTCCGCGATCGAGCCGGGCTACGGCACCGGTCGTCGCAAGGAGGCCGTGGCCCGCGTGCGTCTGGTTCCGGGCTCCGGCAAGTGGACCATCAACGGCCGCACCCTGGAGGAGTACTTCCCCTCCAAGCTGCTGCAGCGTGAGGTCAACTCCCCGATCGTCCTCCTCAAGCTTGAGGGCAAGTTCGACGCTATCGTCCTCGTCGACGGCGGCGGCACCACCGGCCAGGCCGGCGCCATCCGTCTCGGCGTGGCCCGCGCGCTGAACACAATCGACCGTGAGGCGAACCGTCCGGCCCTGAAGAAGGCCGGCATGCTCACCCGCGACGCCCGCGTCGTGGAGCGCAAGAAGGCCGGTCTGCACAAGGCCCGCCGCGCCCCGCAGTTCTCCAAGCGCTAAGCTTCAACACTGCCTCGGAAGCCCCCTCGCATCCCATGTGCGAGGGGGCTTCCCCGTTTCCCGGGCTTTTCTTCGATTCTTTCTCCGATGTGTCGTTGTCCCCGTGACATCGTCTCCCGTAGCGCCCCCCGGAACGTTCACACCTCCATCGGACGCAGTCGCTATGACGCAGACGGCCGGCCTCCCAACGGAAAGCCGGCCGCCGTCGGACGGGGCGTCCTACTCGGCTGCACCCGACTCAGTTGAGCTGCTTCATCAGGCTGATGCTCAACGCGGGGAACGTCCACACGTTCGGCTCGTACCTCGGCTCCGCCGTCGCCTCGGACGTCTCGGACGCCGTGCCGGCGCCGATGGCCCCACCAGGCACCGACTGCGTGACGATGCGGTCCAACTCGTCCTCCACCGGGGGAGCGGCCACGCCGAGCGCGGAGCGACGATGCGCCTGCTGTGCGTCGAAGCGGGCCAACGCGGCCAGGTCGGCGTCGAGCGCATCCGCCAGATCGCGCTGTGCGGCGGAATCGCCCTCATCGTCCTGCATGTGCTCCACCAGCGTATGGATGTCGCTGCCTTCGGGCACGTTGTGCGTCCACACGCTCGGCAATCCCGCGATGTCCATGTCCGTGACCGAGCCGCCCTGTCCGGGGGCGTGCCCGGTGCTCTCCGCGGAGCTCCACGCGCACGTCCACGCACTGTCCGCCGGCAGACGGAACGCGCGGTCCTCCGGCACGCCGTTGATGACGAGGAAGACGTCGGTCTCGTCGTTGCCGAGCAGCTGCATGGCGAAGCTGCGCTGGCCCAGATCGAACCAGTCCCGTTCCATCGGGGTGGTGCCGTCGGGCAGGAACCACTGCACGCGGCTGGACGGCTTGAGCAGGCCCAACTGGGTCAGACGCGTGAAGAATTCCTCGTGATGGTACAGGTCGAGCGACTTGCGCAACGCGATGAGCTTGGACACGGTCTCCAGACGGCGCATATGCCACGTCTTCTCGGACGTGTACAGCCAATCCCAGCGCATGTGGCTGATGGGGCCGTCCTGGCAGTAGGCGTTGTTGTTGCCGTCCTGCGAATTGCCGAACTCGTCGCCGGCGAGCATCATCGGCGTGCCGAGGCTGAGCAGCAGCGTTCCGAGCATGTTCATGGCGGCGCGTTCGCGTCGGGCCACGATGGTCACGTCGTCGGTGCGGCCCTCCACGCCGAAGTTGGAGGAGTGGTTCACGTTGGAGCCGTCGTTGTTGTTCTCGCCGTTGGCCTCGTTGTGCTTGTTCGCGTAACGGGTGAGGTCGGTGAGGGTGAATCCGTCGTGGCAGGTGACGTAGTTGATGGAGGAGGCGGCGCCGCGGCCCGGATCTGTGGCGAACAGGTCGGCGGAGCCGCATAGGCGCGTGGCCATCTCCTGCATGCCGACGCGTCCCACGCGGCCGCCGCCCTCCACGTCGGTGAGCCAGAACTGGCGGGTCGTGTCTCGGAAATGGTCGTTCCATTCGGCGAACGGCACGGAGAACTGTCCGGTGCGCCAGCCCTGGTTGCCCAGGTCCCACGGCTCCATGATGAGTTTGAGATTGCCGAGCAGCAGGTCGGAGCGCAGCGCGTACAGGAACGGGTGATGTTGGGTGAATTCGCCGTTGAGACGGGCCAGGGAGACGCCCAGGTCGAAGCGGAAGCCGTCGATGCCGATGCGTTTGGCCCAATAGCGCAGCGAATCCACCGCGAACGTGACCATATGCGTGTTGGTGAAGTCGAAGGAGTTGCCGCAGCCGGTGGTGTCCTCCAGCCGTCCGCTGTTGTTCTGCTGGTGGCGGTAGTAGGAGATGGAGTCGAGGCCTCGCCAGCAGACGGTCGGTCCCTCCACGCCGCCTTCGCACGAATGGTTGTACACCACGTCCATGATGACCTCGAAACCGGCCTCGTGCAGGGCGCGCACCATGTCGATGACCTCCTGGCGCACGGCTTCGGCGCCGCGTTCGCGCGCCGACTTGGTGGCGTAGGAGGGTTCGGGGGCGAAATAGCCGAGCGTGTTGTAGCCCCAGTAGTTGGGACGGTCGCGTTCCTGCAGGAAGATCTCGGGCTGTTTGGCCTGGATGGGCAGCAGCTCCAGCGAGGTGACGCCCAGTCCCTGCAGGTAGGTGATGGTGGTGGGGTGGGCGAGGCCCGCATACGTGCCGCGCAGCTCCTCGGGCAGCCAGGGCGCCTGCGCGGTGAATCCCTTGACGTGCAGCTCGTAGATGACGGTCTTGCTCCACGGCACGTGCGGATGCTCCGGATCGGCGTCGTGCTTGGTCTCGTCGCGGTCGTCGATGGCTACTGAGATGGGCATGTGCCCCAGCGAATCCACGGTGCTCATGTCGCCGAACGCGGAGCCGGTGACGCGGCGGTCGTTGACCTCGCATTCGTAGGAGAACGCCGCCTCGCACAGTTCCATCTCGCCGTCGATGCCTTTGGCGTACGGGTCCAGCAGCAGCTTGTACGGATTGAACCGCACGCCGCGGCGCGGGTCCCATGCGCCGTCCACGCGGAACCCGTAGTGCATGCCGCTCCACGCCTTGGGCAGGTGCACGTACCACAGTCCGTAGTTGGGGCCTTCCATGCGGAACAGGGTCTCGCGCACATACTGGTCCTCCACGATGCGCATGCATACGGGGAATTCGCGGATCTGGTCCACGAACGGCACGTCCGGCACGTCGAAGAGGCGTATGGCGTCCTGGTAGAAGGCGGTCGGGTCGTCCAATGATTCAATGACGCTCAGCCATACCTGGTCCGCGGTCTCGGATCGGACTACGACGTCCGCTCCACCGTCCTCGGTGAAGTAGAACCCGGGTCTGGTGGCGAAGCGATGCAACGGTGGGTTTCTCATGCGTTCCATTGTATGCGTGCGGCCCCTGGCCGGGCCGTGCCGGTCTCGTTCCCGCGCGCCGGTGCGTGTGGCGGACAGAGGATCGGGGCTAGGCTGGTGGCGGAAATGTCGCGGGATGGGACTCACGCCATGTCGTGCCGTCCCGCAGCATACGTATCGTCCCGCATCGTCCCGTGATGTTCCGCATCCGGGCGGATGAGGAAACCGAAGGAGCACACCATGGCCAAGCCGATGACCGCATTCACCACCGACCTCCAGCATTCCGGCATGATCGCCGAGGATCTGGACGAAACCATCGCCTTCTACACTGAAACGCTCGGCTTCGAACTCGCCGGAGTGTTCCATAACGGCGAGAACCGTTGCGCGTTCCTGCGCTACGGCCATCTCACCATCGAGACGTGGGAGGGCGACGAGGCTCCGCTCGCCACCGGCGCCATCAACCACTGGGCTCTCGACGTGCCGGACATCGAAGCCGCATGGGAGAACGCCAAGGAGCTTGGCCTCGACGTCAAGGAGAGCGAGATCCAGTCCATCCCGAGCTTCTGGGACAAGGGCATCCGCTACTTCAACGTGTGGGGTCCCAACCGTGAGACCATCGAATTCTGCGAAATCGTGAAGTGACGCCTTCCGTTCCATCCATTCGGCCGGCCGCTCCGATCGCGGTCGGCCTTCGTTTTCGGTTTTTGCCGCGTCCCCCGACAAGGTCGTCGTGCGCTGACCGTGGCAGCTCGCCCTGCCACGTTCCCCCGTATCAGCTGTTCAACCATCCACCACGGCAGCTCGCCCTGCCACACTCTTCACGTCAATCGTTCCACCCGCCCACCGTGGCAAGAAATCCTGCCACGATGTCTCGAAAAGATCGTTTTCCGCCCACCGTGACAGCGAACTCTGCCACGGTCAGCGCGTCAATCGTTGCACTTTCGCAGCGTGGCAATTCCCATTCTTCCGGACCCTTGCAATTCCGGTCTTTTCGCATCGGCTCATCGAAGCGTTTCGGCGGTAGCCTGTCACGGTCTCTCAAAAACCGCGTTTTTCCTCCATCGTGGCAGGAATTTCCGCCACTTTCCCCATGTCAATCGTTATAACCCTCCACCGTGGCAGCTCGCCCTGCCACATTCCTCGCATCAATCGTTCAACCCGCCCACCGTGACAGAATCTTCTCTCAAGGCGCCTTGAGCACGTTCAACATGCCTGTCATTGATCAGAAGAATCCCGATCGTCATCATGTCACGCTTTCCGACTCGCTGCGGTATGCGCATGAGCAAGGGAAAGATAACATGACTTGGTATGGGTTGCGGTATCGGTATGACTGAGTCGCATGATGCGGGGCCGATTCGTCGTTCGTCCCAAGGGTCGCTGAAGCATCCCGGAAGCGGCGGGGTAAAGGTAGAGGGACGATGTGGCCCGGCGGCCCCGTGCCTCAGGTTTCGGGGATGCGGGGAGGGTGCCCTTGACGCCCTTCCCCTGGGAGGTGTGGCGTCAATACCGAAGGATCGTCGATGAGGACACGAGGATGGTGCAGGAGACGATGAGCCATCTGGAGTGGGTGAATGCGGTCGTCGGCCATGAGGCGTCTTGATGATGGGACGAGGTTGTGACGGTGGAATGGATGAATCCGTGTTTTATGGCATTGCGTTGGCGTTGTGCAAACGAAAACGCGGATTCGTCCATTTCGTCAAGGTGAGGGGAGCACGGCCTCATTCCCCGCAGATCTCGTGCAGGTAGGCCTCCACGTACCGCAGCGCCGCGCCGATGGCGCTCTGGTCCTCCAGGCAGCGGCTGCGGCGCAGGGTGAAGAGGTCGGTGCCGAACGGGGTGCGCGCCACCACGCGGGCCTTGAGGTCGGCTAGGTCGGAGTCCTCCAGGTACTGCGCGGCCTCGCCTCCGAGGACCACATCCCCGGCGATGATGGAGCGGGCGTTGACGATGGCCTGCGCCACGTGGTCGAGCCATGCGTTCATGCGTTCGCGGTGGTGCGCCTCGCCCTGTTCGAGCACGCTGAAGAAGCCGGGGATGCTTTCGTAGTCCTCGGGCAGCGTTTCGGGCGAGCAGTAGACGTCCATGCAGCCGCGGTTGCCGCAGTAGCATTCGCGTCCGTCCGGCACGAGGGTCATGTGTTCGATGGTGCCGTTGCACATGTTGGGGCCCTGGTACAGTCTGCCGTTGACGATGACGGCGCCTCCGGGGCGTCGTTCGAGGTAGATGCAGACGGCGTCGGTGAGTGAATGGTCGAACCACAGTTCGGCCATGGCCGACGCGTCGGAGTCGTGGATCATCATGCACGGGCGATGGATGGACTGCGCGATGGTCTCCAGTGTGAGTCCGGTGTTGCTCATGACGTCGCCGAAGACGATGCGGTCGCCTTCGTGGCTGACGATGCCCTGCACGGAGAAGGAGACGCCGAGCACGGGGCCGTGTCTGCGCTCCACGTCGACGGCGAAGTTCTCGATGACGTCGCCGACCCGTTGGTAGTAGGCGTTGGCGTTGCGGTAGAGGAGGGTGCGTTCGAGGCGTTCGACGACTTCGCCGGACAGGTCGATGGCGTACAGGCGCAGCGCGTCGGAGCGCATGGCCACGCCGATGGCGGTGCGGTGGTCTGGGTTGAATTCGTATCCGCGGGCCTTGCGGCCGCCGGTGGACCGCCGGAGTGCGCCCTGGCGTATGATGCCGTCCTGTTCCAGCGTGCGCAGGTTCTGGGTGACGGTGGGCAGGCTCAGACCGAGTTCGCGTTCGATCTCCTGTTTGGTGACGTGCTCGTGGCGGTACAGGTATTGGGTCATGGCGATGAGGTTGTGCGCCTTCACCGCCGTGGATGGCATTGCCTTCATGTGGACCTCCGGTGGATGCAATGGCTACAGTGTACTTTTGCAAAACCGATTTCACATCTTGGCAGGCGTGGCGGGGCGTTTTCGCGGAGTTGCGTCCGTCCGTGGGTAGAGGACTTTTACAAAGCGGATTTAAATATTGTTGGCCGACTGGCTGGCTTCTATAAAGCAGCTTTCATAAAGTATGGCGCCGAGAGGTGTCAAAAAGCTGTTATCTTAGCCTCAAAAGCGAACAAAAAGCATCATATATGCTATATTTGAGTGTTTTTGTGCGCTATTGTTTACAGAATCGCTCATAAATCTTTCATAATCACACATGAAACGCCGTGGATTTTGTGCGCATGCACCACGGTGAACACCTCGCTATATTGTGAGCTAGGCCACAATGGCGCGGACGTCGAGGGGTGTTCCCCGGTCCGCGGCCGGCCGCCCATGTCCGTGCGTCGCGGATGAACGACGAACGGAACCCGAACGAGCAATACCAGCAAAGTCGAGGAGGATCCCATGGCAGAATCGAAGCAGGCCGAGGCTCCCGCCCAGCCGACCGCCGAGGAGAAGCTGATCGCGGCCGAGGCCGAGGTCGACGCCCTCGTGCAGAAGGGCCTCAAGGCCCTCGCCGAATTCGAGAAGCTCGATCAGAAGCAGGTGGACCGCATCGTCGCCAAGGCGTCGGTCGCCGCCCTGAACAAGCACCTGGTGCTGGCCAAGATGGCCGTCGACGAGACCGGCCGCGGCCTCGTGGAGGACAAGGCCACCAAGAACATCTTCGCGTGCGAGCATGTGACCAACTATCTGGCCGGACAGAAGACCGTCGGCCTCATCCGCGAGGACGACGTCATGGGCATCGACGAGATCGCCGAGCCGGTCGGCGTCGTCGCCGGCGTCACCCCGGTCACCAACCCCACCTCCACCGCGATCTTCAAGTCCCTCATCGCCCTGAAGACCC
>Cebus_capucinus_imitator_PRJNA485217_SSR118__coassemble_173_pt1 | contig 31706 bp, 23 predicted proteins | sample Cebus_capucinus_imitator_PRJNA485217_SSR118__metabat2_high_PE_013 | metagenome-assembled genome bin Cebus_capucinus_imitator_PRJNA485217_SSR118 | reverse complement strand
ACGTCCCATACCAACGGCGCGACGCGCGCCGCATACGCAACGAACAACGCGGACATTGCAAAGGAGGACCGCCCATGCTTATGGCGGTGGACATCGGCAACACCAACATCGTGATGGGATTCCTGGAGGAGGACGGCCGCATCAACGGCACGTACCGCATCACCACGAAGGCGACGCACACGTCGGACGAATACGGGCTCATGATCACGCAGTTCCTCGCCCTGTCCGGCTACACGCCCGACGACGTGGACGACGTCATCGTCTGCTCCGTGGTGCCGAAGGTCATGTACTCGTTCCGCTCCTCCATCGTCAAATTCCTCCGATTGGAGCCGATGGTGGTGGGACCGGGCATCAAGACCGGCATGAACGTGCGCATGGACAATCCCAAGACCATGGGCTCCGACTGCATCGCCGACTGCGCGGGCGCCTACCACACGTACGGCGGGCCGGTGCTCGTCGCGGACTTCGGCACGGCCACCACGTTCAACTACGTGGACGGCTCCGGCACCATCCGCTCCGGCTACATCACCACCGGAGTGCGCACCGCGGCGGAGGCGCTGTGGGGCCAGACCGCGCAACTGCCCGAGGTGGAGATCACCCGGCCGCGCTCCATCCTCGCCACCAACACCAAGGACGCCATGCAGGCGGGCCTGTACTACACGTTCCTCGGCGGCGTGGAACGCACCATCGCCCAATTCCGCAGGGAGATCGGCGAACCGTTCAAGGTGGTGGCCACCGGCGGTCTGGGACGCGTCTTCAAGGACGACCTCGACCTCATCGACGTATACGATCCGGACCTCATCTTCAAGGGCATGGCCTACATCTACTCGCGTAACGTGTGAGCGCGCCCCGCCCGCGAGGGCCCGGCGGCGTTCCCCGGCGGAACGCGGCCGGGCCCTCGCGCTATTCGATGGTGAAGCCTTGGTTCGCGCCGTACTCGCGCAGGTCGCGCTGCCAGTCGGACAACCCCTCCTTGAGCGTGAAGCGGCCCGTGGGACGCTCGTACGGCTCCAACGGATCGCCTTCGGAGTCGACGGCGCCGGACTCCACCAGCCTCGTGCGTTTGAGATACGCCTGCCACGCACCCGCCCACTTGTACGCCGGACCCACCGCGCTGCGGAAGTCGGAGCGCGCGTACACCTCGAACGGCAGGTACTGGTAGCCCACGGACACGTTCTCCGCGGCCTGCGCGAGCACGCGGTTGAACTGCTGGCCGCCGAAATAGGCGACGTCCACGCCGTTGTCCGCCTTGATGGTGGTGCGGTCCAGGAACGACTCGTCCTCCAACGTGGCCAGATCGGCGGGGAACGCGCCGCCGGTCACGCGCGTGTCTATCCCCTCACGCTCATGCGTCACGTAGTCCACGAACCGGTATGCGGCGTCCGGCTTGCGCGTGGACTGCAGCACCGCCATCGCAGAGCCGCCGTTCTCCGCGTTCGTGGGCAGACCGTCATGGGTGGGCATCTGCGCCACGCGCCACAGGCCGGACGCGCCGCGCACGTTGGCCAACAGCATCGAAGGCATCCACGCGCCGGAGAACACGGAGGCGATGGATCCCGTGCCCAACGCGCGCTTCCACCCCTCCGACCAGGTGGTGCGGCGAGTATCGATGAGGCCCTCGTCGATCATCCGCTGCCAGAATGCGGTGAAGCGCGCCGTGCCCTCGTCGTCCTCCAGATCCACGGTGACGGTCTTGCCGTCGGGACTGGTGTGGAACGGTTCGCCGCCGGCCAGCCAGATCATCGCCGCGTAGAAGCTCGCGTCGCCCGCGTCGGCCGCGATGTACACGCCGACCTCCTTGAGTTTCCTGGCCGCCTCATAGAAGTCATCCCATGTGCGGATCCGCGAGGCGTCCACGCCGACCTGCTCGAACACGGACTCGTTATAGAAGAACGCCATCGGCCCCGAATCCATCGGCAGACCGTACACGCGCCCCGCCAACTGCACGCTCGACCACGTGCCCGGCGTGTAGAAGTTCACATAGTCGGAACCGATGTAGTCGGTGATGTCCAGCAGCTGGCCCGAAACCGCATACTGGGGCAGTGCGAAATACTCCAACTGCGCCACGTCAGGCATGCCGTAGCCGTCCTGGATGGCGGTGTTGAGGTTCTCATAGCCGGAGATGTCGCGCACGGTGACGCGCACGTCCGGATTGGCGCGTTCGAACCGGCGCGCCACGGACGACATGCTCGGCTCCCACGACCACACCACGATCTCCGTGCGCGTGTCCGCACGTCCGCATCCCGCGAGCGACAGGACCGCCATCGCGCACAACAGCGCGCAGACCTTGGACGAAAGCCTCGACCGCCATCCCCTGCCAAGCCTCATGCACGCTCCTTTCGTCCGTCCGGCCATACGCAGGACAGTGTACACACCGGACCTGCACGTCCCGCGCAGGGACCGTCCGTTTCCTTTCCCGGCCGGCCCATCCAGTGACGTCCATCCCATGATGTGACGAACCGGACGCATCGGACGCCTTCGGACATTCCGGCCCATCCAGGACATCCCTGACGCCGAAAAAGGGGCGGCTCCCGTCGGTACCTGAGTACCGGCGAAAGCCGCCCCCTACGTTGTCCGGAACGCCCCGGCCCGTCATGTCACATATGCCATGCGCCCGCGGCGTCCGATCGCATCGTCCGGACCGTCACTGCACGGTGAAGCCCTGATCCTTGCCGTAGTCCTTCAGCGCGTCCTGCCAGGCGGCGATGCCGTCGGACAGCTTCTGGTCGCCCGTGTAGGACTTGCCCACGTAGTCGCCGAAGATGGTGCGGGCCTTGACCTCGAACGGAAGGAACTGGTAGTCGGTGGAGACGTTCTCCGCGGCCTGGGCCAGGACCTCGTTGTACTTCTGTCCGCCGAAGTAGTCCACGTCCTCGCCGTCGGCGTTCTTGACGGTGGTGGCGTTCTTGAAGGAATCCTCCTCCAGGGAGGCCTTGTCGGCCGGGAAGGCGCCGCCGGCCACGCGGGTGGCCACGCCGTCGCCGTGGTTGGCGTACTCGATGAACTGGTAGGCGGCGTCGGCCTTGGCGGAGGAGGACAGCACGGCCAGCGAGGAGCCGCCGTTCTCGGCGTTGGTGGCGGAGCCGTCGGCGGTCGGCATCTGGGTCACACGCCACTTGCCGGCGGCCTCGGCCGCGGAGTTGGCGAGGTTGGCGGGCATCCAGGCGCCGGTGAACAGGGAGGCGATGGTGCCGTCGACCATGCCCTTGAACCAATCCTCGGACCAGCCGGTGGTCTTGGTGTCGAGCAGGCCCTCGTCGAGCATCTTCTGCCAGAACTCGTTGAACTGCTGGGCCTTCTCGTCGCCGGTGAGGTTGATGGTCACCTCGGAGCCGTCTTCGGAGGTCTGGAACGGCGTGGCGCCGGCCAGCCAGGTCATGGAGTCGTAGAAGCCGGCGTCGCCGGTGTCGGAGGTGATGTAGTAGTCGTCGCCGAGGGCGTGGATCTTCTTGGCGGCCTCGTAGTAGTCGTCCCAGGTCTTGATCTGCTCGGCGTCGACGCCGGCCTTGTCGAAGACCTCCTTGTTGTAGAAGAAGGCCATCGGGCCGGAGTCCATCGGCAGGCCGTACACCTTGCCGGCGAACTGCACGGAGGCCCACGGGCCGGGCGTGTAGAAGTCCTCGAAGCCGTCGGTCTTGTCGGTGATGTCCAGCAGGTTGCCCTTGATGGCGTACTGCGGCAGCGCGTAGTACTCGATCTGGGCCACGTCCGGGGCGCCGGAGCCGGCCTCGATGGCGTTGTCCAGCTGCGTGTATTCCTTGGTGTTGGTGCCGACGTTCTTGAGGTTGACCTTGATGCCGGTCTCCTTCTCGAAGTCCTTGGCCACCTGCGTCAGCGTCGTCTCCCAGGCCCACACGGTGATCTCGGTGACGTTGTCCTCCTGGGCGGGCTGGTCGGCCGCGTTGTCGGAACCGCAGGCGGCGACGCTGGCCAGCATGGCCACGGCGCCGGTGAGGGCGATGCCCTTCTTGACGGTGGTGAACTTCATCGTCCTGTACTCCTTCCTCGACCGCCGTCCGACGGCCGAACCTGTACGCCGCTCCCATATGCCTCCGCGGTCTTCCTGCCCCGCGATGGTAGCGAAAACATCCCTGACGTTCGACTGGACGTCTTCGGCCTGTGAAGCGGGCCGACATTAGCCCGCTCATCCGTATGGTTGCGATAACATTTTTTATTGTACACGCGATCTCCCATCCGTCGACCCCGACACGCCACGACTTTCCTCCGCCATCGGCCAGCCGCCACCCCATCGACCGGGCGGCCCCGTCGTCCGCGCATACGAAAGCGGCGGCCCCGCGCAGGAAGGACGCGGGGCCGCCGACGGACCGCCGTCCGGGGAAGGGGGAACCGGACGACGGTTGGGGAAGACCGCCGCGACGCGAGGAGGACATGCGCCGCGGCGGGGATTCGGTCGAGCCGAAAGTCGGGGGTCGTCGAATCAAAGGAGCCGACGGATGCGGTTCCGCCAGATTCGGAGAGCGCCGACGGATGAGAGACCATCGGATCCGGAAAGAACCGACGGACCGGAGGAGGACCGGAGGAGAACCGGAAGGCCGGCCGGGCAGCGCCCTCGCGAAGGGACGGACGCCACCGGCCTTTCCGGCCGTCAGGCTCACTTGACGGTGTAGCCCTGGTCCTCGGCGTAGGTCACGAGGTCCTTCTGCCAGGCGGCGATGCCGTCGGCCAGCTTGCCGGAGCCGGTGTAGGCGTCGCCGACGAAGTCGCCGAACTTGCCGCGGGCGTAGACCTCGAAGGGCAGGAAGTTGTAGCCGGTGGAGACGTTGGCCGCGGCCTTGGCCAGCTCGCGGTTGAACTCCTGGCCGCCGAAGTATTCGTGGTCGTTGCCGTCGGAGTCGGTCAGGGAGGTCATGGACAGGAAGTCCTCGGAGGAAAGGGTCTCGTTGTCCGCGGGGAAGGCGCCGCCGTCGACGCGGGTCTTGACGCCCTCGGCGTTGTGGCAGGCGTACTCCATGAACTTGTAGGCAGCCTCGACGCGGGCCTTGTCGTCGGACTTGACGATGGCCAGCGAGGAGCCGCCGTTCTCGGAGTTGACGTCGGAGCCGTCGAGGGTCGGCATCTGGGCGATGCGCCACTTGCCTTCGCCGTTCGGGGCGCCGGAGAGCAGGTTGTACGGCATCCAGGCGCCGGTCAGCAGGGAGGCGAGGGAGCCGTCGTCGAGGCCCTTGTTCCAGTCGTCGGTCCAGCCGACGGTCTTGGTGTCGATGAGGTCCTCATCGATCATCTTCTGCCAGAAGTCCACGAACGAGGAGACCTTGGCGTCGCCGGTCAGGTCCACGCCCACGGTGGAGCCGTCCTCGGAGACGGAGAACGGGTTGGCGCCGGCCAGCCAGGTCATGGAGTCGAAGAAGCCTGCGTCGCCGGAGTCGGAGGTGATGTAGGAGCCGGTGGCGCGGATCTTCTTGGCGGCCTCGTAGAACTGGTCCCAGGTGCGCACCTCGGTCGGGTCGACGCCGGCCTTGTCGAAGACCTCCTTGTTGTAGAACCAGGCCATCGGGCCGGAGTCCATCGGCAGGGCGTAGACGCCGCCGTTGACGTTCACGGAGGACCAGGTGCCCGGGGTGTAGAAGTCGGAGAAGTCGGAGGCGCCCAAATCGGACAGGTCCTCCACGTAGCCGCGGATCACGTACTCGGAGAGCGCGTAGTATTCGATCTGCGCGATGTCCGGGGCTCCGGAGCCGCCTTCGATGGCGTTGTTGAGCGCGTTGTACTCGTCCTTGTTGGTGCCGGCGTTGGTGACCTTGACCGTGATGTTCGGGTTCTCCTTCTCGAAGCCTTCGACGGTGCGCGGCAGGGTGGAGTCCCAGGACCAGACGGTCAGTTCGATCTTTTCGTCGCCGGAGGCGTCTCCGTCCTTGGAGGCGGTGTCGGAGCCGCAGGCCGCCACGGAGGTCAGCATGGCCGCAGCGCCGAGGAGCGCGATCGCCTTGGTGCCGAACTTCATTGTCCCGTTCCTTTCTCTTCGTTGATTGACTTGCGCATTCAAGTCTTGTAACGTTTCAAGAGCATAACACGACAACGATGTTTGCGCAACCACGCCGAAGCGGGTCGCGCGGAAGGAAGGGAGGCACACGATGGACGAGGCGACGACGAACGTTCCGCAGACCATCGGGGACGGCGGCGAAAACGGCGGCGCGCACGTCGTCGGGGAACGCGAGGCGGGGCGCGGACCGGCATGTGAACCGGTGCATGAACCGACATGCGAACCGACAAGAGAACCGGAGCACAGGACCGGACACGGGACCGCGCGCGGCGGGGACGCGGGCTTCGTCCCCTCCCCCGCCGACACGCCCGTCGCTTCCGCCCCGGACGACGCACGCATCGTTCTCTCCCCCGCCGACGCGCCCGTCGCCGACGTGCCGGCGCGCATGTTCGGCTCGTTCGTGGAGCACGTGGGCCGCTGCGTGTACGGCGGCATCTACGAGCCGGACCATCCCGAGGCGGACGAGGACGGCTTCCGCCGCGACGTGCTCGACCTCGTGCGCGAGCTGGGCGTGACGTGCGTGCGCTATCCGGGCGGCAACTTCGTGTCCAACTACGACTGGAAGGACGGCATCGGCCCGCGCGAGAACCGCCCCGTGCGCCGTGATCTGGCCTGGCATCAGACCGAGACCAACGAGATGGGCATCGACGACTTCCACCGTTGGAGCCGCAAGGCCGGCACGGAGATCATGCTCGCGGTGAACATGGGCACGCGCGGCATGGCCGACGCCCTGGAGGAGCTGGAGTACGTCAACGGCGCGCCCGGCACCGCATGGGCGGACCGGCGCGTGGCGAACGGCATCCCGGAGCCGATGGGCGTGTCCATGTGGTGCATCGGCAACGAAATGGACGGCCCCTGGCAGGTGGGGCACATGAGCCCCGAGGAGTATGCGGACGCCGTGGAGAAGACGGCGCACGCCATGAAGCTCGCCGAGTCGGGGTTGGAGCTGGTGGCGTGCGGCTCGTCCAGCGCGCACATGCCCACGTTCGTCCGATGGGAGCGCACGGTGCTCACGCGCGCCTACGAGCATATCGACTTCGTCTCCTGCCACGCCTACTACTACGAGCGCGGCGCCCGGTCCATGCAGGACTATCTGGCGTCCTCGGAGGATATGATCCGCTTCATCGCCACGGTGGCGGCATGCGCGGACGACGCGCGCGAGGCGAACCACGGCGACAAGGACATCGCCCTGTCCTTCGATGAGTGGGGCGTGTGGTATTCGGACGTGTGGAACCGTCAGGAGGCGCAGTGGAAGGCGGCGGCCTCGCAGGGCCTGCATTGCGAGCCGTGGCCGAAGGCGCCGCATCTGTTGGAGGACATCTACACCGTGGCGGACGCCGTGGTGGAGGGGTCTCTCATGATCACGCTGCTCAAGCACTGCGACCGGGTGCGTTCCGCCTCGCGCGCGCAGCTGGTCAACGTCATCGCGCCGATCATGGCGCAGGAGGGCGGTCCTGCGTGGCGTCAGACCACGTTCTATCCGTTCGCCGAGGCCGCGCGCCATGCGCGGGGCGTGGCGTACGCGCCGTATGTGGAGTCGCCGCGCGTGCGCACGGAGGCGTTCGGCGAGGTGGACGCGCTCGACGCGGTGGTCACGTGGGATGAGAAGTCCCGTTCGGGCCTGCTGCTGTGCGTGAACCGCGACGTGGCGCAGGCGCATGCGGTGCGCGTGGACCTGTCCGGTCTGCCGGGGGCCTTGGACGAGGGTGTGCGTGTGCGGCGCGCGGTGATGCTGCACGACGAGGACCCGCATCGGCGCAATACGGCGGAGCGTCCGATGGAGGTCACGCCCTTCGAGCCTTCCGTGCGCGCGTGCGGGGATGGTTCGTTCGCGTGCGACATGCCGGCCGTCAGTTGGATGGCGGTCGAGTTCGCGCTCTGAGGCCGCAGTTCGCTCACGGGGCGGGGCCGGACGTCCGATGGCGGATGTCCGGCCCGTTTCATCCCATCGCCGTCCGATGGAGGTCAGAACGGGTCCGGAACGGTCCGACGAAGGTCCGTCCGACCCTCCGAAGGCGCGGCCCTCAGCTCGCGGGCGACGATTCGCGCGTCCGCAGCGCATGCCCGGCCTCGACGCGCATTGCCGGCGCCCTGCCGCCCGCCTCGATCTGGCGCACGATGGATTCGACGGCCAATCGCGCCACTTCGGGACGGTTCGGATCCACCGTGGTCAGCGACGGCGACATGTACGACGATTCCGACACGTCGTCGAAGCCGACGACGCGCACGTCGCCGGGCACGTCGACGCCGTGCTCGCGCAGTCCGCGCAGCACGCCCCAGGCGAGCGCGTCGTTCAGGGCGAGGACCGCGTCGAAGCGCAGCCCACGGTTCAGGGCGCGTTCGACGGCGAGCGCGCCGTCCCTGCTGCCCCATCCTTCGGTGCCGACGAGCAGGTCCAGATCGGAGGCGACGCCGTGCGCGCGCAGCGCTTCGAGGTGGCCGCGGGTGCGCAGCAGTCCGGAGGACGTCTCCCCTCTCTCCTCGAGGGCGGCGCCGACGACCATGATGCGCGTGGCTCCGGCGGCGAGCAGGTGCGCGGTGGCGTCGGCGGCGCCGGAGCGGTTGCCGATGATGACGTGGGGCGCGTCCACGCCGAAGAGGCGTTCGCCGAGCATGACGAGCGGATAGTCGCCGTCGAGGACGGCGACGTCGTCGGAGCGCATGAGCAGCGGGCTGAGGATGAGGCCGTCGGCCATGTTGGTGCCCATGGCGCGGATGCCGTCGAGCTCCCGTTCGCGGCTGTTGGTGGTGGATTCCACGATGACGCCGTAGCCGTGCGCGCGCGCCCGGTCGAGCACGTCCTCGGCGAGTTCGGAGAAGTAGGGCTGGCGCAGGTCGGGGATCATGAGTTTGATGAGGCCGGTGCGCCCGGAGCGCAGGGTGCGCGCCGAGGAGTTCACCTGGTATCCCAGGCGTTCGATGGATGCGGCGACGCGACGCGCCATGTCGGCGCTCATGTACGGGCGTTTGTTGAGGTAGTTGGACACCGACGCGACCGACACCCCCGCGTCGCGCGCCACGTCGGCCATCGTGGCCCTGCTCGAATCGGACATGCCCTCCACACTACCCCACCGCCCGCGCCGTCCGCCATCGGACGCCAGGGTCTTCGGACGCCGTCCGACGCCGCCGCGGCGCATACGCATGGAGGGAACCGCCGTCGGACGGTTCCCTCCATGCCTGTTCACGACGCTTCGGATGCGCCGCGCCTTACGGAAGGCGCGCGGTTCAGCGCTTGACGACCAGCACGCCGTTGGGGCTGATGGCCGCGTGCGCGCCGTCGTCCGCGACCTGCGCGAGCGAGGCGACCAGCGGCTCGCCCTGCACGTCGACCGTCACCGTCTCGTGCGTGCGGTTGAACAGGAACTCGAAGCGGCGTTCGCCGGCGTCGTCGGCGCGCTCCACGCGCAGCACGGCGGAATCTCCCGTCTCCACGCCCGCTTCGAGCGCGTCGAACAGCGCGGGCAGGGTCTTGGCGAGGCCGTCGCGGCCGAGCTTGGCGCCCACGTACGCGGCCTTGCCGTCGCCGTACGCGTTGACGGTCACGGCGGGCGCGCCGTCAAGGCCGGTCCACTTGTCCGCTTGGAACGTCTCCAGCACGCGCGCGGTCTCCGCCACGGACGTGATGACGTCCGCTATGTCGTGCGCCACGGCGCCGTTGGACAGGTCGAGGTGGTCCATGGCGCCGGGGAAGTCGTCGCCCATCGGGGCATGCTCCTCCACACGCACGCCGACCACGTCGCGGATGGAGCCGGGGTAGCCGCCCAGCCACACGTGGTCTCGTTCGTCGGACAGGCCCGTGTAGTAGGTGGCGACGAGACGTCCGCCTTTGGCCACGTAGTCGCGCACGCGCTCGGAGGCCGCTTCGGACAGCAGGTAGACGGCTGGCAGCACGACCATGTCGTACTCGTCCCAGTCGCCGCGCATGGGCACCACGTCGGCGGTCACGCCGTTGTCCGCGAGGGCGCGGAACCAGTCCAGCGGCTCGGTCCAGTGGCGCACCCGCTGGCTGGGCGTGGCGGTGTGCTCGGTGGCCCACTGCGACTCGTAGTCGAAGACCACGGCCACCTTGGAGCGTGTCAGCTTCGTGCCGACCAGACCGTGGTCGGCGAGCAGCCCCAGGTCCGCGCCCAGCTCGCACACGTCGCGGAAGACCTGCGAGTCGGCGCCGGCGTGAGGCACCATCGAGGAGTGCCATTTCTCCGCGCCGGCCTTGGACTGGCGCCATTGGAAGTAGCAGATCGCGTCCGCGCCCATGGCCAGGTGTGCCAGCGAGTCGCGCACCAGTTCGCCCGGCTCGCAGCGGTAGTTGATGGGCCGCCAGTTCACCGCGGACGTGGAGTGCTCCATGAGGAACCACGGCTTCTTGCGCGCGATGCCGTCGGTCAGGGAGGCGGCGTAGGCCAGTTCGTCCAGATGCGCCTCGCCCGGCGTGAAGTAGTGGTCGTTGGACACGAAGTCCACGTCGTAGCCCCACTTGTCGTAGTCGAGGCCGCTGCCGGAGGCGGAGACCATGAAGTTCGTGGTCTGCGGGCGCTCCGGCGTGACTTCGATGAGCACGTCGCGTTCGGCCTTGTAGAAGTCGAGCAGCGCGTCCGAGCTGAACCGCTTCCAGTCGAGCAGTTTGCCGGGGTTCATGAAGTTGCCGTCGCCGATGAAGCGGGGCGGCACGATCTCGGAGAAGTCGTTCATGCGCTGCGCCCAGAAGGCGGTGCCCCACGCCTCGTTCACCGCGTCGATGTCGCCGTAGCGTTCCTCGCACCACAGGCGGAAGGCGCGTTCGGCGTCCTCGGAGTAGTCGAAGCGGTTGTGGCAGCCGTACTCGTTGCCCACATGCCAGGCCACCACGTACGGGTTGTCCTTGTAGTGCTCGGCCATGCGGCGGCACAGGTTCAGCGCGTACTCGCGGTAGGTGGGGCTGGTGGGACGCCAATGCTGACGCGCGCCAGGCTGGCACACGTCGCCGCGGTAGTCCTTCCACAGCACTTCGGGATGCTTCTGCGTAAGCCACATCGGCGGGGATGCGGTGGCGGAGGCGAGGTCCACGGCGATGCCGGCCTTGCCGAGCTTGTCGATGACGCGGTCGAGCCAGTCGAAGTCGTATTCGCCTTCGCGCGGCTCCAGCTTCGCCCAGGAGAAGATGCCCACGGAGACGAGGTTGACCCCGGCCTCCTTCATGAGGACGATGTCCTCGTCCCACGTCTCCTCGGGCCACTGGTCCGGGTTGTAGTCGCCGCCGTACCAGATGCGCGGCTCCTGTCCTTCCAGGGGCTGGGGCCACTGGAAAGTCCTGCGTTCGTTCATGTCGAAATCCTTTTGTCTTGAGTCGTCGGACGGCGGGGCACGGCCCTTGCCTCCCTCCTCGGAAGGCCGCGCCGTTCGACGAAGGGCCCCCTCGCAGGAGGGGACCCGTTGCGTCATGCGTCCATGAGGTCCGGGCGCCCGGCCGTATGCGGCGGTTCCGTCATTCCTTGACGGCGCCCGCGGCCAGACCGGACTGCCAGTACTTCTGCAGGCACAGGAACGCGATCACCAACGGGATGATCGTGATCAACGAACCCGTGATCACCAGGTTCTGGATCGCCTGGCCGCCAGCGGTCGAGGCCTGGTCCTTCCACTGGTTCAGACCGATCGTCAGCGGATACCAATCCGCGTCCTTGAGCATGATCAACGGCAGGAAGTAGTTGTTCCACGTCGCCACGATCGTGAACAGGGCCGTGGTCACGATGCCCGGCGCCAGCAGCGGCAGGCTGATCTGCCAGAACGTGCGGAACTCCGAGGCGCCGTCCACGCGCGCGGCCTCCAACAGCTCCTGCGGCACGGCCTGCTCGCTGAAGATCCACATCAGGTACAGTCCGAACGGGCTGATCAGCGACGGGATGATCATGGCCCACGGCGTGTTCGTGATGCCCAGCTTGGCGAACAGCAGGAACTGCGGCACCGCCAGCGCGATGCCCGGCACGCTGATCGCGCCGATGATCACCGCGAACACGGCCTTGCGGCCCGGGAAACGGAACTTCGCCAACGCGTAGCCGCCCATGATGGCCAGCAGCGTGGCGCCGCCCGCGCCCACCGCCACGTACAGCAGCGTGTTCAGCAGCCAGCGCGCGAAGATGCCGTCCTGGTACGTGAACACCGTGGCGATGTTGTCGAACAGCGCGAAGCTGCGGCCGAAGCCCAGACCGAACGTGGACGTGAAGTCCGCCTGCGTCTTCGTGGCGTTGATGAGCAGGTACACGAACGGGAACAGGCAGTACACTGCGAAGATCGCGCACACCACCGTCATCAGCGTAGAGCGCCTCGGGTTGCTCACGTTCGCGAAGCCGCTCGCCGCGGCCCGCTTGCGTTCGGCGGCCTCGTCGCGCGCCACCCTCTTCTGGCGTTCCTTCTCCTCGCGCTTCGCCGCCTTCTCCTGGGCCTTGAGCTCGGCCGGGGTCAGGGTCCTGATCTCACCGCTCATTTCATCTGCTCCTTCATGCTCCTGAGCTGCACCGCGTAGGCGATGGCCATGGTGATCACGGCCATCACGATCGCCAGTGCGGCCGCGTAGTTGCTCTGATTACCCGAGAAGCTCAGGTTGTAGGCGTACATGTTCGGCGTGTAGTACGTGGTGATGGCGTTGCCCGGCACCATGTTCTGCAGGATGGAGGGCTCGTTGAACAGCTGGAACGAGCCGATGATGGAGAAGATCACGGTGATGGCCAGGGAGCCCTTGAGCTCAGGCAGCTTGATGGACTTGACGATCTGCCACTCCGAGGCGCCGTCGATGGACGCGGCCTCGTACAGCGAATGCGGGATGGTGCTCAGCGAGCTGTAGAAGATGAGCATGTTGTAGCCGGTGAACTCCCACGTCACGATGTTGCCGATCGAGGCCAGCAGCACGCTCGGCGCGAACACGTCGATGTTGGTGCCCAGCAGGTCGTTCAGGGAGCCGACCAGACCGTACTTCGCGCCGTACACGAAGCCCCAGATCAGGGTCGAGACCACCGCCGGCACCGCGTACGGCAGGAACGTGGAGATGCGGAAGAACTTCGAGCCGTGCAGCTTCATGGAGTCCAGGGCCAGCGCCATCGCGGCCGACAGGAACAGCATGATGGGCACCTGCACGCACGTGAACAGGGCCACACGGCCCACCGAGCTCCAGAACTGCTGGTCGCCGAACAGGCGCAGGTAGTTCTCGAAGCCCACGAACTTCGTGCCGCCGATCATCTGCTTCTTGAAGAAGCTGATGTAGATCGCGTACACGATCGGGATGATGAACACGAACACGAACACCACCGCGAACGGACCCATGAACTTCCAGCCGCGCCAATCGGCCTTATGCTTGTTGACACGCACCGGCGCATGTGCCGACGTCGGCGACGCCGTAGCCTGCGCTGAGACCATGATCAACCCCTCTCCCTCGAAGGAACCGACGGGCCCCGTCTTCGGAAACCGCGTGCGGGAACTCCGTCGTTAAAATGTTTGCGTTACCATAATACCACCATTCGGCAACATGTCCAATCCGGCATTTCACGCCGCCTTGACGCCGTTTTGTTTCCTTTGTCATATAATGGGTGCGAAAACATCGTTGTGCGCAGACGCGCGACGCCACCCGCCGCATGCGCGCGCCATCGCACGCGCCGCGCACGGCGGGCCAACGCCGACCAGCGAAGGCCTATCTCGGGGGAACGCACGCTCGGGACACCGGCCGCCGCGTCGGACGCGCGCCGCGAACAACCCGCCGCGTCCCCCCCGGCATACGCCGGAAGGGACGCGACCCCGTCGGAGGAGAGTCATCATGCCACGCACCATCCAGGTCTCCATGCAGGACGTCGCCAGGGAGGCCGGCGTATCGCCGCAGACCGTCTCCCGCGTGGCCAACGGCAGCGACGCCGTCCGCGCGGACACCCGCCAACGCGTCGAATCCGCCATGCAACGCCTCGGATACCGCCCCAACTACGCCGCACGCGCGCTCAAACACGGCAACTTCCGCAACATCGGCGTCATCCTGTTCACCATGAACAACTACGGCAACTCGCGCATCCTCAGCGGCGTCCTCGACGCCGCCAACGCCGAGGACTACACCGTCACCGTGCAGACCATGCCCTCCAGCGGCGAACACACGCTCACCAACGCCGTGGACCGCATGAAACGCCAGCCCGTCGACGGCGTCATCGTCATCCTCGAAGAACGCTTCGCCGACTTCGCCGGCTACCAGCCGCCCAAGGACCTGCCCGTCGTGCTCGTCAGCGAAGGCGCCGCCGACCACTGCCCCACCGTCGACGCCGACCAGTACGGCTGCTCCACCGCCATCGTGGACTATCTCATGAGCAAAGGCCACCGCACCGTCCACCACATCGCAGGACCGGCCTCCTCATGCGCCGCCGAAAGCCGCGCCCGCGGCTGGAGGGACGCGCTCGAACAGCTCGGCGCGCCCGTCCCCGGCATGTACCTGGGCGACTGGAACGCCGATTCCGGCTATCAGGCCGGCATGGCGCTCGCGCACGAACCCGACTGCACCGCCATCTACGCCGCCAACGACCAGATGGCCTACGGCGCGATCCTGGGCCTGCGCGCCGCCGGCAAACGCGTCCCCGAAGACGTGAGCGTCATCGGCGTGGACGACTCGCTCGTCGGCACCGTGCCCCGCCTCGGCCTGACCACCATGCGCATCAAATTCGACGAGATCGGCGCCGCCGCCTTCTCCATGGTCCGCCGCCAATGCGAGGGCGAACGCGTCCCCACCGGCATCAAGACCGTCATCCCCACCGAATTCGTGGAGCGTACCTCCGTCCGGGACCTCACCGACTGACGTGTCGGCCGACCACTTCCTGCCCCACGGACAGACCGGCCGGCCTACCGGCGGATCCACCGGCCAACGGTCAGCGTCCATCTCCCAGCGGGATGCGGGAGGTGAAGGTCCGATGGGCGCCGGTCACGGGATCGGTGAACTCCAGCCGTCTCGCCACCAGCTCCAGCGGACGGGTGAAGTCGTCGTAGGGGCGCGTCTCGATACGCGGGTAGAGGTCGTCTCCGCAGATGGGCAGGCCGAGCGCGTTCATATGGACGCGCAGCTGGTGCGTCTTGCCGGTCTTCGGCCGCAGCACGTACGCGCGCAGGCCGTCGGAACGGCCGACGTCCCGGGCGAGCGCCACCACCGTCTCGGCGTTCGGCACGCCCGGCTCCTCGTACGCCTGCAGGACGCCGCGCGTTTTGACGATGCGAGACCGGCGCCGCAGCGGGAAGGTCCTCGGCGCCTCCAGACGTTCGATGGTGCCGGTACGGGGACGCCGCACCGGCGCGCAAGGCGCCAGGCATTCATACGTCTTCACGGTCCGGCGTTCCTGGAACAGCGTCTGGTAGGCGCCGCGCAGCGCCGGGTCACGCACGAACACCACGATGCCGGCGGTCATGCGGTCGAGCCGATGGGCCGGGATGATGCCCTCCTCGCCATACGCCTCGCGCAGACGGATGAGCGCCGTCTGCCGGTACCACATGCCGCGCGGCGTGGTGGCCAGGAAGTGCGGCTTGTCGGCCACGATGATGCCCGAGTCCTCGTACAGCACGTCGAGGTCGAACGGGATGCACGGCTCGTCGGTCACATACCGGTGCGGCTTCGGCATCACTCCACCGTGACGGACTTGGCGAGATTGCGCGGCTTGTCCACGTCGTAGCCCTTGAGCTTGGCCATGTCCATGGCGAACAGCTGCAGCGGCACCACGTCCACGAGGGGGCTCAGGAGCGTGGGGCACTTGGGACGCCGGAAGATGACGTCCGCGTAGCGTTCCACGTCCTTGTCTCCCTCCTCGGCCACGGCGATGATGTACGCGCCGCGCGCCTTGACCTCCTCGATGCCGGAGATGACCTTGGCGTGCAGCACGTTGCGGCCGCGTTCGGGCGGCACGATGAACACGACCGGCTCGCCTTCGTCCACGAGCGCGATGGGTCCGTGCTTGAGCTCGCCCGCGGCGAAGCCCTCGGTGAACGTGTACGCGATCTCCTTGAGCTTGAGCGCGCCCTCCATGGCCACCGGGTAGCCCACGTGGCGGCCGAGGAAGAGCACGGAGCGCGCGTCGGCCATCTGTTCGGCGGCGGCGTGCACGGCCTTGGTCTGCGTGTCGAGGACCCACTGGATCTTGCGCGGCATGTCCTTGAGCGCGTCGAGCGTGGACTGGATCTCGTCGCGGAACATGGCGCCCTTGACCTGCGCCAGGTAGAGGCCGAGCACGTAGGCGGCGGTGATCTGCGCCACGAACGCCTTGGTGGAGGCGACGGCGACTTCGGGTCCGGCATGCGTGTAGAGCACCGCGTCGGATTCGCGCGGGATGGACGCGCCCTGCGTGTTGCAGATGGCGAGCACCTTGGAACCCTGTTCGCGCGCGTGGCGCAGCGCCATGAGCGTGTCCATGGTCTCGCCGGACTGGGAGATGGCCACGATGAGCGTGCGCGGCGTGAGGATCGGGTCGCGGTAGCGGAATTCGTGCGCGAGCTCCACCTCCACGGGGATGCGCACCCAGTGTTCGATGGCGTATTTGGCGACCTGTCCGGCGTAGGCGGCGGTGCCGCACGCGATGACGATGATCTTGTCGATGGCTTTGAACTCGTGTTCGTCGATGCGCACCTCGTCGAGGTTGAGGTCGCCGGATTCGTCGAGGCGTCCGAGCAGGGTGCGCTGGACGGCGGCGGGGTCCTCGTGGATCTCCTTGTCCATGAAGGACTCCCAGCCGCCCTTCTCCGCGGCAGAGGCGTCCCAGTCCACGGTGTAGGTCTTGGGTTCGGACACGACGTTGCCGTAGAAGTCGGTGACGACGACCTCGTCGGCGGACACGCACACGCACTGGTCCTGGTCCACTTCGAGGGCGCGCTTGGTGTAGGCGACGAACGCGGCCACGTCGGAGCCGAGGAAGTTCTCCCCGTCCCCCAGGCCCACCACGAGCGGCGAATCATGGCGCGCGCCGACGACGATGTCGGGCTGGCGGCAGTCGGTGGCGAGGATGGTGAACGCGCCTTCGAGCATGCGCGCGAGGCGGCGCACGGCTTTGAACAGGTCGGGGGCGCCCTCTTCGGCGATGATGGTGTCCACGATCTTGCCGAGGAGCTTGGCAGCGACCTCGGTGTCCGTGCTGGAGGAGAAGCGGTAGCCTTCGGCCTGCAGGTCGAGGCGCAGATGGGACGCGTTCTCGATGATGCCGTTGTGGATGATGGCCACCTTGCCGTCCTTGGACGTGTGCGGATGCGCGTTCACGTCGCTGGGCACGCCGTTGGTGGCCCAGCGCGTGTGGCCGATGCCGACCGTGGCGGCGGGCATGGCGCGGCGCTCCACGCTTTCGACGAGGTTGGCGAGGCGGCCGGCCTTCTTGCGGACCTCCACATGGTCCATGCCGGGCGCGGTCAGGGCCACGCCGGCCGAGTCGTAGCCGCGGTATTCGAGGCGTCCGAGGCCTTGGAGGCATACTTCCAACGGTTTGTCGCAGGCGGTGTCGAGACGGCCCGCGTATCCAACGATTCCACACATGGTTCACCAGAGTAGCGGAACCGCCGCTCCCCCACGAGCCGCAACCCGCCGCCTTCGCAGGATTGCCCCATCCATGCGGACCCATGCGAACCTGTGCGGGCATACAGCCGCAAACGCCCGGTTTTCCGGCTCTATGCACGCAAGGGCTGGTTCTCATGCGGGCTTACAGCCCACGGTCCACAGACAGCTACGGCACGCAGGCGGCCGGCGTCACAGGACGTGCTGGAGGAAGTCCTTGAAGCGCGGCTCGGTGGGATGGTCGATGATCTCCGGGCCGCCCTGTTCGACCACCACGCCGCCGTCCATGAAGACGATCTGGTCGGCTACCTCGCGCGCGAAGCCGATCTCGTGCGTGACCACGATCATGGTCATGCCTTCCTTGGCGAGGGAGAGCATGACGCCGAGCACCTCGCCCACGAGTTCCGGGTCGAGCGCGGAGGTGGGTTCGTCGAAGAGCATGATCTCAGGCTTCATGGCGAGGGCGCGGGCGATGGCTACGCGCTGCTGCTGGCCTCCGGAGAGTTCGGACGGGTAGTGGTCCACGCGTTCGCCCAGTCCCACGCGTTCGAGTTCGGCCACGGCGAGGGCGCGCGCCTGCGCCTTGGGCATGCCTTTGACGTGGACGGGCGCCTCCATGACGTTTTCGAGCGCGGTCATGTGCGGGAAGAGGTTGAAGCGTTGGAACACCATGCCGAGTTTGGAGCGTTGTGCGGCCACGGCCTTGTCGTCGAGGGTCTGGAGGACCTCGCGTCCCCGTTCGTCCGTGCGTCCGGTGCGCCGGTAGCCGATGAGTTCGCCGTCGACCTCGATGCTGCCGCCGGTGAGGGTCTCCAGCTGGTTGATGAGGCGCAGGAAGGTGGATTTGCCGGAGCCGGAGGGTCCGAGGATCACGGTCACGCTGCCGGGGGCGATGGTGAGGTCCACGCCTTTGAGCACGTGCAGTTGGCCGTAGGCCTTGTGCACGCCGACGGCTTTGACGGCGGGGACGGTGCCGTTGGGGGTTGCGGTGGTGCGGTCTGTCATGTCGCGGTTTCCTTCGGGTGGTGGGATGGCTTCTGCGGCGTCCGACGGTGCGGCGCCGGCCGTGCGGTCAGGCGGTGAGCCCGTTGAACGCGGCCTCGTTGAGTTTGTTCACGTCGTCTTTGGGCTCGCCTTCGGTCTTGCCGGGCAGCGGCGGCTGCTTGCCTCGCGAGCCGGTGGGGCGCGCGTCGAAGCCTTTGCCGAAGTGCTTTTCGATGCGCGACTGGATGACCATGAGGATGGAGGTGATGAGCAGGTACCAGAAGCAGGCCACGAGCAGCAGCGGCACGGGCTTGTAGATGCGGTTGGCGATGGCGTTGGTGGCGAACTGGAGTTCCAGTGTGAAGGGCACGGCGGTGACGAGCGACGTGGTCTTGAGCATGCCGATGGTTTCGTTGCCGGTGGGCGGGATGATGATGCGCATGGCCTGGGGCAGGACGACGCGCCGCATGATGAGGGAGCGTTTCATGCCGAGGGCCTGGGCGGCTTCGGTCTGGCCCGGATCGACGGCTTCGAGGCCTGCGCGCACGATTTCGGACAGGTATGCGGCTTCGTTGAGGGCGAGTCCGATCCATGCGGCGTTGAACGCGGTGACGACGTCGCTGGAGTCGATGCTCCAGAATTCCACGGAGGTGAAGGGGATGCCGAGGCCGAGGCGCGGCACGAGCACGGGGAACAGTCCCCAGAAGATGAGCTGCGTGTAGACGGGGGTGCCGCGGAAGAACCAGATGAAGAACCAGCTGACGCCGCGCAGCACCGGATTGATGGATTTGCGCATGATGGCGAGCATGACGGCGAGCGCGATGGCGACGAGCATGGCGATCACGGTGAGGGTGAGCGTGTAGCGGATGCCTTCGAGGACGTTTTCGTTGAAGAGGTATTTCCAGACGACAGGCCATTCGAAGCGTTCGTTGACGATGACGCCGTGGATGAGCATGGCGGCGACGAGCGCTACGATGACGCCGGCGACGATGGGGCCGGGGCGGCGTACGGGCAGCGCCTGGATGCGGTTGGGGATGTTGAGGCCTTCGCCGTCTGCTTGGGGTTTGGCCATGGTTGGCTCCTCGTGTGTCTTCGATGGTGGTCGGTTGGCTTGGTCGCGTTGGACGCCTGCGCGTCAGTCGGCGTCGGGGTTGGTTTCGGCGGTGCCGATCGCGCCGGATTCGACTCCCCAGTGTTTGAGGATGTTCATGTAGACGCCGTCGTCCATGAGTTTCTGCATGGCGAGGCGGACGGCTTCGGCGGTGCCGGCGTCGCCTTTGCGGATGGCGATGGCGTTGGGCACGTCGTCGAAGTCTTCGCCGAGCTGTTCGAGCATGCCTTCGGTCTGGGCGATGGCGTATCCGACGACGGGCGAATCGGCGAAGAAGACGTCGGCTTTGCCGCTGATGACGGCGGTGGTGCCGTCGGACTGCTGTTTGAAGGATTGGACTTCGATGCGTGCGTCTCCGTCCGCTTTGCACCGGTCGGCGGCTTCGTAGATGGAGGTTTCCTCGACTGTGCCGGTTTCGACGGCGACTTTGAGCCCGCACAGGTCGGAGACGTCGACGTGGTCGGGGTTGCCGGCGCGTACGGCGTAGGCCATGCCGGCGGTGAAGTAGGAGACGAAGTCGACGGATTCGAGGCGTTCCTTGGTGACGGTGAACGCGGCGATGCCGAGGTCGTATTTGCTGCCGATGGCGGGGATGATGGTGTCGAAGTTGGAGGCGACGATTTCGGTTTCGAGCCCGAGTACGTTGCCGAGGGCGCGGGCGAGGTCCATGTCGTATCCGATGGGGGTACGCCCGTCCGCGGCGAGGAATTCCGCCGGTGCGTATGAGGGGTTGGTGCCGATGGTGAGTTTGCCGTCTTTGGTGACGGATTCGGGCAGGAGCGCCGCGATGCTCCCGTCTTTGGCGACGGCGGAGACGTCGTAGCCGGTGATGCCGTCGTCGGCTTCGGTGGTGCCGCACGCGGCGGCGGACAGCAGCATGGCGAGGCCGAGTGCCGCGGCGAGGGCGGTTTTCAGCCGCTTCAGCGGCGTGTGCGCGTGGTGTGGTCTCATGGTCTCTCCCCTCCGCGGGGCCACCCCGCGGTATGTCCACGAATATACAAACACGTGCGGCCAAGGACGCCGGGGTTCGGTTTCGTTTCCCGAAAACGTTTGAAGGCCCGGCGCGGGGCCGGGCCTTCAAACGTTCAACGGGAGCGTTTGTTGGCGTAGCGCATGGCGCGCAGGGCTTCACGCTTGTCCTGTTCCTCGCGCAGGGCCTGGCGTTTGTCATATTCGCGTTTGCCTCGGGCGAGGGCGATTTCGGCTTTGACGCGTCCGTCCTTGAAGTAGAGGCTCAACGGGATGATGGTGTAGCCTTTGGCTTCGCTTTGGCGGGCGAGTTTGAGGATTTCGCGCTGGTGCAGGAGCAGTTTGCGCTTGCGCTTGGGCGCGTGGTTGTTCCAGGTGCCGTTGAGGTATTCGGGGATGTTGGCGTGTTCCAGCCAGACCTCGCCGCGGCGGTCGATGGTGATGAACGCTTCGGCGAGCGAGGCTCGGCCTTCGCGCAGGGATTTCACTTCGGTGCCGGTCAGGACGAGGCCTGCCTCGTAGCGGTCCTCGATGGCGTAGTCGTGCCGCGCCTTCTTGTTCTGCGCGATGGGTTTCGTGCCTTGTTCCTTGGCCATGCGCACCTCCTTCCTTGGGTCTTGGATGCGCGCGTCCCGCGCGGCGCGGGGCCGTGCGGGACGTGGCGGGTCGTGCGCCGGACGATCGGGGCGTCCGGCCGCGGATCAGTAGTGGACGTACTGGTATTGGGAGGCGTTGTATACGGTCTCCCAGTTCGGGAAGTTGGCGAAGCCGGTGCCGCCTTCGGAGATGAGCACGGAGCCGTCCGAGTTGACGCGTTCCACCACGGCCACGTGGCCGTACTGCCAGTCGGCGTACCAGCCGTTGACGTACTGGCCTTGGGCGAAGACCATGGCGGCGCCCACATGCGGCGTGTTGTTCACGTAGTAGCCGAGGCTGCGGCCGGTGGCGGCCCACTGCGCACCGTTGCCCATGTAGGAGCCGACGGGCAGGCTGAGTTCGGAGCGGCGCAGGTACGCCCACAGCGTGCATTGGCGGGCCGGGTAGGCGGAGCCGCCCACGGTGTTGCCGGTGTTGTGGCCGTAGCAGAAGCCGGAGCCAGCCGGGCAGCTGCCGGGCACGGCGTAGTCCATGCCGTTGGCGGAGCCGCCTCCCGAGTTGTTGTTCGAGCCGCCACCGGAGTTGCCGCCGGAGTTGTTGTTCGCATTGCCGCCCGAGTTGTTGTTCGCATTGCCGCCGGAGTTGTTGTTGCCGCCGTTGGTCTGCTGTCCGCCGTTGCCCGGCGTGTAGTTGCCGTTGCTGCCGGTGTTCTGGTTGGTGGACAGCTGCGACTGGATGGTGAGGATGTCCGCGGCCTCGCGCGCCTCCTGCGTGGTGAGTTGGTCCTTCTGCGATTCCAGGGATTCGCGCGCCGCGGTGCCCTTGGCCTGCAACGCCTCCAGCTCGCTCTGCTTGGCGGCGGCCTCCTGCGCGGACTTCTGCGCGCTGGCGGCCTGCTGGTCGGCCTGGTTCTTGAGCTGCGTGATCTGCTCCTCGATGGCCGCGAGGCGTTCCTTGCGGTTCATGGAGGTGTTCATGGTCACGGCGGCGTCGTTCGCGGCGTTGGCGGCGGAACGGGTGGCGGCCGCGTCGGACTGCATCTGCGCGACGAACTCGTCCGTGGTGGTGGCGTCGGTGACCACGTCCATGACGGTGGAGGCGTCGGAGCCGTGGAAGCTGCTGCGCGCCATCGCGGCGACCGCGTCCTTGGCGTCGTCGTACTCGATGCCGGTCTCCTCGATCTTCTGCTCCAGGTCCGCCTTGTCCTTCTTGGCGGCCTCCAGACGCTCGTTGGTGGCGTCGGCGAGGTCCTGCGCCTGCTGGGCGGCCTGCTGGGCGGCCTGCGCGGCCTGCTGCGCGGCGGGGATCTGCTCGTTGGTCAGCGAGTCGAGTTCGATGATCTGGTTGGCCAGCGCGGCGTTGACGCCGGCGAGCTTCGATTTGATGCTCTCGTGGCTGGCGACCTTCTGCTGGTATTCGGAGACGGACACGGCCTGCGCCTGCGGCGCGGTCAGGGTGACGGCCATTCCGGCCACGGCGACCATCGCGGCGCACACCGCGAATCCCACCCCCGATTTCACGTGCTTCGTGCGGTTCACTGTCGTCCTTTCCTAGTGCTGCGGCACATTGTAACGAACTTTTCTGAAAAGCGCCGCCCACCATAGGTTCGCGGCGCCCGGCGCGACGGGCTCAGGTCTTCAGGTAGCGCCTGAGCGAGACGGCGGAGGCCACCACGGACAGCAGCACCGCGCCGACCACCAGCACGGGCGCGGTCATCCACACGGTGGTCTGGGTGACGAACGGCATCCAGCTGACGGACTGGGCCAGCCAGTCGGTGATGAACACCTGCACGATGGCGGCGAGCGTGCCGCAGGCGAGCAGCGAGCCCACCATGGAGGCGAACACGCCTTCCAGGATGAACGGCAGGCGGATGGTCCAGTTGGACGCGCCCACCAACCGCATGATCTCGGTCTCGTTCCTGCGCGACGCGGCGGACATGCGGATGGTGGTGCCGGTGAGCAGGATGGCCACCACCACCATCACGGCGGCGAGGACCACGGTGACCACGGTGGCGCGGTTGAGCACGGCGAACACCGGGTCGAAGATCTGCTTCTGGTCCACGACCTCCTCCACGCCGGTCTTGCCGTTGAGCGCCTCGGCGACCATCTTGTACTTGGTGGGGTCCTTGAGCTTGAGCTGCAGCGAATCCTGCATGTCGGCGGCGGTCAGGGTGCGGCCCTGGTAGTTGCCGTCCGGATACTGCTTGAGGAACGTGTTCTTGTAGAAGTCCTCACGGCTCCGGTAGGTGATCTTGGAGACGTTGTCGCGCAGCTCTTGGTGGATGAAGTCCTCCAGTTCCACGATCTCCTGCTCGGTGGGCGCCTTGCCCGCGGCACAGGCGGCGGCCTGGCTGGCGCCGTCCGGGCACAGCCACACCACCACCTCGACCTTGTCGTACCATTCGCCCTTGGCTTTGGTGACCTGCGCCTGCATGAGCGCGCTCGCGCCGATGAACACGAACGAGATGAACGTGACGAGCATGACCGAGACGATCATGGGCACGTTGCGTTTGAGGCTGGTCCAGGTTTCGGAAAGGATGAATCGCGCCCTCATCGGGTCTCCTCCTTGGCCGTCGGTGCGGACGGCGTCTCGTCGTGTACGTCTCGTCCGGTCGGCGGCGCCGGCGGCGCAGGCGGGGCCGGGGGCATCGGAGGCGTGTCCGATGCGGCGGGCGGCGCCGGCGGCATGGGCGGTTCGGCGGAGGCCGCGGCCGGTGCCGTCTTCTCCATGGCCTCCGACGGTGCGTCCGCGGTCTCCTCGGCGACCGGTTCCGGCGTCTCGTTCGCGGCGTCCGACGGTGCGGCCGGCGGTTCCGGCGCGGCGGGCGGGGCGGGCACGTCCGCGGTCGGCGGACGGAAGCGGGCGTCGGGGTCGACGGAGGCGGACGCATCGGACGCCGCGTCCACAGACCCCGCATCCGCGGGCGCGACGTCGCCTTCGCCGTCGGACTTCGCCAATTCGTCCAGACGCAGGCCTCTGCCCCACGTGAGCGTCGTCTCCACCGGGGCGAACGCCTCGCCGTAGCGGCCCGTACGGCCCGAATGCACCGACTGCGCCAGACGCGCGATGCCCTCGCTGCCGGCCGCGTAGCCGTCCATCGCGCCCGCGGCCAACGCGGAGGCCTCGGAGGCGGTGACCGCGTCCACGGCGCGCAGCACCTCGCCCGTCGCGTTGAAGCGCGCGTCCGCGTTGATGGCGCGGTGGGCGCGGGAGGTGACCTCCGCGTCCGGGAAGAACTCGGCCGAATCGTAGGAACCGTGCTCCTCGTCGCGCACGACGTGCCCGCCGTGCAGCTCCACCACGCGTTTGCGCATGGAGTTGACGATCTCCTCGTTGTGCGTGGCCATCACGATGGTGGTGCCGGTGCGGTTGATGGCCTCCAACACCTCCATGATGCCCAGCGACGTGGTCGGGTCGAGGTTGCCGGTGGGCTCGTCCGCCAGCAGGATCTGCGGATGGTTCACGTAGGCGCGCGCGATGGCCACACGCTGCTGCTCGCCGCCGGACAGCTCCTGCGGATAGCTGTGCTCCTTGCCGGTCAGGCCCACCGTCTCCAACACCTTCGGCACCAGCGACTTGATGGCCGACCTTCTCGTGCCGATGACCTCCAGCGCGAACGCCACGTTCTGCCACACCGTCTTGTTCGTCAGCAGCTTGTAGTCCTGGAACACGAAGCCTATGGAACGCCGGTACTGCGGCACCTGACGGTTGGAGATGCGGCGCAGGTCGTTGCCGGCCACGCGGATCTCGCCGTCCGTGGCCTCCTCCTCGCGCAGCAGCAGGCTGAGCAGCGTGGTCTTGCCCGAACCGGACGCGCCCACCAGGAACACGAAGTCGCCGCGGTCGATGTCCAGGCTGACGCCGTCCAACGCGGGACGCGTGCCCTTCGGATAGATCTTGCTCACATGGTTCAACGAGATGAGCGCCATGAATGGTCTCCTTTTGCCTCCCGCACGGGCGGGAACCCCCTGTGCGAACGTCGGTGCGGGCCGATGGACGGACGCGCGGGCCGAACCGGCGCGCCCGAAAAGCCTTAGTTCTCTTCCTTGGCGGCGCGGCGCTCGTCGTGACGCCAACGGATGCCCGCCTGGATGAAGCCGTCCAGATCGCCGTCGAACACGGCCTGCGTCTGGCTCGTCTCATGGCCGGTGCGCAGATCCTTGACCATCTGGTACGGGTGCAGCACGTAGGAGCGCATCTGATCGCCCCAGCTGGCCTTGATGTCGCCGGCGAGCTCCTTCTTCTTCTTCGCCTCCTCCTCGTGGCGCAGCACGAGCAGTCGGGACTGGAGCACCGCCATGGCGGCCGCACGGTTCTGGATCTGCGAACGCTCGTCCTGCATGGTCACGACCAGACCGGTGGGAAGGTGGGTGATGCGCACCGCCGAATACGTGGTGTTCACGCCCTGGCCGCCCGGACCGGAGGCGCAGTAGGTGTCCACGCGGATGTCCGTCTCGGGGATGTCGATGTGGTCGGTAGCCTCGACCAGCGGCACGACCTCCACGGCCGCGAAGCTCGTCTGACGGCGACCCTGGTTGTCGAACGGGGAGATGCGCACCAGACGGTGCGTGCCGCCCTCCACGCTCAGACGGCCGTACGCGTACGGGGCGTCCACCTGGAACGTGGCGGACTTGATGCCCGCCTCCTCCGCGTAGGAGGTGTCCATGACCTTGGCCTTGAATCCCTCACGCTCGCAGTAGCGCAGGTACATGCGCAGCAGCATCTGCGCGAAGTCGGCCGCGTCCACGCCGCCGGCGCCGGCGCGCACCGTCACCACCGCGGAGCGCTCGTCATATTCGCCGTCGAGCAGCGTCTGGATCTCCATCTGGTCGAGGTCCTGGGCGATGGACGCCACCTCGGCCTGCGCCTCGTCCAGCGAATCCTGGTCGCCTTCCTCGCGGCCCAGCTCCACCAGCGTCTCCACGTCGTCGATGCGCGAGGCGGCGCTCGTCAGACGCTTGAGCTGGGATTCCGCCGCGGACAGGCGGCTCGTCACCTTCTGCGCGTTCTCCGGATCGTCCCACAGACCCGGCGCGGCCGCCTGGCGTTCGAGTTCGGCTATGTCCGCCTTCATGCGCTCCACGTCCAGCGCCTTGGCGATGGAACCGTACTTGGCGCGCACGTCGGCGATCGCCTGCGAAAAATCAAATTCTGCCATCGTGGTCTACCTTACATTGCTACCTGTGAAAAAGCTTGGAACGGAGCGCGATTGTACCGCATCGCCACGTCAAAATTCGGTATCGGCGTAACGCCCGCCTCCCCCGGGCGCTAAGGTGGGGCGCATCGACTTCCCTTCCCCAAGGAGCAGACAACATGACCGAAGAACGCACCGCATACGGTTGGGGTCTGGCGAGCGTGGACGCCGCCGGCAACACCCTCGACGTGTGGTACCCCGCCCTCACGCTCGGAGCCGCCCCCGCCGACTCCGACCGCCCCTCCCACGGCTTCGGCGACCTCGCCTACGACGAGCCGGACGCGCGCGGCGTGCGCCGCACGCCCGTGTTCACCGTCTCCCGGCTCGACGAACCCGTCAAGGACGCCGCGGACGCCTACCTCAGGCTGCATCTCATGAGCATGAGGCTCGCCAAGCCCAACACCCTCAACCTCGACGGCATCTTCGGCGCGCTCTCCAACGTGGTGTGGACCAACTACGGCCCGTTCGCCGTGGCCGACTTCACCCTGCGCAAAGCCGAGGCCGAGGCCGCCGCCAACGCCTCCATGCGCGCCGCCGCGGCCGGCGCCGGCCTGCGCGCCTTCGCCCCCGCCGCCACCGTCAACGTGTTCGGCATGGACAAGTTCCCGCGTATGACCGACTACGTGACGCCCGCCGGCGTGCGCATCGCGGACGCCTCCCGCGTGCGTCTGGGCGCCTACCTGTCCGAGGGCACCACCGTCATGCACGCGGGCTTCGTGAACTTCAACGCCGGCACGCTCGGCATGTCCATGGTCGAGGGGCGCATCTCGCAGGGAGTGGTCGTGGGCGACGGTTCGGACATCGGAGGCGGCGCGTCCATCATGGGCACCCTTTCGGGCGGAGGCAAACACCGTGTCTCCATCGGCGAGCATTCCCTGCTCGGCGCCAACGCGGGCATCGGCATCTCCTTGGGCGACCACTGCGTCGTCGAGGCGGGTCTGTACGTCACCGCCGGCACCAAGATCACCGTCTGGGACAAGGAGAAGGCGACATCCGGCGAACCGCTCGAAGTGGTCAAGGGCGCGGACCTGTCCGGTAGGGACAACATCCTGTTCATCCGCAACTCCGTGTCCGGCCGCATCGAGGCCCGTCACCGCAGGACCGGCATCGAACTCAACGCCGAACTGCACAGGAACTGACGGGGGGCGCACGCCGTTCGACGCATGACGCCCGCGCAAGGCGGTCAGCGTGCGTCGAACGGCACGTAGTCGCGTTCGCCGCAACCGGTGTACACCTGACGCGGGCGGCCGATCTTCGTGGCCGGATCGTCGAGCATCTCACGATACTGCGCGATCCATCCGGGGATGCGCCCCAAGGCGAACAGCGTGGTGAACATGCCCGGGTCGAAGCCGATGATGCGGTAGATGAGCCCCGTGTAGAAGTCCACGTTCGGATAGAGGTGGCGGGAGACGAAATATTCGTCACTGAGGGCGATGTCCTCCAACTGCGTCGCCACCTCGAACAGGGCGCGTTCGTCGGCGGGAAGACGGACCACGTCCTCGCGCGCCATGATTCGCTCCAGATAGTCCTTGGCGATGGCCGCGCGCGGATCGTACGACTTGTACACGCGGTGGCCGAGGCCTGAGATGCGCCGTCCCTCGCGTTTGGCGTCCTCCACGAACTCGCGCACCGTCTTGCCGGAATCGCGGATCGTCTCCAGCTGGCGCAGCACCGCCTCGTTCGCGCCGCCGTGCAGCGGCCCGGACAGGGCGTTGACGCCCGCGGCCACGGCCGAATACAGGTTCGCCCTCGCGCTGCCGGCGATGCGCACCACCGAAGTGGAGCAGTTCTGCTCATGGTCGGCGTGGATGATGAGCAGCCGGCCCAGGGCATGTACGACCAGCGGGTCCGATTCGAACGGCTCGTACGGCACGGCGAAGCACATGCGCAGGAAATCGTCCACGTAGCCGCGCGCGTAGTCCGGGTAGAGCATCGGTTCGTCGCGCCGACGCCGGAAGATGTAGCTGACGATGGTGCGCGCCTTGGCCATGATGTTGCACGCCGCCTCGGCCAGCTGGTCGGGGTCGTCCACGTCCGTGGTGTCCGGATGGAAGGTGGCGAGCGCGTTGATGGATGAGGCGAGCACGCTCATGGGGTGCGCGCCGCGCGGGAAGGAGCCCATGAACGTGCGGAAGTCCTCACCCACCATCGTGCGGTGGTTGATCTCGTGGCAGAAGCGTTCGTATTCGGTTTGCGTAGGTAGTTCGCCGCGGCGCAGCAGCCAGGCGACTTCAAGGAAGTCCGAGCTTTCGCACAGCTGTTCGATGGGATAGCCGCGGTAGCGCAGGATGGAGTGCTGGCCGTCGATGTAGGTGATCTTCGACTGGCATTGCGCGGTGGTCAGGAAGCCCGGGTCGAGCGTGACCCAGCCGTCGTTGCGCAGGCTGGAGACGACCAAGCCGTCCGGGCCTGCGGTCGCCTTGACCACCGGCAGTCGGTATTCGCCGTCTTCGACGTTGAGATGTGCCGTTGCCATGCCTGCCTCTTCCCTCTCGTTGTGATGGTGAAAACGCCGGAAGGTCGGCGTGCGCCTCATCCTAACAGGATGGTCCGCATGCCGGCCTTCGTCGTCTTACAGAGAGAAACGGGCGATGGCGTTCCGGTTCCGCCGCGCGTCCGATCGCGTACGGCAGATCGTGCGCGGCAGATCGTGCAGTCGGCTGTACCGTCGGTCGTATCGTCGGCCGCGTGCGTCAGTCGCGCGCGGTCAGGATGATGGGGCCGTCGTCCGTGATGGCGATGGTGTGCTCGCTGTGGGCGCCTCGGGAGCCGTCCTCGGAGCGCAGCGTCCAGCCGTCCTTCGGATCCTGGTAGATCTCGTCCGTGGTCTTGAGGAACCACGGTTCGATGGCGATGACCAGACCCGGACGCAGCTTGTAGCCATGGCGGGCGCGGCCGTCGTTCGGCACGTGCGGATCGCCGTGCATGATGTGGCCCACGCCATGGCCGCCGAAGTCGAGGTTGATGGGATAGCCGTAGGTGCGGGCCACGTCGCCGATGGTGTTGGAGATGTCGCCCAGACGGTTGCCGGCCTTGGCGGCGTCGATGGCGGCGGCGAGCGCCTCCTCGGTGCACTTGATGATGCGCAGGTCCTCCGGGTCGGCGTCGCCGACGACGAAGCTGAGGGCGGAGTCCGCGACCCAGCCGTCCACGCTGATGGCGAGGTCGAGGCTGACGAGGTCGCCGTTCTTCAGGCTGTAGTCGTAGGGCACGCCGTGCAGGACGGCGTCGTTGACGGAGATGCAGATGTAGTGGGCGAAGGGGCCGGTGCCGAAGTCGGGGGCGTAGTCCACGTAGCAGGATTCGGCGCCCTTGCGGTCGACGATCTTCTTGTGGACGAATTCGTCGATCTCCAGCAGGTTGGTGCCGACCTTGGTGGTTTCCTTGAGTTCCTTGAGGATGCCGGCGACGAAGCGTCCGGCGGGCTTCATCGCTTCAATCTCGCGGGGTGTCTTCAGTTCGATCATGCGCCCTACCCTACTCTTGCGTCCCTACTCCGCGCCTCGGGCCGGGTCGGACGCCCCGCGGCGCACTTCGATCCGGATCACGGGACGGCGAAGGCCGCCTCCCTGACGGAAGGCGGCCTTCGCATGCGGCTGCGGCCCGCCCCGCGAGAACCGTCCCGCGTCCGTGCGGACGGGGCCGGTTCTCGCGGCGTGGCCGTGGGAACGCTACTCCAGTTCCACCGCGCCGGTGTAGAGCTGGTAGTACTCGCCCTTGAGGGCGATGAGCTCGTCGTGCGAACCGCGTTCGATGATGTTGCCGTGGTCGAGCACCATGATGACGTCCGAATTGCGCACGGTGGACAGGCGGTGCGCGATGACGAACACGGTGCGGCCCTTCATGAGGTTGTCCATGCCGGCCTGCACGACCTCCTCGGTGCGCGTGTCGATGGACGAGGTCGCCTCGTCGAGGATGAGCGCCGGGGAATCGGCCACCGCGGCGCGCGCGATGGAGATGAGCTGGCGCTGGCCCTGGGACAGGCCGGAGCCGTCGCCTTCGAGCACGGTCTGGTAGCCTTGCGGCAGCATGCGGATGAAGTCGTCCGCGTTGGTGAGCTTGGCCGCGGCGATGCACTCCTCGTCGGTGGCGTCGAGGCGTCCGTAGCGGATGTTGTCCATCACGGTGCCGGTGAACAGGTTCACGTCCTGCAGCACGATGCCCAGGGAGCGGCGCAGGTCCGGCTTGCGGATGTTCTTGACGTCGATGCCGTCGTAGAGGATCTGGCCTTCCTGGATGTCGTAGAAGCGGTTGATGAGGTTCGTGACCGTGGTCTTGCCCGCGCCGGTGGCGCCCACGAGCGCCATCTTCTGGCCCGGCTTGGCGAACCAGGTGATGTCGTGCAGGACGGGCTTGTCCGGGTTGTAGCCGAACGTGACGTTGGTGAAGCGCACGTCGCCCCGCAGCAGCGTGTAGCGGCCGTCGGGAGAGGTGACGGCCTGCTCCTTGGCCTTGAGGGCCACCTCGCGGGCGGAGCCGTGCAGCTTCTCGGCGGCCTTGAGGGAGCGGGTGCCGTCGTCGTCCGCGGCGCGCTTCCACGCCCAGTGTCCGGTCTCGTGGTCGACCTCGGTCATGGTGCGGCCGTCCTCGCCGAGTTCCACGTTGACGAGGGTGACGGAGCCTTCGTCCTCCTCCACGGCTTCGTCCATGAGCTGGAAGATGCGCGAGGCGCCGGCCAGCGCCATCATGACCATGGTCATCTGCTGGGAGACCTGGCCGATGGGGTTGATGAAGGAGCGGGAGAGGGTGAGCAGGGAGATGAGGGTGCCCAGGGTCAGCTCGCCGAAGCCGGACAGACCGAAGTTGCCCACGCCGGCCAGGGCCATGGCGCCGCCGACGATGGCGAGGAGGATGTACAGCAGGTAGCCCATGTTGCCGACGATCGGCATCATGACGTTGCCCCACGTGTTCGCTTCGGCGGAGGCGTGGAACAGCTCCTCGTTCTTCTCGTCGAAGGTTTGCTGCATGGCGTCCTCGTGGTTGAAGACCTTGACGACCTTCTGACCGTTGACGGCCTCCTCCACGAACGCGTTGACGTCGCCGATGGCGACCTGCTGCTTGACGAAGTAGCGGCCGGAACGCGCCACGACCTTGCGCAGGATGACGAACAGGGCCACGGTGAACACCACCACGAACGCGGTGATGGGCACGCTCAGCCACAGCATGGACACGAGCGCGGCCAGCGCGGACACCGCCGAGGAGAACATCTGCGGGAACGACTGGCTGATGGCCTGGCGCAGCGTGTCCGTGTCGTTGGTGTAGTGGCTCATGATGTCGCCGTGCTCGTTGGTGTCGAAGTAGCGGATCGGGAGCCTCTGCTGGTGGGCGAACATGTCGT
>Cebus_capucinus_imitator_PRJNA485217_SSR118__coassemble_101_pt1 | contig 58162 bp, 43 predicted proteins | sample Cebus_capucinus_imitator_PRJNA485217_SSR118__metabat2_high_PE_013 | metagenome-assembled genome bin Cebus_capucinus_imitator_PRJNA485217_SSR118 | reverse complement strand
CTTCGCCGATGGCGTCCTTGCTCATGAGCATGCCGCCCAGCACCGCCATCTCCGCGTCGTCGTCATGCGGGGGCACGCGGTCGAACAGGGCGTCACGCACCGGGGCTCCGGTCCGACCCGGAACATAACCGGAACCGTTGCCGGAACCACGGCGGGCACGATAGTCGCCGCGTCCGCCGTCGCCATAGCCACCGTCGTCACCGTATCCGCGGCCACGCCCTCCGTCACGGCCATATCCTTCGGCACCGGAACCGTCGTCACCGTATCCGCGCCCAGCCCGGCCCGCGCCGCCTGTGCCGCGGCCGCCGTCGGAAGCGGCGTAGTAGTCGCCGGCGGATGCCGGGACGGCTTCCTCGAAGCCGCCGTCGGGGCCACCGAATTCGTCCGAAGCATTGGGTTCACCGGTGTAGCCGGATGCGTCCGCGTACGGATCGCCGTTCACATATGCGTCGCCGTCCACGCGCGACTCCTCATTCCACGTTTCCTCAGCCATAACCCTCCATCCTAGATGCCCGCCCTCCCACCGCGGCGACGTCCGAAGCGTCTCTTCGGCGCGAATCACGGCGATCCCCTTCGCCATGACGCGCACGCCCGCCACCGCGACCTCAAGCCCCGGCATTTCAAGACGACCGCGGCAGCCCTCTCTGCCACAGCGCTCCGGAAGAGGTGTGCCGACGGGCGTGACACATGTTTCTGCCACAGTGACCTTGAATCATCGCTTTCCCGATGACCGTGGCAACATTCCTCGCCACGATGCCCGCGAAACGCCGTTTTCGGACGACCGTGGCAGAACAGTCCGCCACGATCCCCACGTCAATCGTTGCACACAAGGAACGTGGCAATCCCCCACCGACCACTTCGTTGGAATTCCGGGCTTTTGCCAGCGGCGGGGCTTTTCGTCCAATCCGACCGTCTGCCACGATGCCTTAAAAAACGGCGATTTCAGGCCACCGTGGCAACATTTCCTGCCACGGTCATCCCAAAACCGCCGCGATCACCTCACCGTGGCCAGTCATCCCGCCACCTTCCTCCGCAAACCGCCGCACCGCACTCACCGTGGCAAATTCCCCGCCACGATTCTCTCCGATCATGCTTTGACAGCCCACCGTGGCCATTCACCGCCACGCTCACCCCACATACCGCCGCCGGCTCATCGACCATGCGCCGCGGGAGCCCCCCGTACGCCAGTTCTCCATATGCTCGCCGGCCCCGCTCACAGACCTTCCGCATCTCCATCTACCGCTCCCACATGCACTCACCCCTCACCGGCTCTACCCCCCGCCAACCTCCAAACCCCATATCTGCACGCGGCCGACCGTCCGAAGCCTACATATGCCGTTCAAGTCGGCAAGACCGCAATCATCCGCCATTCAGTCCCCAAATCCCGCGACACGCCGGCTCCGATTGTGGATAACAAGGAAAAGTTATCCACATTTTCAGCCCACACACCTCAAAAACCCACCAAGTTGTCCACACTCTGGGGATAACCATGTGGATAACTTGGGGATAACGTGGGGATAACTCCCACACGCCCCACTCTCCTCTTGCATCCAACCCCACATCGTGCTAGCACCCCCCCACATCCCCATATGCCCCCTACACCACACCCCGCATCCCACGCGTCTTCGCTCATCCCCGCATCTCATACAACTCCCCGCCGCACCGCCCTCTTCTCACCACCCGACCTTCACCCTTCATTCCTACCGGGTGGACTCCCGCTCCAACAGGCGGAATCCGGATACGAACACCCCGGCCGCAGAATCGTCCCCTTCGATGCGCCGAGCCAACGCCTCCACGGCGAGCTCCACATACTGATCCACGCGAGGATCGATGGTGGTCAGCGGAGGAATGGAGAACTCGCCGTCCGGCAGACTGTCGATGCCGGTCACCTGCACGTCGCCCGGCACGTCCACGTGTGATTTGGCCAATGCGGAGATCACGCCGATGGCCAAGGCATCGTTGGCGCACACCAGCGCGTCCGGCAGCATGCCGTGCCCCACCAGTTCAAACGCCGCACGCGAGCCTTCCGCACCGATGAGCCGTTCCGTGGCGATGACGTGGTTCCAGTCCACAGCCAGATCACGTTCCATAAAGGCTTGTACGTATCCCTGCAACCGTAGGGCCGCATTGCCTTCGGTGGCGCTCAACGCCGCATGGACGGGATCGTCGGCGTGCGACATGTCCGTCGGCGCACCGATGAAACCGACGTCCTTGGCCCCGTTGTCCAGCAGCCATCCGGCGACGTACCGCGCGGCCTCCGCATTCGGCATGGTCACCATGTCGCAGAGGCCGTGAGAGGAGAAGTCGCCGGTCAACACCAGCGGATAATCCTGCACGAAGAGCGGCGAGTCGACGGCAATCGGCGAGTCAGCGAACACAATCCAGCCGTCCGCATTGAGTTTGCGCGCCGCTGTGGCGAATTCGTCCAATCGTCCGTCGAACTGTCCGTAGGTGCTGATGATGATGGCATAACCGCGGCGTCGTGCGATGGCCGACAGCGTATCCACGAAGTATCCGAAGAACGACTGGTCGAAGTTCGGCACCGCCAGTCCGATGACGCCGGTACGTCCCGTCTTCAAGGCCTGCGCCGAATGGTTGATGCTGTATCCGAGACGTTCGATGGCCTTGCTCACTTTACGCCGCGTGGCCGCGCTCATCTGGTCGTCGTTGCCGTTGACGACGTTCGATACGGTCTTCATGGAGACACCCGCTTCGAGCGCCACATCCTTCATCGTGACCTTACGTGCCCCCATGGCGACCGCCCCTTTCGTCCGCATATGCATGTTCGTCTCCCATCGTACCGTCATGAAGTCGTCCGTCTGTCGGGCGAGAGACGTGGAACGGGCCTCCGATTGAGCATAGCCATCCGAAAGCCCGTCCCGTTTCCCGTCCGTCCCGCGATGTCAGCCGCGACGGCGACGGATCGTCAATGCGCCCACGCCCAGCGCAACGGCAGCCAGCAATCCGGCGATCGCCGCCGTCGCATTCGTTCCCGTAAGCACGAGATGGCGTTTCTTCGACGTGGCCTCCGACGGCTTCGTGATGAAACCGTCGGACTTGTCCTGCAGACCTGGATTATCAGGCTGGGCGGGGTTGCCCGAATGGTCCGGGTCCTCGAGGTCCTTCTCCCCCCGGCTCCGGGGCGGGATCAGGATCAGGCTCGGGCTCCTCGTCCTTTACCTCCGTGAACCGCCACAGCTGTCCGTCGCTTTCGGAGAGTGCCGTCATACGCACGCCGCCATCCGTAGTCGCCGTCAGATAAAGCGTGTCGTCGGCCACGTTGCACAGACGCACGTAGCCGTCATTGGCTTCGACCGTCGTCCACTCATATTTGGCGGTGCCTTCATCGACCCACTGTCCCATGCTTTTACCGGACAGAGAGCCACTGCCCCAAGGCGCCACGGCCCGGCCTCCGGAGCGGTTGAGTATGGTGAACGTATCAGCCGTCCCATCCGTGGATTTGTCCTGCAGGTGCCATTGTTGGGTACCCACGGCCTCGTCTTCGGGGCCCAGGGCGGCTTCCATGACGATGTCGGCCTTATCTCCGGTGAAGGAGGCGTCCTGGGTCTTGCCGCCGGTGCCGAGCGTGGCGTTCGGCAGCAGCTTGTTGGCGATGGTGTAGTAAGCACCGCTGGTTTCGCCGAAGTCGATGTCGGCGTGCTGAATCTCCGATCCGGAGAATCCGGTGTGCAGGATGAGCACCCGTCCATTGTCCAGTTCGGTGAGATTGCGGCTGTATCCGCCGTCGAGCGTGGTGTTGTAGGCGCGCCATGCGCCGTCGGAGCGTCCGCTGGCGTTGATCCAGACGCGTCCGGAGCCGGAGGCGTTGTACATCAGCGAGCCGTCGGCACGGCGGATAAGCACGGGCGAGCCGCCTTGGGCGACGTGCCCGCTGGAGTCGGCGACGGGCAGCGCGTCGGTGTTCATGCCTTGGCCTTCGATGCGGTAGAACTCCAGCGGATCGTCCGCGATTTTGAATTTGGTGGAGCCGTCGCCGCCCCAGTCCTCGTAGGTGAGCATCCATTTGCCATCGGTGGTGGGGACCACGTTCGTCATGCCGGGGCGTCCGTTGCCGATTTTGCCGTCCGAGAACGTTTTGCCGGCCACGTCCAGCACGGCTGCGCTCCATGCGGAGTCGGCGTGGCCGTCCCAAGTGCGGTGGGCGAGAACCTGTCCGCCGTTGTCGGTTCCGGTCTCATCGTCTTCGGCGAGTTTCAACACGCCGGTCTCCGCGTCATATCCGGCGTAGTCGCGTTCGTCGGAGTAGTAGCACACCAGTCGTCCGTCGTAGACCATCAGGTACGGCTCCCATACCGGGTCGACCTGACGGTGGACGTTTTCACTGGAGATAATTACGCCACCGGCGCGTGCGGAGCCGCCCTGCCAACCGCCTTCGGTCACGATGCCGAGCACGTTCCAGTCCGCACCATCGTCCGTGCTGGCGAACAGCGCGATGGCCATGTCCTTGCGGTCGCCATCCGAGCCGTTGTACCAGGAGTCGCCGTGGAGCGCCTTCTGTTCCTGATAGTAGACGTCGTCGCCGGATACCACGCTGGCGAGCAGCAGCGTACCCGCTTCGAGGTCGCCCACGTCTTCGGGCAGCACATATAGGTAAGGGTTGGTCCAGTTGCTGACGTATGCGGCGTAGTCGGAGTTGTCCGGTTCCAGATCGTGCGGGGAAGGCACGTCGGAGATCTTCGTCCAGCTGACGCCTTCGTCGTCACTGGCGTAGACCGGCAGCGTCTCGCCCACGGGGTCGCCCACGGAACGTTCGAAGGTGGCCACGATGCGCCCATCAGGCAGTTGGGCCGCTTTCGGGTAGACGATGCATCCGCTGAGGTCGCCGCCTTTGTTGCATCGTTCGCTCACGCCGTCCATCCGGTACATCGTCTGGGGTGACGGCGTGTAGGCGTACGCCGTTCCGGCGCTGATGCCGGTGAGGCCAAGTCCCAGCATCGCGGCCGCGGCGGCGGCTCCTATGATTCGTTTCGACTTCGTCGTCGTTGGTTCGTTCACTGCTTCTCCTCGCTTTCCTGCAGCGTGTGTCGATATGGTGCGGCGGGCGGGCCGCCTTCGTTCGGCCCGTCGCCTGTGCGCCGGACCGATGCCGGCGCGCGGCGCCGATTCCCGCTTGTCGAGCATGGCGCCGTCGTCTGTCATGATTCGAGAATCATCACCCCCCACGGTTCGATGGTGGTCGGCGAGCCGACGCGGATTCGACTGTCCCGTTCAGGCAATGCCAGCAGGTCGTCGCCAGCGAAAGGCGAGTCGAATGTGACGGGGTGCGGCGTGTGGTTCAGCAGGTAGATGATGCGGCGTCCGTCGCGGTTGACGCCGCGTCGGACGGTGATCCTTCCGGCGAGCGCCATCGCGCCGGCGAGACCGTCGTCCGCGTCTTCGTCCCATCCGATGCCGGCGGCGAGCGCGGCGTCCAGCAGGATGGTGCGGATGAGCTCGGGGGATGTCATGGTGCCGATCCATTGCGCCCAGCCTTCGCCGTGGGTACGGCGTGTGGCGGCGGCATAGCGATTCCATACGGGGTGTTCATAGCGGGCGATGGTGGTGGTGCCGTCGTCGGGTTCGATGAGTTCCATGATGACGCGTGCGGTTGATGAGTCCGATTCGTCCGCGCCCGTTGCGGTGTGCGTGAGCCATACGCGCGACTGCCCGTCGGGACGGGTGCTTTCCCCGACGCGGATGCCGAAGACGTCGGCAAGGCCGTGGGGCTGGCGGTCATGGTGGACGGTGACGTCTCGGTCGGCGGTGAAGGAGCGGAAGGTGGAGAGCAGGTGTCCTCCGTGATGCACGTAGTCGCGGAGCAGGTCGATGAGGGTTTGGCTCGTGCAGTACAGTGCCGGCGTGATGATGAGGTCGTATGCGGCGAGCGCGTCGGCGGTAATGGCCGCTTCGGCGTCGCTTTCCCTTCCGATGGAGACGTCGCCGGCGACGTGGTCGCCGGGGAGGATGTCGGTTTCGATGTTGAGATCGTAGAGGGCGTCGTAGATCCAGCGAACCACGTCATTATAGGCGGCGAGTCCGGAACTGTCGCCTTCCTCGTAGGGGTGGGGTTTAGGGAAGCCGGTTTCGAGATTGAAACGGTTGAGCGCGGAGAGGGAGTCGTTGCTGACGATGAGGGCGACGCGGTTGCGTTTGCGCAGGTCGAGAAGTTTTGCCCCGATGCATTCAAGTTCCGCGCCGAGGATTCCGGCTTCGCGGTAGATGGGGTTCGGCGCGCAGTCGTGGCTGAGCAGGCCTTTCCAGTAGGTTTCGAATGAGTTGTGGATGGAGTGCCAGGGCCAGTACATGATGGCGTTCGCGCCTGAGGCGAGGTGGTCGTAGGCTTGGAGTCGTAGCTGTCCGGGGTAGGGCAACCAGCCGGGTTGTCCCTGCGCTTGGGTTTCGAGAACGAGGTGGCTATGTCCGGGTTTGGTGCAGCGGCTGAGGTCTCCGCCGAAGGCGATTTCTTTGCCGGTGAGGTGCGATTGGGCGGGATGGTAGAGGTCCACACCGGTGACGTCGAGGATGCCGGCGTTGGCGAAGTGGTCGGCCCAGGGTTGCACGCCGTAGCTGTGGCCGCGCCATTCCATGTCGTGGTTTTGGGTGATGAATTGGTCGTTGCGCGCGTATTCACGCACGATGGAGGCCTGCCATGAGAGGTATTGCGTGACCAGTGTCCTACGGAAGCGGTCGAAGGCGCCGGCGAGGGAGGCGTTGATGGTTTCGGTAAGGTCGGGGAACGTGTTCCAGTCGGTGATGCGGTTGGACCAATAGTTCAGTCCGAAGGTTCGGTTGATCGCGTCGAGGTCGTCATGGAAGCGCACGCGCAGGTCTTGGACGAAGGCTTGTTGGACGTCGTCGTTGAGCACGTCGTAGTATTTGGTTTCGTTGTCGAGCTGATATCCGATGACGGCCGGACGGTCGGCCACGTGTGCGACGAGCGCGCGGATGGCACGTTCCGAGGCTTCACGGAAATCTTGGCTGGCGATGTCCATGATTTGGCGCGGGCCGTACCGGCGAGGACCGTCGTGTTGGCGGACGAGGATATCCGGGTGCATGTGGACGAGCCAGTCGGGAGCCGCGTAGGTGGGAGTGCCGACGATGACGTTGATGCCGGCGGCTTCCATGGCGTCGATGACACGGTCGATGTGCGAGAAGTCAAATTCGCCGGGCCAGGGTTCCATGGTGGCCCAGGTCGATTCCGCGATGCGCACGGTGTTCATGTGCGCGGCTTTGAGCATACTGACATCCTGTTCCAGCCGGTCATACGGCATGTACTCGTCGTAGTATGCCGCGCCGAACAGCACTGCGTTCATTTGGGTCCGGGTCATGGTCGCTCGCTTTCGTCGTTGCGTGGTCTGGGTCGTTTGCCTTCGATGGCGTTCATCCCGTTTCGGGGCCGGAACCGCCGAGGAGTGAGCGGTTCCGACGCCGAAACGGGCACCGTCACTGGTTGACGGCGTATCCCTGATCCTCGCCGTAGGCGATGAGCTTATCCTGCCAGGCGCTGAGACCGTCCTTCAGGGTGCCGTTGCCGAGCATGGCCTGTCCCGCCGTGTCGGGGAAGATGTTGCGCGCGTACACGTCGTAGGGCAGGAACTGCCAGTCGGTGTTCACGTCGTCCGCGGCTTTGGACAGCACTTCGTTGAACTTCTGGTCGCCGAAGTAGTCATCGGTCTTCTCCAGGAAGGAGTCGTCGGAGAGCGAGGCCTTGTCGGCCGGGAACTGGCCGTTGTCCACGCGGATTTTCACGCCGTCTCCATGGGCGGCGAAGTCGAGGAACTTCCATGCGGCCTCCTGCTTCTCGCTGGATGCCATGATGGCGAGCGTGGAGCCGCCATCCTCGCCGTTGGAGACGGTATCGCCGAAGGTCGGGGTGTTGGCCACACGCCAGTTGCCGGCTTGGTCGGGGGCGTTGTCCTCAAGCATGGAGACCATCCACGCGCCGATGGTCAGCGATGCGATCTTGCCTTCGTTGAGGCTGCGGCTCCAATCGTCGCTCCAACGCTTGGTCTTGGTGTCGATGAGCCCTTCGTCCAGCATCTTCTGCCAGAATTCGGCGAACTCCTGGGTGGCGTCGTCGTCGTCCAAATCGATGGTCAGATTCTCGCCGTCCACCTGGAAGGGGGTGCCGCCAGCAGCCCAGATGAGCAGTTCGGACACGTAGGGTTCGCCGGAGTCGGAGGTGATGTATACGTCCGGCCCCAGCGCATGAATCTTCTTGGCGGCTTCGTAGTATTCGTCCATGGTCGTGGGCACTTCGGTCACGCCGGCCTCATCGAACACGGCCTTGTTGTAGAACATCGCCATCGGCCCGGAGTCCATGGGCAGACCGTAAATGCCGCCGTTGACGTTGACCGAGCTCCAGGTGCCGGGCGTGTAGAAGTCGTCGTAGTCCTTCGCTCCGAGGTCGGAAAGGTCCTGCAGCGCTCCGCCGATGGCGTACTGCGCGGTGGCGTAGTATTCGACCTGCGCGATGTCCGGCGCGCCCTTGCCTGCGGAGATGGCGTTGTTCAACGCCGTGTACTGGTCGTCGGCGGTGCCGGCGTTGGTGATGTTGATGGTGATGTTCGGATTCTCCTTTTCGAACGCTTCCTTGACGTTCTCCAGCAGAGGCTCCCAGCCCCACACCTCCAGTGTGACGGGCGCGTCCACCGTCCCCTCACCCTTCGCGGAGTCTCCCCCGCCACAGGCTGTCAAGGACAGCACGGTCGCCGCGGCGACGCCCGCCGCCATGATTTTCCTGAAGGACTTCATCATCCCTGTCTCCTTATCTGTTGGTGTGGTTGTCTGACGATGGAAGGCGTCGTACAAGGTCCGTGGGCGACGTCGCGGCGCCCCCGTCGTCCTTTGACGAAGGTCGGTCCGTCTGCGGCACCATCGGCGAGCATACGGACCTCCGCACGACCTCCTCATCGAATCGTTGTAGATACGGCCATCGAAAGTTTTCTGTTGGAATACAGCGGAAAACTACCTGTCCTTATGGGACCTCACCTCTACTGTATCCCTATTTTTACTTCATCGTTGTAGATGATAATACCGCACTTCTCCCCCAAGGTCAACACGATTTCAGGCACGTCACCACACCCCGCATCCCATGCGTCTTCCCACACGCTACGGTGGGATGCATGACTTCGACCCCGACACCCACGAATCCGCGCCGCAAGTCCGGCGACGGCCCCGCCCGCGCGAATACCAACGGTTCCGCCCGCGCCAACGGCAACGGCGACTCCCCCGCCCACACGAACGGCCATGTCTCCGCATCCGCATCCGCCCCCGCATCCTCATCGCACGGCACGTGGCGGCGCATCCTCGCCCTCGCCGTTCCCACCTTCGGCCAGCTCATCGCGGAGCCCGCGTTCATCCTCATCGACACGGCCGTCGTCGGCCATATCGGCGACGCGGCCCTGGCGGGACTGTCCATCGGCTCCACCATCATCCTCACCACCGTGGGCCTGTGCGTCTTCCTCGCCTACGGCACCACGTCGCAGGTGGCGCGCCTCATCGGCGCCGGACGCCGCCGCGAGGGACTGGAGGCCGGCATCGACGGCATGTGGCTCGCGTTCGGCATCGGCGTGGTCGTTTCCATCGCCCTGTTCCTGGCGGGCCGGCCCCTATGCGCGGCGTTGGGCGCGAGCGGCGAGGTGCTCGACCAGGCGCAGCTGTATCTCAACGCCGTCGTCTTCGGCCTGCCCGGCATGCTGCTCGTCTATGCAGCGAACGGCATCTTCCGCGGATTGCAGAAGGTGCGCGTCACGCTCGTCGCGGCAGTGGCGGGCGCGGCGCTCAACACCGTGTTGGAGCTGCTGTTCGTCATCGCGTTCGGCTGGGGCATCGCCGGTTCGGGCGCGGCCACGTTCGTCGCACAATGGTTCATGGGGATCTTCCTCACCGTGCCGGCGGTGCTGTGGGCGAAGGCGGACGGCGCGTCCGTCCGCCCGAGGCTTTCCGGCATCATGCGCAGCATGGGCGACGGCGTGCCGCTGTTCCTGCGCACGTTGGCGCTGCGCGCCTGTCTGGTGGCGACGGTCATGCTCGCCGCACGCATGGGGATGGCCGTGCTGGCCGCATATCAGGCGGTGAACGCCTCGTGGAATTTCGTCATCAACATGTTGGATGCGATCGGCATCGCCGGGCAGGCGTTGGTGGCGACCGAGTTGGGCGCCGGACGCCGCGCCGAGGCGCGGCGCATGACGTCCGCCGCGGGGCATGCGGGCGCATTGGCGGGCGTGGTCATCGGAGCGGGACTGGCGTTGACGGGCCTGTTGGCCGCGCCGTTGTTCTCGCCGAGCGAGTCAGTGCGCGCGCTCATCACGGTCGGCATGGTCACGCAGGGCGTGTTCCTGCCGTTGTGCGGTTGGATGTGGGCGTTGGACGGCATTCTCATCGGTGCGGGCGACTACCGTTATCTGGCCGCCACATGCGGCCTGACCGCGTGCGTCTACCTGTGCACGCTCGGCGTGGTGGACCGGCTCGACACGGCGTTCACGTCCGATGCGGCGCGCATGGCCGCGTTGTGGATCGTGCTCAATGTGGTCTTCATCGGCCTGCGCGCCGTGTTCAACGCTCTGCGCGCCCGTTCCGACGCGTGGCTCACGCCGGCCGCAAGGCGATAGCGGTCTTCCGTCCGGCGCAGACCCCGCCTCCTAGGCGGATTCCGACGCAAACGGAGCGGGTTCCGACGCAATCCGTAGGTAATCCGGCATGACTTATGCGGATTCCGACGCAAACGGAGCGGGTTCCGACGCAATCGGATAGGAGGCGACATCGTGCGGCCGGTCAGATGGCGGCGAGTCCGGTTTCGCCGGTGCGCACGCGCACGACCGAGTCGAGCGGCATGACCCAGACCTTGCCGTCTCCGATGGTGTCGGTGCCGGCCGCACGCACGATGACCGTGACGATGGCGTCCACATCCGCGTCGCCGGACAGCACTTCGATGCGGATCTTCGGGATGAGGTCCACGGTGTAGGCGGCGCCGCGGTAGACCTCGGTGTGGCCGCGTTGGCGTCCGTATCCGTTCGCTTCGGACACGGTCATGCCGTGGACGCCGGCGGCGGCCAGCGCCGCTTTGACGTCGTCGAGTTTGTGCGGCTGGATGATGGCGGTGATGAGTTTCATGGCGGTTCCTTCCGTTTGCGGCGTTCGATGCGTGTGGTGCGGCCCCGGCGTCGTCCGCGCGGGGCCGTGTCCGATGGGATGCGTCAGCGGGTTCCCGCGGCGCCGAGGATGGAGGTGGCGGCTCCGGCGAAGTCGTAGGCGCGTTCGCCTTGGTCGGCGAGGTCGATGCCGCCGATTTCCTGCGCTTCGGTGACGCGCCAGCCGACGGTCTTCTCCAGGGCGACGGCGATGACCGCGGTGACGACGGCGGAGTAGACGATGGCGACGAGGGCGATGGCGGCCTGTGCGGCGAGCTGCCTCCAGTCGCCGCCGGCGAGCAGTCCGGTGCCTTCGCCGAACAGTCCGACGAGGACGGTGCCGAGGAGTCCGCCGACGCCGTGTACGCCGACCACGTCGAGCGAGTCGTCGTATCCGAAGCGGAATTTCAATCCGCAGGCGAGGCAGGTGACGATGCCGGCGATGGCGCCGATGACGATGGCCCACAGCGGGGAGACGACGTCGGCGGCGGGGGTGATGGCGACGAGGCCCGCGACGATGCCGGAGGCTGCGCCCATGGCGGTGTAGTGGCCGCTGCGGAGGCGTTCGGTGAAGCCCCAGGCGAGCATGGCGGCGGCGGCCGCGGCGGAGGTGGAGATCCAAGCGTAGCCTGCGGTGCCGTCGGCGCTGAACGCGGAGCCGGCGTTGAAGCCGAACCATCCGAACCAGAGGAGGAACGCGCCGAGCATCACGAAGGGCACGTTGTGCGGGCGGAACGGCTGGGTGCCGAATCCTTTGCGTTTGCCGATGACGAGCACGACGACCAGTGCGGCGACGGCGGCGTTGATGTGCACGACGGTGCCTCCGGCGAAGTCGTGGGCGGCGGCGCCGAGCGCTTGGGAGATGGGGCCGTCCGCGGAGAGCAGGCCGCCGTTCCAGACCATGTGCGCCATGGGCGCGTAGTCGAGGGTGAGCCAGAGTGCCACGAAGATCATCCATGTGGCGTATTTGACGCGTTCGGCGATGGCGCCGCAGATGAGGCCCACGGTGATCATGGCGAACGCGACCTGGAAGGCCACGTCCACGGATACGGGATAGCCGTGCGCGTTGAGGCCGGTGGCCGTGTAGACGCCGTCCTCGGCGGTCATGGCGTCGCCGAGGAGGAACCCGGTGACGGGATCGCCGAAGAGACCGGCCACATCCTTGCCCGCGTAGGCGATGGACCAGCCCCACAGCACCCAGACGATCATGGTGACGGACAGCGCCGCCGCTTCGAGCATGAGCATGTTGAGCACGGCCTTGGCTCGGACCATGCCTCCGTAGAAGAACGCCACTGCCGGCGTCATGAGGAATACCAGCGCGGCGGATGTCAGGATCCATGCGGTGTTGCCGGTGTCGATGGCTCCCATGGTCGCTCCCTCCTGTTCGTGGGCGCCCGTATCCGCCTTGCCGTCCGATGCTTCGTGCGGCACGGCGTCCGATGCGCCCCGGTTGTGTTCCGATGTGCGGCAGTACAACGCCGGAGGGTTTTGGGAAGGTTACGGCGCGTTACATGCCAGTTAAGCGACGTCCCACCATGCGGACCACGATGACGCGTGGAGGGGACGGCGGAACATGCCGGAGGCCGCGTACGGCAAAGGCCCGCGCCCCATGTTACGAACATGAGTCGCGGGCCTTGCCCGATGATGCGACACGCCTAGGCGAGGATGCCGTCCACGAAGCCTTCCGGATCGAAGGGGGCGAGATCGTCCGGGCCTTCGCCGAGGCCGACGAGCTTGACGGGCACGCCGAGTTCGCGCTGCACGGAGATCACGATGCCGCCCTTGGCGGAACCGTCCAGCTTGGAGAGCACCACGCCGGTGATGCCGATGGCCTCGGCGAACACCTTCGCCTGGGCCATGCCGTTCTGGCCGGTGGTGGCGTCCAATACGAGCAACACCTCGTCCACGGGCAGGTTCTTCTCGGTGACGCGGCGGATCTTGCCCAGCTCGTCCATGAGGTTCGCCTTGTTCTGGAGGCGGCCGGCGGTGTCGATGATGAGCACGTCCGCGCCGGACTCCTTGGCCTTGGCGCTCGCCTCGAACGCGACGGACGCCGGGTCGGCGCCGTCCTTGTCCGAACGGACCACGGGCACGTCCACGCGCGCGCCCCATGTTTCGAGCTGGTCGGCGGCGGCGGCGCGGAAGGTGTCCGCGGCGCCCATGACGACCCGTCTGCCCTCGGACACGAACAGGCGGGCGAGCTTGCCGGCCGTGGTGGTCTTGCCGGTGCCGTTGACGCCGACCATGATGATGACGCTCGGCCTGTTCGCGCCGTCCCTGTCCGCGTTGAGACGGCGGTCCGTGTCACGGCCCACGAGGTCGATGAGCTTCTCGCGCAGGGCGGCGCGCACCTCGGCCGCATCCGCCTTGCCGGTCACGCGCGCGTCCGTGCGCAGGTCGTCCACGAGCTGCATGGACGCCTCGGCGCCCACATCCGCGAGCAGCAGCGTGTCCTCGACGTCCTCCCAATCCGTTTCGGAAAGGTTGTCTTTGGCGAGGATGTTGAACAGCACCTTACCGAACGGGTTGCTCGACTTGGAGAGCTTCGCCTTGAGACGTTCCAGACGGGAGCCCACGGCCTCCGGCCTCTCCACCGCCTTCGCCGAGACCGGCTCATCAACGGCCGGTTCCGCCGCGAGCGGCTCCTCAACGACTGACCCTTCGGTCCCCTCCGCGCCCGGCGCCACGGACTCTTCCATGACCGTCGCGCTCTCGGACTCGGTCTCCGGCTCCACGCCTTCAGGCTCAGCCTCAGCCGCTTCCACGACCGGCACGGCTTCAGGCTCGGACTCCGGCGCCACGATCTGGGCGACGCCCTCGTCTTCTTCCGCAACGGGACCGGCTTCCGGCTCCGAGGCCTCCGCCGATGGCGGAGACTGCGCGATAGACGCGGGAGCGGCCGCATCGGACGCGCCACCGGACGCCTTCGCGGAACGCGACCGCGCGAACCAGACGGCCGCCGCGATCAGCAGCACCGCAACAACAACAAGGCCCACCATGGCCATAACACTCGTTTCCATGTCCACCAGTCTAAAGACTCCCATCCACCGCAGCGCACGAAACCACGTCAACCGCGCACAAAACCATCCGGCCGCAGCCAACCTTCCTCCCGCACGGCGACGCCAGAGGAACATGCTTCCGTACGGCGATCCATATGCCAGGGGCTTCGTCCACATAACCCGATTTTTTGATTCCCGCCGCCACACGCACCGTAGTCTTGGCGGCAACACACGCACGAGACACCCCAGATGATACGTCAGGAGGTATATCATGGATGGGTGGGATGTCGAGCTGGCCCTCATCGAGGACTGGCTCGACGAACAGGACACCAAGACCGTGACATTGGTCATGGCCGCCATCGACGTGCTCCGCGAACGAGGGCCGAGCCTACGCAGACCCTTGGTCGGGACCATCGCAGGCTCGCGCATCCCCAACCTGAAAGAACTGATTCCGGGCTCCTCAGGCAAAGCCGAGATACGCATCCTGTTCGTCTTTGACCCGCAACGCCGAGCTGTGATGCTGCTCGCCGGAGACAAGCACAAACACTGGCGACGATGGTACGAGACGGCCGTCCCGGAAGCCGAACGACGCTACGACCGATATCTGCGCGACCTACAGGAGACGAAACAATGAAACACGTATCTTTCGAGGATTACATGACCAAACGCGGACTCACGGACGAAGACCTCGCCCCCCATCGGGAGCATATGGCGGAACGAGTCCGTCTCTATGAGCTCAGGGAAGCCCGCCAAGCCTGCTCCCTGACCCAGCGACAGCTCGCTTCCCACATGGGAGTCAGCCAGAAGCGCATCTGCGAGCTGGAGCGGGGCGACCTCGAACGCACACAGGTCTCCACCCTGAAACGCTACGTCGAAGGATTGGGCGGCATACTCCACATCAGCGCGTCCCTCCCCGGCCACGATCCCATCATCATCGTCTGAAAGCAGCGCGCAAACTCACGCCAATGCGGTCGAGCGAGCCTTTCGCTCGCCGAGTCCTCCCGCTCCACGGCCATCGGCCCCGAGCAGGAGCATCGAACACGGCGGCGGACACCATCCGCCCCACCCCAACCAACACACCATAGAAGGAGCAACGCATGAACCAGCATCCCATCGCCACCGAAGACGCGCCCGCCGCGCTCGGCCCCTACTCGCAGGGCTGGTACACCGACGACCAAGTGTACGCCTCCGGCCAGCTCGGCATCGACATGACCACCGGCAAACTCGCCGAAGGCGTCGAAGCCCAAGCCCGCGCCTCCATGCGCAACCTCGGCGCCGTCCTCAAAGCCGGCGGCAGCGGCTACGACCGCATCCTGAAGACCACCATCTTCCTCGCCGACCTCAACGACTTCGCCGCCGTCAACGCCGTCTACGCCGAATTCTTCGACGGCAACTACCCCGCCCGCAGCTGCGTGCAGGTCGCCGGCCTGCCCCTCGGCGGCCTCGTCGAAATCGAGTGCATCGCCACCCGCGGCTGACGCCCCATGCGGGACGCCGCCGAACGCATCGGACGGTGTCCCGCATGCACGACTAAGCTGGAACGCATGGCCAACTCCTCACGCATGACGTCGTACCAACGACGAGAACAGCTCATCCGCATCGGACGCGCGCTCTTCGCAGCCAAAGGATTCGAAGCCGTAAGCGTCGAGGAGATCGCCAACCACGCCAAAGTCTCCAAACCCATCGTCTACGAACACTTCGGAGGCAAGGAAGGACTGTACGCGGTCATCGTGGACCGTGAAATGCAGGCCCTCACCACCACCCTCACCGCCACACTCGACGATCCCACCATGCACCCGCGCCAAATCGTCGAAAGCACCGCGCTCGCCCTCCTCACCTACATCGAGGAAAACGCCGAAGGCTTCCAGGTCCTCTCCCGCGACTCGCCCAGCACCGACCCCTCCGGATCGTTCAGCTCCCTGCTCGGCGACATCTCCATGCGCGTCGAAGACCTGCTCACCGCCACCTTCAAACGCCAGAAACTCTCCCCCAAAGGCGTGCCCTACTACGCGCAGATGCTCGTCGGCATGACCGTCTTCACCGGACAATACTGGGCCGACCGTCCCAAAGTCAGCAAGGAACAACTCGCCGCATACATCGTCGACCTCGCATGGCACGGTCTGTCCCGACTCGACTCCAAACCCAAGCTCGTCTTCGAAGGCGCCAAAGCCAAACGGCCGCGCACCGAACACGACCCCACTCCATCGGAGGCGGACATCGAAGACCCCGCCGACTGACGCGCGCCGCGCCATCGGACGCACTCAGGGAAAAATCAGGGCGACCGAACATGCAGTCAGGGCGGCAGAACGCGTAACCGCCCTCCCCACGCCGAAGAACGGTGCTAGGGTGGCCAAGGAAACACGCCGAACACGCTGAGGAAACGAACGACTATGACACAACCGGCAACGACGAGGCCGACCCGCACGGCGGCGCACACAGCCAAAACGCTCACCTTCGTGGTGCCCGCCTACAACATGGAAGACTACCTCGAACGCTGCGTGCTCTCCCTCACCGCCGCCGCGCGCAACGACGACATCGAAGTCCTCATCATCGACGACGGCTCCAAAGACGGCACCCTCGCCGCCGCACAGGACTTCGAACGCCGCTACCCGGGCATCGTGCGCGCCATCCACCAAGAGAACAAAGGCCACGGAGGAGCCGTCAACACCGGCATCGCCAACGCCTCCGGCGCCTACGTCAAAGTCGTCGACGCCGACGACTGGGTCGGACCCGAATCACTCGAACAGGTCATGGCCGTCCTACGCGAGGAAACCGCCAAAAACGAACCCATCGACATGCTCGTCACCAACTACGTGTACGACAAAGTCGGCAAACGGCGCAAACACGTCGTCAACTTCCGCCACGCCATGAAACCCGGCGCCACCCTCACCTGGAACGATCTCGGACGCTTCGGACTCGCCGAATACATCCTCATGCACGCGCTCACCTACCGCACCGACATCGTGCGCGCCAGCGGCATGCGACTGCCCGAACACACCTTCTACGTGGACTTCATCTACGCCTACCAGCCGTTCCCCTGGGTCAAAACCATGCGCTACCTCGACACGCCCTTCTACCACTACTTCATCGGACGCGAAGGGCAAAGCGTGCAGACCGACGTCATGATCAGACGCGTCGACCAGCTCATCCAAGTCAACCGGCACATGGTCGAAGCCACTCCCGAACGCGGCGACGTACCCGAAGGCCTCTACCGGTACATGATCCACTTCCTCGCCATCGAAAGCTCCGTGGCCAGCGTGTTCCTCATCCTCTCGCGCGATCCCGCCAACTACGCGAAGAAAACGAAACTCTGGCAGGACCTCAAAGCGCACTCCGCCGCCATCCACCGCGACGTGCGCCGCAAACCCATGTCACGCGCGCTCAACCTGCCCGGCTCCGTGGGACGGTTCATCATCCGATGGGGATACCGCATCGCCGAACACGTGGTCGGATTCAACTGAACGTCGGCCGCGGTCCCCGATTGGCACCCGGCTCGGCCGCGCTTGAAGACCGACCGGGACGCGACCGGGCGGCGGCGTTTCGTCATCCGTCTTCCCGCCCGAAAGACGGATGACGAAACGTCGGCGGACCGAATCGTCCCGATTGATGAACGCGGCTTGCGCAACCAAGGCCCATGAGTATACTCGCTTCGGTTTGTCCACATACCAGACGCGCCGCACGAGCGAAAACCGCACACGGCATGCGGCACACGGCACGCATACAGAACAAAGGAGTGAGAACATGTCGAACGAGCAGCAGAACGTCAAAAGCAAGAAGACCCTGATCATCGCCATCGTCGCCATCGTGGTGGTGGCCGCCATCGCGGTCGCCGCGTTCATGATGACCTCCGGCGGCAAGGCCTCCACGGAATCCGTCGAGAACTGCCAGCTGCAGGTCGAAGCGCTCGCCGCGCACCAGGACGCCCTCAAGCTCGCGCAGGAATCCGCCGACGAAGCCGCCAAGCTCACCGACAAGGATGTGGAGGACGCCTCCGTGCTGGACGACCTCAAGAACGCCCAGGCCGAAGTCGACGCGCTGGGCGAAGCCCCCACCTGCCCGACCGACGGCTCCCAGCAGGACGTGGACGCCGCCATCGAATCCGTGCGCGAGTACGCCGAGAACCTGCGCTCCGCCACCAGCGGCCTGGACGCCGCCGCGAAGGCCGTCATCTCCTCCAACGAAGCCCTCACCGGCGTCGAGGAGTAAACGCCCGGCGGGGATTCCGGACGATATCGGACCGGATACTCGGACGATATCGGGACCGGGTGCCGCCGCCGCTCCGCAATTCCACGGCGCGCCTGATCTTGCCGCGAAAGGCCCGTATCCATGTTGCATGGTGCGGGCCTTTCCGCGTGTCGCCGCCTTGTCCGCCGCGCAGGGCGGACGGCGGACAGGGCTCGGCACATACGGCACTGACCGCCGCACCCCGTTATCACCCTATTGTCCCCTGTCATAGCCGCATGACGGGGGATTCTTTCAGGAGCGTCCGGCGCGGCGGGAATTCGGCGCACCTCACGAGGATGAGTATGTACGCAAGGCAACGCTCCATGCCGCACAGGCATCGCACTTGGCCGCGCTGCGGGTTTCCTGCGCGGTTTGAGCGAACAAGTGCGCGTTTAGCGAGACATGTGCGCACCCCGCTTCCGGAGAACGTCCTTTCCGGCGCGCCAAGGCAAAACGTCGCTTCGTGAAAATGGCTTCATTCCAGGCTTTCTTGGGAAGCTGACCTTTGAGCGACCGCGCGAATCCCCGTTGCTTCACGGGGAGGGTGCGCACATGTCTCCCAAAACGCGCACATGTCACCTGAAACAGCGCACGAAACCTCACCGCTGACGCACGAAACCTTACCACCGACGCACGAATCCCCTCAACGGCACACCAATCTCCCCACCGCCGGCCAAAAGCGGACGCACACCGTATGGCGGCATCGCCGCTCGGCCTGCGCACCGCGGATGTGATCAGCTCGCGCCGCTCACCCCGACCGCACCGCACATCGCCGCTCCACTTGCGCCCCATTGCTCACCCACACCACCCCGTTGCCACACCCCGCCACCCTTCACACACCCCATAACCCCGCTTCGTCCACAGGACCGCGCAGTCTCATCAACCGCCCCGAATACCGGTTTCCCTTCATTCCCGAAAACTCCTACGCTGGCCGCATGAACACTCCAACACCCAGCAATACATTGCGGCGGCTGGCGGAAGACCGGCTTGAGGAGTTCACCAAGGTGGATGCGCTCCTCAAGCGTCACCGCACGCATATCGGCCGCGACGGCATCGAATGCGGCCTGACTTCCGCCCTGCGCCTTGAGGGGATAGAACTCCCCCTTATTCCCCGTAACACCCCATACTCGGCGAAGCTCGACGTGGTTCATCTCATGGTGGATTCCGCGTCGGCGCGACGCCGTTGGAAGGGCGCGCGTTTCCATCTCGCCACCCAGCCGGCGCTGGGCGCCATCCCGGAGGAACGCCGGCATGAGTATGCGCCACGGCATATCGCACCGGACGTGTACGTCACGCATCCGCTGCTGACGTGGGCGCAGATGTCTCGCACGCTCGACCGCGAGGAGTTGACCGTATTGGCGGATTCGATGATGCGGCGCAATCATCCGTCGATGCATTTCACTCCGGATGATTTCCGTGAACTGATGACGCTGCTGCCTGCGGGGCAGGGGTTCAAGGGTCGGGCGAAATGCCTGTGGGCGTGTGAGATGATGCGGGAGAACACGGATTCCTCGATGGAGACGCGCATGCGACTGAAGCTGTGGGGCGAGTCGATTCCGGAGCTGCGGGGTTTGGTGGTGAACCATCGGATCACGGTGGACGGGGATGAAGACGGAAACGGGGGCGGGAGCGGGTTCGACGGCGGGAGCGGGAGCAGCAGGCGGAACGGCGCCGGGTCGACGCTGTTTCTGGACATGGCGTTGCCGGAGCTGCGTATCGGCATCGAGTATGCGGGCCGGCATCATGCGGAGCAGTGGTCGGCGGACTTGTCCAGACAGACGGCGATCGCGGCTTCCGGATGGACGCTGCTGTCCGCGAGCCATGAGACGATGTCGGACCCTGCGCGATGGCGTGAGTTCGTCTCCCATCTCGCCACCCAGATTCTCCGCAGCACCACATAACGAGTGGGCGATAACCCCTTTCAAGCCCCCTTGGTTTCGTAATCCGAAAAGGCGCGTACACTGTTGCCGTCCGTAATCGATAGGCAGGAGAAGTCGTCATGGTGCAGTCGCCGTCGTCCAATCGCCCGGTCCCCGATCAGCCGTCCCCGCTGGAGGGGGTCGAGTCGCTAGGGAAAACCGAGCTGCCGTTCCTCACCGGACACGACGACGCCCAAGGCTCCGGAGGCGATGAAGTCCGGGCAGTCCAGGGCGTCGGTCAGACCATCGATCAGCCCATTGGACAAACCTACGAACGGAAAGGCGAGCTGGACGACCCGCAGTTGCCGCCGATCACCGCGGTGCCGATGTTCGCGTCGATGCCGGCGGGACCGGTGGCCCCAGTGGACCAGGTGGGTCAGGCGGGTCAGGCGGGCCCTCTGGGTGGGCCGGAGCTTGCCGCACCGTTGCCGTTGGTGTCCGTGATCGTGCCGGTGTACAACGCGCAGGAGTATGTGCGCTACTGCGTGGATTCGATTCTGCGGCAGAGCCACCGGAATCTGGAGGTGATTCTGGTGGACGACGGCGCCACGGACGACAGTCCCATCATTCTGGACGAGTATGCGCGCCGCGACGACCGCGTGCGGGTGATCCATCAGGAGAACGGCGGCATCGCGAAGGCGCAGAACGCGGGCTTGGATGCGGCGCATGGCGAGTACATCGCGTTCGCGGACAATGATGATATTCTCGACCGGCGCAATATCGAACTGCTGTTGCATGCGTTGGTGCGTACGGGCGCGGATATGAGCAAGGCGCGTTGGCGTCAGTTCGGCGTTTCGCAGTTGTATGCGGTGGCCGAGGAGGCCGCGGCGGGCGCGAAGGAACCGGAGCGTATTTCCGTGTTCGAGAATCCGCTGCACGCGTATCAGACGGTGTTCTGCAAGAGTCTGCGTCTGGCCGGGTCGAAGTTGGGCCGCAATACGGAGGCGCGGTATTTCAATGAGGCGAATTGGTGCCGATTGTACCGCCGTGAATTGTGGGACGGCGTACGCTTCCCGGAGGGCATGTATGCGCAGGATACGGCTGTTGCGGGCGAACTGTACGTGCGGATGAATAAAGTCGCGGATATCGACGTGAATTTGTATAACTGGCTGCAGCGTCCGGAGTCCGTCACGCACAATAAGCGCGATGCGGCGTTCCACCACGATCATGTCGTCGCTGCAGCGCGAAATTTCCGCTTGTGTTTGGAACATGACGTGCATCCGTATCGCAGCTATTACACGTTGTTGAATGCCGTGCATGACGAGCGTACCGCCCCGGATTTCCAAGATCCGTCCAATCAGGCGCAGCATGAGGCCGATGTGGCGCAGATGCGCGAGTTGCTGTCCCAATTGCCGCCGCATCATCGCGCCCTGTGCGCTTCGACCCGTCTGATTCGCCTAGCCGAAAAGCAGGTCTACGACGCCAGAATCAAAAACATGCAGTGACCGCTCAGGAACCGCGCCGACAGAATATCTGAGTGCGGGACTGTCCCACTGCCGACTCCAAATTTATAGAAGCTATAAAATATAGTCACAGAAGAGACAATCTCGCGCGGTAGTGCCCGGTATTTTGTGGCCTTCGCCAGTTTGTATGGCGGAGGCCCAGAAATATGAACAGCTTGAGGAATGATGGGATGCCCATAGGCACAATGGGCATCCCATCATTCACTTCAAGTCATACCACTTCAGACGCATCTCCTCTCTCAGTCCGCATTCACCGTATCTCCTCGAACGGCTCATAGGTCTGTTCACTGATGAATTCGTAGTAACGAATCCCCTCCCATTGTGTGCTATCGCCGAATTCCAGTAGACGCACGTTCCGGTTGTCATAAGTAGCCGCATACAACGTCTTACTTTGAATGTCGTAGACGACCGTGTATTGGGTCCATGGCACGAGGATTTCACCACCCGACCTGATACGTAGAGCGCCTTTGGGCGTATTGACGGTAGTCAGCAGTTGAAACACTTCGTTCACGGCGTGCGCGTCGTGCACTTTTAATGACATGAGTTTGACATACGCGGCTCTCAGGAATCGACTTTCCGGCTTGTAGTCACTGGGGATATCAATGAGCCCGGAGCAGGTTTCTTCGAGGCCGATTCGCTCGATGGGTTCTTCCACCGAGTAGGTGTATGTACGGCAAGTGGAGCGTTCCAAATGGGTCTTCAAATTGTGTAGATGCCAATCGAATGTGGGAGCATTGGCGAATACACCAACGGGATTCTCAAAAATGCGGAATCCGTTCTCCTGTGACGGCTCCACAACGATGGATCGGCCGGTGTCGTCTTGGAAGACGGCGTGCTGGGGCACTGACATGCCCATCATGGGACCAGGCTCGTTGACGATGCCGAGTTCCGAGTTCAGACGTTCCTTGATTTCATCCAAAGAACCGTATTGGGTGAGAATCCAGGTGACGAGTTCTTCTCCGCGCAATGCCTTCTTGCCGGATTCGTCGATGGTGGCACGATCAACATAGCGGTAGAAGTGGTCGAAGTAGAATGATCCGCCGCAAATGCCGTGTTCATTGATGCCGTCAAGGATGACCGGATGCTGGTGCACGTCCTGCGCCCATGCGATGCCCATGACCGCGTATCGTGTGGTGATTGGGGTGTAGGTGGATTCGATGGTGGTGCCGGCGGGGATTTTCATTCCGGCGTATTCGAATTCCTGTTCAAAGTCTTGGGTACGCCCCCAGTAAGGATGTCCTTCTTGGCTGACGATGGAGATGCCTGTGCACATGTCTTCACTCCTTGCTGGTGAGGGCTTCGTTTTTGGCGGAGGGAATGGCGGCGATGACCGCTCCGATAAGGGCGACTACGGTGCCGATGAGGGTGATGGCGTAAATCTGCGCGCCCAGCGCAGGAATCAGCCAGTCGATGAGTACGGATCCGATGAGCTGTCCAGCAGTGGAGGCAAGTCCCAGCAGCAGGAGTCCCAGCCCACGTACGAGCAGTGCCATCAGGGCGATGGACAGCAGTCCCAGCGGGCCTCCCAGATACATCCACCATTGGGAGGGCAGATGGAAGGCGACCTGCCCCATGGCAACACGTACGATGAGGGCGATGGCGAGCACGGTGAAACCCACGATGAAGTTCCATGTGATGGCGACCAGCATGGAACCGGTTTCGCGTGCGACTGCGGAGTTGCCGGCCGGCTGCCATCCGGCCAGAAGGCCCGCCATGAACGGCAGGATAGCCATACCGATGACCGAGGGAGCCTGCCAGTTGGGAGAGACCACCATGATGGTGGCGGCGATAGCGAGCAGTGCGCCGAGGACGCGGGGCAGGTTGAACGGCTGCTTGACGTCCACTCCAATGCCGAAACGGTCGCAGAGGAGGCCGGAGAGCACCATGCCGCAAATCAGTGTGGTTTGGAAAGTGGCCACGCCAAGCACCGATGCAGAGGCTCCCTCGGAGAATACGACCATTGCGCCGCAGAGTCCGGCCAGCCAGCTCCACCAAGGGATGTTGTTGGCTTTGATCTTGCTGGGGATGGAAGCGAACTGTCTGCGGGTGGAAGAACGCGCCAGAATGATGATGGCCATGACCACCAGTCCGGATCCGAACGACACTACCGCGGAGGCGTTGCCGTCGCCGAGTTCCACGCCTACCTGTCCGTTCACGGCCGACTGCATCGGGGAGAGCATGCCAGCCAACACCGTTGCGATGAACAGCAGGGGAACCATATATGTTTTCTTGTTCATTGTCCTTGACCTTTCATGAAAGCCCACAACGCCGATGATGTGGGCTTAACACTGTTTGTAACGTACGTCGTTGTAGTTTTGTGGTGAGATTGAAGGTCTTGCGCGTCTGTCTTTCAGCTGAATCGCCCGGCGATCCAGTCCACGCAGTTGGAAAACAACGTCGGATACCCCTCCCACGTCATGAATTCATCCGGAGCCCAGTGCGGGGAAATATCGGAAGCGAACGCCAGAGTACGCCCACGGCCATATTCGCCGACTGCCAGCATTGGATTTCCTTCAACGGACATCAACACTTTCGCGTTCTCTTTGACATCAAGAAGCTGGTATCCCAGCAGGGCGGGAACCGGTCCCAAACCGTTCACGATGGGATGGTTCATAACGATTTCGGGCGTGATTCCTTGAGGTTTTTCCACGCGATCGTCATAGGGTGAGATGTTCACCGGCAATATCCGCTCCACGGCAGTGCCATGGTAGTGCGCCTTGCCTTCGAATCCCGCAAAGGACAGGTATCCTCCCGCCATCATCAGACCGTGTCCGGCCGCTACCCATTCGGCCAGCAGGTCAAGACGGTTGGCCGAAGCGCGCCCCTGCGCGAACACTTGGTTGGGTAACAACAGGGAATTACTGCCGATATCGGAAAGAATGACCACATCGTAGGCATCGAGTTCTTCCCGACTCCAAGGGAATCGCTCCGGCACATCGTGGGCGCATAAATGGGTGACGTCATGCCCTTTGCCGCGCAGGGCGGCGAGGAAGGCCTCGCAGCCGATCTCCAGTTTGGTCGTAGTGAACGAGTCGAATCCTTTGTATTCCGTTGTGGTGGAGATCCATGATTCTCCCGCCAACAATACTTTGGCCATCCGCCCAGCCTCCTTGTCTTGGTCGCGGACTTTTTGCTTCGGCGCTCCTTGGCGAAGTCATCCGCCTTCGGATTACCTGCCCCTAGAATACATCTTTTGCGCAGTTTGCGCAAAAGACACGCCACAAACATGCGACGAGACACGCGTCTCATAGCTTAGCCATCCTTTTCATTGCGCAATAATTTGCGCAAATTTAATTTTTGCGCAACAATAAGTACCAGCAAGCCACGGCAACTCAATGCGCGGCTCACACCAGGACGAAGAGATGCGGAGCAGTAATGTCCATCACCCAAGTGGCCAAGGAAGCGGGAGTCTCCCCCTCCACCGTCTCGCGATACCTCCGAGGTTCGTTGGACGTCAATCCCGAAACGGCGAAACGCATCAATGATGCGGCCTGCCGGTTTGGGTACACGGCACGTTCATCCAAAAACGCCAGCACTCTGCTGGCCCTTGTCGTGCCGGAACTCGGCAATCCGTTCTACAGCGCGCTCAGCCAGAGCATCGCCACCACCGCCGATGCCGCAGGTTTTCAAGTGGACATCAAGATTTCCCAAGGTAACGCCGTTCAGGAAACCGCGCTAGTGGAAGAAATCGCCCGCAGCCGCCGCTATCACGGACTGTTGTACGCCGGTCTGAACAGTCACAATGACGCCTTAAGACGTCTGATTCCAGCCGGCATCCGCGTCGTGGTCATGGACGAACTCATGGACGACCCCTCATTGCCCCCCATGAGCATCGTCACCGTGGACAACTATTCCGGCGCCTATCAGGCGGTCCGCTACCTGCTTTCACTGGGACATAGGCGCATCGCATACCTTTCCGGACCGAAAGGTTTGAGCACCACATCGGAACGACTGCGAGGATACACCGATGCGCTCTCCGCGGCCGGCATCGCCCTCGATGCCAGCATCATCTTTTCCGGACCGTATACCGAGGAATTCGGCAGCAGCATCTTCACGTATCTCATCGAAAACGACGAGCAACCCACCGCCATCTTCTGCAGTTCGGATGTCGCCGCCATCGGACTGCTGGGAGCCGCCGAACAGTACGGGCTTAAGATTCCAGATGACCTCTCCGTCATCGGATGCGACGGCATTCACGTGGGACAATGGCTGCGCCCCAGCCTTACCACACTGCGTCAGCCCATAGAGGACATCGCCCGCAATGCCGTGGAGCTGGTGCTGTCGAACGGCTCCCCTCAGCAGATTCAGCTGCCGCTCAGCTTGGTCATCCGTGATTCCACCCAGCGTAGAACGAGATGAAAGCCAAAGACCAACAATCGAACCTTCGTTTCGGACATTTGCGCGAAGGGCGACGGCCGCATCAGCCATCGCCCGACTCGCCTCATCTCAGTACGTCACGAAATCCAGATCTTTGAGATATCCCTTGCCGATGGTCATGTCATATTGGATGAGCCGATAATCCTGAAGCAGGTTTCGCTGTTCATCAGTCAGGGCGTCCTCACCGATTCGCATACCTGCTGAATCCAGATATACCGGGAAGTCCCCTCCGTCACCTGCGGCACCGGCGGGACCAATCGCCGCGATCGCCTCACGCATCCGTGTCAGGAAGGCGAGGTAGGGCGTCACCGCGGCATCCATATGTTGCGCGGCGAGCGCCATGAAATAGTTGGACGAGGTGACGCCGGCGTTGTCGTCGTCAAGCTTCGTCTCGGCGGAGGCGGAAGCGGCGTTAGACCAGATGAAGTAGTCGGTCATATGCAGGGACAGTTGGTCGATGTTTTCATTGCCGACCGCGTGTGTGTAGATGCCGGGCAGGTGGTCGCCGTAGAAGACGACGGTGATGGGCTTGTCGATGGCATCCAACGTGTTCAGAAAGTTCTGCGTGGCCTCGTCGGTGTATTCAAGGCCTTTTGCGTAGGTTTCCACGTCAGCGCGTTCCCAGTCGTTGGCGTATTCGGAAGCATCGTAGTCCTTGTATTCGTTGTCCGCATACCAGTCGTAGTAGGGCATGTGGTTCTGCATGGTGACGACCTGCAGGAATTGGCTGCCGTTCGCATCGTTCACGGTGTCCACGATGTCTTGGTAGAGTGCCGCGTCCGAGATGTGCTCATTGTCGTCGATGGTGTCCGTGTGGGTCAGATAGTCGGGTCCGTCTTCCGTGTGGAAGGTGGAGAACCCGAACTTCTTGTAGTTCGTCCCACGGAAGTACATGGAACGGTTGAAGGAGTGGAATGCTTCCGAACCGTCCGTGTCGACATCGTCATTCCACAGTTGGTTGAAGCTTTCGGCCCACTTTTGGGTGGGTACGAGCTGTTGGTATGCAACGGCGAGCGAATGGTTGAAGTTGGCCATGCTCAGTCCGGTGAGGGCCTGGTATTCGATGTTGGCGGTGCCTCCGCCGTATCCGGTGGATAGGGCCAGGCCGGAGGTGGTGTGCTGTTTGATGTCACGGATGTACTGCATCGGGTCGTTGTCCAGTGCGATGCCGGGGACGCGCGTCGGGTCGGAGAGCGATTCGGACAGAACCATGATGACCGTACTGTCCGTGAGTTGGCCGACGCGTTCCGCGTTGATGCGTTTGGCTTGCTGCCGGTAACGTTTGGCGATGTTCCGCATGGTGTCTTCGCTGTAGTTCGCGGGTTCTTCCATGGCGGTGACGTGCACATAGCGAGCGAAGCCGAGGACGTATCCGTTCTGCTGCATGTCCTGCGTGGGGTCGAACAGTATCGCGGAATCGGACATGTCTTTAACGAACTTTTTGGCCCAGGTGTTCGGCGTGTTGACGTTCCACATGAAGGTGAACAGCTGGCTGAACAGCAGCAGGGTAAGGGTGATGCGTGCGATGATGCCGATGTAGTTACGGCTTTTCAGCCATCGCATGACGACCGTCCTCACACGGCGTTCTTTTTTCTCGGGGGTAAGAACGGACGAATCGGCAGTGGCAGCAGCAGCGTCAACACAACCGGAACGGACGCGTCTGCGCATGGGGATGAGCGATCGTCGCGAGTCGATGATGAAGAGGCAGAGTGATACGCCTGCGCAGATGAGCAGAAAGGTGATGACGCCGTGCAGGAGGGGAAGCCCGCTTTCGGGGATAAATGAGGCGATTTCGCCGGGGTTGCCGATGAAGTTGAGGTCCGGCGGAATCAACGGCTCGTTGCGTAGGGTGATTTTGAAATAGTTGGCCGTGGCCAGACTGCCGATGAGCACGATGAACAGCGGCGTGGCGATCCAGAATCGGTTGATGAGGACGATGAGCAGACAGTACAAGCCCACCAACACCGCATATCCGACGAGGAACTGCCTGTCTCCGCTCAGCCACATTTTGGTGACGAATGCGGTGAGTTTCTTCGGTGCGAACTTGGGATACAAGCTGGCCTGCAACGCCATGACGCCGATGGCGGGCAACGCCACGACGAACAGTGTGTACAACACGTATGAGAAGGGGAACCACCCGTGCCTGAGCAAGGACCAGATGGCTCTGCCGCATCGTCTGGCGGCGCTGGTCACGATACTCAAGATGCGGGTGACGATCGGGGAACTGGCGGCGCGATTCGCGGATGTCTCACTGTCCGTTTCCGCTTCATCGGCCATGCTGGCCGCGGTTGCCGTCGCCGTGCTTAGACCATGCGCATAAGCACCGTCTTCAGGGAGGCGTTCGTCCTTGGATATGGTCTCGGTTTTCATTGCCATGCTGACGATTCCGGTGGCATCGGTGTTGGAATCATCAATCGGCATGACCTGCACATCATGTTCGGTATCGGATGTCGGGGGGGGTGCCACGTGCGTGGAGGAGCGGCTCGCATTGCCGCTCTTCGAACCTTTATAGATGTATATCGATGAGCGTCCGACCGTATGGTCGGACCGTCGCCGTGGGGTTCCATCCATTGTGGTCTTCGTCCTGTGGTCCTTCGACTCCACTTGCTCGCTCCTCCATGATGTTTGTCCGTCTATGGCGTCGTTGTCCGCACCGCGCGCATCACGGAACGGACATTCCCTGTATGTCCTGCATGTTTCTGACGTTGCCTTGCCCATGGCGGATGCGGCAATGTTCGCCTTTGAATGCCAATGGGGCTGTATGTTCAGACAATGCTGAATCATACAGCCCCGTAAGACATGCGGTTGCGTCAGTGTTCGTGCCGCTGTTGTTCGGAACTCTCCAAGGACTGTTCCGAGATGGCCTGTTCGTCTTCCAAGTCCACGCTGATGGCCGTACGCACGCCCTTCCATTTTTCTATGACGAACAGCGGGTTGAAGACCAGCCAGTACAGTTTCCTCTTCCACGTGTATTGTCCGTCACGCAGGATGAACAGGCTTCCCAAGGTGAGGGCCCGCACCACTTGTTTGATGACGAACGGGACCGGGATGGAGTCCATGGTTTTGCCTACACGGCGCACGCCCACGATTTCGTCGAACATGCGCTTCTTGTAGTCGCGGAGTTTGATTTCGTTGGTGTGCACGACGTTCGCACGCGGTGCATAGGCTTTCATGTAGCCGCGGCGGATGAGGTCCTCTCCGAATTTCTGGTCTTCCGCATAGGGGACGTCCTGATAGGGGACGTCGCGCAACAGCACGGATTTGCGTGCGGCCGAGTTCACGTCCGAGTAGAACGTGACGAGATCGAAGAGCTGTTGCGAGTTGACGAATTCGTCTTGGTAGAACAGCGTCGTGCCGAAGTCCGGGCCGAATTGGCGGAAGGTGCGGATGATTTCCTCTTTGAGTAACGGGAGCGCCGTGGGACGGGGATCCTGCTTGCCCATCACGCCCACGACTTGCGGGAACCGTTCGAGCGGTTGGATGATTTCGTACAGCCAACGGTCATGCGCGGGAGTCGCGTCTTGGGTGAGATAGACGACGTATTCACCCCGCGCCTTTTCCGCCGCTTGTTGGCGCACGCGTCCGTGGGAGAATTCCGCTTTGGTGATGGTCTCGTACCGGAAGTGCCGGAACTTCGACGCCCACGAGCGGATGATGTCGAGCGTGCGGTCTTTGGAGCTGGTGTCGATGACGAGAATCTCGTATTCGAAGTCGACTTTCTGCCTCTGCAGGGCGCCGAAGAGCTCGTCCAGATTGTCTTCGCCGTAGTAGGTGGGGATGAAGACGGTGGCTTTGATGTCAGTCATGGTGTTGCGTGGTGGCCTCTCGTAGGATGATGCGTTCGAACTTGGCGTAGGAAGCGTCCCAGGAGGCGCTTTCCGCCCGCTTGGAGACGCGCTGGCAGCGTGCTTCGATGTCCGGATCGGTCACCACGGCGTCCAGACCATGGGCGAGTTCGATGGGAGAGTCGAGCGTGTAGACAATGTCCGGGTTCTCTCCGATGACCATGCGGTTGTTGTCTCCGTCGTTCATGACGGGCACGCAGCCGGCGGCCAGCAGTTCCAACGGCAGCAGGGATGCGTTGGTGAGCGACAGGACGAGGCACGCTTGGGATTCGTGGTAGATGTCCGCGAGTTGCGTTGGGCTGACGATACCTCGATTTTCATAAGGGAACGGAATGTCGTAGTCGGACACGTCCCAGCCGAAGAACACGATCTTGTAGTCGGGGTGCATGCGATGGAATTTGGCCAAGGCGAGCACTCCAATCTCGAAGGCGCGGCGTTCCGTGACGGGACGGCCGTAGAAGCAGATCTGCTTCTTCTTGGGCGTGTTGGCCTTCGGCTTGTAGATGTCGAGGTCGGCACCGAAGTCGAAGTAGTCGGCGGGCATGCCGAACTCACCCACTTTCTTGGTGAGCCATCGGCCGGCGGTGACACCGTAGAAGCCGAAACGGTAGGTGTTTTCAGCAAGCACGGACTTGGATCCCATACCATAGAAGAGCGGCTCGTAATCCTGCACGAAGTACATCTTGTGGGCGTTGGTCTTCATGTTGAAGACGGGATATGCGGTTTCCCAACCGGTGGCGAACAGCACGTCCAATTCCACGCGTTCGATGTCCTTCACCGGCACGCATTTCACGTCGATGTCGAAGTGTTCCTTGAGCAGCTGGTACGAGTAGTCCGCCGGCTGCTGCGCGATGCTTTCGTAGATGAAGAACGTGACGTTATGACCGCGTTCCTGCAACGATTTGGCGAATCGTGCGATGGTGTGCTGCCCGCCACTGCCCACGCTGATGGGAGAGAGCACCCATCCCACGTTGAGTTTGCTCTTGTCCACCTTGGCGGGCTTCTCATACGGTTCGGCCACGAAATCCGCCGCCACCACATCCTCCGCGGACGTCATCACATCAATGGCCCGCTTGGCCACCACATTGCTTGAGGCTGCCTTCTGTTGCAGTCTGCGGTTCACATAATCCAGGGATCTCAGCAGCGTGACTTTAAGCCCGCTGTCTTTGAGATAGTGTGCGAAGGCGCTGATTTTTGACATTTACTTGGACTTCCTTACCAAACGGCGCGCGAAACGAACTGGTACGAGGATAGCACCGCCTATTCTCCACTGATGAGATTGCCTCATGGCTTGCGTTTCTGCGGCGAGCTCTTGATTTTCGGCCGCAAGGTGGTTCTTTTCCTCCAACGAACGGATGATCTGCAGCATCAGGTCGATTTCTGCGCTGAAGTGACGAAACTCGTCGGGATATTGCGCATTGTACTTCTGCCAGATGTGATGGCGTACCAGCAAGAGTTTCAGCAGATCGGCTTCCTGCATATCATTACGAGACAAACCGCTTTCGTGTTTTCTATAGTAATAAAGCGGCTTGTCCAGAAGAACAGCTTTTGCTCCTGCCAGGCAAAGCCCTAATGCAAAATCCCAATCTTCATATCCAAGACCAGAAAGATACGTATCATAAACTATGCCTTTTTCACGAAGAAACATCATTGATATCATCGCATATGCGCCGATATAGTTCTCATGCTTCAATGCTTCAAGGTTAAAATCAGGATAGATGGATGCGAAGTTTACACGACCAAAATGCTGAACTTGACAATAAATTATATGTGCTTGCTCTTTCTTGGCGAGATTCACTGCCTCTTGAACATAATCCGAAGCTAAATAATCGTCCGCGTCCAACTGAATCAAGAAGTCTGCATCAATCGAACTCAATATTTTGTTGCGAGTACCCACGATACCCATATTCTCTTGAGTAATGAGAGTAACTTCATTGCCATACCGACTACTGATGATTTCCACGGATTCATCAGTGGAACCGTCATCGACCACAAAGACTTTGATATTGCGATATGTCTGATGTAAAGCACTGTCGATAGCCTCACACACATACTGCGAATAATTGTGGTTGATAACCACTATCGAAACCGACGGATCAGCGTCCGATTCCTTGGAATCGAATCGGGTTTCTCTCTGAGACTGCTCTGGCGTCATAGGATGCTATCCTAACAGAAGCGTCCCCTAGCCAAGCTAGTGAATGTCGCGAAAAGACAGTAGCATGACCACAGGTGCGACAGCTCAATGGTAATACGCTATCGCAGGACAACGTGTAGTTTGAGGGATAGGATAGGCCTCTCGTGTCAGAGCTCATTCACCGGTTCCAAGCAAGATACCGTTATGGTCTCATCGTGCTGAAGGAACTCGTCAAAACCGATTTCAAGCTCCGCTACCAAGGTTCCATGCTCGGTGTGGCATGGTCAGTAGTGAAGCCGTTGATGCTGTTCGGTGTTATGTACATGGTGTTCGTCCGCTTCCTGAAGTTCTCGGACGGCACCCCGACGTTCACCATCTCGCTGTTGTGCGGCACCTGCTTGTGGAGCTTCTTCTCCGAAGCCACCTCCGTCGGCATGCAATCGATTGTCGGGCGCGGCGATCTACTGAGGAAGGTGCATTTTCCGAACTACATCATCGTCGCCTCCACCACCATGGGGTCGCTGATTTCACTGGGCATCAACCTGCTGGTAGTTATCGTTTTCGGATTCTTCGCCAACGCCCAGTACACGTGGCACATGCTGTTGGTGCCGTTCAACGTCATTCAGCTGTATCTGCTCGCTTTGGCATGCGCGTTGATTCTCTCCACCATGTACGTGTACTTCCATGATGTGGCCCACATCTGGGAGGTTGTGCTGCAGGCCATGTTCTATGCCATTCCTATCATCTATCCGATTACCATGGTCTCGAACAGCTATCCGATCATCGCCAAGCTGATGCTGCTGAACCCGGTCGCACAGACCATCATGGACATTCGCCACAACCTTGTGGCTCCCGATTACGTGCCCACAGTATGGACCATGGTCTCTAACCCGTTCGTTTCCTTACTGCCGTATCTGATTACTTTGGCACTGCTGGTCATTGGCGTCCATGTGTTCCGCAAGCACAGCCGTAAGTTCGCGGAGGTTATGTAATGACTGAAAACACCAATCAGGAAATCTTGGACGAGTCTCTGAATGCAGACAAACCCGTCGTTCTTTCCGTCGAACATGTCTCCAAGTCGTTCCGTCTCCCGACGGAACAGGCCAGCGGACTTAAGCAGGCCTTCATCAACTGGACCAAGGGCATCAAGGGCTACACCGAACAGACGGTGTTGCAAGACATCAATTTCGAGGTTCATCAGGGCGATTTCTTCGGTATCGTCGGACGTAACGGTTCCGGCAAATCCACTCTGCTGAAGATTATCTCGGGAATCTATGTACCCGAGACTGGAAAGGTGTCCATCAACGGCAAGCTGGTCCCGTTTATCGAACTGGGCGTCGGATTCAACCCCGAACTTACCGGACGCGAAAACGTGTATCTGAACGGTGCTTTGTTGGGATTCTCCCGTTCCGAAATCGATGCCATGTATGACGACATCGTCGAGTTCGCCGAGTTGGGCGATTTCATGGACCAGAAGCTGAAGAACTACTCCTCCGGCATGCAGGTCCGTCTTGCCTTCTCCGTGGCTATCAAAGCGCAGGGAGACGTTCTCGTGCTGGACGAGGTGTTAGCGGTCGGCGATGAAGCCTTCCAGGCGAAGTGCAACGACTTCTTCACTGAAATCAAGAAGGATCCCACCAAGACCGTCATTTTGGTCACGCATGCGATGGACTCGGTGAAGAAGTACTGCAATAAGGCCATTCTCATCCGTGACGGTAAAGTCGTCGTCAACGGCGATAAGAATGATGCCGCGAACCTCTACACGGAGGAGAACCTGAAGAGCCTTCAGACAAAGAACGCCGAGAAAGTCGTGGAGGGCGAATATCCCACCGGGCTGAATGAAACCGTTCCTCTGCTGCGTTGCGTCCCCACCTCGAAGAGGGTGCTCACCAGCAAGGACACATTTGAGTTTGATGTGGAGTTTGAGTACACCAAACCGGACGAGTACTTCCTAGCCGTATCCATGCTCGATACACGCCGAGGAGGAATTCCGTACGACACCGGCTCTGCAAAGATGGGCATTGGCGGTAACGGCAGGAAGAGTGTCCACTTCTCGCTGCCTCTCCATATGTTCAACAACGGCACGTACAAGATTACGGCTTCATTGCGTAAACAGGATCCAGCGGACCCACATCATACGTTGCGGGTTGGTTTTTCCAATGATGAGAACTCGTGTCTGTTCTCCATCAATGAGGACGCCAAGGGCACCGACTACGCCCTGCTCAAGTACGATGCCGTTGAGTTAAGGAGAAGCTGATGTTTGCGAAGGACGAAGACATTCGCAATATCTAACAGACCTCGTTGAAGATTTTCAAAGAGTTTCAAAAGATATGCGAAGCGAATAATCTTCGTTACTTCGCTTCAGGCGGCACCATGATCGGTGCGCTGCTCTATCAAGGCTTCATTCCCTTCGATGATGACATCGACATCAATATGCCGAGGCCTGACTACGAGCGATTCAAAGCAATCGCTTCTGAAGCCCTGCCTCGGCATTTAGCAGTATTAGATGGTTTGGAAACAAATCATGCGGATTTTCATTTTTTGAAACTGCATGACACTCGGACTATGTTCACAGCCAATCTGCTGTTGCCCTATCCGGATTGCTATACAGGAGCTTTCATAGATATCGAGCCTATCGACGGCGTACCGAATGATCAAAGGGCACGAGAACGCTGGTACTTCCAGATGGATAAACTGTATTGCTTCGATCTCCTGCGCAAGTTCGGCAAGACCTATCTGTATCCGGATACGATTGCTTGGCTGTATCCGAATCGTCTGGTGCGTGCCGCGGTGTATGCATGGATTCGCCTGCATCCTTTGCGATATTACGCGCAAAAGTATGGGCGTCTCCAACGTCAGTATGCGGAACGTTATCCCTTTGGCACCTCAGCATACATTTCTTATCCACGCTATGGCATGTTCCGAACCAAATCAATGTGGAACACCAAGCGCGTCAGCTGGGACTCGTATATTGAGCTGCCTTTTGAGGACACCACGATCCGTGTTCCTTCTGGCTACGAGAACATCTTAGTAAATCAGTACGGCTTCATGCCTAACATGGAAACCCAGAAGCAATACGAGAAATCCGCTGATTCCCATCACATCGCCGCCGCCCTAGTAGACCTGAATACATCCTACCGAGAATACAGAAAGACACTGGTCTAAGGCGACACAGTGGAAGTGTTCTGATTTTTGGCGCTTCTGCTGTTTCGTGGGTGGTGGTTCGTTGTTGGGCCGTGATAACGCCCGAGATTTTGCGCACTTTGGTCTGGCCTTAGGATAGAGGCATGGCCCGTGTCCTGTGTACGATTTTCAGTCGCCAGACAAAACAAATCGCGATTGGAAACGAGGGCACGAAGCCATGCCGCAGCAGATTCTACAGGTCGACCAGGCCATGCTCGAGACCACCCTGGACCGGATGGTCCGCAAACGCCTGTGGAACCAGGCGCGCCGCGCCGGGGACGACGAGACCGTCAGGCGCATGCGCGGCGTCAAGTACGCCGTCCTGAAGAACCCCGACGATCTGACCGGCAGACAGGAGGAGGCGTTCGAGAACCTGCGGGACACGGACCCGAAGGGCCGGCTCTACCGCTCATGGCGGCTTAAGGAACTCCTGCGCACTCTGCTCAAGCACCCGGTCGACCAGGCCCGGGCCGAACTGAACCACTGGATGTTCCGGGCGTCCCACAGCCGCATCCCCGAAATCGTCGAACTCGCCCGGAAAATCAGGAGACGCCGGCCCGACATCATCAGAACCATCCGGCTCGGCTACTCCAACGCCAGGCTCGAGACGTCCGACAACAGGAGCAAGGTCACCATCCGCATGGCCTACGGTTTCCGCCGCGTGAACGACTTCATCGCGCTTGTCATGCTCCGCTGCGGCGGACTCGACATACGCCTACCCCGACCAAGAACCTAACCCGCGAAAACAGCAGAAGCCTCGTTTTTCTTGGTCGTTAAACATCCTACCTAAAAAAGCGCTTTTCTCTTACTCCCACAACGGTTCAACAACGAACCACCACCCACGAAAACAGCAATAGCGCCTTATTACTGCCTCCTCTCTTTATCCAACTCTTCTTCAAAACCACGAATAATGCTGCTTTTGCCGGCCCCTCGACACCCCAGCAGACCTACATTCAAAGGCCTTTCTCCACCTTCAGAATTACGGAGCTCTTTCAGAGCAACTACATATAGCAGGCGAGAAGCTCGCCACGCCTATACGGCCGCTCTTCTGAGTCTTGGTCACACCGACGCCTCTTTCTGAGAATGCATCCGCCTACCGTCAAAAGGCCACACTCAGTGTGCGGTCAACAGGTCTTTGGACTTCACAATGATCTTATCCTCGGCCACGTCCTTGAGGTGCTGGCCGTAGGGGCTCTTGCCGTATTTTTCGGCGGCTTCGAGAAGCTGGTCGCGGGTGATCCAGCCGTTTTCGAAGGCGATCTCCTCGGCCACGGCGATGGGCAGGCCCTGCGCGCGCTGCACGGTGCGCACGAACTCGCCGGCCTCGTACAGGGAGTCCATGGTGCCGGTGTCCAGCCAGGCGTAGCCGCGGCCCAACGTGCGCACGTTCAGCGAACCGTCCTCCAGGTACATGCGGTTGAGGTCGGTGATCTCCAGCTCGCCACGAGCGGACGGCTTCACCTGCTTGGCGAATTCCACCACGCGCTCGTCATAGAAGTACAGGCCGGTCACCGCGTAGTTCGACTTCGGCGCCGCCGGCTTCTCCTCGATGGAAACGGCCTTCTTATGCTCGTCGAACTCCACCACGCCGTAGCGTTCCGGATCGTCCACATAGTAGCCGAACACGGAAGCGCCCTCGCCGTTCTCCGCCTTGGCCTTGGCCTTGCGCAGCGTGGCGCCCAGACCGTTGCCGTAGAAGATGTTGTCGCCCAGCACCAGCGCGCACGGCTCGCCGTCGATGAACTCCTCGCCCAGCAGGAACGCCTGGGCCAGACCGTCCGGGGACGGCTGCACCACGTAGGAGAACTTCACGCCGTACTGGGAGCCGTCGCCCAGCAGACGTTCGAAGTTCGGCAGATCCTTCGGGGTGCTGATGATGAGGATGTCTCGGATGCCGGCCATCATGAGCACGCTCAGCGGATAGTAGATCATCGGCTTGTCATACACCGGCAGCAGCTGCTTCGAGGTGACGGTGGTCAGCGGGTACAGCCTCGTGCCCGAACCACCGGCGAGAATAATGCCCTTCATATCGGAACGCCTTCCTAATCCAAAACCATTCGGTAAGCAAACAAGTTCAGCTTACCCACATATCCGCGCATACGGAACGCCGTCCATGCACCTGCTCGTTTCCCTCACCAGCGAGACACCGCAGCAAGGCGGCCGCACACGCGTCCAGCGGAACGCGCGCACGCCCCTCGTCCACTCAGACGGCCGCTCAGATAACGGCGGAGCGCCACACCATCGTGCGCGACGCCCCACCATCGTCCGTCAATACCACTCAACAACGCGGCTGAGACGGACTACTTGTCCAACTCCTGCTTCACGTACGCGGCGAGCGTCTCCTCCCAGTCGGCGGGCGCGTAGCCGGTCTCGCCGATCTTGGTCAAGTCCAGCGCGGAATGCGTGGGACGGGGGCTCACCGGGTTCTTCGCGTTGGCGAAGTATTCCGCGGTGCTGATCGGCTTGACCTTGTCGCCGTTGCCGTTGGCCAGCTCGAACACTTCGGCGGCGATCTCGGCCCAGCTCTTCACCGCGCCGGAGCCGGTCAGGTTGTACGTGCCGTACGGGGCGTGGCTGTCCAGCAGGTGGAAGATCGCTTCGGCCATGTCCTTGGTGAAGGTGAGTCGGCCGTACTGGTCGTCCACCACGGTCACCTGTTCGAGACCGTCCTCCGCGTCCGCGACACGGTTCGACAGCATCATCATGGTTTTCACGAAGTTGCGGCCGTCGCCGATCACCCAGCTGGAACGCAGGATGTAATGTTCCGGCGCGTTCGCCACGGCGATGTCGCCCGCGGTCTTGGTCTGGCCGTACACGCCCAGCGGAGAGAACGCCTCGTCTTCCGTGTGTTCTTCGGCGGTGCCGTCGAACACGTAGTCGGAGCTCACATGCACCAGCGTGATGTGGTGTTCGGCCGCCACGCGCGCCAGCAGCGCCGGCCCCTGCGCGTTCGCCTTCCACGCCGTGGGACGTCCCTCCGGGGTTTCGGCCAAATCGACGGCGGTGTAGGCTCCCGTGTTGATGATGGTACCGTACAGGCTCCAATCGTACGCCTCGTACGCGGCCGGATCGGAGAAGTCGAACTCGTCGATGTCCGTATATTCGAAGCCTTCCAGTCCGTGCGCTTCGGCGTACGCACGAATGGCGCAGCCGAGCTGTCCGTTGCAGCCGGTCACCAGCGTGCGCTTCGGCGCCATCGGCTTGGCGTCCGCGAGCATCGGATGCCGCTTGTCCGCGTCGCTCAGCTCGCACTCCTCCAGCGGAATCGGCCACTGGATGTTGAGCTGCGGGTCCGCGAGGTTCACGAACGTGTACGAGCTCTTCTGCTCAAGGCTCCAATGCGCGTTCACCAGATACGTGTACGCGGTGCCGTCCTCCAGCGCCTGGAAGCTGTTGCCCACGCCGCGCGGCACGAAAATCGCCTTGGACGGGTCGAGCACCGTGGTGTACACCTGGCCGAAGCTTTCGCCCGGACGCAGGTCCACCCACGCGCCGAACACGGAACCGGCCGCGATGCTGATGTACTTGTCCCACGGCTCGGCGTGGATGCCGCGCGTCACGCCCTTCGACGCGTTGAACGAGATGTTGTTCTGCACCGGACCGAAATCGGGCAAGCCCAATCCGGTCATCTTCGCCCGCTGCCAGTTCTCCTTGAACCAGCCGCGGTTGTCGCCGTGCACCGGCAGATCGAACACCAGCAGTCCCGGAATGTTCGTCTCCGCGGCCTTCAGTTCCTTACCGAACTCCAACGCCATAAATAATTTCCTTTCCTGTCTTTCCTGTATTGCTGGCCCATGCTGCGATGCAGTTGCGCGGGCTCATTGTCTTCAGAGAATCGATTTTGTCGGGAAACGCCCATTGAGGACATTCGGCCCCCAACGCGTTCAGCACAAAGAACATATCGTGCCGCAGTTTTGAAAATTCCACGCGAAGGAGATTCTCGTCGTGGCTGATGCGATTGCGCACCGTACGAATCGATTTCAGCCGATCGATCAATTCCAACCGTAGACGATGCTCCCGAGGGTCGGACTCTTTGCCCGGCAGGGAGACCTTGGGCATACGACGCATCTCGGCAGACCATGCGTCCTCTATGTTCGGGAACGCCTTCATAAGCACATGCGCCAGCTCCATGTCCCGTGAGGATCGGGCCAGCATGCCGTCCCACGTACCAAACGTCAATTGGGAAAACACGTCATCCCGAGTGATGCTGTCGCCATGCCTGGGATGAGTCTGGTCCGAACGCCATTGACGTTTCTTACGCAAAGCGGCATTCCTGGCTTCTGTCAGATAATCACGTTCAGCACTGTTGATCAGAGCGCGGATTCTGCCAATGGGATCACGGTCGCCCACCTCAAGCCAATCCGGCAAGTCAGTAATATGCTGGGAAGCCACCCATTGGCGCAATTGACGATCAATCGCATTCCGTACGAACACCTCGACGAACGATATGTAACCGATTGTCATTGACGCCGCCTGCACGTTCCAACGATACAGCGCCACGGCAAGCTCAATCAGCCGGTCTTCATCAGCATCGACGTATTGCGCCGCATACTGCAGATACACGTCGAATCGAGCATCAGCCAGAAAACGCCGGACCATGCACGCGTCATTCGCTTGCGCTTTCTCCACCATATGCTATCCTTAAACATGCTATAGGGGCCGCACCTTCGAGGTGCGGCCGTTTTCATATTCGTGCCGATCTCACTGGCCCTGCTGCTTGTACTTCGCCTCGGTGGCGGCCTTGGCCGGCTCCCACCAGTCGCGATTGTTCACATACCAGTCGATGGTTTCGCGGATACCGGACTGGAAGTCCGTGTGCGCCGGCTCCCATCCCAGTTCGGTGCGCAGCTTCGTGGCGTCGATGGCGTAGCGGCGGTCGTGGCCGGGACGGTCCTTCACCCAGTCGAAGTCGTCCGCGTCCTTGCCCATGACGGTGAGGATGTCGCGCAGTACGGTCAGGTTGTTGCGTTCGCCGTCGGCGCCGATGAGGTACGTCTCACCCAAGCGGCCTTTGGTCAGGATGGTCCACACGGCGGAGCTGTGGTCCTCGGTGTGGATCCAGTCGCGCACGTTCAGACCGTCGCCGTACAGCTTGGGACGCCGCCCGTCGAGGATGTTCGTGATCTGACGCGGGATGAACTTCTCCACGTGCTGGTACGGGCCGTAGTTGTTCGAGCAGTTGCTGATGGTCATGCGCACGCCGAACGTACGATGCCAGGCGCGCACCAGCAGGTCCGAGCTCGCCTTGGTGGACGAGTACGGGCTGGACGGATGGTATGGGGTCTCCTCGGTGAATTTCGCCGGGTCGTCCAGCGCGAGGTCGCCGTAGACTTCGTCCGTGCTCACGTGGTGGTAGCGCACGTCGTACTTGCGCGCGGCCTCCAGCAGACGGTACGTGCCTTCCACGTTCGTGCGCAGGAACGGTTCCGGGTTGGCGATGGAGTTGTCGTTGTGGGATTCCGCGGCGTAGTGGACGATGGCGTCGTGGCCGGGAACCAGACGGTCCAGCAGTTCCGCGTCGCAGATGTCGCCGTGCACGAACTCCACCCGATCGCCGAGGATCGGGCGGATGTTCTCCAGGTTGCCCGCGTACGTGAGCGCGTCCAGCACCGTCACATGGACTTCCGGATGGTTGTTGTACACATAGTGGACGAAGTTCGACCCGATGAAGCCGCAGCCACCGGTAACAATGATGCTCTTCGGAGTGAAAAGTTCTTCAGTCATACCTCGATACCTTACCTGTACAGCTGTACCTGAACAGGCAAAGGCTTTCCATCTTCTTTAGATTCTTTACGGAATAGATAAACAAGAAAAAGAATCATTACAGGAATCATGTAATACGCTTGCATAGAATATCTCATGAAAGCAATAGGAGAAAAGCAGATCAGTGATAACACTACACTAAATAATGGTATTGCAACTACAATGAATGCTTTCAACCTTCCCCTTATACCAGCAACAACAAACCCGAAGATGATCACCCATAGAGGCAATGCTCTATTGCAAATTATCAAGTTATAAAAGTCATTCACAAATGGATAATGCTCTTCGTTGGCTATTCTAATCATTTCCAACAGTCGCGCACTGCTTGGTTGTTTATTTCGCTTGAATTGTGACACATATTCGGCTCTACATTGATTTCCACATGTTCCGATTGTGAAATCATCATGATTCTGAAAATCAATGCTGACACGATCGTCACCAACCGTCAACTGCCAGTAAGGGTACATCAAATCCTGATATGCCTGAATATAAGAACTTGGATTACGAAGACCCAAGATAAGCCAATCTTTAATGAAAGTAGCGCTTAACGTCAATCCCTTTTTCTCATAATCCGCCAGATAATCAACATAGTTACTCTTCCAATCATCGGCACTGCGAACCTGTTCCAAATCTTTTCTCACAGAGTCTGGAATGTCCCCATCATCAACATACACCCTTGCAATCTGCATAGCGGGGACAGAGAGCATTTCCTGCGAAGGCGAAGCCTCTGACTGGAGTACCACTGAGAAAAACACACTCGTGGCCAGCAGACTTGCCAAAAGAACAGCAAACAAGGCAGCCAATCGTTTACGGACAGGCTTATAGATCAACAGCAGGACGCAGGCAGCAATCACAGGAATGAGAATGGCGTTCTTCCTCAACTCGCACGCCAAGTACATAAAAAGGCAAAAAAACGCCGAAAATTTTATGGATTTGAGACATTCGCCTGAAGTTTTATATACTTCCATCAACATCACAGTAATTGGCACTAATATATAAGCAAACATGACATCAGACGAATACAGCTGATTATATGCCACAAACGTAGGGAAAAATCCATATACTGTCGCCAATATAAATCCACCGCGTCTTTTAATGATATCGATTCTCTGAAGACGTTTGATAGAAAACATCATTAAAGCGACATAAGCGACGATTTGCACTACGCCATATACCGCAATGGACGGACTCCAATAGAGAAAAGGAAAAGCAAACAAGCACCACAGCAACGAGTGCCATTCACGTGGATGACCGAGGGCGAAAGAAGCGATGGAAATTTGATGGTCAGCTTGCAAATAACCTGGATATACTACACATAACCACAAAAGATTGGGAACAAGCATCAACAACAAGATTGTCAGCGAATCTAAATTTTTCCGCTGAGATACCAGTTTCATCAAAGGCCTTTCTGTTGTAGAGAAAACATTAAATCAAGACAAGCACAAGCATGTCGAAGCGGTGACTTGGCTCAGACTACCGCTACATCTAGAATTGTTGGTTATGCCTACACAAAATCAGAGTCCATCCGTTGCCGTGCTGCTGCCTTGTTATAACGAGGAGGTGACAATCGGGAAGGTGGTGCGGGACTTCCGCGCGGCGCTGCCCGAGGCGACCGTGTACGTGTACGACAACAACTCCACCGACCGCACGGCCGAGATCGCGGCGGCGGAAGGGGCCGTCGTACGCAGGGAGCCGCGTCAGGGCAAAGGCAACGTGATCCGTGCCATGTTCGAGGACATCGACGCGGACGTGTACGTCATGGCCGACGGCGACGACACGTACCCGGCCGACGCGGCGCCCTCCATGGTCGCCAAGGTCCTCGAAGGCTACGACATGGTCATCGGAGACCGTTTGAGCTCCACGTACTTCCAGGAGAACAAGCGCCCGTTCCACAACTTCGGCAACCGTCTCGTGCGCGGATCCATCAACGGCCTGTTCCACGCCGACGTCACCGACATCATGACCGGCTACCGGGCGTTCAGCTTCACGTTCGTCAAGACGTACCCGGTGCTCTCGCGCGGCTTCGAGGTCGAGACCGAGATGACCATCCACTCGCTCAACAACAACCTGCGCCTGTTCGAGCTGCCCATCCAGTACCGCGACCGCCCCGAGGGATCCGTGTCCAAGCTCGACACGGTGGGCGACGGCATCAAGGTCATGAGCACCATCTTCCGCATGATCCGCGAATACAAGCCGCTGCCGTTCTTCGGCGGGCTCGGCGCGCTCCTCGGTATCATCGGCGTGGTCCTGTGCGGCATGGTCACCATGGAATTCGTGCACACCGGCATGGTGGCGCGCTTCCCCACGCTCATCGGCGCGGTCATGCTCGTCATCGCAGGACTGCTGCTCGCCGTCACCGGCATCATCCTCGACGTCATCGCCAAGAACGACCGCAAGACCTTCATCACCGACACCAACCGTTTCGCCTACATGAAACGACACTGACCGCAGCTGAGCAGTACATGTTGAGGGGGCGTCAGGTTCATCCCGACGCCCCCAACGTATGCGCTTGACTTTGGCGGCCAACTCCGTTCAGACACTCCGCATCACTTCAGTACCCATTTCTGGGCGTTGGTGTTGTTGCCGGCATACAGCTGCACGTTTGCGCCGTTGGCGGTGGAAGCGTCGGCGTCATCATTATCGTCGTCGTCATCGGAATACGGGGATGGGATGTCCGCGTCGGCATCGTCGCCGTTCGCCGCGACCTGCTCCTTCACTTCCGCGGCGCTCACCGGAATGAACGACTCGCCATCCGACTTCGCCAACGGGTCCGGCTGACGGTCCTCCGCACCCACGATCTTCGGGTCAGTGACCGTCTCACCCGTCTCGATATCCTTCAACTCACCGTCCGACGTCGCCGCATATCGTTCCGACAGCACCGTCGCATCATCCGGGATATCCGCAGACACCTTATCCGGCAGGTCGGCGGAAGGATTGCCCGGCATCGCGTCGGAAGAAACGCTCTCGGAAGCCGTCGCGGACATCGTCTCAGACGTCGGCTCATCGGCGAACGCGGCGGCGGGCGCGACGCATGCCACGCCCACCATCGCGGCCGTGGCGGCGAACGCTCCCATCGTGCGCAGGACGCGCTTGGCGATGGGAGCCGACGGCATATGAGACTCATCGGACGCACGCTGCGAACGCGGAGAGGAGGTCTCCCCCACGGTTTCCGAACGCTTGCTCTTCAACATGCGCATCAACTCCTTTATTCCCGGCATGACATCTGGCCCTCCCATGGCGCACGGTCCTTAAAGGTAGGACAATAGTACGATTGTTCCGTAACCTTCCGGGCAACGTCGCAATGCACCGATAGTACAGTGACGGTACAGTGACGGTACAGTGACGGTACAGTGACGAGTACACTGAAGCGTGCAGTACATTGATGACCACGGGACAATGAGTTATGACTTGGAATGACGGAACTATAGCCGCCGTACTGGAACGACTGCGGCGTCAGGGGAACGACGACGGCGATTTCGAAGCCAAATCCTGTAGCCAGGATATCGGCAACAGCGTATGGGAAACCGTCAGCGCCTTCGCCAACACAGCCGGAGGCACGTTGCTGCTCGGCGTCAGTGAAAAGGAAGGATTCATTCCGGTCGACGGCTTCGACCCGAACCGAATCATAAGTCAATTCATCGCAGGTATGGGGGACGGAAACCCGCAGGGAGCCCGACTGACCAACCCGCCGGAATATGAAATCTTCCGATGCGAGTACGGAAAACAACCATTACTCGCAATCAACGTCAAGGAGAACCCGGCCACACTCAAGCCCTGTTACATCACCGCCAAAGGACCACAATCAGGCGGATACCGGCGCGTTGACGATAAAGACATTCGTCTGACGCCCACGGAAATATTCGAGTTCGAGAACATGATGACACCCAGTCCGGCGGACCGCGGCATCGTCACCGAAGCCAGAATGCGGGACCTCGACGAACAGGCTTTGGACCATATAGTCGCAACCCACCAAGGATCCAAAGCGCTGCGCGGCATCACCGACAGAGCCGAACAACTCGCGCGACTGAACATCCTCGACAACTCAGGCGGCATTCGGCTGGCTGGACTGTTGGCCGCCGGCCAATACCCACAGCAGTATTACCCCAAATTGGTGATTGACGTAGCGGTACACCCCCACGTGGCGAAGGCGGTTCCCGCCGCAGGCCCACGGTTTCTGGACCGCATCCTATGCGAGGGCAACATGCCCGAAGCCATCGACCAAGCAGTGGAAGCAACGGCCAAAAACCTGCGCACGCCCACGTTCATATCGGGAGCCGGAGCCAAAACCGACACTGAGATCCCCCGCGAAGTACTACGCGAAGTAATCGCCAATGCGGTTGTCCATCGCGAATACGATGCGCGCTTCACCGGCCAATCCATCGCGGTCGATATCTACCCGGACCGTGTGGAAGTATCCAGCCCGGGAGGACTATGGGGCGGCGTCACAGTGGACAATATCGCGAACGGCGAATCAAGATGCCGCAACGCCACCCTCATGCAGCTCTTGCATCAGATTCCCTACCAAAGAGACAACGCGGTGACCGTGGAAGGCAATGGCTCAGGAATCCCCATGGTCATCGCGGAAATGCAGTCAAGGGCGTTGGGACATCCCAAGTTCGAAGCTCATCCAGATCGTTTCAAAGTGATATTGGCACGCTATGGTGTGGAATATCCGCAAAACCAGCAATGGCTCGGGCGGCTGCGGCTCACTTTGGATCAGCACGAGCAGACCATACTGCTGCTGCTCAGACAGCATCAATCGATGAGCATCAGCCAGCTGCGCGCCTCACTGCATATCGACTCCGATGAAATACGCGACGCACTCGGCAACCTGTCCACTCATCATCTGGTAACCGACCTCGGGGCAGACCGGTACTCCCTGACGGAACGCTTCACTGCCGATTCGTCTCAACCGACCAATCGTCCACCCAGCGATACCGAACTCGCCGTGTTGGAAAGCCTATCCACAGTGGAGCCACGGGACATACATACGGTATGTCGGCAGGCAGGCAAAAGCCTCGCGTCCACACGCAAAACGCTACGTTCGTTAATCGATAAAGGACTCGTCACACCGACGGCACCGGCCACCAGCAAGAACCGCAAGTATCTGAAAGTCGAACAATGGTAAAGCAAAAACTCGCCGTTCCGAAACCAAATCAGGCATCGCCCCCCAAGCGACGGCAGAATCACATCACAACGGCAGTAGGACCATATCGCCGTCACGGCAACGATGGAACGAGGAATGTATGCAGACACAGGTGAACGGGAACGCAAACGGCAGCAGGACAGGCGACGGACAGAAACGCAACACAACGGATGAAGGACTGCAAGGAAGCACGGACCGAACGCAAATGGCGGATCGAATGCGGAGCGCGGGACGTTGGATCGCCCTGCTCATAGGAGTGGGATGCGCGTTCGGAATGGTGCTGGCGTGGATTCCGTCGAACGTGTTCGGCATGCCCATCCAAAGCAGCGACGCACCCGGACACTACTACTTCATCCGCAAACTCATGGACGAAGGACTCGGCGCCGCACTCCGACTCTGGCCCAACGACACCTTCTATCCGCCGCTGTTCCACATCATCGCATACCTCGCATCCGCCATCGTAGGCCTCGTCACCGGCGCGCCGCTCGGCATCTACGCGGCGTTCGGCACCGCATGGGCCATCACCTCCGGGCTGCTCTACCCCATCGGCATGACACTCCTCTGCTCCTACTTCCTGCGCGAACTGCCCCGCAGCCGCACACGCGCCCTTCTGCTCGCCATCACCCCCATACTCGCCGTCGCCTCCGTCTGCCACCCCTACACGCTCCTCGACGCAGGACCGCTCATCGCCTACGGATGCGCCACCGGCATCCTCCCCTACCTGCTCTACGCCACCCTCCGCCTCCTCGACGCCATCAACGCGCGCCCCTTCCGCCTCCGCACGTTCCTCACCCGACTCGGCGCCACCATCGTCTGCGGCGGCGTCACCCTGCTCGCACACCCGCGCGTCATCTTCGCCTACGCGCTCATCATGCTGCCGTTCATCGTATTGCGTATGCCTTGGAGACTCATCGCCGCCGCGTTCGGCGCCATCATCGCCGGCGGCGTCGCCTTCGTCGTCTTCATGTTCGCCACCTACCACTCCGACCGCTACTTCCACCCCGAAACCTGGTTCCACACGCACATGCCGTCCAAGACCATCGGACAATCCACATGGTTCGCGCTCTCCGACGGGCTCGACGGATGGGTCGGCGTCGGATTTGCACTGCTCCTGACCATCGCCGTGGGAAGCGGCCTATGGACCGTGAACGCCGACGCGCGACGCCCGCACACGCCATCGCATCAGCCGGAGCCGCAGCGGACCATGCGGCGCAATATGATCGCGCTGTGCATCGCGTTCCTAGCCGTCGGCGTGCTGTACGTCGCCACCGTCACCCTCACCGGCGCGATCCCCAACATCATCACCGCACCGTGGTACCGAGACGAAAACCGCATCGTCACCATGCTGCCGCTCACCGCGGTGCCGCTCGTCGTCACGGGACTCGGGATGGGGCTCTGGCCGGGTCTCACGGGCGGACGTGCGGACGGACGTGCGGACAGGATTGCGCGCATCGGACGCATCGGACGCATCGCGGTCGCGGCGCTGCTCGTCGCCGTCGCCGTCGGAGCGCAGATCCACGACCCGGCACGTGAAGCGACCGCCGCACGCATCGACGCCAACACGTCGCTCACCGCCGGAACCGACCCCGTCGAACAACTCACCCCCGCAAAAGTCGCCGTGCTCGAAGACGTCGTCGCACGCACCGGCACCGAAGCGGCCATCATCTCCGACCCCATGAACGGCTCCATGTTCGCCGAATCCATGCTCGGCGCCAACATGCTCTACCCCATCATGAACCCGCAAAGCTCCGGCAACGGACGCATCTTCGCGGATATGGAGGAGGCGTTCGCATCCGGCGACGGGAAGCGCGTGCTCGGCACCGCATGCCCCATCGAAGGCGACCGGCCCGAATACTTCCTCACCATGGGAGATCAGGCCACCAGCCTGCAATCCTTCCCCTACCGGGCGCAGTACGACATGTTCCACGACACGGAGCTCATCGCGCGATACGTGGATGAGGGAGTGCTCGAACCGGTGGCCGACTACGGCGAATACGGGGAAGGATGGGCGCTGTACCGGTTCGGGTGCAGGTAGGCCGCATGGAGGATGCGGACGAAGACATGGACGCAGTTTACATGCCGGTACGACGAGATGCGCGCCCTCAAAGGCTCCCCCACGTTCCGCGGAATCGGTTTCCACGGAATCGGTGAGGTTAGCGGGATTCGACTGCGCCCATCTCATGCTCCTGAGGACCGAGGGGCGTACCAGTGGCTGACGGCGCGTTCGCGCAGGCCCATCCCATGCTCCTGAGAACTGAGACGCCATCAAGTCAAGCCTCAGGAGGACTCAACCTTCATGAAAAGGCGTGGCGACCCGTGAAAAAGCGCGACGGCCCGCCGGGAGGACCGCTCAAAGATGCGGTTCCCGGTAGGCGTCGCGCCGAATCCTGGTAGACGCCCGCTTCGCCGAGCCCGCCGACTAGGTGAGGCTGGGCATGGTCTGACGGGCGGTGAGGTAGTTGATGAGGGCCTCGTCGCTGACGGGGCGGTCGGCGTAGACGCGCCGGGAGATCGAGGTGTCCTCGGGTTCGACGTCGCGGCGGATCACGGTGAAGTCGAGTCGTTCCGCGATGAGGATCGTGGCGTAGTTGTTCGCCGGCGTGCTGATGAAGATGGGGATCTTCGGGCTTCTGCATTTGGCGACCGCCATCGCGCATCGGACGGCGTAGGTGGCGTAGCCAAGGTGCCAGTATTTCGTTCTGATGCAGCACAGCACGTTCCATGCGCCGCCGCAGAGCTTGACGCCACCGACGCCGATGAACGCGCCGCTCTTGTCGCTGATGGTCCAGTAGCCGAGATTGTCCTCCTTCCAATCTTCAATCCATGAGCACAGAAGCGCTTCGGTGCGTTCCTGTTCGAGATAAGGGGATCCCGGAACGTTCCACCACGTGCGGGAATCGGCATAGAGAGAGTGCAGGCCGGACAGGTCCTCCATCTTCGGAGCCCTGAGGTTCGGTCCGTAGCCGCGTCGCTGATATCTACGTTTCACGTCCTGAAGCTATCACCCTCATATAAGGGGTCCGCCATACGGGGGCCACATAGTGGACAAGTCCCACATCCAACATAGGCCTTTCGGCGAGTCAAGGAAATCCCTTGGATGGACGCCACACCTCCACATGATTCAATAACCCCATATACGGGGGTATTCAATAACCACCAACACGCCAATCCAGCCATCTGCCATCAGCTATATACCCCCACACACGGGGGCACTCATCATCGACCCCGACGTTTCGGAATATTCGCCCGCCGCGCGACGCCAAAGAAGTCTCGAGCAGTCAAGGAAATCCAAAGAGCACCAAATTCGGCAAGGAGGAGCCCTATAGCCCCCTATAACCCCTATAACCCTCTTGGTCAGATCGGTACGGAAATAGCAAAAGGGCCGGAACCCTGAGGTTCCAGCCCTTTGTTGCTGGTGCGAGTGGGGGGACTTGAACCCCCACGAGCATACACTCACTGCCACCTGAAGACAGCGCGTCTACCATTCCGCCACACTCGCAGACAAGTGGATAATTTACCACCAGTCCCACAAAGTGCCAAATCAGGAGCACACACGGCGTGTTGCCGCTATTTTCCAACGTTTGCCCGCCATAATCCGATAACCACACCGAACTTCATGTCGAGAAACACCGCAAACGGAGTTGGGGACGAAAACGCCTGCACCTTATGCATGCGGTCATAGAGCGCGGCTTAACGCAAACGGAATCCGGGGATGGGAACGCCTCCGCCCCGTCCGGCGACGCCCGGACTGCCGGGCGCCGCCATCCCGCCATTCCTGAGGAAAAAGTTGCGTCGCACAGTGTCCAATGCACCAACGTCAACGAATCGGGCCGACCAACCGAAGCGGTCAGCACCAGCGGACCCGATGCGGGAGGGCGCCGAGCTCGAAGTGGTATTGGGCGCAGCCGAGGCCGACGTGCGCGAACAGTCCGTCGGTCGCTTCGGCCCTGACCATGCCGATCTTTATACCGGCCTCCGCGCCATTCCCCGTGCCGCCATCCGCACCGGCCTCCGCGCCTCCTTCCGTACCGCCTTCCACGCCGTCCGCCATACCGGCCTCGCACAGGACGAAGCGGAACGGCTGCTGACTGAGGGAGGTGGGCGCGGTCATGGCGGCGGCCATGCCGGCGCGGAACCATTCGGGGGCGGCGTCGAAGTCGTCGCCGGGCACGGAGGCGAGGATCTCCATCGGCTTGGTGCGACGGCGTCCGCCCGGGCGCGCGCCGTGTCCGAACGCGATGACCCATACCACGGCTTCGCCCTCATCGAGCGTCCACCACGGATTCCGCGCGCGTTCGGCGTCGTCGAGCACGCACCATGAGGTGTCGAGTCCGAGCTGCACGGCGCGCAGCACGAGGCGTTCGCCGTAGTATCCGACGCGTTCCTGCAGATCCGCGGCGGCCGCCGAGACCGGCGTGCCGTCCGCGTCCTTGAACGATTGCAGGATGCTGCGCGTCGCGCCGTCCGCGGCCCCGGTTCCATCCGCGGCGATCTCGGTTCCGCCAGCATCCCCGTCCGCCCCGTCAGTACCTTCGCCCGACCTGGTTCCGTCCGCCCTGTCGTCCGACCTGCCAGACGCCTCGTCAGCAACACCGCCAGCCGCGCCGCTAGTCACGACCCCGCTAGTCACGACCCCGCCAGCCATGCCTCCGCCGACCCCAGTCCTGCCCTCAGCCTCTTCCTCCACGCGTCCGATGAGGGCGATGGCGTTGTGCACGCCGGCGAATCGTCCGTAGTGCGTCTTCAGTCCGAGGAATGCGTCGTCCAGTCCGGCGGCCATTTGGATGTGCAGTCCGCTTTCGAGATTGCACGCCTCGATTTCGGATTGCAGCGCGTCCAACACGTCCTGCGCGACGGGTTCGTCCGTGTAGGCGCGGATGGCGTGGCGCGCCTCCATCGCTTCAAGCAGTTCCATAGTCTCCTTCTTTCCCTTCTCCGGCGTCCGTATCCGTCGTCCGTATCCGGCATCCGTTCTCCGGTTTGCCGCGCTCCGGCGACCTCCCCTGCGTCTACTTGCCGTAGAAGCGGGCGAGGCTTTCGTCGCGGAATTCCTCGAAGTATCCGCCGTCGATGGAGTCGCGGATGTCGTCGAGGAGACGCACGAAGAAGCGTTCGTTATGGATGGTGGCGAGGGTGAACCCGGTGAATTCGCGCGCGCGCAGCAGGTGGTCCACGTAGGCGCGCGTGTAGTTGCGGCAGGTGTAGCAGTCGCAGCCTTCCTCAAGCGGTCCGAAGTCGAATTTGTGCTGGGCGCGTTTGATGTTGTAGCGTCCGTCGCGCGTGTAGATGGCGCCGTTGCGGGCGCAGCGCGCGGGGGCGACGCAGTCGAAGGTGTCGCCGCCGTTTTCCACGCAGGCGAAGATGTCGTCGACGGAGGCGATGCCGAGGACGTGGCGCGGCCGGTCTTCGGGCATTTCGTCGCAGATCCACGCGCAGGTGTCGCCGATGATGCGTTTTTCGATGGCGCCGCCGATGCCGACGCCGTCGAAGTCGAGCGAGGCGATCTGCGAGGCGGCCTTGCGGCGCAGGTCTTCGTAGTTGGCGCCCTGCACCACGCCGTAGAGCGCCTGGTAGGGCTTGCCGAGGCGGGAGGCGGTAAGGCGCCGGTGTTCGTCGACGCAGCGTTTCGCCCAACGGTAGGTGCGTTCGACGGAGTCCTCCTGATAGGCGCGCGTGTTCATGAGGGTGGTGAGTTCGTCGAAGGCGAACATGATGTCGGCGCCGAGCTTGTGCTGGATGTTCATGGAGATTTCGGCGGAGAAGCGGTGCTGGTCGCCGTTGAGGGGCGATTTGAAGGTGACGCCGTCCTCGTCGACCCAGGCGAGACGTTCCTTGCCTTCCGCGATGACTTCGTCCGATTTCATGCCGGTGACGTCCATGGCGAGGGTTTTCTTGAAGCCGACGCCGAGGGACATGACCTGGAAGCCGCCGGAGTCGGTGAAGGTGGGCCCATGCCAGTTCATGAAGCGTCCGAGGCCGCCGGCGGCGTCGAGGACGTCCTCGCCCGGGCGCTCGAAGAGGTGGAAGGCGTTGGCGAGGAGGCATTGCGCGCCGAGGTCCTTCATGGATTCGGGCAGGACGGCCTTCATGGCGGCCTGGGTGCCGACGGGCACGAAGGCGGGGGTGCGGATGTCGCCGTGGGGGGTGTGGATGATGCCGGTGCGGCCGTATCGTGCGCCGCCGCGGCCTTTGCCTTCGGGCGCGTCGGGAAGCCGGGTGATGGTCTCGAAGGAGAAGGCGGTCCTGTCGCCGGGTTTGCCGGGGGCCGCGCCGATGGGCTGCTCGTTGAGGTCTCTCATGCGTCTCACTGTAGGCGTACGAGCGGATTGCACGGCGTCCGATGGCGTCCGGTCGGTTTCGTCCGGCATGATGTCCGATGGAGGGCGTTCCGTTTGCGGCAAGTCGGTAGGCGATTCCCTCAGCGTTTCCAACAAACATTCAGGAAACCTTCAGTGGGGCTATCTTTACTGCTTAATAGCACATACGAGTCGACGGCGGAAACCATCGGGACACGAACACGGCCGCCGGCCAGTTGAAGGAGTGAATCATGGCTGAAGAGCATCAGGACGGCAATCCGCAGGACGCGCAGCCGAAGGACGCGCAGGAGACGAAGCGCATGGAGCCGGTGGCGCAGGGCGCGGGCGCCGAAGAGCAGCCGACCGAGACCATCGACCCGTCCGCGGTGCGTGCGTCCGAACCGACGCCGACGACCGCGATGCCGGCCCAGCCGGCGGGCGAGACCGTTCCGGACTATGCGTCCGCCAAGGGCGAGAGGACCGTGGTCTCCCCCGCTCCGGCGTCCGATGGTACGGCTTCCGAAGGCGCGTCCCGCCCCGCCCCGGAGTACGGCGCGTACGGTCCGACCCCGACCCAGCCGACGCAGAACGCCGCGCCGCGCTACGACGCCCCGCAGGGCCAGCCGGTCCAGCCCGCGTACGGCCAGTACGCGAACCCCGACCAGAACCACAACCCGTATCTCTTCGGAGCGCCCGCGCCGACCGGCCAGCCGCAGCAGCCGGCGAACGGCAACCCGTTCGCCCAGAACGACCGCAACCCGTACGGCCAGCAGCAGCACGACCAGCAGCGCAACGCCAATCCGTTCGGCAATCCGTTTAGGCGCGACGCCGGCCAGCAACCCGGCCAGCAGCCGCAACCCGGTCAGAACGGCCAAGCTCATCCTGCCGAGAAGAAGCCGATGAGCGCGACCGCGCGCACCGTGATCACCGCCGCGACCGCCGCGGTGCTCTCCGCGGCGCTGTGCCTGGGCGCCGGCTACGCGGCCATCGCCAACGGCCTCATCACCCTGCCGTCCAGCAATTCCCTGACCAGCGTGGACTCCAGCAAGTCCGGATCCGGCACCGCGAAGGTAGCCTCGGGCGAGGCGCCCGACTGGCAGGCCGTCGCGCAGAACGTGTCCGGCTCCGTCGTGTCCATCCAGACCGTGATGGAGAACGGCACCGCCGCCGGATCCGGCGCCGTGCTGGACACCGAAGGCCACATCGTGACCAACAACCACGTCATCTCCGGCGCCACCCAGATCCAGGTCACGCTGAGCAACGGCCAGATGTACTCCGCGCAGATCGTCGGCACGGACACCACCACCGACCTCGCGGTCCTCAAGATCGACAATCCGCCGAGCGATCTCAAGCCCGTGGAGTTCGCCGACTCCGACGACCTCGCCGTGGGCGAGAACATCATGGCCGTCGGCAACCCGCTCGGCTACGACGACACCGCCACCACCGGCATCGTGTCCGCACTGAACCGTCCGGTCACCGTGATGGACGACGACAACAACGACATCGTCACCAACGCGGTCCAGATCGACGCGGCCATCAACCCGGGCAACTCGGGCGGCCCCACGTTCAACGCGGCCGGCCAGGTCATCGGCATCAACTCGTCCATCGCGTCCACCTCGTCCGGCTCCTCCTCCAGCACGGCCGGCTCCATCGGCATCGGCTTCGCCATCCCCTCGAACCTCGTCAAGCGCGTGGCGAACGAGATCATGGAGAATGGCTCGGTCAAGCATGTGGCGCTCGGCGTGACCATCAAGTCCGCCACGGTCGAGGCCGACGGCGTGACCCGCGGCGGCGCGCAGATCACCACCCCGTCCACCGCGGGCGGCTCCGCCGTCGTCAAGGGAGGACCCGCCGACCAGGCCGGCCTGAAGGTCAACGACACCATCGTGGCGTTCAACGGCAACGCGGTGAGCAGCAACGCCTCCCTGCTCGGCTTCGTGCGCGCCGCGGCCCTCGGCGACAAGGTCACCCTCACCATCGTGCGCGACGGCTCCACCATGGACGTGGACGTCACCCTCGACCAGGAGGAGGAGACCGTGAACGGCTCCAACCGCACCGAATCGAACAGCCAGAACGGTTCCGGACAGAACGGCTACGGCCAGAACGACGGTTCCGACGGATCCGGCCAGGGCGATTCCGGCCAAGGCGGATCCGACGGCTACGGCTTCCCCTTCAACATGTGGTAGATCCTTCGTCGGGCGACGCACCTCCGCCCGACGAAACTCCCCCTTCCCGACGCCCCGGCCGGAAGCACCGCTTCCGCCGGGGCGTCGCGGTTGCGGGCAGGTGCGGGCGCTGTTACTGTGGCCAAAGGCGCACCCGAAGACTCGGACGCCCCGCATCGAACGAACTGCGAACACGCGTCGGCAACGACGCGACCATAACCGAACATCCATCTTTACGCCGTGTATCGCGCAGCGCATCATACGGAACCGACGGGCGGCACCCGTCCGGACGTCATGCGCCGCCGATGGGTTAACAAGGCGTGACCGCACCGGCCGTGCGTCACGTTTTCGCGCCCTTTTCAGGTTTTCAGGCGAGGCGATGAGGCCCGGCCAAGCAATACCAGCGTAAGGAGCCATCGATGAGCCGACTCATCCCCTCCCTCAGGCGGTTCGCCGCCAACACCCTCGACCTGTGCCGCCGCGTGCCCATGCTGCCCGTGGTGGTCCTGTCCGCCGTGCCTGTGGCACTGCTGTGGAGCGTACGCCCGTGGGGCGTCGCGCCGTGGGCGCACGCCGTGCCCTTCGACCCCTCCCTAGGCCAGTGGCTGGTGGTCGCGCTCGTCCTGTACACCGTGGCGGACATGGTGCGCGGCATGGTCGAGGACCTGCGCAACGGCCAGGTCGGCATCGACCTGCTCGCCGTGCTCGCGCTCCTGTCCACCATGTCCGTGGGCGAATACTGGGCCAGCTGGGCCGTGGTCCTCATGATCACGTCCGGCGAGGCCATCGAGGCGTATGCGGAGGCCAAGGCCGAAAGCAGCCTCACCGCGCTCATGCAGGCCGCGCCGCAGACCGCGCACGTCGTGACCCTGCCGGGCGTGGACGGCCACGCCCGCCAAGCCGCCGGCGAGGACGGCTTCCGCCACGTCGCCGCCGCGTCCGCATCCGCGGGAGCATCCGCATCCGCCGCCGGAACAGACCGCGCCGGAACCGGCGACGTCGCCGCGCACTACCGCACCGTGCCCGCCGACCAAGTGGATCTGGGCGACGTGATCGTCGTACTGCCCGGCGAGACGGTGCCCGTGGACGGCGAACTGCTCTCCGGCTCGGCCACGCTGGACCTGAGCGCCATCAACGGCGAGCCGATGCCGCGCGAGGCGTTCGCCGGCGCCCGCGTCATGTCCGGCGCGGTCAACAGCTCGACCACGCTCACCATGCGCGCCACCGAAAAGGCGGCCGATTCGCAGTACCAGCGCATCGTGCAGCTGGTCGCCGCCGCGCAGGAGTCGCGCCCCGCGGTGGTGCGCACCGCCGACCGTCTCGCCGTGCCGTTCACCATCCTCTCCCTGCTCATCGCGGGCGCCGCATGGTTCATGTCCGGCACGCCCACGCGCTTCGCGCAGGTGCTGGTGCTCGCCACGCCCTGCCCGCTGCTCATCGCCGCGCCCGTGGCGTACATCGCCGGCACGGGACGGCTGGCCAAGTCCGGCATCCTCATCAAAACGCAGGACGTGCTGGAGAACCTCGGACGCGTCACGCACGTCTTCTTCGACAAGACCGGCACGCTGACGGTCAAGCAGCCGCAGGTGGTGCGCGTGGAGATGCTGCCCGGCTCCGGCACGCGCCTCGACGAGGACCATGTGCTCATGATGGCGGGCGTGGTCGAAGGCTATTCGGTGCACATCCTCTCCAAGGGCATCGAGAAGGCGGGACGCGAGGCGACGGCCCGGCTCAACAGCCGTTTCGCCGCGGGCCAGCGCCGCTGCCCGGAACGCGACCTCCCCGGGCACGGCCGTGACTATCCGGTGGTGCGCGACGTGCGCGAGGACTCCGGCAAAGGCGTGTCCGGCGAGGTGAACGGGCATATGGTGCGTGTGGGACGCCTGTCGTTCGCCAATACGAACGCCGACGGCTTCCAGCCGGTCTCCCCGGCGATTCCGGCATCCCCGGCGAATCCTGCCGCCACAGCCGCCGCGCACGCATCGGCCTCCATGTCCGAGCATGAGGCGCGCACGCGCTTCGGCGTGCTGGCCGCCGACGAAATGGCCTCCTACGTGTCCATCGACGGCGCGCTGGTGGCACGCATCGTCATGCGCGACGTGCCGCGCGACAACGCCCGCGAATCACTGCGGCGGCTGCACGGGCTGGGCGTCGGCACCCTGACGATGCTCACCGGAGACAAACGCGCCTCCGCGCACGTCATCGCCGAGGAGGTGGGCATCGACGAGGTGCACGCCGAACTCTTCCCGGAGGACAAGGTGGCGGCCGTGCGCCGCGCCACCGAAGGCGAGGGGAACGCCGTCACCATGATGGTGGGCGACGGCGTGAACGACGCGCCCGTGCTCGCCGTGGCCGATCTGGGCGTGGCCATGACCGACGGCACGTCCACCGCTGCATCGGAATCCGCGCAGATCGTCATCATGAACGACGACATCGCGTCCGTGCCGCGCGCCATAGCCATCGCCCGCCGCACCAAGAAGGTGATGCTGCAGGCCGTGGTCCTCGGATTGGCGCTGGCCGTGGTCGGCATGACCGCCGCAGCCTTCGACCTCATTCCGGTGGTCGTGGGCGCGTTCCTCCAGGAGGCCATCGACGTGGTCTCCATTCTGTGGGCGCTCACCGCGCTCCTCGACCGCGACTGACCGTCCGGCCGGCCTGCCTGCCCGGCCGTGGCCCGCCCGGCATACCCGGCGTCGGCCGGGCGGGCCACGGTCTCGATCGGACGCTGCGGGAATCTCCCTCGCCGATACGAACCGACGCGGAAAATTCCCGCGGCTCCGCCCTATCGCATCGGGAGGTCTTGCGATAACCTAGAGCGCGTGACTGAATCTGTGAATGAAACCAACGAACTGCGCATCGCGGTCATCGGCGCCGGACCGGCCGGCGTCTACTCCTCCGACATCTTCCTCCGCCAGCTCAAGAAGCTGGGCGAGGAGCTGGGCCTGGGCTCCAAGGCCCGCATCGACCTGTTCGAGAAGCTCCCCGTGCCCTTCGGCCTGGTCCGCTACGGCGTGGCCCCGGACCATCCGTCCATCAAGTTCATCGCCGACGCCCTGGAGAAGACCCTCGACAATCCGGACATCCACCTCTACTGCGACGTGGAGTTCGGCAAGGACGTCACCCTCGACGAACTGCTGGAGCGCTACGACGCGGTCCTGTTCGCCACCGGCGCCGTCAAGGACAAGCCGCTCGACCTGCCGGGCGCCGACCTCGACGGCGTGTACGGCGCGGCCAAGTTCGTCGAATGGTACGACGGCTACCCCACCGGCGCGCGCGAATGGCCGCTGGAGGCCGAGGAGGTCGCCGTCATCGGCGGCGGCAACGTGGCCATGGACGTGGCGCGCGAGCTCATGCGCAACGCCGATGACCTCAAGGCCAAGACCGACATTCCGGACAACGTGTACGAGGGCATCCGGGCCAACAAGGCCAAGGTGCTGCACCTGTTCATCCGCCGCGGCGTGGCCCAGGCCAAGTTCAGCGTGCAGGAGCTGCGCGAGATGGAGAAGCTGCCGGGCG